>Ga0070669_100000017_pt1 | contig 195995 bp, 185 predicted proteins | sample KBSS53metaG_FD_64680 | JGI IMG/M metagenome (GOLD analysis project Ga0070669, IMG submission 64680) | Switchgrass rhizosphere microbial communities from Kellogg Biological Station, Michigan, USA - KBS S5-3 metaG | ecosystem: Host-associated > Plants > Roots > Rhizosphere > Soil ...
GTGGGGTTGGAAAACAGCGACGCGGCGATCGATCCCCAATCACTCCGCTCAGCCCGAGGACGCGACGCGACCGCCGGGCGCACCCTGTCCGGCCCGCATCGTACTGATTTTTCGGTGCGCCATGCCGATAAGGATCAGCCTGCGGAGCGCTGCTCTACCGGCGAGCAAAAGGCGCTGTTGCTTGGCATCACCCTCGCGCATGCCGATCTCGTCGCCGATCGCCGCCGGGCGCGGCCAATCCTGCTGCTGGACGAAGTCGCCGCTCATCTTGACCGCAGCCGCCGGGCGGCGCTGTTCGAACGGCTTGGCGCAAGCGGCGGGCAGGTGTGGATGACGGGAACGGAGATCGCGCTGTTCCAGGATGCCCCAAAGCCAACGCAGCGCCTCACCGTATCCGGTGGGACGCTGCGTCCGGCATGATGAGCGCTCGATCGGTCAGGCGAAGCAGATCATGATCTTGCTCCGCCGTGAGCGCATCGCCCCGCCGACCATGCCGAAACCTGCAGTGATGAAAACACAACCCGCGAGAGCGGGCATTGTGGAGAATGACGACGCCAGATCCAGGATGCAGGCCAGGCCTGCTAGCGCCATCATGTCAACGCGATGCGACATGCACTTTCCTCCGCCTGACTCATCCGAAAGCGCCAGCGGGCGATCCCCACTCTGCCGCGTCCGGTGAATCCGTGATGCATTGTTAACCCAGGTTAAAGTCTGGCTCCACGTTTGCTGATGGTAAATGCCGGCCCGGCTGTGCCGATTCCGGACAGGCCATCAAGGCTTGATACGAAGCCTTCGAGGAGCGTGCCGGCACGCGTGTTTTGCTTGGGTTCCTGGGAACCCATCGCTATATGCTTGGCATGGCAAGCGAACCTCAAACTTCAGAATATGGCGCCGAGTCGATCAAGGTCCTGAAAGGGCTCGACGCGGTGCGCAAACGCCCGGGCATGTACATTGGCGACACCGATGATGGGTCGGGTCTCCACCATATGGTGTTCGAGGTTTCGGACAATGCGATCGACGAGGCGCTGGCAGGCCATTGCGATAAGATCGTCATCACGCTCAATCCCGACGGATCGGTCTCGGTCGAGGATAATGGGCGCGGCATTCCGACCGGCATTCACCCGGAGGAAGGCGTTTCGGCTGCCGAGGTGATCATGACCCAGCTCCACGCCGGCGGAAAGTTCGAGAACACGTCCGACGACAATGCCTATAAAGTGTCGGGCGGCCTCCACGGCGTGGGGGTGTCGGTGGTCAACGCGCTGAGCGACCATCTCGATCTCACCATCTGGCGGGATGGGGAAGAGCATTATATGCGTTTCCAGCGCGGCGATGCCGTGGCGCCGCTCAGGGTGGTTGGCCCAGCCAACGGCAAGCGCGGCACCAAGGTGACCTTTCTTCCCTCGGCGGACACCTTCAAGATTACCGAGTTCGATTTCGAGAAATTGGAGCATCGCTTCCGCGAGTTGGCGTTTCTCAATTCCGGGGTGCGACTGTTCCTGGTGGACGCGCGCCATGCCGAACGCATCGAACATGAGCTTTATTATGAAGGCGGCATCGCGGCCTTCGTGAAATATCTCGACCGTGCGAAGACGCCGCTGATGCCGGAGCCGATTGCCATCACCGGCCAGCGTGACGATGTCGGCATCGACGTCGCGCTCGAGTGGAACGATAGCTATTATGAGCAGGTCCTCTGCTTCACCAATAACATCCCGCAGCGCGATGGGGGGACTCACCTCGCCGCCTTTCGTGCGGCGCTGACCCGCACGCTCAACAACTATGCCGAAAAATCAGGCCTGCTGAAGAAGGAGAAGGTCAGCCTCACCGGCGATGATATGCGCGAGGGGCTGACTGCGATCGTCTCGGTAAAGCTGCCCGATCCGAAATTCAGCAGCCAGACCAAGGACAAGCTGGTGTCATCGGAGGTACGGCAGCCGCTCGAAAGCCTGATGGCTGACAAGCTTGCTGAATATCTCGAGGAAAATCCCGCCAACGCGCGTGCGATTATCCAGAAGGTGATCGACGCCGCCGCGGCCCGCGAAGCCGCGCGCAAGGCGCGCGAGCTGACCCGCCGCAAGGGCGCGATGGACATTGCGTCTCTCCCAGGCAAGCTCGCCGACTGCCAGGAACGCGATCCCAGCAAATGTGAGCTCTTTCTCGTCGAAGGCGATTCGGCAGGCGGATCGGCCAAGCAGGGCCGCGACCGCAACATTCAGGCGATCCTGCCGCTCAAGGGCAAGATCCTCAACGTCGAGCGCGCGCGCTTCGACCGGATGCTCTCCTCCAAGGAGGTCGGCACGCTGATCCAGGCGCTGGGCACCGGCATCGGCCGCGACGATTTCAACATCGAGAAGCTGCGCTATCACAAGATCGTCATCATGACCGACGCCGATGTGGATGGCGCGCACATCCGCACGCTGCTGCTGACCTTCTTCTATCGGCAGATGCCGGACATTATCGCACGCGGGCATCTCTTCATCGCGCAGCCGCCGCTCTATAAGGTCAGTAAGGGACGCTCCGAAGTCTATCTGAAGGATGATAGCGCGCTCGATCAATATCTGGTCGATGCCGGCGTCGGCTCGATGGTGCTCGAAAGCTCCGGCGGGGCACGCAGCGGCCACGATCTTCGCGTGCTGATCGATCATGCGCGACGGATGCGCACGCTGATGGGTTATGTGCCGCGGCGCTACGATCCGTCGGTAATCGAAGTGCTGGCGCTCACCGGCGCGCTGGCGCCGGATCTTTCCCGCGATGCAAGGGCGCAAGCGCTCCAGGCCGCAACGGCCTGGCTCGGGCGTGGCGATCCCGAAGCAAGCTGGTCCGCGGACATTGCAACCGATGGTGGCTACCATTTCCAGCGCATGTGGCGCGGCGTGGCCGATCATCATATTGTCGACGCAGCCTTTGTCGCCTCTGCCGAAGCACGCAAGCTCCACGCGCTCGCAGCCGAGCAGCGCGACGGCTATTCGGGAGTAGCCCGGCTGGTTTCGATGAAGGCTGCCGAGAAGAGCGCGGATTCGGACGAGGATGAGGGCGTTGCGGATCCGCGCGGGGTGTCAATCACGCGTCCGTCAGAACTTCTGGGGGCGATCTTTGCCGCGGGCCGCAAGGGGCTTTCAATTGCCCGCTACAAAGGCCTTGGCGAAATGAATGCCGAGCAGCTTTGGGAAACGACCCTCGACCCAGCCAACCGTTCCTTGCTCAAGGTTGAAATCGAGCAGGCCGATGTCGCCGATGAGATCTTCACCCGCTTGATGGGCGACATTGTCGAACCCCGCCGTGAGTTCATTCAGGAAAACGCGCTGAGCGTTGCCAATCTCGACGTTTAATCGTCAATCCAACACGATCGCGTCGGGATCAGTATCGGCAAGGATGCGGCGTGCAGCCCGCCGCGCGAAACGCAGGGTTTCCACTTTGCGCCGGGCTGCTGCGAGCGGTCTGACCGGCGCGTCGCGGAGAATGGCGGCGTCATAGCGATCCGCCACCATCAAGCCGCAGCAATCCGGCCGGAAATGATCCTGCTCGAACGGCGACAGGTTGAAGCCGGCGGGTACCGCCCAGAAAAAACGGTCGCAATAGTCGAGATAATCGGGCCACTTGCCGTCACCGACGAGATCGGCCCGCGAGACCTTGATCTCGACGATGATGACATGCCCGCGGCTATCAAGCGCCATGATGTCTGCGCGCCGCCCATTGCCCAGCGGAACTTCGCAAAGTGCCATGAAATCATGCCTGAACAGCAGGCGCGAAACGCCGCGCGCGACATCGGCGGCAACCATCGGCGCATCGACTAGGCAGGGTTCCATCGCTACAGAATAGAACAATGCAGGAATGGAGCAAGCATAGGATCAAAATCCGTCAAGCAGCGGGTGAATCTGATCCATTTTCAATCCTTCCAGTTCCACGATCCAGAGGTCAGGATCGACCGAGCGGCGCCGCTCGAGATAAGCGGCCAGCGCTTCGGCATCTGCGGGATTGCCCGGACCCGTCCCAATCCATCCCGGCGTTCCATCCGCACGCAGCCCGCGTTCGCGCACGGCTATCACTACGCCGCGATCGGAAAAGACCAGGAGCAAGGCGCCCGCGGTTTCATCTCCCTTCGCGAGCACGGCGCCCGTGCCGCCCCCGCTTTCGATCTTTCGAAGCAAGGCAGACACCAGCAGCGCCGATGTCAGCCGGGGGTTCATGCGGCGCGATAGCCGGGGAGGCCGGTCAAGGCGATGTGCGAGCGCATGAACGTGCCGGTCCCGCGGCCGCATTCCTCGCCTTCGGCATCGATCAAGCGCGCGTCTGCCACGAACACCCTGCGCTTGCCGCTCACCCATTGCCCTTCCGCTATGATCGGGCCGCCGACAATTGGTTTGGTAAGAAGCAGGTTGAAAGCGGTCGTGAGAAGAAAACGGTCGGTACAGAGGCTGTTGGCCGCGTAGAAGGCGGCATCATCCAACATCTTGAAGAAGATCGTGCCATGCGCCGCCCCGGCAGCGTGGTGAACGCTATCGTCCACTTCGAAGCGGATGCGTGACCGTCCTTCCGAAACAATTTCCAGTCGGGACGCGAAGAGCTGGTTGACTGGAGCCGAAGCGTACAGCGATTCCAGCGCGCGGAAATGAGCTGATTGTCCAGAAAGAGGCGATGCGGGTCGCTCAGGCGGCACCGCGCGAATCCCCGTTAGCGAGCAGCGCATAGAGCGCGTCGGGTGAGCCGGCCCCGCGCAATTTAGCAACAAAGGCGCGGTCGCGGAGCTTACGGCTGACCCGCGCGAGCGCCTTCAAATGCTCCACGCCCGCATCGGGCGGGGACAAGAGCAGGAAGACGATATCGACCGGCATTTCATCAATCGCCGCAAAATCAATCGGGGTTGCGAGCTTGGCGAAGATGCCGACAACCCGATCGAGGCCTTCAATCTTGCCGTGCGGAATCGCGACGCCACCGCCAAAACCAGTTGATCCCAGGCGCTCCCGGTCGAGCAGTCGCTCGGTCACCTCGGATGCTGACAGTCCGCGACTCTTCGCCGCCATCCGTGAGAGTTGCACGAACAGCGATTTTTTGTTGGGTACCGCGAGCGAGGCAACCACATCCTCAACCCCAAGCAGATCGCTCAGGGAATCAACGCTACGAGCAAGCGCTCCATTCGCCAGATCGGCGTTGGGCTGGGCCACCGTATCGGCCATAATAAGGGCGGGCGGCGTCAGGCCGCGCGCTGAGGCTCCACCCAGCCGATCGTCCCATCGGATCGGCGATAGACCATATTGAAGGCGCCCGTGCCGGTGTTTCGGAACATCAGTGCATTGGTGTTGCGCAAATCGAGCATCATCACAGCGTCCGAGACGGTAGCTTCCGGAATATCGACTCGCGTTTCCGCGATGATGACAGGGTTGTCGGGCGCTTCCTCTGCTTCCGCCCCAGCCTGGAACACGGTGTAGCTCGCATCCGCCTCGACGATGTCGAGCGACGCCACACCATTAGGACCATGGCGATCCTTGAGTCGGCGCATGTAGCGCCGCAGCTGGGTTTCTATGCGATCGGCCGCCTGATCAAACGCCGGATGGGCTTCGGTCGCAAACCCGCTGCCCTTGAGAATCACCCCCTGCATCACATGGGCGACGATGTCGCAACTGAACCCGTTGTCGTGGGGACCTCGGCCAAAGGTCACATTGGCCGATATGCTGCGTGAGAAATATTTATCAGCGATTCCCTGGAGCCTGGTATCGACATGATCCCGGAGCGCCGCGCCGGTATCGACCTGATGGCCAGAAACGCGGATTTCCATCTTGTAACCTCCACTGTCTTGCCGCCCGCCTTGGGGGAAAGATGGCGGTGGCGGCCTTAATCCTAGGCACCTGCCCGGTCAACCGGCCGGTTGTTCCTCAAGCCACAGCGGGTGCACGAGCTTCGAAATAAACGCGGCGTGACGTTCCCGCTCGTCCGCACTCGGAGCATGCGGGCGTGGCAGCCGCATCTGCGCGCGTCGAACGCCCATCGAGACTGTCGCCAATGTTCTCGCTTCAACCACGGTTTCAGTCTTGAGTGATAGCCCGATCTGGCGCCCTCCTGACAATTCAACGTAGAGCTGAGCCAGGAGTTGCGCATCGAGCAGCGCGCCATGTTTGATTCGATGGCTGCGGTCGATGCCGTAGCGCGTGCAGAGCGCGTCCAGGCTGTGCTTGGCGCCGGGATGGCGCGCACGGGCAAGCGCGAGCGTGTCGATCATCCGCGTCATGTCGATGGCCGCGCGTCCGCACGTGCCCAACTCCCAGTTGAGGAAGCCGAAATCGAATGCCGCGTTGTGCGCAACCAGCGGAGACTCGCCGATAAAGTCAATAAGTTCGCCCGCCTTCTCGGAAAATAGGGGCTTATCGGAGAGGAACACCGCGCTGAGGCCATGAACCGCCTCGGCCTCGCTCGGCATGGTGCGGCCTGGATTGAAATAGGCATGGAAGTGACGCCCGGTTTCGACCTTGTTGATCAGTTCCACGCATCCGATTTCCACCAGCCTATGTCCGTCGATCGGGCTTAGGCCAGTGGTCTCGGTATCGAATACAATTTCACGCATAGCCCAGTCTATCGGCGCTGTCGGCCACGAAGACAAGCGATGAGTCGACGAATCTCCGCGCGGGTCTGCTGTCGATGTATGCCCGTATCGATCACATGATCCGCCTGCGCCCGCTTGACCGCATCGGGCACCTGCAACGCGCGGATATTGGCAAGTTTGGCGGGGCTCATACCCGCGCGCGCCAGCACCCGCTTGCGCTGCATCCAAGCCGGCGCGGAGACCACGGCGACCTCGTCCACCAGACGCTGCATTTTCTTTTCATAAAGCAGCGGTATGTCCAATACGACCAGCGGTTTCGCCCTATGCCGCCTCAAGAAGTTGCGCCGCGCAACTGCAACGGCGGGATGCACGATGCGCTCGAGCTGATGAAGCGCCCCCTTGTCACCCAGCACATAACGCGAGAGCACCGCACGATCGATGCCGCCCTGTCTGGCGGTCCCGGGAAAGGCCTGCTCGATCAGATTGACGAGCGCGCCACCCGGGCCTTGCAGGCGATGTACCTCGGCATCGGCATCGAACACCGGGATCTTCTGCTCGCGGAACATCGCCGCGACCGTCGACTTGCCCATGCCGATCGATCCGGTGAGGCCAAGAATGATCATGGCAGCAGCATCATGACGTCAGCAATGTTCTCAGCTCGGCATCATATTGCCGCGGTGCCGGCTGGCCGAAAAACAGTTCGAAGGCGACCGCGGCCTGCCCGACCAGCATCTCGAGGCCATCGATCGTCCGCAGCCCCCGCCGCCGTGCTTCGGCAAGCAGTGCCGTTTCAAGCGGCGCGTAGACGATGTCGTAGAGGATGGCGTTGGGCGGGACGTGGCTGAAGTCGATCGCAAGCGGCGGGTTGCCCTTCATGCCCAGCGATGTCGCATTGACGACGATATCGAGCCTGCCTTCGGTATCACCCCAGTCGAACTCGATCGGAACGCTCCAGCTCTGGAGCGTCGCCGTCATACCAGAATTCTTTTCGCCGATCTCGTCGAGAATGACGCGGGCTTTCTCCTCATCGCGCGCGATCATCGCGACAGTGAAGCCCTCGCTCCGGAATGCATGGGCGATTGCACGCGCTGCCCCGCCAGAACCGATAATGCGTGCCATTCTCAGCAAATGACGATCCGCCAGCCAAGGCCGCAGCGGCTCAAGAAATCCGGCGCCGTCGCTATTGTACCCGGCAAGTGCGCCATCAGGCGCGCGCACGATCGTATTGACCGCACCGATCCGCGCTGCACCCGGATCGACGCTGTCCAGAAACGGCATAACCGCCTGCTTGTGCGGAATGGTGACGTTGCAGCCTCGCCAATCCTGCCGATCGCGCCTGCTTCTGAAATATTCCTCCAATCCGTCGGGCGTGACGTGACACCGCTCATAATGGGCGTCGAGCCCCAGCTTTTCGATCCAGAAATTGTGGATCCGCGGGGATTTCGAATGGCTGATCGGATCACCGATCACCTCGGCATGAACCGTCATGACGCCACCACGCCCCGTGTTCGCAGATAATCGAGCAAGGGTATGAACGGCAGGCCGAGAATGGTGAAATGGCTGCCCTCAATCCGCGAGAAGAGTTGGACGCCGAGCCCTTCAAGCCTGAAACAGCCGACGCAGCCGCTGATCGCCGGCCATTCGCTGTCGAGATAAAGACTGAGGAATCCCTCCGAGAAAGGCCGCATCGTCAAGCGCGCGACATCGACATGCCGCCAGACCGGTGTGCCGCCCTCACTGATCACCGCGGCGCTGATCAGCCTTATGATGGAGCCGCGCATCTGCCTGAGCTGGGCGCCAGCCTCGTCACGATCTTTGGGCTTATCAAGCAAGCTGCCGTCGGCCAGCACCAACACCTGATCGCAACCCAAAACGAGATCGGCGGGATGCCGTGCCGAGAGCTTCAGCGACTTCAGTTCGGCAAGCGCATCCGCAAGCCCGCGCGCCTCGATGCCCTCCTGCTTGAGCGCAGCCTTCGCCGCTTCTTCGTCTACAGCAGATGCCATGGCGTCATAGGGAATGCCGGCGGCCGAAAGCATGGCGCGCCGCGACGAGGATTGCGAAGCGAGGATCAGCTTCACAGCGGCTCATCCACCGGATTGCGTTCGTTGAGCAGATTGATGACCGCCGCCGCCGTTTCCTCAATCGAGCGTCGCGTAACATCGATGACAGGCCAGCCATTGTCCGAGAACATCCGGCGCGCGAACGCCACTTCTGCGCTCACCCGCTCCTGATCGACATAGGCTGTTTCAGGTGACTGATTGAGCGCCAGCAGCCGATTGCGCCGAACCTGGATCAGCCGCTCCGGACTGGTGGTGAGACCCACCACGATCGGATTTTTGAGCGAGAATAATGAGGATGGCGGAGGGGCTTCGATGACGAGCGGAATGTTCGCAACCTTATACCCCCGATTGGCGAGGTAGATCGACGTTGGCGTTTTCGACGAGCGCGAAACCCCCACCAGCACGATATCGGCTTCCTCCCAGTCTTCGGCGCCGATGCCGTCATCATGCGCGATCGTGAACTGAATCGCGTCCACTCTGTCGAAATAAGCCGCGTCGAGCATATGCTGCCGCCCGGGCCGGGCCTTGGCCTGCTGCCCAAGCATCTGGGAAAGCGCGTCGATGACCGGATCAAGCGCAGCCACGGCCGGCAAGCCGAGCATCTGGCAACGCTCCTCCAGCTTGTGGCGGATCTCACCGTTCACAATCGTGAACAGCACCAGCCCTGGCTTTTGGGCGATCTCCACCAGAATCCGGTCAAGATGCCCTTCGGATCGCACCATAGGCCAGAAATGCTTGATGGTCTCGACACCATCGAACTGCGCCAGCCCTGCCTTGGCGATATTTTCCAACGTCTCCCCGGTTGAATCGGACAGGAGATGGAGGTGAAGCCGGATCATCGCCGCAAAAGCCTGTGCATAAGCATGGGGACCGAGCTAGCGGATAGCAGGCCTGCCCTACAAGCGGACGATTCCATCCCCGACCTTCCTAACTCGTTCCAACTCTTCTCCACAGTGGGTGAATGATATCACCAGCCTGTGAATAACGGGTGCTTCTACGGCGACTCAGCCGCATAAAAGGCAACTGCCGGAGTCAAGCTGTTGGCAATCGCGTCGCCTGCTTATAAACCCCGCCATCCGCCGCCCTACTTCTCACTACAAAGAATCTATATTTAACAGGATAGATATGGAGCACGCGCTGTCGGGAGAGGTCGTGAAGGCGTCTCAAAAATCTCTGCTGGCCGTTCTCGAAGGCGAACGGCGCGATCCGCCGCCGATCTGGATGATGCGTCAGGCCGGGCGCTACCTGCCCGAATATCGTGCGCTGCGATCCGAAAAGGGCGGTTTCCTCGCCTTGGCGCAGGATAGCGCGATGGCGGCCGAAATCACGCTTCAACCCATTCGCCGTTTTGGCTTCGACGGCGCTATCCTATTTTCCGATATATTGATGATTCCCTACGCGCTCGGCCAGGATTTGTGGTTCGAAACCGGCGAGGGTCCTCGCTTGGCGCCACCGCTGGCGACGGATGCGATCGCCAGCCTCGATCCGCAGCCTGAAAGGTTGGAACCGGTTTACGAGACAGTGCGCCGGGTTCGTGCAGAGTTGCCAGCACATGTCACCTTTCTGGGCTTTGCCGGCAGCCCGTGGACGGTGGCGACCTATATGGTCGCAGGGCAGGGTAGTCGCGAGCAGGGGGCAGCGCGCCGATTGGCCTATCGCGATCCTGCCGCCTTCAGCATGATCATCGATGCTATCGTGACAGCTACGATCGATTATCTTGCGGGCCAGATCGAAGCTGGAACCGAGGCCGTGCAGCTTTTCGACAGCTGGTCCGGCAGTCTTTCACCCGTTCAGTTCGAGCAATGGGTGATCGCACCGACCGCGCGCATTGTCGCGGGGCTCCGTGCCCGCCATCCGCGGATACCGATCATCGGCTTTCCGAAGGGGGCCGGGGGCAAGCTTCCGGCTTATGCGCGCGAAACGGGAGTTGATGCGATCGGTCTTGATGAGACGGTGGATCCATTCTGGGCCGACGCTGTGTTGCCCGAAGGCATGCCGGTGCAGGGTAATCTCGATCCGCTGGCGCTGATTGCCGGCGGCGGCGCGCTGGATCGCGCAACCAAACATATTTTAGGGGCTTTCGCTTCGCGGCCGCATGTGTTCAATCTTGGCCATGGCATATTGCCCGATACCGATATCGCCCATGTCGAGCAGCTGCTGGATCTGGTGCGTAACCAACAGCGTCGGGATTGAGCGATGATCGGAATGTTGGGAGCTGTGTATCCCTGGGTCAAAGCGGCGCATCTGATCTTCGTGATCTTCTGGTTGTCCGGACTCTTCATGCTCCCGCGTTTCTATATCTACCATCAGCCCACCGAACCTGGTTCGACTGAAGACCGGCAGTGGATCGAGCGCGAACGGCGGCTGCGATCGATCATCATCAATCCTTCCATGATGCTTGTATGGATCTTTGGACTCTTGCTGGCATTCGATCAGGGATTGTGGAATGTCGGCTGGTTCCAGGCCAAATTTGCGACCGTGCTGCTGTTGTCGGCCTTTCACGGCTGGGCGGTTGGCTATGGCAAGAAGCTGGCGCGGGGTTATCGTCCTGCGAGCGACAAAGCGTTGCGGATCATGAACGAGCTGCCGGGCGTTGCAACCGCAGTGATCGTCATCCTCGTCATCGTTCGGCCGTTCTGATCCGCATTGACGTCAAGCCGTCGTGCTGATCACCAGAAGGGCTCGAGATCACTCAAGGCCTTGAAAGCTTGTTCCGCACGTTTGAACTCATGCGCGCGCTCTTTCTTCCCGTGGGAAGCCCCCGGCTGTTCGATGTCATAGCGGGCGAAGACGGCGGGCAGGGTCGCGAAGTCATTCAGCGCACCGAGATGGTCCTGCAGTTCCTCCAACGCTGAGAGATATTTTTTATAGCGATGGTGCGCAGTGCGGCCCTGATAAAGTCCCGCAAAAAATTCGGCGGTATAGCGAAAGCGCTTTGCCTGTTTGCGGACGTCATGACGATGCTCGTCTGAAAGATGCCGCAGAGATTCGCCCCGCTTGGTGAGGCGGCGGCGCTGCTTTCGCAAAATATCATGGGCTACGCCGGCAATAGGCTGCTGGAGGAAAGCGTTATCGGCGGGATCCACGCGCCATCTTCCAAGGGCAAGCCATTCTGCCAGATCCAGCATGAGGAGCCGGGTGCGCCCAGAACAGAGTTGCTCCCGCGCGCGCATCATCGCTCGTTCACGGGCTGCCATCAGCTTTGTCTGCGCGGTTCCGGTTAGCGTGGGGATGAGGACATCGAGATCGCGAACGTCGCCCAGCACGCGCGCCAGCCACCGCAATTCGGCGCCAAAAAGGTCGGCACGGTCATCAGAATTGAACAAGGGTGCAAAGGCTGAAAAGGCCGATCGCAGCCGCCGCAAGCCGACCCGTGCCTGATGGAGCGGTTCAACCCCATTCGCCCTGAGCAGAAGCTTCTCATTGCGGCGAAACTGGCGAATGCAGGACCGGGCAATCGCAACAAAAGCATCGGCGGCGGGAAGCTGCGCATCGAGGGCGATTGCATTCGCCTTGAACGAGACCGGTGGATCGGGTGCGAGCAAATTATAGCCACGCTCCGACTTGGCTTCGACGCCGAGTTCGAGGGGCACTTGCTTATCGATTTCACGCGCCAGGCTGAACAAATCCGAGACGTCGCCCGCCGCCAGTTCTAGCTCGATCTCGCAAATGGGCTCGCGTTGCTTGCCGGTTTTGATCGTACCTTGGTCGAGTGTGAACTGGATGGCTGAGCCGTTCAACTGAAGCTTGCGGGTGAGCCGTTCAACCCGGATCGCAAACAGCGGCTTCAGGCCCTCGAGCGTTTCTTTGTCGAAGACTTCCGACAGCGGACCGCACAGCTCGTCCACACGAGGCGACCGATGGCTGGTTGGTTGCTCCCATTCGTTTCGGACGAACAGGCCCGCGGTGGAAGACGCGGTTCGTTTGACGGTTTGAACATAGCGGCCGTCCGCTTGCCGTATGCGCAACGAAAACCCTGCGCGGTGCAAATCCAAATCGGGCGTGTCAAAATAGCGCGAGACCTGTCGCTCGGGATCCTTTTCGCCTGCGAGCATAAGTGCGCCGAGGTCAAGCTTAGCCAGGTCGGCTGGATCGACCTCCAGCTTCAGTTCGGTTTCCAGTGGATCGCCCACGTCTTGCTCCGCGCCGCGGTAAGCAATGCCTAGCCTTTATCCACAGCAAACGCCAGCGCACTGCTTGACTTCGGGGGCACGCGCGCTTACCTCGCCAGCGGTGTCCGCCATAAACGCGACGCCTCCTCCTTCCAGATTGCGCTGTCCTCAGCGTCTTGCCATCCGGCACATCATCGGAAAATCCCCATGCATCTCAAAGAATTGAAAAAGAAGACTCCCGCTGAGCTGGTTGCCATGGCGGAGGAGCTGGAGGTGGAGAGCGCCTCCACCATGCGCAAGCAGGACCTGCTGTTTGCCATCCTCAAGGTCCAAGCTGAAAATGGTGTTCAGATCATGGGCGTCGGCACGATCGAGGTTCTGCCCGATGGCTTCGGCTTCTTGCGTTCGCCCGAGGCCAATTATCTTGCCGGGCCGGACGATATTTATATTTCGCCCAATCAGGTTCGCAAATTCGGTTTGCGTACGGGTGATACCGTGGAAGGCGAGATCCGCGCGCCCAAGGACGGCGAGCGCTATTTCGCGCTCGTGCGTTTGGTTTCGGTCAATTTCGATGATCCCGACGCCGTCCGCCATCGGGTCAATTTCGACAATTTGACGCCGCTTTACCCGGATGAGAAGCTGCGGCTCGATACGCTCGATCCGACCGTCAAGGACAAGTCGGCGCGGGTCATCGATATCATCGCGCCGCAAGGCAAAGGGCAGCGCGCGCTGATCGTCGCGCCGCCGCGGGTCGGCAAGACGGTGCTGCTCCAGAACATCGCGAAGGCGATCACGGACAATCATGCTGACGTTTTTCTGATCGTGCTGCTGATCGACGAGCGGCCGGAGGAAGTCACCGACATGCAACGCTCGGTGAAGGGCGAGGTAATCTCGTCAACCTTCGACGAGCCTGCCTCTCGGCATGTCCAAGTTGCTGAAATGGTTATTGAAAAGGCGAAGCGCCTGGTTGAGCATAAAAAGGATGTCGTCATCCTGCTCGATTCAATCACGCGTCTCGGCCGCGCCTATAACACGGTCGTTCCGAGCTCCGGCAAGGTGCTGACGGGTGGTGTCGATGCCAATGCGTTGCAGCGGCCGAAGCGTTTCTTCGGCGCCGCGCGGAATATCGAGGAGGGCGGCTCGCTCTCCATCATTGCAACCGCGCTGATCGATACCGGCAGTCGCATGGACGAGGTGATCTTCGAGGAGTTCAAGGGCACGGGTAACTCCGAAATCGTGCTCGATCGCAAGGTTGCCGACAAGCGGATCTTCCCGGCAATGGATGTCGGCAAGTCCGGCACGCGCAAGGAGGAGCTTCTGGTCGACAAGGGCAAGCTCTCCAAGATGTGGGTGCTGCGACGTATTCTGATGCAGATGGGCACGATCGATGCGATGGAGTTCCTGCTCGACAAGATGAAGGATTCCAAGACGAACGAAGACTTCTTCGACTCGATGAACCAGTAGTAGCAGGGAAAAGGTGGCGGCCGGCGTGGTTTGCCCCTCCGTCGCGCTGCTACGTTTGGTGGTTATTGCTGAACCTATGTTTCAGCTCGCAGCGCTCGCCTGCCTGCAGCGGGACCTCAATCATTTAGGCGCTACGGGATCAGGATCGTCGAGCCGACCGTTTGACGGCCTTCCAATGCGCGATGGGCTTCGGCAGCATCAGCAAGCGAAAAGCGCTGGCCGATTTCCACCTGCAGCGTGCCATCCGCGATCAACCCAAATAGGCGCTGGCTGCCGTCAGCCAATTCTTCCGGCATTATCGTATAGTCGAACAGCGTGGGCCGCGTGACGAAGATCGAGCCGGCGCGCATGAGCTCGAGCGGGTTGATCGGGGGTACCGGCCCGCTCGCATTGCCAAAGCTTGCGATCAGCCCGCGCTTGGCGACGCTGGCCAAAGAAGCGGCCCAGCTTGCAGCGCCTACGCCATCCAGAACAACATCGGCGCCGCGCCCGCCGGTTGCCCCGCGTACTTGGCCTGGCAGGTCGTCGAGGCTCCCCGAGAAGCTGTAATCTGCGCCCAACTGGCTGGCGTGATCGGCCTTTTTAGGGCTGCCCGAATGGGCGATGACGTTCGCACCCAATGATTTCGCCCACGGCACCAGGAAGGAACCGACCCCGCCAGCCGCCGAATGGACCAGCACGGATTGTCCCCGCTGCACCTTCGCGCATTTTTCGAGCAACATCCAAGCGGTAAGGCCCTTCAGGGTTGCAGCAGCCGCCACATCATCCGAAATATTGGCGGGGAGGGGGATCAGCAGGGCCGCGTCGACAAGTAAGTGGGTGGCGTAGCTGCCGGGGATGGCCAAGCGCGCTGCCACCCGTTGCCCCGGTTTGACGTCTTTAACATCCTCGCCAACCGCCTCGACGACACCGGCAAATTCGGTGCCAAGCCCCGTCGGCAAAGGCAGCTTGTACAAACCCGAGCGGTGATAGGTGTCGATGAAATTGACGCCGCTGGCCGCGACTCGCACCCGCGCCTGGCCCCGTCCTGGCGTGCCGACGTCAAAATCCTCTCGCTCCAGGACGTCCGGTCCGCCGGTCTGGCGGATGACGATCCGCCAGGCTGCCGTCATCAGGAGAGATGCTCGGCGAAGAAAGCCTGGGTGCGGTTGTCCGCCAGTGTGGCGGCCGCATCCACGCGCCGGTTGCCAAATGCTGTGGCAAAGCCATGATCGACATCAGGATAGGTGTAGATCTGCACGCGCGGGTTAGCCGCGAAGGCTTCCCTGATCTGCGTCACTGCCTCAAGCGGAATGAAGTGATCCTTCTCGGCGAAATGCATGAGCAGCGGGCGCGCCAGCGCGTGCGATTCGCTGAGAAAATTGTTGATGCCGCCGCCATAATAGGCCGCGCTCGCGTCGGTATCGATCCGTGTCGCCGCCAGATAGGTCATCAAGCCGCCCAGGCAGTAGCCGGTGACGCCGACCTTCTTGCCAGTCGCAGCACGTGCAAAGCGGATCGTTGCTTCGATATCCTCGATCCCCTTGTCGAGATCGAACTTCTGCATATGGCCGAACGCCTGTTGCAGTTGCTCCGGCACGTCAGGATCAAGCTCCAACCCCGGGGTATCGCGCCAGAAAAGATCAAGCGCATAAGCGGCATAACCTTGCTCGGCCCAGCCATCGACCTTCGCCCGGATGCCCTTGTTGACGCCAAAAATCTCCTGGATGACGACAACAGCTGCTTTGGGTTCGCTAGCTGGATTCGCTTGATAGACGTTGAAGCTGCCGCTGCCGTCGAGCGAATCGACTTTGATCAGTTCACCCATAAAACACTCCTTATTTCAAGTACTTAGGCTAGTCATTGGATGATATTGGCTTGGTTACCACTGCGGAAGCGCGAATGACAGAGCTAGGTCTCATGCGCAGGCCGGCGATGATTGGCGACAATGGAGGCCCTTCCTACTGCGTAGTGGGCGTTGACATGGACGCTTGCCTCGGCACTCTCTACCAACAAAATGGGAGACCGCTCGAACGACAGGAGGTTCCACGATGAAAATTAACGTCGATATCGATTGCACGCCGCAGGAAGCGCGCAATTTCCTGGGGCTTCCAGACCTCACGCCGATTCACGATGCCTATCTCGACCAGATGAAGAAGGCGATCTCCGAAGGCATTAGTCCGGATATGATCGAAGCCATGATGCGCAACTGGGCGCCATTCGGCGAAGCAGGCATGGGCATGTGGCGAAAGATGTTCGAGCAGATGAGCGGAACGGGGACAAGTGGTACCTGATCACGCTGTCGATACGATTTTCGCACTGTCTTCCGGCCAGCCTCCGGCCGCGATCGCGGTCGTTCGTGTAAGCGGGCCCGCGGCCGCGCATGTTATGTCCGCCTTGTCGGGCAGAACGCCGGCGCCCCGGCGGGCACAGCTGGCCGAGCTTTCTGATCCGGGGACCGGCATTGCGCTTGATCGCGCGCTCACATTGTTTTTTCCCGGGCCTGCAAGCGCAACCGGAGAGGATGTCGCCGAATTTCATCTCCATGGCGGCCGCGCGGTTGTAGCGGCCGTTGAAAACGCTCTCGCTGCATTGCCGGGGCTGCGTCGTGCTGAGGCAGGGGAATTTACCCGCCGCGCTTTTGTCAATGGTCGGCTGGACCTCACCGAGGCTGAGGGGCTCAGCGATCTGTTGATGGCGGAAACCGAAAGCCAGCGCCGCAATGCGATGGCGTTGGCGGATGGAGCTTTGTCACGCGCGGTCCGCAGGTGGCGAAACGAATTGCTCGGAGCTGCTGCGCTCATCGAAGCGCGGATCGACTTCGCGGATGAAGATGACGTGCCTGACTATGACGGCGTCGGCCTTGAAGGGTTGCTGAGGGTACGCAGCGAAATTGCCGCGATGCTTCACTGTCCGCCCGCCGAACGGCTCCGCGACGGCATCCGTGTGATCCTCGCTGGCCCGCCCAATGTAGGTAAGTCGACGCTTCTGAACGCCTTGGTAGGGCGGCAAGCGGCCATCACGACACCCTTGCCGGGCACGACGCGAGATCTGATCGAGGTTCCTGTTCAAATCGAAGGTGTGCCGTTCATCCTGGTGGACAGTGCTGGACTGCGCGCGACGGAGGACAGCATCGAGGCGATCGGCATCGGGCAAGCGAGACAGGCGATTGATGCTGCCGATGTCGTGCTGTGGCTAGGTGACGCTGGCGAGGCGCCTGCGGGTGCCATCAATTTGCGGACCAAGGCCGATCTGCTTGGTGTTGTAGGACTTCCACGCGCCGGATATGATCTTTCGGTTTCCGCGGTCACGGGCGCCGGCCTGGTAGAATTGAAGCGGTTGATTGTTTCACGTGGAACATCGCTGCTGCCCCGCGAGGGAGAAGTAGCCCTCGCCCAGCGCCAACGCGCGGCATTGAGCGAGGCCGCAACGGCACTGGCGTTGGTTGGTGAGGGTGTTGCAGATATAGTGTTGGTCGCCGAGACCATTCGTGCGGCTCGAGCTGCGCTCGATCGGCTTACCGGCGAAGGGGGAATAGAGCCGCTTCTCGACGCTATTTTTTCACAATTTTGCATCGGCAAATAAAAATCGCGTCACGGGCTTTTGACATTGCTGTCCGCAGGGAATAGCCGCCGCATCCATGATGCAGACCTATGATGTCATCATCGTCGGCGGGGGGCATGCCGGGTGCGAAGCGGCGGCAGCGGCCGCGCGCATGGGCGTGAAGGTCGCGTTGGTTACGATGCGGCCCGATCAGATCGGCGCGATGTCATGCAATCCCGCTATTGGCGGGTTGGGCAAGGGTCATCTGGTGTGTGAGATCGATGCCTTTGGCGGCCTCATTGCTCGAGCGGCGGATGCAGCAGCGATTCACTACCGCATGCTCAATAGCAGCAAGGGCGCGGCGGTCCATGGACCGCGCGTTCAAGCCGACCGCAGGCTTTTTCGCACGGCGGTGCAATCGCTACTGTCACAACATGCATCGCTTGAGATCGTCGAGGGCGAGGCCGCCAGCCTCCTTTTGACCGATGGCAAGGTCATAGGATTGCGGCTCAGCGACGGCCGCACGCTTAGCGCCAGCGCAACGGTGCTCGCTACCGGGACTTTCCTCAACGGCAAATTGCACTTCGGAATGGAGCCCTGTGCCGGCGGTAGGGTTGGAGAGAATCCCTCCAACGCCATGGCAGCCCAGCTTCGCGAACTTGCCTTACCAATGGGCCGACTGAAAACGGGCACGCCTCCGCGGCTCGACGGTCGAACGATCGATTGGGCGCGAGTCGATATGCAGCCGTCAGATGAAGGTACATGGACCTTCTCCGCATTGAGCGGGGGGCGGATCAATCCGCAACTTGCCTGTGGCGTCACGCGAACCAATTCTCGCACGCATGAGATCATCCGCCAAAACCTGAAACATTCGCCGCTATTCGCCGGTGCGATCGAAGGCCGCGGGCCGCGCTATTGCCCTTCGATCGAGGACAAAATTTTTCGCTTCGCCGATCGCGACGGCCATCAGATCTTTCTTGAGCCGGAGGGGTTGGATGATCGCACGATCTACCCGAACGGGATTTCGACTTCCCTTCCGGCGGATGTGCAAGTCGAAATGGTCAGGAGTATTGAAGGCCTGGAACGAGCCGAAATTGTTCAGCCGGGCTATGCGGTGGAATATGACCATATCGATCCGCGAGCGCTCGATCCGTCTTTGGCGGTTCGCGTGGCGCCGGGGCTCTACTGCGCGGGGCAAATTAACGGCACGACTGGGTACGAGGAGGCGGCGGCACAGGGTCTCGTCGCCGGACTAAACGCGGCTGCTTTTGCGCGGGGTAATGAGCCGATCCTATTCAGCCGGACCGACAGCTATATCGGAGTTATGGTCGACGATCTGGTTCTACACGGCGTGACCGAACCGTATCGTATGTTGACCTCACGTGCGGAATATCGCCTCCGGCTCAGGGCCGATAATGCCTATTCGCGCCTCACGCCGAAGGCCATGGAGCTTGGTGTGGCGGGTAGCAGCTTGCAGTCTTGGTATGTATCACGTGAAACACAACGATCCGCGGCTATGGATATTCTGTCCGATTCTCCAACCAAGTCGCAGCTTGCCAGCCTCAACGTTGCAGCGGCAGCCGATGGCGTACAACGTACCTTGTTCGAATGGCTCGTCTATCCCGAGCTGGATCTGGGCCGCTTGTTGAACATCGCGCCCGCTCTTGCGGCTCTTGATGTCCCAGTCATCGAAGAGATCATACAAGACGGCCGCTACGCGCCCTATGTGAACCGGCAGGAGCGCGATGTTCGCCGCCTTCAGGCTGATGAGGGAGTCCAAATTCCTGCCGCTTTCAACTATCGCAGCATCGGTGGGCTGTCGGCTGAGATGATCGAGCGGCTTGAAGCGGCGAGGCCGTCTACTTTGGGTGCTGCTGGCCGCATCAGAGGAATCACGCCGGCCGCGTTGAGCGCTATCCTCGTGCATTGCCGCCGATTGGCTGCATGACAGAGGACGAGGCGCAAGCCTGGGTAAAAGGCGCATTTCCTGTTTCACGTGGAACAATTGCTAAGCTGGAGACGCTTTACCAAAATACGGCTGAAGAAAATCAGCGGCAAAATCTCGTAGCCAGTTCGACACTCAGCCACTTCTGGGGCCGCCATATTGTTGATTCTGCGCAGTTGCTCCCTTTGGCAGGGGAGGGGTGGAAGAATTGGGTGGACCTTGGCAGTGGAGCCGGTTTTCCTGGTCTGGTGATTGCGTTGCTGTCGACCGGCAACGTTGACTTAATCGAAGAACGTCGAAAGCGCGCCGAGCACCTGCGGAGTATGTTGAACGCCTTAGACCTGTCAGATCGCGCAGCAGTCGTGCAAGGCCGCGTCGAACAGCAGCTTGGCGAATATGACGTGATATCGGCGCGAGCCTTCGCGCCGTTGGGCCGCCTGTTCGAGGCGGCGCATCACCTCGCGACGCCAAGCACGACCTGGATCCTACCAAAAGGTCGGTCCGCCACTTCTGAACTGGAAGCGGCTGCGATAACGTGGCAGGGTAGCTTCAGGATCGAACCCAGCATCACCGATCCCGACGGCGCGATCATCGTCGCGACCGGCGTCGAGCCCAGGAGACGTCGATGATCAGGATTGCCGTGGCCAACCAAAAGGGTGGAGTGGGGAAGACTACAACGGCGATCAACTTGGCGACTGCGCTCGCGGCAACGGGATCGCGGGTCTTGCTGCTCGATTGCGATCCGCAGGGAAATGCTTCAACCGGCCTTGGCGTGGGTCGTCATGACCGTGTGCGGACGAGCTACGATGTGCTGAGGGGAGAATCCTCGATCGCGGATGCCGTGGTCGCCACCCGCATTCCGCGGCTCGATCTGGTGCCCGCGACGGTCGATCTTTCCGGCGCCGAGATCGAACTGATCGATTTCGAGGAACGGACGCATCGTCTTGATTTGGCTCTCAACGCCGCTCCGGCAGCGCGTTGGGATGTCTGCCTGATCGACTGTCCGCCGTCGCTCGGCCTCTTGACCGTCAACGCCCTGGTGGCGGCGCGTAGATTGCTGGTACCGCTGCAATGCGAATTCTTTGCTTTGGAAGGCCTAAGCCAGCTGCTTCAGACGGTCGATCGCGTGCGAGGGCGGTTCAATCCGGATCTTTCGATCATCGGCGTGGCCTTGACCATGTATGACCGGCGCAATCGTCTGTCCGAGCAGGTGGCGCAAGATGTTCGTGCGGTGCTCGGCGACATCGTGTTCCGTACCATCATTCCGCGCAATGTGCGTCTGTCAGAGGCACCGAGCCATGGCTTGCCGGCGCTGATCTATGACCATCGGTGCCCGGGCTCGGAAGCCTATATCGCGTTGGCCCGCGAGCTTATCGGCCGGCTGCCCAAGCCTGCCAAGGCGGCATGAGCAGCTGATTACCGGGAGCGGGGATGAATGACTGATGATCTGATCAAGCGACGCCCTGGCGGGCTTGGGCGCGGCCTTTCTGCACTTTTGGGCGAAGCGTCCCACGAGGAACCGATCGGCGGAGGCCGCCACTCGGCGGGCGTCCAGACCATCCCGGTCGGCGCCATCCGGCCGCATCCGGATCAGCCGCGCCGCTACTTCGATGAAGCAGCGCTCGAAGAACTTGGCCAATCCATCGCCTTGCGTGGCCTGATCCAGCCAATTGTCGTTCGGCCCGAAGGCAGCGGTTATCAAATCGTTGCCGGAGAGCGGCGCTGGCGAGCCGCCCAAAAGGCACAACTCCATGAAATTCCAGCAATAATTCGTGATTTCAGTGATGCCGAAACGCTGGAAGTGGCGCTGGTCGAGAATATCCAGCGCCAGGATCTCAACGCGATCGAGGAAGCCGAGGCCTACCAGCGTCTCGCCAACGAATATGGACATAGCCAGGAAGCGCTCGCGAAGCTGGTGCACAAGTCTCGCAGCCACGTCGCCAACCTGATCCGCTTGCTTGACCTGCCGAAGCCGGTGAGGGAAGCCGTCGCCGACGGACGCCTCTCAATGGGTCACGCCCGTGCCCTGATTACGGCACCTGATCCCGTTGCGCTTGCGCAGGAAGTGATCGCCAAGGGCTTGTCGGTGCGCGAGACCGAGACGCTGGCCCGGGCGGTACGCCCGAAGGCGCGGGCCCAGGGCAAGCTCGAATATAAGGGCGGCAATGCGGATGTGGAGGCGCTTGAGCGTCAGCTTGGCGATCTGCTTGGCCTCAAGGTTCAGATCAAGCATGGGCCGGGCGGCGGTCTCGTCACGTTGAATTATTCGACGCTCGAACAGCTCGACATGATCTGCCAGCGGCTCACCGGCGAAGCGATCTGACCGCGCTTAATGCATCCGTTGCGCAACGCGGCCGATTGCAAATAGTTCTTCGTCCAACAGCAAGGGACCCAGCGAACCGCTGGCCTTGATGCCGCGCTCGATCGCGGTGAGGCGAGTAACCACGCGCTCGATGGCGTCCGGCCGCCAGCGCGCACTTTGTCGTTCTACTGACTGCTTTTCCTTCCAGAACAATGACTTGGACGATGACGCCATGGCGTTACGGGCGCCTTCAAACTCTCCGCGCATTTCCGCGACCTGAAGCATACGGCGCAGCAGCGCACGGATCAGCGGCACGCCGCTGATGCCGTCGATGCTGAGCTGCGCCAATGCGGCCTGAATTGCTGGCAGCCGTCCATCCAACACCGCGTCGACAAGCCGGCTCATGTCGCCTTCCTGAACCGCGGCACCCAGCGCATCCAGCGCCTCATGCCCGATCTCGCGTGGGCGCTCAGGTGCCGCATCGGCAAAGAGCGCCAGCTTTTCGATTTCTTGGGCGAGGATGGCCCGGTCGCCGCCGGCGGCTGACGCCAATCGCCGTGCGATGTCGGGCGTGATGATAAGCCCCGCCTCGCGTGCGAGCGTTCCGGCAAGACGCTCCGCATCCGCACCTTCAGGAACATAGCTGGCAAAAGCGATCATGCTGGGATCGGCGCTGACGAGCTTGAGCAGCTTCGCATCTTTCCGCAATGCGCCCGCAACCGCGACTACGGGATTTCCATCGGATGTCCGTTCCGCCAGCGCGACCACGGCATCGCAAATTTCGTCTCCGGCGGGTTCGATGCGAATAAAACGTTTGTCACCGAACAACGAGATGGCGCCAGCTTCGTCCGCCAGCCGCGCCGGATCCGCTTTGAGCGTCGCGCCGGTGAGATCGATCCGCTCCACGCCCGCGCCCAGCGCCTTGCCGAGCCGGTCTGCCAGGGCACGCGACCCAGCTTCATCGGGCCCGTAAAGCAGGATCAGCCGATGATGCGCGCCGCCGGCATCGAGCGCGCGCTCGAGCTCCGGCCGCTTGGCGATCACGGCGTGGCGCTCTTGCGCGTTTCGACGGCGATACGCGTGACGATCTGGTCCGCCAGCGTGTCCGCCAGTCGTTCGAGCGCGGTCTGTTCGGCAGCAATGGTTGCATATTCCGAGTTCACCACGTCGATCCCCACATCGGAGCCTGCGGTAGCGTCGATCAGCGTCTTGTTGGCGGCCGTGTCGACCAGCTGGTAGCGCGCGCGCAACGTTCGCCGTTCGCGGGTCGTCGTCCGGTCAGCACGAATGCCATAGCCCGCAATCTTGTCGTCGAGCTTGACGTCGAGCCGGTAGCGCGCGGACCCGCCATGATCGCCGATCCGATCGATGATCGCATTGCGAACCAGCCAGCCGGCATGGCCCTCGATGGGGCCTATCGAGACATTGGACAACGCCGCCGCGGCCGTGCTCGCGCTGCCACCGCTATAAAGCGGATGCAGCCCGCAGCCGGTCAGCGCCAGGGCGCCCGCGACCGCCAAAGCCAGTTTGAGCGTCATGCGACCAGATTCACTAGCCGGTCCGGCACCACAATCACCTTGCGGGGCGGCTTGCCATCGAGCAGGCGCACGATCTTGTCGGATCCAAGCGCCAATGCCTCGATTTCCTCGCGCGGCATACCCTTTGGCGCGGTAAGCGTATCCCGCAGCTTGCCGTTAACCTGGATTGCTATCGTGACCTCGTCGTCAACGAGCAGCGCCGGGTCTGCCGCAGGCCATGGCGCGTCGGCCATCAATCCGCTCCCGCCCATGCGCTGCCAGGCTTCTTCGGCGACGTGCGGCACCATCGGCGCGACGAGCCTGATGAGTGTGCGCGCCGCCTCTGATCGCGATGCCGAGGGTGGTGCCTTTTCGATAGCGTTGGCCAGCTCATAAAGCTTGGCGACCGCTTTGTTGAACGAAAGCGCCTCGATGTCGGCAGCAACCCCGGCAATGCTCTTATGCAATTTGCGATCGAGTTCGCGATCTTCGCCATCCGACGGTACGGCATCAGTCAGGCGCCAAAGCCGCTGAATGAAGCGCCATGCGCCTTCAATGCCGGCCTCGCTCCATTGCAGGTCGCGCTCCGGCGGGCTGTCCGACAACATAAACCAGCGCACCGCGTCCGCACCATATTGGTCAACGATCGGAGCGGGATCCACCGTGTTCTTCTTCGACTTGGACATTTTCTCAACACGGCCGGCCGTCACTGGCGCGCCAGTCCCGACGACCTTGCCCTCAGCCACTTCTTCCGGCGCCAGCCAGTTGCCATCCGGATCCTTATAGGTCTCGTGCGTCACCATGCCTTGCGTGAACAGGCCGGTGAATGGCTCCTTGACGTCAATCCGGCCAATCCGCTCCAGTGCGCGCGTCCAGAAGCGGGCATAAAGCAGGTGCAGGATCGCATGCTCGACGCCACCAATATATTGATCGACCGGTAGCCATTGCTCCGCCATCGAACGATCAAATGGCCTGTCAGCCGGCGCGCTGGCGAAGCGAATGAAATACCAGGAAGAATCGACGAATGTATCGAGCGTGTCGGTTTCCCGTCGCGCCGCGCCACCGCATTTCGGGCAGCCCACATGCTTCCAGCTTGGATGGCGATCGAGCGGATTGCCGGGGATATCGAAGCTTACATCCTCCGGCAGCACCACCGGCAATTGATCGCGCGGCACCGGTACTGGACCGCAAGCATCGCAATGGATGATCGGGATCGGCGTTCCCCAATAACGCTGGCGCGAGACGCCCCAATCGCGCAAACGCCAGACCGTGGTGCCTTCGCCCCAGCCTTCGGCCTCGGCACGCGCAATGACGCTTGCCTTGGCGGGCTCGATTTCCAGGCCATCGAGAAACCGCGAATTTACGAGCTTACCTGGCCCGGTATAGGCTTCCTGATGGATCGGCTCTGATGTGGCTTCCGGCGAGGGCGCAACCACACGCATGACCGGCAACGCATATTTTCGCGCGAAATCGAGATCGCGCTGGTCGTGCGCGGGGCAGCCGAAGATTGCCCCCGTGCCATAATCCATCAACACGAAATTGGCGACGAACAGGGGCAGCTTCCAATCCGCGTCAAGCGGGTGGATCACCGAAAGACCAGTATCGAAGCCCTTCTTTTCGGCAGTTTCGACGTCGGCGGCCGCCGTGCCGCTTCGCTTGCATTCGGCGATGAACGCCTGAAGCTGAGGATTATCCGACGCGAGCGCTTGGGCGATCGGATGGTCCGCGGCAATGGCGGCGAAGCTCGCGCCAAACAGCGTGTCCGGGCGGGTGGTGAAAACGTCGAAGCTATCATGGCCCTGAGCGGGCCGATCCAGCGCAAAGCGGAAGCGCAAGCCCTGGCTTTTGCCGATCCAGTTCTCCTGCATCAGCTTGACCTTGTCCGGCCACTGCTCAAGGCCGTGCAGCCCCTCCAGCAGATCGTCGGCGAAATCGGTGATCTTGAGGAACCATTGGCTGAGTTTGCGCCGCTCGACCAAGGCGCCCGATCGCCATCCTCGCCCTTCGATCACCTGCTCATTGGCGAGGACGGTCATGTCGACCGGATCCCAGTTGACCTCGGATTCCTTGCGATAGACCAGACCGGCCTCAAAAAGATCGAGGAATAGTGCCTGTTCCTGGCCATAATAGTCCGGCTCGCAGGTCGCGAGTTCACGGCTCCAATCAAGCGCGAAGCCTAGCCGCTTCAACTGCGCGCGCATCGCAGCGATGTTGGCGCGGGTCCATTCGCCAGGATGGACCTTCTTTTCCATCGCGGCATTCTCGGCCGGCATGCCGAAGGCGTCCCAGCCCATCGGATGAAGCACCTCATGCCCAATCATCCGCTTGTAGCGCGCCAGCACGTCGCCCATCGTATAGTTGCGGACATGGCCCATGTGGATGCGTCCCGAGGGGTAGGGAAACATCTCGAGCACATAAGTCTTGGGCTTGGTGCTGCTGTCAGAGGCGCGAAACGTGCCGCGCTCTTCCCATATCTTCTGCCAGCGCGCGTCCGCCGATGCCGGGTTGAAGCGCGTACTCATACGAACTCCGGTCAGCCGGCGACGGCATTGCGCCGAAGATCACGCGCCTTGGCGAGGATGATATCCTCCAGCTTCTGCACGGTCGCGGCTTGTACCGGGGCGTCTGCCCACTGGCCGTTCTGAAGAACTTGACGCGAGGCTGCAACGCGAACCGCATCGGCACGCAGATCCTGGTCGAGGATCGTCACCGTCACTTTCATTCTCTCGGTCGGTACCGCCGGATTGGCATACCAGTCGGTTACGATCACGCCCCCGTTGGAGTCGGTCTGCGTCAGTGGCATGAACGAAAAAGTATCGAGCGCGGCGCGCCAGAGATAGCTGTTCACGCCGATCTGCGTGACCTTGCTCGCCGCAAGATCGTTGGCCACGCGCAGCTTGTTCCGGCCGCCCCCGCATGCGGCAAGCGTCAGCGCAAGCGCGATCATGGTTGCGGTTGAAATAGAGCGGCGCATAGATGTTCGTCCTTAGAACCAATCGGCAATCGCAGCCGTTATAGATGGTCCGCGCTGCCCCGCAAGCGGTGCGCGCGGGGCGCGGCGACCATATTGTTGAAAAGAGGCAACAGTAAAAGGATTCATTTTCAAGGCGGTGGCTTGACCAGAAGCTTTGTGATAAACGCCAGCCAAAAGGGGATATTTGTAATGCTTGTGAGTCGGGGTGTGCTTTGGACGGTGGGGGTCGCAATTGCTGCGACTGTCTCACTCAGCCCCGTTGCCGCGACATCATATAAATCAAAGGCGAAGCCCGCGCTGTCCTTCCGCATGGCCGAGGGCATCGGGTCATTCACGCCGGCCGCCGCCGATCCGCGCCGGGCCCTGAGCTTTGGCCGGGCGGGTCTGGCTGACAGCGGCTTTCACTTCACGCCTTCGGTCGCGCCTGGCAGCCGACGCGGCGTGACAGTCGCGATCCGGGCAAGGGCAAGCGGTGCGGCACAGGCACGTCGCTCGGGCCAGACCGTGGCAATGGCTGCAGCAACCCCGAGCGCGTACAATCTTGGCGTCGCGGTGGGCTGGAAGCGCTTCGCAATCACGGGCGACATCGTGAAGGTCGAAGGTGGTTTGCTGCCGCTTGACAGCGAAGCCGCGGACGTCGGCCTGAGCTACTCCGGAAACAAGTGGAGTACGCGGCTGCAAGTGGGCGCCGAACGTGCGATCGGCAATCGGCCGCATTTGACCAATGTCGATCAGAGCTATTCGGTGGATCTGGGCGGTTCCTATGCATTGACGCGGAACCTGGCTGTCACCGGCGGTGTGCGTTACAAGATGCAGCGTGACCGGCTTGAGCCGCTGGCGGATGATAGGCAGGATTCGCAGGCCGTCTACATCGGGACGGCTTTCCGCTTCTGACGTCCGGGGTTCGCCGGCGTAAGGCCGTCAATCGCCGCCCACCCATAAGCGCCCAGGTTCAGCAACCGCCTCTGATCCTCGCGGCGGACGCCGCCTAGCGCAATCACCGGAAGGGCAGTCGCACGGACAAGCTTTGCAAAGCCAAGACAGCCAAGCGCCTTCACACTGGGATGAGAGCGTGTGGGGAATAGCGGCGAAAGCAGTATGAAATCCGCATGGCTACGCTCTCCCGCGCGGATTTCCTTCAAATTATGCGCTGGCCACGCCAGGAGCTTGCCTTTGACCCGGTGGCGGCTTGAGCCGTAGCGGCCGCTCACCTGCCACGGATGCAGCAATTGCTCTCCGCCAAGGACGACGACCAATGCGCGGCGTCGCGCGACGCGGCTGGCGGCGAGGAGAAAGCTGCGTCTTCTGACGCGATCAAGGCTGTAATGGCGCAGGATCACCCCGCTGCCGCGCGGCAGCTCGCTGAGAGCTTGCCAAAGCGCATCACCCTGCCGCTCGTCCGTAAGCAGCCAAAGTCGGGGGAGGGGGTAGCCGGCGCGCATCGGCCTTCTTATAGCCGCCATCATGGCGCTCGACGATTATCAAGATGCCCGCGTCCGGCTTGAATCGGTCCATGCCGCAATTGCGAAAGCGGCCAAGCTCGCCAATCGAGACCCGACCACGATCACGCTGATCGCTGTTTCGAAAACCCACCCAATGAGTGCGATTATGCCGCTCCTTGCTGCCGGACAGCGCCACTTTGGCGAAAACCGCGTGCAGGAAGTGCAGGAGAAATGGTCGGATCTACGCGCGACACGGCCTGATCTGGTGCTTCACCTGGTTGGCCGCTTGCAATCGAAAAAGGCCGACGATGCCGTGCGATTGTTCGAGGTCATCCATTCCGTCGATCGGCCTTCGGTGATCGAAGCGTTGTCGAAGGCAATGGATAAACATGACCGCCGGCCTCCCTGCTTCCTCCAGGTCAATATTGGGGATGAGCCGCAAAAGGGCGGCTGCGCGATTGCCGACGTCCCCGCGCTCCTCAAAATGATGCGGAAGGGCGATTTGCCTTTGGCGGGCTTGATGTGCGTGCCGCCCGCGGATGTGGAGGCGGCCCCCTATTTCGCACTGCTCGCCAAAATCGCGCGCGACAATGGCGTAGCAGGGCTCAGCATGGGCATGTCTGGCGATTATGAAAGGGCGGTCATGCTGGGTGCAACCCACGTCCGTGTCGGCACTGCGTTATTTGGCACCCGAAGCTAGCGGATCGCCACGGCGTCGCCAGCGCGAAGGCTCGGCAGCACCGCCAGCAGATCCGCCTTCGCGATTGCCACACAGCCTTCGGTGAAGGGGTACGCAGCCGTGCAGTGAAGGAAGATCGCGCTGCCGAGGCCGGGGCGCGGCGGTGCATCATTGTGCCCGAGCACGACGATGATGTCATAGGCCTCATCGTCACGCCACAAGCGCTCGGCTGAATAAGGATGAGGATGCCGAACCGGTCGATTATAGCTGGGATCGGCCGGATCGTCGGACCAGCCGTCGTCGGGCCGAAGCCATCGCCAGGCTAATGGAAGGCTGGAGGGAAGGGAGACGCGATCAGGCCTCAGCAATACCGCGCGAAGCGGCCATCGCCCGAGCGGGGTGGCGCCATCGCCTTCGCGCTTCTCCTCGGCGGTGACCGCGCCGTTGCGGCCAATCAGGCACGGAAAGATCAGGCCGCCTGCTTTGAAGTTTCGCTCAGCGCTCTCGACGACAAGGCTGCTCACAGCTGGTGGCCGGTGCGATCCCGCTTGGTGGCGAGATAATGCTCATTGTGGGGGTTGGCCGGTACGGCATGCGCCACGCGTTCGATCACATGCACGCCTGCTGCTTCGAGGCCCGCGACTTTGGCCGGATTATTGGTGAGGAGGCGGATGCGATCCTGCCCGAGCAAGGTCAACATGCGCGATGCAATCCCAAAATCGCGCGCATCGACGGCGAACCCCAGCCTGACATTGGCGTCCACGGTATCGAAACCCTGATCCTGCAACGCATAGGCGCGCAGCTTGTTGATCAGTCCTATGCCACGGCCTTCCTGCCGCAAATAAAGCAATATGCCCCAGCCGCTGCCCGCGATCTCCTGCAGCGCGGCATGGAGCTGCGGCCCGCAGTCGCACTTTAGCGACCCCAGCACATCGCCCGTCAGGCATTCGCTGTGCAGACGCACGAGCGGCGGAGTCTGGCCCGGTATCCCCACAATCAACGCAATATGCTCCGATGAATCGTCGCCGTTGCGAAACGCGACAATCTCCGCCTGTTCCGCCGCTTCCACCGGCAAGCGGGCGCGCGCGACGATCCGCAGGCGCTCAGGCGATTCATAGCCCGCAATCTGCTCGATGCTCACGCTCGTGCTATTCGCCACCGGGCCAGGACGCACGAAAAATGCCGGCATCATACCTGCCAGCCGCGCCAGCTCCAGCGCGGCACGGGCGGCTTCGGGCACGGAACAGGCGATCGACCGAAACGGGCCCTTGAGCGGAGTTGCGAGGTCGAGCACGGGATCAGCGAGCGCATAAGCCGTGGCGAGGTCGATCCAGTCGCTCCGCATGACCTGCACGGGTTGCGCTGGGTCGGCGGCGCCCAGCTGATTGGTAAGCTTCAGCGTGGCGGCGCGTCCGCCGGACAAAAGAATGTCGGCCTGGTTATCGGGATCGAATTCCGCGAGGCGCGCATCGTCGGCAGCCTCGATCGCAAGCATACTAAGCGTAGCGCTGCCGCCGGCAATTGCGATCGGCCATCCTCGCCGCATCGCATCGATCGCCCGCGGGACGGAGCGATCGTCGCGCATCAGAACGCGAACTCGGTAACGAGCGGGACATGGTCGGACGGCCGCGTCCATCCGCGGCAGGGCTCGTGCACGCGATGCGCCACCGCCTGCTTCGCGATATCCGGGCTGGCCCACATGTGATCGAGCCGCCGCCCGCGATCCGAAGCCGCCCAATCCTGCGCGCGATAGCTCCACCAAGTGTAAAGCCGTTGCGGCGACGGCACGAAATGGCGCCCCAGATCGATCCACTCATGGCTCGCTTGGAGCCCTCCCAGCGCTTCAACCTCGATCGGTGTGTGGCTGACGACGTCGAGCAGCTGCTTGTGGCTCCATACGTCACATTCCAGCGGCGCGATATTGAAGTCTCCCACCAGCAGAGTTGGCTCGCGCAACTTTTCGGACCAGCGGGTCATACGCTCAACGAAGGCAAGCTTCTGCCCGAACTTCGGATTGAGCTCGGCATCCGGTATGTCTCCGCCAGCAGGCACATAGACATTTTCAAGCCGGATCCCGCAGTCGAGCCGCACGCCGACGTGCCGGGCTTCGCCATTATGCTGCCAGTCGAAACGATCATCCTCATGGATGGGGATCCGGCTAATGATCGCTACGCCATGATGCATCGGCTGGCCGTGCAGGATGTGATGGACGTAGCCCAATTCATGAAAAATCGCGGCCGGGAAAATCGCGTCGACGACTTTCGTCTCCTGCAGGCACAGAATGTCAGGCGCTTCCTCACGCAGGAACCGGCCGACAATGTCGAGGCGCGCGCGGACCGAGTTGATATTCCAGGACGCGATTTTGAGGGTTGATGTCATTGCAGGCGATGTAGCGATGCAATGGCGCGAATGCCAGCGACCGCTTCCCGGCACCTTGCGCGCTTCGATCACCTAATGGAGCGAATTCGCCCGCCCGGTGCGTTTGGCAGGTGGTGGCCCCAGCAAGGCAGGCTCGAAGATCAGCGCGCAGATCAATGTCCATATGAGCGAGATCATCAGGATCTTGCCCATGCCGGCCGTCCCAGGATGATGCGAAAGCCAGAGGCTGCCGAATGCAGTGCCGGTCGCGAGCGCGCTGAACAGGATAGCGCGGGCCAGGCTTGATTGCAGCAGGTCCGTCGCGCCGCCGCGCCATGCCATCACGAAATAGATGTGGAAGGCCACGCCGACGCCAAACAGCAATGGAAAAGCGATGATGTTCGCAAAGTTGATCGGCTGCCCGATCAAAACGCAGGTCCCGAGCGTGAGGAAGCCCGACAGCACCACTGGCGCGAGCGTGAACGCCACCTCCTTTATATCGCGCAGCGCCACGAACAGCAGGATGCTGACGAGCCCGAGCGCAAGCACGCCCGCCTGGATGAAGGCAAAGGCTACCGTGGAGGCCGCCGCCTGGGTGGCGACCGGAAGCCCCGAAATTTTGGGCGTGACCTTGGTAACGGCTGCGCGAAATTGCGCTACGACGTCATTATCGTTGCTGTTGCCTCGCGGAAAAACCTGCAAACGCATCCGCCCATGCGGAGTGATCCAGTCGTGCTGAAGTTCGGCCGGCAGCGTGGCACGGGTGACGGGTTGCGCTTGTAGCGCCATGCGAATCTGATCGAGCATGGTTGCCAGCGGCATGGCGACGATGTGCCCGAAGCGTTCGCGAAGCGAGGGCGCGCCGCGCGCCAGCCGCTCGAACGCATTTGCAAGGCGGCGCGCATCGCTGGCAGGCGCATCTGTCTTGATGCCCGCAGCGGCGCGAAGCTCGGCAGCTGCTTTGCTCAATGCGGCCACCGTTTCCCCGTCCGTGGGCGGCGCGGCCAAGTCGAAGGGATTGAGCGTCGGATCCAACAACAGCGACGCATCCGAAATCATCGCAAGTTTGGCAGGCTGCTCGTCCGGAACGAAGCTGTCGATCGAGATCACCTGTCCCACTTCCGGCAACTGCGCGAGCCGTTTCGCCAGGGCGCGCGCCTCGCCGTCATTGCTCGCGAGCACATCGATGGTGTTGGGCGTCCGATCGGGATCGCGCATCAGATCCGTCAGCGTGGCCATCGCAGGCGACGCAGGATCGCGCAGATGCAGCGGGTTGAAATCGAAGCGGACCAGCGGAAGTAGCGCGATGCTGCCGATCATCGAAAGACCAAAGGCCCACAGCACCATATGCCGCTTCCGAATCAGAAGATCGTCAAGCTTCGCCAGGCGAGGCGACGGCGGCGTGGCCGATGCTTTGCGTGGAGGCATCAGCATGACGAGTGCCGGCAGAAGCGTGACGCTGAAGAGCAGTGCGACCGCCATGCCGCATCCGGCGATGACGCCGAGTTCGGCGATGCCGATATAGGCTGTTGGGAGGAATGCGGTGAACCCCAGGCAGATCGCCCCTGCGGCCAGCAGCAAAGGAATTCCCAAAGCGCTTGCAGCACGACTTAGAGCGGCGCGCACGTCGTCATCTTTGGCACGCTCCGCATTGAAACGCACGCACAGCTGAATGCCGAAATCCACGCCAAGTCCGACGAACAGGGGAATGAAGGCAACGGAGATTAGATTGAAGCGTCCGACCGTCAGCAATCCCAGGGCGGTCGTCACCACCAGCCCGGCGATGATCGTCACGACGATGGCCAGCACCAGCCGAACCGACCGTATCGCCAACCAAAGGGTAAGGAGCATCGCCAGCCACATGACGGCGGCCACCAATCCGATATTTTCAGCGAGCGTCGCGAACTCCTGATCGGCCAACGGCACTTCGCCCGTCAGGCGGACGCGCACGCCGTGCTGTTGATCCAGCCCGAGCCGCGCTGCCGAGGATATGAGCGCTCGGGTCGCGGCTTCCCCCGGCAGGAGCGCGGAATGGTCGAGCACCGGCTGAACCAGAATGAGCCGACGCTGGGTACGGCTGACGCTGCCGCCTTCTGCCAAAAGCTTTTGCCACGAGAAAAAGGCGGGTTTTCCCGCTGCGGCCTGTTCAGCGGCTGTGCTCAATGCGCGCATGGGCCGGGCAATTTGACCAAGCTGGGCATCCCCGTGAGCAACGCCTTCGAGCATGGTCGAGAGCGCGGTCGCCACACCGCGCAAGCTTGGATCGCTGGCAAGCGGCCCAAGCATCGGCTGCGCCTCGACCAGCGAGGCGGTCATCTGCCGCACTTCTGACGGAGATTGGTAAAGCAGGCCTTCGCGCGCGAAGAAGTCGCCGCCGTCGGGCTGCTCGACGCGGCGGAAATGCGCGGGATTGGCGGCGAGCGCTTTGGCCAGGCGATCGGTTGCATCCTGCGCCAGCTCCGGTGTTGCACCGTCAACCACCACGAGCATGACGTCGCGCAGTTGCGGAAAGGCAGTTTCCATTGTGCGCTCTTGCTGGCGCCAATCGACCTGCGGAGAGATCAATGCACCGGTGTCGGTCGTCATCGCAAAATTGCGCACGGCAAATCCGAGCGCCAGCGTCACCAGCAGCAAGGCCAAGAGAAGCATGCGGCACGGCGCCCGTACGCTGAGCGCGACGAGGGCGGGGATCGGGCTCCTCACTGGCCTTTGCCCGCCGGCCCTGAAGGGCCGAGCAGGTAACGCATGTGCATTCGCGCAGTTTGCGGAGCAGCGCCATGATCGAATGCCGCTTCCGCGAATTTGGGCGGACCGAACACAATCCGCGCGTCATTGGAAAATGCGACGCCTTCCTTCGGTATGCCGAGGAAATTGCGATCGACCTTCTGATTGCGATTTTCGTCATGATAGGCTTGGACCGCAAAGTGCCCGGGCGGCAGATCCGGAATGACGATGACCACGGTACCAGACTGAGCTTGGGCCTGCCCTTTGAAAGGGCAATCCTTGAGGAACGCTTCGCGCGGGCAGACCTCCGCATGCACCACGCCATTGGCGTTACGCACGTTCTCCAATTCTATTCGCAGCGAAGCGGCCGCGGCGGGCCCGGCCACGAGGGCGGGAGCGGCAAAGCAGATCAGTAGGCGGGGCAGGAGGGACGGAGCATGCATCCTGCGCGTTTGGCGCGGCAAGGAGTGCAGGGCAAGCCTCGCTCCCCGCGCTAATCCAGTCGTTACCGGCTTATTTGATGTTGTTCAGCATCGAAATATGATGCTGGACAACGGGCACAATCTCGCCGGCCGCCGTTTTCAAGGCCGCCGCGCTGCCCGACACACTGTAGCTCTTATGGAGCGCAAGCGCTTCTTGATGCGCCTTTTTCTGCTGCGTTACGTAAAGTTTGTCGCGCGCCGTCCCGCTTGCCGCATTGAGTGCATCGATCATCTGCTTCTGCTTCGGCTCAAGCACGGGCGGCTTCGGCTTCAGCCCGCTCTTGGCGGCGGCCGCCTTCACCATGTCAGTCGATTTGCTGTGATCGGCGACCATCATGTTGGCAAAATCCCGGATGGCGGGATCCTTGGTCGATTGCAGAACCGCCTGGCTCGAAGTTCTTTCGTAAAGATCGCTTGCACCGGCCTTGGCGACATAGCCGGCGGGTGAAACCGCCGCCGCAATCGAAGGCGCTGCAACCGCAAGTGCCGCGATCCCGATCAGATTTGAAAAATATCTCTTCACGACATCCTCCATGCTTTGGTTGGATTACTTGGTTTTCTCGGCGGTCCCTGGCTCGGCCATGTGGCGGTGCTGTTGGGCCATCACGGCGGCAGGCGTCACATGCGCGGCGGCGGCCTGAAGCTTGTTCTTCCAGCCGGAAACGATGTGCGCGTCTCCCTTCATCAGGGCGTTCCAGCCGTCGCGCGCGACCTTGCCCGCATCATCCTTTTCCTGCTGACCGACTTTGGTATCCATCATGTCGGCCCGATCGAAAAATTCGGTTTCAGTCGCGCCCGGCATCAGCGTGGTGATCGTGATGCCTTTCTCATCCTTCAGCTCGTTGCGGAGCGCGTCGGCGAAGCTGTCGATGAAGGCTTTGGTGCCGTTGTAGACCGCTTGGAAGCTGCCTGGGATGAAGCCGGCGATCGACCCGGTGATCAGCACTTTGCCTTCGCCCTGTGCCACCATCTGCTGCAGCACACGTTGAAGCAGATAGATCGTGCCGGTGATGTTGGTATCGACCACGCGGCGCCAGTCCGTCACCGACTGACTCAAAAAGTCGCGGCCGAGGCCACGTCCGGCATTCGCGCAAAGGAGATCGATCCGCCGGCCTTGTGCGGCGTCGAGCAACCGGTCGACGCCCTCGAGTGTCGCAAGGTCGGCTTCGATCGAGTCTACTGCCACGCCATGCTGCTGGAAATCACGCGCGGCAGCGTCAATCAGGGGTTCGTCGGCCACGACGAGCAGGTCATATCCGTTCTCAGCTGCGATTTCGGCAAGTTCGAAGCCGATGCCCGTCGACGCGCCGGTGATGATTGCAAATTTGTCCGCCATTTCAATCTCCTGTCAGGCGGCAAACTCAAGACCGGGTTTGAGCACGATCTTGGTCACCTCATTCTGCTTGTCGTGGAAAATACGGTAGCCCTCGGCCGCTTGCTCCAGCGGCAGATGATGGCTGATCAGGAAGGTCGTATCGATCTTGTCTTCCAGGATCGCGTTCAGCAGGCCGGGCATGTAATGTTGCACATGGGTCTGGCCGGTCTTCAGCGTCAGGCCTTTTTCCATGAACGCACCGAGTGGAAACTTGTCGACGAAGCCGCCATAGACTGCGGGCATCGAGACGCGGCCGCCCTTCCGGCACGCGATGATCGCTTGGCGGATCGAATGGATCCGATCGGTGCCGAGGAAAGTCGATGCCTTGATCTGATCGATGATGTTGTCGACGAAGAAGCCGTGCGCCTCTAGCCCGACCGCATCGATCACAGCGTCCGGCCCGATGCCGCCGGTCATCTCCATCAGAGCGTTATAGGTGTCGGTCTCCTCGAAGTTGATGATCTCCGCGCCGAAGCTCCGCGCCAGCTCCAGCCGGGTAGGGAAATGATCGATCGCGATAACCCTCTCGGCGCCCATCAGAAATGCGGACTGGACCGAGAACAGGCCGACCGGGCCGCAACCCCACACCGCGACAGTGTCTCCCGGCTCGATGTCGGCATTTTCGGCTGCCATCCACCCGGTCGGCAGGATGTCCGAGAGAAACAAAACCTTGTCATCGTCGATGCCGTCAGGAACGACCAGGGGACCGACATCCGAAAATGGGACGCGCACATATTCAGCCTGACCGCCTGAATAACCCCCGGTCATGTGGCTGTAGCCGAACAGACCCGACATCGGCTGGCCGTAGAGCCTCTGCGCAATATCCTGATTGTCGGCCGGCAGGCCGTTATCGCAGGCCGAATATTGATGCTTGCCGCAATGATAGCACGCCCCACAGGCGATCGTGAACGGCACGACCACGCGCTGGCCTTTCTGGAGCGTGCTTTTGGGGCCGGTTTCGACAACCTCGCCCATGAACTCATGGCCGAGGATATCGCCCTTCATCATCGTCGGGATATAACCGTCATAAAGGTGCAGATCCGATCCGCAGATGGCGGTCGACGTTATCTTGATGATGGCGTCACGCGGATTGACGATCTCGGGGTCGTCCACCGTTTCCACGCGCACATCATGCTTTCCGTGCCAAGTGAGCGCGCGCATGCTATTGCCTTTCCTGCCGAGCTTGCGCGCGGTTGCGCGACGATGTGGCGATCTCGCCAGTTTCCATAAGCTGCTTGAAACGGCGCAGATCGCGCCGGGCCTGGATAGCGGGCTCACGCTGAAAGAGTTTGGCGACCGCCTTGCCGATCATACCTCCCGGCGGATCATAAAGGATGGTGGCGGTGACGATCGTCCCCCGGCCTGCCTGCGCGTCCCGGAAATCGATACGGCCGCTGTTCGGGACGTCAGCGCCCTCCGCGGAAGCCCAGGCGATATATGTGCCGGGCTGCTCCTCGACGATCTCCGAGTCCCAGTCCACCGTAGTGCCACCCGGCGCCTTGGCGACCCAATGCGAGCGTTTCTCGTCGATCATGTCGACGCGCTCAAGATTGTCCATGAAGTTGGGCAATCTCGCGAAATCACGCCAATAGGCGAACAACTCCGCACGCGGCTTGTTGATGGTGACGGTGCAGCTCAAAAGCTGGTCACCCCTAGGCTCGATCAGAGCGTCGGTTGCCGCATCAACGGGGTCGCCGTGCTTCCAGGCAGACAAAGGGGCATCGTCCCGCAACTCGCGGGTCTGCGCGTCATCCATATGAGATCTCCGGGATTGAGAGGCTAGAACCAACGGGAAACAGCGATGTTCCGGGCTGCGATGTGCAAAATGGCGGCAGTTCGCTTCGCTGCTTTTCCTGCACGTTTAACCGGGCCATAATCATGCGGGCGGTAAGAGCCGGTGTTTGAGCGCGCTCTTGGGGGGAAGTTCAGATGATCGTCAAAGGGGGGCGCGGGAGGCCTTTCAGACTTCTGTTCATCCTGTTCATGTTGCTGCTGATGCTGGCGGCCGGGCTTTATGGCGGCCGCCGATTGCTGCACCATTTCAGGCCGAGGCCGCTGCTTATGGCGGGGCAGGATCATGCGGTGATTCCGATTGCCGATGCCGCCAGCAGAGCCGATCCGCTCGAACCCGCAATCCGGGATGCGCGCGCCGCCTTATCGGTCCGCGCGCCTCAAGCACCCACGGGTGTCACCCGCAGCGATTATCTGAGGATGGTCGACGGCATCGTCCGCCACTTCGCGCCTTTTCAGGACCAAAGCGGGGCGATCATCGATCCTTACGCGCACCGCGAGATCCAGTATAGCACGCCGTCCTACGCGCTGGCCGCGGCCATGCTGGTGCACAGCGGTATGCGGCCAGAGCTGTTAAACAGCGCGAGCCGCGCGCTCGATCGATCCATCAACGCCCTGGCGACGCACAGCGCGCCCGACCGGATCGGTGACTTTTTCATCTATCCCACCATGGCGGCGTACCGGCTGCTGCGCGATCGGGTCGATCTCCCGACACGGCGGAATTGGGAGCGCGGGCTTCGCAAGATTGATCCGGATCTTGCTTATTCGGACAGGATCGGCCCCGGCCAGCCCGACGTGATGAACTGGAACAGCAACGCCATCCTCGGCGAATATCTGCGGTCTCGCTACGGTTTCGCCGACGGCGCCTTCGTCGCGCGCTATCTGGATGCCCAGATGCTGCGCTTCACCCCCGCCGGCCTTTATCGCGACCCCGGTTTTCCGCTGGTTTATGATGCGGCGGCGCGCTTCAATTTTCTGATGCTGCTTGAGGAAGGCTATGATGGCCCACATCGTGCCGCGCTCGAAACGCTGCTTCACCGTGGCGCCTGGGCCTCGTTGCTGATGCAATCGCCCAACGGTGATTTTCCGGTCGGCGGACGCAGCTCGGGTCATGTGTGGAACGATGCGATGCAGTGCGCCGCGTTCGAAATCTGGGCGCGCAGATTGGCAGAGACGAATCCAAGCGAAGCGGTGGCGTTCAAGCGCGCTGCCCATCTTGCTGCCTCGTCGGCGCGTAGATGGCTGCTGCCCTCGGGTGAGCTCACCGTTACCAAGAATTTTTTTAATCCAGCACGGCGATTTGGCTACGAGGAATATTCGTTCGTCTCCCAATATAATTTATTGAGCGCCGCCTATCTGGCGCTCGCCTGGGCGTTCAGCGACGAGCGGGTCGAAGAAGGGGTCGCGCCTGCCGAACGAGGAGATTTTCTCGTCAATCTTCCGGACTTCCGCAAGATCTTTGCAAACTTCCATGGCCATGCGATCGAGATCGATACGGGCGCCGATGTCGAGCACAACCAGACCGGGCTGCTGCGCGATGATATGGCCATATCCTCGAACCTTTCGTCCATGCTTACGATCGGCGATGGCGGGGTCGCGACCGGTGTTGCCTGGCGTGTCGGAAAGCGGGTTGAGGCATTAGCCCAGTTTCCGGCAGATCGGGTGAAGGCTACCCTTAACTTTGACGGGAAAACGTCCGACGCATTGGCATTTTCCGTGCGCTATGACCTGACCGGGGCAGCAATAAAACAGCTGATCGAGCATTATACGCTTAAGCCCGACAGGGTCATCGTCCGTACTGACGTGTCCGGCCCTGTCGACCAACTGATCCTGCGGTACCCGGCCTTCCAGTTCAACGGTCGAGACCGGACGCTCATGGCGTCGGATGCCAGAAGGGTGACGGTCGGTTTCGGAAAAGCGGGAAGAACGCTCCGAATGGTGACGGCAGAGGCACCGATTGCGAGGGCCGCCGTCACCGAAGCCGATCGCTCCGGAAACTACGTGTTGTTCGAAGCGGCGGCCAACCGGCCCGAAATCAGCTTTGAGCTTGGCCATTAGCATGTGGAACCGTCGGATGGTGAATGGCGCGATTGCGGCCGGACTCGCGGCGCTGGCGGCAGGCGGGTGGAAGATGCGCCACCATCCGCCGCCCCGCGAAGTGCCGACCAGCGGCCCCACTGGAAAGCTGGATGCCGCGACCCTCGCCGTCTTGATGGCCGTCGCCCGAACCCTGACGGAGCGCGACGTCCTGCAAGGGCATTACGCCGATTATTACGCCTACCAGGCTGAGAACCGGCCCGGCTATCTCGGGGTTTACCGCGCATTTGTCGCGGCGCTCGCTGCTGAGATCGCGTCGGGTACGCCCGAAGATTTTGCCCGCAAAACAATGGCCGAACGATGGGCCGTTCTCGAACGGATCGGGGGATCATCAGTGTCCCGGCGATTTGACGTTCCCATCATCCAGGAGACGCTGGCCGTCTTCATGCGGACGGACGCGTGGCTGCTGCTTGGCTATGCGGACTGGCCAGGCATGGCGCGCGGACTGGAGAATTATACCCGCCCGCTACCGGAACCAGCGCGCTCATGAAACGCGTCGCGATCGTGGGTGCGGGCATCACGGGAATCACGCTGGCATGGCATCTGGTAAAAGCCGGCTGTCAGGTCGATATGTTCGAAAATGGCCCGGAAGTGCCTTACCCATATGCGCCCCTGTTCGAAGCCGAGGTGCTGTACGCCAATCAATATGCGCCGCCCAGGCCATCTTTCCCGGCATCGCTGCCGCTGGACATCAAGAATATCAGCCAAACCGGCGACTATGCGGGCGACCTGCAGCAGGAGCGCATCATGTGCGTCGGCGGGCAGGCGACGCGCTGGTTCGCAGTAACCCCGCGAATCAGGCCGGAGCATTTCCGATCGTTCAGCCTTTACGGATATGGCCGAGATTGGCCGATCAGCTATGAGGATCTGGAACCTTATTACAGCCGCGCCGAGGCGCATATCGGCGTATCGGGGCAAAGCGATAACCCCTTCGCGCCGCACCGCGCATCTCCCTTCCCCCTGCCGGCTTTTGCGCTGAGCTATCAGGATCGAATTTTCGCCGAGAAGCTGACAGCGCGAGGCATTATCACCCATACGACGCCGCAAGCGCGCGCGCGCGAGGATTATGACGGCCGGCCCGGCTGCCAGAATTTCGGCGAATGCGAACGATGTCCGGTGGGGGCGCGCTACAGCCCCAACCATCATCTCGAGTTGTTGCGTGGTTCGAAGCGATTTGCACTCCACGCAAATTGCCTCGTGCGGCGTATCATCGTCGAGAATGGGAAGGGCGTAGGCATCGCCTACCATCCCGAGCACGGCGCTCGGCAGATCGAGCACCGCGCCGATGTCGTGATCGTGGCGGCCGGCGCGATCGAAACCGCTCGCCTTCTGTTCCTCTCCAAAGCCTCCGGCATTCACAGCGACGGGCTCGGCAATGCATCGGGGCAGCTCGGTCGGAACTTCGGCATGCACCATGTGTGGTGGAACGAGCTCGCCTTCCGCGATCCGGTGATGCCGGGCCGCGCCGGGCCGCCCACGCTGTTGTCGCATCAATTCACGCTTCCCGAACGTGGGGATGGCGGTGGCGGCATGACGGTAGAAATGTTCGATGGCGTTCCGCAGGGAGCCATCCTCGCCGCTGAGCGCAAGCAATATGTCAGCGGCAAAGCCTCGCTGGATGCGCTGAGGCCGTTCATCTACAAACGTGCGCTCACGGTGAATGCGGAAACGATTCCCTCCGACGACAAATATGTGGCGCTTGGTCACGAGAAGGATCGGTTCGGAGATCCGTTCGCTGCAGTGACGTACAAGCTCAATGACTTCGATCGCGCGACCTATCAGCGCGCCCAGCGATTGGTCGATCGCTTTGGGGCGGCGCTTGGCGCAAATTCAATCTCTCGTGGCGCGATCGGGCAATTCTGGTCGGCGCATCATCATCTCGGCACCTGTCGGATGGGCGACAGCCTGCGAAACAGCGTAGTGGATTCGTTCGGCGCCTTGCACGAAACATCGGGGGTCTATGTTTGCGGCGGCGCCACTTTCCCCACCGTTACGCCCCTCCAGCCAACGCTGACCATGGTGGCGCTCGCGATCCGTTCGGCGGACCGGATTGCGGAGCAGCTTGCGGGTTAGACTATGTCGATGAAGCCGCCCGGCACGAGCAGAAGCCGCGCGCCGATCGCAAGCACCAGGATGACGATCAAAGGCGCCGCCGCGCCGAACAGCTGCTTGCGCGTTATCGCGGGCGTGGTTGCAATGTCGGCGACTACCATCGCACCAGCGATCATTCCGGCCATCGTCGTCCACATATGATAGCGCAGTTCAGCGGCAACGCCGACCAGCAGATAGCCTCCGCCGTAGAATAGGCAGGACCATGCCAGCGGAACGGCGATCATCTGCGAGCGAAGGCGCCGCCCGAGCAGAATGACGCCTGCCGCAACGCCCATAGCGACGATGGGCCAGCCCAACGGCCACTCGGCGTTGCGGGAGCCTGCAAAATTAAATGCCGAGAGCAAGAGATTGGGCGCCTTCTGATATTCCAGATAATGCGTCCGCGAGCTGTTCCACAAGGGCTGTTTGATCCGCCAAAGCGAAAGGAAGCGCACGCTCAGGTTGAAATGGGCGAGGCGATGTTCCGCATAGGCGATCGGATGTGCGGCAATCGCCGCGATCCACGCTTGCGATGGGCTTTGGCCACTGGCTGAGAAGGCCGCCCGTACCCGATCGAAATTGATCGGGCAGAGTGGAGTTCCCCACCAGCCATAGCCGTCCCATTGCCGCGGGGTGTAGCATTGGCGGTTTGCGGCCGCCGGGTCTCTTACGGGCATCGCCGGAAAGACGTTCACGCCGCTATTGGCGGTGATGCCGCCCATGTCGAAGATGATGAGTGATAGAAATGGATCGCTGTTGCGCGCATCGAGCAGCTTATTGCTTAGCGGAATGACCGATGCCAGCGCCAACGTCGTTGCGACAGCAGCAGCGACAAGCCTGACGCGGGTTCGCCGGCATGCCTCGGGAAGCAACATAACCAATAGGGGCGCACCAGCCATGAAGGCATTGGCCCGCATGGCGGCGGCGAAGACGATCAGCATTGCCGCCAGCAGCCTTAATCCGGCATGCTTGCTGCGCCACGTCCAGGCGATGAGGGCGGTCGCCATGAGCAACGCACCCGCCATCAGGCAATCCTTGAGGATCGAGCCAAGCCTCGCCACCGAGATCGGCATCAACGCACAGGCAAGGATCGCAAAAGCGAGCTCGGCGCGCTTTTGGCGAAGTGCCCACGCGATCAAAATCCCAAAGCCGCCCCAATATAATGTCGCCTGCAGGAGCAGCATCGGCGCGGGACCAGGCCAGATGGGCGAGATTTGCCGCCAAAGCCACGCCATGAGCGGAGGATGCCAATCTTCGAACTGGCCGGAAATCGCCTGATCATATTGCAGCGTCGCATCGACCTGCATCAGGCCCGGCCAATAGGCCAGCAATTGCAGTGCCGCGACAAGGGCGATGCCGATCGCGCAGATCCGCGCCGGATTGGCTGCCAGCCACCATAGGTATCTGTCGGTCAGCAATGCCCGCGCCGGCGGCTGAACGAGGTCGGCATTTTCGATCGGCAATGTTCTGGAGTTCATGTGCCCGCCCGCCAGCAGCTGCATTGAATATCTTATCGAGCGGCCTTGTCATAACGAAGGCTAATCTATGGTGAATTTTTGCGTCGTTGTCAGACAATCGAACAGTTGATCAGCTAAGGCGCTGAAAAGCTTACTCTCGAGCGGTTGTGCCGTTTTATCGAAGGACAAGACGAGCGGTTGCAAATATGCGCATATATCGCTTGCTTCGAAAGCGGGAATTCCATTGGGGCACAGACATGATCCGCGGAGATGACAGCCGCACCTACGGCTTGGAAGGCCGGATCTACGGTTTCGCTCTTGTCGCGATCGGAGCCGTAATCCTGCTGTGGCCGGCTTTCTTGAACGGCTTCCCCTTAATTTTCCACGATACGAACAGTTATGTGCGGATGGCGCCAGAACTGCCCAGAAGCTATTTTTACAAGCTGTTCGTATATCTAACCGGGCTCAAGGCAAGCATCTGGACCACGGCGACCGCGCAAGCGCTGATCGCAAGCGCTGCCATATGGTGCTTTCTCAGGCTCATGGGGTTTCCGGACAGGCGCTATTTCCTCATCGCCATAGCGGTGTTAGCCGCTGGATCGAGCCTGCCCATCTATACCAGCTTCATCATGCCTGATCTGTTCACGGGCTTGATGTTCATGCTGCTCTTCGCGCTCATCTTCCTCGATGAAAGAATGTCGCGGATTTTGCGGTTGGCTGCGTTTTTGCTGCTGGTGCTGGCGATTGCGACGCACTCCTCTCATCTCGTGCTGGCGCTGGCGATCACGCTCCTCGGCGGGCTGTGGCAATTCCTCCAGAGGCCAAAGCCGAAGCTGTCGGGCGCCCTGCTGTCATTGGCTGCGATCGTCACGGTCGCGCTGTGCTTCTATGTCTATCACGGCAAGGTGCATCATCGTTATGCATTGTCCCCCACCGGATCGACCTTCCTGATGGCGAATCTGCTCGAATATGGGCCCGCGCGGGCGGAATTGGCTGAGCGATGCCCGCACATTGCGCCGAAACTATGCACCTATCGAACGCGGCTTCGGCCAACGGCCGACAATATCCTGTGGGACGCCGATAGCCCCTTCAATACCAGGCTCGGTGGTTTCGAGGGCCTGGCTGGAGAAGCGCGCGAGGTCGTTTCCGCGACCATAGTGGATCATCCGGGCCTGGTGTTGCAGATGAGCGTGGGAAATAGCGCAAGCGCCCTGGTTTCCGCGGATCCTGCCGCCGATATCGAACGAATGGACGCGTCGGTCGAACTTCTGAGGCACATGCTCCTGAAGATCTACGGCAGCCAGACGGTTCGATCGTTCGACGCGAGCATGCAGGAACATAATATGTTTCCGCGCCCGCTCGTCCGGATCTTGAACGGCGCCATCCTTGCCTTGCTCATAGCCGGCATCGTCTTCATGCTTGTGAGAGGCGCGCGATCTACCTCGGTTTCCGGCATATTCCTGGGCTTTGCGCTTCTGGCGTACTTCATGAATGCCGTTCTGTGTGCGACTACCTCGGGGGTTCATGACCGCTATCAGGCGAGGCTGAGCTGGCTGGTGGTCCTGGCACTGCTGTTGCTGCTGTTCGATCTGCTGAGATATGCCTCTCGAAGGCGCCAGCATGCTGAGCCGCTTAATGCAGCGGTGTGAGTTCGGTCGACTTCGCGATGCGGGGCGTCAATCTGCTCGACAGTGATCGGCTATAACAGTCCGATCGCCCCAAGGAACGCGCCAACGTTTCTCCTGCGCCAGTGTTACTCCTCTCGTAAAAATCAATCTTCTGGAAATTTATTCATTTTCCTGCTTTGAAAGCCTCTGCCTGCGATATTATCTGCCTAGGCAGCTAATTGAGAGGCGGCATGGCACGAATCACAATCAATGATTGCGCAGCGAGTCAGGCGCCCGCGCGGCTTATTCGTCGCATCGATCGATTGATGCGCGGCGTTGTCGAAGCGCGCTTTCCAGCGTCTGGCATTAGTTTCTCGCAATGGATCGCGCTTAAGCTGGTGTTCGACGGAGTGGTCGCTACGCCTGGCGAACTCGCGCGCGAGCTTGGCCATAATACAGGGCGGTTACGCGCCTCATAGATGCGCTGGAAGATCGCGGGCTACTCACGCGCGAACGGCTCGGCGCGGACCGCAGGGCCATCGATCTGGTGATCACGGCCGAAGGCCGGGCGCAAGTCAACAAGCTGGCTCATATCGTGGTCGACACCTGGAATGAGGCGCTAGCGGATTTCGATGAGATCGAGTTCAAAATCTTCATGCGCGCGCTCAGGAAATTGCAGGCCGCCGCACAGCGGAAAGCAAGCTCGTTTGACGAATGTGAGCAGGCGTAGCGATGCGTTCAGCCGCAACAATCATGCTGATCGCGCTCTTGTTGAGCGGCTACGTGGCAGCCCCGCATGTTCAAACCGAAGTGAAACAGGTTCAACCGCAATCGCTAGGCTTGGCAATTGGCGTCCAGCCGATCGCACCACAATGGTGGAAGGAATTCGGCGATCCTCAGCTCGACCAGCTGATCAAGCAAGGGCTCGCTGAAAATCCGACGCTTGCGGCCGCGCTTGCCCGCGTGCGCCGTGCGCAGGCATCGGTAGACGTCGCGCATGCGGCGCAGGGGCCTCAGATCACGGCGGATGGTCAGGCGCTCGATCAACGCTTCAGCGACCATTATATCTATCCGCCGCCCTATGCCGGAACGACGCGTTGGACCGCGACCGCGCAGGCGAACCTGAGCTGGGATCTCGATCTGTTCGGGCGGCAGAAGGAAGCCGTCTCGCAGGCACGGTCGACGGCAGCGGCTACTGCTCTGGACGCGGAAGCGGCGCGTCTGACACTCTCGATCAGCATTGCGCAGACCTCTGTTTCGCTCGCCCAAGCCGATCGGATGATTGGCGTTACAGATGGCTTCGTGAAATCGCGCGAGCGGGCGCTTGCCTATACCCAAGCGCGCGTCCGCAACAAGCTGGCGAGCGAGTTTGACCTGAGGCAGGCCGAGACATTGCTTGCCTAGGCCGAGCGGGCGAGGACCCGCGCACAACGGCAGCGCGATCTGCTGGTTCACGCCTTGGCGGCGCTCGTCGGCCGCGGAGCGGATTTTTATCCCAGCATTGCGACGCCCACCCTTCGGCTCGATCAGGCGATCGCCGTTCCTCAACAATTGCCGGCGGATCTGTTGGGACGGCGGCCTGATCTTCTCGCGGGGCAGGCACGCATCGACGCGGCCGTGGCCGGAACAAAGGTTGCGCGAGCAGACTTCCCGCCGAACATCGACCTCCAGGCGCTGGCTGGCCTGGCATCGATCGGTCTTGGCAATTTCTTCGGGTTGAGTTCGGGCGTTTACGGCGGCGGCGCGGCCATTCACCTCCCGATCTTCGAAAGCGGCAAACTGCGCGCGCAATATCGGGGCGCAACGGCAGATCTCGATCAGGCGGTGGCTGACAATAATGACGCGGTTCTGCGCGTAATTCGTGATGCGTCCGATGCAGTAACCGCCGTCCGATCGGGCGATGCGGATCTTTCCGAGCAGCTGCGCGTCGTCGCGGGCTTGCGACAATCGGTTCATCTCGATGAGGTACGCCTTTCGACCGGGCTGGCTTCACAGCTCGACGCGATTGAATCGGGCTTTCGTCTCCTGGAGGCAGAGCAGGGTCTGGTCGCTCTTCAGGCCGACGCGTTGAATCGACGCATCCAGCTCATCTCTGCGCTCGGGGGCGGGTTCCCGGCGTCTTCGTCCCCTTCTTCTGTTCAGACCTCAGTTGCGGATCGTAAATCATGACAGACTATTCTCATCAGTTCGATCGTGACGATAGCATGATCGAGCATGACACCGAAATGGTCGCGCCTTCGCTGGGCGAGGTTCTGCCGCGGCTGGAGGCCGAGAGCCCCCGGGCGCGTCGGCTTGGCTTTATCCTGCTGGGTGCGGCCGTGCTGATCGCCGCAGCCATCTATGGTGTGCTGCATCTCATGTCGGCGCCCGGCCAAGTCACCGATGATGCTTATGTCGGCGGCGACGTCGTATCGATCACCTCGCGCCAAGGCGGCACCATTCTTGCCATTCGTGCCGACAACACCCAGCAGGTGCGCCGCGGCCAGCCGCTGATCGATTTGGACCCAGCCACCGAAGATGTCGCGCTGGCATCTGCCGAGGCCGATCTGGGCCGGGCGGCGCGTTCCGTGCGCGCTGCAAACTCGTCCGTCGACGAAGCCGATGCCGAGATTGCCCAGTCCAAAGCGGATCTTTCGCGCGCGGAAGATGATTATCGCAGGCGCAAGGCCGCTGCGGCTGAAGGGGCGGTCTCGGGCGAAGAGCTGAGCCATGCTGCCGACACGCTTGCTACGGCGCGTGCAGCCCTCAACCTTGCGCGAGCCAAGCGCACGCAGGCCGCCAGCAGCGTTGCGGGCACGAGCATTGCCGATAATCCGGCCGTGCTTTCAGCGATCGCCGCGGTTCGACGGGCAGCGATCAGCCGCAGCTATATGAACATCGTGGCCCCGGTCAGCGGCGTCGTCGCGCAACGCACAGCCCAACTCGGCCAGCGTGTGGCGGCGGGAACTCCGCGCATGGCGGTGGTTCCCCTCGATACGTTGAGGGTCGACGCCAATTTCCGCGAGACCCAGCTTCGTGATCTGCGTGTCGGCCAACCAGCAACCATTCGCGCCGACGTCTACGGCGGCAAAGTCACCTACCATGGACGCGTGCGTGGGCTCGGTGCCGGCAGCGGCAATGCTTTTTCCCTGCTGCCGCCGCAGAATGCGACCGGCAACTGGATCAAGATCGTGCAGCGCGTGCCGGTCCGCATCGCGCTCGATCCCAAGGGGCTGCACCGTAACCCATTGAGGGTGGGGCTTTCTGTCAGGGTGTCGATCGATACCTCGGATCGCTCGGCCCCGTTTGTCGCCGGCGCGAATCCGCCGGCCGGCGGTCATGAAGCGAGCCTCACCGGCGGGCCGAAGATCGATGCGAAGATCCAGCAGATCATCGCCGAGAATCTGGGGAGGCCGGCATGACAATGGCCGATGGCCACGCGGAAAGCGGCCCCAGGCCGCTAACGGGGTTTCGCTCGCGATAACCTCTGTGGCGCTGGCACTCGGCACGTTCATGCAGGTGCTGGACGGCGCCATCGCCAACGTTTCGCTGCCCACGATCGCTGGAAATTTGGGCGTCAGTACAGATAGCGGCACCTGGATCATCACCTCGTTCGCGGTCGCCAATGGCGTGACCGTGCCGCTGACCGGCTGGCTGATGGGCCGCTTTGGCGTGGTGAGGACGTTCACGGCGTCGGTCCTTGCATTCACCTTCACCTCCTTCTTGTGCGGCATCGCCTGGGGCCTGCCCTCGCTCGTGATCTTCCGGCTGCTGCAAGGTGCGGTGTCGGGCCCCATGATTCCTGGCAGTCAGGCTCTTCTGCTTTCGATCTTTCCTGCCCATAAAAGTGGCGTCGCACTCAGTATCTGGTCAGTGACCACGCTGACGGCCCCGGTGCTTGGGCCGGTGCTGGGCGGCTATATTTCGGACAATTTTCATTGGGGCTGGATCTTCCTGATCAATTTACCAATTGGGCTGGTGGCAGGGTTTGTAACGTGGCGCTCGCTGCGCACGCGCGACACGCCAACGCACAAGGTACCGATGGACCGCGTCGGCCTTCTGCTTCTCACGATATGGGTGTTCAGCCTACAAACCGTCTTGGACCTGGGCAAAAATCGCGACTGGTTCAGCGATGCAATGATCACGGCCCTCGCCATTGTCGCAGCGATCGGCTTCGTCGCGTGGCTGATCTGGGAGTCACCGATCGCCAACCTGCCGTCGATCTTGCTCTCTTTGCCCGGCGCAATTTCGCTCTCGGCGTTGTGCTTTGGCTATGCGCTTCTATTCGCCAATAACCTGCTGCTGCCGCTCTGGTTGCAGGAGCAGATGGGCTATACCGCCACCTGGGCCGGCCTCGTTGCCGCGCCGAGCGGGATTGTCGCGGTACTTCTGACGCCTTTCCTCGGCAGGCTTCGCGGCTTCGATATGCGCTGGCTTGCCACCGGCGCTTTCCTTGCCTTTGGCGCCTCATATTTCATGAGATCACATTATACAGCCGACGCGAGCTATTGGGCGTTGACCCTCCCCCTCCTTTTGCAGGGTGCGGCGATGAGCGCCTTTTTCGTTCCACTCAACACGATCCTGCTGGACGGGCTTCCCGCGTCCCGCGTGCCCTCCGCGAGCGGCATTTCGAATTTTGCCCGGATCACGGCCGGCAGTTTTGCTGCTTCTGCGATCACTACCTATTGGGATCGGCGCGAGACGCTGCATCAGGCGCGGCTGGTGGAAGCGGCGACGCCGTTTTCGCAAAGCTATCAGCAGGCAACCGCTGCGCTTCAATCGCAGGGATTCAGCCCGACGCAGGCAGCAGGCTTCATCATGCACCAGATCATGGGTCAGGCATTATCTGCTCTCCTCCATCGAGCTTTTCTGGATCTGCGGCTGGATGTCGCTTCTAGAGCGTTTTCAGCTTAGGTAGCGGCGTATCCTGAGTTCCGGAGATAATTGGCACATTCGTGGGGTGGGAAGCGATCGAGCAGTTGGCCGATGTGCATCCATACGGTGTCGACGGAGCGTTCGGCGGCTTTGCGCAGCAGGGTTTTGAGCTTGGCGAAGACCTGCTCGATTGGATTGAGGTCAGGGCTGTAGGGCGGCAGGAACAGGAGATGTGCGCGGGCTTGGCGGATGGCCCGACGCACGGCTTTGCCCTTGTGGCTACCGAGGTTGTCCATGATGACGACGTCGCCGGGCCTGAGCGTGGGAACGAGGCATTGCTCGACCCAGGCAGCGAAGGTCACGCCGTTGATCGGTCCGTCGAGCACGTAGGGCGCGTCTATCCGATCACATCGCAGGGCGGCGATGAAGGTCATGGTGCGCCAGTGGCCGAAGGGCGCATTGCCACGCACGCGATGGCCTTTGCGGCCCCAGCCATGGGTGCGCACCATGTTGGTCTTCACCCAGGTCTCATCGATGAAGACGAGACGATCAGCCGTGATCCGACCCTGATACTGCCTCCAGCTCGCCCGCCTGCGCGCGACGTCGCGCCTGGCCTGTTCGGAGGGCAGCAGCGTTTTTTTTGAAGCTGATCCCTTCGCGCTTGAAGAAGGCCCAGATCGCTGCGAGCCCCGCCGACAGCCCATGCTCGGCCGCCAACCGCTCCCGAAGTTCCGCCAGCGTCAGCCCGGGTGTGGTTGCCACCTGATCCAGCAGCCACATGCGATGTGCATGCAGCGGCGAACGCACACGGCCGCGCTGCGAAGTCGGCGCGACTTCGCCACGCTCGCGATACCGCGCCATCCATTTGATTGCACTCGATGGCGCCACTCCAAAACGCAGCGCCGCAGACCGTGCCGACGCTCCCGCCAACACCGCCTTCACCACGCGCTCGCGTAAGTCGTTCGAACAGGCTCTCGGCATGACCGCTGGCCTCCTGCCCAGCAGCCATGTTGAATCAGAAATCATCCCGCTTGGGAATCCCACCCGCTTCAACTCAGCTCAGAACCGCTCTAATTGGACGCGGTAAGCTGCTTGATTTCTTCGCTGCGCAGCAGCGTTGCCCGGTTACGCTCCGGCGGAGCGCGCCATCGGGAGCAGCAGCCATTTCGACGCAATCGATCATATCCAGCGTGCGGGTCGCCGCGTGGTCAAGCCGCTGGCCTTGCATATCGCGCCGACTCCCGTTAGGGCATTCGAACGGACAGACGATGATCGCTGAACCATCGTCAAAACAATCAATGGCTGCGGCGATGCGAGAGCTGCAGGCCATCGCTAGTCCTTGGTCAGCTTTCAACACGATATACTATGCTTATATGAGTGCTAACCCGGTTAAGCAGATGTTAAGGCGATTTCGCGCTTGCCCACAGTTAATATTATAAGCTAACGCCCGGCTCCTCAGGTGGAGTTAAATCTCCGCCATTATGGTTTTATCATCAACGTCCTCCTTATGGAGAGGCCATTGAAAATGGGTTGTGGGTAATGAATCAATTTGAAGTGTCCATGCTCGATCAGCTTAAAAGGGGACGGGATGAATACGGCGTTGTAGCTGTCAAGGCTGAGTTTGAAGCCGAGGGCACGCGACCAGACGAATTGCTTCGATTGCTCGAGCTTGCGCGACGTGCTGATCTGAAGGTGGCGCTTAAAATTGGTGGCTGTGAAGCGGTGACCGACCTGCTGGCTAGCCGAGTGTTCGGTGTGGACTACATCATAGCGCCAATGGTCGAAACGCCTTACGCACTTTCCAAGTTTATCGATGCAAAGAATAAAACGCATAGCGATGGGGGCAACGGCACCAGTTTTCTTTTCAATCTGGAAACTGAAACGACCCTAACCAATCTTGATGAGATGATCCCTGTCGCCAAGGGTTCAGTGGATGGGGTGGTTTTTGGACGTGTAGATTTTACTTTGTCACGCGGCATGCCTCGTAGCGCGGTAAATGATTCATCCGTCACCCAAGCGGTGCGGAAATGCGCCTTGGCTTGTGCGGAGCACGATCTGGAACTGGTCGTGGGCGGCTCCATTGCCGCCGCGGCGATTCCGGCGTTGCGCGAGATCCAAGCAATTCGCCTCGATCGTTTCGAAACTCGCAAGGTCATATTCTCCGGCGATGTGGTGACGAAGCAAAATATCGAAGCTGCTCTTGCGAACGCTGTCGATTTCGAACTGGGCTGGTTACGCAATAAACGGTCTTACTACATGGACATCGCACATGAGGATGCTGAGCGCATTGAAATGATGGAAGTGCGTGCGCGAGCAAGTGAGGAAGGCGGGAAAGTTGGGCTCAAGGCCGTCAGTTGAACGCTTGAGCCCGCGACTCACTCTGGCTAACGCCAATATTCTTTCCGACGCCGTACGCCATACGGTGGTTTCGCTGCTCGTCCATGTTGCCCGCGAGATCGTTATGCCGCGCTACCGCACCCTGCAATCCACTGATATCTCCGAGAAATCGCCCGGCGAAACGGTCACCATCGTCGATCATGAAGCAGAGGCTGCACTTCATGAGGGGCTAAGGGAGCTTCTACCCGGGGCACGGATCGTCGGAGAAGAAGCCGCCTCCGACGATCCTGGACTACTTGAGCATCTGGACGAGGGTTTAGTTTGGCTGATCGACCCCGTTGATGGCACATCCAATTTTTCCGCTGGCAAGCCGCCCTTCGGGGTCATGATCGCGCTGGTTTCGGATGGACAACCGGTAGCGGCATGGCTCTACGACCCGTTGGCGCGCCGCCTTTGTCGTGCGGAGCGGGGACGAGGGGCGTTTATCGACGATGTTGCGGCACGTGTGACCTCCCCCGCCAGGCGGCCGGTTGCCTCGCTTGCGACCCAATTCATGACAGCAGAAATGCGATCAGGAGTCGAAAGTGCGTTTGCGAAGGCTTTCGATCTTGCGCCCATACCGCGCTGCGCGGCCGAGCATTATCCTCGATTGGTACTCGGCGGAAATCAAGTGGCATTGTTTCAGCGCACCCTTCCATGGGACCATGTGGCCGGCGCTCTGTTTCTAGCTGAAGCCGGCGGGCGGGTTGCGAGATGGGATGGCTCGCCTTATCGGGTTGGTGACGGCAAGATCGGCATTCTGGCGGCAAGTCATGACGAAAGCTGGGAGACAGCGCTCAATATATTGAGAGTCATCAATTTACCTGATGACATGCCAGTCCCGTTTCAGATAGCGGCCAAGGGCTTGAGTAGAAAAGGCGCCGCGGCGCAATAGTGGGTTGGGCAAGGTTCTATGTTGACGGTGATCGCAGCACGAGCACGGGGGATGCGTGCGGCCTATCTCTGCGCCTTGTTTGGTATCCTCACCGTCGCTCTAGCCGCCGATGCCCCAGCACAACTGTTTACCTTTTCGCAAACTGGCGGCAGCAACGGCGCCAGCAATAACAACAACCGGACCACCGACCCCTTCAATAGCGCTACTGGTCTGGGAGGGCAGGTAACGGGCGCGAACGCTGCGAATTCCCAGGTTTCTGCCGGATCGAGCGAAAGCAACCAAGGTTTCACGGCAGCCGATCTTCAAGGCCATAATACGGCACAAAACACTCCGCATAATCTTCGCGATCAAGAGGCTGGCGCTGAAACGAGCGAGCGTTCGATTCTGCGTCCCGTGCAGCCCCCGAGCGAGTTCGAGACCTATGTGTCAACCTTGGCCAACAAGCCTCTGCGCCGTTTCGGCGCCGAACTGCTAATCCCGAATGCGCGCAATTTCACGCCCCCGCCCACCACTGCCGTTCCGCCCGACTATCGCCTGAACCCCGGCGATCAACTAATCCTCGGCTTCACGGGGTCAACCGTTGCCGATGGCTTGCGGCTCACCATCGATCCGGATGGGCGCATCTTCATTCCTCGAGTCGGCTCGGTTCAGCTCGCTGGCGTGCGCTATGGCGATGCGCGTGACGTGATCGCTCAACAGACATCCCGGTTCTATCGCAATTTCAATGTGTCGGTAGCGATGGGTCAGCTTCATGGCATCACGGTTTATGTCACAGGCTTCGCCGCCACGCCTGGATCTTACACGGTCAGCAGCCTGTCCACGCTGGTGAATGCTGTGCTCGCAGCTGGTGGTCCTTCCGCAGGTGGTAGCTTCCGCTCGATCCAACTGCGCCGCAACGGCCAGTTAATTTCCGACTTTGACCTCTATGACCTTCTTCTCAAGGGCGATAAATCGGCCGACCGGATCCTCGAAAACGGTGACATCATCTACATCGCACCGGCCGGCCCGCAACTTGCGGTGATCGGTAGTGTCAATCACGAAGCCATCTTCGAGGCGGCTCCGAATGATTCAATCGAGACGGTGCTATCCTATGCGGGCGGAGCGAATACGGTAGCGGACGATAGCAGACTGCTCGTCTTGGATCCGTTGCGCGCGGAATCGGTCGGCTGGGAAACGCTCAATCTAGAGGAGGCCCATGCCCGCATAGCCAAACGAGGCGAAATTGTCCGTGTTCTCTCAGGCGTCGGGATTGCGAGGCCATTACGCCAGCAACCAGTGCTGGTGACAATCAGCGGCGAAGTTGCGCGTCCAGGCCGCTATTATTTCCACCCCGGAGTGAGCATTGCGGACCTTCTTGAGAAGGCAGGCGGACTGACGTCCCAAGCCTATCCCTTTGCGAGCGTTCTTACCCGTGAGAGCGTCCTACAACAGCAGCGGATCAGCTATAACCGCGCCGTGAGCGATTTGCAGTTGCTGCTAACCACGCAACCGCTGGTGTCCGCGGAGCGCAACGAGCGGCTGCAGCCTGCCGCACTCGACGCCGTCCAATCGGTTGTCCAGCAACTCAGCGCACGTCAGCCGGACGGTCGCATAGTGCTGAACCTAACACCCGAAGCGAGAATGTTGCCGACAGAAATTGTTCTCGAGAATAACGATACGCTCTATGTGCCCCCAAAGCCGGTGACGGTCGGCGTGTTCGGCTCGGTCCCGAGCCCGGCTTCATTCCGCTTCGAAGGCGTTCGCAAGATTCGCGATTACCTCGCGCTGGCCGGCGGTGTTCAATCGCTCGGCGACAAGTCGGGCATTTTCGTGATCCGTGCAAACGGTTCGGTGATCTCTAACCGGCACCACAATCTGCTCGGACAGCGTGCCCTTCCGGGCGATCTGATCTTCGTGCCGATCGATGCCAATCGCGGCGAGTTCTGGGCGCGGCTGCGCGATATAACGAGCACGCTCTTCAGCAGCTTCGCGGCGGCAGCATCGGTGAAGGTGCTCACCGAATGAGCAACGCGTTTGATGGTGCGCGTGCCCGCATTATTGATATCGTAACCACGCGCCGCAAGCGGCGGCTCGCGTACCTCATCGCGATATTGCTAATGGCGTTCTTAAGCGTGTGGCCGAAGCCGTATGTGGCACGAGCGCGAATCCTGCCGCAAGATACAGCTACCGCCGCGGGCACTGGCGGTATCATGTCTCTGGTCAGTGGGGCCTCGGCTCAAAACGTCGCCTCGCTCTTGGGCGGCGGCCGCGCCTCAAACGATCTTTACCTGATCATCGGCCGCAGTGACAGCGTGGTGCGCCGGGTTATTAGACGCCTGCATCTCGTTGGTTCGAACGGCTATTCCAATGTCGATTCCGCCAAACGTGCGCTTTCCCGTAAGGTAGACATCAGCCTGTTGCTGGGCGGCGTGATGCAAATCGATACCAAAACATTTGCTCCGGACGAATCTTACCGGATCACTCAGGCCTATGTCGATGCTCTTTCCAAAGAGCTAGCGGCCTTCGGTGAGCAAAACATCATCAATAAGAAGCGGATCGTTGAAGGTCGTTTCGCCAAGGCCTCACAACGGGTGGCACAGACCGAAACAGCGATGAACGCATTTCGGCACGCTCACAATCTGGCGGCTCCCGATGCTCAGCTTGGCGTTGAACTCACTCTGCGGACCACACTTCAGGCGCAATACCAGGCGAGGCTGGTGGAAGAGAAGACCCTCGCGCAATTCCGCGGTCCGGAAAGCCCTGAACTTGCCTCGGTGCGAACAGAAATAGCTTCTCTGCAGCAACAACTTAATCGCGCCGCAAGTTCTGCCACGGCTGTAACTGGGCCGAACCTTGCTGCATCGGGCGACCTCACTACCCAGTATCTAAGCCTCTATCGCGATTACAGCTTCGCCCAAGCGATCTATGAAGTCTATGCCCGCGCGTCCGAGCAGATCGCGATCGACGAGCTCACCGCGCAAACCGCGTCCTATGTTCAGATCATCGATCGAGCATATATCGACGAGCACCGACACTATAACGTGCTGCCCGTTTCAATACTCGCGATAATAGTGCTGCTGCTGGTGTTGACCGAACTCTACGCGCCATGGACCGGCCTGTTCAATCTCGACCAATTGCATCATCGTGATACGAACGACGTATGAAAGTGGACGCCAATGAGGCCGGCGCGGGAGAAGGAATCGAACTTTCGTTCGCTATCCCCTGCTACAATGAAGAAGAGAACGTTGCCGCCATGTATGAGGCGGTGACAGCTCAGGCTGAAAGACTTGCCCGCTCACACGAGATTATCTTCATCGACAACGGCTCCACTGATGCGACGCGCAGCCTGCTCCGCAATATTTGCGGTCAGGACCCGCGGGTGCGCGCGATTTTCAATAACCGCAATTACGGCCAGATGCGGTCGCCGACCTACGCCATCTATCAAGCGGAAGGGGCGGCAGTGATCGGCATGTGCTGTGACTTCCAGGATCCGCCAGAGCTGCTCGGCGAAATCGTACGGCAATGGCGCGAGGGGGCACAAATCGTCCTTGGCCAGCGCCGCATGGAGAAGACGTCGTGGCTGCTCGGTACGGCTCGGCGCATGGGCTATGCCTTCCTGTCGCGTTTGGGCGAGAATATAATCCCTGGCGTTACCGGTTTCGGTCTCTATGATCGCAAGGTGGTCGACATGCTCGCCTCGTGGAACGAGCCTGAGCCATTCTTTCGCGGCATGTTGGTTGAAAGCGGCTATCGCATTGTGGTGATCCCGTTCGACCGCCCGGCGCGCGCTGCGGGAGAAACGAAGAATAATGTCTGGACACTATTCCACTTCGCTCTTTCAGGACTTGCGGGATCGGGCAAAGCGCTCCTTCGCTTGCCGATCATGCTGTCGATCTTCGTGGGCCTGCTCACGATAGTGCTCGGCTCGGCGCTGGCGGTGCGCACGCTCATGGCCGGCATCCCGCCTCTGTTGACCGTGCTCACAGTACAGGCCGGCATCTTTGCCGTTCTGCTGCTGTTCATTGGCCTTATCGGCGACCAAGTGAGGCTTTTGGCTGAACGGGCACGCAATTTGCCCCTGGTCATCGAAGAGGAAAGACTCAACTTTCCGCCTGGGCGCGAACTGCCTGCAGCCCGCGTGGCCCCCCGAATGCATCTCGACAGGCAGCCCTGATCTTGGCCCGATTCCGTTACAAACCGCTTTTGCCGAGCTGGTCGGTTGAATGTCTGTTAATGCTCACTATTCCATGGGGGCTGTATCGGCTAGTCGATTATTTTTTCTCGGCTGGTTTTCTACCGTTGCCATTTGTATTCGACACGTCTGATACCTTTATGGACTGGTTCAATCCAGCCTATTATGCCCATAATGGCTTAGCTTATAGCGAGTATATTTCAATCTATGCGCCACTGTCTTTTGTTATACTTGAAGTTTTAGGCGAGTCGGCCTGTTATAATAGCTCGCTTTATCCCAAACAGACCCGAGAATGCGATGTTATTGGCATCGCTGCGATCTTAATTATTTTTGCCTTATGCGCAATCCTCGCGGCGATTGCCTTCTACAAGCGTGATAGGAAGACGTTTTTTTACCGTTCGGTGGCTTTTGGTCTCGGCCTGCCAATGCTCTACGCGCTCGAGCGCGGCAATTTGATCATGATCGCCTTCATTTTCTTTATAGTGCTCTATGGCGATTTGGTACGCGGCCGCATAGCGCAAGCCATTACTGCCGGGCTGATGATCAATATGAAGTCCTATCTGCTCTTTCCTGTGCTGGGTATGGCTATCAAAAGGGACTGGCGGCTGCTCGAAATTGCCGGAATCTCTACGGTCGGCATTTATCTAGTTACGATGACCATTTACGGATCGGGCACACCTTGGGAGCTGATGAACAATCTCAACGTCTGGTTTTCTGCGATGTCTGGAATCGTGTGGGACCAGATTAGTTATTCGACAACCTATCAACCCTTCCTACAGTTCGATACTAACTTCTATCCAATTAGGGCATTTATCTCCGACCGCACGATCGAATACATCACGATCTTCATAAAGACTGAGGTGCTTGCCTCACGGATTATTGCGTTCATCTGCATTGGCTTTGCGTGGCTCTATCCTAAAGCCATCTCGAAAGAGCGCCTTGCCCTCTTCCTGCTTTTGCAGTCATTTATCAGCAATAATCCCGGAGGCTACGGTTTTTCGCTGATCTTGTTTCTCGTTTTCTTGGAGCGTTGGAGCAATCCCGTAGTTGGTACGGCAATCGTGATGGCCTATATCCTGAGTATCCCGACGGATTTTGTGCTTGTCAACGCGGTTCAGGTGGAACGTACGTCGTGGCTCAGCCAACGGATCGTTTCCACCGTCTACGGGCTCAGCGTCGGTGCATTGCTGCGGCCCATGGCTGTTGTAATCATATTATGGTCGCTGGCGCTCGATACATTGGTAACGGTACACAAGCTGATACGGAGCGAGCGACCGTTACTGCGTGTTTCCATCCCAGGGGCAAGGGCATCTACAGTATAGATGGCACAGTTCAATTGGATCTTGGACGATGACCGTGCAGCGATGCTCGCTGCGCTGAAGGAGGATTGGGTAAAGCTTCGCGGCGCGCGCATCTTCATGACGGGAGGGACGGGCTTTATTGGCCGCTGGATGTTGGAAGCCTTGCGTGACGCCGATTTGCATCTGGGCCTCGACATCGAGATGACAGTCCTGACCCGCAATCCGGCGGCGTTCGGATCCAAGGCTCCCCACCTGTTTCATCATCCAGCTTTCCGTTTTGTGGTCGGAGATGTCCTGACGCTGGAAGCAGACGGCAGTCACTATACGCACGTGCTCCATGCAGCGACCGATGCCAGTGCCGATCTCAATGAGAACGATCCGCGCCGCATGTTCGATACAGTGGTGCTAGGCACACGGCGCGCGCTCGATTTCGCCACGGCATGCAAGGCCGGACGCTTCTTCTTCTTGAGTTCCGGCGCGGTCTATGGACCTCAGCCATGGGAACTCACTCATGTTGGCGAAGATTGGCGAGGGGGACCGGACCAGATCAATCCCCGCGCGGCATATGCCGAGGGCAAGCGCGCCGCGGAGATGCTCTGCGCGATTTACGCCAAGCAGTTTGGCCTCGATGTCGTCAACGCGCGGATTTTTGCGCTCCTCGGCCCGTTGCTGTCGTTGGATATCCATTTCGCTGCCGGCAATTTCATCCGGGATGCGCTTGCCGGCCGGACCATCCAGATACAGAGCGACGGCACCGCCGTGCGCTCCTATCTCTACGCTGCCGATCTCACGATATGGCTATGGGCTATCTTGCTGCGGGCCGCGCCCGGCAGCGTCTACAATGTCGGGTCGGAGGAAGGTGTATCCGTCGCGGATTTGGCGCGACGCATTGCTTCGTTGTTGGGCGCGCCAGGCGTCGAGGTGATGGGCGCGCCCGACGCGGGGTGGAATCCCGGCCGCTACGTTCCTTCGACCACCCACATCCGCAATGAACTGGGGGTCAAGCAGAATACTGGACTCGATGACGCGATCTGCCGTACGGCAATCTTCAACGGATGGAATAAATGACCAAGATCAAGTTATCGAACTGGGTGGCCGAGCAACTCGTCGCGCACGGGATTCGCGACGTGTTCATGTTGACGGGCGGCGGCGCGATGCACCTCAATCACTCGATCGGTACCGATCCGCGGCTTACGACGACCTTCTGCCACCACGAACAGGCGCTAAGCATGGCTGCGGAAGCCTATTGCCGCCTGACAAACCGCCTCGCCGTGGTAAACGTGACGTCTGGTCCAGGTGGCACCAACGCGATCACGGGCGTCTACGGCGCGTTCGTGGATTCAATCGGGATGCTTGTCATCTCTGGGCAGGTCAAGATTGAGACGACGGTGCGCTCGACTGGGCTGCCGTTGCGCCAATACGGCGACCAAGAGCTGGACATTGAGGAACTAGTCCGGCCGATTACCAAATACGCGGTGATGGTGACCGATCCGCGGTCGATTCGCTACCATCTTGAAAAGGCGATCTATCTTGCGAAGGCTGGCCGACCCGGGCCATGCTGGATCGATATCCCGCTCGATGTCCAGGCGGCTATGATAGACATAGACGATCTGCTGCCGGGTTTTGATCCTGCAGAACTCGACGAGCCGTGGCGTGGGACCGACCTCGTCACCTGTGCAGACGCTATTCTGGCACGATTACGGCAAGCCGAACGCCCAGTGGTGTTTGCGGGCGGCGGCGTGCGTATCTCAGGAGCGCACGCCGATTTCCTGACACTGATTGATAAACTGGGCATACCAGTCGTCACGGGATGGAACGCCCATGACGTTATCTGGAATGATCATCCGCTCTATTGCGGTCGTCCCGGGACGGTCGGTGATCGCCCCGGGAACCTTGTTGTCCAGAACGCGGACTGCCTCTTGATACTGGGTAGTCGCCTGAACATACGACAGGTCAGTTACAACTGGACCAGCTTCGCGCGCGCTGCTTACAAGATTTGGGTTGATATTGATCCGATCGAATTAAAAAAACCAACGGTTAAGCCAGAAATGCCCGTTGTTGCAAATCTGAGACAACTCATTCCTTCGCTTAATGCCGCAGTTTACGATGGTCCTACGGATGCGCACCGCAAATGGCTCTCTTGGTCGCGCGCTCGCGCTCCCAAGTTTCCGATTGTTTTGCCAGAATATAGACAGAATCAGGTCTGCCATCCCTACGTTGCGATGGAAGCATTGTTCGAGAACCTCGCTGCCGACGACATCATCGTGACTGGAAACGGCAGCGCGTGTGTCGTAAGCTTCCAAACTGCCAACCTCAGACCGGGGCAACGACTCTGGACTAATTCGGGTTGCGCGACAATGGGTTATGACTTACCCGCAGCCATTGGCGCTTGCATCGCCACGCAGGTTGAAAAGCGCATCATCTGCATCGCTGGCGACGGTAGCATAATGATGAACTTGCAAGAGATGCAGACGATTGCTGGTTATGGCATGCCGATCAAGGTCTTCCTCCTCAACAACAATGGCTATGTCTCGATCTTTCAGACCCACCGCAATTTCTTCAATGGCGTCGAGGTTGGCGGCGGGCCCAAAAGCAACGTCACCTTTCCCGATTTCAGTAAGATCGCGACGGCATTCGGCTTTGCTCATTTGCTGATTACGGATCATGACGAGCTGACCAATGGGATCTCCGCAGCATTAGCGATAGACGGACCGGTGATGTGCGAGATCCTCATCGACGAGAATGCCAGCTTTGCGCCGAAGCTGGCCGCCAAGCAGCATCCCGACGGCCGCATCACTAGTCCGGCGCTAGAAGATCTGTCGCCTTTTCTGTCGCGTGAGGAATTGCGCGAAAACATGATCATCGACGTCGTCGAAGATTAAGGTGGGAACGATAGACAGCCTCGTGCGGTTGGCGCACCGACGATGGCTGGTAAACGGCAAACAGATTCGCTTCGTCGTCGCAGGCGGCGTCAACACGCTATTTGGGCTGGCGACCTATCCGTTGTTGCTATGGGCCTCGTCGACACTGCACACGCATTACATGCTCGGGCTGGTCATAGCGCAAGCACTATCGCTGTGCTTTGCCTTCACGATCTACAAGTTTACGGTATTCCGCACTCGTCACGGATCAATGGGTGAATTCTCACGTTTCCTGCCGTTCTACCTGGTTAATTACGCGGTGAACTGGCTGGCGCTGCCGCTAATCGTCGGTGTGGCGAGAATAGACCCGATCATAGCGCAGGTTGCGTTCTCTATCATTTTGGTATTCGGCAGTTATTTCTGGCACAGCCGAATTACGTTTCGAACCAGCAAGGGCAACCCATGAGCCGAACGGTTTTTCTTAACAGGACCTGCCCCGTCTGTGAGGCCGCCGCGCCGGCCTCCGAAGTCCATTCGAATAAGCGGGCCGAGACATTTTCACTCGAGCAGTTGCGTCCCTATTGGACTGGCCTGTTCAAAGAAAAGGTATTTTTTTCTTACGATCGCTGCACGAGTTGCGGCCTGCTGTTCGCGCCGACTTATTTCTCTCGCGATCAACTCAGTGAACTCTACACGGACATGGCACCCAATATGGATCTTGTGCCTTCCGATTTACTTGAGGCGACCCAGCGCGGCTATTGGAAAGTCGCGGCTAAGGCCGCACCGATGGACGGTGGATACCTCGAGATCGGCCCCGATGTCGGTTATATCGTCCGGCACGCCGTGGCGGAAGCGAGCTTCGATCATTACTGGTTATTTGAACCCAATGTTGGGGTGCACGGTGCTCTCACGGCCGCAACCCAAGGCAAGCCGCACCACATTTCCGTGGAAATGGAAGACCTGTCTATCGTCACCAACGGCTCCGTCGGGCTGGCAGTGATGATTCAAGTCCTCGACCATTTGCTTGATCCCAGGGAAATGCTGGAGCGCATCCGTGCGAAGCTTAAGCCAGGAGGCATCCTCATTATCGTCACGCACAACGAAGCATCGTTGTTGCGCAAGGTCATGTCGACGCGGTGGCCGCCCTTCTGTCTTCAGCACCCTCAGATCTATAATCCTGACACCATGAGGCAACTTGTGCGCCGCGCCGGCTATGCCTCAGCCAAGGTATGCCGCTCGACCAACTATTTTCCTGTCAGTTTCATGATTCAGCAGGCGGCATATGCCATCGGTCTCGATTTAGGGAAACTGCCGCTGCCGAAAACAGCGCTAGGGCTCAAACTCGGCAATATCATCACACTAGCACGCGCGTGATCATACCCGCATGATGGCATTGTCAAAGCGCGCGCGGTTCATGGCCCTGACGCTCGTGCTTATCGTGGCATTCGCCTTACGCCTGGATGGTTTGGCGTTTGGCTTTCCTGCGTTGCTCGACCCCGACGAGCCGATCTTTGTCCTCACTGCGCTGCGGCTGCTGCGCGAACACACGCTAAACCCCGGTTGGTTCGGTCATCCGGGCACCACAACGATTTATGCGCTCGCCATGATCGAGCTTGCGACATTTTCGGTGTGGACAGCGCTGGGGCGGTTCGCAAATGCGCATGCTTTCGGGTTGGCGGTCTATGCTAATCCAGCCCTGATTTTCCTGCCAGGGCGGATATTCATCTTGGTCTGCGGGATGTTAACGATCGCGCTAACCTACGTCATCTCGCGGGGGCTGTTCAGCACGCGGGTTGCGCTCCTTGCAGCATTGCTGCTCGCGATCGATCCGCTCCATATCCGTTATTCGCAAATCATCCGAACCGATATGCACGCGGCCGTCTTCGTATTGCTCGAAATTCTTTCGGCAAGAGCGATTCTGAAGTACGGGCGCCGTCGCGATTATGTCTTAGCAGCCATTGTTCTGGGATTCGCATGCGCTACGAAATGGCCGGCGGCGGCGTGTTTCGTGGCTGTCGCGGCTGTGGCAGCAAAGCGCTTATATAGCCGTTTAGATACTCCGAGTGCGACAGTGGGCAAACTAGCACTTTACGCCATTAGCGCGGTCGCGGCGCTGTTCGTCGCCTCACCCTATCTGTTTCTGGATCTGCCGACGGTCATTGCAAATCTTCACGGTGAGGAGCGCCCGTTTCACCTCGGTGCCACTGGCCATGGACTGTTTGGTAACATGGGCTGGTATGTTGGCGGGCCGCTTGCCTTTGCGTTCGGCATCGCTGGCCTGCTGTTAGCCGTGACGGGATGCTGGATCGGTTCGCGGCGCTCCACCGAGTTCGGCGTGACTGTGCTGCCAGTCGCGGCCCTGTTCTTCGTGATGATATCAGCGCAGGCGCTAGTGTGGGAACGCTGGCTCATTCCGCTGCTTCCCTTGTTGTCGATTGCCGCTGCAGTCCCGCTCGCCGCGCTGCTGCGCGAGATAGGCCGATGGTTTTCAGGGGTAGGGCGCATTGCGGCGCAGGCAGGAATCGTTATCGCGATTTGCGTTCCGGTGCTGGTGAACGCGCGAGCTGCCTCCGCCGAGCGAGCGAGCGATACACGTCTTCTCGCAAGCCGCTGGGCGATACCCCATATACCCCCGGGTAGCGTAGTTACGGTCGAACACGGTGCGTTCGACATCCTTGGACAGCCATGGCGCATTTTGTTTCCGATGGGAGACCGCGGCTGTATCGACGTTCGCGCAGCTTTGGATGGGCAGATCAAATATTCCAGCGTCGATTACGCACGGGCGGGCAAACCAGTGGTCGACATCGGCACAGTCGATCCTGCCCAACTCGCCAGCTGCCACGGTGACTGGGCCATAACCGTCAACTGGGATCGCTATCGCGCTGAACCGCAGCATTTCAGAGTGGAGATCGAAAACTACCGACGTTTGGTCGCAGGCGGACGGATCGTCGCGACCTTCCGCCCCAAGCCGGGCCAAATCGGCGGACCGGTCGTACGCGTGATTCGGCTCGCGCCGCGGTGATGTATTAGAACGCCTGCGGTATCCCGACCGCAGCGGCGCGCGCGGCATAGGCGTCAATTTGCGCGAAAGTTACCTCCCGCGCATCCTCATTTGCGCTGACCCTCTGGTGCCAGGTGACGATCCAGGCAAGTGCATCGTCGAGTGACAGCGACGGCTTCCAGCCTAGCATCGCGCGAGCCTTGGAGATATCGAGCCGCAGCAGCCCTGCCTCATGCGGCGGCGTAGCACCACACCATCCGACAGCCGCTGTGGCATGTCCGCCCCACGCTTCGCGTAGCCGCTCGACGATCCAGGAAACGGGACGCGCATCGTCTTCGGCTGGACCAAAGTTCCACGCATCCGCAAAGTTTACCTCGGACGTGAGTAGCCGCTCGGCAATCATCAGATACCCTCCCAACGCTTCCAAAACGTGCTGCCATGGGCGCACGGCGTTCGGGAATCGGATCGATGGCGGTTCGCCTCGCTGGAACGCCCGAATCAGATCAGGAACTAGGCGGTCCACGGCATAGTCCCCTCCGCCGATGACGTTACCTGCGCGCACCGACGCCAGTGCCACACCCGAGTGTGCGAAATAGGATCTCCGGTACGCGGCAACGACCAGTTCGGCACAGCCCTTCGAACTGCTATACGGATCGTGTCCACCCATAGCGTCAGTCTCGCGATACGGCCAAATCTGTTCGCGATTGTCATAGCATTTATCTGTGGTAATGCAGACAATAGCAGCGACCCCGCCAACCTGCCGCGCCGCCTCCAGAACATGTACCGTTCCCATTACGTTCGTCGCGTAGGTCTCGACCGGCTCGTCATAGGATAATCGTACCAGTGGCTGAGCTGCCAGGTGAAATACAATCTCCGGCCGCGCCGCCGCCATCGCCAACTGCACCGCCGACTTGTCGCGGATGTCACCCTCAATATGTGTAACGAGCTCGCTAATGCGGGCAGCCTCGAACAGGCTCGGTTCGGTCGGCGGTGCAAGTGAAAAGCCGGTCACCTCGGCACCGAGACGATGTAACCAAAGCGCCAACCAACTTCCCTTGAAACCAGTATGCCCCGTGAGGAATACGCGGCGCCCGCGCCAGTCCGTAGGATCCTTCACCAGCACTTCCATGGTGCCTTACCAGATGACCATAGCTCTTCGAGATACAGCTTGTCCCGCAACGTATCCATCGGCTGCCAGAAGCCGCCGTGGCGGAAGCCAACTAGATCCCCCGATGTAGCGAGCTTCTCCAGCGGGCCCGCTTCCCATACCGTCTGTGAATCCTCGATTAAATCGAGGACGCTGGGGTCGGCAACGAAGAACCCGCCGTTGATGAAACCGCCGTCACCGGCCGGTTTCTCTTCGAAGTTTGTCACCGCATCGCCTTCGAATCGCAGCGCTCCGAATCGACCAGGGGGCGCTACCGCGGTGATCGTCGCGCGCTTACCGTGAGACTTATGAAACGCGACCAGATCCTTCACGCGAATATCAGCAACACCGTCGCCATAAGTAAAGCAGAATGGCTCTCCCTCAGTCAGATAAGGGCGAACCGCGCTGAGCCGTCCTCCGGTCATCGCATCGCTGCCGGTATCAACCAAGGTGATCCGCCACGGCTCACTTCGCGAACGATGTACCTCCATCGTGTTCTGGCTAAGGTCGAACGTAACATCCGAGGTGTGAAGAAAGTAATTGGCAAAGAACTCTTTGATGACGTATCCCTTGTATCCAAGACAGATATAGAAATCGGTCAACCCTCCGGCCGCGTAGATTTTCATAATATGCCACAATATGGGCATCCCGCCTATTTCGACCATCGGCTTTGGCCGTACCGACGTCTCTTCACCGAGCCGACTCCCGAGGCCACCAGCAAGTATGACAGTTTTCAAGATTGGCCGCCTCCTTCTCGCGTAACAGTCCGTTGGTAAGATACAGCAAAGGTCAATTGACGGCTGTGCATAGACAGCCCCGCCGCCATATTCGTTGATTGACCTGAGATGCAATCATTTTGAGTGGCAGGTTAGTGCGACAACAGGCTGCGCTTATCGCCAAGGATCGAACTGGCCAACACGACTGGCAAGGTCGTGTTATCGATACAAATGCCGCCCTGCTCGTCCCCCGAGCGGCGTGCCCATTTTCGCAAAAGCTATCCTCTCGAAAATCTGCCAAGTAGTGCTAACGATCTTCCGATATTCCCCAGCCTTGCAACCCGTCTCGCGTTGTTTCCCGCCCAACCGGTTTGACCGCGCCGCTCCTACGGTCTGCGGGTGCCGCTCCGCGCATATCTGCCTCGGCGCCGGCGCGCACGTGGTCAACTGCCGGGCCGATCAGCAGGAGCGTGGGATCGTCGTCTCCGATCGCGCGCACCAGGAAGGCAAGGGAATCGAGCCGTCCGCGAATCAGCCGTTCATTCGGAAGCGAGGCATTGGCGACGATGAGCACCGGCGTTTCGGGAGCACGGCCTGATTTGATGAGCTCTCGCGCGATCTCCGGGGCGGCGACGCGGCCCATATAGATCGCCAGCGTCCCATCTCCCTTCGCATGGGTGGCCCAATCGAGTTCCAGCGATTCGCCGGCGCGGGCGTGCGCGGTCAGAAAGGTCACGCTGCGCGCCTCGCCGCGCAAGGTGAGGGAGGCGAGCCCGCTTGCCACGGCGGCGCTGGCGGCGGTGACGCCCGGGCAGATTCGCACCGGAATGCCATGCTGCCGGCACGCGGCGATTTCCTCGGCCGACCTTCCGAAGATCGATGGATCGCCACCTTTCAACCTGACCACCCGCATACCGCTTTGGGCCGCAGCAACGATGAGATCATTGATGCTGGCCTGATTCTTGGAGTGGCGGCCAGAGCGCTTCCCCACGCTGACGATTTGGCAATCGGCGCGCAGAAGCGCCAATATGGCAGGGCCCACCAGCGCATCGTGAAAAACGATATCCGCCTCTCCAAGCAGGCGCTCGGCCTTGCGCGTGAGGAGTTCGGGATCGCCGGGTCCGGCCCCGACCAGCCAGACCTCGCCCGGACGGATCCGCTCATTCTGCTGCATGAATTTTCTCTAGGGACGGCTGCGCCGAGGCAGCCAGAATCTGAGCCAATGCCGGACGGCACGACCCGCAGTTGGTGCCGGCGCGAAGCAGCTTGCCGATTGCGGCGACATCCGCCAGCCCATGCTCGCCAATGGCTGCGGCAATCGTCTTGGCGCCGACATCGAAACATGCACAGACGATGGCGCCCGGATCCGCCTGGGGGCCGGGCGGACGGCCGGCAAGGATAGCCGGAGTCACGTGTGATTCCCATAATTGCGCGATCAGCCAATCGCGCGAGGGCAAGGCGCCGTCGCGCGCGACGAAGACGATCGCTGACAGCCGGCCCTGCTCCAATATCGCGGTACGGCGGCTGCCCCGGGCGATATCGCTTGCATCGATTCGTTCGCCCGGGGGCAGGCAGCGATCGAGGACGGCTGCGTCCCCGACGCCGGCAAGTTCGTAAAGGGTGCCGCCCGCCACCGTCACCTTCGTTGCCCACAATGCCGGGATATGGTCCGGCCCATTCCCGCGCACGATCAGGAACCCGCGCCAATCGAGCGCCACTTTCTCCAGCCTGACCGGGGTGGATTTGAAGCCGGGCTGGCCGGAATGGGGATCCGTGAGCGGCCGCGGGAGCAAGCCGGTGCGTCCGCCGGTCGCCTGGCGATCGGTCCAATGGATCGGCGCGAAGATTTCGCCGATGCGCTGCCCATCGTGCAAGCGCACACGAAAAAGGCTTTCGCCCTGCGCTGACGAAAGGCGTGCAATGTCGCCGTCGGCCAAGCCGTAGCGCTCGCCATCAGCAGGATGGACTTCAACCAACGGTTCCTCGCGATGGCGTGCCAGCTTGGGCGAAAGCCCGGTGCGTGTCATGCTGTGCCACTGATCACGGTAGCGCCCGGTATTGAGATTGAAGGGCCATGCGGGTTGCGGATCGACCAGCGGCGCCTGCTTCACCGCAATAAGACGCGCCTTGCCGTCGGCCGTCGGGAAGTGGCCGTCGGCGAAGGGCACGCCACCCCAACGGAACGGCTGCATGGCATCATAATCATGATTGCCGATGGCGGCATGTGCGCCGATATCGAACAAGCGCGATCCGCCATTGCGGTATGCGGAGAGGCGGGCATGCTCGCGAAAAATATCGGCCGGGCCATCATAAGCGAACGCCGCGGACCAGCCCATCCGCGCGGCGACTTCCTTGATGATCCACCAATCGGGCTTTGCTGCCCCCGGTAGCGGCAAGATCGGGCGCTGCCTGCTGATGCATCGCTCCGAATTGGTGACAGTGCCGTCCTTTTCCCCCCAGGCTGCGGCTGGGAGGCGGACATGCGCGAAGCGCGTCGTATCGGTGTCCTCAATGACATCGGAAACCACCACGAACGGGCAGGTCGCCAGCGCATCGCGCACCATTCCCGCGTCGGGCATGCTGACGGCGGGATTGGTCGCCATGACCCAGAGCGCCTTGATGTGACCATCACGCGCTGCGCGGAACATATCGACGGCCTTGAGACCAGGCTTGGCGGCGACGTTCTGTGCCGCCCAGAAGCGCGCGAGGCTTTCGGCATGCGCTGGCGAGAAATCCATGTGGGCGGCAAGCGACGAGGCCAGGCCGCCCACTTCGCGGCCGCCCATGGCGTTGGGCTGACCGGTAATGGAGAAGGGCGCCGCGCCCGGTTTGCCGATGCGGCCGGTGGCGAGGTGGAGATTGATGATCGCATTGACCTGATCGGTGCCGACCAGCGATTGGTTGATCCCCTGGCTGAACAGGGTGACCGTGCGCGGATGGCTAGCGAACAGATCGTAGAGATGGTTGAGGTCGGCCGGCGGAATGTCGCAGCTTTTCGCGGTTGACCAAAGATCGCCATGGTCCGCGATCGCTTCCCAGAAGCCGTCTGAGACGGTGACGCTCTCGCGCAAAAAATTTTCGTCCAGCAGCCCCTCGCGCCGGCAATGAGCGAGCAGGCCGTTCATCAGCGCGACGTCGCTGCCAGCCCGAATGGCGAGATGAAGATCGGCATCCCCGCATGTTTCGGTGCGGCGCGGATCGATGACGACGAGCTTGGCACCGCGCTTTTCGCGCGCGGCCTGGATGCGCTGGTGAATGATTGGATGGCACCAGGCCGCGTTCGAACCGATCAGGACGAACAGATCTGCCTCATCGAGATCATCGTACGTCGCGGGAACAACATCTTCGCCGAAAGCGCGGACGTGGCCTGCGACCGCGCTTGACATGCAAAGGCGGGAGTTGGTGTCGATATTGGCCGAGCCGATGAAGCCCTTCATCAGCTTGTTGGCGACATAATAATCTTCGGTGAGAAGCTGGCCGGAGACGTAGAAAGCGACGCTCTGCGGGCCGTAGCGGGCGATCGTATCCTGAAAGCGCCTTGCGACAAGATCGAGGGCCCTGTCCCAGCTTGCGCGGCGTTTGCCGATCATGGGGTGCAGGAGGCGCCCTTCGAGGCCAACCGTCTCACCCAGATGCGTCCCTTTGGAGCAAAGCCTGCCATGGTTGGCGGGATGCTCGGGATCGCCCTCGATCGTGACGGTGCGTGCTCCGGTGCGGGTCGCGCTGATTCCACAGCCTACGCCGCAATAGGCGCAGGTCGTGCGAATGGCTGACGTCATCACCCGAACCGTGCGGCGCGCGTCACGCTGCCACTTTCAACGTGGAGGCGCGGCAGATCAGCACCCGGCCACCGTCGATCTTTACCGGAATGGTCGGCGTGCAGCCCTTGTCCTCGCCCTGTGCCTCGCCCGTTGCCAACGCGATGGTCCAGTTGTGCAAGGGGCAAGCGACGTTATGACCGTGAACGATGCCCTGGCTGAGCGGACCCTGCTTATGCGGGCATTTGTTCAGAAGCGCGAAGACATGGTTGTCGCTCGTACGGAACACGGCAATCTCCTCACCGCCTTCGACAGGGACGGTGCGCGCGCCGCGAACGGGAATCTCGTTGAGCCAGCCGATATCGAGCCAATCTCCGATCATCTTCGTCACTCCGCTGCCATGGGAAAGAATTGCGCCATGTGGTGGTGCTGCTCGCGATCGGCGCCCGCCGCCCGTTCTGCCCACGGATCATCCTGGCTGAAGCTTTGCGAATAGAGAAACCGGGCGCGAAGCGCCTCGCGGCCGATATCGTCCTCGACAATGCGCTTCTTCAGATAGTCCACGCCGACCCGCTCGATCCACGGCGCCGTGCGCTCGAGATAGTGAGCCTCCTCGCGATACAGCTGGATGAAGGCCGCGCAATAATCGAGTGCCTCGCGCTCGGTGGCTACCTTGCAGAGCAGATCGGTGGCGCGGACCTTGATGCCGCCATTGCCGCCGACGTGCAGCTCATACCCCGAATCCACGCATACGACACCGAAATCCTTGATGGTCGCTTCGGCGCAATTGCGCGGGCATCCGGAGACGGCGATCTTGAACTTGTGGGGCATCCACGACCCCCAGCTCATCCGCTCGATCTTGACGCCGAGGCCAGTTGAGTCCTGCGTGCCGAAGCGGCACCATTCGGAGCCGACGCAGGTCTTCACTGTGCGCAGCGCCTTGCCATAGGCATGGCCGGAGACCATGCCGGCGGCGTTGAGGTCGGCCCAGACGGCGGGCAGGTCTTCTTTCTTGATGCCGAAAATGTCGAGCCGCTGGCCGCCGGTGACCTTCACCATCGGCGCGTCGTATTTTTCGACGACGTCGGCGATCGCGCGCAGCTCCCTCGGGTTCGTGATGCCGCCCCACATGCGCGGCACAACCGAATAGGTGCCATCCTTCTGGATGTTGGCGTGGAGGCGCTCGTTGACGAAGCGGCTTTGCTGATCGTCCTTATACTCGCCCGGCCACGCGCAGAGCAGATAGTAATTGAGCGCCGGGCGGCAGGTTGAACAGCCGTCAGGCGTCGACCAGCTCAGCTCCTGCATCACTTGCGGAATTTCCTTGAAGCTGCGTTCAACGATCGCCTTGCGGACATCGTCATGTCCGAAGCTGGTGCATTTGCACATCGTCTTGACCGCGCGTTCCCCGGCATATTCGTCGCCAAGCGTAATCGCGAGCAGATTTTCGACCAGCCCGGTGCAGGAGCCGCACGATGCCGATGCCTTGCAGGTGGCGCGAACCGCATCGAGGGTCGCAGCGCCATTGTTGATGCAGGCGATGACCCTGCCTTTATTAACGCCGTTGCAGCCGCAGATCTCGGCATCATCCGAGAGCGCCGCAACGGCCGCCTTAGGGTCCGCGCGGCCTCCGTCTGGCCCACCTCCAGAGGCAAAGGCCTGGCCGAAAATCAGCAGGTCGCGGATGGCGGAGATATCTTCGCCTTTTTTGAGGAGATCGAAATACCAGTTTCCATCGGCGGTATCGCCGTAAAGGACCGCGCCGACGATCCTGTCATTCTGCACCACCACGCGCTTGTAGATCCCGCGCGAGGCGTCGCGCAGCACGATATCCTCCGCACCCGCGCCACCGCCAAAATCGCCGGCGGAGAAAACATCTATGCCGGAGACTTTGAGCTTGGTGGACGTGACCGAGCCGCGATAGCCAGTCGGCTTGTCGACGAGCCCGTCAGCGAGCGCGCGGCACATTTCCCAAAGCGGGGCGACGAGGCCGTACACATTGCCGTCATGCTCGACGCATTCGCCGACCGCGAGGATATCCGGATCGGATGTGACCATATGATCGTCGACCTGGATGCCGCGGCCGACGGCAAGTCCGGCTTCGCGTGCGAGCGAGACCGACGGACGAATGCCGACCGCCATCACTACCAGGCTCGCTGGTATCTCCCGCCCATCCTTGAGCCGGACTCCCTCGACCTTGCCGTTTCCATAGATTTCGGCGGTGTCCGAACTGGTGAGGATGGTCTGGCCGCGTGCTTCCAACGCGTTTTTGAGCAGCCAGCCGGCCGCTTCGTCGAGCTGGCGCTCCATCAGCGTGGGCATCAAGTGGATCACGGTCACTTTCATGCCGCGCAGGCTGAGTCCATGCGCCGCCTCCAGCCCCAGCAAGCCGCCACCGATCACCACGGCATCGCCCCCACGGTCCGCGGCGGCGAGCATCGCGTCAACATCCCTCATGTCGCGAAAGCTGATCACCCCGGGCAAGTCCTTGCCCGGGACCGGGATAATGAATGGGTCGGAGCCGGTGGCGATCAGCAGTTTGTCGTAATGGACGGTCCGGCCCGATCTGGCGGTGATGGTTTTGGCCGCTTGATCGATAGCGATGACAGGATCGCCAGCGACCAACTCGATGCCATTATCGTCATACCAGGCACGATCGTTGATCACGATCTCGTCGAAGCTCTTCTCGCCCGCCAGTACGGGCGAAAGCATGATGCGGTTATAGTTCACATGCGGCTCGGCACCGAAGATGGTGACGCGGTAACGCCCCGCGTCGCGCGCCAGCAATTCCTCGATCGCGCGGCAACCGGCCATGCCATTGCCGACGACGACGAGATGGGGCACGGCGCGATCAGCGGTGTCGATCATCGCTTCGTCCGTGCTGCTGTTATGCCCCTGGAAATCCATATTTACGCTCCCGGTACGAATTTCAGATACGGACGCTGGCGGCTGCGGCCCAGCTCGCGCGCCATTTGCCCTTGACGAGGCTGAGGCACGCGAAGGCGACCAGCGCGAGCATAGCGAAGATCAGGAAGCCAGGCTGGTAGCTGCCTGAAAGCTGCTTCGCGAAACCCAGCGACGAGGCGAGGTAGAAACCGCCGATTCCTCCGGCCATGCCGACGAGGCCGGTCATGACGCCGATCTCCTTGCCGAAACGCTGCGGGACGAGCTGGAACACCGCGCCGTTGCCGGTGCCCAGCGCGAGCATCGCGAGGACGAAGAAGCCGAGCGCTGTCGCGACGGTCGGCGCGGCGCTGACGCCGGCCAGCATGAGCGCCGCGACGATGTAAACCACCGAGAGCGTCTTCACGCCGCCAATCTGGTCCGCGAGTGCGCCGCCGATCGGGCGAATCAGCGAACCCGCGAAGACGCAGCCCGCCGTGCAGTAGCCCGCCACGACCGTGGTCAGACCGAACTGATCGGTAAAATAGATCGGCAGGGAGGCTGCGAGACCGACGAAACCGCCGAAGGTGACGCCGTAGAACAGCATGAACCACCACGCGTCGGCGGTCTTGAGCGGCTCGAAATAATCGATCAAGCGCTTGGGCGCGGGGGCGTTCGGCGCGTCCTTCGCCATGAACAGATAGGCGACGAGGACGATCGAAAGCGGGATGCAGGCTAGGCCGAGCACGCTGTTCCAGCCGAACAGTTTGGCGAGCGTCGGCGCGAACAAAGCGGCAAGAACGGTTCCCGAATTGCCCATGCCGGCTATTCCCATCGCCTTGCCCTGATGCTCGGCGGGATACCAGCGACTAGCGAGCGGCAGCGCGATGGCGAAGCTGGCGCCCGCGAAGCCCAGAATCACGCCCAGCGCAAGCGTGCCGGTGAAGCTGCTGACGCCGAGGAACCAGGCCGTGAACAGCCCGGCGATCACGATCAGCTGGCTGATCGCACCGGAGCGCTTCGGCCCGATGCGATCGACCAGCAGGCCGTTGACCACCCGCAGGATTGCACCGGCGAGCGTCGGCGTCGCGACCATCAGACCTTTCTGCGCGGGGGTTAGGCTGAGCGCCTTAGCGATGTCCGGTCCAAGCGGCCCGAGCAGCACCCACACCATGAAGGCCAGATCGAAATAGAGGAACGCCGCGATCAGCGTGGGCCGGTGGCCCGCCTGCCAGAAGTTGCTTTCCGTTTTCTCCCTGGTGGTATCCCAGAATGTCGTCGCCATTACCTGTCCTCGAAAACGCAAAAAGCCGCCGTCGATCCCGGCGCGAAGCTGGAATCGGACAGCGGCTCTGCTGATGGTGTTGGAAGGAGGTCAGCCCGTCGTTGGGATGTCCTCAGTTGGCTCATTATCCCGCGATTCGGGTGTCGGTGCAACCCTGAATTTGCCGCAGTGCATCATTTCAGAACGCCCATTCGACGGAAGCCCAGATCTTGCGGGTGTCGGTGAAGAGCGCCTTCGCGTTGTAATCCGCATATTTGAGAGTGAAGGTGTATTTCTTGACCTTGGCGAGCAGCTGGAGATTGATCTCGTCGCCATAATGCGCGCCGAGGCGATCGGCCTTGTAGTCATGATAGACTGCCGTGATACCGATCGTGTCGAACGGGCCGACCTTCTTCCAGCCATAGCCCGCCGAGCCATAGAGATCCTTGATGCCGGTCGCGGGCGTGACGAGGAACTTGTCGGCCCAGCCCTGGAATTTGTGGAGCGTGGCAAATGGCGTTTGGAAGGCAAAACCCCCTGCGAAAGGCAGGCCCGTGGCCTTGGTGGTGACACTGCCGTCGGCGCCGAGCACCTCATAGCCAACGCCGAGTTTGAGAGCCTTCACTTCAAGGCCCGCCTCGGCGAGATAATAATCGGCGGAATAATCGATCGGGCTCGTGCCGATGTCCGATTGATTGGCGTAGCTCGCCGCGTAGGTGAGCTTCACCGTCTTGGAGAATGGGTAAGCGCCCGTGAAGCGACCGCCGAAGGTCTGGCTCGAATTGCGGAGCAGGGCGGCGACCGGCTCATCCTCATCGACGCGATAATAGAAGCCGGTCAGCGTGCCGAGCTTGGTCGTATAGGCCAGGTTGGCGAAGACGTTGTCGCCCTTGATCGCCTGTGGACGCGGCGGCGTGGTCGCGCTGGTGCCGTCGATGCCCCAGATGGTGCGCGCGGACCAGGCATAGGTGACGTCGAGCTTGAGATTCTTGACGCCGGTCCATTCGACGCGGGCGGCATCGAAGGTCTGCTCATTATCGCGCCAGCCAACCGCGCCGACGAAGCGCTGGTCGTCAAGATTGATCCTCTGCCGGCCGGCGGTGATTACCGTCTTGGGAATGCCCTTGAACTGGAGCTGGATACGATTGAGCTCGATATTGTTGGGATCGGCGACCAGCGGATAGGCGGTCTTGCCATTGAGACCGCTATTATATTTCTCGCTGATCGCCAGCGTGCCCTCGGCCTCCGCGAGGAAGGAGAAGGGGCCGCTGCTCAGTTCATAACCAGCGCGGACCCGGGCGGTTAGCGCGTCGGCATCCTTGGCGAAACCGGCCTGATCGACATTCTCGTAGCGTAGGCGCGTATCGATCAGCGGCTTGAATTTGATCGGTTCGGCCAGCAGCGGCGAACCGATGGCGGCGCAGGAAAGCAGGCAAAGCTGTAGCGTTCTCATTTTTCCCCCTTTTATGGAATGAGCTTTGGTTTGTGGAGTTTTCAGGCGCCCTCTCCGGGCGCGCCTGCGTCAGGCCGCTTCGTCGAGCGGGTTTGAATATCTCTGATGCAGGAAGTGCAGGATCGCGTGCCGGGCGTGGTAATATTCGGGCAGTTCGGCTGCCTCGATCCGGTCCCGCGGACGTTCGAGCGTGATGGGTAGATCCTCGCCGATGCCGGCGGCGGGGCCGTTGGTCATCATCACGACGCGGTCCGCGAGCAGCACGGCCTCGTCGACATCGTGGGTGATCATGACCACGGTGGTCTGAAGCTGGGACTGGATCTCCATCACCGTATCTTGAAGGCTGGCGCGGGTAAGCGCGTCGAGCGCGCCGAACGGCTCGTCCATCAGCAGCACGCGGGGTTGCATGGCGATGGCGCGGGCGATGCCGACGCGCTGCTTCATGCCCCCCGAAATCTCGCCCGGCCGCTTGGTCGCCGCATGCGCCATGTGGACGAGCTCGAGATTGTGGCGCACCCAATCCTTGCGCTCCGCCCTGCTTTTGCCGGCCATGGTCTTGTCCACGGCGAGGCGGACATTCTCCTCAACCGTCAGCCAGGGCAGCAGCGAGTGATCCTGAAAGATCACCGCGCGATCCGGGCCAGGCTGATCGACGGTCTCGCCATCGAGGAACACCACGCCGCGAGCGGGCTTCGTCAGTCCCGCGATGACATTGAGCAAAGTCGATTTACCGCACCCGGAATGCCCGATCAGCGTGACGAACTGGCCCTTCTCGATCGAGAGATCGATGTTCTCGACCGCCGTGAACGGGCCATTGACGGTGGGAAAGACGACACTGATGCCTTCGAGCGCGAGGTAGCTGCGAACTTTCATATCGGTTCTCCTCAGGCGCGAGAAATGCGGCGGCCGATGAAGGCGACCAGCCTATCAAGCGCAAAGCCGGTCATGCCGATCCAGACCAGCGCGACGATCGTGTCGGTGAGCAGCGAACTGTTGTAGCTGTCCCAGATGAAGAAGCCGATCCCGGTGCCGCCCTGCACCATCTCCGCCGCGACGATCGCGAGCCAGCTCATTCCCACACCGATGCGCAACCCGGTGAACATATAGGGCACTGTCGCGGGCAGCATGATTTTTACAAAATATTCGAACGGATTGAGCGCCAACACCTTGGCGACGTTGCGATAGGTCTGCGGGATATTCTGCACGCCGGTCGCGGTGTTGAGGATGATCGGCCAGATCGCCGTGATGAAGATCAGGAAGATCGCCGATGGGCCCGCCTGCTGAAAGATCGCAAGACTGATGGGAAGCCAGGCAAGCGGCGGGATCGTCCGCAGCACCTGAAAGAAGGGGTCCAGCGCGCGATAGGCGGTGCGGCTCTGTCCAATCAGCACGCCAAGCGCGATGCCGATGATCGCGGAGAGGCCATAGCCGTAGGCGACACGGCCGAGGCTGGTGAGCACATGGCCGGCAATGCCGACGTCGCCGCCCTCCTGAATGTGCATTCCGCCAGTATCGAATGTGACGCCCTTGAAGGGGTGGACGATCACCTCATGGCTCTCGGTCCAGATCTTCGAGGGGCTGGGCAGCGTGGCCCCCTCGCCGGAACAGGCGAGTTGCCAGAAGCCGAGCACAAGAGCGAGCAATAGCAACGAAGGCAGCACGGTCGCCCCGATATCGTTCATGCGGTCGAGCCACGCGGGACGAGCTTTGACGGGTGGTGCGGACATGGAGGCCTTCGCTTCCTCTTTCGGCGCCGAAGGGTGCCGGATGATCTCGGCACTTTGCGCCGCGGAAACATGCTCCGGCAACATGCCGGCAACGGTCTCCACAAGTTTGACGGGCGAAACGGACATGACCATTATCCTTTGAAGATCAGACCCGCTTGATGGCGAGACTCTTGAGGTAGGCGTCGGGATTGCCCGGATCGAAGACCTTGCCGTCGAAGAATTTCTCGACCCCGCGGCTTTCGCCCTTAGGAATGAGATTGGCCGGAACCTTTGCGGCGGCAGCCGCCTTGCGCCAGATATCCGAGCGGTTGACCTTGGCGAGCAGGGCGGTCTTGTTGGTGGTCATGGGCAATTTGCCCCAGCGCTGGTTCTCGGTGAGGAACCACAGCTCGTGGCTCTTGTATGGGAACGATGCGTTCTGCGCGAAGAACTTCATCTTGAACGGCGCATTGGTGAAAACGCGGCCGTCACCCATGGTGAAGTTACCCGCAAGACGATCCTGAATGTCGGTAACGGGCACTTTGAACCAGTCGCGTCCGCCGACGATCTCGCACAGCTTCGCGAGATTGGCGGGGTTGTCGCACCAGCGCTGCGCCTCGATCACGGCGGCGGTGAGCGCGATCGCGGCCCGCGGGTTCTGCGCCACCCAATCCGCCCGCATGGCGAGGGATTTTTCCGGATGGTTCATCCACATCTGTCCGGTGGAAACCGCCGTGTAGCCGATCTTCTGGGCGACGAGCTGGTCGTTCCAGGGCTCGCCCACGCAGAAAGCTTCCATCGTGTTGGCCTTCATGTTGGCGACCATCTGGGGCGGCGGGATGGTGATGAGTTCGAGATCCTTGTCGGGATCGATCCCGCCGGCGGCGAGCCAATAGCGGATCCACATATCGTGGGTGCCGCCGGGGAAGGTCATCGCCATCGTGATCTTGTTGCCCGCGGCTTTGCGCTTCGCGATGATGCCCTTCATCTTCGAAGAATCGAGATCGGCATGGGCGGTGAGATATTCCTTCTCCACTGAGATCGCCTGGCCGTTGACGTTGAGCCGGGCGAGGATATTCATCGGAACCGGCTTGCCCTGGCTGATCGTGCCGAGCGTCAGGAAATAGGGCATTGGCGTCAGGATATGCCCGCCATCGATGCCGCCGCCGGCTGATCCGAGCACGAGATTGTCGCGGGTGGCGCCCCAGCTCGCCTGCTTCAGCACCTGCACATCGGGCATGCCATATTTGGCGAAGAGCCCAAGTTCCTTGGCGATGATCAGCGGCGAGGAATCGGTCAGCGCAATGAAGCCGAGCTTCGCACCCTTCACCTCCGGGCCGGCGCCAGCAGCAAAGGCTCCCGAAGGAAAAGCAGTATTGATTGCGCCGAATAGCGCGCCCGTGGCGGCCACGCCGCCAAGCCGCACGAAGGATCGACGATTCAGCGCCGGTGTCTTGAAGCCGGTGGCGTTGCGGTCGTCATCATGGCTGTCCGTCATCGAATTCCCCCAAAACGAAAAAAGCCGCGCGACGAGAAATGCTTCCCATCGGCGGCGACTGTGCCTGATCTATCTAGAGATGAGCCGAAGCCACCCTTCCTTGGGCAGCTGGCTTTATGTTGGGGCAGCCTCACCCCATCGGCGGCAAACCTGCCGCCGATTCGCGATCTTTGCAAGCATCTTTTTTCGCAGCCGCAGCATCATTCATTGCAGTGCAGCTATTTTTGGCTGAAACTCGCCAGATAACGGTCGATCGCTCCGGGATCGAACACGCGGTCGTCGAAGAAGCGATCAGGCCCGAGCGTCAGCGTGCCATGATGCGCCCCTACCGCGGTGGGCGTGGAAAGTGCGCCTTCGAGCTTCATGCTCGCGCCGGGCATCGGCTGCGCCGCTTCGGCCAGCGCACGGCGATAAATGTCGGAGCGGAACACATCGGCCGCCGCCCGTTCGGCGGCTTCGCTGGGCTCGACCTCACCCCAGCGGACCAGCTGGGAATAGATCCACAAGGCCTGACTGCGCCACGGGAAGGCGGTAGCTTCACGATGAAACAGCATGAAATCCGGGAAATCCAAAGCGGCATCGCCAGGGCGGAGAATGAGGCGGCCGTGGAGCGCCGGCATCAGTCGTTCGGCGGGTTGGCCGACATATTCGGGGCGCGCAAGGATTTCGGCAAGCTCTTCGCGATTGGCATCGCACCATTCCGCTGCCTGTGACAGCGCGACCAGCAGCCGGTCGACGAGCTCGGGATTATCATCCATCCAGTCGGTGCGGAAGCCGAGGACTTTCTCTACCCCGCGCCGCCAGATGCGCGTGCCAACGGCAACGATCTCAGCCAGCCCTTCGGCAACCGCGACACTGCTCCACGGCTCCCCGGCGATGAAACCGTCGATCTCGCCTGCCCTGAGCGCCTCAGTCATCAGCGACGGGGGCAGGACGCGGAGCGAGAGGTCCCGATCAGGATCGATCCCGGCATAAGCGAGCCAGTAACGCAGCATTAGCGCGTGGCTGGAGAAGCGGTGGACGACGCCGACGATCGGCTTGCGATGATGCAGGCCGATGGCCGTGGCGAAATCATGTGCCGCGGCCAGCGGATCATTGACCCGCGAAACGGGATCGGGATCCAGCGCCGCCGCGAACGTCGTCGACATCGCCAGCGCGTTACCGTTGACGTTGAGCTTGAACGGTGCGGAAAGCATGGCCGGATGCTGACTGAGGCCGAGCGTCACCGCGATCGCGAGTGGCGCCAGCATATGCGCGGCTTCCACCTGGCGATAGACCAGCCGGTCGCGGAGCGTCGCCCACGACATATCGCGAACGAGGCGGAGATCGATGGCTTGCGCCTCGGCGAAGCCCTTTTCCCGCGCCGCAACGAGCACGGCGCTGTCGGTAAGCGGCAGGAAAGCGATTGAAAGCGGCGTCATCTTGATCCCCCCAGCAGCTCGCTCGCGGTGATCAGCGCCTCCGCAACCTCGAAGATGCGGCGATTCTGGTTCATCGCGGTCGTGCGCAACAGTGCATAGGCCTCTGCCTCGGCCAGGTTTTTGCTGTTCATCAGAATGGCCTTGGCGCGATCGATGGCTTTCCGCTCCGCAAGCGCGGTTTTCGCCTCGTCGAGCTCGGTCTGCATCCGGGCGAAGGCATTGAAGCGGCGGATGGCGAGATCGATGATCGGCTTCACCCGTTCCTTGCGCAGCCCATCCACAACATAAGCCGATACGCCCGCATCGATCGCGGCGCCGATCATCGCTTCATCCGATTGATCCACGAACATCGCGATCGGCCGGGCCAGCGCGCGGCTGACGGCAAGCATCTCCTCCAATGTGTCACGGCTTGGACTGCCGAGATCCATCAGCACCACATCGGGCGCCATCCGCTCGAGACGAGCGACGAAACCGCTTTGCGGCGGCACGACATGAATGTCGTCATAGCCTGCCTCACGCAGCCCTTCTTCAAGGACTGTGGCGCGCAAACCGGAATCGTCGACGATCACAATTCGCATGGCACTACCGTTTCCAGACAGTTGCTGGGGTCGCAGGCAATGCTGCGACGCGTCAATAGCAAGAATGTCGGCCGCTGATAAGACGCAAGGCAATCGGGCTTGATCGTCAACGCATTTTAATCGGCGGACGAAGCCGCAAGGAGACCGGGCTAGCCGATTTGCTGCCATGCCCCCGCAATGTCTCCCAGCATGTCACGCGCTCGCGCAACCAGCTCGGGCTTTTTGTCGCGGGTGCCGCCGGCGATGAGCTTCCGCGCATGCCGATAAATTTTGGCGAGATTTGCTGCGACCTCGCCTCCACGCTCCATGTCGAGGCTAGCGTCGAGCGCCTGCAGGATCGAAAGCGCGCGTGCCTGGCGGTCAGCCTGGCGGGCAAGATCGCTGCGTTCCACCGCCAGCTGCGTCGCGTCGACCGAGCGCAACAGTTCCTCGAACAGGATGGCAATGAGCTTGTGCGGCGAGGCGCCCTCGACTCGGCTTTGATTTTCGATGTTTCGATAGCGCGCGCCTGCGCCGCCGAAATGGCTTCCTGCTCTATACATGGTCCGCGCCTTCCATTCTTCGATGTTCGGGATCAATTGTTGTTCTTGGTCCACAGCGCGACCTGCTGCTCAAGGTAGCTTTGCGTGGCCTTGATCGCGCTCACGCGGCCGTTCATCACTGCGAACTGACTGGTAAGCTGCGTCTTATATTTGCTCGTGTCATCTTCCAGCTTTGCACGATCCTTGGAATATTCCGTCGCCTGGGCCTTGAGCCGCGTCGTGCTGCTCTGGAATGGGCCGGTGCTGGAGGTGAGCAGGTCGCTGATCGCCTTGAGCGCACCGCCGAGGCCGAGATCGACGGTTACCGTGGCGCTGGCAACGTTGCCCTGCGGCTCGACGACCAGTCCGGCCGCGCCGGAGCTTGGGGACGCTATTAGCAAAGTGCCTGAGCCTATGCCGTCCTGGCCGGCGATCTTGCCGGTTGCCGCAGTGCTGCCGTTGCCCGGAACCAGGTCAGTCAATGTGTAGGTTCCCGGCTTGGTGCGGCCATAGCTGCTCGCGACCTTCACCAGCGGGTTGTCGCTGGTCTGGCCGGGATTGAACAATGCTTCGACCGAATCCGCGTTATTGGTCAAGGCGGCGTCGAGCTGTGCGCTGTCGATGGTCAGCGTACCGTCGCGCTGGGTGGCGACGCCGATCTCAGCCAAGGTCGAATAGGTGCCGCCCGAAGCGAGCGGCGTGGAGGTCAGCCGCTGCAGCTGCTGGCGAAGCGTGCGGATGCCGGTGTCGCTGTGCAACGGCCCAGCGGCGGTCGACCCGCTGGCGGCTTGGGTCAGTCCGTCCAGGGTCGATTTCAGTGCGTTGTAAGTGTCAACGAAATCGGTAACGGCCTGCTTGATGGCGTCGGTCGGGCGGCTCGCGCCGAGCGCGATGCTCGTGCCCGGCTTGGCAGCCTTGAGGTCCAGCTTTACGCCGTCAATCAGATCGCCAATGCTGTTGGAGGCGCGCGAGACACTGACGCCGTCAAGCTTCAGCAGCGCATCCTGCGCCTGCTGCGCACGGGTCATCCCGCCGGAGACATTCGGACTATAGGCGAAGCGCGACAAGCCTGCCTCGGCACTCGGGTCGACGGCGAGCGTGAATGCTTGCTGGGCGCCGGTGCCCCCTTTCAGCACGAGACGGGCGCCATTCACATCCTGAACGATGCTGGCGGTGACGCCGCTGCCGGCGAGGTTGATCGCGCGGGCGAGACCGACAAGATTATTATTGCTGTCGTCGATCGTGATCGGGAAGCTGCCGGTGCCGGTCGTAAGCGTCAGTATGCCCTTGCCGACGGCTGTGCTCAGGTCCGTCAGATTGGCTGAAACCAGCGACTGCGCTTGAGCGAGCTGATCCACCTCGATCTGTGTAGAAAGCGTGCCGATGCGCGCGCCGGGCACGGCCGTTGCTGCAAGCACTGTGCTGTCGGAAACCGTTGGCTGGGTGAACAGCGAACCGCCGCCAATGAGCGAGGTGAGCGCGCTGGAAAAGCCGCTGATCGCGGAGGACGCCTGTCCAATCGCTGAAATCTGCGCGGTGTTGAGATCTTCCTTGGTCTTGAGCGCCGCGTCCTTGGGATCGTGCGATGCCGCCACGAGCTGATCGATCAGCGATGCCGTATCGATCCCGGAGCCAACCCCCAGCGTATTGACGATACCGCTCGAAACCGAAGTCACCATGGATAAGGCCCCCATTCGTACAGGCTCAGTAACGGCATGGGCGGCACGTTATTTAGCGAGGGAACTCCATTTGCGCCGCTGCACGCAGGCCCTTATCGGCCGCTCAATTCGCCTGGCGGCCATCCTCATCGAAGCGAACGTCGGTCGGAACATCGACATTGGGCTGCGTGACCCCTTCCGCCAGCGCGGTTTCAATATTGAAGACGAACGCCAATATGGTCGCCACCGCGATATAGAGATCCTCGCGGATCATCTGGCCGGCGCGCGTGGTATAATAGATTGCGCGCGTGAGTTCCGGATAGCGGAGCATCGGCACGTCCTGCTCCGTGGCCAGCTCCTTGATCGCTTCGGCGGTCGCGCCGCGGCCCCGCGCCACAACGATCGGCGCAGCGTCGAACCCCGGCCGGTAGCGCAACGCTACGGCGAAGTGAGTAGGGTTGGTGAGCACCACCGTGGCTTCCGCGATGGCGCCGCGCGCCGATCCCTTGATCGTCTCCTGTTGGCGACGGCGGATCGCGGCGCGCATTTCCGGCGAGCCCTCCGTCTGCTTGGCCTCGTCCTTCACCTCTTGCTTCGTCATGCGCAGGCGCGCGCCGCGCTGCAAAATCTGCGCGGGCACATCGATGCCTGCGATCACCACGAGCGCGAACGCCATGACCAGCACCGAGAAGACGAACACATAGCCAAGCTGGCCGAGCGCGGGAACGATCTGTTGCCGTCCGAGCGTCATCAGCTCGTCGGATTGGTGCATCAGCACCCATATGCCGATCGCGCCGAGCAGGAGCACCTTGGCCATCGATTTGCCGAGCTCGATCAATCCCTGCACGCCGAAGATCTTCTTGATCCCTTGCAACGGGTTGAGCTTGTCGGCCTTGAAGCCGATCGCGCCCCAGCGAAAGCCCAGAGATCCCAGCAGCGCGGGTGCGCCGACGGCCGCAAGCAGCGTCAGCCCGAACAGGCTGAGCAGCGGGACCAGGATGTCCGCGATGCGATCGGCGAACGCCTTGCCCGGCTTGAAATTTTCCACCGCGCCGAAATCGAACATCAGGGCATGTTGCAGCATGGTCCGAAGCGACGTCATCATCCAGGGGCCTGCCAGCGCGATCCACGCCGCGCCCGCCATCACCACCAAAGCCGTTCCGAGCTCGCGCGACTGGAGAACGTCACCGGTCTTGGCCGCTTCGCTCTGGCGCTTCGCGGTTGGCTGTTCGGTTTTCTGGTCGCTGTCGGCGTCTTCCGCCATCGCCTCCGCTTCCTAATCCGATGCGCCATGCGCGATATCACGCGCCAGTTCGAGCGAGCGCAGCATCGCCGCAGTGATGCCCTCACCCATCGAAGGCGCCGCGATCGCGAGCAGCACCAGGCCGGCCATCAGCGTCGCGGGCAGGCCGACCGCAAGGAGGTTCATCGCTGGGGCGGAACGCGAAAGCATCCCCATCACGATCTGCACCAGCACCAGCGAAAAACCAACCGGCAGCGCTATCGCCAGCCCTGCCGCAAAAAGATCGCCGCCGAACAGCACGATCCGGTGCGCAGCGCCCGCCATCAGCCAAGCATGCCCGGGCGGCAGCACCTTGTAACTGTCAACGATGATCGAGGCGAGCATCAGATGCCCGCCCAAAGCGAGAAACAGGAAGGTCGCCAGGATGGTGAGGAATTGCGACAATGCCGAAGTCGAGGTGCCGCTCATCGGATCGACCATGCTGGCGAACCCGAGGCCCATGGTATTGCCGATCAGTTCCCCGGCGATGGACGCGGCCGCGAAACCGATCTGTACGGAGAAGCCAAGCGCGAGGCCCACCAGCAATTCGCCCGCGATCAATGCGAAACCTTGGAACGAAACGAGCCCGTCGGGGGGAATGTCAAACGGGACAAGATCCAGCGCCGGCATGCCGATGGCGAGCGAGACCACCAGCCGAAGCTGCACCGGCACGGTAGGTGATCCGAATACCGGGGCGGCGAGAAATGCCGCGCCGGGCCGGAGCATCGCAATCATCCAAAGCCAGAGCTGCGATTCGAGCGCGACGAGATCGCCGATCGAGTTCATCGTAGCAGGTCAGGGATCCGGGCGAACATCTCGCGGGTGAAATCCGCCAGCATCATCATGATCGTGCCGCCCGCCAGTGCGAGTGTCGCCGCCACGACGATGAGCTTCGGGACGAAGGAAAGGGTCTGCTCGTTGATGGAGGTCGCCGCCTGGATCATGCCGAGAACCAGGCCCGCGATCAGCGCCGGCAGCAAGATCGGCGCGGAGGCGAGCGCTAGTACCCATAGCGCCTGTTGCGCGATGCCGATGAAATAGTCGGCGGTCTGTGCGCTATCCACTTGCGAAGCTCCCCGCGAGCGAGCCCATCGTCAGCGCCCAGCCATCGACCAGCACGAACAGCAGCAGCTTGAACGGCATCGAGACGATCGTCGGCGAGAGCATCATCATGCCCAGCGCCATCAGCGTCGAGGCGACGACCAGATCGATGATGAGGAATGGCAGGAAGATTAGGAAGCCGATCTGAAAAGCGGTCTTGAGCTCGCTGGTGACGAAGGCGGGCAAGAGGATCGAGAAGGGAATATCCGCGGGTCGGGCGAATGCCGGCGCCTTGGCGATGTCGGCGAACAGCTTGAGATCGGTCTGGCGGGTCTGCGCGACCATGAACTTGTGGAAAGCCGCGCCCGAGCGCGTGATTGCCTCCTCGATGCTGATAGTACCCTGGCCATAGGGCTGATAGGCGGTCTGGTTGATCTGGTCGACGACCGGCCGCATCACGAATAGCGAGAGGAAGAGGGCGAGCCCCACCAGAACCTGGTTGGGCGGGGTCTGCTGCAGGCCGAGCGCCTGCCGCAGAATCGAGAGCACGATGATGATGCGGGTGAAGCTGGTCATCATCAGGATCAGCGACGGCAGCACCGTCAGCAGGCTCATCAGCAGCAGGATCTGAAGACTGAGCGATAGCGGCCGGCCGTCGCCCGAGATGGCGTTCAGAGCGCGATTGAGCCCGCCGGTCGGCGGCGTGGCGGCCTGCGCGAATGCAGGGGCTGCCAGGAAGCACAGGAGCAGCGTCACCCCCACGAACGCCAGGATCCAGAGGGCCCGGAACCGGAATTGCATGCCCGCCTTCAAGGGGACGGCGCCGCCCGGACCGATCATGTCAGCCATCCCGATCAGGGATGGTGAAGGTTGGCACGGGCGCTTCCGCGATCAGCTCGACGCGGCCGCGCGAGACCGCAATCAGCAGGCGCTTGTCCGCGAACTCGACCACGGCGAGCCGGCCGGTGGCGCCGATCGGCATTGCGTCGACCAAGCGAATGGCACGTTCGCGGCCACCGGCGCCGATGCCCGGCTGGACCTTGCGCCATAGCCATAGCGAGCCCACCGCCAGTCCCAGGACCAGCGCAAGCATCAGAATCAATTGGAGGAAATAAGGCAGCAGGTTCAAACAGGCATTCCCCGATCAGCCCCGATCGGGTGTTAGCCCGAGGTCATGCGCGGCGCTCTAACCCCGTCATCCGCGCATCGGTAGCAACTACGTCGACCACCCTTATTCCAAATCGTCCGTTCACTGTCACTACCTCGCCTTTCGCGACGAGCGTGCCGTTGACGAGAATGTCGAGAAGCTCGTTCGCCTGGCGATCAAGTTCAACGACGCTGCCCTCGGCAAGGTTGAGCAGTTCCGCCAGCTTGAGCGAGGTCGAGCCGACCTCGACCGAGAGCCGGACAGGGATATCCGACAACAGCCGATAGTTGCGGCCCGCAAAATCATCTCCGGAAGCAAAAGGTGCCTCGGTCATATCGCTCATCTCTCAACCCCTTTGCCGACCGCTTCGACCAGCAGGGCCGCGCGGCCCTCCTGCTCACCGATCGTACCTTCTGCAAAACGTTTCGATCCAACCAGCAGCGGCACCTTGGGCGCCAGATTGATCGGAATGACATCCCCCGGCTTCAGCGCCATGAGCTGGGCCATGGTGAGTTCGGGCCGGGCGAGCACGCTGCGCACCGGCAGGCGCACATCCTCGATCGCATAGAAAAGCCGCTGGCGCCAATCCGCGTCGACCGGACCGGCGTCGTCGCGCACCTTCGCCGAGAGCTGCGCCTCGATCGGCCGCAACGTCGCCTGCGGATAGATGAACGTGATCATCCCCGGCCGCCCCTGTGCGGGCACCAGCGTGAAGCGCTGCACGATCACCGTATCATGGGGCTTGGCGACGGTCGCGTAGGCAGGGTTGGTCTCGCGCGAAACTAGCACCGGCTCGAGCTTCATGACCTCAGCCCAGGCATCCCTGAGCTGGCCCAAGAGCATTTCGGTGAGCCGGCTGAGCATCCGCTCCTCACTCACGGTAAATTCGCTTTTCTTGTGCGCGGGCACCTGGCCGCGCCCGCCATAGAATGCGTCGACCAGGCTGGTGATGAATTCCGATTCGATGACGATCATCATGCCGCCCTTGAGCGGGCGCAGGCGATACAGGCTGAGGCTGGTGAAATCGCGCTGATCAGCACACCAATCCTCAAAGCGCCGGCTTTCGATCGCATCGGCGTTCACTTGCGTCTTGCAGCGCGAATAGGGCTCCATCGCGCCACGCAACGAGCGGGCCATCCGCTCGCTGATCCGCTCCAGCCCGGCAAGGCGTTGGGTCGGCCGGCAATCCTCCACGCCCAGCGCGAAGGGGACAACTTCGGACGAGCTCTCTTCGCCAATGCCGAGGCCGGTATCGCCCAGCTCGGCCATCAGCGCTGCAACTTCGTCGCCTGAAAGAGAACTCGCCTTGGTCGTCATTGAATGATGAAACTCGTAAAATACACGTCGTCGACGCCTCCGAACCCCTCCCTCGATATGAGGACTTGGTTAATGGCGTCTTTAAGTTGCTTCTGAAGCTCTTTTTTTCCTTCGGGCGTGGAGACGACGAACGCGTCCTGGTTCGAGAGCGTCATGAGGATCGCGGATCGGATCGGCATCTCGTCCGATTTCATCCGATCGAGCACCTTCTGATCATAATAGGTCGCGACGCCGATGCCGAGCTGCATGAAGCCATCCGAATCGCGGAGATTCGATGTGAAGGTTTCGCTGATCGGATAGTAGCTCGCCTGATATTTGGCTCGATCGAACTTCTCGCTGCCGTCGCCCTTGCCGTCCGTGTAGGTTTTGGCGCCCTTGCCCTCGGCGCCTTCCTTGGGAACGAGGCGAGGCTTGTTCGGATCCTCGACAGGCCCGGCATGGCCGCTGACGAGGCCCGCCCCCGCGGCATAGAACCCTGCACCGATCCCGCCGCCGATCAGCACGATCGCGCCGACGCCGATGATCAGCATCTTCTTCAAGCCGCCCTTCTTCTTGGGCGGTGCCTCAGCCGCTTCTTCACTCATCGTTCAATTCCCCGCTCTCACGCGTATCGTTCGCCGGAGCCCCCCGGCGCATCCTGTTCGACCTCGGCAATCGCCGCGGCGGCACTGGTGCGAACCACCAGCGGGGCTTCACCCGGATGACGCTGGCCGCCCTGTCCGCTCTGGCTGCTCAGGTTCACCTGGGCCTCACTGATGCGAAGCCCCTGCGCCCTTGCCTCGGCGACGAGACGGGGTTGCGCGTCCACCAGGATGGCGTGCGCCGCCTCCGTGTCAGCGGTCAGCTTGACCGAGGTCCCGTTGGCGCCGTTTAGCACCTCCACCTTTAGGCTTCCTAAATGCTCAGGATTGAGCTGGAAGCGCAGATGGGTGTCGCTTTGCGCGGCCCGGCTAATATCCTTGGCCAAGCTGTCCAGCCATTCGCTGTCCTTGACCAGATCGAGATGGTGGGGCGCGACCTCGGCGGGCGCGCTCTGCTGGGCGATGGCCGGCGCGGGCGGCGCGACATTGGCGATCGGCGCAGGGGAGGAAATGGCGGCCAGCGGAGCAACTGCGGCGCTTGTGTCGGTCTTCGGCTGTGGACTAGGCCTATCGGCCTTCCGATCATCCTTGACTTCGAGCGCCTGCGTGAGCGCGGCGAGCTGGGGATCCGGCTGAGGCTGCGCTCGAGTTGCAGCTTGCAATGGGAGCTGCTGTTGGGCCGCGCCTGGCTTCACCGATGCTGTCAACCGCGCGATCAGCTCGGTGAGCTTGGTCGCGGCTTTGCCGGGTTCGGGCGTGGCATCAGCTGCCTTTGGACGATCACTTTCGACGGTCTGGCCGTCCGGTTTGGTCGCGGCTTTGCCTTCCTCGATGGTGGCGGCGGCGACGAGTTTTTCAACATGCGCAAATGCCGATTGGACCTGACCCGGCGTCGGCTGCTCGGCGGTCTTGTCGGGATTTGCCCGTGCAAGCAACGCCGCGATGTTCACTGCGGGCCTGGCTGCTGGCGCCGCTGTCGCTGGAGACAATAGCGCATCGGCAGTGCTGGCATCCGCTTTGGCTGGTTGGCTCGCAGAACCGGTGGCAATGGCGCGGACCGCGCTCAGCAGGCTCGCTGGGTCGAGCTTGTCCGGGCTTACGCCCTGATCAACATTTGCCAGCAGCGCGGTGAGCTTGGCCAGCGGATCATCGTCGCTCTTCTTGGAATCATCAGCTTGATCGTCGATGACGGCTTCGACCGGGCCATCGCTGGCCGGTTTCTTCTCGCCCGTCGCTTTCTTGCCAAGCTTGGCCAGCATTTTGGCAGCGACCTCCTGCGTATCGGCGGGAAGGGTTGGGCCCGCTGTGGTCAGCGTGCCGTCGGCATCGGTCGTGATGCCGAGCTGCCCGAGCAACGCCATGAAATCGGCCAGCGGATCGCCGCTCTTGCCGCCCGAAGCATGGGCGCCATGACCCTTCAGGGCTGCATGGGCGGAAGGGGAGACATTCATCTCACTTCTCCTAGATCGGCCGCTTCTTGCGACGCGGCGTTGATATCGCATTGTTCTCCAGGAATTCGGCGAGCGCGGCTGCGGCGCGCTCCTCAAGCTTGTTGGCGCTTTCCTGGCGGCGACGTGCGTCCAGCCGCAATTCGGCCTTGTGATCGGCATTGGCGCGCGCGCTGGCAATTGCGTCGGTGAGGCCATGGCGCGCATCGTCGAGCCGCATCGCCAGTTCGCCAAGATTGGCGATCGCCGCGCCGTTGCTGAGGCCTTCGCTGAACCGAAGGCTGAAGCGGAGCTGGGCAAGTCGGCGTGCGCTGGATTCGAGCGTCATTGCCTGATCCTCCGCACGCGCGGCCGTGGCCGCCGCCAGCATATGCTGAACGCGGCGGACGCGTGCGACGCGCGCACGCTTGGCTGCCTTCTGCTGGATCATCCGAACAATCCGATCAGGCAGGCAACGGAGGCATGATAATCAATGCGCTCCTTCTGGCCCTGCTTTAGGAAATCCAGCATTTCCGGATAGCGGCGGATCGCCTGATCGAGCAGCGGATCGCTGCCCTCGCGATAGGCGCCCATCAGGATCAGGTCGCGATTTTCCTCATAGACCGACCAGAGCCGCTTGAGGTTGGCCGCGGCAGCGGCGTGTTCGGGCCGCACGATGTCGGACATCACGCGGCTCAGCGATTTGCCGATGTCGATGGCCGGAAATACGCCCTGCTCCGCGAGGCTGCGCGAAAGCACGAGATGGCCATCGACAATCGCGCGCGCGGCGTCGACGATCGGATCGGAGGTATCGTCGCCGTCGGCGAGCACCGTGTACAGCGCGGTGACCGAGCCGCCGGTGCGGCTGTCGGCGCCCGCGCGTTCGACCAATCGAGGGATCAGCCCGAGCGCGGAGGGCGGATAGCCCTTCATTGTCGGCGGTTCGCCCAGCGAAAGGCCGATCTCGCGCTGTGCATGGGCAACCCGAGTGAGGCTGTCGATCAGCAACAGCACGCGCTTGCCCTGTGCGCGGAAATATTCGGCGATCGCCGTGGCGCGCATCGCGGCGCGAAGCCGCAGGACCGGCGGATGGTCTGCGGGCACGGCAACGACCACGCTCTTGTTGCGTACGGGCCCGCCGAGTTTGGTCGCAAGAAAGTCGGTCACCTCGCGGCTGCGCTCGCCGATCAGGCCGACGACGATCACGTCGCATTCCGCGCCGGCGATCATCTGGCCCATCAGCACCGATTTGCCGACGCCCGACCCCGCGACGATCGCGATGCGCTGGCCTACGCCAGCCGTGAACAGCGCGTTGACCGCGCGAACGCCCATGTCGAATGGCTGGGTCACGCGCGCACGATCGAGCGGGTTACTCTGGCGCCCGGCGAGCGGCCAATGCTGGTGAGCGGCGATTGGTCCACGCCCGTCGAGCGGCTTCCCCGATGCGTCGATCACGCGCCCGAGCAGCGCATCGCCCACGCTGGCGATGCCGCCGCCGCTGTCCGGCTCGACGCGTGCGCCGCAGCTATGGCTGCCATGCTGGTCGAGCGCCATGAGCAGTGTGCGGTTTCCCCGGAATCCTACCACTTCGGCACGCGCGGCATGGCCTTCCGCATCGATTACGCGCGCGCAGGAACCGACTGGCAGCTTCAGGCCGGTTGCCTCGAGCATCAACCCATCGAAAGCAGCGAGCCTGCCGACATGGCGCGGCCCCACGGCCCCCAGATCGAGGCGGCTCAGCATGTTTTCGGCCTGGGCGGTCAGCACGCTCATGCGGCGTCTTCCTGTCGCGCTTCGAGACCCATCTGATCGAGCGCCGCGCGCAGCCGTTCCAGCCGCGCTTCGGGGCCGTCTTCGATCCAGCCTTCATCCGTTTCAAGCCGAATCGTGCCGCGTGGCAGGCTGTTGTCGGCCAGCAACGGGGTGTCGATCGGCGCGTCTGAGAGCAGCTCCAAGTCATCAGGATGCAGCCGCACGCGCATCGGCCCGGCTTCCTCGCCGATCAGTTCCGCTGCTTTCTGGGCGCGATCGAGCAATGTATCGCGGTCAACCTCCACCGTCCCCATGATCTGGCGAACCAGGCGCTCGACGGTTTCGGACAGCAGCATCGCCAGGGCTTGCGAAGGTTGCGGCTTCAGCACTTCGAGAGAAGCGGCCAGCTGCGTGATCGCTGCGCGCTCCTCCGCGACCATCTCCTCAACCGCGCGCCGCCCTTCCTCGAAGCCTTGGGCAAAGGCGGCTGCCTGAAGATCGGCGGCATCGTGGATGCGGATCGGGTCATGATCGGGATGCGAGGCGGGGCTGACCATCGCGCCGCTTTCCATTGTCCATGGCCGGAATTGCTGGACATCGCCTTGCCTGACCCATGGCGGCACGCGCGTTGCGCTGGCAACGCTATCACCGACCCACAACTCAGACATAGTCGTCGTCCTTGCCGCCAAGGTTTATCGTGCCTTCGCTGGCAAGCCGGCGGGCAATGGCGAGGATTTCCTTTTGCGCGTCCTGCACTTCGGCGAGCCGGATCGGACCACGATCCGCCATTTCGTCGACGATCGACTGCGCGGCGCGGCTCGACATGCAGCCGAGGATCTTGTCGCGCAGGCGCGGCTCCGCACCCTTGAGGGCGACGACCAGCACATCGTTTTCGACCGAACGCATGAGCGTGCCCAGCCCCTTGTCATCAAGCGACATGAGATTGTCGAAGACGAACATCTCGTCCTCGATGGTGCGGGCAAGCCCCTTGTCGAGCTTGGCAAGCGCACGAATGATTCGCTGTTCCGCGCTGGTGCGAGCATTGTTGACGATCTTAGCGGCTTCGGACGCGCCGCCGCGCTTGGTCGACGTGCTCGTGTTGACGCGGCCGGCCTGCTTGAGCAGCAGCGCCTCAAGATCCTCGAGCGCCTCGGACGTGACCGGCCCGAGGGTCGCGACGCGATAGACGAGATCGGCCTGGATCGATTCGTCGAGAAGTTGCAGCACGTCAGCCGCGACCGGCGGGTCGAGATGCGCGAGCACGATCGCTGCGATCTGCGGATGTTCGGGCTCGATCATGCCTGCAATGGTGCGTGCCTCCATCCATTTGAGCGCGTCGAGCGCGTTGGATCGCGTTACCGGGGTGATGCGGGCGAGCACGGTCTCGGCCCGCTCCGAACCCAAAGCGCGTTCCATCATGCCGCGGATCTGGACGTCCGCCCCGAAACCGACGGTGGTGCGCGCGCGCGCCTGATCGACGAACAGGCTGAACACGCTGTCGACCTGATTTTCGGACACGTCGGCCACGTTGAACATGGCGCCGCCGAGATGCTGGACTTCGTCGGGATCAAGCCGGGTCAGCACCTGCGCGGCTTCTTCCTCACCGAGCAGCATCAGCAATATCGCCGCCGCCTCGCTGCCCTTGGGCGTGCGTGGCATTGATGCAAAGGCTTCAGCACCCTCAGCCATTCTTTTCATCTCCGCCGGGCATATCGCTGCGGATCAGATCGCGGACGACAAGCGCGGCGCGGGCGGGATCCTGCCGCACGAAGTTGCGGATCAATTCGGCGCGATTGGCATAGCCGGGCGTCGCTTCGATCATATCCAGCGTGACGTGGCCGCCGGGTGCCGCACGGGCTTGTTGCGACAGCGCCTGGGCGATCTCATTGCCGATCTGGGCTCGCCGGGCGGTCGTCGCGCCGCTCGCCGTGGGCCGTTTGGCCAGCAGCGGCTTGCCGATCCCGAAGATCAGCAGCGCGGCCAGCACGAGCATGCCGATGTTCTTGCCAGCGGTCGTGAGCCAAGGCGCTTCATAAAAGGGCGGGCTTTCCGGCTCGGGCACCGGCGCGAACTTCTGGACGCTGACGGCCACCACGTCGCCGCGGGTCTGATCGAAGCCCACCGCGCCCTTGATGAGGTTTTCGATCTGCGCTTGATCGGCCGGCTTGAGCTTGGCGCCGCCCTGCTTGATCGCGACGGCAACGGTGAGCCGCTTGATCGAACCGACCGGCTCCCTCGTCACCGATACCTGATGATCGAGCTGATATTCGCGATTGTAATTTTCCGAAGTTTTTCCGGCAGCCGCGGTCTGCGCCGTCTGGCCCTGCGGAGCGCCCGGAGCCGAGGGCGTAATCGCGCCGTTGGGCGCGGCGGCAACCTGCGCCGCCGGCGGCGGCTGGTTGGAGAGCGTCCCCGGAACGCCGCCCGCGGTTCCGCCGGCGCCGGCGCTGTCAGCGGTCCAGGCGCCTTCTTCGCGCTGGACGACGGCCGTATCCTTCGGAAAGCTTTCGCGGGTTGATTGCACTTCCGCGAAATTGAGATCGGCATGAACCTGCGCAGTGAAATTGTCGGCGCCCACGAGCGGCGTCAGCAGTCCGTTGATCGAGTCGTTCAGTTGTTGCTCGACCTTGTTCTGAAGCGCCACCTGCGCATTGGTCGCGCGGCTCGCGGCATCGCCGCCGCTATTCGAGAGCAGCCGGCCGCTCTGATCGACAACGGATACGTCATCGGGTGAGAGGCCCGCCACCGACGACGCGACGAGATGGACGATCGCCTGCACCTGGGCATCGGAGAGACGGCGGCCGGCGTAGAGGCGCAGCATCACCGAAGCCGAAGGCTTGCTCGATTCGCGCAGGAAAACGCTTGGCTGCTCCACCGCGAGATGAACGCGGGCCTGCGCGACCGAATCGATTTGCTCGATCGTGCGGGACAGATCGCTTTCCTGGGCGGCACGCAGACGCTCGCCTTCAACGGCGCGGCTGGCGCCCATCGGGATCGAGCTCATCACCGCATTGCCGTCGGGCGCGCTCTTGGGAAGCCCTTGCTGGGCAAGCAGCATCCGCGCGCGGTAAAAATCGGCGTCGGTGACAGCGATCTCGCCAGTGGTCCGATCGAGCGAATATTTGATGTTGCCGCTGTCCAGCGCCTGCGCGACGGCGGCCTTGTCGCTGTCCTGCATGCCCGGATAGAGCGGCTTGTTCGCCGGATCGCCGAACGCCCCCCAAAGCACCCAAGCCAGGCCGACCAGGCCGAGCATGATCAGCCACGGCACGCTCCTAAGCACCGCAGGCTGGCTCGTGAAGCGGGCGATCTGCTCCAGAAACGGCGCAAAGCTCGCGGGCGGACGCGCCACCGTCACCGGCAGCGCGCGTGAAGTTTCAGCGGGAAGAATAGTCGCTTCGCTCATCGATTACACCGGCATGCTCATAATGTCCTTATAGGCGGCAAGGAGCTTGTTTCTGACCTGAAGGGTTGCCTGGAAGCTGATCGAGGCCTGCTGGCGCGCCAGCATCACCGCTGCGATATCAGTGGTGTCGCCACGTTCGTAGGATTCGGATATCGCGTTGGCGGCGGCTTGCTGATCGCTGACCTTGCTGAGTGCGCCCTTGAGCGCCGTTCCGAAATCGGCGCCCTGGGTCGCGCCGGTGCCGCCGGCCGCATCCGCGCCGGGTGTCGCCGTGGCCGCTGCTTTCTGCAAGGCGGCGTTCTGCTGGAGAATCTGCGCTCGCATCGCGAGAAGGCTGGTGGGATTGATCGTGTTCATCGCCCGATCTCCTTACGCCGCAGCCGCTTGGCGCATGTCAGCCAGCCGGTAGCGGAGCGTCCGCTCGCTAATGCCGAGCCGCTCGGCTGCGCGCAGGCGGTGGCCGCCAGTGGCTTCGAGCGCGGCGCGGATCGCATCCGCTTCGGATTGGCGCGACGCCTCGGCGAGGCGGACGGCGCTGAGCGCGGGAGCATCGGCGAAAAAGCGGCGGTCGATCGCAAGATCGTCCGCTTCGATGCGCTCGCCCCGGTGCAGCAGCAGCGCGCGCTGGATCACATTTTCCAGTTCGCGGGCATTGCCGGGCCAATCATGCGTCATCAGCCGGTCGAGCGCGTTCGGGGTCGGCCAGGGAACGGCCTTTCCCAGCGGGCTGTGGCGCAGCAGCATGGCAGCCGCGATGGCGCGAATGTCCAGGCGGCGATTGCCCAACGGCGCCAGCGTGAGCGGGAGCACGTTAAGACGCCAATAGAGGTCGGCACGGAAGCGGCCTTCCGCAACCTCGGCGGCAAGATCGCGGTTTGCCGCGGCAATGACATGCACATCGACCGATACCGGGCGGGTCGCGCCGATTGGAAGCACCTCGCGCTCCTGCAACGCGCGCAGCAGCTTGGCCTGCAGGCCAAGCGGAATCTCGGCCACTTCGTCGAGCAGCAAGGTGCCGCCATCGGCAGCCCGGAAAAGCCCTTCGCTTGCCCCGGCGGCGCCGGTGAAGCTGCCCTTTTGATGGCCGAACAGGATCGCTTCCAGCATGGTTTCGGGCAGCGCAGCACAGTTGACCGCGACGAACTCCTTGCCTGCGCGCGGGCCCGTCGCATGAATGTAGCGGGCAATCCCTTCCTTGCCGGTTCCGGTTTCCCCGAGAATCAGCACCGTCGCGTCATGCTGCGCCACGCGCGCCGCCAGATCGAGCAGCGCCGCGCTTTCCGGCTCGCCGCAGGCGGGCTGCCCCGCCGGGCGCACAAGCTCGGCAATCAGCGCATGGCCGAATGCCATATCGTCGGCGCCGAATATGATTTCAGCGGGTTGGCCGCGGCCGGGCCGCACGAGCCTGGGCGCTCCATCGACAAAATCGACGACGATATCGCGGTGGTTGGCGTAGACCCGCTCGGATACATGCAGGATCCGGGCCGCATGGCGCCCCACCGGATCCCTTGGATCAGCAGCGGCGCACGCTATGCCACTTGCCGCCAACCACCGGCTGAGCGTCGGCAGGGCCATAGCGGCCGCCTGGGTCAAACCAACGTCATTCATCACTACCCCCGGGGAAGCGGCATCGCTGCCGTGGTCCCTTCCCACCCGCGGAGGAATTCCCCGGGCAGGAAATAAGCTATGGGGCAAAAGATGATAAATGCTTAACGACCGCGTGCCGCGTGATCGCGCGCGTGTCGCATATGCGAGGGCCGGCTTGCGCTTTTTTGCACCGATATCAGAAAGAAAGAACTGTTTCCAAAGCATCGTTTGAAACTGATTCTGATCATTTGCGTGAAATTTCGAATAAAATCGACATGATATTCTTAAAAGCCGATAGCAAAATCGAAAGTAAAATGACAAAATATCAGGGACTCTACGGATAGATGATGCAACGAAATCCTGGCACAAAAGGGAAATTGTAAGTCAGGATACGATTGGAAATGCTTCTCTCAGCCGATGCGGCCAAGATTGTCTGGGCGACCGCGCGAGCTTGCGGGCCGTTCGGCCGGGAAATCGAGGAGGCGTAAATGGCGCCCGGCCCGCGGCAGCCCGCCTCTTTTTGTCAGCTCTCCAAAAAAGCTCCTAAAGCTCGGAAGGTCCGCGCCGTTAACCCGCTTGTGGCGATCACGGTTTCGAAAGGTCGCCCCGATTTAGAGCGGGAAAGGAACCCACAGTGACTGTCATCAATACGAACGTCGGCGCTCTGCGCGCCCAGAACGGTTCGCGGTCGGCCAGCATGGAGCTGTCGACGGCGATGGAGAGGTTGTCGACCGGCAAGCGCATCAACAGCGCCAAGGACGACGCAGCCGGTCTCGCAATCGCGACCCGCATGGGCGCGGAAGTGAGCGGCATGAATGTTGCGATCCGCAACGCCAATGACGGCATCTCTCTCGCACAGACTGCGGAAGGTGCGCTCGGCGAGGTCAGCAACATGCTTCAGCGCATGCGTGAGCTGGCTGTCCAGGCCGCCAACGGCACCAACAGCGCTTCGGACCGCGCCGCTCTCCAGGCCGAGCTGACCCAGCTCGTTCAGGAAGTCGATGGCGTGTCGAAGAGCACGACCTTCAACGGCGTTCAGCTGCTCGACGGTTCTTCCAAGAGCGTCAGCCTGCAGATCGGCACCCGCGCTGCTGACAATCTGAGCTTCGGCATCAACGCCGCCGACGCCAAGTCGCTCGGTCTCCAAGGCTATTCGGTCCAGGGCCAGCTGACCACGGGCCGCGTCGGTGCCGTTTCCGGTCTCGCCGTGAGCGACGTGCTGATCAACGGCAAGGCCGCGTTCGCTTCGGCCGCGACCGCTGACACCGCCACGGCTCTCGCCACGGCGATCAACACCAACACCGCGCAGACCAACGTGAAGGCCACCGCCTACAACACGCTGACCAGCGCGCAGCCCAACGCTTCGACCTTCGTCGCCGGTGCGCTGACCATCAACGGCAACAGCATCGGCGCCGCCGGTTCGGTCACCGATCTGGTCGCGAACATCAACCGCGATGCGTCGGGTGTGGTCGCCACGCTCAACGACAACGGCACGATCACGCTGTCGAATGACACCGGTGCGAACATCGTCGTCGCCGGCACGTCGCCGTCTTCGGCGGGCTTCACCGCAGGCACCTATACCGGTTTCGTCGCGATCAACAGCGTTGATGGCTCGGACATCAAGGTCCAGGCGAATGACGCCGCCAACGGCTACGCCGGTGGTGCCGGTACGCTCGCTGACGTCAAGGCTTTCGGCCTCAACGAAACCAGCGACGGCAAGATCTTCTCCGGCTCGGCGGTTTCGGCAACTGCGCTGTCGACAACCGATGACCTGAAGATCAACGGTGTTCTGGTCGGCAAGTCCGACGCGGCTTCAGCGGCGTCCAAGGCGGCCGCCATCAACAAGCTGACCGCTCAGACTGGCGTCCTCGCTTCGGCGAAGACGGTCGTCAAGGTCGCCGTCGACTTCGCGACTGCGCCGGCTTCGACCGACACGGTCATCAACGGCGTCACGATCGACCTTTCGGGTGCAACCAAGCTCTCCGACGTGGTGACCTCAATCAACACCGCCGCTCCCGGCAGCGTTGTCGCCACCGCCGACGACCAGGGCAACCTGATCCTGACCGCTTCGGACGGCTCGGACATCAACGTCACCGACGCTGGTGGCAGCATGTTCACCTCGGCGACCTCGCTCGACGGTGAAGCCGGCACGGGTTCGCTCGCGGCTGGCCTGCGCATCGGCGGCCGCGTCACGCTCGCCTCGACCACGGGTGCGGACATCCGCGTCGAAGGCAGCTCGGCCTCGCTGACGAAGGCCGGCCTGGCTCTGCAGGGCGGATCTTCCGACCTGCTGGGCGGGGCGATGTCGATCACGACCGTGGCAGGCGCCCGTGGCGCTTTGTCCCAGATCGATAAGGCGCTAGACAAGGTCTCCGCTCAGCGTGGCGCTCTCGGTGCGGTTCAGAACCGTCTCGAAACTCGCGTCAACGTGCTGACCTCGTCTTCCACGAACATCTCCGAAGCCCAGTCGCGCATCGAAGATGCCGACTTCTCGGTGGAAACGACGAAGCTCGCCAAGGCTCAGATCCTGAGCCAGGCTGCAACGGCAATGCTCGCCCAGGCGAACCAGAGCCAGCAGGGCGTGCTCAGCCTGCTCCGGTAAGGATTGGTCCCCTTTACCGGGCAACAGAGGCCCCTGGCGCAAACACCCCCCGCGCCAGGGGCCTTATTTTTGAACTGACAGAAGAAGAAGAGGCGAAGATGGACGGCATCAACGGACAGATTGGCGGAGACAATAAGGCGCCCCTGCTGATAATCGACGATGGCGAAGAGGCGGCTCCGGCACTGACCGCGATGGAAGTTCCAGCCGCGGCTGATGCTGCGCCGGCGCCCGCCCTTGTGGAGAGTTTGGAAGAAGCCGAACCGGCCGTCCCCCCTGTCGCCGTCGCTCCAGAACCGGCGGCGCCTGCCGCCCCTGCTGCGCCCGCCAATAAAAAAGCCGCACCTGTTGCCGCCAAAGCCCCGCTCTCGGCCGCTGCCAATGCTCCGCTCCCGCAGGCATCTGAAGCGGCGGCGGCGGCAACGCCCGTTCCGGGCAAGCCGAAGCGGAATATTCGGCCTCTGATCCCGCTTGCAGCAGTTTCGATGGCGGTGTTTGCCAGCGGCCTTTCGGTGGTCGGCCTGCTGGTCGCAAGCCGCACCGTCGCCGAGACGAGATTGGTCCTGGAACAGGTTCAGCAGCATCAAAGCAAGATGCGGCGCCTCGATCAGATGATCGAAGAGATCGATGCACTCCGCAGCCGCGAACAGCTCGCGTTGGTGCGCCTGGAGCAGATCAACAGCGGCAAGCCCGCGACCGGCGCTGAAGTACGCGGCGCGATCGGCAGTCTCCAGCTCGCTCTTGCCAAATATCAGCCTGGAGGCGCCAATGGCACGCTGACCCTGCTGCGGGACGGACAGGCCGAGTTGGCCGAACGCGTCACCACCATGTACCGGCGCGTGGAACAAATCGACTCCCGACTGGATAAGCTCGGGATCGCCAGGACGCGTCCGACCGACGGGCGGTAGTTTTCAAGCTGGCCTGGCGTTCGGGCAAACCCAAGAGCCAGAGCGCGTTCCAGTTGGTTGTGAGGTTTGATTCAGTTCCAGTCGGCCAGCGACTTGCGCAGCCGGTCCAGCGCTGACTTCTTGATTTGGCAGACCCGCGCTGCGCCGATGCCGAGCGTCTGGCCGATTTCCTCGAGATTCATTTCCTCGACGAAATAGAGCTGTAGCACCATCGCCTCGCGCTCGGGGAGTTCGCCGATGCGGGAGGCCAGCGCTTCGCGCAACGCCTCACGCTCCAGGGTTTCGTCGGCTCGATCTTCGACATCGGCAAACCACAGCGAGTGATCCGAATAAACCTCGTCGATCGATTCATGGACGATCGCCATACTGCTGTCGACGAGCTGGCGATAAGAGCCGGCATCCATGCTCATCGCGCTGGCCATTTCGGCATCGTCGGGCGTGCGGCCGAGCAAGTTGGAGAGTTTTTCGCGCATGCTCGCCAGTTCGCGGCGCTTCGACATGGCCGAGCGGCAAATGGCGGCGTGGCGGCGGAGATGATCGATCATGGCGCCGCGGATGCGCATCGCCGCATAGGTGGCGAAGGCATAGCCGCGGTCCTCGAAATTATTGGCGGCCTCGACCAGCGCGACCATGCCGATCTGGACGAGATCTTCGATCTCCACCGCAGACGAGACACGGCCATGGACATGCCAGGCAATCTTGCGCACGAGCGGCATATGTTGCTCGGCCAGGCTACCCGGGGCATTCCGCTGCGGCCGGCGCTGATAGGTACCGGCGATATTGGCCGCGTTAGCGAACGACATGCAGCGCCTCCTGCCCAAGGAAACGGTTGCCGCCGGGCGTGGCCGGAATCTTCATATCGCTGATGCGGGCGGCAATACGCGATATCGCGATCGCGGCCGGGCTGTGCGGATAGGCAAGCACGCAGCAGCGCTTGTGCAGCACCGCCTCGCGCATGTGCCGATCGGCGGGGATGCTGCCGAGGAACGTGACCGATGATGGCAGGAATTTGGAAACGACATCGTGAAAGCGCGCAAACAGATCGCGCCCCGCGGCCTCGCCAGTCACCATATTTGCGATCACCTGGAAATTCCTGCAGCCATGATCGAGGGTCAGAATCTTGGCCGCTGCATAAGCATCCATGAATGCGGTCGGCTCGCCGGAGAGCACCAGCAGCACGCTGTCGGCTGCGGCGGCGATTTCCATTGCGGCGGCGGACGCGCCGGTCGGCGTGTCGACCAGGATGAAGTCGGTCATGCGGGAAAAGGGGCGCAGGCCATGTGCCAGCCGCTGCCGCGCGTCCGAGCCAAATTCGGGAATATTGCCGGTTCCGCTGCCACCGGGCAGCACGAGAAGCCCCTTCTCGACCTCAGTCACGACTTCGTCGACACTCAGACGGCCATCGAGCACATCGTCTATCGTCACAGGTGCATGGAGGCCCAGCAGGATGGCTGTGTTGGCCATGCCGAGATCGCAATCTGCCAGCAGCGTGCGCCGGCCGATGCGGCTCAATGCAGCAGCGATATTGACTGCGATGCTGGTCTTGCCGACGCCGCCTTTGCCGCTGGTGATGCTGAGGATTCGCGCGGAGCGACCGAAATGCGCGCTCATGACACCATCTCCGGCTGGGGCGAAAAGCTGTGGGGCGCGTGAATACCATCATTGTTGCCGACGATGGCGCAGACCTCGACGGGCTTTCCGTCGGGAATTTCGAGGAAAGAGAGCACCGGCACATCGGGCAGATGGGGCCGCAGCAGACGTGCCAGAGCGCGGCGGGCGAGCGGTGAGGTGACGATCGCAAAGCGCGCCGCTTGCGCCATCAGCGGCTGAGCCGCGCTTCCAATCGATTCGATCAGCCGACTGGCAAGCGCCGGCTCGAACGGATGGCTGGCGTTGGGGCCGGTGCGAACGGCTTGCGCGAGCAGCGCTTCGAGCCCGGCATCGAGCGTGATCACCTGAAGCGGCATCTTCACCGGCACCAAGGTCTGCACGATCAGCGCGCCGATGCGCAGGCGCACCGCCTCGACCAGCGCGTTGGGATCACTCTCGGTCCGGGCTGCGTCGACCATCGCCTCAGCGATACGGCGGAAGTCCTTGAGCGGTACGCCTTCGGACAACAGCGTCCGGCAAAGCGCAGCGATGGCGGAAAGCGAAAGCGGGGCAGGGGTGAGCCCTGCGACGAGCTGCGGCGAGCTTTCCTTGAGCGCGTCGAGCAGCTTCTGTGCCTCGTCCATGCCGAACAATTCGGAGGCCGCCGCCGCAATGATCTGGTTGAGATGGGTGGCGATCACGGTTGCGGGATCGACGACGGTATAGCCCGCGACGACGGCTTCGGACCGCTGCTCGGGGGCGATCCAGACCGCCGGAAGCCCGAAGCTCGGATCCTTGATCTCGCGGCCCTTCATGGGCCGATCGACATCGCCGCCATCGAGCGCAAGCAGGTCGTCGGGCCAGCATTGGTCCTCGCCCATCACCACGCCCGCCACGCTGATGCGGTAGCTGTTCGGCTCCAGCGCCAGATTGTCCCGCACGCGAACGAGCGGAATGACAAAGCCCAGCTCGCGCGAAAGCTGGCGGCGGATGCCCGTGATCCGGCCCATGAGCGGTGCCCCCTTGCGCTCGTCGACCAGGCTGATCAGCCCATAGCCGAGCTCAAGGCTTAACGCCGCGCCATCGCTCACTTCGTTCCAATCGATGGTGGCCGGTGGAGGATTGTCGGCTTCCACCTTGGCCTGCGCTTCCGCATCAACCGGCAGCGGCTTGGCAGGCCTCAGCTTCCACGCAGTGAAACCGGCGAGGCCGGCGGCAGGAAGGATCACGAAATGCGGCATTCCTGGCAGAATGCCCAGGAAGCCCAGAATGCCGGCCACCGGGGTCCAGGCCTTGCTCGAGCCGAACTGGCTGGTGATCTGTCCGGAAAGATCGTGCGGCGAAGAAACGCGCGTAACGATCGCGGCTGCCGCGATCGAAAGCAGCAGCGCCGGGATCTGCGCAACCAGCGCGTCGCCGATCGCGAGCAGCACATAGTTCGATGCGGCCTGACCGATCGACATGCCGTGGGATAGGGTACCGAGGATGAGCCCGCCGAGAATGTTGACGACGAGGATCAGTACGCCTGCGACGGCGTCGCCCTTCACGAATTTGGAAGCGCCGTCCATCGATCCGTAAAAGTCGGCTTCGGTCGCCACTTCCTGGCGGCGCAGTTTCGCTTCGTCGGGCGTGAGCAGGCCAGCATTGAGATCGGCGTCGATCGCCATCTGCTTGCCGGGGAGGGCATCAAGGGTGAAGCGCGCCGAAACTTCGGAGACGCGGCCGGCGCCTTTCGTAATCACCACCAGATTGATGATCATCAGAATGCCGAACACGAACAGACCGACGGCATAATTGCCGCCGATCAGGAAATTGCCGAAAGATTCGATGACATGGCCAGCCGCGGCTTCGCCGGTATGGCCGTTGACCAGCACGACGCGGGTCGACGCCACGTTGAGCGAAAGCCGGAGCAATGTCGCGAAAAGCAGGACGGTCGGGAAGGCGGAAAAATCGAGCGGCTTGGCGGCGTTCAACGCCACCATCAGCACCGCGAGGGAAATCATGATGTTGGTGATGAAGCCGATATCGAGCACTGTGGACGGCACCGGCACGACCATCAGGCCCACCAGCATAAGCGTGGCAAGCGGCAGGATCGCGCCGCGCCCCGCATCCTTCCACAATTTGCGCTTCACGCCCGCTGCGGCCGTCGACACGTACTGCATCCCCCAATGGATCGACGGAGAAAAAGCAAGGACCGTGCCATTCGAGGCCTAGCCCGGTGCGTTCCCGCCAGCTCCGCGAAGACGGAAAATCGCCTTCGATCAGGATGCTAATGGTGAAGATACAAATAATTGGTGAACGAATGCGTGAAGTTTGCGGTCTGGCCCTAAACAATATGCGGGCGCGGTCGTTATTCCGGAAAAATCCGGCTTCAGGCCTTCAGGCGCGCGCGCCGATCATATGCTTGGGACGGGCGATCGATGCCGGCTGCCTGGCAGAGCGCCTCGAAGCGGCGGCGATTGATGTCAGCCAGATAGTTGACGCGCGCGCGGGCGGCGTCGGCCAGCTTCATGGCATATTGCAGCTTGGCGATGATCTCGGGAGAGCCGTGCCAGCCGCCGATCGACTGCACTTCGCTCAGCGCATTGGAAAAGCGGTGCGTCGCCTGCTCCACCGCTTCGGCCGTTCCGGTATCCAGTGCTTTGATCAGGCCTTCTGACGCTTCGGTCAGACGGTTCAGCGCGGCTTCGCTCATCGATTAGAATTTCAGCGGAAGATCGAGCGCAATCATCTTTTCGGCAATTGCCTGCGGATTGACGGGATAGCGGCCCTCAGCGATCGCGGCGCGAATGTCGGCAACTTTTTGCGCATCGACCGGCGCGCCCAACGCGGCCAGATCGGCTGCGGGATTAGAGACCTTCTCGGCCTTTTCTGCCGCTTCGGCGGCAGCCGGCGAAACCACGGAAGCTGCGGCACCCTTCAGCGCAGCGTCGGTGCGCGAGAGGTCGACCCGACCCTTTCCGCTCGATCCGATTCCGTTGATCATCTTCACACCCTTCCGCATTTCTCGAGCCCGCCACAACCCGATTCATAATGGGTAACGGCAGCGCCCGCAGAAGCTTTAGCGCAATTTCCTTATTATTTGTATCCAGGCAGGCGAACCTGTCCGGCATCGACCACTTCGGCGATCATCACCGGCGCCTTGGGATCGGATTTCACCCGGATCCGATCGCCAGGCGCACCATCTTCCTGAGCCACGGCTTCGGTGGTGACGCTGAAGGAGCCGCTGTCCACTGAAAGCTGGACCGGATCGCCCTTGCGCACCACCGGCGCCACCTTCACCGGCGCCGCCGCTGTGGCGACGTGCTGCAAGGGAACGCGGATACGCCAGCCGATCGCCTCGCAACGAATTGCCACGGCGCCGAGCGCCGGCGGATCGATCGTGGCAGGCAGCGGGCAGCGTGCCAGTTTCAGTCGCCGATCGATCGGGGCAACCGGGCCGCCAGGCGTGCCGATGTCGGCGTCCAGCGCAGCGACCACGCGCGCCTCCAGTCGGTCCAGATTTTCGAACGCGGCGGTCTGGGCCTGCGTCGCCGTACCGAGCATGAGCGCGATGGGGGCAAGCAAGTGGCGAAGGGGCGTGGTCACGAGATATGTCTCCTTTGATCAGGAGAGCGCTAAGCAAAGTTCGTGCCACAATGATGCTAGCCATGCGGGACGAGGTCAATGGCGATGTGCTGACCGTCGCGGCCTGCAATTCCGTTCATTTCCGGAATGGAGATCATGATGCGCTGTTCGGACAAGCCGCCGGCCTGGATGGCCCGTGCGACAGCGGCGGCGCGCGCTGCGGCAAGCTCCCATCCATCGAAGCGGGACGTATTGCGATCCGCGCCGATGCTTTCAATGCGCACATGCCCGCCACTGAGCGCGGCATGGCGGCCCAGTGCCTGCAGCGCGGCGCGCGCCGGAGGCTTGAGGACCGCTTCGTTGAGCTCGAAAACCGCTTTGGGATCGATGTCATGGCTCTCGGACGAGGCTGCGACGGCGCTGCCAAGCGCCTGCTTGATGCCCTGAACGATCTGCGCCTGGTGGCCGGATTGCGCGTGCAGCATCACGAAAAATGCCAGCAGCAGGATCAGCAGATCGGCGAAGCTCAGTGCCCAGACTGGCGCGGCTGGCGCCTTCACGAGACCGTCCGCAGATGCGGCCGCTTCTGGGGCGTGACGGGCGCAAGCTCGGCCTCGGCGATCTGCAGCAGCCGCTCGAGTGCCTCGCGTTGCCAGGCCAGTTCGGCATTGGAAAGCCGCTCCAGCCGAGCGGCGAGCGGCCCCGCAATGACGGTGGCGAGCACGATTCCGTAAAGCGTCGTCAACATGGCGAGCGCCATTGCCGGGCCGATGCGGCTCAAATCCTCAAGCGCAGCGAACATCTGAATGAGGCCGATCACGGTGCCAATCATGCCCATCGCCGGCGCGGTTTCCGCAACCGAGCGCCAATAACCGATTGCGCCCTGATGACGGCGCTCGCGCTCGGCGAGATCGTGCCGCGCCCAGCGTGCAAAGGCTTCGGCGGTCTGCGCCTGCGCCAGCCGGCGCACCGCGCGGCGAAGGAAACGTTCGGCAGTCTTGATCCGGTCGACGCAGGCGATGTTGCGAACCTCGGTGAGCTTCTCGACTTTTCCCACCGCCACGATCGCCGCCATTGCATCCGCTTCCGGGTCGGCTGTGAAGATCGTGCCCAATGTGCGAAATGCCCGCGCGGCATCGCCACGCGTCGCGCGCATGGTGGCGATCAGCGCCGCTCCGCCGAACACGATCAGCATCGATACCGGGTCAATGAATCGCGAGAATTCGCTCAAGAACTGCATCTTACCCCCACTTGCCGATCACCCGGCAAAAGTTTGCCGGATCCGGCAAATGCTTGCCGGATCCTGGTCCCCGCGCTGGGCTGCGGTCCGATTTGCCAAGCTTTCGGCCTAATTGGCACGAGGCTTGCTTGGGTGAGGACGGCATGCCTGCTCACGAGGAGTAACGGCGGGATGCCAGCAAACTTTAGGGATTTTCTTAATGGCGAACGGCGAAACCCTGTTTGGACTGAGCGGCACCGCGCTGCAGCTGCGCTCGCAGCGGCTCGCGCTGCTCGCGTCCAACATCGCGAACGCGGCCACGCCCAATTACAAGGCGCGCGATATCGACTTCAACAAGGCGCTCGAAGCCGCGACCAGCGGCAACGGCACCAGTGTCGATCAGGCCGCGCGCGGTGCGCTCGGCTATCGCGTGCCGCTGGAGGCATCGCTCGACGGGAACACGGTCGAGCTTTCGACCGAACAGACCCAGTTCGCCGAAAATGCGGTGAAATACCGCACCACGCTTTCCTTCCTGGAGGGCCGCATCGGCACGATCATGTCGGCCCTCAAAGGAGAATAAGGCATGGCGAACAACAATCTCTCGGTCTTCGACATCGCCGGGCGCGCCATGTCCGCGCAGATGCTGCGGCTCAACACGACGGCTTCGAACCTCGCCAATGCCGGCTCGAGCTCGAGCTCGGAGGCGACCGCCTTCCGCGCGATCAAGCCGGTGTTCAAGACCGTCACCCAGGCGCCGGGCATCGCAACCGTGCAGGTTGACCGGGTCGTCTCCTCGAACATCACGCCCACCAAACGGCACGATCCAACCAATCCGATCGCGGACAAGAATGGCGACGTCTGGGATGCTGGCGTCGATAGCGCGGCCGAGCTCGTCGATATGATCGAATCCGCCCGCCAATATCAGAACAATGTGCAGGTCCTGCAGACCGCCAAGCAACTCACGCTCGACACCTTGAGGCTCGACAAATGACCATAGCCAGTGACACGATCGGCAAGCTGAACGGCACGGGGAGCTCCAGCTCCGCTGCGCAGAAATCCAAATCCAACAACACGGTGGACCAGACCACCTTCCTCAAGCTCCTCACCACCCAGATGCAGCAGCAGGACCCGTTCAACCCGGTCGACAATACCCAGATGGTCGCGCAGATGGCGCAGTTTTCCTCGACCGCGGGCATCGCCGAGATGAACGCCTCGCTCAAGTCGATGGCGTCGGATATCGCCGTTTCGCGCATCGGCGATGCGTCGGGCTGGATCGGCCGCGCAGCGCTGGTGAAATCGGACGTGGCGATCCCGCTTTCGGACGGCACCTACGGCGGCAGCATCAGCTTCCCCTCCGACGTGACCAACGCCAGCATCAGCATGATCGATGCCAACGGCCAGACCGTCTACAGCAACACCCTTGGCCCTCAGAAAGCCGGCGAACTGGCATTCAACTGGAACGGCAAGGACGAAAGCGGCAATCAGGTCGCCACCGGCCCGCTCAGGCTCAGGGTCAGCGCGGTCGACAAGGACGGCTCTGTCACGCCTGAGACTGCAACTTGGACCATGATTTCCGCGGTCCAATCGCCGGCCAGCGGCACCACCCAGCTTGTGACCGGGCTCGGCCTGATCGCGCCTTCCGACGCCGAGCGTCTTTCCTGAACCTCATTCAACCGGAGTAGTCATAAATGTCCTTCTATACCTCGCTTTCGGGTCTCAAGGCTGCGCAGTCGGATCTCGCCGTCACCTCGAACAACATCGCGAACGTCGGCACGGTCGGGTTCAAAAAGTCGAGCAGCCAGTTCGGCGACATCATCTCCGCCTCACCGCTTCAGTCTTCGGCGATCGCTGGCCAGGGCACGCGCCTGAAGGGCATCGACCAGCAGTTCACCCAGGGCGGTTTCCAGAGTTCGGAACGGTCGCTTGATCTCGCCCTTTCCGGCCAGGGCTTCTTCGTCACCAAGACCGGCATCACCAATGGCAGCATCACCTATACGCGCAACGGCTCGTTCAGCGTGGACGCCAATCGCTATGTCGTCGACAACAGCGGCGCCTATGTGCAGGTGTTGCCGACCGACGCATCGGGCACGGTGACTGCGACCGGAATCGCTTCGGCGCGCAATCTTCAGCTTCCGCTGACCTCGGGTCTTTCGCGCGCGACCAGCTCGATCGATCTGTCGCTGAACCTACCAAACACGGCGGATATTCCGTCGACCCGCTCGGTCTACGATCCAACGACAAATCCCTATGCGTTCGATCGCTTCGATCTCAACAGCTTCAACCAACAGGCGGCGACGACGGTTTACGATATCCAGGGCAACGCAATGCCCGCGACCATCTATTATACGCGCCTGACCACGCCAACGAATGCCGCTCCGACAAGCACTTGGGAAGCGCGCCTGTTCGTGGGCGATTCGCAGGTAAGCGCCGACGGCAATGCTGCAACCGTCCCGCCGACGCCGCTGATCCTGACCTTCGATGCCAATGGCAACCTGACGGGGCAGGGCTATAATGACGCCAGCACGTCGCCGGCGACCTATACCGCGATTACGACGCCCGGCCCGATCAGCTATGCGCAGGTCCAGCCTGCCGGCGCGGCCGCCGCGCTCGGGCTCACGGTGGATTATGGCGCCAACACCCGCCAGACATCGTCGCCCTTCACGGTCAAGACCTTCAACCAGGACGGTTATGCTGCGGGCCAGCTCGATAACGTCACGGTGGACAGCACCGGCCTGGTGACGGCAAGCTTCTCCAACGGAACTTCGCAGGCGCTCGGCAAGATCATGATCGCCAACTTCACCAATCCGGAAGGTCTGCGTCAGCTTGGCGACGCCAAATGGTCGGCCACGGGTGCTTCGGGCGATCCGCAGGTCGGCGCGGCGGGCAGCAACGGCTTCGGCTCGGTTGCCTCGGGCTCGCTCGAGCAGGCTAATGTCGATATCACGGAAGAGCTGGTGGCGCTCATTCAGGCTCAGCGCAACTTCCAAGCCAACGCCAAGGCAATCGATACCGCCAATCAGATGACCCAGACGGTCGTCAACCTGCGCAACTAGGGCCAGGCTTGGGGGGATCGTAGATGGACCGCCTCATCCACACCTCGCTGTCGGCGATGCGCGGCGCTATGGCGCGTCAGGCGTCGATCGCGAACAACTTGGCAAACGCCAACACGGTGGGCTTCCGCGCGGAGTTCACGTCGCAGCGGCCGCTATGGCTGCAAGGCGGCGGCGCGGAGTTCGAGGGGCGGGCGCCGGCTTCGGAAGAGGTGGTCAACGCCGACATGAAGGCCGGCGCGGTCGTCCAAACTGGGCGCGACCTCGATGTCGCGATGCAAGGCGATTCGATGCTCGCGGTGCAGGCGAGCGACGGCGAGGAAGGTTATACCCGCCGCGGCGACCTTCAGGTCAGCCAGACCGGCCTTCTCACCACCGGCGACGGCACGCCGGTGATGGGGGACCAAGGGCCGGTCACGCTGCCACCTGCCGACAAGATCATGGTCGGTTCGAACGGAAAGATCTCGATCGTGCCGCAAGGCGGCGATCCCACCCGGCTTCAGGAAGTCGCGCAGCTCAAGCTCGTCACCCCGAAGGGTTCGGATGTCGTCAAGGGGCTCGACGGCCTCTTCCGCGTTCGCGGCGGCGGCACGCTGCCCTCCGATCCCGACGGCAAGGTCACTACCGGGGCGCTTGAGCAATCGAACGTCAACACCAGCGACGCGCTCGTCCAGATGATCGAAGCGAGCCGTTCCTGGGAAACCCAGATCAAGCTTCTGACCACCGCCAAGGATCTCGACAGTTCGTCGGCCGATCTGATGCGGCTGCCCGAATAAGTTTCTGCCCGAATAAGTTTCTGAAGGAGTAATATGCGATGACCACTGCCGCCATGCACGTGGCCAGGACCGGGCTCGACGCCCAGTCCGACCGGATGCGCGTGATCGCCAACAATCTCGCCAACGTGAACACGACCGGCTTCAAGCGCGATCGTGCCAGCTTTGAGACGATGGCCTATCAATCGATCCGTGCCCCCGGCGCGAATTCTTCGGCCGACGACAAATATGCGATCGGGCTGTCGCTCGGCACCGGCGTGCAGATGACGGGCACCGCCAAGATCCAGACGCAGGGATCGCTCAACACCACCGGCAACTCGCTGGACATTGCGATCGAGGGCAATGGCTTCTTTCAAGTGCTGCGGCCCGATGGCAGCACCGCCTATACGCGTGCAGGAAATTTCAACCTGTCGGCGGAGGGCAAGATCGTCACCGACGACGGCATGCCGCTTCAGCCCGAGATCACCGTGCCGGAAGGCGCGCAGTCGCTCACCATCGGCGCTGACGGCACCGTGAGCGCGCAGCTCCAGGGACAAAGCGACACGACCACGCTTGGCCAGATCCAGACGGCCAGCTTCGTCAATCCCGCCGGCCTCGATCCCGCCGGCAACAATCTCCTCGTCGAGACGCCGGCCTCGGGCGCCCCCCAAGTCGGCGCCGCCAACATCGATGGCCGCGGCGCGATCCGCCAGGGTTCGCTCGAAACCTCGAACGTCAACGTGGTCGAGGAACTGGTCGACATGATCGAGACGCAGCGCGCCTACGAGGTGAACAGCAAGATGATTTCCGCCACCGACGAAATGCTGCGCTATGTCAACCAGCAGCTCTAATCTCCGTAATGACTGGCAAGCGGGCCTCGTGCTGCTGTTTGCCGTCGGCATCGTCTCTTTCGGCACAGGCCGCGCGGACGCGAAGAAGCAGAAGGCCGATCCCGAATATGCGCCGACGCTCTCCGCGCCGCTTGCGCCGCGTCCCGCCAATGGGGCGATCTTCCAGGCGGATGACGGCTACGCACCGCTGACCAGCGGCGCCCGCGCTGCGCGCGTTGGCGACATGCTGACCATCGTGCTCGCGGAAAGGACGCAAGCCTCGAAAAGCAATGCCGCCAAGACGAACCGCACCGGCTCGATCGGCCTGACGCCCCCGGCGACTGGCCCCGCCAGCTTCTTCGTGCCGACCGATGCGAGCGCGAGCGGCACCAATACGTTCGATGGCAAGGGTGAAGCGACCCAATCGAACCAGCTCAACGGCGAGATCAGCGTCACCGTAGCCGAAGTCTATCCCAACGGCACCCTGCTGGTGCGTGGCGAGAAGCTGCTGACGCTCAACCGGGGCGACGAACATATCCGCATTTCCGGTATCGTGCGCGATGCGGACATCTCCGCCGACAATCGAGTGCCTTCAACCCGCGTCGCCAACGCCAAGATCACTTATTCGGGGAATGGCGAGATTGCGCGCGCCAGCAGGCAAGGCTGGCTTCAACGTTTCTTTACGATGCTCAGCCCATTTTAGGATTATCGATGCGTCTTTTCCTCGCCTTCCTCGCCGCCTGCCTGATCGGCGCGCCTGCCGCCGCCGAACGGATCAAGGATCTCGGCGCTTTCCAGGGGCTGCGCCAGAACCAGCTGACCGGCTACGGCGTCGTGGTCGGTCTCGCGGGCACCGGCGACGACAGCCTCGAATATGCCACCCAGGCGATGAAGGGCGTTGCCTCGCGCTTTGGGCTTACCATCCCGAACAACGTCAATCCGTCGCTCAAAAATGCGGCCGCGGTGATGGTGACGGCCGAACTGCCGCCCTTCGCCAAGCCCGGCCAACGGCTCGACGTTACCGTCTCGGCGCTCGGCAAGGCCAAGTCGCTGCGCGGCGGCACGCTGCTGATGGCGCCCTTGCGCGGCGCGGACGGCCAGATCTACGCGATGTCGCAAGGCAATCTCGAGGTCGGCGGCCTCGGTGTGGACGCTGCTGACGGCTCGAAAGTCTCGGTCAATATTCCCTCGGCTGGACGCATTCCGGGCGGTGCGTCGGTCGAACGCGCGGTTGACGCTGGTTTCGCGACCTCTGCGCAGCTGCAATTCAATCTGGCACAAGCCGATCTAACCACCGTCCGCCGGCTTGCCGATGCGATCAATGAAGATGCGGGCAAGCAGATCGCGCACGCCACCGACGCGGTGACGGTTGCCATCGATGCGGCGCCGGGAGCGGAGTATCGCACTGGGCTGATGAGCCGGATCGAGAATCTTTCCGTCGAGCCCGCAGACGCACCTGCGAGAATAGTTGTTAATGCTCGGACGGGTACGGTCGTTATCAATGGAGCGGTCCGCATCGCGCCGGCGGCGGTGAGCCACGGCAAGCTGACGGTCCGCATCGATGAGAAGCCACGCGTGGTGCAGCCCGCGCCCTTCTCGCAAGGCCAGACCGCGCTTCAGCAATCGAGCGCGATCGATGTAGAGGAAAAGGGTTCGCCGATGTTCAACTTCAAGCCCGGCGCCTCGCTTGCGGACATCGTGAAGGCTGTGAACGCGATCGGTGCTTCGCCTTCCGATCTCGTCGCGATCCTGGAAGCGCTCAAGGAAGCCGGTGCGCTCAAGGCGGAGCTGGAAATCCTTTGATCAACGCCACGGCCTCGACTTCAGCCGCGCCAGTCGATCCGGCGCGGGCGAAACAGCTCGAAAAGCTGAAGGGCGCCGCCCAACAGTTCGAGGCCGTGTTCCTGCGCCAGATGATCAAGTCGATGCGAGACGCAAGCCTCGGCGACGATATTCTCGGCAATGACGGTGCGACCCAGTTTCGCGAAATGTCCGACGCCAAGACGGCGGATGAGATGGCGAAGAAGGGAACGCTGGGCGTGGCTGAGCTTCTGCTCAAGCAATTCTCGCCGCAAGTGACGGGCACGCCTGAAAACGGCGCGCCGCCGATGAAGAAAGCCGCAGAATGAGCGATCTTCTCAACATTGGCTCCTCCGGCTTGCGCGCCTATCGCAACGCGCTTTCCGCGGTCAGCGATAACGTCGCCAACGCGAACAGCGACGGCTTCTCGCGGCGGCAGATCGTGCTTTCGGAATCGCCGGTGTCCAGCGGCGTTTCAATGCTTTATCGGCCCCAGGCGACCTTCGGTGGCGTCAATACGGGCGCCATCACGCGGAGCTGGGACGAATTCAAATCGGCCGATGCGCGGCTCGCGGGCAGTGAGTTCAGCGAGGCAGACAGCCGGCTGACGTGGATGCAGCGCCTCGAAACCTCGCTCAACGATGGAGCCTCGGGCGTCGGATCGCAGCTAACGGCGGTCTTCAACGCCGGCGATAAGCTGTCGGCGGATCCCAACGGAGATTTTCCGCGCCAGAACTTCCTCGCGTCGATCGATCAAGCCGCTGGCACGATCCGCCAGACCGCGGACGATCTCGCGCAGGTTGCCGACGGCATTGAAGCCGATGCCTCTTCGGCGGCTGATCTCGTCAATTCCGATCTTGTCACGCTGGCGAGGCTGAACGTCCAGATCATGAAAGCCGGCGCGGGTACGTCGACCTATGCGCAGGTGGCCGACGAGCGCGATCGACTGCTCGACCAGATCGCGAGCAAAGTCGGCATCGACGTTAAGATCGATAATGTCGGCGCCGCGACCGTCTCGCTTTCGGGCGACGGCACTGTCCTGCTGCAGGATACCAGGGTTGCCCAGATCGGCATTCAGCGCGCGAGCGATGGCCGAATTGGCTTTCTCGTCTCCAGCCCGACCGTGGCCGGCGCCGTGTTCAAGCCGAGCAGCGGTGCGCTGGCTGGCCTGCAGGACGCCTCCGAGCAGCTTGCCGGCCGGCGGCAGGAACTGGATAATATCGCCACCAATTTCGCGACCGCGCTCAACAACTGGTCGGCTCAGGGCATCGACAAGAACGGCAATGCCGGCACGCCGCTGCTTTCGATCACGGGCGGCGCGTCGACCTTGACCGCGCTCGTCACCGATCCCAAGCTTGTGCCGGCAGGCGACAGCAGCAACGCTGACTTCGGAAACCTGCTTAACCTCAGCACTGCCCGTTCGGCGAGCGGCGCCGAAGATGCCTGGGTCGCGCTGGTATCGAACAACGGCCAGGAGGTTGCGTCCGCGAAGACCAATTCCGACGTCACCTCTGCCCGCAAGGACATCGCTTTTTCGGCGCGAGACACCGTCCAAGGCGTGGATCTCGATGTGGAGGCCGCCGATCTGCTGCGCTACCAACAAGCCTATTCCGCCTGTGCCCACGTCATTCAGGTGGCGCGTGACACCATGCAAGACGTTCTGAATCTCTTCTGATGCGTAAGGAAGCTCTGCGATGACTGGAATCACCGGCTACCGCCTTACTGCTGAAATCAATCGCCAGCTCAAGCTGTCCAAGGACATTGCCCACGCGCAATCGGATATTTCCTCGGGCACGCGTTTGCAGACTGCGTCCGATGATCCCGCCGCCTGGGCGCGGGTTGCAGTCATCCAGCGCCAGGAATCGAACCAGCAGGCGTGGCTTTCGAACGTGAACACCTCGGCCGCGGTCGCGGACCAGGTTTCATCGGCGCTCGAAGGCCTGTCCAACTCTTTCCAGCGCGCCGGCGAATTGATGGTCGAGGCGAACAACGCCACTACCAAGGCATCCGACCGGCAGGCGATCGCGGACGAACTGAATGGCATCGCCGACGATGTCGACTCCGCCGCAACGGCGGTGGACTCGCGCGGGCTGCCTCTCTTTCCAGCGAACACACCGCTGCCGATTCCGATCAGCCGGGTGCTTCAGATCACCGCGACCGATTCCAAGCCCAATGTGTTCGACAATGTGCAGACGCCCAATGGCACGATCTCGCTCAGCCAGATCCTGCGCACTGCCGCCACCGCGATCATGGGGACGGACGATGCGCAGCGGAAGATCGATAGTGCCGCCGCCAACGACAATGTCCAGGCCGCCATCACGCACATCACCGCGATGATCGGCCAGCAGGGCGTCCGCGCCGGGCGCATCGACAGCATCAAAACCCAGCTTCAAAACAACGCCTCTTCGCTGGAAGAGGAGCGGGGCAATCTTCAGGGCACCGATGTGACGAGCACGGTTGCGAAGATGCAGGCCGATCTGCTCTCGTTGCAGGCGGCGCAGGCGCTGTTTGCGCGCATCAACCAGTCGACGCTGTTCGATCTGCTGAAATAGCCGCGGCGGGCGCATTCTTTTGCGCAGCGAGCCGGCAAATCCGCCCCGCGGCTTCGGAAAATCAGCTTTCGAAACCGATCGCTGTCGCCTCACCGGCAGTCGCGCGGGCAACCGGATTGGCGAGAGCCTATGGATAAAAATCCGGGTTAATTTCCCGGCAACCATAAATCCTCACCATCCTCTACCGTTATTCCATTTACGACGATGCAAGAGCGCTCGCAGTGGCGCCAGGTCGATCATGTTGGGGGTTGGTTTCTAATGTTCGCAGCAATCGGCCTGGTTGTCCTTCTCGGCATGGTGTTCGGCGGTTTCGCGATCACCGGCGGCCATCTCGAGCCGGTGCTCGAAGCGATTCCGCACGAAATGCTGATCATCGGCGGCGCGGCGGTGGGTTCGATCATCGCCGGCAATTCGATGAAGGAGCTGAAGTCGCTCGGCGGCGGTTTCGCTAAGGTCTTCAAAGGCCCCAGCTACAAGAAGAAGGATTTCCTCGACGTCATCTTCCTGGTTTCGAGCCTGATGAAGATGCTGCGCACCGAAGGCCCGGTCGCGCTCGAACCGCATATCGAGGATCCCAAGTCGAGCTCGGTCTTCGCGCAATATCCCAAGCTGCTCAAGGATAGCACGCTTATCCACCTGATCACCGATACATTGCGCCTGGTGGTGATCTCTTCGGGCAATCTCGATCCGCACGCCGTCGAGGACGTGATGGACAATGGCCTCAAGACCCACCACCATGATGCGATCCGTCCCGCTGACATGCTGCAGAATCTCGCCGACGCGCTGCCGGCGCTCGGCATCGTCGCGGCGGTGCTCGGCGTGGTGAAGACAATGGGCTCGATCGATCAACCGCCGTCGATCCTCGGCGGCATGATCGGCTCAGCGCTGGTGGGTACCTTTCTCGGCGTGTTGCTCGCTTATGGGATCGTCGCGCCCTTCTCCGGGCGCTGCCGCGCCGTGATCGAAGCCGATGCCTCGATCTATCATGTCGTCAAACAGATCATCATCGCCTCGCTGCACGGCCATCCGCTGCCGCTGGTGATCGAAGCTGCGCGCTCCAGCATCGCGCATGAGAACCAGCCCGCCTTCGCCGACGTCTTCGACGGCATGCGCGGCCGCTAGGGATCGAGCCTGAGCGATGGCACAGCCTCCGAAGCGCGGGAAGAACGAGCCTGAACCCAGGCCGATCATCATCAAGAAGATCATCGCCGATGGCCATGGCGGCCATCATGGCGGCGCGTGGAAGGTCGCTTATGCTGACTTCGTGACCGCGATGATGGCATTCTTCCTGCTGCTATGGATCCTCGGCGCCACCACCGAGAAGCAGCGCAAGGGCATTGCCGATTATTTCACGCCGACACTGATCGAAATGCGCCAGAAATCCGCCGGCGCCAACGGCCCGTTCGGCGGCGATTCGATCATCGCCAAGGATCATTATCCGCATAAGGCACAGCAGACCGGCACCAAGAGCCTCACCATTCCGAAGGATGCTACCGGCGGCGCCAAGGAAGGCGCGTCGGCGCTGCGTTCCACCGACAAGGCGCGGTTCCAGGCGATGAAGCAGAAGCTGATGGCGCGCATGCAGGCCGACGCCAAGCTCGCCAAGCTCGGCAAGAATATCCGCTTCACCGAAACCGCGGACGGATTGCGGATCGATCTCGTCGACGAAGCGGATTTCTCGATGTTTTCATTGGGCACCGCCGCTTTGTTGCCCGATGCCCGCAAGCTGATTTCGGAAGTCGCCAAGCTGATCGCGGGTGCACCCAATCAGGTGATCATCACTGGCCACACCGATGCACTCCCCTATGCCAAGGGGCGGGTCGCGAACAATTGGACGCTATCCTCCTTGCGCGCGGAGGCAACCCGCCAGGCATTGATGGATGACGGTGTCGCGATCGATCAGTTCGCGCGGATCGAAGGCGTTGCCGACCGCCAGCCCTATGTGCCGGACGACATCTACGATCCTCGCAACCGCCGGATGTCCATCACGCTGGCGTGGGAAACACAGGATCACAACGATCCCTCAGCCGCAATGCGCGATAGCATCGGCGCATCGCTCAAGCCGGACAAGGCGGCGGTAGCTCACTAATAGTGCGGCGGAAACGATCGTCGACAAACGAATGGCCATCTCCCGCGCGGGGACGCCATTTCCGGTTTCAACCGGATGTCACCGTGGGCGTGTCGAGATCCGCGGCCAGCAGCAGATAAGCCAGCCGCGCGGTCTGCGGATTGGGCTTGAGCATGTTGATGCTGGCGTGCCGGTCCATCATCGCTGTCACGATGTCATTGGTGGAGCTGTCGCCCGCCGAAACTGGCGGCATGCCTGTTCCCGTGATGGCGGCGTTGATGTCGCCGTCCGGACTTCCTTCAGGCACGGGAACGAGATCGCCCGCGCTCGCCATGCGCATCGCAGCCATGACATCATTGTTGGCCGGCGCGGGGAAGCCGCCGTCCGGGCCGCCAAGTTTTTGCGACATCAGTGCGTAGAGGTCGCCAAGGCTGCGCGCCTCGCCCGATTTGGAGTAGAATAGGCTGCGATTGACGGCCGCCTCATGAGGAAAGAGTGGTGCCGCGGTCGCAGCGGGATTCGCCTGCTGCGCGCGCAGATATCGCGTGGCGCCGGCGAGCCCGAGGAAATGGGCAAAATAAAGATCGGTCTGATTGGGCTGGCGGCCGAGCGCCTGCTGCAGCCTGGCGGCATTGTCACTGGCCGATTCGGCGGCCATTAACGCAGCCGGCTCCGGCTGCTCGCGGAGCGCGAAAACGGCCTGCCGCATCTGCGGATCGGTGACGGTCCAGTGTCCGCCCGCGGTCTGTCCGATCGCATCGGCTGCCCACCCCATACCATGCTTCGCGCCATGCTGCTTGAGCACGCCGAGCCAGCTCTGGTCGATGAACTGGAACAGCCCGGTTGCGGAGGAGGTCCGCGCCCGTGCATTGGGGTTGAGCCCGCTTTCGCTCTTCGCCTGATTGAACAGGTAGGAGAAATCGACGCCGGTTCGCTGCGCGGCACGGCCGATCGCGTCGCGAACCATGGTCTGGTTCACGCCACCGATCATGGTGCCGGCAAGGCGCGGTGCGTTCAAGCGGTCGTTCCCGTCGATGTTGGTCCAAATGGATCATGGCGCAGCCCGCGTTAAGAAAGATTTACCATGATTGGCGGGTGATGCGCCCATGGCTGCTATGCAAGCGCCGCGGGAGCCGCTAGGGACCTCGCCGGCCGGGGAGTAGCGCAGCCTGGTAGCGCATCTGCTTTGGGAGCAGAGGGTCGCAGGTTCGAATCCTGTCTCCCCGACCACGAAACCCGCGGAAAAACGCCATTTTCTAAAATCGATGGGGTATTTGGCCGGCGGCCTCTCAGAGCTGTGTATACGCCGTGTATACGGAGAAGGTCTGAAGAGATGTCCTCTCAAGCGGGTTTGGGATCGTTAGCCGACTGGCAGCTTGCAGGCTCGCTTGCTCAACGAGCGGACCAAAAACAATTCAACCTTATGGGCCGTGAACGACAGCGCAATTTCGAGATCTGGCTATGGAAACGACAATAGGGCGCTTTGGCAGTCCTCAACGTGAGAGGGGCGGTGGGGTTCATTCCACCGCCCGCTGCTCTCTTATTGTAGGTATCGCCTGACGATTTCTTCAGCGGATGTGATGGCCGCCTTGGCAGCCACCAAGGCCCGGAGCGCTGTCGTTGCCTTTCGGCCTGTTGGATAAGGACCAGACGGCGGTAGATTGACGGCGTCGGCTGGGGCAATTGCGCGGAATTTCTGTCCGGTGGCGATCTCCGCGACCCGGCCGCCGTTGACACCAAACCACGCAGCGATGTCATGCTGGCGGTCGCCACGGGCCAGCATGCCTTTCACTATCGCTGCGTCACGTTCAGTCAGATGGATGCCGCTAGGTCTTGCGCGATATGCCATCGCCGCCTCCTCACGCATTCTGGGCGAGCTTGAGCAGCTCGGTTTCGAAGGCATCCTTGGCGATAGTATAGGCGCCCTCATTCTTGCCGATCTTTTGCGGGTCTCCTGAAAACGCTTCGATAATCGCGCGATACCGACGAACAACGCTCGGAAGAGTATCACTAACGAACTTGGCTGGGTTAGATACGCGCCACCCTACGTTACCATCGGCGTCAGTGTCCATGAGGGCGCTAAGACCATAGACCAACGGCATGATGAATCCATCTGGATAGCTGTATTGCACAGGCGATTTGGTGAACGCGGACACCGGCTTCGTTTTCATGTCGCTCGCCATCTTGACCGAAGACAACCGGCCAAAACGTCCGCCACCGTCATTGTAGGCAGCAGGAAACTCGCGATAGATTAGATCATACAGTTGGGGCATCGAGCCAGCGACAGCGAGTGCGGCCCCTATCACCGTGTTGTGAAGCTCAAACGTGCCGTCACCGGTCTGCGAGGAAACTTCGGGATGCTCCATTAGGGCATCAAAAGATGACGAACACTTGCCCTTGCCGCTGTAGATATCGACCACTCGCGGCTTCGATACTCCCGCTGGAAGCGGAGCGAGCGCGAGCGGAATCCAAGACAGAGCGACGATGTCGCGAATCTTGACGTCCCCGCCATCATTTGATTTCCACTCAACGCGCCTTGCGATATCCGCAGGCACCGTTGTGCGAAGATGGTCATACAACCCCTTCTTGTTGGCCTTGGCCTCATCGGCAAGCTGACGATTGTTGTTACGCGCTGCGCCAATCTCAAACAGGGAAGATGTGAATGCCTCCAGCCGCAGATCGTCATCGGGATCGCTCGGGATGAGGACTTCGACAGGAACCAGAAAGTCAAGTGGCCCGCCCTCGCCAGAAGCAGCTGCGGATTTCAGCGCCTTCACCCTGTCGTGGTTTGCGACCCATGATTCCTTGAACTCCGGCCAGAACTTGACCTTCTTGAGTTCCTTCGGCTCGACTCCAGCCACCCCAAGGACGTGAAGGCCGATCGCTAGAGTGTTGTGACCGCCATCGAGGATGCCCTCGATTGAAGGATTTTCAAAGGTCATGTGATAGCGCTGCCGTTCAAGCTCACGACAATTTGCCGACGCAACGAGGATACCCTTGGTTTTGAAGGGGAACAGCTCAGGCGTAGTTTCAATGGACTCGCGGATGTCGCTAGTGATCTGACTGACTTTGGCAGTACGCGGATTGGCGTCCAGATCGGCGGCATCTAGGAGCGGCAGGAGGTTGCGTGCCCGCACAAAGCCGACAAGCCGCGTAACAGGCCCCTCGGTCTGGCGGTCAACGGTTTCAAAGCGAATGATAAGTTCGTTCGGGTTCATGAGTAGTCTTCCTATCCAGGAGGACTGGCGCTGAACGGCATTGGCATTTCCAAACCAACGGAATGAGACAGTGGGTTAGACCGCTCAACCGCCACCATCCGGTGACAACCCCATCCAGAACCAATCCAGGTTCATTTTCAGCCCACCATCTCGGCGAGCCGTTGCCGTATCCCAGACTGAAGCGAATGAGTCAATGCCCCGGGATAAGTGCCAACAACCAGCAACTGCGCAGCATCAGTTCTGCGCCAATTATCCTCGCGCGCAACCGAAGCGAGTATTACACCCGACAACTGAACGCCCATTCAAATGTCCATGGTGAACAATCGTTGATCCGGCGGCGTTGAACTCATCTTGAGTCGGACATGCAGGTCGCTCTGAAGGTGTTCTGGTGGTGCCGTTGTGGTCGTCACTATGTATTGAAATGGCGGTGTTTCTTCGGCCGATTCCCATTGATAGACAAGATCAAATAAACCAGCGTAAAGTTGACTATCCAAATCGGCTTCGCGCGGACTATCGTGAATGAGGATGGCAGGTATTTCTGCACGTTCCTCGACGGCCATGTGCAGAGCAGCAAGATCGAATGCGACGATCTTCAACGAATCCAAAGCCGCCGTGGATACCTCTCCACGCCCTGAAAACTCTGCATCGACCTTCAATCCGTTCCCATCAAGTTTGATGGTGCCAGCCACGCCTTCCGGCAGCCATGCAGCCATGACTCCCCGATAACGGCCTTCCAGAGTGCCAATGGCAGCTTGTGCCCGTGATCGACCCGCTTCGAGATTAGCCCTGACCGTCTCTAGCTCTCGCGTTGTCGAGGAAGTTGGCGCGACAGCCTTCTCGCCGACCTGAAGACCACGCAAGTCATCAAGCAAGCGCCTCGCGTTATAGACCCTTTCTTGGATTTCTCGTGCAGCAGCTTGTGCGACACGAATATTATTCTCTGCGGATTTTGACTCTTGGTCCAAAGCGCGCTGTCGTGGTTCGAGCTGCTGAATCAAAGCATTCGCGCGCTTGGACTCTTGCTCTGCGGTTGCTGCTTCGGCGTCAAGTCTATCGGCATTGGCCTTCTTGGCAGAGATCGCAGCTTTCAGCGCCTCAACGTCACAACTCTGGAGTGAAATGCCGCATCCCTTTGCCAACGCTACGTCTACGGCGACCCGGCAAATCGGACAGACCCGAACACCGCCTTGAGTGATGTCTATTTCACCCAGATTTGCTTCGGAGCGCAGCCGCTCGGCATCGGCCTTTTTTACAGCCGCCTCGGTCGCGTGCTGTTGCTGCCTGCCCACCAATTCAGCCCGCTCCTTGCTTAACGCATCGAGGCGACCAAAGATATCGGCGACATCTGGTGCTTTCGGCAATTCAGCCCGCATCGCATCTGACAGTGCTTTTTGAGCCAACGAAACCAGGCCCGCCTGCTCGAGTCTGTCCTCCAGTTCCACGTCTTCCGCTGCGCCAAAGACTCGCCGCGCCTCCTGTGTAATTTCCGAATGCCGCTGCTGTTGATAGCTATGGCGTCGGCGCTCGGTCTCTGCCGCAGCCATAAGCTCGCGCTCACGCAATGCCGCAGTCCGCTCCTCCGCATCGAGCGCGCGGAGCGCAAGGCGCACCATCGTCAATTTCGATGTTTCTCCCAGAACCTGGGCGCGGGACCGGGAGTGCGTATGCGAAGATCGCCAAGCCAAGATATCGGAAAGACGGCATTCTTGATCGCGGGTAAGCCACGCTCGCAAGACATCCCAGACATGATCATCGCCGACTTCAGGCGGGGCAGCACCGACGATCTTGGATAGGAATGCCGCAGCAATGATCGAGTCAATCGCGACTGGATCACCTTCTTGACGGCCCCGCGCAAGCGCGTCTTCGGCGCGATTTGCCTCTATTACGAAATCGCTTCCAGGCAAGCCAAGCGAACGAACGGCGACCCAGCATTTGCCATCAACTATGACCTCGCACGCGATCTTGCCATTGGGCAGACGTGACATAATGCGTCTGGTCTGGGTTTCCGACGCGAAACCTGGTTCACCCAGGCAGGCACGAAGCAACCGGCAGAATGTTGTCTTACCGCTACCGTGGGCCAGGGCTCGACTTTCTCCACTGGACATATCGGGCGACCAGATGATGTTGAGCCCTGGTCGTAACGTCACGTCCCGGATGATTGTGTCTGGATCGCTGAAGATAACAAGCCGACGAATCCATAGCCGAGGGCCAGACCGACCGGTCGGAGCCTGGGGTGGTTCAATCGCCTGTATGAACAGATCAGCCATGACCGAAGTTTGCCCAAACGATATTGTCTTCCGCCGCTACGGCGGCTTGCAGGTTGCTGACCTCCAACTCACTAACTGTGCGGATTACGAATGCCGCGCGCTGGGCATCTACAGAAACAGAATCGAGTCCAGCGTCGCTGAAGTGCTGGCCACGGGACCAGCTACCGTCAGATTGCTCCGCGAGCTGCCCGGATGTGATCATTGTCTCGAACATGGATCGCCATGTGGCATTGATCTCCGGACGAAGTCTGGTGACCCCCACTTGGGGCTGCGCCTCTGGCCCGACTAGCCGAAGCCACACAGCGCGATCATCATCAGACAGCAGAGGCGTCAACAACCTCGGCTCGGCAAGGCTCGCGACGACAAATCGGATTCGCGAAGCATCGATCGCCGGGTCCATCTTCCACAGAGCATACTGCGCTGCATATCGCAGGCGATCGCCAGGCTGAATGGTGGAAGGCCAGGCCCATCTGCCGTCTGGCAAGGTGGCGGGAGCTGGCAACTGGGCAGGCGCCGTTGAACTTGCAATCAAGAATGCCGCAGGCCAGCCGCCGTGCGCCGCGATTTTCGTGTCGATTTCGGCCATGATGCGGCGAGTTTCGGTTAGGGCGGTGACCATGCGGCGATAATGGAGGGTGTCTTCATCGGTCAGGACGCGGCCATCGGACTGCTTCTTGCCGCCCTTGGCGGCGCGGTCTTTCAGCCATTTTTCACAGGGCTGATAGCCGCCGACCTGGAACTCCCAGGTGGCCTTGGGCACATCTTCGAACCAGCGGGAGGCGTTGATCATCACCTTGCCGTTTGTGTACTGCGGATAACCCTTGCCGACCCGTGCCTCGCCGGTTCCGGCGAAGCGGATTTCAGGGGCCTTGACCGCCGGGGCCTCATCGGGTTTGAGCAGGTGCAACGCGACCAGTTCGCGGCCCAACGGCACGAGATCGGCGAACAGCGCGCGCGATCCCGGCCAGGGGATGCGCGGAAAGTCCGATTTCAGAAATTCAGCATAGCGGCTGCGATAGGTGGGGGCGTGGAGCACGGCATAAATATAGTCGAACAGGTCACGGGGGCCGAAGCTTTTGGCCAGATCGCCACGCCCGTCCCACGGCGTGTCGAGCAGGCCGATCTGTTCGGCCTTGGGCTGGATGAAGTCCATGCCCAGACTACCTTGCTGACCGCGTGGGATGCCGTCTTCGTAGGTGAGACATAGGGCCTGAGCGACACTTTGCGCCCATGCACGGTCGATGTTTGGGCGGCGATGGGCCTCCCCCGCAGAGGGCTTAAGCCAGAGGGGAAAAGTAAATGCATTGTTTGATGTGGTTGGCGATAACCCAATGACTTCTGCTGGATGTGTAGAAATATGAACGTGACCGAATTCCTCGCCCTTGGTCATTCGAGATGTGAGGAGCGCAACTGCGCTATCGTCGTCGCCCAACAGATGAGACATCACCTCACCCCTCGGCATGCACATAAATCCTTTGGTTACTTGCGTGAAATACGACCACCTATTGTCAAAAGGCCTATATTTAACTTTCACGGGCTTCCCGCCAGCAGAAATGTGCTCCTTTAGATCAGTGCGAGCCCAACAAACACGCCAATCTCTGGCCTCACTTTTTTGTCGCAGCAGAAGCCTACCTGCAACAGTGTCAAACTGCACACGCCACTCGTCCGGCTTCGCCTTTTTGTTTCTCTCTCTTTCGATGGCCTCGATATCAGCCGCAATAAGTTTCCCGCCAAGCTCTTCCATCTCTTTTGCTGAAAACTGAATGATTAGCCCGTCATTTGCCGTCGCGAAGCCGACACTGTTGACTGGCAACACTGATCGGATCGATGAAAGGGCATAAAATTCGGCCTTGTTCTCGTCAGTGGACGGAACCAAGAGATAGAAAGGGGGCGACGGATCGAGATCAAGTTCGATTCCATGTCGCACTGACTGGTTTTCGAGCCATTTGATTTTGCCGTTCGCGCTCTCATCAAATCGACCGACAAGATCATGTGCCTTCACGGAGTTCGGTGAAGGAAGCTTGGAAGCAATATGAATTGCAGTTCCTTCACTGATTGCGAATACGCCTTCGTCGGGGGTGCCATCTGGAGCCACTTCTGCACGACTCACATTCCCATGCAAATCGACAAGCCGTAGCTGAGGAAAACAATCCATTACGCCAGTTCGCACGCCCCGAAAGGTTGGGCCATCGAGCCAAGAATTTGAGGTGATGTAGCCCAGCACACCAACACCTGAACGCTCAATCTGACGCATGGCGAAAGCGATGAATTTCACATAGTCGTTGTTGAGCCACTTGGGATTCTTCTCGCCTAATGGCTCTCCGCGCACCTGAAAGAAACGCTGGATGATCTCACCAGGAAAGGTCAGCTTGCCCTTAATTTTGCTGGGGTTCATTGATTCCCCTTTGTAGGGCGGGTTGCCGATCACGACAGTGAAAGGCGTCTCGGTTTTGGCTTCATTGGCCCTTTTCGCTTCATGGGCGAGTGCGAGTTGTTGTGCCTCCTCAACCAGATCAAGCTTGCGCGCAGGCTGAAGCGTGTTCGTTAGCAGGATGTGCGCACGCTCGTCCGAGCCGAAGGTATAGCCGGTCTCGACCAGTTTCAGCCCGATCTTCATATGCGCAATGGCATAAGCCGCCATCTTGAGCTCGAAGGCAGTGATACGCGGCAGCAAGTGCTGCGGCACATAGGCATTCCACGCAGCCCTTATCTCCGCCGCTGACTTGCTGCCAGCCTTCCACATCTCGACCATCCGCTTGTGGATCAGGTCAATCACCTCGACCAGAAAGGTGCCCGTGCCTGTGGCGGGATCGAGGATTTGGACGAAAGGGGCGTTAGGATCGACATGATCGGGAATGGCAATCTTGTCATTCCGCGCGGCGAGTTCGGCCCAGGTACTGGTGTCAGCCAGCCCCAACGGCAGGTCGAATTCCGTCCGCAACATCTCATCCACACCGCGCACAATGAAACCCACCACGGCGGGCGGAGTGTAGAAAATGCCCGCATCGACTTTCTGATCGCGGTCATATTCACGCAGGAAGTCTTCGTAGAAATGGATGACTGGGTCTTTCTTGGGATTTCGGTTACCGAAATCGTCAAGCACGCGGTCCATCTTGGCATGGTTGAGCATGTCCACAACATCGCGGACGCCCAGTTCGTCGAAATCCACCCCCTGCCGCTTGTCGCGCCCGCCGATGTGCAAGAAGTTGGCAAAAAGTTCCTTCAAGAACGGATTGGTCTTCGGCACCATGTCGGCCAGATTATCGGCGACGATCCCGACAGGCCGTGAAATCCGCGCCGCCAACATGCCGTAACAAATGGTCTGGGCGAACATGTCGGCAAAGCCATCCTCATCCAGATCGTGGATCAGGTTTTTGCGGAATGCCTCCAGCATGGCCCGCATCGGGCCGGTTTCGGTCTCGGCGGCGAGCAACTGGTTGGCGCGGGCGCGGATATCCCCGGCCAGCGTGGCGAGACGGACGGCTAGGTCTTTCGAGGTGGTGATAACCTCGCGGTGGCCAACCTCGAAAGCACTGGCCCATTGGCCGCGCCAGCGGTTCTGATCCGACTGATCGTCCGGCCAGGTAAGTCGCTGGGCCAACAGCTCGGCCGCGTGGCGATTGTGCAGTGTGGTATCCCGGGCATTCCAACCGAGCACTTTCATCACCGGCAGATCGCCGGTGGATGCGCCATCGCTGAAATGGACGAAGGCCAGTTCGCGCTCACCCGATTTGCCGAAGTTCGCGGCGAAGATCAGGTCTTCCTTTTCCCACGCCGCGCGATCCGCGCTCTGGCCGCTGGCACGCTGTTTCACCACCAGCGCGCGCAGGATGCGGCGCAGCACGGTGACTGACATGGTCTTGTCGTCAAACGACAGGAAAAAGATGCCCCAGGGCTGGCCGGTGACCAGTGGGCGAAGCTGATGGATTTCGCGCAACTTGGCGGTTTCGTCCGCCTTTAGGCCCAGCTCATGCGGCTCATATTCGAAGATCACGTCCTCGAATTCGTATTGCTCGTTGATCGGCCATTCGAGCTTGTCGCGAAGCAGACTGACCAGGCGGGGGAAGCTGTTGACCTTGGCCAGCTCTTCGGCGGTGATTTCGGTCATGTTTTCGTTGCCCCCACTTCGTCCGGGTTAATTCAGTTCCATCCAGGCCTTCAGCACCGGCTTGACGCCAAGCGGGGCCTGAACTTTGCGCAGGAACGACTTGGCAATATGTTTTTCCACCGCGATGCGGATGTCGGAGAGCTTGGCTTCCTCCATCTGTGTGACGCGCGGTGTTTCCGGCGTCGAGCGGATCGAGCCGACGATCATCGGCGCATCCTCCCGGATTTCACCGGATGCCACATCGTAGAGATACCACTGCACGTCACCCGCATCGGCGGTCCAGACGTCTTCGCCCGAAGCATCGCTCGCCGCCTTGTCGTGCGCGGGGCGGGCATAGCAGAAGAACACCTGCTTGGTGCCGGGTTTGAGGTGCTCCTTCCCGGAGAAAATGCCGTTGGGATAGGCGCTGACCTGCTCGTCGAGGCCGGGATTGGCTTTCAGCAGGTCCTGCCATTCAAGGTGCAAGTCCTCGTCAGGGCTGCGCTGGCCTTCATATTGCTCGCTGAAGTTGCGCAGGTCTTCGTAGTCGTCGTCCTCGCGCAGGAGTTGGCGGCCTTCGATCCCGAGCGTTTTCGAGATACGAAGCGTCTTGTGCGCCACCTTACCATAGAGGCGTAGCAGCTCGTCGAGGTCGTCGGGCGGCAGGAAATTCCAGTAGGCAACGGTGCCGCGTAATTGCTTCTGGTCCGGGTGATCGGCCACGATGCGCACTTCGATTTGCGGGTTCATGCGGCGATCGACCCGGCCAATGCGTTGCATCAGGCGCACCGGGTTCCAGTGCAGATCATAGTTTATCAGCCGGGTTGCATCCTGAAGGTTGAGGCCTTCGGACAGCACGTCTGTTGAGACGAGAACGCGGATTTCCTTGTCGCCCTGCCCGGCGCTAGAGCTTTCGTTGTAATAGGGTGCGAAGCGCTGGATGATGGTGGCGCGATCACCCTTGGTGCCGCTGTCAATCTGGTCAACGCCATCGATGCCCGCGTCCTTGAGCTGCTGGGCGATGTAGCGCGCGGTATCGCCGAACTCCGAGAAGATTAGGACCTTGTGCTTGGACAGCACGGGGTCCTTGGTCAGGAGCTGGATCAGTTTCTTGAGCTTCAGGTCTTGGCTGGGTTTGAACTTTTCCAGTTCATAGAGGAAGTCCGCGACCTGTTCGAGATCGGCCAAGGTATCGTCGATGATCTCATCGACTTTGAACTCGTCGCGGGGGAGTTTGTCGACGGTTTCGAGCATTTCGGGCGGGATTAGGTCGTCCTCAGCCTCGTCGTCATCAAACAGACCTTTGTCGGGGTTGTAGTCGAGCAGCTTGGCATGCTTGCGCTTCCAGCGGTTGAGCTGGGCCTTCTCATGGTCGGTCTTACAATGGACCTCCATCCAGGCAAGCATCTTTATCAGCAAGCGCCAACAGGATTGCTTGAACGCTTCGGCTGAGCTTTCGAACCGCTTCAAGAAGCTGGTCCGGATGAGGGCAACGACCTGCTTGAGGCGACCGCGTTCGAGAGCTGTTGCTACCTCTTCGCTGTCGCCCTTGTAGTAGGCATAAGGGTTGTAGATGCCGAGGACAAACAGTGGATCGCGCTTGTGGAAGGCGCCGGCGACCATATCGAGCAGCTTGCCGTAGGTTTGCCGCACGGAATACTCAGCCACAGTCGGCTTGCGCGGTTCCGGGAACATGACATCCCCATCGCCTTCACGCTTCATGCTCTCCTTCACATAACTGCGGCTGCGCTGGACGACGAGAGCATCGAAAAGTGGATCGGCGGAGAGACGAAGGGAAACGTCGGCGCTATTGAGATCGAGCTCTCCCTGATCCGCGCGATTTCCATAAATTTCGGCTTCGATCTTCTTTTCGAGCTGGCGGATGTACCCGGGTAGCGAGTGAATGCCGAGCGTGCCGCCTGCAAAGTGGTCAGCCTGGTGTCGGGTGAACAGCTCGACCATGTGCTGGAAGTCGGTCAGACGGTTGTTGATCGGCGTCGCGGTCAGCAGGAACATCTGCTTGCCCTGCGCGAGATCGTAAAGCCGCCAATAGCGCGACTTGCGGCCTTCACCTTCATCGCCTTTGGTACCGGTGTTACGGAAGTGATGTGCTTCGTCGATGATGATGACATCCGCCTCTTCCGCGACGCGTTCAAGCTCCTCCTGTTCGCTCTTTCGCATGAGATCGGTGTGGCTGAAGATCTTGAGTCGGCTATAACCTTTGAAGACGTCGGGCAGCCGCTTGCGTAGCTCGCGTTCCCAGACGGGCTTTTTCGCGGACTTGGGAACGAATAGGGCGACATTCTTTTTTTCGTGTACCGCAAACCTCTCGATCAACATCAAGCCGATGAACGTTTTGCCAAGACCGACCCCATCGCAGAGCAAAGCACCGCCATATTTTTCGGCGCGCTTGAGCAAGCCCCCATACCCATCCTGCTGGTAGCGAGCGAGGACCGGGAAGATGCGTGACCCATTCTTCTCCCATTCACTGGCGGTTTCTTCGTGACCCAGAAAATACTGCTGCAGCGCACGCGCGTACACCTCGAACGGCAGGTATTGGCGAACGTGCCGCTCAAAAGCCTTAAGGACTTCTGGCGTGACGTCTTCTGCGTCATCCCAATGCTCGTCATACCACTCCTGCAAAACCGCAACGGGTGTGCCGGTGATCTGGACATTGAGCTCGATATTCTCGGTGAGCCCAGGCAGCGTAAAATTCGACGACCCCACCAGAGCACTGGAGCCGACGACCTCTAGCCTGGCATGAGTGATGTAAGCTTTCGCGTGAAACTTATCCTTGCGATAAACCCGGTATTGGATCTTACCGTCCGCAAGTGCGGCAACGATTGCGGCGACCCCACGAAGGAAGTGGTTTTTTTGCTTCTCATCCTCCAAACTTCGATCAAGAACTCCCGAAGCTCTGGAAAGCGCCGCCTCAAACGCGCGCTTTGTCCTTCGCGACACCTCGTCGCCCATTAAAATCCTGATTTTGTCTAGCTTTTGCCATTCGCCGTCCAGAGCCAGAAGTGCTCCAACCTCGAAGTAGCCTGACGCGATATCGAAACTCTTGGAAAGTTCGCACCAGTCCTTGACATACCTAAGTGCTTTCCAATCGTCTTCACTATTATCGACAATGAACAGCTCGCTGCCGCTCTTGTGACTGCTTCGTTTTGGCATCCATTCACCTCGCGGGCAACCTTAGGCGGCACTCCTTGGCAGCGCAATGCAGTGAGTTGTCCGACCATCGCTCGGACCGGTGAATCGCATTGCCTCCTGTGAATTAGGTGAGCCAGGCGACCTGCAAGCGCCGATGCCGAACCCACGCCCGGGCGCCCTCGCGGAAGCGACCCCCGGACCTGCCTGCTTCGCCCTCGATTGCTCTCAAGGAGCGTGGTGCCGTTTGCTTACCCCAAACGCGACCTATTATTACGAGCGACGTGCTCTTCAGGCCGGTTAAAAAATTGTTCTGTCCGATGGCGTGTACAATCCTGCCACTGGTCGCGGGTTTGAATGCTGCATCTCCGACTGCGGCACCTGGTTCTCGGATACATGACTGGATACACGGAACCTTGTGCTTCATTGAAGCGGCGGAAGATCGTCGGCTCCGTGGCCAGACCCTCTGGTCGCGCAGCAGACGACCTGGTCATTAGGATCTTCACGTTGTGAGAGCAGCAAGATATCGCCGGAGGTTTCCACCGAATTTCGGCTGTTTCCGACCCAAAGCCGGTCGTCCGTCGAGCAATGCTTGCCGCCGGAAACCGGTCGTTTGTTCCGCGATCTCCATTCGAGCGACGTGGGGACATTAACCAACGTGATTGGGCCAAATTGTTCTCGGAGTTCGGTCATCCACGTGTAGGTAGAACAAAACGGGCATTTTCGTCATACACTACTGCAATTCTCTCGGCCGTTTCTTGATGTTCAGAGGAGATGGTGGACATATATCAGCGCCGGATAACAGGCGGGAAATGAAAACAGAAACCCGTTTAAACGCATAAAATAGGCAATTCCGGCATGGAATAAGAGGCTGCTGGCCAACCACATCAAATGCCAAGGTTCTGGCGTGATCCAATAAAACACGAAAAGAAGTTGGAACCCCATTACTGACCAGGAGGCAATCCGCCCCACCGGAGAAAACCGAGAGAGTGCGTTATGGAAAGCCTGATGCCCATAGGCATAATGGCCAAGAACACGCGGGAGTGCGCTTCCATCACGCCAATGTTCGCCAAAGCATTTTGCTATTCCTGAGCAGGAATAGGATAGAGTTCCTTGCATTGCTAAGAATATTAAGCAGATGGTAACAGCTGTCTCATTGGTAGATGCTAAGCTCGCTACGACCAAAGATGCCAGCACGATGCTCAACATTTGATCGGAGCCATCGTCACCAAAGACAATGCGCGTATTTAGAAGCATTTGTATAAGAAACAGCAAGCCGAGCAGTAGCCCTGTAACAAGCGGGTTCCACCAGAGAAGAAGGCAAGCGAGCCCAGCAGCAACACGTAATGCGAGGATCACCGGCAACGCTTTTTGATGCCGAAACAAGGGATCAACAAGACCCGAGCGCGGGGAGGTCGCTGTACCGATGATCGACCAGTCCCAAATTCCATCGCTGGCAAACTCACGAGCACGCCAGAGTGCGAGGAGTTCCAGGCTGCTAACCACTGTCGCAAAGCCGACGATCTTCATGGTGAGCGACAGCGTGGTCGCTAAATCTAGCATTACGGGTGCCTAAGTCATGATCGCGGCAGAGGCGCGATTGGCTCGCGGTGCCGCCTGCATGACTTCCGGCGGATGGAATAAAGAAACAAAAAGAGGTTCAGGAATGCGGTTATCGAAGCCCGTCGAACGGACAATGCAAAACTGCCGGAGCACCGCGCGATTTTGCAAAGGTTGTCGTGAGGCTAAGTTCAGGAGCACCATATAAGCGCCCGACAAAGGGAGCCGCGATGCGGGCACACCCTCTGTAGTTAAATATTGAATAGAAAGCCAAGCGTCCCAGAGCACCTTCGCAACTCGCTTTCCTGGATTCCATAGCATAGGAATCACATGAGATAAAGCGTGCCGTTGGATACACAGCTGTATACATGGCACGCCGCATGCCATTGAAGCCGGACAAGGGCGCGCTTTGCGGCCGCTGACCCCCTGCTCTCGTAGCAGAGGGTCGATAACCTCGCACGTTCGCGAATAATTCTGCGCTGAAAAGCAGCCTGTTTTTGTCAATTCATGAAGATTGAAACCCAGAACGTGCTGAGCCTGATCCAACCCATTTCGGAGGCTCTGCTCATCCGAGCAGCAGGCGCAACGGAGGCAGCCCGGCAAGCCTGTCGCGACTGGGAGTGCGGCATTGATCCGCGTGTTGAGTTAACGTGGCTTAACGTGAGACAAGATTCCTCCCTGCTAATCCTAATGTTAACGCTCCCCGCTTTATCCGACCTTGACCTTAGATTAGCTCGTAATTGGATAAGTGGGGGAATCACGGATGATCATTGGTATCGATCTCGGTACTACCAATAGCGCGGTAGCCATCTATCGTGAAGGCGCACCTGTTCTCATTCCCAACCGCCTTGGTCATGTCCTCACTCCGTCAGCAGTCAGCGTGGATGGCGATTCCGTGTTGGTCGGGCTTGCAGCGCGCGAGCGTTTGGCCAGCCACCCCGACAGCACGGCTGTTGCATTCAAGCGCTATATGGGCACGGCCCGGCAGACGAAGTTAGGTCGCAAGTCATTCTCTCCTGAGGAGCTTTCTGCGCTTGTGTTGCGTAGCCTCCGCGAAGACGCGGAGTCGTTTGTCGGCGAGCCGATAAATGAGGCGGTGATTACCGTTCCAGCCTATTTTAATGATCGTCAGCGTCGCGCCACACGTCGGGCAGGAGAGCTGGCCGGCCTCAAGGTTGAGCGATTGATCAACGAGCCTACTGCGGCTGCTCTCGCATATGGCATCCATCAACTGGATGCCGAGAGCCGGTTTCTGGTCTTTGATCTAGGGGGCGGCACGTTCGACGTCTCCATCCTCGAAATCTTTGAGGGCGTGATCGAGGTACGTTCGTCGACGGGCGACAATCGACTCGGCGGTGAAGATTTCAACGATATCCTGATCGCTTTTGCTCAAGAGCGGTTTGGGCAGGAATGGGGGAAAGACCTCCGTGACGAGAGGTTGTTGCGCAAGTTGGCGGAGCAAGCCGAACGCGCACGCCGATCCCTAACAGAAGCTGATAGCGCTACTATGCGCGTCGTTTGGCGCGACAAAGCGTTTGAGTGCACGATCTCGGCAGCTATGTTCGAGGAAAGGGCGGCGTCGCTGATCGCCCGTCTGCGTGACCCCGTGTTACGATCACTGCGCGATAGTCATATCGATCCCAAGTCACTGGCCGAGATTATTCTGATCGGCGGCGCAACACGAATGCCTATTGTCCGTCGCGCTGTCACGCGCATGTTCGGCCGATTTCCAAACGTCGAAGTCAATCCGGACGAGGCGGTGGCGCTCGGCGCGGCCGTTCAGGCTGGCCTGAAAGCGCGGGACGCTGCGCTTAAGGAGGTCGTACTGACCGACGTTTGTCCATACTCGCTTGGGGTGAGCCACGCTCGGCTACTCCCCGACAACAGTCTTGAGGAAGGGTTGTTTTCACCAATTATCGAGCGGAACACCGCCATACCTGCGAGCCGCATACGCCCCTATCAGACGCTGGCGGATAACCAGCAGGAGGTGGTTTTTGGCGTTTATCAGGGAGAGGCGAGACATGTCTCCGACAATGTTCAAATAGGCGACTTGCGAATCCCGGTCCGTCTCGCCCCCGCCGGCAAACAAATCAATGTTCGTTTCTCTTATGACATCAACGGCCTTTTAGAGGTGGACGTGCACATCCCCTCTGAAGACCAGAATTTTCAATTGGTTATTGCGGATGATAATGAAGATAATGAGCGGAACCTCGCTCGACGACGTGAAGCGCTGGCTGCTCTGAAAGTTCACCCTCGCGATACTGAGCCGAACCGCGCAGCGATGGCGAGAGCAAACCGTTGTTGGCAGGATGCGCTCGGGGAAAGCCGCGATTTGGTTGAGCAATGGATCAGTGAATTTCAATCTGCCCTTGCTACCCAAGATCCGAGAACGGCTGACCGTGCGCGCGAAGAGCTTTTAACTGCCCTGGACCGCCTAGAAGGGGCGACGTTCCTGTGACGGTATGGAGCGAGTTGGAAATCGAGGCGGGTAGCGACGAGTTGACGATCCGGCGCGCGTACGCACGCAAATTGAAGGTGACGCAACCTGAAGATGATCCAGACGGCTTTCAGCGTCTGCGACAAGCATATGAACAAGCGATACGTATCGCCACCAGGCCGCGTCCAACCGTCGCAAAGATCGAAGGCACGCAGTCCACTGCAGGACATGTCGAGCCTGCGCATGGATCCGCTCAAACGACGCACGGGGTCGACGAGGCGAAGGACGAAACGACGCCGCTCCGCGCGTATCTGGAACAGCGTGGACAAGCGCTATCGGAAAATCTGCAGTCGGATGCTCCTGACAAATGGGAGCTGTGTTGTAATATTCAGGCAGAGATACTCGCTTCTCCGCTGCTGGATGATGTTGTCATGCGCAGCTCAGTCGAGCTGTGGATGGCGCATAAGATTGCCGCCCATGCTCCAAAATCTGATAAGTTGATCGAGCCCGCGGCTAATCTATTTGGTTGGGATGCTCGTCACTATCGGCAGCCATCGCCCTATGTAACTGACGTCTTGCGGAGACGGGAGGAAATAGCTTTCGTCCAAGCCCTCGCGGACCCTCGTCACGAGCTGCATCGTGGATGGCGCGCGCTGACTGACGAGAACCTTCCGGTCTGGCGACGTCGTATTGAGCTTTGGCGGCTAGGTACCAGGACGCAGGTGAGTTCCCTCCTGCAGAAGATGACGACCACCCTGCCTGGTCTACGGTTTCACCTGAACGACGAGTCCCTTGCATGGTGGCAGCATCACTTACAGCGTTCAGTTTTGGAAAACACGCTATGCGCTTTAGCCGTTACGCTGCCCCTTTCTATCCTTGCAACCTTCGATTTGAGCAAATTGGACCAACCGTCGACCGGCGGCTGGACTCCGACCTATATTTCGGCTGTCGGCGCGTCTTGCTTGCATGCGCTTGCCATCAGACCCAACCTCGCCAGATGGTTACGAAATCATAGGTACGCTGCCGACGACCGGTGGTGGATTGCGGCACTTGCATTGATGCCGATCCTTGGATGGCTCATGCCCTCGACACAGACGGGATTGTCGGCTCTAACTATCGCCGGAGGCGCGCTTCTCAGCTGGCAGGACGCTTGGTTCGCGGCCTTTCCGACACGCGTTGCTCCTAGACGCTCCCTGGTTCAGATAGGATCATCCCTCTATCTGATGGCGATTGTTGGGGTCGTTATGACTGTCAGCCTGGGCATCCGCTTGGTGTTTTTTTGGGCAGTTGTCACCCTGCCATTTATCTTTGCTTATGATCGTGGCGTAAGAAATTTGTTCAATCGCGCGGGCCAGCTGACCATACGAACCAGGCGAGCGTTGACCCTATCGATATTCGCGTTGGTAACCTTCGTCGATGTCCTGGCCTTGAGTCGCCGCGACAGTTGGTTCCATTTCGGCACAGCGCTGTTCGCTTGTCCCCTGCTCCTATTGCTTTTGCAGGCACTGCAATTTGAGAAAGGAAGATGGCGGAGCGGATTTCTCATCTTGTTCCGGATATCGTTGGTCGCACAACTTGTTTTTGCACTTGGTTCAATGCCCTGATCGATCGTCAGCCTGACCAGTGAAGACGCGCGAATCTGAGCGCCAACCCAACCAAACTAACGGACTTGCCGCAAAAAGCGGACCAGCATCACGATTCCTATGAAGGTAGCTGGCAGCAGTAGACAGAGAGCGGCAGGGACGCGAACGTCACCGTTGAGACGCGGTGCGAAATAGAAGAATGCCGAGATCAACGCGCTGATCATTAGCCACGCCAGGATCATCCCATATGCAGATCGTCGCACCGAGACTTCTGGTATTCCGCTCACCAAATCGGGCTTTGGCGAAACCGCCGCCAATCGCTGCCAGAGCCGCGCATCAATTGTCAGATTTCCGATCTCTGGGTTGCCGAAGGTCAGCTTCGCCATCGGCAGGAAGAACGAAGACCGAGGCTCGACGCTGATATGGTCCCATGGCACCGTGAACGGCTTCTCGAAGGGGCCGAACAGGCGCAACATGCTGACACGAAGGCCGGACGGACAGGCGCTAAGGGTCAGAATGCCGTTCATATTCACCCCGGTACCCATCCGCCCAGATCGCATCCTAAGTGTTAACTGGCTCGGCTCAGACTGAGCCGGATATTGCTTCTGCAATCTGAACCAGCCGGACATGAAGCCGAGCAAAGTCGTCACTACGATCCACGTCCCCACGAATAGGACAGGGAAGAACGAAAATATGCCCTGCGCCTGCGCGTTCATGAGGAGAGTGTTGCCATTACCGCTGAGTATGATCTAGCGGCCGAATAGACAATCGTCCGCTTCGACCATCCACTTTCCAAATTCAGCTGCTATCGCTAACTCCGCCAGGGCGGGGGACATCGCCTTCCTGGCGCAGTGGAGGACCGATTTGATGCAATATGCGCTCATTCCTCTTGGCATTCTACTCGTCGCATTCATCACCACCGCGCTCAAGACGTTCGGGGTCAATCAAGAATATCAGCGCGCCGTGTTGTTTCGGTTGGGGCGGCTGGGGACGACCAAAGGGCCGGGCTGGTACTGGCTCATCCCTTTCATTGATCGCGTCGTTACCGTTGATATCCGCACGATCACAGTTCAACTCGAAACACAGGAGACGATCACGCGCGACGGCGTTGCGGTCCGCGTCAACGCGGTCTTATGGTTTCGTGCAATCGATCCTGCCCGAGCCGTGACATCCGTCGAGGCTTGGCAATCAGCGGTCGTGCAGGCGGCGGAGACTGCAATGCGCGACGCAATCGGCCAAAGCGACCTTGATCAGATGCTGAAGGATCGTCTCGCCATCAACAAGAAGCTCTTGGAGCTGCTCACCGTCGCCGCCAGCCGATGGGGTATCGAGGTTGATGCGGTCGAGATCAAGGACGTCGACATTCCTGAACAGATGCAGCGTGCCATTGCACGCGAAGCCGAAGCCATCCGTGAGAAGCGGGCGCGGATCATCAAAGCCGAAGGCGAGAATGAGGCCGCCCAAAAGCTCGCTGAGGCAGCAACCATGATCGCGACCGCTCCGGGCGCGCTCGAGCTACGCCGTCTCCAGACACTCACCGAGATTGGAGTCGAGCATAACAGTACCATCATCGCAATGTTGCCCGTCGAGCTTCTTCATGCCGCCCAGAAGATTGCCGGGGCGCCGAAGGATGGGTGATCGGTCCGGGTGACGCCGCGCCATTTGCTCTCAGACCGCGGTAGAGTGCGTGGGAGCATTGGCCGGTGTCGGGCATTGCCTATCGGGTATTGCGTCCTTGGGCTTCCCGGAGCGTTTGGTGACATAGCCGCGCACTCCTTGATTAAGTCGGTATCAATGCTGGTGTCCTAACACCGGCGGGTGGCATATCTCATCGTCAAATTTTGGGCTTTGGCCGCAGCGGGCTGGGTGCTGTTCATTGGCACCACATATCTTTGGAGACGTGCCGCCGAACGCACGCAGGAACAGAAGTACCTCCGTATCAATGCAATCGCGCTGCTTCGTGACGACATTGAACGAGCCAAGAAGAGGTCGTTCGAAAAATGGCTTGAAAACGAGATGCCAGAAGGGCTGACAATCTTCTACATCGGCGGCGGTGTTCCCGTTATCGCCGAAGGCAAGGTGGAACGGTTCGACTTCTTTTTCAGCGCGCGGGACAATTGGTGGCAATTCCGCGTGGCCTATGAGGATGACCCTTCATACACACGCGGCCCATTGTGGCGAAGGGAAGGATGGTACGGCGCGGCACGGTTCGCCGCACGTGGGATGCCCAAAGCTGACGCGTTTGCTCTCATCTTGAATTGCGCCACCAGGTTCCGGGAAGAGCTACCCGCGCTGACTGCGCCGCGGTTGCCTGGCCTGTAGCCAGCACCGGAACGGACAGCATCTAGATTGAGAACCCGGGTCGGTAACCTAGCCGATTGGGATGCAACGCATCATTATGTATACAGAGCTGTATACACGGAAGGCCGTACGCCATTGAAATGGGGCAAGCCCACGAATTGGAGCCGCTGACCCCCTGCTCAGCTAGCAGGGGATCGATCCCAATCCCAGGTTCGCGAATAATTGTGCGCGGAAAAGCGCCGTGTTTTTCTCGTCCAATGAAGATTGACCCTGAAACCCGGCTTCACCCGAGCGGCACAGATCCAGAGGTCCTGCTCATCCGAGCAGCAGATGCCACCGAGGCCGCGCGGCGAGCCTGTCGAGCTTGGGAGCACGGTAGCGATCCGGAAGGCACGGTCGAGAGGGCAGCCGAGGCTCGCGCAGGCGGCCGAGGCTATCGCTGCAGTCCGGCACGAGGATGGCTCCCTGGCCGACGGAGGTATACCCGAGACACGCCGGCATCGCCTGGCCGAAGCCGCATTCCTACTGTTGCTGGCGGGAACGGATGAACATGGCGAGAGTGGCGATCTGGCGCTCAGTGCGGCGCTGTTTCGTCGCGCCGCCGCCTGGTAAGGATCGGCTCCGCAACGAGCGCCAATCTATTGCGAACGATGCCGATCGCGCTTCGGCTGATCCCACGACCCATATTGTATCGCCCTGATACGCCTAGCCGTCCCGCAAATAATTGCGCTGACGGCGCTCTCGTGCTCAAATGCACTCGGAGCCGCCACGCACGGCTCTGGGGCGTAGTAACCCCTAGCTTACCGGTTGGTGCTGCCCGTAGCAGCCCACACACCCTTGACCCTATGGTCGGGGAGCCTGCGACGAATGTCCAGGGCTCTCCGAGCCTAAAGGTCGTAGGGACCGGGTAAGCTCGGTTTACTAACTCCCCGATCACCAGGGATCATGGTGTGAAGTCGAAGCGGGGGCGTACCGCCATCGACTTCTGGGGGGAAAACCAAAACATGCGTCGAATTCCACACGCCTATCGCGTCGCAGCGGCCATCGTGGCCTGCACGATGATGTCGGGCGTCGGCATGGCTGAGTCCAGGGCAGATAAAGCCGTCCGCCTGCTCTCCGCGCTCACGCCGGACAATGTCGCCGAGCGGGTTACGCTCAAAGATGATGATCTGGCGGCGCAGGCCATGTTCACGACGGTGCCGATCTATCAGGAAAGGGGTGGCCTGTTTAGCGGCGTCCCCAGCGACAGTTTCTTGCGCGCCTTCGTGGACAAGCGGACGGGGCAGATCATCTGGCAGGATTATACGACCATCAACTACTCGGGTCCGAGCTGGCAGTTCTACGAGGTCGCAAACTACCAGACCAGCCTAGGCGTCACCCAGGTTCCGGTGACGGTCATCGATCGCAACGTCAACGACTGCAGCAAGCTTGGCGGCTGCTCCTTCACCGAGGAGTTGGGATTTAACCTCACCGACGAGGTGATCCGGGCCATCGCCAAATTATATGTGCCCGGTGCCAAATTGGGGATCTGGCGCTTTCGCCTCGAGGGGGAGGGGGGCGGCGATTTCACCGATGGGTTCGCAGTCGCCGAGGTCGCCGGCCTGGTGCAGGCGGTCGATCGTTGGCGTGCCGTCCATCCCATCACCGCTGGCTCCCCCGCGGCACCGATAGCCACACCATCGTCGGCGCCTCTGGGGGTCATCTTTGCGCCGCTGCCGGCCGGCGCTTACCTGGCGCAGATCCTACCCGGCAGCCGTGCTGAAAAAGCAGGCCTCACTGCTGGCATGATCATCACCGCGGTTGGAGGCAAGTCGCTCGCCGGGCTTTCAATGCAGCAGATGCAGGGACTCCTGACCGGACCCAGCCGGAAGACATTCTCAATCGCCGGCCATGCCAACGTCGACGTGCAGTGACTTTCAGCAATTAGGAGGGGGATAGATCAAATGGCTCTCGTCACCTGTCATGAATGCGGCAACCAGGTAAGCACATCTGCCAAATCGTGTCCCCAGTGCGGCGGTCCGATCGACGGCCAGCAGACCGGATCCGATGCCACGGCCACGGCAAATCATCGTAAGGTGTCGATCCTGCTAATTATCGGCATTGCGTTAATGCCTTATGTCTTCGCCTGGTTGCTCCTGCGCAGTGGCTACTCGAGACAATCGCGCATTATCGGCTTTGGTTGGATGGCGCTCTTCCTGGCTGCGCTTAGCGTTGGACGCCCGCTAGACAACGGCAATGGCAAACCTGCGGCGACCAAATCAGCTGTCGATGTTGATCCGAACCGTGCCGATAAGTACGCGACAGCTGCCCTTGCCAGGCAAGCCGTACCCTCGGCTCTCAAAGATCCTTCGTCGGCAGATTTTGGCGATGTCTGGGGCATGTCCGCCACGGTGGCCTGCGGCTTCATCAACGGGAAGAACAGCTTCGGCGCCATGGCGGGGAAAACCGCCTTCATCTATGACTCCGGGCGGGTGTTGTTCCAAAATGGCAGCTCCGCCTTTGCGAGCACCTGGAACAGGCTTTGCGTCGACAAACCCAAGACACCTTTCCCGACCGCTGTCGCCGGCATCAGGTGGGGTGCGAGGCCGACATCATCGCTGAAACCCTCTATGCCACCCACCGATGAGGGCCTTGCGCTTTATGTGCCCGCGGGGAAACCCGAACCGCTGGAGGGAATAGCGGTCACCGAAGCAGATTTCAGCTTCGACCACAAACATCTCTTCGCGGCCGATTTCTACATCAACGGTGAAGCGGGGCGCGACGCAGTCTTGAGGAAGTTCGTCGATAAATACGGTACGCCTCAACAATATGACGAAGGGGCCGGGACCTATTCCTGGAAATGGCCCCACCACGGCGGCTCGATCAACGTCAGCTACGATGAGAGCCACCTCCGAACCACGGTCAATTTCAGTCGGGGCGGCGACAAGTAGGCATGACGGAAATGCCAATACTCGATTGCATCCAAGTCACTGAAGGCAGCGGTTCGCAATCCCGACTGCCCGGTGTTCGAGCAGATGGTCACCAGCGATGACAGAAAATCACCTGTCCCATCATTTTCCCCCGAATCGGACGTGAGGCAGTTCGCGACCTAACTTACGCCATAGATCGGTCCCGCGCGCTTTCCTGAAAGCAGACTATGACGAATTGTTGGCCCTCGCTACGGTGCCGCTTTGTTCAGGGTTCCATCCCTACGTTCCCCAGCACGAACGCGACGGTGCCATCGACCTATTCGGTCATGACGATACGCAATGGCGACAGGTCTGGAAGGGCTGGATAGGTATGATTGATGTCGGCAGATGATACTAGACATCATACTGCAATTCTATGCCTCAATATCATCTGTAAACGTAAATGTAGATCATCTGCATCTGGATATTGACGGGTTTAATTAAGGTTGGTTTGAAATCGGAATTGATGACCATTTCCGCATGCCCATCTCCATCTACCTTGTTTACGCCAAGATTTGCACCAACGATATTATCAAAATGAACGGGATACGGAATTTTCTGGGGATTGGTCTGATAGGTCGGCCGGTCCTCCTGCATCACACCCCTGGGCATCGAATTTATATAATCAAATCTCTGAACCTTGCCATCGACGGTCATTTTTAAGTCGAAAATCAGCTTCCGGGTTTCCGGAACAAATTTTCGGTAGACCAGGGAAAGCGCACTTGCGTTGTTGTAGGGCACCATATCGCTTTGGCTGTAGGCAATTGGCGTAATTGCATTGATAGCTTGTAACGCAGGATCTTTGGCGCCTGCCAAAATGAACCCCTCAAATTTTCCGTCATTATTCTGGTCTTCGAAGCAGAACCGGACGATCTTCTCGAATTTCGATGCCCAATCTCCGATCATTGCGGCGGCAAACTTCGACATCGCCCGCTGATCGGGACCGCAGAAGATCATTTTAACGTCGCCCTTTTTTTCCGGCCGTATTAGTACCGGGGTGAGCTGCTCGCCGGGCTGGAAATCATGGGCGAAACGGTCCAGCGAAGCTTTGAACGGTACATCCAGCTTAACCACCGTCGCCTTTACTATTTGTGCCCGCAGAATCTCGTCTCCCGGCTTAGCTGTAAACGGCATCCCAATCGGATGCACGGGTTCCGCCGGAAGCAACATATCCGGCAAGGGAGCCGCTGCCTGGCGCGCGGCGGTCAATAGCAGCCACGCCATCGCAACGGCCCAACGTTGAACCATGCTTTTTTCGCTACGCATCATGTCCCCCTTGACCATAGATTATTTGATGCCGCTTTAACCGCACGGATTGGCAGCAAACTGGGCTTTTAAGGATAGATCGAGAAGCCGGGCATTAGTTCCAGCTCCGTGCGTCGTGAGAAAGCTTACAGCAGCCTGGCGCATTGGTTCTCGTGCATCGCAAATAGCCCTGCGGTCAAACTGCGCCATATTTTCAAACGCCAACTGTCGCGCTTGCTCGAAAGTCTCCAATACTTTTTCGCCCTCTGGTTGCGAGAGAAGTATTTCGAGGTAACGAACCCTGATATCTTCCGCTTTCTGCTGATCCTGATTCCCTAACAGACCGTCGTTTGAATAGATGCGAGGCAAATGGGCCAAGGGACCGGATTTTTCGTACAACGTCACGATCGGCTCAGCTGCGGCGGCAAGAGTTGCCAATTGACTTTCGTTCAACCCCTGGAGCTTTCGGATCAAAACGTTAACGGTGTCGTCAAAGAGCTTGTCAGCACTCGCCGCGATCGACGTGCGGACAGCATTCGATACTGCGGCTATGTATCCCGGGTGCTGCTGCTCGATCGTCGGTCTGCCATTGCTCGAAGCGACCATCGCAACACGCATGGAGTCTTCGAGATGATGGTCATTTTTTAGCTCCCATTGCGTAGGCCAGATCAGCATTTTTGTAAGTATCGATATTGATTGCTCGCGGGTGCGTTTGGGAGCCGGCGGGAGCTTCAACTGCTCGCGTCGAGCGAAATCAATCGCTCCTTGCCGCACGACCGGTGTCGGCATGAAGTCGTTCACAGGCGCGTTGAGTTCAGCTGGCATCTGCCACCGAAAAGTCAACGCGACCGATTTACCGATAACATCGCTGCCATCGACCCCTTTGGGTGCCACGGTGACGCTCGATGCGGCCTGATATGAAGCCAAGATGAAATAGCGATCTAGCCAGCGCTCTATCGGCTTGGCTGAAAGCGGCTCGACATTCGCCGACGCGGCGCAAAAGAGTTTGCGGTTCGTTTCGATTTGACATGTTATCGTTACGCGTGCCGCAGACTGATTGATCATCGCAGCTGGTGGGAAAAGGTCCTGCATTAGATCGCCGCCAATAGGTGTTTCCAAGCGAATATCACCAAAACGCAGTGGATCTTGGAAAGCGGGCGCTGGATGAGCGTCCGCTGCCGACAGCGCAATGTTGAAGGTCATAAGTCGTGCGCTATCGGTGTCCGGAACGGATGGATCGCGGCGAACACGGCTATTTAGGACACGGTCTGTCGCCGCGGTTAAAAGTCTTTGTGCATCTTCCTCAGCTTGGTTCCCACTTGCCGGTTTTGCGAGATAGGAATCCGTACGGACGAAGAACTGCTGCCAAGTTAAGGGGGTTCCCACAATTTCGGCCGGGAAGCAATTCAACGGGGTACCGTTATGGGCATCGACTACGCAGGTTAATCGCTGGTGTATGGGAGCCGATGGAACTGCCCGCAAATAACCCAAAGTCGCGGCGAGGACCGATGGCGCAGGAGCAATACGTAGATCCTCGGACTTTATCTCCATCGGGGGCGCCACCGGCCCGGAAGGTCGATGGCGGTCGGGAGCTGGTGCCACTTTGATGATCGGCGAAGATGCTTCCGGCAGCGGTACTGATGGCAGCCGAATAGCGCTACTGGGCTTATCGGGCGCCGCCATAGAGGCAGCTAACGCCGCAAACAAAATAGCCATGAATCGCTCCCCCTTGCAGGGCCGTATACAAGGGAATCTCTGAGATCAACATTTCAGTGTGTTTCAATCTAACACACTTAAAACATACCCAATCGTAATGATTGGCGTCAGGTGAAGAGTATACAAACGATGTATGAGATTACCGGAAGACCTAAGGAAACTGGTTGCCGTAGCGAGGACAAGAAGGTGTCGACATATCATCACGACCCTCATGATAGGCAGCCCCGCGTCTAAAGAACAGGCTTCCATTCTCCGCTGCGGTTAAATCCGTCCGACCTAAGCCTCTCAGGGTAGTCCAAGCGATCCTTCAGATGCGCCGGAACGACGCCCTTCATTCCCCTGTTCGTAGTGATCGCGTCGTTGGTAAATCAAGGCTACATTGTCCCCTATCCGACGACGAGCGGCCGAAAGCCGCCGGTCCGCAATCCAACCCGGCGCGGACGCAAAAAACCCCGCCAGCGCGAGCCAGCGGGGCAGGCAATGCAACTCAGGTATTATTAAAAGCGGAGGCCGAGCCCAGCGAGTGCCTGGTGGCGGTCGAAACCGAGCGAGCCCGTTTGCGTGCCCGCTGATGCGTGGTACCGGCTGTAATGCGAGTACCGATATTCGCCCTTCGCATAGACTTTGGACGTGAGCGCGACTTCAATGCCGGCGCTACCACGCCATCCGCCACGGTTATCCGACGCGGCGATGACCGTTCCAGCACCATCGTCATAGCTCACCCTCGCCCTGCCATTGACGTAGCTGGCGCCGACGTAAAACAGCGTCGACTTGCTGAGCTTCGTGCCGATGCGGGCACCTGCGGAGAAATTACGCTTAGCCTTGAAGCACAGCGCGTCGCCGCCGCCGACTTCGCTGCAACGCTTGTTGCTGGCAAGATCGAACGTGCCTTCGACGCCGACGATCCAGCTGTCGCCGACCGGCATGTCATAGCCGATGCCCACGCCGTAGATTGCGCCGTCTGTGCTTTTCTTCGCGGTAAAATTATCGCTCGGAAAGGCGGTGTCCTCATATTTGAGCTTCCCCGAGATGTGGTCATAACCAGCATAGGCTTCCACGCGTGGGCCGGTGAAACCTTCCGCGAAAGCAGGCGCAGAGAAAACCGCAGCCGCCGCAACGACGGTCGCAATAAGTTTGAAACGCATGTATTTCCCCTATTATCGAACGGTGATGATTGATCTTATTGTTCGACCCTGCGCGGCAGATATTGCCTGTGAGTGATTGGCGCAACTTGAATTTTAAGACATCGCTAAAACCATATGGACGTTCTACGTGCTGACTAGGGAAACCGAAACGGGTAAGCGACAGAATTCGGCGCGTGATGCAGTTTTTTCGGGGCGTTACGCAATCGCCACCAAGGATGAAGCCGGAATGAATTGGCCCGCGAGCGCAGTTATCGGTCTCATATCGATCATTGGCACGGCGACTATAACCGGATGGATGTTCATCAGCGGCTTAGCCCGGGGCGTCGTCTATTCAAAGCGCGTCGCTTACTCACGCGCAGATGATCCCTCAAACTTCTGGTTTTATATATCCGCCTACGCAGTCATGTTTCTCTGCACAGCCGGCCTGCTAACCTACTTTGCCATTGACCTCTTGGTCTCTCGCTAGGTTTGTAAACTACGCAATCGCCTCCAAGTTAGGTGTAAGCAACCCCTATGGCCCCGATACCAAACCCTAAAGGACGCTCCGCGTAGCTCTTGATTGGCTAGCTATGGCCGTCGGTATTGGTGGAGCAACCCTGGCGATCGTAAGATGGGTGAAGGCACGGACGCCTCTACCATATCGACGGACATAGCTCCCTGCGGCGCAGGAGCTATCATTCAGGCGCACTCGGCTCGCACTGGCCCGTCCAGCGCGGAGTTCGCCGCCAGACCTCTCCAGCCTAGTATCGCGGCGCTTCGGCGAGGCGCGCGCATCACAGCTTCGGAAGGTTGGCCGACCCCCTAGTTCCGGCGGACAACTCGAGCTGGCACGGTAGGGCGGCTCGGCAGGAGTGCCGACCAGGGGCAAGGGGCATTATATGGATTACAAATTTCGAGCGGACCAGGTGTGGAAGGCGCTTCTTCGCAATGGAGCGCACGTGTGGAGCTATGACCACGATCACGACAACGTAGTGGCGGCCAAGGGCAGAGGATGGAAGGCGACGGTTTGGAGCTTGAGCACCGAGGGGGAGGTGCTCAGCGAACGTTTCGCAACTCCCTCGGAGTTCATCGCTGAATGCCGACAAGAGGCTCATCCGCACGCTGTGCAGGTCAGCCTCGACGGCACATACCTCCTGAAGATGGAAGTTTACCCAAATGGCCGCGTCGTCCAGTTTTGCGTTGAGGGGGAATGGCCGATGTTGATCGCGGGCAACTCAAGAGCGTTGACTGTCCACGAACCAGCGTTGTTGAAACGGTAAATCACACCGCCAGCGGGGGGCATTCAGAGCCGCTTGGATGCCCCATGAGCAGAGGGTCGGTGGTCACGACCCGGCCTGGGAGGCCGCGTTCGGAACGCCGAGCCCATTTATGTATACGGCCATGTATCCTAACGCCGCCGCGAGCCGCTGCCGTTGACGCAAAACTAGCAGAATTGAACTCTGCCGAGTAGAACCCGCGCCGCTCATCAGGATCGGCTCGCAGTCACCTGGGCAGCGGCGAACGACAAGGGTCAGGGGCGGTTCGCGTGGACGAGCATAGCACGAGCCAACCGCGATGCGCGTCCAAATGCTCCGCACCCTGGCATCCCAGGTCCCGAAGAGGATAACGGCATGACGTTCCTGACGGCCGTTCCGGCCGCCGGAAAAGCCAGCACATACGTCCAAAATAACTGTACATTTTTTTCATTATCTGCCTCTTTTTTCCAAACTTATCTACTGTTAGAAATGTAAGGGGCGTTGGTAACTAATGAAAGAGGCATTCAGGAACTATCGATAGCTGTCATAAGCTATCCTCGCAATACTAACGATCAAAAATTCTTTAATGTCAGCGCGCGTCAGTCTAAAGTCTCGACCACATATTGGCCATGGAAGTGCATGGAGATTGGCATGGACCTCGAATATCCTAGAGAAAACGACCCATTTGCTACGGCAGATGCTGATAAGATCGCTGAATATCGCGTCTGGGCACATCGCGCCCTCGATAAACTTCTCGATTATCGGCTGTCTTGCGAGGAGCAGGGTCGCGGTATGAATCAACCCTACCACAGTGTCCACGCCGATTATGCTGGGACGGACGATGCGGCAAACGATCTCTATGTAACAACGCTAATGTTCGCGAATAAGCTCATTGGACGAAGAGCTTTGGCCTTCAATGCAGAAATGTTCGACGAGGGATCTGCGCAGGACATGCGTGCTGCCCTTCAAAAAGTCGTTCGGAAAATGTCGATTATCTGGCCAGCACGACCAGTGTCTCCTTCAAATTTTTACCAGCGGCGCGCTATTCAAAGTCGAGATCTGATCAACGGCTTGATAGATTTGGACCAGGGCTATCTCACGACCTTGTGCATCAAAGGTGATCGGCGCCCATCGGATATCATAAAAGAGCGCTGCCGGTTCGCTGGCGTGTTGTGGTCAATACATCTAAAAGAAAGAGGTGTAAAAAATCACACGTCGCAGATTGTTTCTGCTTTTGAATTAGGTGTAAATGGCAAAAGCACCGTGCAGAGGTGGAAGAGGGAACTCCTTAATCCTAGCGAATATGCGAAAAAGTTGGGGTATAATGATGCAATCTATATCAATTCATTCGTTGCTCGAGCAAAGCTGGTCAATACTAAACTTAACATAGAAGGTTTTGGCGAATATATTTTATATAATGTGTTTGGAGAATACAAACCTTCGCGCCCGACGTTAAAAGGAGTTGGAGCCTTCTACCGGGGTGCCGATGACGAGGAGCAGTAGGGGGATTTGCTCGCTCGCATTTACCGCCTGCCGGATAACATTCGTTCTGCATATGTGATTCGCCGCTAGCGCTGGCCGGCAGCAATCCCTGCGAGTCGTGTCGTAGCCTAGCGGCCAAGCGCGCTGCGCTGGCCTGAAGAAGGGTCGACATATGCAACGCATTAACAAAGCTACGATTATCGGCACGACAATCCTGTCGCGCCCGAACGAATGTTGGATTTTCGAACATCAATATGGACGTAACCACGCGGTTATCTTTGAGGAGGGTTGGAACGCGGCGGTTTGGACACGCCGCAGCTGCGAGCACCCGGGCTGCGCGTGTTCGAACTTCGATCGCCCGACGGACGCGGCAGCCTTTCTGGAAGGCTGCCGTGCGTCTCAACGTCCCTTTGTCTTCGATTTGTGGGTTAACCGCATGGGAAAGGTTCTCTCTGCCGAATATGACGGCACGCAGTTTGCGTTGATCAGCTTCAAGTCTGGCATATGGGAAACCGTCTATTTTGACCTTCCCCCGCGCGAACCTCCCAGCTCCGCAGGCCATGTGACCATTCATTAATGGCCAAACCGGCGGAGGAGCCCCGGCAATTTGTCGGAGATTTTTCGCCGGCAAAGGCCGGCATCACGGGTACCCCCCGACCACTCCTCATTCACTGATTAATTCGGCCTGACAAGGTGCCGATAGGCTTCTGCCGCCGTGTTGAGGGGTGGGGGGATAGTGTCCCTGATACCCCCCATGTTTTCACAAATTAACCCGATAGCACGCGACAAGGGCTGTGCATCTGCAATGCTCAGCCGCCTTCATCGCTCGCTCCTCGGCCTTATCGAAGGAGCAATTTCGTGAACCAGGAACCGAGCACGCCTCAAAATTCTCGTCCCCCGGACCGTTACCTGCGCGAGCCCGAGGTGCTCGAGCGGGTAGGGGTCTCGTGGTCGACCCTACGCCGCTGGGAGCGGGACGGTCGCTTCCCGCAACGCCACAAGATCGGGCCGCGCATCATCGCCTGGCCAGAATCTGAAATCAACAACTGGATGGCGGCCAACGCTGCGTCCACCAATCAGAAAGCAGCATCGTAATGAAAAACCTTCTCCCTGAAGCCCAGGCGCTTTTCCAGCTTGGCTACATCCCGCTCCCCATCCCGCTTGGCGCCAAGGCAGCCAAGCAGCCTGGATGGACAACCATACAACCTACCGAGGAGAGCATCGCGCGCGATTTCGCGCGGTGCGGCAATCTCGGCGTCCGCTGCGGCGACCTGGCAGCCGACGGCACGCGTCTGATGGCGATCGACGTCGACGTGGACGACGCCGAGATCATACGCTGCGTGGAGAAAGCGATCGGTGTGATCGTTCCGACTAAGAAGGGCAAAAAGGGCGCGACCTATTTCGTACGCGTCGATTACGAGCAGAAGACAACCAAGCTAAAGCGCCGCCGCAATGGCAAGAAGGAGCCGGTCGTCGACATTTTATGCCTCGGCGCCCAGACGGTCGTGCCGCCTTCGGTACATCCCGAAACGATGCTGCCTTATAGCTGGATCGCGGGTAAGCCGCTTTACGAGGTGGACTACCGTACCTTGCCGGTCTTTGGACCGAGCCTGATCGGTGAGACCCGAGGCTATCTCGAAAACCCTGACGACCCCATCTATGCCCTCAACGAAATGACATGGAGGGGCGTCGGTGGCGGCGGCGACACCCACGACACCTGCGTCGCCGCGGTCATGGCGATGGTCCGCCGCGGCTGGTCTGATGCGGAGATCCATGAGCGCATCAATCGCGCGAAGCGGGACGCCTGCGAACATGCAGGCGCCGCCTATAATTGGCCGGAGGCAGAGAAAGCCATTCAAGGCTGGATCGATACGGCCAAAGCCAAGGTCGACATGACCCCGCGCAAATCGCAGAAGCTCAGCCACGGCATCTTGGCCGATGGCTTTCTGCCTCATGCGCGCGATCATTTCCGCTACGATCGCGAGCGCGGCTGCTGGTATTTCTTCGACGGCATTTGCTGGCGGCCCCAGTCGGACTACCGCCTGCGCAATGCGATCGACCAGCATCTCTCCGGCGAACTTCGCGACACCCAGCGCATATCGGGCATCGAGCGCTCGCTGCGCGACAGGCCGGAATTTACCATGGACCAGAGTCGCTGGGACCCAGATTTTGACCTGTTCAATACGCCTGAGGGTACGATCGATCTCAGGACCGGTCAGTCCAGATCACAGCGCCCTGATGACCTTATCACGCGCTGCGCCGCGGTCGCGCCCGCCGATAGCTATGAAGGCTCACTTTGGCTCACCAAGTTGCCCGAGTGGTTTGGGGACGATCCGGGGGAGCAGCGCTACATCCAGAAGCTGGCAGGGCTGTTCCTCATCGGCGGTAATCCCGAGGCCTGCCTGCCGCTCTGGATTGGCCCGGGCGGCGACGGCAAGTCGGTCATCTCCAATACGTTCCGTCACATCATGGGCGATTATGCGCGGACCTCGACCGACACCGCTTTTCTGGAGAGCCGGCACGGCCAGCACCACGAGGAAATAGCCTGGCTCCAAGGTGCCCGGCTCGTGCTGGTCAACGAGATCAATGGTAGCCTTGCCTGGAACGACGCCCGGATCAAATCCGTCACCGGCGGGGAGAGCCAGTCTGCTTCGTACAAGGGCGGCCATCTGTTCGAGTTCCGGCCCGAGTTCAAGCTGCTGATCACCGGCAACGAGGCGCCCAATCTGCGCTCCGTCGGTCCCGAGTTCCGCCGCCGTTTCCACGTTCTCAAGTTCACAAGGGGCGTCGCGGCACCCGATACGCACTTGACTGAGAAGCTCAAGGCCGAGGCAGGCGCGATCCTACGTTGGATGATCGAGGGAGCGATGCTCTATTATCAGGAGGGGCTCGAGCCGTCGCCGGCGGTGAAGGCAGCCACGGCGGAATATTTCGAGGAGAATGACACCATCCAGCAATGGCTCGCCGACTCGACCGAAGCTGGCCCCGAATTCCGGGAAAAGGGTGACAAGGTCTATGCCAACTATCATGCCTGGGCGATCGCTCAGGGCTTCAAATATCCTCTGGCCCGGCCCAAATTCACCTCCAAGCTCAAGACCAAGGGGATCATCTGCAAGCCTGCGTCGCTTCCGGGCGAGCCCAACTCGGTGCGCTGCTATATCGGCATCAAGATCGTGGTGGAACACGACTGCGCGGCTCTCTTCCGGACGTTCTGATGATGATGGTATCGGCACCGACGTGCTGCGCGTCGGTGCCGCCCTGTTCATGTTCAAGCCTTCGTCGCAATAGTCTCGACGTGCGCGCCCCAAGTCTCGAATGCCTGTTTCTTCTCCTCCTCGTAGCGATGGTGGAGATAGTGAGCCGCGGCGCCGGACCGCGTGCTGCCGACGTGGCCGATGACTTGATCGGCGATGTCGGGGCGAAACCCCAGCCGCTGCAGGCCGGTGGCAATGGTCCGACGAAAATCATGGACACACCAGTTGGCGAGTGCCGGTGCTCCGGACTCGCTCCGCGCCTTCCGGACGCGCGCGTCGATCCGATCCTTGATCTTCTGATCGCCGGACATCGGGTTCCTGGAATTGCGCGCGGCCGGAAACAGCAGGTCGCAATCCTTGAACCGGGGGATCTGCTCCAGCAGCCCTAGCATTGCATCGGTCAAATAAATGCTGTGAGGGTGGCCGTTCTTGGCCCGCTCGGTCGGGATGGTCCACAGCCGCTTCTCGATATCGAACTCGGACCATCTGGCTGCCCGCACCTCCATGTTGCGGCATCCGGTCAGGATGAGCAGCTTGAACCAGAGGCCCCATCGTCCTTCAACCTCGCTCTGCCGCCAGATCTCACCAAGCTCGGCATCGGACAGGACGCGGGTGCGGATGGTCTTTCTCGCATTGGCCTTGCGGATGCCGGCAAAGACGTTGCGGTCAACATGCTCGCGTTCGAGCAGCCATTGGAAGAAGGCGGCGCCCTCCTGGCGGACCTTGTCGGCCATTCGCCTTTTATCCTGGCCAACCAGATCGTCGAAGATCTTGAGCGCGTGGGTCTTGGTGATCTCGGCGACGCACTTGCCCTTGACCGTGGGCAGTATGTAGCGTCGGAACACCCGATCCTTCTCGTCCCTGCTCCGCAACTGGCTGGCGACCAGCTTCATATATTTTTCCCACATCAGCTCGACGTCGAGATGTTGTGCCTCGGCCTGCTGCTGAATGAGCTCCTTCTCCTTCCTCCTGGCCTCGAGCTTTTCGTCATGCGGGTCTTCGCCCGCCTCGATCCGGCTGCGCTGCTTGCCCGCAAGCGCACGAGCATCGGCGAGGCTCATTCGCTTGGTGCTGCCCAGGGTCAACTTCTTGCGCTTGCCCCCGGCGCGATAAATCAGGCCGTAGCCGGTGTATCCCGCCGGCGTGTGCACCAGCACGAACCCCGGCACGCCGCCGAGATAACGATGCTTGATGCAATTGGGAGGTGACGCCGCCAGCTTTTCAATCTCTTTGACGGTGAGGGGTTTCAGGCGAGAAATAGTCATCGAATGCCACGTGCTACTAAGTAAAAAAACCGTCTTTATAGCACGTAAGACATTGATTTAGCAATCTTTCCGTGAACTTTTTCGTCATTTCGCAGCAGCATCACCACTCTTGGCACCGAGATCGGGGCCAACCCCCGAGAGGTCGATCTCGGAAGTGCTCAAGTCGTCGAGCCAATATCAGAGTGTGAGGGTTTGCTCCTGGACACCGGGCGATGCGGCCGAGTTCTCAATGAGCCTGTGGCGACCCACATAATCTTTGATCTGAGCTTCAGTGTCGGGCGATACGCCGATGATCTTGAGATTGTTCAATGTCCCGTCTGCGCCGAAGGAAAAAATCAATTTTATGACGTCGCTCGGGCGAGAATGGCGGCGCGCAATGGCGCGCACCTTGGCCAGCACATTCTGGTCGATCGCGATCGGGTCGGCGTTGCTGCTCGTAGTAGGGCTTCCAGGGTTTACGAGGGTATTTGCAACCACTGGCGTAAGCGGCATCGGTGACGCCCCCGCATAGGGGTCGTAACCACCGCCGGCGGGAGTCGAGGTCGCCGTCCCGGTTGATATGCTCTGCCCAGTGGTCGCGCTTGCAGCTGAGGGCACCGATATGGTCGAGAGCTTCCATTCGGCCGGCACCACCGGCACCGGCTTTTGAATTGCCTCATCCCGTTTCGGAGCGCTGGCGGCCTTTTCCGACTTCATTTCCGTCCGATCGTCCGAACTGCTGGAGAGATTGAACACCGATAAAGACGGTCCGCCATTACCGCCAAGCTGACGGGCAGGTGCTGCGCCGGTGAGCTTGTTCACAAAGAAGTAGAGAAGCAGCAGATGAACGATGATCGATCCGGCAATCGCGAACCCTTTTCGGGAAACGGACCATTCTCGGTTTCGATCGTTCAGAGCGGAAAGCAGAACCATCGGCTTTGCAGCTTTGACAGGGCGGTCCTCAAGCACCCATTCTTCAACCTGGGCGAATGTCATCTGACGCCCCGGCGCACTATGGCGCCCGCACGCGCGAGTCCGTCAACTCCCGGCAAGCTTTGTGCAGCCCTGCTCATGCCGTGTTTCCGCAAGGCGGGTTGAATTCACGCCGCAGTATCGTGATCGGCCGTCCGATCGTGCCAGTGATTCTGAGGACCTCAAGCAGCCTCGCGCCGTCCTGCGAGATCGCTTCGAATCGTAATGCTGAACCGGGATCCGGCACGGCGGGCTCAGCGGACGTAGCGAGCCCCAGCGCATGTCCAAGTTCCGGCGACACCTGATTGGGGCGTGGCACGCCAAGCCCCGAATATAACGTCAGTTCGCGGACGAGACAGGTGGCGGCGAGCTTGTCGGCAGGGAGCTTCGCAAGGATCATCGGCACCTCTGCCCATGTCTGCAGACGATCATTGGCAATGTGCCTGCGCTGTAGCTCATCAAGCAGAGGCTGGCGCTCGGCTGATGTATATCCAAACCCTTGCAGTGCTGACGCGACCTCATCCGGACTAGCGGCATTGAGATCAAGCCGCCCGACCTCGTTGGATACGCGCACCTGGATCTGCTGATCGGAGATCCGCACGATGCTTTCCGCCGGAAGCTGCGCCCACCGGCTTCTGAGGCCGTTGAACAACAAGTCTGCAGCGGCGGTCTCAACCGCACTCTCCAGCGCAAAATGCGTCGCCATCAATTTGGCCTGGGTCTTGGCAGCTTTGCCGTCGTTCACCCCGCGCAACATCAATATGGCTGCGATGGACCCGCACAGCATCAACAGCCAGATCGCGCCCACCAGGATGAAGCCCTGTTCCTCAGTGTGCGCGCGGGGCACCGACCTGCCTCATTTTCGCGCGCTCGACCAACGGGCGAACCGTATCGAGATGCTCGATGACCTCGTTAGCGACCGCGGTTGTCTCCTCAGGCGATCGCATGACGGTCGGCGTCAGCAGGATAATCAATTCGGTCCGCGCGCCGGTGCGGTCATGGGTTCCAAAGGCGCCTCCCACGAGCGGGATTTGACTGAGCAGCGGAATGCCCGATTTGGTCTTGGTGACCCGGTCCCGGATCAGCCCTCCAAGTGCCACCATCTGCCCCGATCGGGTGGCGACGGTGCTAGCAAGCTTGCGCTGCTGAATGGTCGGTGACGAGATGCCCGAGGTGGTGGTAGGTACCGCGTCGCTCACTTCCTGCGCGATGTCGAGCACGATCGCGCCGCTTTCATTGACATGCGGCGTCACCTTCAAAATGACGCCGGTGTCGTGCAACTCGAGCGTGTTGACGATCGGCGCGCCGGCTGCCGACACGCTTTGCGCCTGCTGCGTGACCAAGGGGACCTGATCGCCTACCTGCAATGAAGCGGTCTGATTGTTGAGCACGAGCAGCCGCGGCGCCGAAAGCACTTTCACGTCGGTCTTCGACTGCAACGTGTTGAGAACGGCGCGCGCCGTCGTTCCGATATAAGAATAGGAAAAGCCCGGAAAGATGGAGGCGGGGGTGCCGCTCCCATTGCTGCTGAGCGTGAACGTGGATTTGTCGTCGAGCTTTTGCCAGTCCACGCCATAGCTCAGATCGTTGCTGAGCGTGACCTCGGCGAGCGTTGCCTCGATCAGAACCTGGGGTACGGGATGATCGATTTTGTCGAGCAGTTCCCGGATGGTCTCATATTGCTCGCCGGTCGCATAGATCAGCAGCGCATTATTCGCCTCATCGGGCACGATGCGCGGGCCCGCGGGACGACTGTCATCGCGGAAATCCTGATAGGGCGTATCGACCGGTAGGGCCTGCTCGGAATTGTCCTTGTTCGCCGGCATTGCCGTGGCTGATGTCGGAGCCGCAACCGGCGTTGCGCTCATGAAATCACTCGACGGGCGCGTGCCAAGCACCGCCTGGAGCGATCGGGCAAGGTCGCGCGCCAGTCCGTTTTGGACGGCATAGCTGTAAAGCTTGGGTTTGCCGGCCGTGCCCGAGTCGAGCCGCTGGATCCACGGCATGACCTTGTCGATATCGCTGCGATTGGCCGCGATCAGAAGAACCGAGCTCAACCTGGGGAACGGCACGACCTTGACGCGCGAGCCGATGATGTCGAGCGGCGGCTGGAAGATTTTTCCGAGCTCGGAGACGAGAGTCAGGGGATCGACATTTTCAAGCTTCTGGAACTGGAACGTCATGTTCGCCATGCTGTCGACGTCGAACCGCGCAATAAGGCCACGCGCAGCCGCGCGCTCTTCGCCGCTGCCGACGATCATGATCTGATTGCGCGCCACATCGGTTCCCGCGACAATCTCCTTGCCCAGGAACTGGGTGACGAGGCGCGAGATTTCGCGGGCGCTGGCATTATGGAGGTCGATAATCTCGGTGGTGTAGCCTGCCGTTGGGCTAGCGTTCGCATCGGTCGAGCTCTGCAAGGTCATATGATTGCGCGCCTCATCGCGTGCGACGATGCGGTAGCTGTCGCCATCCGAGACCAGCACGGCGTTGACGGAGCGGAGTGCCGTTTCCAGCAAAGGCACAAGTGCGCTTCGGGACACCGGCTTGCTCGTGCGCAGCGTGATGTTCCCCTCTACCTTCGGATCGACGCTGTAATCGACGTGCAGCATGGCGCCCAGCACCGCGTCAGCCACGCGGCGAACATCGGCATCGACAAAGGCTAGCAAATAGCCGTCCTGAACCGCGCGCTTGCCAGCGTCGCCTTTGGCCGTGGCGAGCGAAGGCGACGCCAGGCAGACCATTGCCAGGACCAGGCTCATTCTTTTCACGATGTTCATTGGCTGATGGTTCCGGCTCGAGCTTGGTTCATGGGTTGCTGGAAGACTGCAGGCTGGGCGGCAATCGCAGCCGACGGGCTTGCTCCACTCGGCGTCTGTGCGGTGGCAGAGCTGCCTTCTTTGTTGGAGAAATTGAGGGCGATGGTTTGCCGGTCACCGCCCTGTTCAAGCGTGGCGGTTCCGTTCCCGATCGCGAGCAGACGCCATCCATCGACCTCGCCGCCGATATTGACCGTGGTGGTCTCTCCGCTAGCGCTTTTGATGAGCGCAAGCGAGCTGTGTCCGATACCGGCGACCGTCCCGACCAATATTGGCGGCGTGGGCGGCGCGGCTGGCACGCTCGCTTCAGCAAAATCCGTATCCGCCTCTACGGGGCGTTCCCGCTCGGAAGCGAACAGCGGCGCATCCAAGTCTGCACCGCGCAGCGCCAGCATGGCCGGGCTGACCAGGCGGGTCAGGCGCATCGCGGTCACCGGGGTTTCTGGTACGGCACTGGGCCAGAGCAGGACCGTTGGAATGGCAAGTGCAAGGAACGCGCTCGCCCCGATCATGATCTCGCTTTGCGACGGACGTCTCATGGCTGTCCCCATGCCGCGGAGAGGCGCCCTACAAATTGGACCTGATCGTGCGCGGGATCCGTTGCGGACAGCGACCATTGCGACAAGCGGATGAGGGGCTCGCCGCCCTCAAGTCTATTGAGGAAGCCAATCACGTCCTCCTCTTTGCCGGCGAGGCGGACGTCGAGCGCCACAATCCTTGGTTGCGCTGCGTCGTCAGGAACAGCGTTTATTTGGTTGATCGCGAGCTTTGATGACCGCGCGGCATTATTCACAAGGCTGGTCAGCTGGTTCATAGCGAGCGCGGAACTCGTAGTATGAAGGTAAAGGTTGGCGGGGACGGCATCGCCGGCCTTGAGCATCGGACGGGCATCGGTCTGTTCCAGTTGCGCCCGCTCAAGCCGCAGCGCGCGCAGCTCATCGACATTTTGCCAGGCGCCGCTCAGCAACGGCCATGCGATCAATTCGATTGATCCCATGACCAGGAACGCCAGGAGGGTGAGCGCCGCAAATTTGCGCACGAACGGCGACAGCTCGGTCATGGCTGGCCGGCCTGATAGACGAGATTGATGCCATTCTGTTCGGCGGGTGTCTGGTCGAGCTGTTGCAAATTGGGCAGCAGCGGGTCGCTGCCAAGGGCCTGTTTGGCCACATCGGGATCGGACGCAACCGCGGTCAGCCTGATGCCTTGACCATGGTCATAGGCGATGTCGCGCAAGTGAACGGATTTTGGCAAGCGGCCGGCAAGATCATCGAGAAGCATGCTCGCGGTTGAAAACGCCGTCAGTGGCGCGAGTGCCGCCCGCACATGTTCGCGTTCCCGCAATTGGCGTTCGAGTGCGAGCTTGGGCCGAACCTGATCTCTTAACCGCTGGATTGCGGCTTGGTTGGACGAGGCAAGCCATGCGGCAGCAATCAGGATGATGACGGGAATGGCGGCAAAACATGCGGCAATGATCAGCCCCTGGCTGGACAGCCAGCGCGGCAGCTGGCCGAAGTGCGCAGGCCGGACCCTGCGCAATTCGACGAGATCGGTCCCGATGGTGCCGTAGATGGCAGCGTCGAGTTCCTGACCCGAGGCAATGGCGCTCAATTCATCGAGCTGCGCCTTTCGTGCGAACATCACCGGGACCGACAGGTTCTCGCCGTCCTTCTCGACTTTCCCGATCGACCATTCGACCAGCTCTGGCTCGAGCGGCGAAAGATCGGCAAGCTGGAGTGCGACCGCGGTGCGAATGCGGCCGCGTGCCGCGCGCGGCAATGTTACCGTGGTGACGTAGACATAGGGCGGTTCGAGGATCAGCCTCGCCTTGCACTCCCGAACCAACTCGACCAGCTGTTCCCAATCCTCATCGCCAAAGCGTTGGATGGGAATGTCGTTTTTGAACCGCTGACCGGCGTCCAGGCTGACGCGCTCGATCTCGACGCCCTGACGTGACAGCCGAATGTCCGACCAACGTGCCCCGCGCGACCGAAGCGCGATGCGATCGGGCAACATCGCGCTTAGTTCGCTGATCCACCAGCGCCATGCGCGCGCCGCGGCAAGGCCGGGGTTCGAGGCTGCGAGAGCGTTCAGGCTCGGCATGTCATTGAAATCGGATCGAAGAGACAGGCGCCGTCGGACGACAGCCGGGGCTCTGCGCTGATAGCGATCGGCGGCCCGAAAACCGGTTCGAATACAATTCTGATCAGCGCGGGAAGCGACGTAGTGGCAGCCGAGGGCGATGGCGATGCAGAAATTTCGATATGCCTGAGGCCTTCAACGAGGATCTTTGGTGTGGACAGGAAGGCTGGCAAGGCTCTGCCATCGCGCGATCGAAAGCGTGCGAGCAAGGCCTCTCCATTGGCCAGCTTCTCCACATCCAACTCCAGACGAAGCGGCCCGGCGTTCGCGAGCGCCTGCGGCGGCGAGACCGTCAGCTGCGCATGGGTATCAGTGAAAGCGGGCAGGCTATCGCGGTCCGGCACCACGGCATTTTCGAGCAGCGCTTTGAGCGCGGGCGCGATCGTCTCCGCCTGCTTGATTGGTTGTTGAGCATCGGCCGAACGTAGATCCCGGCTAAAGCCGGCGACGACCCCGCTCAACGCAGCCAGAAGCAAGCCGCCAACCACCAGCGCCACGAGCAGTTCGACCAGAGTGAAGCCCTGCTGGTCGCTCATTGCTGCGGCACCGTTTTGAGCCGGCGCAGCGCGCCCCCAAAAAGGCGATGTCCCTCGTCATCGACAATAGCGGTCCTGACCTCTACCAGGGCGGTCAGGTTTCTGGGATCGCGCGACACCACCATTTCATCGACGGACCATTTCAGCTTCCCGCTTGTTCCTTGCGCCGATGCAGTTCCCATTGGCTCTGCGGCAGCGCGAGCAAGCAGATCATCGGCCAGCAGCAGGGCGCGGCGGGTCTCCTGCGAAGTTTTAGCGCGACGGCGGCCGGTTGCGGACCCATCGAAGATGATGGCAAGCAACAGGCTCGACACGACCAGGGCAACCAGCACCTCGACGAGCGTAAAGCCTGCATCGCGGATAGGCTTAACGCGCACGGCTCAGCGCTCCAGTAAGCCAATCCAATGTCCATGCAGGTTTCCCGGCAAGGACAATCACGCCGCCACTGGTCGATCCGTCAGGATAGAGGGTGATGCTGTCGGCATCGCCGAGCGGCGAGGAAATCGACAAGCCAGGTGACAAATCGGCTGTGCCCAGGTTCAGCTTTATGGCTTGACCGTTTGCACTTGCTTGTGCCTGCGCGTTCGCCAGCACCTGGGCCAATTTGGCGCCGACTTTCTCGCGGCCAAGCGTTCCGGAGCTCTGAGGACGCAAAGCAAGTCCAGCCGCGGCAACGAGCCCAATGATCGCCAGCACGACCAGCATCTCGACCAGCGTAAATCCCGCCTGCGCCATGGATCGCTCAGTCGGCGGCTGAGATATCGGCGTCATCGCCAGTCCCTCCCTCAACCCCATCGGCGCCAAGCGTGATCAGATCATAGGGAGCGGTTTTGCCCGGCGAGCGGTAGATGAATTCATGTCCCCAGGGATCTACGAGCTGTTGCTGGCGCCGAACATAGGGACCGTTCCAATCGGGCATGGTTTTTGGATTGGTCCATAGGATGGCGAGGCCTTGTTGCGTCGTGGGATAGGCGCCGATGTCGACCTGATAGTTGGTGAGGCTTTGGCTCAGCGTCTCGAGCTGGATTTTGGCAGCCTTGTGCTTGGCGCTCCCCATCAGCTTCATGACCTGAGGCACGGCGACCGCCGCGATCAGGCCCATCAGCACAAGGACCACCAGCATCTCCATGAGCGTGAAGCCGGATCGCCCGTCATCTCCGGGCGATCTGCTGAACCCGAAGGCGCTGTTATTTTCTTGCTTAAGCTGGCTCTTGTTCATGGAGACCTGAAGAGATCATAAGTTTTTACAGGAATATGTGCGCCATTGTGTGGCACTCGACCAATAATCATTGGATGATGTTACTGGACAACGGAGAGTTAACTAAAGCGTACTTAATATGGAGGGGCGATCAAATGTAATGGCCAAGCCGCCGCCGCCATCAGCGTGCCCAAGGGCAAGCGGGTGGTCGCCTTCACCTCATATCCGCTGATTTGCATGACGATTGCCGACAAAAGACCTAATGCTCCGCTCAGCAACAAGACCAGCGGCAGGTTTTGCCAACCGATCCATGCGCCGATCGCTGCAAAGAGCTTGATATCGCCGCCACCAAGACCTGTTCGGTTGCGAAGCCGGCGATAGATGAAGCTGATTGCGGCAAGCGCCGCATACCCGCATGCCAACCCGGCGAACCGATCCATGAACGTTTGCGGCGCGATCAGGGCGGTGGCCAATCCGGAAAATGCGAGCAGCGCGGTCAGCCAGTCGGGCAGGATCATGTGGCGCAGGTCGAACAATGCCAAGGCGAGGAGTATCCAACCAAGTACCGCCGCAGGCCAAGCTTCCCATCCTCCTTGCGAGAAACTCAGCAAGCCGATCGTCACCCCAAGCAGCTCGGTCACAGGATGCAACCAGTCGATCGGCTGACCGCAGCAAGACGTCCTGCCGCGTTGAACGCCGTAGCTCGCGAGCGGGATCAGGCGTGCATAGCCGATCGGCGCACTGCATTCGTCGCACCGTGAGCGTCCTACGACTGCGGAGGAGGGCCAGCGTATGACCAAGGTCGCGATGAAGCTCCCCAGCACGGCGCCGGTCACGCCACCGAACGCCGTGACCGCCGGGAGTGGCATTCCCACACTCAGCGATAGAGGAGGAAGCGCTATTGCCTCGATCACCCGGCAAAGTCTCCGAGCGAAAAAATGCCGAGCATGACGCCTGCGACGAGGAGGCCGACCAGCCCACCCAGCGAGATGATGGCGATCGGATTAGCAAGCGCCACAATCCGCTCGATCCTCGCACACACATTTTCGGCGATGATGTTGCTTGCCTCATGGCAGGTTTGCGCAAGCTCTCCCGAATGCTCGCCGATCTCGATCAGCTTCACCGCCGCTGCCGGAACGAGCGAGGTTCGAGCCAGCGCGGCCGAAAGACGCGAGCCCGCCCTGACCGCCTGTTCGACCGCAGCGATACAGGCCCGCCACCGCACGCTGCCCATTGCATCGCGCGCCAGTGGCAGCGCGTTGACCACCGACACGCCATTGCCCACCAGCGTCGCAAAAATGGCAATAAATTGGCCGGCCAAATATTGATCACGCATCTTGAGGCCGGGAATACGGGAGCGATGTCTCGCCAAAAACGTAGCCCCCGCTTGGGAACGGAGGATGAGCCATGCAGCCATCGGCACGATCGGGATCGCGAACATGAGCAGCAGCGCATGGCCCGACGTCACTCCCGACAGATAGAGCACCAGTCGCGTCACATCCGGCAGCTTGTCTTCCTGACCCTCGAAGATTGGCGCAAATTGTGGGATGACCAGCGTCAGGACCAGGCCAAGCGCAAACAGCGTCGCGACCAGCACCGCGGCGGGATAGGTCAAGGCCGTAATCAACTGGCGCCGGGTCGAGGCGGCCATGGTCAAGCGCGCGGCAAGCGCGGCCAGGGCATCGCCGAGGCGGCCGGTTCGCTCGGCCGAGCGCACGACGCCAATGACATAGGCCGGAAAACTCCCCAGTTGCTCGATCGCTTGTGCAAGCGTCCCGCCGCCACGCACATGGGCGAGGACTTGTCCCAGCAGCACCTGCTGGCGGGCACGGCCAGCTTGTTCACGAAGCAGATCCAGCGATCGATCGATCGGCAGACCAGCCCGGATGAGCGTCGCCAATTGGGTCATGATCAGCGCCTGGTCGGCGACGGTTAGAGTGGTGGTAATGCGGATCGGCTGGTTAAGCCGATCCAGAAGGCTTGGCGGACCAGAGCTGATCTTGAGCGGCGTATGACCATCCGCGCGTAATTTGGCGACGGCATTATTCTGGTCGAGCGCATCGACCAGGCGCCAGTCCCGCTGTCCTTCGCGGGAGATGACCAGGCAGCGATATGTGCTCATTGCAAAGCGACTGCGCGCATAACTTCGCTGAAGCTGGTTTGGCCGGCCGCGACCAGAGCCAGGCCATGGCCTGCCAAGCTATTCGCGTGGCCTAGGGGGTCCGCATCGTCGACGGCGCTGGCCCGGATTTGCTCGCGCAATGCATCGTCGACCTCAATGATCTCGATGAGCGGTATCCGGCCGGCAAAGCCGGTGCCGGAACAGCTCTCGCAACCGGTGGGCTCGAACACCCGATCGGGCACGTTCACACCAGTGCTTCCGAAAAAGCGAATCTCCTCCCGTTCTGGTGCTCGCTCTCGGCGGCACAGCGGACAGAGCGCACGGACCAATCGCTGGGCGACAGCGGCAATGACCGTGGATGCAGTCAGATAAGGCTCTATGCCGATATCGGCCAGCCGCGTGAACGCCCCCAATGCACTGTTGGTGTGAAGGGTCGAAAGCACCAGATGGCCCGTCAGCGCAGATCGCAGCGCGATATCGGCGGTCTCGCGATCGCGGATCTCGCCGATCATCAAGATGTCGGGATCCTGACGCAAAAAGGCCCTCAGCGTCGCGGCGTAGCTCAAGCCGATTTCGGGGCGGACCTGGACTTGATTAATGCCTTCGATGAGGACTTCGACCGGATCCTCGACCGTCAGAATCTTGACCTCAGGCTTCAACAATCGCGAGACGGCAGCATAGAGGGTGGTCGACTTGCCGCTGCCAGTCGGTCCGGTGACGAGAATGATGCCATGGGGTTTCGCCAGCGCACGGTGGAACGAGGCTAAGGCATGCGGCGGAAGGCCGAGCCGGTCCAAATCGAGCGGGACTTCGGTTCGGCCCAGGATGCGCAACACGATGCTTTCGCCATGCGCGATCGGCGAGGTCGAAACGCGCACGTCGACATCGCGTCCGCGGACCGTGATGCGGAGCCTTCCATCCTGGGGCAGGCGCGACTCTGCAATGTCGAGGCCGGCCATCACTTTGATGCGCGAAGCCATCGGGCCGGCCAAGCCGTCCGAATGGCGCTCGACCTCCTGCAGCCTCCCATCGATGCGATAGCGCACCGAGACATAGCGGGCCATCGGCTCGATATGCACATCGGACGCGCGCCTCATCACTGCGTTGTTGAGCAAGCGCTGGACCAGCCTGATGACCGGAGCGTCGGAATCATCTTCGAGAATGCGCGCGATATCCAAGCCCACGCCGTCGCTTTCGCCCATGGCATCGATATCGAAAGCTTCGCTTGCACCGCGGCCCAGGGCATCGGCGATCTCGGAAAAGGTCGCGATACAAGGCTGGATCTCGGCGAGCGTGGCGAATTCCAGCGCAGCAACCGCTTGCCTGTCGGTGGGATCGGCCATCGCAACTCTGATCGCGTCATCGGTTCGAGCGACGGGGCAGAGCGCATGGCGTAGCAGAAAGCTGCGGCTGAGACCTTCGATGCCGCAATCGGGAGCGAGCTCGCCGCTGGGACGCAGCGGGATGCCGGTCATTTCCGCGAACAGACCGGCAAGCTGTTCCTCCGGAACGAGCCCCAACCGCACAAGTGTTTCCGCCAGCCGATTACGCGTTTTTGTCTGAACCTCCCGCGCGCGATTCAAATCGTTCTGTGTAAGAAACGCTTTCTCCAGCAGGAGATGCTCTAAAGATTCCATACAAAAAAACACATCCATTTTGAATGTAATTTCATACAACCATATTGATTACGAAGCGGCTGATAATTTTGAAGGTAAACATGGTCGTAATTCGAAACAACATAATCATCCTTACTAAAAATTTAGTATCGAATCTCTCTTGCTGCCGAAACGAATAGGTCTAGCCATGTTGCATGGCGAACAAGGATTCGCCACAACAGGGGACGTCTGTATGAGCTATTATCTACGCTCAGGGCGCGCTATTTGTCGTAAAAATCTGCTGAAGTTTTTGGCATCTGCAGCTTTGCTTACGCAAGTCATGCCCGCATGCGCCAACGAGACCACGAACTATAGTTATGATGTGTTTGGACGTCTCACCAATGTCGCCCATTCCGGCACAGTCAATAATGGCGTCAATGCCGCCTACACGCATGACGCAGCCGACAATCGCAGCAATGTCACCGTTACCGGCGCCACCTGCGTGCCGGGCACCGGCAACCGCTATGCGATCACGGCAGGCGTCACCAGTTGGACGGTTCCCACCGGTGTGAACTGCGTGACGGTCTATGCGATCGGCGCTGGCGGCAACGGCGATAGCCGCGGAGCCACTGCCGGAACCGCTCAAGGTGGCGGCGGGGGCAGCTTTGCCAAGCTCAATGTTTATGCGACGACGCCTGGCGCATCAATCCCGGTCCAGGTGGCCGCGGCAGGTTCCGGCAACCAGACTTATTGGAACAATAACACCACGCTGCTTGCCAATGCCGGCGGCAATGGAGGCATCGTCACGGTCGGCGCCGGCGGCGCGGCTGGTGTCGGCGACGTCACCTATGCCGGTGGCAGCAGCGGCAATACGTCGAATAACGGTGGTGCGGGCGGCGGTGGCGCCGCCGGACCCGATGGCGCGGGCAAAGCGGGTGGCAATGTCACCTCCGCGGGTGCGTCGGGCGGTGGCGGAACCGACGGACTTTCCTCGACGGCGGGTGTCAACAACAGCAGCGGCACCAACGGGTCCGCGGGCGGTACCGGTCCTGGAGGTGCGGCCGGCGGCGCCGGTTCGAGCGGCAGTTCCGCAGGTGCCGGAACCAACGGCTCCGGCGGCGGCGGCGGCGGCACCAGTGTCCGCGCTGGCGGCGCCGGTTCGCAATATGGCATCTGGGCGATCAATGCCGGCCCGCTCAACGGCACGACCGTAGGCCCAGGCTCGGGCGGCGGCGGCGGCAATACCAGCGGCGCCACCGGCGCCACCGGCGGCAATGCCGGCGGCTATGGCGGCGGCGGCGGCGGGTCGCGCACGGGCGGCTCAGGGACAAGCGGCATCATAGTGGTGGTCTACTGATATGGAAAAGCTCATCTCATCGGCGCTGGTCGCCATAACCCTTACGCGCGCCACGCGGCGTCTGCGTTCCTCAACCATGGGCCTGGGAGCAATCCTGGTCATGACCGCTCCGTTGAACTGGAGCAGCCCAGGCTTTGCGCAGGCAGCTGTGGCCAACCAACCTGCTGCGACCGCCCAATGCGTGGTGCGCACGTTCAAGGATGCCGACAATGTCGATCGCCCGGAAAAGCTGGTGATCCCGTCTGCTGAAGTAAGTGACTACACGGCGCTGGGCTTCACGCCGGCCGCGTGCGGCGCGATCGATGTCGCAACCTATCGTGATCAAATCTGCAATTTGGCCAAGTTCGGCAACGACGCCGTGCAAAACCGGCTCACGCAGGTTTTAGGTGCGCGGCCGGAGAAGATGTGCACGTCGGCGGAACTCGTGGCCGTAAACAGCTTATCGCTATCCGACCCGACAACGACCGGCTCTGACACGACGACAACGGGATCTGATACGAGCGCACAGGATGCTGCATCCGACACGAGCAGTGCCAGCGGCGCGACGAGCGCGCCATGAGACGCCGGCGCCGTCCAGCGACGCATTCCGCACATCATGAAAATCACGCCTGTTCTCCAAGGAGAGGCACCATGAAATCCAAGTTCGCAACTCCGAAAAAATTCTCCGCAGCTCTGCTATGTTCGGTGGCCTTCCAACCACTGGCCGCTCAGTCGATCACGCTTCCGCCCTCGCCGATCCGGTCCTCGGTTGACGAGCGCGGGGTCGATGCGGCCACGGGCGGCGTTCAGATGAGCGATCCGCAGCTTTCGATCGGCACGCCAACCAATGGCCTTGTGCACACGCGCTATTGGCCGGGAAATAGCGGCTGGCGCCATAGCTTCATGATCTCAGCCAAAGCCGACTCCTCCAGCCACGTGACGGTGACCATTGGCGGATCGAGCACCGGATTCACTCTGTCGGGTGGCGTCTACAGCTCGGATCAGGGTGATGGATCTAGCTTGGTCGACAACGGCGCGTCCTCCTACACCTACACGGGGCGAGACGGCACTACGATCTATTTGGATAAAACGCTCGCGGCATTGAACGCGAGCTATGGCGGCTCGGTGAGTGCAGTGGGAACTGTGATCACCCCCCCGACCGGACTTAAGACCTATTTAACTTATAGGTTGTCGACTTACTCCATTCAGATTTATCCATTTGGCACGATTGATTTTCCTGTACTCCGATTACAGTCGGTGACAACATCAACTGGCTTCCAGCTCAAATATAGCTACGCGACCAACACGCTGACTTCGGCGAGTGTGGATGATTGGGTTCGGATCAGCAATGTCACGGCGATCAACAATGCCATCGATTATTGCGATCCGACCGCCGATACCTGCACCGGGTTTACCCAGACTTGGCCCTATGTATCCTATAGCATTGCGGCCGCAGGTTCAGGTACCATCGAGACAGTTACAAGTCTGGTGACCACCTCTCCGACCGTAACGACCCGCAGCAAATATTATATTACCGATGCCGCTGGAGGCGCCGGCAAGCTTACCGGTATCAGGCGCCCGTCCTCGCCGAGCGCGGACAATGTGACCTATAGTTATGATACGAACAGCCGGGTCAATAGTGTCGCTGTTGCCAGCGTAGGAACATGGACCTACAATTTTTCGCTGTCGGGGACGACGCTGACGGGTACGATCACCACCCCTAGCATCCCGACACCGCGCTATGTTTATTCCGACACCACCGTTCTCCAGCCAACCCAGATAACCGACGAGAATGGTTACACCTCGACATTCACCTACGACACCAACGGCCGGCTCAAAACGGCCGTGCAGCCGGAAGGCAACTATCTCACATATAATTACGACAGCCGCGGCAACCTGACATCGACCGTTGCCACGGCCAAGAGCGGTTCGGGCCTCGGCACACTGACCACCTCGGCGACTTATCCATCGAGTTTCGTCAACGCGGCAACCTACAATAAACCAGCCACCACCACCGATACCGCCGGCAACGTCACCAACTACTACTACAACAGTAACGGGACGCTCGATTATGTCCAGGCGCCGGCGCCGACGTCGGGTACGGCACGGCCCGAGGTGCATTATGGCTATGGCACGGTCCAGGCCTGGTTCAAGACTTCGGCCACCAGCGGCGTCGTGCTTGCTCCAGATGCCGTAACGCTGCCGACCACCACCACCACCTGCGTGACTGGTGCGTGGCCCTGCTCGACCGCCAATCAAATCGTGAACCAGCTCGATTATTATGGCGGCCCGTCGGCAACCAATCTGCTAGTACAATACAGTACGGTCAAATCCGGTACAGGCTCGCCAACCTCTACGACCACTTATGCGTATGACAATATCGGCAACGTGACGAGCGTCACCGATCCGGTCAATAACGTCACGCCGTTCTTTTATGCCGCCGACAGACAGTCGCTCGGCTACCGCAGCCCGAGCCTCGATGGTTTAACCACAAGCATCCGGCCGGCCGTGGTCATCCATTATAATGGAGATGGCCTGCGCGACTCGACCAGCTACGGCTCCTATGATCCCACCACGACGGGTTTCACACCGCGGCGTGTGGAATATGTCGGCTTTGACAGCGCCGGCAGAAAAACCCTGGACGGCTTGTCCGACGGCACTACCAATTTCGCGATCACCCAATATAGCTATAATAGCGCCGGCCGGCTGGACTGTACCGCCCAGCGGATGAACTCTGCGACCTTCGGATCGCTGCCGTCTTCGGCCTGCACCCTGGGCACGGCGGGCAGCTACGGCAACGACCGCATCACCCATTATGTCTGGGAATATGCGGGGCTGTTAGGCTACACTCAGTCAGGCTATGGCACCACCTCGCAGCGCACCGATGTCAGCTACATCCACACGCTCAACGGCCAAGTGGCGACGATGACCGACGCCAAGGGCAATGTGACGTCCTATAATTATGATGGGCATGACCGCCTGCTGCGGACGTGCTACAACACGGCATTGGCCTCTTGCAGCGACACGGCGCCGGATATCGTGAAACTGACCTACGACAGTGTCGGCCATCTGACCAACCGTGGGCTGCGCGGCCATTCGCTGGCGATCACGATTGGGTATACCTATGACAATCTCGGCCGGGTGACTCACATCGCCTATCCAGGTAGCGGTTTCTACGATCAGCCGGTCGACTTCTATTACGACAATCTCGGGCGGCTGACCAATGCGATCGACGCCAACACCCATGCCGCCAACTATGTCTATGACGCGCTGGGCAATGTGGTCACGCAAAGCGACTCGGTGGGCGCGCGCACGATGTTGCACGATGCCGCCGGCCGCCGCACACGGCTGACCTGGGCTGCTGATGGTCGCTACGTGACCTATGATTATGACGGTGCGTCGAACCTGAAGACGATCAAGGAGAGCGGGACCACTGCGTTGGCGACGTTCGGCTATGACGATGTCGGGCGAAGGAGCTCACTGACGCTCGGCAATGGGGTGGTGACCAGCTATGGCTATAATCCGCTCGGCGTGACGAGCCTGGGCTATGACCTTGCCGGCTCCGCCAATGACCTGACGCTTGGGTTCAGTTACAACCCGGCCGGGCAGATCGTGACCAAGACCTCGTCCAACAATGCCTATGCCTGGACCGGCAGCGTGAACGTCAACCGCAACTACTCCACCAACGGCTTGAACCAGTACACCGCGGCCGGTACGATCACGCCCACCTATGACATCAAGCAGAACCTCTCGAGCGCGGGCGGCACGGCCAGCTACAACTTCTCGACGAAGAACGAACTTGTGACCAGGAATGACACCAGCATCGGCTTCTACCATGATCCGCTTGGCCGGTTGGACGACATCATCGGCGGCGGTCAGGGCTTCCAGTATGACGGCGAGCATATCTCGACCCAGATTCTCGATGCTTCGCCGTTCACGATCCAGCGCCGCTATGTGTGGGGCACGGGCGCGGACGAGCCGCTCGTCTGGTACGAAGGATCGGACTTCTCGAACAAGCGCTATCTGGTGGCCGATGAGCGCGGCTCAGTGATCGCTGTGACCGACAGCAGCGGCAACCCGATCCAGATCAACAGCTATGACGAATATGGCATTCCGGGCGCGAACAATCTCGGTCGGTTCCAATATACCGGCCAGGCCTGGATTCCTGAGCTCGGCATGTACAGCTACAAGGCCCGCATCTACTCGCCCACGCTCGGCCGGTTCCTCCAGCCCGATCCTGCCGGCTACCCAGATGGGCCCAATAACTACAATTATACCCTCAGCGACCCCGTGAATAAAGTGGATCCGGCTGGGTTGGACTGTATCAACGACGGCAATTTCCTTGACTGCTGGTCCACAGCGGATCCCTGTGCAATTGACTTCCAATGCCAGCCATTTTATGACCAACCCATTGATTTCGACGAACCTCCCTTATTGCCCATCTTGGACTTCGGGGGTGACCCTGGTAACAACACGGATAACAACAACGATAACATCAAGGTCACCGATCCGCGCAACAAGACGCCAGGGCCGCAGCCGCAAAATAACCAGCCCAAGCCCTGCAGCCCGACTCCTGCGCAGTTAGCGAACTCGGGTGCTGTTTCATTCCGGTTCTCGGAGGGCAGCGCGACTCTACTTGCAACAAGCGGTGATGCCTTCGGAACGTTCAAAACTGCGGGTGGGTATTCGGGCACATTCCACGCGTCATTTGATGGGGGGTTCATCGGTGGCAAAGGCTTCGGAGCGGCCTACGGCACTGGCTCCTCGCAAAGCCTCGCCACGTTCAAAGGGGTAAACTATAATCTTATTGCGACGCTTGGACCGTATTCGATCAGCGATAATTTTGATCCCAGTTCCGGTGCACATGTCGGTCAGACGGATGCACTTTCGAGAATTGGCTTGGGCCTTGGCGTCACGCGATCTGATACGACGCTCGTTACGATCAGCTGCCCGAGGTGATTTTGATGTTACAGTCTCCATCGGAAATCACGCAAAATAAAAAGGTTCGTCTAGCTATAGCGATCATCCTGATTGCATCGGCGGCCGTGTTCTTCCTTTACACGAGATGGACTGCTCCAAACAAAGGCGCTGTGGATGGCGTGTATCGGAACGGGTGTTGTAGCGACATTATTATCCGGGATGGGCGCGTCTCTTATGGAAGTACGGCGCTGGACATGAAGCTCCTGAACATGAAGTTCGGTTTGACGGGCTACGTGGATGGGCAGTTTACTAGTCGCGGCATACGAGCCTCTAAGGAGGCGACAGCTATAGCCTTCTCCGATCAGGCCGGGAAGCGCACCCTCACACTCCCGATAGATCGACAGGACCACACCTTCCAGATGACAGAAGGCTTTGGAGCGAAAGCCGCAAAGTGACCCGTGTAATCCGGGCACAGCGGATTCGTTTTTTGAAAACGGATTGGATGCCGTTGGATTGGTGGGTGACGGCTTGGCTGTCGCTGGCGCACTTACCGGAAACCCTGTGTTACTCGGTGTCGGCGAGGGCCTAAACGTTATCAGCACCCTTGGATCTGTAGCGCTGGATGCAAGTCAAGGCGACACTGTTGGATTAGCCTTTGATGGCGCAAGCTTCGCAGCAGGCTTGGTGCCGGGGGCTCGGATCGCCAGACGACTGGGCGGTGCAGGTTTTGACCTTGGCAGGCGAGCAAACGGCCAATTTGCTAAAAATTGGGTCGGCAAGCGTTTAGCTCAGGATATTGGCACCAAGGGACTTCAGTCACAAACCGTCGGAAAGACTCTTGACGCTGTGAGGTGCTCGCGATGAATTTTTTCACGTTCTTGCCGTTATTCGGCTTAGCTCTTTGGCTTGGCGCAATATACGTGGATAGCAAATTCTCTTATAAGACGCCTGCAGAAAGTAATATAAAATTGAGAGATGATGTTCCTTGGTGGAAGAAGGTTATCGTTTGTCACAATCATATTGCAAAATATGGCGCATTGTTTCTGCTCTGGCTGGCGATTAGCGCGGATGTATATCTTTTCCGTGCATTCGGGCGCTCAAGCATCCATTACATTGTTATCGCAATCAGTGGTATAAGCATCCTTGTGTATATCTTGGCACAGGCTTGGCGATTTATCGTAAAGGAATCAGACAAAGTGCCATAATTTAGGGGTGCCCTAAAGCGGAGCCACGGTTGCGGCAACGGTTGGGCTGCACGGATGGCCGACAAAGCTGATAAGGTCAGTTTAGTTTCTGACGGCATGGCTGGGCCTCTGGAGCGCTCGGATACCGTTGGGCGCAGATCTCAGCCGCGTTGAGCGCGTATTCTTCGAGGAGACTGCGCCTATGCTCGGAAGCTAAGATGGCGGCACCAAATCTGATGCCGACCATCGAGCGGCGCGTGCGTGAAGCATGGAGTAGCTTCTATGCCGAGCTTCGCAAGCTGGGTGGTCACGCCCTCCCCAATCGGTCCGCCGATATATTTGTCGTGCGGCCAACCGACGCAGGAATCGAGGTAGAGGTTCAGCCCGTAACGTTCCGCCTAAAGGAGAAGGCCGCTCGGACGGACATATCGATCTATGTGACCGTCACTGGCAGCCTCCTCTTCTCGCCGGAGTCAACGCGCGACGATACCGGCAAGCGGTTTCGCTACCTGGGTCGGCTATTTCGGCGAGGTGAAAGACAAGCGCCTGCAGCATATCTACGGCATGCATTATGACTATAACGAGGAGCTGACCGCGCACGCGGTGTACCATTGCCAGGTCGCGTGGATGGCCGGCTACGTCGAACACATTAACGCCGCGCATGATCGCACGAGAACCTCAGCAGCAGCGACCAACTTCGAGATATCGCCCCCGGCTATGGTAAGGGTACCAAGCCTGGCGCCGCGGTCATGGACATCCTTAGGCCTGCTTACTGCCAGCAGGCTGTGATCTTCCATGATCATACCAGCGACGGTGCAGAGCCGGTGCGCCAGATCCAGCAGCTCATTGTCCATGCGTGTCTACCGCGCGCACCACACAGGCGGAAGTCGGCGCGGAAATCCAGACCCAGCTTTTGCGCGGGTTCGCACTTCGGACTGGACTGTTGCGGCGATTGGAGCGGTGGGGTGATGACGACCAGCTACAACAACTATACACCGCTGGGGCCGCTCCAGATGGTGCTCGACCTTGCCGGCACGATCACGCCCACCTATGACATCAAGCAGAACCTCTCGAGCGCGGGCGGCAGGGCCAGGGCTCCGACCTTTCGGTGTATCCAGCCGTGTACACAAGGAGCGCGTATCGTGATGATAGTGTGCGTATACACATGAATGATCAAAAGTAATTTCTACCGAGATTTCAGGCCGTTGATCCTCTGCTCCTGCTAGCTCGTGTAAGCCCGTGAGAACATAAATAGAACGCTTTGGGAGCAGAGGGTCGCAGGTTCGAATCCTGTCTCCCCGACCACAAAACCCGCGGAAAAACGCCATTTTCTAAAATCTCTGGGGTATTTGGTCGGAAGGCTCCCGGAGCTGTGTATACGCCGTGTACACAGATATCTCAGCGAACACCGAGGTGGTCGCCTCGACATCGACGATTACGGCGTGCTCCAGATCGATCAGATAGTTGGTCGAGTAGGCGAAGAAGGCCCGTTCGCGCGACGCCGCCGTCCAGCGCGCAGCAGGATCGGTAGGCGCCAACTGCTTCGGCACGACCCGTGTCGCGGCACCGAAAGCATCATCGTCAAGCACGGCGAGATACTCACGCACGGAGCGGCCGGCGGCACCGGGCGGCAATCCCTTGCTGCCCGCCACGGCCCGCTGGCGGTCAACGTCGGCCCGGATCAAGCTGGCATCGACGGCGAAGCCCTCGTCGCCGACCAGCCCTTCCGCCATGCATCTCGCCACCGTCGTCTCGAACAGCTTGCGCAGCAGATCGCTGTCGCGGAAGCGGCCGTGGAGGTTCTTCGAGAAGGTCGAGTGATCCGGCACGTTGCCGTCCAGCCCCAATCGGCAGAACCAGCGATAGGCCAAATTAAGATGCACCTCGTCGCACAGTCGCCGCTCGGAGCGGATACCCATGCAATAGCCGATAATCAGCATCCGGATCATCAGCTCGGGATCGATCGAGGGACGGCCCGTTTCGCTGTAGAACGGCCGCAGATGCTCGCGGATCTCGGACAGGTCCACGAACCGATCGATCGCGCGCAGCAGATGATCCGCCGGCACATGTCGTTCCAGGCTGAAGCTGTAGAACAGCGCTTCCTGCGCCACCGTCCGCTCACCCATCATCGGTCCGTCTCCGCCTGCCCGCGAAGACTGAATCACCACCCCGCCACTACTTCAAGCCTGCCTTTTTCAACACAATCGACCCAAAGCCGGTCATTTTCGCTCAGTTGTGCGTGCCCCAAAAGCGGACATCCCTTCGATTGTCAGCGGGACTGATCCTCTGATGGGCCGCTCGATCACACATGATGAGATTAAGCGCCGCTCGAGGGATAATCGGAACGGGACGGCTAAACCAATGGACCAAACGATCGCTTGAATAGCCCTAGATTTCTACAGATGCCTTTCAACATCGTGCAGATGGGGAGGCGGCTCCCTATGGGAACCGTGTGCAATGTGACCCGTTGCACCGGAGCGGGAGGTCCGCCGCCATGAAGAAACGCCGAGACAAGCTCCGGATCAAAGAATATAATGGTCCCGCCGGCGGTTATGGCTCGCTGCGCTCCCTCGCGCGGATCCTGTCACAGGAAGAAGTGGCGCAGCGGGCCGCAACCACGCTCAACAAGCAGAACAAGGCCGACGGCTACATGTGCGTCAGCTGCTCCTGGGGAAAGCCTGTGGAGCCGCACCCTTTCGAGTATTGCGAGAATGGCGCCAAGGCGACCGCGTGGGAAACAACGAAGCGGCGGGCCAAGCCTCGTTTCTTCGCCACGCACACATTGACGGAACTCGAGGGCTGGCCCGACCACAACCTCGAAGAGGCGGGCCGGCTGACCACGCCGTTGCGTTGGAACCCGTCGTCCGGCCGGTACGAGCCGGTGTCGTGGCACGATGCCTTCGCGGAGATCGGCCGCGAACTCAAGGCACTCCAGCACGATCCGGACCAGGTGATCTTCTACACTAGCGGCCGGGCCAGCCTCGAGGCCAGCTACATATATCAGCTGCTCGCGCGGATGTACGGCACCAATAACCTGCCGGACAGCTCGAACATGTGCCACGAATCGAGCAGCGTCGCGCTTCCGCAAAGCATCGGCGTCGGGGTGGGGACGGTGAAGCTCCAAGATTTCGAGCAGACCGACTTCATCATCTATCTTGGCCACAATGTCGGAACCAGCGCCCCGCGCATGCTCCACCAGTTTGAGGTCGCGCGGAAACGCGGCACGACGATCATCAGCGTCAATCCGCTCCGGGAACCGGGGCTAGAGCGATTTAAGAATCCGCAGAACCCGAAGGATATGCTGCTCGGGCATGAATATCGCATTTCGGACGAAATCCTGCAGATCAAGGTGGGAGGCGACACCGCCACGCTCACCGGCATCTGCAAGGCACTCATCGATATGGACGATCAGGCAGCGGCAAAGGGCGAGGCGGGTCTGACGGATCGCTCCAAGATTTGCGCCGAAACCAAGGGCGATGGCGGCTTCTCGACCAAAGCCGCGGCCGCCGCGAGCACATCGCGCCGAGTGCTCGACCATGATTTCATCGCCGAGCATACGACCGGCTTCGCCGAATTCTCCGACTTCTGCCGCAAGGCGGACTGGGAGGAGATCGAGCGGGTCTCCGGCCTCAAACGAGAGGATATGAAATGGACCGCGGAGCGCCTATGCCGAGGCGCCGAAGGCGATGGCGCTCTATGGCATGGGGATCACCCAGCACGTCGGCGGCGTTGAAGCGATTCACATGATCTGCAACTTGCTCCTGCTGCGCGGAAACATTGGCAAGTCGGGCGCGGGCGTCCTAGCGGTCCGCGGCCATTCGAACGTCCAGGGGCAACGCACAGTCGGTATCACCGAAAAGCCTGAACTCGCCCCGCTCGACAAATTGAAGGAGCTCTACGGCTTCGAGCCGCCGCGCCACGAGGGCTACACTACGGTGACCGGTCTTAAGGCTATGATCGAAGGCAAGGTGAAGGCGTTCGTTGCGCTCGGCGGCAACATGGTGCGAGCTGCTCCGGACAGCGAACGCGTCGAAGAAGCCTGGCGGGGGCTGCGACTGACTGTGGCGATCGCGACGAAGCTGAACCGCAGCCATGTCGTGCACGGTCAGGTGAGTTATCTGCTCCCATGCCTGGGCAGGATCGAAATCGATCGCCAAGCCTCAGGCGAGCAGGCGCTCTCAGTTGAAAGCTCGGTGGCTCAAATCCATGGCTCTCGCGGCCAGGTCAAACCCGCTTCGCCGGACCTCATGTCCGAACCGGCGATCATCGCCAGCATTGCCAAGGCGACGCTTCCTCCGAACCCGAAAGTGCCGTGGGACGAGTGGGTCGGAAATTATGCCAAGATCCGCGACGCCATTGAGGCTACCTGGCCGGCGACCTTCAAGCGGTTCAACGAACGGCTGTTCGCACCCGGCGGCTTCGAGCGGCCGCTCGCCGCGCGCGAGCGCAAGTGGAACACTCGCTCCGGGAAGGCCAACTTCCTAGCTCCGACGCGGCTCTTCGGTGGGGCCAGGGAATGGAGATGCGGCGATGACGTGCTACAGCTCACCACCTTCCGCTCGAACGACCAGTTCAACACGACGATCTACGGCTATCACGACCGGTTCCGCGGCGTCTCCGGAAGCCGCCGCGTCCTGTTCATGAATCCCGTTGACATGAAGCGCTTGGGGCTGACCCGGAGAGACCTCGTCGACGTCACCACGGCGATCGACGACGGCCGGCGCCGAACGGTCGAGGGGTTCCACATCGTCCCCTACAATATCCCAGAGGGTTGCTGCGGCGCCTACATGCCCGAGGCGAACCCACTGATCCCGCTCGACCATCATGACGATCACGCCCTCACGCCGGGCTATAAGGCGACTCCCATCCGTGTGACGCGGTCGGCGGCTGCCGAGTGCATTGATTAGTTACTGACTGGCGCTTCGGAGGGGATGCTCCGCTGCAACTCGCGAACGGCAACTTCGCCAAACCCAAGCCGGTGCACCGACAGGTCATAGGTCTGCACTGAACAGGCTTTTTCTATTTCCTTGCGGCCACACTCCGAAAGAGCGGTTTCGACGCAGGGGATCGCCGAAGGAACCAAATTGCGGTCAGTGCATCTAACTCACTGTGACAGAGGAGAGGTGCAGTGGCATCCGTTCCTGAAGCCGTCCCGCAAGACCCGATCCGCCGCTATTCGAACACCGCTGTAGCGCTTCACTGGATTACCGTAGTTGTCGTACTGACGCAGGTCATTCTCGGTTTCGCATTCGCAGAGTTCATGGCGAAGGGACCAGCGCAAGCTGAGGTTTTCGCTTGGCACAAGACACTCGGCGCGTTGATTCTGATACTCGCGCTAATCCGCCTCGGCTATCGCCTCATGAACCCACCCCCGCCGTTTCCGCCCGAGCTTCCGCGCTGGCGACGCATCGCGGCCGTTTGGAACCACCGCGCATTCTACTTCCTGTTGATCGTGCTCCCGCTGAGCGGCCTGATTGCCGTTTCAGGAATGTCACCAAACGGGCACACCACACTCGTAGGCGGCATCAGTATTCCGATAATTTCTGGAATTGCGCGGGAGACTGGCGAAACGTCTGGTGACCTACATGTCGTGCTCGTCTTCACGACAATCGCTCTGCTTCTGCTGCACGTTGCTGCCGCCATTTTCCAGCAATTCTTCGAGCACGATCGCGCTGCCGGCCGAATGCCTCCGTTCCAGGCTCCCGGTGGCGAACAGACGATTATTGGCCAAGGTCGAAGACTGGCCGCGCATGATTTTCCTTGAGTAGTAGTTGTCGGCCATCAAGTCCTCGCCGACTCTTGATGCACGCCACCGCAATCGGAACGGAAGCCTGCGGAACCGACTCCAATAGGCTGTCGTGGGCAGGCCTGGGAGAAGGGAAATGGCGTAGGCTGCAGCTGCCACGGGGCGCGCTCAGACTACGAGGGGTCGCCACCCAGGCAATTTCGCAATTTGACCCATTGTTGTCATCCATTGGACTAAATGGCGGGCTCGAAAGCGGACGCATCAATCTTGGGAATCTATCGATAATGGACGCTCGATGGCAGGCGTCATGGCAAAAAGGCGGTGTCGAAAATGTAGGACGACTCAGACCATCCTTGCCACGTAAAACAATCTCGATCGGCTCGGACCATCCAACATCCGCCAGACCGCAGCTTACAACAATACTGGCGAAAAAATGTATCGGCTTGAAAATACCCGCCCAGGCATTCTGCGCCCTCTATCCAACCATTGCACTTCAAAGGGGATCCCATCCCCGCCTGTTGGACACCCCTTGGGCAGGCGGCAGCAGGTTGGTCCCCCGTGCTCGTGCCCCTTGATTGCCCTACGCGGCGCCTTTCCCGCTGCGTGAGTTTGGGCGGCCCGAGTTGCCGTCGTGAAATGGTGGCCACTCATTTCTTGAGGTGTGATTTGATGCCTGGCCTCCACGCTCGTTCTGTAGGCCTGAACTGATCATATACGTGACCCCGGTGATAGGGTCGGTTGAGCGAAGTCCAATCACTGCCGGAAAAGTTGAAACTGTCTGGATTTAGCTCGTCGTGCAAATGCACGCCGAAGCGATCACCACGCACCCACCGGACAGTTCCTGCGACCTCATCAATCGGGCCGAGGCGGACGAACACTGTGTCTCCGACCTGTAACGGATCAAGATGAGCCTTCGCGCCAATACCACGGCGCGAAATGTTGCGTATCAAAACAGCGGTTTCCGGCAAGCGATCGCTTCGAATCGTGGCATGCACTAGTCGCGCAGGGCGGTCCTCGCGAGCGCTGGATGCGCCGTCAGCGGCTATGATTGGCTCGAACTTCACTCGTCGACCGCGTGAAAGCAGGCGCTACCGAGCATGAGCCGAGTGCTCATAGCAATTACGAACATCGAATGGCTTCCTCTCGAGGAGAGCACATGGCGATGCAGTATTAACAACAACCTAATTTCAACGACTTATGTGCAAAGATCCACCGTCTAGGGCGGCCTTCAATCCTTCAGCATCAACCGCAACTCTACCAGCCTACGCCGCGAGGATGAACGTGCCGATAGTCCTGTTTCACCTCCAGGCGTTCGCCCGATTGATAACAGCCGGGATCGCTTAGGACGGTCACGTCTTTCGTGTCCCCTCGATCGCAAGCCTCAAATCGGCACCACGCTCACGCTACTCATACACATGATGCTGCTGGTGTGCCTGTGGGGGAGCATCTAGCCGGCACTTATCAAGCATCACTGGATATGGGTGGGGGACCTTCCCGCCCTCTCCTGAGCCCGAACATGGCCGCTCAGGTTAAACGTTTCGTCACTACGCCCTGCGGTAGTTTTACTGTAAAACCAAGGATATACGATCCGATCGAGCCTCTGCTCGGGATTAACTCACAGGTAAGGTTGGCACCTTATCGGCCGCAGCCGGGGGAGAGAGGGTGTGCATGCCTGAACGTCTCCCTGTGCGTGAACCGCGCCTCAACATCCTTGTCCGCGCAACCATTTTGTCTCCCGTCCGGCAGGACGTTTGCATTCAGAATGTTTCGAGCACAGGCATGATGCTGATCGCGGCATCCCCTCCAAAACGCGGCGATTATGTTGAGATCCAGCTGAAGGCACGATCGCTTGTCGGCTATGTAGTCTGGTCGAGTGAACGGCGCTTTGGAATCAAGCTTCGCCAAAGAATTGTACCACAGAGCCTTTTGTCAGGTTCGACGGCTCTCAAGGATGAGACAGGGAGGATAAGTGCGGAGCGATATGCTCGTTTGCGAGCGCCCAAGCATCCCTGCGCAGATGCCCGGCATTATCGAAGACTCGGTAGTAAGATCGAATTTGCGTTTATCACCTTGCTTGCGGCCAGCGCAGCGCTGACCACCGGAGCGCTCGTGTTCCAGGGACTTAGCCGGGCACTTACACCTGTGGTTAAAGCGCTCCATTGAGCCAGCATCTGGCACGCCAACCTCGGCAACGAAGCGCGGCCATCTCCGCCTTGTTGGCGTTCAACCTGAAGGGCGCAGGCCTAATGTTCTCGATCGTCAACAGCCACACTCAGAGGATACACGGCCCTATACACGGCCCCAGCAGGTCTATTGCCACAGCGGAGGCGACCCTCTGCTCAGCTAGCAGAGGGTCGATGAAAGGCCACTTGGCAAAACCCGTTGCGCGCGCGTTTTTTGATGGAGAGGATCATAGATCGTGGGATCTTAACGAGGTACCATCTCGGAAACCACGAACGTCGAATCTCAAGGCCGATGCGTCGAGCGCGCGGTTGCATTCTGCTCCCGTAGCAGCCGGATCGTCTCAGCTAGACCTTACTAGTGCCACATGAGGTCATGGCATATTTGACGCGGCCATACAGCAATGCGAGAGGCCCCGGCCGATGCAGAGCTAAAAGAATTTAGTCTTCGGAATATGCGTGATGCGGCACGCGAGGTCGGCTTCCCCCGAGGCGACGATATAGTGATCGCCGGCGTCGGCAATGCCGGTGGTGAAGACAACATCGCGGACATACATTAGCTCTTCGAGCGGCGCGGTGAGCGCGTGATTGGCTTCCAGCAGCGGCGCATGCTCGGTGCGCAGCGTCTTCGATGGATCGTCGCGATCGAGTAGCGACCAATAGGTGCGGTAGATGCCGACGATCTCCTTGGGCTCGACGCCATGCCACAATGTCAGCCAGCCCTCGGGCGTCAGGATCGGCGGGGTGCCGCCGCCCATCCGCGCCGTCGCCACCGTATGCGCATGCGGGCGGATGCCGGGTGCGATATGCGGCTTCCAGTGCCGCGCGTCGGGCGAGGTGGCGAGGTTGACCGATGGTCCCGCACGCCATTCGCTGCCGGGCGGATAGGCAAAATAGAGATCGCCGAGCGGCCGAGTCTGCGCCCAGTAGCGCCCGTTGATCCGGCCTTCGAAGATCAACATGTCCTTGTTCTGGTGATCGAGCACGATATCCTCGAACCGCCAGTCGAGGCCGTTGTCGGAGACATAGAGCGTCGTCGAATGGCGCTCAGGACTGACCGAGCAGGTCGTCATCAGCCACTGGCCTTCAACCTTGCTGATGCGGGCATCTTCTACGCCATAGCATTGCCAGCTCCCTTGCGGGGCGATCGCGCGATCATAATGGATCGCGATGATGTCGAGCCCGTCGGGCGAAAGCTCGACCGGCAGCAGCCATGACAGCGACGTCAGCGCCATGATCTTCCAGCCGCCGCCATGCAGCATAAACTTGCGCGGATCGGCGGTGTTGGCGAGCTCCAGCGGCCAGCCATCGAGCACATAGCCGCCTTCGTCCCAGCGGATCGCGTGCACCTTCGCATCGCGGATCGGTGTGCGTAGCGCTTCCGCCACGCGCACCATCATCAGCAGGTTGCCATTATCGAGACGGGTGAGGCCGGGATTGAACGCGCCCAGCACATAGGTTTCGGCACCAAGCTGTCCCGCCAGCGGCGAGCGGGTAAGATCGATATCGTCCGGCACGAGTACCAGCCGGTCGACCCCATAGTCGGTCATGGATGCTTGCGACGGGTTTCGACACGCATGAGGGAGACGGCAGTGCGGCGCGGCTGGGCGAGCATGAAATGCGCCGCCGCCGCGATATCCTCGGCGCGCAGCATCACGTGATCGCGGATCAATTCGGCCTGCTTCTCGGGGGGATATTCGGGATATTGAAAATCGGCGCCGGTGAAACCTGGTTCGATCAGGCCGACTTTGATGTCCTGTTCGGCCAATTCCTGGCGCAGCGCATGGGCAAAGCCTTCGATGCCGCTTTTTGCGGCGACATAGATCGAATGCCCCGCGCTTTGCGAGACCGCCGACATCGATCCGATCAGGATGATGTCGCTGCCTGGTTTCATTCGCGCGGCGGCGGCCTTGGTGCTGGCAAGGTAGGCGGTGAAATCGACCGCGATCTCATAATCGAGATCGGCCTCGGCCGTATCGGTCAATGCCTCGGCGGGCACGGCGGCGTTGACCACTGCCACGTCAAGCCCGCCCAGATAGGCGGTGGCCGCCTCGAAAAAGCGTGTCACGTCCTCGCGCCGCGCGAGATCGACAGTGATGCCATCGCCCTCGCCGACCTCGCGGATGCGGGCGAGCGCATCGTCGAGATGTTCGGGCGTGCGTCCACAGACGAAGATCTTCGCGCCCTCGGACGCAAGCAGCACCGCGATTGCCCGGCCGATGCCGGTCGTCCCGCCCGTCACGGCGACCTTGCGGCCCGCTAAGCTCGGCTGTTCGGTATGCGCATCGGCGCGGTCAAGAACCTCTACCATGCTAGCTCTCCTGGGTGTCGCAGTAGAAGAAACGGCGCACGCGCAAGTTCCTGCGCTAGCCAAATTTACCTGTCGCCAGGCTTGCCAGGTGCCAAACTCACCAGGTTACCGTGATGCGCCCGTCAGCCGGGACGACATATTCGATCCGGCCGCTGTCCTTGTGGTGCGGTCTGATCCGGTCACCGATCCCGGTTGTCACCTCGATCTCGGGCAATCGCCTGCGGGGGAGCGGGATGATGGCAATGCGGGCCGCGCAGCCATCGCCGCCGCCGAGCTGTACGCTGAACGCGCATTCGGATGGGCGCTCGCTCGCCAGCAGGAAATGATCGCAAAACAGCCGGAACGGGGCGTCGCGGACGCTGTGGAACATGCGGCTGGAAAACACGAAGGCCGAGCCGACGCCGTAGATCTCCTGCCCGACCTGTCCCGCCGGCTGGCCGTCGATATAAAGATCCTCAACCGGGAAGGAGAGCTTGCGATCGACATGGCCGTTGCGCGCTTTTTCGGAGAGTGCGTCGGGCGGCAGCGCGTCGGGATAATAATACCAGGCGCGATCGAGTGCGTAGCGGCAATATTCGCTGAGCAGCAGGCGGACGGCGGGATCGGTGTCGGGGCCGCTGTCCTTCAGATAACGCTCGAACGCGGCGAAACTATCAAAGCATTCGTACATCGCCATATAGGGTGCATCGTGGAGCGCGGTCACGCCGAGGAAATTGCGGTAATGGCGCGCATGGCCGAGCTGCGATTCCCAGAAGGCGGTGTTGTGGAACAGGCTCGCCAGATAGACATAGCTCTGACGCAGATAGCTTTCCTCATTGGTGATGCGCCATAGCCGCATGCAGGCGGCCGCGCCCCAGGCGGTGAGGTTGGCCTGATAGTTGAGCTCGAAGCGCATCCCCCGCGCGGCGTCTATCGCGGCGCGCGCCTCGTCGAGATAGGTCTTGTCGTCAGTGAGCTCGAACGCCTGCAGCATGACATAGGCGTACATGCCGCCGACATCGGTTTGGCCTAGCCCGTCATCGTTGCGCGCCTCGGTTATCACCGAAAAATCGGTGACCTTGAACTGGATCGGCCATTTGTAGCGGAAGTGATGCGCGGCCCTGATCCCATAGCCGATGCACTGGAGAAACAGGGTGCGCGCTCGCCGGTCGTCATCAAGCGCGAGCCGCCCTAGATTCATCAATGGATGGTAGAGATACCAGCTGTCGACCGCGTCTTTGTCCTTGTCCTTGCCGACATTGGGCAAATAGCGCCGCAGCGTGCGCAGCTTGGAATCGTAGAATTTTCGCAGGCCCGCGGCGAGCTCGCGGCGAAGCGGAATCTCCTCCTGCTTCCACGCCTCATAATCGCGGATCGCGGCCAGCGCGGAAAGCTGCACCATCGAATCCGGATATTCGGAGGCTGTGTAGGGATGCAGATAGCGGAAGCCGTAATGGCGGATTGTCGCCTTGCGCGAGGCCGCGAGGTCGTGAAGCGACCGCTCGGCGCGTTCGACCCAGTCGTGGAATTCGACGCGCGGTGGATCGAGCCGTCTGTAGATCGCGCCGAGCAAGGCAAGATAGCGCCGCGCCATCGCCTGCTCGTCGGCGTCGGTGTCGCGGTGGAAGGCGAGGAAGGCGTCCGAGATTGTGATCGCCTTCTCGGCCGGCAGTGGATCGACCGGTGGAGCGCCCCTCTGCGGTGGTGTAGGCGGAAGATAGCCGATCTCCGGCCATTCGCCCCCGACCGCTCCGTCTGGCTTGGTCTTGGTGGCGCGGTAATAATCGTTCATGCTGGTTAGGTTCTGGAAATAGAGCACGCTGCCGAATTCAGGCTCGGTCATCCGGAAATAGCAGACGCCCGCGTTGAGCCCGCGTTGTGCGGCCTCGACCTGTCCAGCCGCGCCGAGCGGATCATCATGCTGATCGAGCGGATAGAGATCGCGCGGCAGGAATGGCACAAGCAAATTGGCGCGCGGCTCCAGCGCGGAACGGACGTGCAGGATCGGCACCTCGTCGCGATGATGCTCGATGCAGACGCTGTGGCGCCCGCTGGCGCTCTCGAAGTGGATTTCGGCCGAGCTCTCGCTCAATTGACGTAGCTTTGGCTTGACGCAGCCGCCGATCGCATGCGCCGCGCGGATAGCAAGCCCGCCGCGCCCCTGCCGCCGCACCAGCGCCCACAGCGCGTCCTGCCCCGCGCAAATCTCGATCGTCAGCTCGGCGATGTCGAGTTCGCCCAGCACCGTCATCGTGCGTTCGCGCAGCTCGCGCTGCAGCAGCAGCACGGCTGCGCTGACGCCCGGCCAGTCTTGCTGCTGCTTCGTACTGATATAGGCTGCGGCGGTCGCTGCGTTCATCCCCCAACAACCCACGTCGGGGCAAAGCGTTTCAGCGCTCTACCGCGCGTCATTAGCTGAGCACGTTGGGCAGACCATTATCGGAAGGCTCTACGCTCGTGACAGACGGTCATTTCAATCTCATGCTCGCGAACAATTGTGCGCCTGCAAGCGGCGTGTTTTTCTCGTCCAATGAACATTGAGCTTGAAACCCACCCGAGCTGCGCAGATCCAGAACAACTACTCATCCGAGCGGCATACGCCACCGAGGCCGCGCGACGCGCCTGCCGAGCTTGGGAACATGGAAGCGATCCGGAGGGCACGGTCGAGATGGCAGCCGAGGCGCTGGTGCAGGCCGGCGATGCTATCGCGGCAGTCCGGCACGAGGATAGCTCGCTCGCCGTCCTTGATCTTCTGATCGCCCGACATCGGGTTCTTGGAATAGGCGCGCTCGGTCGGATCGTCCATAGACGCGCCTCGTTGTCGAACTCGGACCATCTGGCTGCCCGCACCTCCATGTTGCGGCATCCGGTCAGGATCAGCAGCTTGATCCAGAGGCTCCATCGTCCTTCGACCTCTCTCGCCAGCCAGATCTGCCGCTGCTCGGCATCGGACAGCACCCGGGTGCGGATGGTCTTCCTGGGATTGGCCTTGCGGATGCCGGAAAACACATTGCGATCGACATGCTCGCGCTCGAGCAGCCACTGGAAGAAGGCCGCGCCCTCTTGGCGGACCTTGTCGGCCATGCGGCGCTTGTCCTGGGCGACCAGGCTGTCGATGATCTTCAGCGCGTGCGCCTTCGGGATCTCGGTGACGCACTTGCCCGTGACCGTGGGCAGGATGTAGCGCCGGAACACGCGATCCTTCTCGTCCCGGCTGCGTAACTGGCTAGCGACGAGCTGCATATATTTCTCCCACGTCCGCTCGACGTCGAGATGCTGCGCCTCGGCCAGCTGTCGGGCCAGCTCGCGTTCCTGCTTCCTGGCCTGGAGCTTTTCGTCATGCGGGTCCTCGCCCGCCTCGATTCGGCTGCGGTGTCTGCCGGCGAGCGCACGAGCGTCGGCCAGGCTCATTCGCTTGGTGCTGCCCAGCGTCAGCTTCTTGCGCTTGCCCCCCAGCCCGGTAGATCAAGCCGTAGCCGGTATAGCCTGCAGGCGTGTGCACCAGCACGAAGCCCGGCACGCCGCCGAGGTAATGGTGCTCGATGCAGTTGGGTGGGGTCGCTGCCAGCTTTCCATCTCTTTGGCGGCGAGCGGACGATGGACGAGATGGTCGATCGCGGCATCCAGATCCTCGACCGTCTGGTTTATGTGATTGTGTCCTTCAGCACCATCGCCTCGGACATGGATGGCTCTCCCGTCGCAACGCGTGCCGCTGGGAGCAACCCTGCGGCCGGTTGCGATCATGATGCCACCCTCTGCAATCCGGCATGCTTTAATTCTATCGGAAGGAAGGTGTCGGGAGAGAAGCGGCCGCTAGCATTTGCGGATACGCCCAGGATGAGGAGATCAAACGTGAAATCAGCTTCGGGACTTTTCGCGCTCGCTGCGCTTTTGTGCTCGGCGCCCGCATTTGCCGCGGAGGACAATCCGACCGTGGAATCACCTCCCGGGTGCATAACTTCCAGCAGCTCGGCCGAGCAAAAGGCGGCTGCGGCGGACAATATCATTTCGCTGATGCTGGCGCCTCGTCCTGGAATGCCTCCCACTCCGGGCGTCCCACCGGCCACCTTCGCGACCGACATGACCCCGTTGGTCAAGCAAAACGTGTTCGGTAACGTCTGGCCCCGGTGCGGCCTGAGCCGGCGTGATCGCAGCCTGGTAACGCTGGGCATCCTGATCGCCCTGCGCGCCGATTTCGAGCTGCGCTATCATTTCCCGATCGCCGTCCGCAACGGCCTGACGCGCAGCGAACTGGAAGAGGTCATCTACCAGGCATCCGCATACGCAGGTTTTCCGGCGGCGGCGAGTGCACGCGTCATTGCGCAGGAGACGTTGCCTGCCGTGCCGGCAAAGTGAACCCTCGGCACTGCACAGCCTGCCCAGTCCGTGGCTTGGGCGCGAAAAGTGAACTTGGTGAAAGGCGCAGTATCCTCGCGGCGACTGTACCGGACAAAATTTCTCATACGGGAGAGCGGCTTTGAAGCTTTGCGTGCTTACCCCCCATTCGATGCATCTGGCGGCGTTGACTCAGCCGTGGGAATACAGCCTGGACGGAAACGATGTTTGCACCGCCATGCAACTTGCGGACGACTTGGGGTTTGCGAAGGTCGTAATGGGGGAGCATTTCGTCATCCCGACAAACCATCTGTCACTGTCGGGCGACCATTACTTCCATACAGCCGTGGCGCTCGGCGTGATCGGAGGGTGCACCAAGAACATTCGAATGACGCCCGCGATCTCTATCCTGCCGTTGCAGCATCCGATCGTCCAGGCCAAGGCATGGGCGACGCTCGACTGGATGACTTGCGGGCGTGCCGAAGTGATGTTCGGGGTGGGTTGGCTGAAGGAAGAGTTCGAGTTCCTCAACGTGCCATTCCATGAAAGAGGCAAGATGGCCGACGAATATGCAGCCGCAATGATCGCGCTGTGGCACAACGACTGTGCCACGTTCGAGGGCAAATATGTTTCTTTCCGCGATGCCTGCCTGGCTCCCAAGCCGGTCCAGAAGCCGCATCTGCCGATGTGGTTCGGCGGCGATGCCGAAGCGATGCAGAAGCGCGTCGCGAAGTTCGGTGACGGTTGGCAGCCCCAGACGCTGCACCCGGAGCGGTTTCCTGAACGCATCGACTTCATCAAGTCACAGCCCGAATATGATGGCCGACCAATCGGCATCAGCTTCGCGCTGGACCAGTTGAAAGTCGGAAAGGAACACGAAGTTCTCTCGGATCCGCTGGCGGCGGGCTCCCGCGATGCGCAGGAGGTGATCGACCAGATCGGCTGGCTTGCCTCCCGCGGGGTTACCGAAACGTCGGTTCCGATTCCGCGTCTGCAGGATTTCCAGGAATATCTTGATTATCTGGGCTGGATTGGAGCGGAAATCATTCCGGCAGTACGGGATATCTGATGGGCATGGCTCAGGAGGCACTCTGCGCCGTTCGCCTTACCTCCATCGAGGTAAGGCAGCACTCTGTCCCAACTCTAAATCTGTGCTATTGGTGCTGACGGCGGACAACCGCAAGCAGCAGCTGGGGCTGCCGGCGGTACCGCAACGGCGCGTCGGGCAGAGCCTGGTCGAGATGCTTGGGCTGGGACGGAGCAGGGGTCAAACATTGGGATCTAGGGCTTCGCGCCTTAAATGCAGTTGTTCCGAAGCAAAGCGGCCCTTCCAAAAACCGATAGTCCGTTTCCAAGCTTATGGCTGATCGAGAGGACGGTCTTTTTCCTTCATCCTGGAACGGCGAAGCGGCTCAGCGCAGCGATCCTCCGGTGGTCAGTTGGCGGCTCCGTCAGTGCAAAGCGAGAGGTGCCGCCACAATGCTGCCTCGCCGCGCTCCCAGTGGGCCGAGCGTTACCGCAACGTGCGTGATGGTGCCGCCGAATGCGCCATCGCCGGCCAACGCCTCGGCAACGGTCACCCCGCTGTCGTGGCCGATGTCGAACGGCTCTCCCATGCCGCTGGCCATCACGATGCTGCGGTCAATCCGGCCCGTCGCGACGGGCTTGCCGTCGATCGCCAGCATGACCGTGCCGCCCTTGCCCGAGCCCCCGCCGTCATAGTCGAAGTCGAGCGTTAGCCGGCTCGCGCGGCCGGCCGGCAGCGGGGTGGAGGACACCAGCCTGAGCTTGTCGCCGGTCAGGTTCGACAAAGCGTGCTCAAAGGTCGGCTGGCCATCCTTCAGATAGAGGCTCCAGCCGCCGAAGCGGCTTCCATATGCCGCGATCACGCCGGTCGCGCCGGCCGGCGCGATGACATCCGCGCTCAGCGTGAAGGCGCGGTTGCAGAAAGCCGGCGCGGCTTCGCTCGCCACCGAGAGATCCTGCCCCCAATAATCATAATGGTCGCGCGGATGGAGATAGACCTGCCGCATTCCGGCCATACGCGCCAGGCTGGTGCGGTCGTCGAGCGGCTCGACATGATATTTCGCGGCTTCTTGATCGAAAAGCCGCTGCATTTCGCGCAGCCGCGCCGGATTCCGAGCGGCAAGGTCGTGGGTCTGGCTGAAATCGGTGTCGAGGTTGAACAGCTGCCATTGATATTGCGCGGACAGGTTGACGTTGGTCTCGGCGCCGAAACCCATCTGCCATGGCAGGCGGATCGGCACCGTGCTGGCCAGCCAGCCATGCGAATAGATCGCGCGATTGCCAAGCATCTCATAATATTGGATCGTTCGCCGATCGGGCGCGTGCGGATCGTCGAAGCTGTATTCCATGGCGATGCCGTCGATCGGTTGCTGCTTCACCCCGTCGATCTCGGCCGGCGGCACGACTCCCACGGCCGCATAGATGGTCGGCGCGATATCGATGACATGATGATATTGCGGGCGGATGCCGCGCCCCCGGATTCCTGCGGGCCAGGAAATGACCATACCGTTGCGCGTGCCGCCAAGATGTGAAGCGACCGACTTGTAGTAGGGGAAGGGCGCATTCATCGCGAACGCCCAGCCGGTGCTGTAGTTGAGCTCGGTCTCGGGGCCGCCCATCGCATCGAGCATGGCGAGTTTGTCGGTCACGGTCGATCGCTTGTTGGCGATCTCGCCTACTTCGGTCAGCGTGCCGCCCGGGCCGGCCGCCGCATCGCCGCCATTGTCCCCTTCGATGAAGATGATCAACGTGTCGTCGCGCAGGCCCATCCGATCGAGCTCGTCAAGAATGCGGCCGAACTGCGCGTCCTGAAAGGCGAGCTCGGAAGCGTAAACCTCCATCATCCGCGCCTGAACCCGCTTTTCATCCGGCGAGAGCGTGTCCCATGCGGTGACTCCCTCGGGTCGCGGCGCGAGTGTCGTCCCGCGCGGAATCAGCCCCAGCCGCTCCTGCTGCGCGAGCGTTTCGCTGCGCACCTTGTCCCACCCGCGGTCGAATCGGCCGCGGAATCGTGCGATCCAGTCGGCGGGCGCCTGGTGCGGCGTGTGGGTCGATCCTGGCGCGTAGTAGACGAAGAAGGGTTTGCCGGGCGCGGCCGCCTGCTGCTGGTGGATCCAGTGGATCGCATCGTCGGCAAGCCGCGCGTCGAGCGTCTCTACCGGTGGCTGGTAGGGCAACTGGGTGGTACCACGATAAAGCAGCGGATGCCATTGATCGGTATCGGCGCCGATGAAGCCGAAGAAATATTCGAAGCCGAGCCCGGTCGGCCACAGGTCGAACGGGCCGGCGGCGGAACTCTGGCCGATCGGCACGTCGTGATGCTTGCCGAAGAAGGCGGTGTTGTAGCCGTTTTTGCGCAGCACCTCGGCAATCGTTCCGGCGCTGCGCGGGATGAAGCTGTTATAGCCCTCGGCTCCGACTGCGAAATCGGTCAGCGCCCCCATGTTTACCGCATGGTGATTGCGCCCGGTAAGCAGCGCCGCACGGGTCGGCGAGCACATCGCGGTGCTGTGGAAGCGGTTGTAGACGAGCCCGCTCCGCGCGAGCCGCTCGAGATTCGGTGTCGGCACCGGGCCACCGAACGCCGAGGCTGCGCCGAAGCCGGTATCATCAGTCAGCACAAGGAGGATGTTGGGCGCGCCGTGGGGCGCTGTCGGTAGGGCGGGGTAGTCGGCAGCGGCAGGTGCACTCGTCGCCAATTGGGCGTGCGAGGGGGCTACGGCGATCACGGCGGTCGCGATCAATGCTGCGGTTCCCCCGGCAAGCCGGGCGAGCCACCTGCGGCGGCGTACAGGAAAAGCCGTCATCCCTTTCTCCTCACCTCATGGCCTTCGCGCACGACGCAGCGAAAGCCGATATGGGACGTGGCCGAATCGATCGCCTGGGGGTGGCGCGCGGCCGGGCGGTAGCGACGACAATAATTTTCGGCGCAGAGATGCGACCCGCCCTTGAGCACCTTGCGGCCGATGCCGTCCGCCGGATCGGCGCTGTTGCGCCGGTTGCCACCGCGCGGGTTGCGCGGCACCTCGCAGCAGCCGCCGCGCGTCGTCTTGGCGCGCGTGGGCGCCGGGGGCAGCGACCACCAGTCGCTGGTCCACTCCCAGACGTTACCAATCATATCATACAGGCCGTAGCCGTTCGGCGAATAGCTGCGCACGGGCGACGTGCGTTCATAGCCATCTAGGAGCAGGTTGGAAAAAGGGAACAGTCCCTGCCAATAATTGGCGAGCATCGCACCGCCGGGAGCAAGCGTGTCACCCCAGGCATAATCTGCGTCGACCAACCCGCCGCGCGCGGCATATTCCCACTCCGCCTCCGTCGGCAGCGACTTCCCGGCCCAGTGGGCATAGGCTTCGGCATCGCCATGAGCGACGTGGACAACTGGATGCTGATGGAGTCCGTCGATCGAGCTCTCGGGGCCGAGCGGACGCCGCCAGTTCGCGCCGAAGCGGAAATGCCACCATTGCGTGAAATCGGTCATGTCCACCGGCCCAGCGGTTCGTTCGAACACCAGTGAGCCCGCCTGCGCCTGCTCGGGCGCGAGGCCGGGATAATCGGCCGAATTCGGCGCGATCTCGGCCAGGGTCACATATCCTGTCGCGGCGACGAAACGCGCGAAATCCGTGTTGGTGACCGGCGTTTCGTCAATCCAGAAAGGATCAACGCGCACTTCGCGAACCGGTCCCTCCTCAGGATAGAAGCGGTCGCTGCCCATGCGGAAGGCGCCACCATCGAGCCGGCGCATTCCTGCCCCCATGGTACCGGCCGCAGCTAGGCGTAAGTGAGCATCCAGTCGCCCATGGGCCTTGCGAGCCCGCCGCGGGCGGCCGCGGGTCACTACGAACTGCCATCCGCTCGCGGCCTAAAAACAGCTGGTCGGGCTGGCCTGGCCCCCCGGCGACAGCCGCGTGTGTCGCCGCTTGCACCCGGTGCGCGTATCATTAGGCACGGAAATAGCCGTCCTGTGAAGCACCGAGGAACCGGCTGCTGCGCTGTGCCCGGCTCGCTCGCCGCTTCGTCCGCCACGATCCTCTCGCTAAGCCGTTACTCGTTTACGCTAGGAAGGGGCGGCGAGGTATGAACCTGCCGATCGGCAGGGACCAGCGGCGCGTATTTGCGCGCTCCGCGGCAAAGGGAAAATGGAGAATCCCCATCACCTCCGTATGGATGTTTTTGTAAGTACCGCGGTAGAGCACCAGGTTGGCGTGTACGGGCACGGGTCGATTGGTGCTGCTTTGTTGGCAGGCGCTAGCACGCAAGCGGCCAAATAAGGTGTTTGGCCGGGCCTATGATCCGTGCGGCGATGTGGTCGACTTTGCCATGCCTTGGGCTGCAATGATACCGAACTCTGCCCGGTGCGAGAGAATCGCGTTAGCAGGATGGTCGTCTGGCATAAGGGCAACTCGCGGGTGCGTTGAACCGCCACTACACCCTGTTGCTCGACGGTCTTGGCAGTGACGAAGCGCATGGTGGGTAGCCTCACATATGAACCACGCTATCGCCCTTCTGGGGTCGCCGAATCTCGATCCCACCTACGCCTTGCGCGGTTGAAAAATGGATTCAGCGATGCCGCAATAATCAGTTTCGACCGCAAATATACTGCCGCACAACTCGAAGTTGGGATGACTGGCACTGGCGAGATATTTGCCAGACGTAATGTACAGCGTCGAGAAATTTGGTCCGCCAAATGCAACCATCAGCGGAGAAGATACCGGCGTATCCAAGTAAAAATCCAGCTCTCCATCGGGCTTGATGCGAGCTACATGGCCGCCGCTCTCCCCGTTCGCAAGTGCTACCCAGTAGCCCCCGCCAGAATCGACCGTTGCACCATCCGGAAATCCCAATTCCGGGGTAAATTCAGCAAATATGCGTTCGTTAGAAAAGGTGCCAACCTTCGCGTCATAATCATAGGCGTAGATTTTTCGTTGAAGCGACTCGGCCCGATACATAGTTTCGCCATCTGGACTGAACGCCAAGCCGTTCGGAATGTCGATGTTCATCGTTGCCAGAATTTCGGCGCCATCGTACCGATAGAGGGTGCCTTTGATCTCTCCGATCTCCTCCAGCGTAAGCGGCATGGATCCAACCCAGAGACGCCCCTGGCGGTCGCACTTCCCATCGTTAAAGCGCCAAATAGCGGGATCGAATGGGGCCTTCTCAAGGCACCTCAACGTGCCGTCAGCAAAGTCCAGGTCGTAAATTCCATCCTGGCATGGGATGATTGCGCCGCCACCGCCTCGAAAGACAAAGCAGCCTGGCGTCGTCGGCAAATCCCATACGCGATTCTCGCCTGAAGATGGATCAAACCGGTTGATTTGACAGCTTTCTATGTCGATCCAAAACAACGCTTGTTCGGGATCGGACCAAGCGGGAGATTCCCCGATGCCGGCGTTCCAGCGCAGGACAAGTTCTACTTCGCCTTTCAATGGTAATCTCCCTCCGATTATAAACGAGATAATTGCGGTAAACCCGGACATGGATATCGACGCCGAGGATATCGACGATGTCCTTCCGCCGTTATTCTGTTGTACCGTTTACAGACCCCACCCGTTATCATCGCTGGAGCACGACCGCTTCGACAAGGCAGCGCAATGGCTGGCAGGCTTATCTCGATCGACATCAGCCACGTGGATTTACATCGTTCGACCACTACCCACAGCAAAGGCAGGCATTGTGACTACGCTAAACACGGCGTCCTCGATGCCATCGTTCCGCCAACTGTGGATTATGCCTCTATCGATGAGGAGATCCCCAGGCGAAAGGGTGACGCTACCCGTTTCGACGCCAAACGTAATCTGGCCGGAGATCATGGTGATATAGTCGATCGTGTTCGTCGCGTGCATTTCAGATCGACTGCCCGGTGGCATTCGTGCGAGATTGAAAGTGCTCGCTGCGGAATGTATCAGATTAAAGTCGAAAACCACACCAGGCTGCGGAAAAGCTTCATTGTCAGCTGGAGCATTCTCCGTCATCCAGGCTAACACGTTACCTGACGAGAAGCCCGACGAGAACTGCATTTCCTCATCGATCACAATCGCGCTTTCACCTTTAGATTCGAGTCCGGAAACAATTCGGCGGGGCATCGAGCAATCCTTTCGACAGGAGTCTAGACGGTTGGCCTCGCTCGCTCGCGTTAGGCTGGGTCTCAATCAGCCCGGAGCCTCGCCAAGCCCTACGCGATCTGCCGCCTTCTTCGGTAGGACTGTGGCGGTCTACTGCAATTCTTGTGAATGGGGTCCGAACCAAACCATAAATTCGTTACACTGATCACTTTTCTTCCGGTCGGGTGCATCTGTCTCGACCATCATCATCAGCGCGGCGGTGAGGTAGTTTTTCCAGAATGCAAGCGCTTTGGCGGAGACACAGTCAACATCTGTAAACACGGGCAAAGTTCTTCTGGAAAGGCTGAACCCAGCCAATAGAGAAATCGCGTGAGCCTGAAATACCTCCGCGCTCGCCCTTGCGTGAAATACCCCCTGCTCTTGTCCTCTCGCAAGAGCCCGTCCAATTGCATCTCTATATGCCAATGCTGTTTTACGAACAATCGGCGGTGGAATGATCTGTTCGTGAAGTGCAACGTCTATCAAAAGCAAATGGGCACTTCCAATATACTCGTCCAGCATGGCCGATATTATATCGGCAAGTACCTTCCGCGGATCTTGCTGTTGATCAACGCGATCAAGCGCTTCCCGGTAGCGCTGCGCCGCCCTGCTCAGCACCAACCGATAAATCTCGCCCTTGCTGAGACTATACTGGTAGACCGTCTGCCGGCTGACGCCAGCGTTTCTGGCGATGTGTTCCATTTTTGTGGCTTCGAAGCCGATCCCCACAAAAAGCTCCTGTGCGGCATCCATGATCCGCTGCGCGGCCTTCGATCGCGGGCGAGCAATACTCGGCATAATCCCTCCTTGCAGGACCTCGTTCGCTGTAACGCTTCGATCACAGGGAACCATCAGGTTCACACAGTGTCAACGGTTTCGCTTTGACAATCATAATAGCCCTTTTTACCCCAGATGGCGAAATATTCCATGAATTAAAACAACTGGAGAGAAGATTCTGTCGCGCTGTCCGAGAAAAACCACCGCCCACGCATAGCCTAAGGGAACGGCAATGAGCCGGCATTCAGCCTAGCTACAAGTCGCGATGACGCGAGGCGGTTGAGCTTTGTTCCGTAGAGTCGGCTATTTCTCATAACTACAAAATAATCGGTAAATGGAGGGGATAAATATGCGCATTATTTCTTCACCTAGCGTAGCATTGTTGATGACGGTCGCACCTGCGGCACTATCACCCACGTTCGCGCAGTCCGCCGCGCCTGAACCGGCCGCAGGGGCGCCAGCCGGCCAGAGCGGCCTTGGCGACATCATTGTTACGGCGCGGCGAACCGCAGAAAATCTGCAGCGAGTCCCCGTGGCGACATCTGTGATCAGCACCCAGGCGCTTTCGAATCAGCGAGTCACCGTCGCGCGGGATCTGCAGTTCGTAGCTCCGAGCCTGGTGGTGAACCAGGATGCGCTCAGCGGCAGCAGCGCACCGGTGTTCGAGCTCCGCGGCCAGCAGCAGACGCTGGGTTCCGACGCCACGGTCGTGACCTATTTCGGCGACGTTCCGGTAGACACGCGGGTGATCGCGGCTGGAATATACGACCTGGAATCGGTGCAGGTGATCCGCGGGCCGCAGGGCACACTGTTCGGCAAGAACAGCACTGGCGGCGCTGTCGTCCTTACGCCCGAGCATGCCGATGTGAGCGGTATTAGCGGCAACGCCAGCATCGCTGTAGGAAACTATGCTCTGAGGCAAGCCACTGGCGCGGTCAACGTGCCGTTGATCAAGGATGTGCTCGGCGTCCGCGTCTCCGGCCAGATAACGCGCCAACACGGGTTCGTGAAAAATCTCAGCGGCCCCGACGGCAATAGCAAGCATTACGAAACCGCGCGCATTGCGGTGAGGTTCACGCCGACCGAGCGGCTGAAGAGCGATCTGCTGTTCAATTACTTCAACGGCAATCAGCAGGAAAATCCGTCCATCGTGTACGAGCTGGGCGGCTTTGCGTTGTTCTTCCCGCAAGCTCTTGCGGGTCTGGAGAGGCAGAAACAACTCGGCAACAGGACAGTTGATTTTTCCTTTTCGGAGAACACCGATAAAAACCGCAGCTATTTCATCAGCAATACAACATCCTATGATTTGGGCGACGTAACCGTTAAGAATATCGTCGGCTATTATAAAATCCATACTGATAATCGCTTCAACGAGACGAGCTTCAACTTTCCCCTGGTGGATGCGGAGCAGAATCGTCGGTCGCATCAATTCAGCGAGGAACTTCAGATAAGCGGGCGTGCGTTGGACGGAAATCTGAGCTGGATCGCCGGCGGTTTCTATTCTAACCAGAAGACGACTCTCGATCTGACCGCGGTAGTTTACACGGACCACTTGAACAATCATGCCCTCTCCTCCGACAAGTACATCTCGAAGGCTGTATTCGGTCAGGCCACCTACCAGCTGACTGCTTTGGGCCTTCCGGACGTGAAGCTCACCGGCGGCGTACGTTCGACGTGGGACAAACGTACTGGATCGCAGCTCGGCTTTGAGCTCAATGGGGTTGTGAGCAACCCGCCTGATCTGGTCGGACCGATCACGTTCAAGACGAGGCGCACCAGTTGGACCGTGGGTCTAGACTACCAGGTCACGCCGAACACGCTGCTCTATGTCGCCAGCCGGCACAGCTATAAGGCCGGTGGCTTCAATTTGACCTCGAACGACAGGCCGCTTGCCTTCCCGACCTATCAGCCGGAAACCCTCACCGACATCGAGATCGGTGCAAAAGCCCAATTCAACGCGGGCTCAGTGCCGGTCCGGGCCAATCTCGCTCTCTACAGGGGATGGTACAAGCAGATCCAAAGCAATGCCATTGTGAGATGTACCCAGCCGACCGGCGGATCGATTGTCGTCAACGCGGCGGATGGGACGCCCAAGGGATTGGAGTTGGAGCTGCAGGCGAAGCTGGCGCCGCAGCTTCAGATCTCCGGCTTCTATAACAGGACCTTGGGTAAGTACGGCAAATTCGCCTTGCCTACCCCGCCCTCGGGCTGCGTCTTCACCGGCGGGACGACCGATCTTTCGGGCGAGATCTTCGGCAACATCTATAAGAATGCCGGCGGCCTCACCGTCGACTATACCATTCCCCTCGGCGGTTCGGGTGGGGAACTGGCCTTCAACGGCAATATGTATACGCGCAGCCGCAAGCCGGGGAACGATGTCAAGTCGCTCAACAGCCCGGTCGCAGGATATACGCTGTTCAACGCTCGGGTCGACCTCAACAATATTGCCGGCGGTCCGTTCAGCGTGGGCGTCTTTGTCCGGAATATCACTAACAAGCTGTACACCCTGGTCAACTCCGAGAACCTGCATTCGGGCGGCTATAACTATCGGCAATTTGGCGATCCTCGGACCTACGGAGTTGAGGCGCGTGTGAAGTTTTAAGGCAGTCAATTAGGTATCGACCGTTAAGAAAAACGGCGGCTGCCCGCCAGGAGCGATGCTTCGATCTTCCTGGGGGTGGCTGGTCAGGTCGCCAGGCTATTGTACACTCAAAGGCAAGGATCATCACGTGCCGACCACCAATGAGGCGGATGCAGCCGCCGCCGACGCAGC
>Ga0070669_100000019_pt1 | contig 186509 bp, 140 predicted proteins | sample KBSS53metaG_FD_64680 | JGI IMG/M metagenome (GOLD analysis project Ga0070669, IMG submission 64680) | Switchgrass rhizosphere microbial communities from Kellogg Biological Station, Michigan, USA - KBS S5-3 metaG | ecosystem: Host-associated > Plants > Roots > Rhizosphere > Soil ...
ATGCGCCACCGCATCACGAAATCTCTTCACTCGTGCGTCCATGGACTCCTCCTTTCGAGAAGTCCAGAATGACGCCTCTTGACGGCGGCCTACAAGACGGGTGAGGGCGAGGTCTTACAGCCGGGCCGCCAGGGCTTCCGCACGTCCTCGATGGGTCCAATGTCGTTCCGTTTTCCTCCCGAGCCCTTCTCGATGGCCTCCGTGCCAGCCGCGGAGAGCTCCAGCGCGCCCTCCGAAGGTGTCAGGTTGTCCTCGGAAGGTCTTCCGTCGTGCGCTGAGGGTGTCGAGACGAGCGCGAAAGCACGTCGGACAGTCCGCCAGAGCTGGCGGCGCTCTCCCGCAAAGAGAAACCTTTCCGCGTCAGCCTTCGTCTAAGAAGAGTGTCTGAAAAGTGCGCCTCGGGTGGAAGTCCCAAGACGCGAGCCCGGAGGGCGGCAGATGAGAGCCCCCGCCAGGGGCGGCAGAAATCCAGGGCTCACGCTCCGAAAAAGAAGTCTGCCGCCCCTGCAGGGCTCTTGAGAGGGGTGGGGTGCTTCCTCCCCAGGGCTCACGCCCTGGGCTAAAAGTGCCGCCCTCCGGGCTCGCGTGATGAAACTCCCAGCGACTTTCCAGGCACCTCCAAGGTGGAGAGGAAGCCACGAGGGGCAAGGACGTCGAGCACCGCCTGATGGATTTCAATAGCCTCCCCTCCACCCCGCTTAGAGGTCCTGAAGCGCGTCCTCTCAGAGGCGATTGAACGGGTGCGACTAGCTAGAGCGAACGCCGCTCGCCAACGCTTCTCTCGGTTGACACGGGGTCACGCTTCGAAGTCGAACAATTCTATATATAATACTTGAATGGTAGGGGTGGTATGCCATCGAGCGGGCCGGCTGTAAGTACCTCTCCTACAGCCTCCGCAAACCTTAGTGTCACCGGAACACCGTCACCTAAACCGCAGCTATTGTAGTTAAGCTTTGTCAACGCCATAATGTCCTGAAGAACGACCTTCATGTCGGCTTGGCCCCGACAGATATCGATCATTAAAGGAATCGGAATTTCTCGCCCGGCATATGTCTGAATTCTTGGGACGAAACCTCGAGTCCAAAGGTACGCGGTCCTTTCGTCCCGCACAAAAGCCAATCCTCTAAGCACAGTATTACGATCCGATTTAAAAAGCCTGAGAGATTTTTCTTCACCAATTCGCACCCCGACCAGCTTCACATCGCTTCCTGCGGCGACCTGAAACCCTCGCCACTCCTCGCTACCGAATCGAACCTTTCCATGAATGAATACTTCTCGCGGCAAAACTCCTCGTTTCGACTTGAATCCTGCTAAGGCAGTGCTCATGAGACCTCGCGCAGCGGATTCACTTAAATGAAATTCCTTTGTGTCCAAGGAATACCATGGCCCAAGTGCACCGCGAAAGACAATTCCATCTCCGGAGTCTAAGAACATCTGTGCCGCACAACAAGCCCAGTCTCGGCGGTTTCCTCGCTCATCCAACTTGAACACAAGCCCTAAGTAACAGACACCTTCACGAATTGTCGCAAGCTTCCATGGTCGGCCACCAGTCTTATAGAACGTAGTTGTTGCAAGATTCCACGCTATCGCTGATTCCATCTTAGAGAAATCTTGAGCCAACTGCCCGCTCTTTGTCCTGAACTCCCTGAATGCTATCTTGGGTTCGCGAATGACCTGTGTTGCAACATTGTGTCCCAGAAGACGCCCCTTGAGCTGATTGTGAAAATCTGGCTCATACTGATAGGGAACAGCATCCTGGTTCAGTTCATCAAAGAGGGATGGACTCGCCACAACGCGCCGGGCTAGACGCAGGCTCATTTGACCTCCGGCCTTAACACTCTCACTCTTACGAACGTGCGACTTCGGCCTGCAGAGTTTGTAAACCTCCTCAGGTATAATGACAAACCACATGTCAACAGGTGCTTCTTCAGCGCGAAGAAATCCCAATATCGGCTCCGCATATATACTGACGGTCTTATGCACTCGCTGATGTGCTTCGCCTATCCGCAAGGCCATCAGAAGTTCGTCTGTATCAATCGCAATTTTCTGAATTCGATCGATATTCCAAGATGTGTGAAACGTAGCTTCGAAGCCGGGAAACGGAGGGCGTGCCCTCTCGTCTTGTGCTAGGCCAATTGGCTTTTGCATCTGGGCGGCCCAACGTTCGAACCGCTGGAGGCCAGACTTAGTCCCTATGACACCCACTCGAATACCATATTGTGGAGCCTGATCCAGTGGACCAAAGAGTGTCAATCCATCTCTGGGATCTTCCAAGGTCTGTCCGTGACCAAACTCAAGAGTAGGCTCTGGAATATGTAGCAGATTATACATTCAGCTCACCTTCAAACTCATCTTCAAATTCATCAATATCCTCCTCCATGACAGACCCAAGCTCGGAAAGCTCTTCAGACGACTCGTCATGCTCACGGATCCCCGATGAAAGGACATATGACACTGGGCTCTCGAACAATACTGGTTCAACACGGAGGAGCAAGTCATCACTGCCGGCAGGAAGTCTAATACTCAGCTCCCCCTCTGAAAGCCATGAAAGAAAAGCGAGAATACGATCGCGCCATATAGGATTCCACCAGTCCTTACATTGCTGCCTACGCGCTCTGTGCATGCGATCTTTATCATCCCACAGAGACTGACCGTCATCACTAAAGACAACGTGTGCATAGACTGCAAACCCCACTATTGGATGGAGCATCGGCCTCATGGATACGGCAAAGTGCCAGATTCTTTTTTTCTTACTGTCGGGGTCTGGCCCGGATACCGTCTTATATCCAGTGAGTGCTCTATAAGCTGTTTTTCCTTCACTCCCTGAGAAGGGAACTCGCACGTCATTGCCATCAACCTGCCTAAGATAAATACAAGTCTTCTTGTTGGCCAGCTCATACGTGCCTACATTCTTACTCGCCGTGAATATATCCCAAGCTTGGCGCATCAGGTTAGTTACCACATTTCGACGATCCCTTCGCTCCATGTTAGCAACGCGCTTTTCTTCCTGCAAAAAATCGGTAAAGGAGATTTTAGTTGTACGCGCAATCTGGTGCGGCTGCGGCAGCACCGGCCCAAGAGCATCCTGAGCTGCCCAGGTTATTAAATAATTTCCGTGCGGATAGGCCGGATAGCGAAGCGGTCCTTCTGGGAGAGTCGGACCAGGATCTGGCCGGGATATCTCATGGAAGTAAAGTGATTCGGGTAAGGGATCTAACGCGAACCAATTTGAGAGGTATGTTTCGGACTCCTCGCTCACCCCCTCTTCGGCAGAAAAATGGTCCCGCCACCAACCAGCAACTGTTACAGGAGACCAGTTCGAAGTACGCGGAACGGAATCTTTCTCCAGTTTTTCGAGAAGCCTCGCCAAGCCAGTCGCCCAACTCTCATTGAAGAGAATGACATTCAGCCTAGCCAATGAGATATTGATGTCGCCGAACGGCATATCATCCGTACGCAGCGGCACGATAAAATCGTTGATTTTCTCACGGCCAGCAGTAATCCGAGCCAGGCTCAATTCATCGAGCGTACCTTGCTTACTGTTGGAGGCGCGACTAAGCACGAAAACAAACTTCACGGCATGATCGCGAATTGCCGCCTCAATATCCCGCCAAAAATCTTCGCCGCCAATAAGCCTGGCAACATCGCACCATACGCGATATCCATGCTGAGCAAGTTGCAAAGTCAGCCAACGAGCGAAATCATTATCCTCAGGATTTGCATGGCTAATGAAGACAACGTTTCTATCGTCTTCTGCTCGAAGAGTCATGGCTCTTTAAACCCCACTGATTAATCGTGCCTTCAGTCAGAACTCAAGTCGCCTCAAACTCTCATAGTCCTCATCCCAAGATATACTCACAGAGGATGATATCGGACTTCGAGATGCGCTTCGATCTGCTCGGCAGACACCTGCGCTGCGTGCTCGTAACTCACATCACGGACAAGGATTTTGGGTCGGCAAAGCGTTTGCGCTCCCCGACCATGTTGTCTCGTTTCTCCACACCTTGCTGAGGGTATCTCGCGCCGTCGTCGCGGGCCAGCAACGTTCCGAGAATCTCGCTTGCAAACGCCGCCGGAAGCGGTGTCGCCGATCCTGAGCGAAGTCCTCCGAGCAAGAAGAACCCGCAGAAAGGCAGGGCTTCAACAACCGAGGCAAGCGAGAGCGAGGCGCTTGTAACCTGACTAAACGCGATCACAGGCTTAAGGGCTTGACAAGGGAGCGAGTGACCGGGGGCCGTGTCGGCGGCAAACCCCGAACAAGTTGCCAGCTAAACCTGCCACGGCTCTAGAGGTACCTACTTCTTACCTGCGGCTTTCATCTTCCTGAGATAGCTCTCGACATCTTGGCGCATCGGGCCTTCTTGCGTTATAACTTTTTTGACCAGAGGTGCTGGCAGCTCGAACTTCTGAGCGAGATCGCGCACCTCATAACCTTCTCCGGCCGAGACCCGATCGCGGTCTGGCTTGCCGACCTTCTTCTTATTGTCAGGCATAATTTGGCTCCTCGCTAAAGGCCGTCACAGTCTTCATCATACTCTACGCAGAAATAAGGCGGAAGGCAAGCCTATGAGCAGTCTACTTATCCCCTCGGCGGGAGGCGGCTGGCACCTGAGGGCACCTGTCTCGGCATGCCCAAGCCGACCGGCGACTGCGCCGCGGTCACGATGACCGTGACCGCGGTGGCAGCGGCAAAAGAGCAAACAAGGCTGTGTTCCTGGTAGACTGGCTCAAATCTTCCGAGGCTACGAAGGGAGCAGCCGCTCAGGCGGCATGAGTCGTGATGTCGATACCCAACCCCAAAAGCCCGCCGCTTCGTGCCCCTCGTGCAGCCCGGATTCTCGGGACGGGGGCCGCGTTGCCGGAGGAGGCCGTGCTCAGCGCGGAGCTCGACCGGCGGCTGGGCCTGGCGGCCGGCACGGTCGAAAAGAAGACGGGCGTGCGCGTGCGCTATTTCGAGACGCGGCGGAGTGCCGCAGCCCTGGGTGCCGAGGCGGCGGAGCGAGCTCTCGCCGACGCCGGCCTCTCCTTCTCGGATATCGACTGCCTGGTGGCCGCGAGCGGTACGCCGGATCAGGCCATGCCCTCGAACGCGGCGCTGATCCATCGCGAGATGGCGTCCGGAGAATCGCCGATCCCGGCCTTCGACATCGGTGCGAGCTGCCTCGGCTTTCTGGCCGCTCTCGACACGATGACCTGTCTGATCGAGGCGGGCCGGTACCAGCGGGTCCTCATCGTCGCCTCGGACATCGCCTCCTGCGGCCTCGACTGGTCGAAGCTCGAGGCGAGCGGCATTTTCGGGGACGGCGCGGCGGCGGCCGTCCTCGGGCCGGCGGTAGATAGCGGTCTGGGGGGAGACAGCGGTTCGGCGCTCCTGGCCAGCGCCCTCGTGACCTACAGCGAAGGCGTGCACTTCTGCGAGATCCCGGGCGGCGGCTCGCGGCACCATCCCAGCCGGACAGACGAACCGGTCCTGCCTCTCAGCCGCTTCCGCATGGATGGCAAGGCGGTGTTCCGGCTCGCGGCGAAGCACCTGCCCGGATTCCTGGCCAACCTTCTCGCCACGGCCGGCGTCGGCCTGGACGAGATCTCGGTGGTGGTGCCGCACCAGGCGAGCCGGCATGGCCTGGATTACCTTCGCCGCCAGCTCGGGGTGGAGCGCGAGCGGATCGTCGATCTCTTCGCCGGGCAGGGGAACCAGGTGGCGGCGTCCCTGCCGAGCGCACTCGACGCGGCGATCCGCACCGGTAGGCTCCGGCGCGGCGAGACCGCCCTGCTGATCGGCAGCGGCGCCGGCATGTGCCTGGGCGGAGCGGTTCTCCGGTATTGATTCGATTGGGCAAGAGTTTGCAACCGCCGCGCGTCGAGCTTCATCTGCTGCAGGTCGGGCACTGCCGACATCCCGAGTGGGTGACGATCCGGGGAGGCCGTTGGCGGGCGATCGACTTCCCCGCCCTCGTGGCGCTGATCCTCCACCCGTCGTTCGGTCCGATTCTCTACGACACCGGCTATGCCGACCGCTTCGAGGCGGCGACGGAACCCTTCCCGGAGCGGCTCTACCGCTGGCTGACGCCGGTGCGGTTGCCGGCGGAGGAACGGCTCGCCTCCCAGCTCGGCCGCTACGGACTGCGCCCTGAGGACGTGGAACGGGTGCTGATCTCCCATCTCCACGCCGACCACGTTGCCGGGCTCCGCGACCTGCCTCGGGCCGACTTCATGGCGCTGGAGGCGGACGTCGCGAGCCAACTCGGCGGCGCCGGGCGGAGCGATTGGAAAAGTAGCCTGAGGGCCTTGCGCCAGGGCGTCCTTCCCGCTCTCCTGCCGCCGGATTTCGGCTCTCGCCTCACTCTCGCCGATGGTCGGCCGGCCGTCGATCTCGGCCCGTCCTGGGCGCCGTTCGAGCGCGGCTACGATCTGCTCGGCGACCGGAGCCTGATCGGGATTCCGCTTCCCGGCCACAGTCCGGCGCAGCTCGGCGTGCTCCTCCGCACCCAGGAGGACCGGCGGGTCCTGCTCGCCGCGGACGCCTGCTGGTCGGCCCGGGCCTGGCGCGAGCAGCGGATGCCGTCGAGCCTCGCGCGGCTGATCTTCGACGACTGGCACGCCTACCGGCGGACGCTCGGCGGGCTCCACCAGATCGCGGCCCGGCAGCCGGATCTCGCCATCGTCCCCTCGCACTGCGCCGAGACCCTGGCGGAGTTCGCGGAGCGGAGGGGCGATGGGCACGCTTGAGCCGTTCTCTCCGTTGGTTTCTCCAGTCATTTCGGCCGCCGCCTTCGCCCGGTTTCGCTGGGGTTTGCGCTTCGCCGACCGGGCCGCGCTGCTGCGCTTCCAGGAGCGCCGGCTTGCAAGCTTTCTCCGCCGCGCGCTGCCGCGCGCGCCCTTCTACCGGCGCTGGGCCGGCCAGCCGCTGGCCGCGCTGCCGATCGTGGACAAGGCGACGGTGCTCGGCGATTTCGCGGCGTTCAACACCCGCGGCGTGGAGCTTGAGCAGGCGCTGGCCGAAGGGCTGCGCGCGGAGCGGAGCCGCGACTTTCGGCCGACGCTCGACGGGCTCACCGTCGGCCTGTCGAGCGGTACGTCCGGCACGCGCGGCGTCTTCCTGGTCAGTCCGGGAGAGCGCGCCCGCTGGGCCGGTGTGCTCCTGGCGCGCCTGCTCTCCGGCGGCTCGCTGCGCCAGCTCCTGGACGTCCGGCGGAAGCCGCTGCGCGTCGCTTTTTTCCTGCGCGCCAACAGCAACCTTTATGAGACGGTCGCGAGCCGCCGTCTCGACTTCACGTACCACGACCTGCTCGAGCCGCTCGAGTCTCACCAGGAGCGGTTGAACGGCCGCCCCCCGGACCTCCTGGTGGCGCCGCCCACCGTGCTCCGGCGGCTGGCTGAGGCGGCGGCGGCCGGCGCTCTGCGCATCGCTCCGCGCCAGATCCTCTCGGTCGCCGAGGTCCTGGAGCCGGACGACGAGCGCAGGATCGCCGCCGTCTTCGGCGTGCCGGTTGGGCAGGTCTACCAGTGCACCGAGGGGTTCCTCGGCGCGAGCTGCCCGGCGGGCCGGGTGCACCTGAACGAAGAGCTGCTGCACGTCGAGCCCGAGTGGCTGGATGCCGGGCGCCGGCGGTTCCAGCCGATCGTCACCGACTTCTCCCGCACGGCGCAGCTCATCGTCAGCTACCGGCTGGACGACGTCCTGCTGGCCGCCGAGGGCCCCTGCCCGTGCGGCCGGCCGAGCCTCAGCCTCGAAGCGATCGAGGGCCGGGCCGACGACGTCCTGTGGGCGGCGCCGGCAGGCCAGCCTCAGGGAGCCCCTCTCTCGCCGGTCTTCCCCGACGTGCTCCGCCACGCCTTCGCCCGGGCCGACGGGGCCGGCGTGCTCCGCGACTACCGCCTGGAGCAGCACGGCGGGGACTGGCAGATCCGGCTCGACGCTCCGGAGTCTGTAATCGAGGATGCGAAGATCGCCGTGCGCGGCGAGCTCGCGGACCTGGCGCGCGGCCTCGGGCTGCGTCTGCCGGACCTCCATTTCGAGCCCTGGCGGGAGGAGCCGCTGACGTTGAAACGGCGGCGCATCCGCTGCCTGCGCAAGCCGCCGGAGGAGGGCGCACCCCGATGAGCCCGCTCAAGATCCTGGTGACCGGCGCCTCCGGATTCGTGGGCGGCAGCTTTGCCGCCCGCTTCCGCGACCGGCCGGGTCTGACGATCCACGGCACCGGGCGGCGTCCGCTGGCCGGTCCGGACTACACCGCGCGCGATCTTTCCCGCCCGTTCGAGCTGCCGTTTCGCCCCGACGTGGTGATCCACGCGGCGGCCCGCGCCTCTCCCTGGGGCACCGCGGGCGAATATCACCGCGACAACGTCGAAGCGACGGGAAACGTGATCGATTTCTGCCGGCGCAACGGCCTCCCGCGTTTGATTTACGTGTCGTCGAGCTCGGTCTTCTACCGGCAGGGCCCGCAGCTCGGCCTCACCGAGGAATCGCCGATCGGGCCGCGCTTCGTCAACCGTTACGCGGCGACGAAACATGCCGGCGAACGGCTGGTTCGCGACTATCCCGGCTCCTGGCTGATCGTCCGCCCGCGCGCCGTCTTCGGACCGGGCGACACGGTGCTCTTTCCGCGCCTCCTGACCGCGGCGAAGAGCGGCCGCCTGCCCCTGTTCGTGGGACAGGCGGCGCCGGCCGTCGGCGATCTGATCTACATCGATACGCTGACCGATTACCTGCTCACCGCGGCGACGCGTGCCGATCTTCACGGTGCCTACAACCTGACCAATGCCCAGCCGGTGCCGATCCAGGAATTCCTGCTTTCCATCTTCGCGCGGCTCGGCCTGCCCGCGCCCCGGCGGCGGGTCTCGATCCGCGCCGCGATGCTGGCGGCCGGCGTCGCCGAGGCCGCCTGGCGGGCTCTCCGTTTGCGGGGCGAGCCGCCGGTGACACGGTTCGGGGTCGGGGTCTTCGCCTGGTCGAAGACGTTCGACGTCAGCAAGGCGCTGGCGGATTTCGGCCCACCCTCGGTGTCGATCGCGGACGGTGTCGAGGCGTTCGTCCGCTGGCAGCGCCTGCAGATGGAGACCGCGCCTTGATCGCGATAGTCCTAGCTTTGCTCTACCTCGGGCTCCTCGCGGGAAAGGCCCTCCTGGCCCACCGGGCCCGGCGACGCGAGCCGGAACCCGCTGCAATATCCAATGGGGCCGGAGTCGCCGTCGCCCAGGCGATCCTGAGCGGCGATCCGCGCCTGGGAGAGTTGCTGGAAGCGAACCTCGAAGCCTTGCCCGCGGCGCAATTCCTGTGGCTGGTCGATTCCGACGACGAAGCAGCCCAGACCGTCTGCCGCGACCTCTCGGCCCGGGAGGCCGGACGGCGGCCGGAGCACCGAATCGACCTGATCGTCCTGCCGCCACCGGCCGAAGGCCACAATCCCAAGCTGCACAAGCTCGAGCTGGCCCGGCCGGCCGTACGCGAGCCCGTGCTGCTGGTGCTGGACGACGACACCCGGATGCCCGCCGCCACGCTCGCGGCGCTGCTCCGGAAGCTGGACGGGGCCGATCTCGCCACCAGCCTGCCCGGCTATCTCGACGATGGCCGGTGGCCTTCCCGGCTGCTGGCTCAGTTCGTCAACAACAACGCCGCGCTCACCTACCTGCCGCTCCTCGCGTTCCTGCCTCCGATCACCATCAACGGCATGGCCTACGCGCTGCGCTCCGGCTTCCTCGATTCGATCGGCGGCTTCCGGCCCCTTCTCGAATATCTGCCGGACGATCTCGCCGTCGCCGAACGCGTGCTCGCGGCCGGCGGCCGGATCGAGCAGAGCGCCCGGCCCCACTGGGTCGAAACGACGGTACGCGACTTCGGCCACTACGTCCGGATGATGCACCGCTGGTTCCTGTTCGCGCTCCTGCTGATGCGCCGGCAACCGCTCTCCCTGCGCCTGGTCATCGCCGGTCTCCACGCGCTGCCGCCGCTGCTCCTCGCCGCGCTCCTGGCGGTCACGGTGCTCGCACCGGGCCCGCTCACGGCCGCGGCCCTCCTGGCGACGCTCGCTCTGCGGGCGCTCGGACTCGCGGGGCTCCAGCGTTCGGTGTACGGCCGCTCGCTTCACTCTCCGCTCGCCTCGCTGGCGAGCGAGCTCCTCCAGCCGTTGCACCTCCTGCACGCGCTCTGCTGGCGGCGGATCGTCTGGCGCACGCGGCGCTATCGCGTGCACGGCGAACGGCACTTCACGGTCTTGCCATGAAAAACACCGCTATGAAACCACCGCCATGAAACCGTCTCTCCTGCCGCTCCAGATCGCTTTTCTGACCGGGCAGAGCGATCCGCGCGGATCGGCTCTCAGCCCCAGTCAGGAGGCGTTCCTCGACGCCCTGCCGGCACCGGCCGGTTGGAAGGTGAGAGTCAACTTCCCCTACCCGGAGGTGACGCCGCCGCACCGGCCGATGCCCCTTCTACGCGCCAGTTGGAACAACGCCCGCCAGTTCCTGGTCTCGCGCCGGACGCCGTTCGCGTTGCGGCACCGGCCTCCGCTGCTGGCGCTGCTCGGAAAAGCCGAGCGGACTCTCCTGCTGGCCGGAAGCTGCGGCCTCGAGCTGCTGGCCAATCTCGACCTGCCGGCGCGGGAGCTGGGGCGCCTCCACGTCTTCGCCTACGGCGCCGTGGCCTGGCGGCGGCCGGCTTGCGACCTTCGCCAGGTGCGGGGGCGCCGCGACCGGGTTTCGCGCGTCCTCTCGCGCGTCGGTCCGGGCCGTTCCGACGCCTGGGTCGCGGGCGGCCACCTCGATTATCTGGAAGATCCGGAGGTGCTGGCCCTGTGCGGCGCCTTCGTGGGTGACTTGATGGCTGGGCTGACCCAGGGGGACCCGCGGTGAGACGCGCGCAAATCGACCTCGCGGCCCCGCCTTTCGCCGGCCACCTGCATCCGCTCCTCGGGATCGGGCGCCGGCTCGCCCGCGACCACGACGTGCGGGTGATCAGCACGGAAGGCGCGCAGAGGGAGATCGCCGCGGCTGGATTGAACGGCGTGGCTCTCCTCGCCGGGTGCGATGGGGAGATCCTGCGGATCGCCGACGGGTCGCGCGCCGTGCGGAGCAACCCGGTGCTCCTCAAGGCTCAGTTGCGAGCCAACCTGGCTCTCCTGGGGCGCTTTCAGGCCGAGCTCCGGCAGGTCTGGGAGCACCGGCGGCCCGATCTCCTGATCGCCGATTTCACGCTGCCCGTTGCCGGCAGCGTCGCCCATACGCTCGGCATCCCCTGGTGGACCAGCCACCCATCGCCTTGCGTCATCGAGACGCCGGATGGTCCGCCTGCCTATCTCGGCGGCTGGTCTCCCGGCAGCGGCCCGCTCGGCCGTCTGCGCGACGCCGCGGGGCGAGCGCTGGTGCGCGCCTTCAAGCGCGGAGCCCATCGCCTGTACCGGCACCAGATGAGCCAGTTTGGCTTCCCGGCGATCTACCGGCCCGACGGCAGCGAGGCGGTCTATTCCAGCGAGCGGGTGCTGGCGTTCGGTATCCCCGGGCTTGAATTCGAGCGCCGCTGGCCGCCCGCCGTCGAGCTGGTGGGACCGGTCCTCTATACGCCGCCGGGCCCGCCGGACGAAACCCCGGAGATCCCCTTCGCGGCCGGGCGGCAGCACGTGCTGGTCACCTTGGGAACCCATCTCGGCTGGCGCAAGGAGGCCATGGCGGAATCCGTCCGGCAGGCGGCCCGCGCGCTTCCCGACCTTGAATTCCATTTCAGCCATGGCGACGCGCGTAGCGGCCGGCGAGAGTCCGCCGGCAACTTCCATAACCTCGGCTACGTGCCCTATGCCACTCACCTTCCGCGCTACGCGCTCGTCGTTCACCACGGGGGTGCCGGGGTCATGTATCACACCCTGAAAACGGGCAAGCCGGCGCTGGTCTCCCCCGTCGATTACGATCAGTTCGATCACGCCGCCCGGCTCGAGGCCGCCGGGCTCGCTCATCGCCTGCACCGGCCCGGCGACTTGGCGCGGCGAGTCGCTGGCGCGCTCGCCGATTCCCAGCTTCTCGCGGCCTGCCGCAGCTTTCAGTCTGTCGTCGAGGGCTTCCAGGCTGAAGAGAGGGTCGCGGAGCTGGTCGCCCTGCGTCTGGCCGCCGTTACCGCCCCGTCGGATCGCGTGGTGAAACTTCAGATGCCGCGTTGAAACCCTCCGAGTGTGTTACCTTTCTCTTACTCCGTACGGCTTCGCACTGGATAAAACGATGTTTCCGCGTCCCGATTTGCCCGGGACCGTTTTCTTTTCTTCCGGCCCGGGCCTTCCGCCTTGGCCATACGCGAGAAGGAGATTCAAGGTGAGGACTTCTTATGGAGTATTGTTGTTGGTGGCGTGCCTGGGAATGGAGTTGACCCCGGCCCTGCGCGCCGAACAGAAAGATCCGGACCTCGACAGCGCCACGATCCGAGGAATCGGCTGGGATCAGTGGTACAACGAGAACTACGACAATCCGCAGTTCCGCCATCCTGCCCGCGGTAAGGGGCACAAGATCTTTTCCGCCAGCTATCGCCGGTTCCTGATGAGGGCGGCGGCCCGCGAGCGCGAGCGTTGGGGCGCGATGATCCCCGAAAACCCGAGCGAGGACGCGGCGTTCCTGGATCCGGAGGCCGAGAAGGCGGCGCTCGTCGGCTCGACGTGGATCAACATCGGACCGACCAAGGCGAACGTCCTCCAGAACGGCGGCTTCACCCTGAACGTCAGCGACTCCGGCCGGATCAACGCGGTCGTCACCGATCCCGCCAACCCCTCGACGATCTACCTTTGCGACTCCGGCGGCGGCGTCTGGAAGACGACCGACGGCGGCACCAGCTGGGCGCCCAAGACGGAGTCGCTGGGCTCGCTCTCATGCGGCCATCTGGCGATGGATCCGAACAACAGCAGCGTCCTGTACCTCGGGCTCGGCGATCCCTTCGACGGCACCGGCACCGGCCTGGTGAAGTCGACCGACGGCGGTACCACTTGGAGCGCACCGGTCTTCCTCGGCGCCTCGACCGAGACCCCGAAGGTGATGGTCGCTCCGGGCAACAGCAGCATCGTCCTGGTCGCGACCAACGCCGGCCTCTTCCGCTCCACCAATGGCGGCACCAGCTTTTCGAGCGTCGCTCTCGCCACCGGCCAGGCGGGCGCTCCCTACGTCTGGGACATGGCCTGGGGCGGTGGCAGCAACTTCACCCTGACCCTGGAAGCCAACCCCGCGGCGACCACCGGCACGACCGACGGCCAGGTCTGGTGGTCGTCCGACAACGGCGCCACCTGGACCCGGGCCACCGGCTTCACCAAGGCGAGCGGCGTCGGCCGGGCCTCGATCGCGTCGGCCCCTTCCGCCCGCACGACCATGTATGCCATGGCCGCGATCCCCAACTCCACGTCGGCGGCCGACCTGGCGGACATCTTCAAATCGCTCGACGGCGGCCACACCTGGACGGCCCTTGGAGCCACCAGCAAGCGCTACTCGAACCGGAACCGCGAATCGGCCAACGTCAACGCCCTCCTCAACGGGCAGGGCTGGTACAACCACCTGACGATCGTCCATCCGACGAACCCCAACATCGTCTATTTCGGCGGCGCCCTCCTGCTGGCCAAGACCACCGACGGCGGCTCGACGTTCAGCCAGATCTCCAACTGGCTCGCGCAATTCAGCCTGCCCTATGTTCACGCCGACTTCCACGCCGGAGCCTTCGACAGCCTGGGCAACCTGTACGTCGGCACCGACGGCGGCATCTTCAAGTCCACCGACTCCGGCACCACCTGGAGCGCGGCTCTCAACGTCGGCATCACGTCCCATCTGATCTACTCCGTCGGCTCGACGATGGCCAGCACCTCGGCGGTCGTCGGCGGCTTCCAGGACAACGGTACGCGGGTTCGCTCCGCCGCCACCACGATCTACGACCAGAGGATCGGCGGCGACGGCTTCGGCTCGGCCATGCACCGCACCAACAGCTCGCTCGTCCTGGGCAGCCTCTACTATGACCAGGTCATGAAGAGCACCAACGGCGGCACCAGCTTCAGCACCGCCTGCACCGGGATCACGGAGTGCGGCAACAACGCGTCCGCGCCCTTCAACACCGGTATCGTCACCTGGGACGGCTCGGCGACCGGGGATACGGTGTTCACCTGGTCGAACGTCAAGGTCTACCGCTCGACGAACTTCGCCGGCTCCTGGACGGCCCTGGGCACGACCGGCCTTCCGACCACCGCCTTCAACATCCGCGGCTTCGGCGTCGCCTTCAGCAACCAGAACACGATGGGGCTCGTCGCCAACAGCGGCCGCGTCTACATCTCGACCAACGGCGGCGCGAGCTGGACCCTGGCCACCACGCCGACCAACAACGGGCTCTCGCTGAGCTCGATCTGGTTCGACGAGGTCAACCCCAGCCTGATCTATGTCGCCTCGGTCGCCCCGGACTCGACCAAGAACCACCTCTGGAAGTCGAGCGACCTCGGCGCCACCTGGACCACGATCGACGGCAACGGCTTCCCGTTCGGCATCCCGGTCAACAAAGTGCGGACCGATCCGGGGAACAACCAGACCCTCTACGCCTCGACCCACCTGGGGGTCTACCGCTCGGCCGACGCCGGCGCCAACTGGGTTCGTTTCGGAACCGGTCTGCCGCTCGTCAACGTGACCGACTTCTACATCTCCTCGAGCTCCACCCTGGCCCGCGTCTCGACCTTCGGCCGCGGCTTCTGGGAGCTCCTCCCGTAGGACGAAGTCCCTCCTGAGGGGTGGAGAGGCCCGGCGTCAACGCCGGGCCTCCTCGCCGCCGCGATCCTCTTCCAAGCCGTCAGAGCCCCCGGCAGCTCGCGCCTAAAGCGCAGCCTCCCTCAGCTCCGGAAACACCTTGCCAACCTTGTTGAGCAGGTATTCGCCATACGTTCCCTGGAAGGCATGAACATTGGCGTGGTCCCAGCGTTCGTCCTGGTCGTCAGGGGAAGCCTCCACGCCCGGCAAGTCGATCGGCTGCACCCGCGTAAAGAATCCAGGATCGAAAAAGAATGGGAACGATAGCCGGGCCCGCGGCGCCGGGTTGCGCACGCGGTGGGGCGTCGAGCGGAAGACTCCCTTGGTCATGCGGTCCAGCATGTCGCCGATGTTGCAGACGAACGAGCCCGGCACCGGCGGAGCGGCCACCCACCCCGACCGTGACCGCACCTCCAGTCCGCCGGCGTCGTCTTGGAGTAGGATAGTCAAGAGGCCGTAATCCGTGTGCTCGCCCACGCCCCAGAGTCCCGGGTCGCTGGGCGGCGGATAGTTGAAGATGCGGAACAGCGTCAGCGGCTCGCCCGTGGTTCGATCGGCAAAGTAGGACTCCTCGAGACCCAGGCTCAGCGCCAGCCCGGCCATGAGGCGGTGGCCCAACCGCGTCAGCGCCGCCATGTACTCCAGAACGGCCTCGCGAAGGCCCGCCGGCTCGGCTGGGAAGAGATTGGGGCCGTGCATGGGCGTGCCGGCTTGAACCAGCGGGTGGTCCGCGGACAGCTCCGTTCCGAAGTACAAGCCTTCCTTCTGGTCGGGTTTGCCGGACGTCAGCTCGTCGCCCACGCGGAAATACCCTCGCCAGGCCCGTCCGCCCAAAGCCATGCGGATGCGCAGCTTGGCGTCCACGTCCTGGGTGAAGAACTCCCGGCTGAGCGCGCGCAGCCGCGCCTGCAGACCCTCGTCCACGCCATGCCCGACAACGTAGAAGAACCCGCTCTCCCGGCACGCCTGCCCAAGCCGCTCGGCGACCGCCGATTGACCCGGCGTGCCGGCCACCAACTCGCTCACGTCGACGATGGGAACGTTCGAAAACTCTTGCGCCGTCCTCATGAGCCGGAGCGTAGCACGGGCCCGATCCGCCAGAGTTGGCGGCGCTCTCCGGCGGGGAAACCTTTCAGCGTCAACCTTCGTCTTGAGTGGAGAGAAAAGGGGGCTCCATGGCTTGGACAAGACGCACATTCGGGATCGCCGTCGCAACCGCCCTTTTCGCCTGCGCGCCTCACCCCGCCCCCGTCCTGGTCACCCCGGAAGCGTCGCCCGCTTACGAGCAGCGCGATCAGCCGGTGACGGACGAGGACCTGGAGATCCTGCTGCGGGCAGACGAAATCCTCGCCGACGAATCGAAGTGGGACCGGCAGGACGACCGCGTCTGCCGCCCGGACGACACCGCCTGGAGCCTCCTCTGCGCCCTGCAGAAGGCCTCCGTCGAGACCCTCGGCGAATACCAGCACCGCCGCGTGGCCCTCCAGGAAGTGCGCTTCGCCGTAGAGGAAGCCACGCGGGGGATGGACCTCGAGCACCGCCTGATGGACTTCAACAACCTTCCCTCCACCCGCTTCGAGGATGTGAAGCGCGTCCTCACAGAGGCGATCGAACATGTACGGTTGCGGCTGTCCACTCGAGAGGCTTTGCCATGACCGCTACCGACCCCGATGCCTTAGCTGTGCAAGCCTTGTACGCCGCTCTCGATGCCCAGCGTCAATCGCGCGGACTCACCTGGCCCCAGGTGGCCCGCGAGATGGGCGCCGTAAGTCCATCCACGCTGGCCGGGATGCGCTCCCGACGTTCACTGGAAGGGGATGGCGTCTTGCAGATGCTCCGCTGGCTGGACCTGGCGCCGGAGACCTTCGTTCCCGGCGGGAACACCGCGCCAGGGTCCGGCACTACGCTTCCCCGCGTCGGCCGTTCCCAGGTGCTGCGGTTCGATACGAAAGCGATCTATGCAGCCCTCGACGAGCAACGCCTCCAACGAACCCTGACCTGGCCTCAGGTAGCGAACGAAATCGGCGGTCTCAGCGCCGCAAGCCTGACCCGTCTGGCAACTGGCGGGAGAGTCGGCTTTCCCTGGGTCGTAAGAGTCGTCTCATGGCTGGGACGGACTGCCGCGAGCTTCACCCGGACGTCTGAGTGGTAACCGATGGGAAGTTGAGACGGCCGTGACGGACTTTGCCGCGCGATCGCGCATCTCTCCTCAGAAGCCAAAATGGGCAACAGACGTGTACCTCGTTGGATTTTCCAACTCTGAGGGGAAGAGGAGACTCACGTGAAGAAAAACACGACGAAGAATCAGGAACAAACACGCCGCCTCAGCCTGAACCGCGAAACACTCCGGCTCCTCAATGATCCGGCGCTCCTCGAGCTCGCCAGAGGGGGGCGCGTGGACTCGACGACGACGGTGACGGTAGAGTCTACCTCGCAGATGTCCGTCATTCAGACTCAATGCTAATACGCTCAGTCGGCCTCCTTGGCGAAGGTCAAGGAGGCCGGCGGATCCGGGTGACGGACTTTGCCTCGCGATCGCGCATCTCTCCTCAGAGGCCCAAGACGGGCAACAGTCATGTACCTCGTTGGATTTTCCAACTCTGAGGGGAAATGGAGACTCACATGAAGAAAAACACGACGAAAAATCAGGACCAGACACGCCGCCTCAGCCTGAACCGCGAAACGCTCCGGCTCCTCAATGATCCGGCGCTCCTCGAGCTCGCCAGAGGGGGGCGCCCGCAACCGACGATTACGCTTGAGACGGTGGAGTCTACCTCGCAGGTTTCCATTGCTCCTCAATGCTGACACTCATCGCTGATATGTTTTGCTAAATCAGCGAGCCATGACGCTCAATCGGCCTCCTTGGCGAAGGTCAAGGAGGCCGGCGCTCCCAGCGACATGCTCCAGATGTCACCCTCGTCGGTGACCCGCACCGTGCACAGATTTCGGTCGCCCGGACCGACGCCGATCCAGGTGAACAAGGTGTAAGGCGGAGGCGAGAGCACGGTCCGCACCTCGCCACTCGCCACGTCGGCGAGCCGGATGGTACCGGCCTCGTTGAAGAGGAGCCGCGGCCCGCGGTAGAGAAATCTGCCATCGTGCCCGGTCCGGGAGAGGCGGCGGTAGGTGTTGTCCGAAAGAGACCACAGGACCACCCCGGAGGACTCCCCGCCCGGCTGTTCCGACATGGCTCCAGCGAGGAAGGCGCCGTCCTTGGACCAGGCCGAGCCGTCGAAGATCCGGCCGTCTTCGGCCGGCGGGAGCACGCGCGGCCGGGACCCGGCGCGAAGGTCCAGGATGGCCGTCCCGTGGGACACGTACTTGAAGCCGATCCGCTTGCCGTCCGGCGCCCAGAAGGGGTAGATCACCGGCTGATCCGGGAGGTTCGTGAGCTGGGTCAGGCCGCTGGCGTCGGGCCGGATCGTCCAGGCTTCGTACTTGCCGCCGCGGTTCGAGGCGAACAGAATCCGGCTGCCGTCCGGGGACCAGTAGGGGGTCCGGTCGCGGGCGAGATCGTCCGTCAGATGCCGCAGGTCGCCGCCGTCGGGCCGGACCAGGAACAGGTCCTCCGTGGGAGACGAGGCCCAGAGGGCCAACCAGGCCCCATCGGGGGAAACGTCGCAGGAGAGGATGGCGCGCGCGCCCTGGTAAGCCAGGACGGGAGGACCGTCGACCTGAGCCGTTTCCGGGTTGAAGGGGACCAGCTCGACGAAGCTGCGGCTGCTGTCCGTGGCATAGATCAGGCGGCGCCCGTCGCGCGAGAGGCTCGGCAGCGCGCTCCACTCCGAGGAGGTGGTGATCGGCTGCGGGTTGCCCGACACGCGGCCCGAGCGTTCGTCGATGGCGACCCGCCAGAGGTTCATGCTGCCGCCCCGGTTGCTGGCGAAATAGAGAAACCGGCCGTCGGGAGACCACACGGGGCTCCAGTTGTAGAAGGCGTCGTCGACCACCGTGACCGGAGGTCCGCCGTCCAAGGGCACCGTCCAGACGACGCGGCGGCTGCCGGGCTGGGCGAGCCCCCAATAGGCGATCCGCAGACCCTGGGGCGACCAGGCCGGTTGGACGCCGTCCGGAACCGCCAACGGCCGCCGTACCTGGGTGGCGACGTCGACGCGGACGATCTGGCTCGCAGAAAAGCGTGTCCGGGGGTCGAAGGCCCCTTCGGTGGCGACCGCGATCTCCCGGCCGTCGGGGGACCAGGCGGGGTTGAACCCGAAGTCGGTCAGGCGCTTGACGGATTCGCCGGTGGCTCCCATGAGGAAGATGCCGCCGCCCTCCCGCTCGGACCGGAAGGCGATCTGCTGGCCGTCGGGCGAAAAAGCGGGCTGAGAGTCGTCAGCGGGCGAGCCCGCGGTCAGGTTGATGGGCTTGCTCCCCGCCGCCACCCGCTGGAGGAACAGGTCGGAGTTGCCGTCGACCTCCTTGCTGTAGACGAAGAACGTGCCGTCCGGCGACAGGCTGGGGAAGGTCTCGCGCCCCTGGAGATCGGTCAACCGGACGATCTCCCGCGGCAGGAAGGCGGAAGCCGCGACGCCTCTCCGCCAGGCCAGCAGGCCCAGGGCCACGCAGACGGCCAGCACGGCGGCCCCGAGGGCAACCCAGGCGAGCCTGCGCCGCGGCCGGCTTGGGGCCGCGGGGCTCAGGCTGCTGCTCGTGGCCGGCAGCCCCAAAGCGCTCCGCAGGTCCGCCAGGACCTCCGCCGCGTCGGCGTGGCGCTGCTGCGGGTCCTTGGCCAGCATGCGGGAGACGATGCGGTCGAGCTCCGGCGGCACCTCGGGCCGAAGGCGCGCCAAGGGCTCCGGGGTTTCATGGAGCACGGCATGGACCACGGCCACGCCGGAGCCGCCGGCGAACGGCCGCCGGCCGGCGAGCATCTCGTAAAGGACCACTCCCAGCGACCAGACGTCGGCCCGGGCGTCGACCGGCTCGCCGCGCGTCTGCTCCGGCGCCATGTAGCAGGGCGTGCCCAGGAGGGTCCCGAGCCGGGTGTGCCCCGTTTCTCCCGTGAGCTTGGCGATGCCGAAGTCGAGGATCTTCACGACGCCGTCGCGGGTCACGAAGAGGTTTCCCGGTTTCACGTCGCGGTGAACGATCCCGTGGGCGTGCGCCTTGGCGAGCCCGCGGGCGGTCTGGACGGCGATGTCGAGGGCTTCCTCGACCGGCAGGGGGCCGCGGACGATGCGGCGCTCGAGGCTCTCGCCGTCATAACGGGGCATGGCGAGGAAGAGGAGGCCGTCCTCGCTCTCCCCGGCCTCGAGAATCGTGCAGAGATTGGCGTGGTCCAGGGCCGAGGCAGCCCGCGCCTCCAGGAGGAACCGGGCCTTGGCCGCCGGGTCGCGAACCAGCTCCGGGGCCAGGAACTTCAAGGCCACGGAGCGGCCGAGCTGGGTGTCCTCCGCTTCGTAGACGACGCCCATGCCGCCGCTGCCCAGAGGCTCGCCGATGCGGAAATGGGAGATTGCGCGGCCCGAGAGCGTGGCCGGACCCCGCCCGCCATCGTCGAACGCCAGTCTCAGCCGCTCGCCGGGCGTATCGGCCAGAAACTCAGACCCCTTCTCTTCGGCGACGAGCAGGCCCTCCACCTCCCGCCGGAGAGCGGCGTCCCCGGCGCACGCGGAGTCGAGAAATGCCGGCCGCTCCGCCGGCGGTCTGTCCAGCGCCTCCTCGAAGAGACGATCCACCTCGCGCCAACGCTCGGGGTCCATTGCTCCTCCTTCTCAAGCACCGCCAGCTTCCTGAAGCACCGCAATCTTCCTGAAGCACCGCCATCATCCCCCGACGATCGCGTTCCCGGCCATTTCGCGGCCCCTGCTACACTCCCCGCCCCATGAAGAAGCCTCCCCGCCAGACCGTACCACCGCCAGCGGCGGCCCGGACCGCCCGCCCGGGCCTCCTGCTGTCGACGGTGTTCTTCACCAACCTCCTGTCGCTCGCCTGCCAGGTGATCTGGCTGCGCAAGATCTCCTATCTCTTCGGCTCGACGGCGGCCGTGCTCAGCACCGTCTTGTCCGTCTTCCTCCTGGGGCTCGCCTGCGGCGCCCTGGTGGGAGGACGGTTCGCGGACCGCAGCGAACGGCCCTGGCGGCTGCTCGGCCTGATCCAGATCGGGCTTGGCGCGTGGTGCGTGCTCAGCCTGCCCATCTTCGAGGCGGGCAGGGCGTTTTACCTGGCCGTCTTCCCGGGGGACCTCGGACCCCTGCCGGCGGCGCTGGCGAAGCTCGCGATCGTGCTGCTGGCGATGATAGCTCCCACGTTCGCCATCGGCGCCGTGTTCCCCCTGGCGGTGCGCCTCTATGGGCGGGACCTCGGCCGCGGCCTCTCCCTGGTCTATGGCCTCGACACCCTCGGCGCGGCCGTGGGAGCGCTGCTCGCGGGATTCCTCCTGGTGCCGAAGGCGGGGCTGTCGGCCTCAACGTGGGGCCTCGGCCTCGCCGCCGCGGGGCTCGGGGCGCTGATCCTGGCGACGAAAGGCGAGAGCACGCGGAGCGGCAAGCAGGACCGCAAGGCGCGGCGGGAGGCGGAGCCCAAGGTGGAAGCCCCCATGACCGACATGACCGAGGGGCCGCCGCCCCGGCTGGGGCTCCTCCTCGTCACCTTCTTTCTTACGGGCGCCGCGGCGCTCCTGCTGGAGACCGGCTGGAACCGCTTCTTCTCGCTCTTGAACGGCACCCACGTCTACTCGACGAGCACGGTGCTGGCCGGCTTCCTGATCGGCATCGGCATCGGCAGCCTCCTGATGACGAAGTGGATCGACCGCCTCCGCGATCCGTTCGCCACGGTGGCGTACCTCTACGCCGCCATCGCCCTCTGCGGCATGCTGGTGTTCCGCTCGGGAGACCTGTTCATCCGGGCCTACTTCAAGGCCTTCGCGTGGAGCGGCGGCTACTACGGCTTCCAGCTCACGGTCTGCCTGCTGATCTGCCTGATGGTCATCCTGGCGACGCTCGCCATGGGCGCCAACTTCCCGCTGGTCGCGCGCATCGCGACCCGGGCGGGAGCCGAGCGTGGGGCCTCGGCGGGGCGGGTCTTCTTCGTCAACACCCTCGGCGCGGTGCTCGGGGCGTTCCTCGCCGAGTTCGTGCTGCTGCCGGCTTGGGGCTTCCCGGGGCTGATGCTGACGGCGCTCGCGGTCTACGCCCTGGCGGCCGGCGTCTTCCTGATGCTGTCACCCAACCGCAAGCGGCTGGTCCATGCCGGAGCCTGCGCCGCCCTGCTCGCCGGGGCCGTGCTCCTGTCGCCGGCCGTGACGCCGTTCCGGATGCCCTTCCACGCCCTCTACTACCACGGGCTGCGCGCCGGATCGTTGGAGAAGTACGAGGAGGAGGTCCGCGCCCTGCGGCTGATCACCGAGCGGCAAGGCTTCTACGGCCAGGTGGCCGTCGTCGGGCTCGGCCCGGACCTGCTGCTCAAGCACAACGGCAAGACGGACGCCAGCACGGCCATCCGGGACAACCGGACGCAGATCCTGCTCGGGCATCTGCCCCTGCTCTTCCATCCCAACCCGCAAAAGGTGCTGGCGATCGGGCTCGGCGGCGGGTTCACGCTGCGCGCCCTGGTCCATCACCCCTCGGTGGCCCAGATCACGGCGGTGGAGATCGATCCCCTGGTGGTGGAGACGGCGCGCCTGCACTTCGCGGCGTTCAACGACCGGGCCCTGGACGACCCGCGGGTGCGCGTGGCGCGGAACGACGGCCGCAACTTCGTCGACGGCACCGGGGAGCGCTACGACGTCATCACCTCCGAGCCGCCGAACATCTGGGTGGCCGGCGTCTCCGGGCTCTTCACGCAGGAGTTCTACCGCTCGGCGGCGGCGCACCTCAACACCGGGGGGATCCTGTGCCAGTGGGTTCCGCTCTACGAGATGGAGCGCGAGGACTTCCGGATCATGCTGCACACGCTCACCTCCGTCTTCCCCCAGGTGACCTTCTGGCAGGTGGGCGGCGACATCATCCTCCTGGCCTCGAAGGACCCCTTCAAGGTCGAGCTCGACCAGGTGCTCGCGAAGCTCAGCCTGCCCAAGGTCCGCCGGGACTTCGAGGAGATCGGCCTGCCGCTCACGGCCACCATGGACTTCCTCAACCAGCCCGTCGTACGCCCCGATCAGGTGCCGACCTTCTTAGGCCAGGTGGACGTGCTCAACGTGGACGACAAGCCGGTTCTGGAGTTCTCGACGGCACGGAATCTGTTCGAGCTGACGAAGAAGTAGGCCCTCACCCGGAGTGGTGAGGGCCTATGGGCCGCCTACTGCCGCTCCACTCCCCGCGCTTCACGCTCGGCGCGCTCGGCGTCGATCTCCAGGCGCTTGGCCGTTTCGAGGAGCTGCGGACGCTCGAAGGAAGTCGAGCGCATCTGCTGGAGGCGGTAGGGACGGGTGACGTAGGCGTTCTCCACCAGGTCGTTGAGAGCGTTCGGCATGCGGGTGGTGGTCGAGAGCGCGAGGCTGCCGAGCTTGTAGGGGCCGGCGGCCTGGCGGTCGTGGAACATCAGGCCGTAGTAGGACAGCTCGATCCACTGGCGGCCGGGCTCCAGGCTGGCCGCCGCCTGGGCGTAGCCGATCGGCTCCCCCGCCGCCGAGTACAGGGTGCCGGCGAGATGGAAACGCCCGCTCTCGGCCACCTCGACCTCGGCGGCGATGACGAGGTTGCCGTCGCGCAGCGAGTCGCGGTAGCGGCCCGTCAGGCGGGACGCCGGAGCGCTCACGAGGAAGCCGCCGGCCGCTTCCAGCAGATCGCCGTCGGCCAGCCGCGTCTGGACGCGGACCATGTAGCTCGCCGTCGCGGCCAGCGCCGAGGCGTCCAGGCGGCCCGAGTACACGCCGTCGCCCGCCCGCTGGTCGGCGCCCCGGCCGTCGTCGCCATAGCTCACCTGGGCGAGCACGCTGCCGTAGGCGTCGACGATCTCGCCAACGATCTTGTCGGCGGCGGCCACGGCCTTGCCACGGTCCTCGAGGGAGGCGTAGAGGTCCACGGACTGCCCCTTCTCGTAGCTCACCTTCGAGGCCCACACGGAGAGCGTGGGATCGTTGGTGTCGTTGCCGCGCCGCGATTGACGGGTCGGCTGGCGCTTCTCGCGGACCGGGTCCGCCTCGCCCTTCTTCACGGCCCGGGAGCTCTCCGGATAGCGCGCCAGCTCCCGGTACTCCTTCGCCGTCTCGCGGGCCAGCTTGCCCGCCTCCGCCTGGGCCGCAACCGGCTGGACACCGAGCGCCGGGATCGCCAACGCCGCCATCGTGATTCCAATCGTCTTCATTATTCTCATGGCGGATCTCCTAGTAGAGGGTAGCGACGAACTGGGCGGTGTTCATGGCGGTGCGGACGGTGGTGTTGGGCGCGCAGGGCACGCCGCTGCACGTCCAGATGCCGCCGGGGATGGCTTTGCGCACGTCGGTGTCGCTCGCGTTGCGCTCGTCGTCATGGTTCTCGTGCGTGGAATCGAGGTTCCGGAAGCCGGAGGCCTCCTGCTTGCTCGTGTTGTTGCAGACGTTCGTGTTGTCGTAGCTCGCCGTCGCGCTGCCGTTGCAGGCGAAGATCGAGGCGTACTGCACGACTCCGTCGTCCTCGCCGTTGATGCAGGCGCTGGCGCCGAAGATCGCTTCGTAGCCGCCGGTCAGATAGATCGTCTTGGCCGGCGCGTTGGCGTAGGTGCGCACCTGCACGTCGTCCGAGCTGCGCAGCCAGTAGGTGGCGTCGTCGCAGCTCTGGATGAAGATGGCGATGAAGCTGCAGAACGGATTCGACTGCAGGCACACGGCGTCCGCGCCCTGCGAGCCGCGGTGGGCGCCGCCGGTGGTGATGATCATGCTGACCCGCGCCGCCACCTGGTCGTAGGGCCCGTTGGCGTTGAAGTTCGGGTCCGAGGCGTCGTTGTTGCCCAGGATGTAGTCCATGACCGTGCCGCCCATGCTGTGGGCGACCACCCAGAACGTGCCTCCCTGGGCGTAGGTCGTCGTGCACCGGTGGCCGCCGCCGTCCGCGATGCCGTTGGTGGCGTTGACGATCTCGTTGGCGACCTCGCCGGCCGACTGCGGCTCCCAGTAGGGCCGCGTGCCGTTGTAGCCGACCACGTAGTAGGGCGTGGCGAAGCTCTTGGTCGCCGTGCGGACGAAGTCGTTCGCGCCGTTCACCCAGTAGTTCCGGGCCGAGGTGTAGCTGGTGAAAGTATTGGTGTCGGTCTGCTTGCCGTGGACGAAGATCAGGCAGGGCTGGGCCCCGGCCTGCCCCGCGACGGCGATGAACGCCAGGGCCGCGAGAATGGGAATGGTCAGGCGACGAAACGGCATCGAAAACACCTCCTCGGTTGAATGGGTTCAATAGAGGAGGTGCTCGCCGGCCCGGCAGGCGCGCCGCGGGGGCGCGCCTTTCTCACTAGAAGCGGCCGACGAAGAGGCCGCCGGTCGACGGGCTGGCGAAGACGCGCCCGGGCTGGGTCCGGTCGGTCCAGAGCCTGTACGTATCTCGCTTTCCCTTTTCCAGGGGATCGTTGAACAGCTTGAAGGATCTGCCGCCATTCCGGCTGACCCAAATTCCATTCAAGGCCCCGAGGTAGAGCTTGTCGGGGTTCGCCGCGTCGACTTCGAAAGCCCCGTTGAGAGAGCCGGCCTGCGCATCGAGGCGCCGGTTTACGACCTTCCAGGTTTCCCCTCCGTCCATGCTCCGCCACAAGCTCTCCTGGCCCGGCAGCACGTTCAGCGCATAGAGGATCCGGAAGTCGCTCGGCGCCACGGTGAAGAGGGAGGATCCGCCCGGAGTCCGCAGCGCCTTCCAGGTGAGACCGCCATCCTGGCTCTTGAAAGCCTCAGAGCCTTGGCGGCTGGCCCCGTTGGACACGTAGAAGCGGACGTAAACGGTCTGGAGCCCTTTGGGATCCACGAAGAAGGCCCGTGGATCGCGGGGATCGCCCTCTTCGTCCAAACAGGGGATCACCTCTTGCCATGTCCGGCCGCCGTCCGTGCTCCGCTTCATGCCGCACTGGCTGGAGAGGAGGGCGCCGCGTCCCACGAAAGCGATGTAGCGGCCCCCTTCGTCGGAGACACGCTCCCAGGTCTCTCCCGCGTCGGCGCTCTTCCAGGTGCCCGTGGGCGTGGCCGCGTACAGGAGGTCGGGATCGGCAGGGCTGAAGGCCAGGTCGTTCAGCCCATCCTGGGACATGCTCCGGCCGAAGGGCTGCCAGGACCGGCCATTGTCCGTGCTGCGAAACGACCGCGATCCCTGGGCGCCAAACACGCCGCTGCCGATGCCGAGGTACACCGTACCCCGCCGCTGAGGATGGAAATCCAGCAGCGAGACCGCCGAGGCCGTCAACCCGGGCTCGACGCCGATCCGCCAGCGGTCACCACTCCCCGTCCTCCGGGCGGCACCCCATCCGATGGTGCCGGCGAAGAGGCTGTCCGGCCGGGACGGGACCGTCGCGAGGGAGAAGATACCCATGGGGACATGCCCTGGCCGCGGGAGCCCGAAGCTGCTGTCCGTCCAGGTCTCCCCGCCGTCGAAGCTGCCGAAGATCCCGCCCGTGCCGCCCGCGTAGACGGTCGACGAGGACCGGGGGTCCACCAGGAGCACCTCTTCGGCGGGCCGGCCGGCCGGGAGCTCTGCCACCAGCCGCCAGGTGGCCGCGCCATCGTCGCTGCGGAAGATCCTAGTGTTCGGGGATCCCTCGACCGCAGCGAAAAGCGTTTCCGGGTCGGAAGGGGAGAGAGCAACACGGAAGATGGTCCCGGTCCCCGGCCGTACTCCCCTCAGCCAATGCGCTCCCGAGTCCGTGCTGACATAGAGTGCCTCCCGGGTGACGGCGTAGACCCGGCTCGGGTCGTCCGGGTCCACCTGAATCGACCGGACGTCGGTGAGCCCTGTCAGGACCTCCGACCAGCTCGCGCCGCCGTCCACGCTCCGCAGCAGCCTTTCGTACGTTCCGGCGAAGGCGAGGCCTCCGGGAGCCGTGGACAGGACCCTGACGCCCAGATCCAGATTCAGCCTGCGGGGCAGGATCTCCTGCCAGGTACGGCCGCCGTCCGTGCTGCGCATCATCACGAAGCCGCCGGCCAGGACCGTCTCCGGGTGGTCGGGATCGACGGCCACGACCTGGAAGCCCACTCCGACCAGGGATTGCCACGTCATGCCGCCGTCGATGCTCTTGTAGACGAAGCCGACCACGCTGAAGACGGAGCCGGTCGCCGCGTAGAGGACCGAGGGATCGCGGGGATCGACCGCCAGAGACGAAACCGAGCCGCCTCCCGGGCCGAAGGGCCTCCAGTGGCTCTGTCCGGGCTGGGCCGGGGCCGTGGAGGCCGTAGAGGCCAGAAGAATTAGGAAACCAAGGATTACCTGGGCGATGCGCTTCATGCAGAAAAATCCTCCTCTCTCTATGATGCGTCATTTCTGGACGAAAGGCGGCAGACCTGCCGGGACTTCTCCCTGGCGCAATCGTTCCCCCTCACCGGATCCGGCGGTCCGGCCCTGCCTCCCTTTTTTCCCTGACGGTCCAGCCGCTCCAGTCCCGCGGACCCCGTGCTAGAGTTTTCCGGGGGGTTCCCATGGCTGCATACCCGTTCGACGCCCAGAAGCTGATCGAGATCTGCAAGGCCAACGACATCGCCATGGTCGGCGTCTTTGGGTCGATGGCCCGAGGAGAGCAGACCGAGAGAAGCGACATCGACCTCCTGGTCCGCCCCGCCAAGCCCAAGAGCCTGCTCTCCCTTGTGGCGCTGGAGCGCGAGATCTCGGGTGCTCTGGGTCGGAGAGTGGACCTTCTGACGGAAGGTGCCCTCAGCCCCTACCTGCGCGACCGCATCCTTGGCGAGCTACAGGTCTTGTATGCCGCGGGATGACTCGGTTTACCTCCATCACATCCTCGACTGGCTTACGGCTGTTCAAGATCTTCCCGCATTGAAGGTCGAGGTTCTGCGGATCCTCCAAGGCCTCGCCTGATTCTTGGCCTCAGCGCGATGCCCTCTCCTGACCCCAGCGTCCAAATCCAGACCGTCACCAAGCGCTTCGACAGCGTGACCGCCGTGGACGGCGTCTCGCTGGAGATCGCCGGCGGCGAGTTTTTCGCCCTTCTGGGCCCCAGCGGCTGCGGCAAGACGACCCTGCTGCGTCTGATCGCCGGGCTCGAGGAACCGGACGCGGGGACGATCCGGATCCAGGGAAGCGACGTCACCCGGGTGCCGCCCCACCGGCGGCCGGTCAACATGGTCTTTCAGCACTACGCGCTCTTTCCCCACCTGACCGTCGAGGAGAACGTCGCCTTCGGCCTGCGCTACAAGCCGCTGCCGCGGGCCGGGCACGCCGCCCGCGTGGCCGAGACGCTGGCCCTCGTCCGCCTCGCGGAGTACGGGAAGCGCCGTCCGGACCAGTTGAGCGGCGGCCAGCGCCAGCGGGTGGCCCTGGCTCGCGCCCTGGTGCTGGAGCCTCAGGTGCTGCTGCTCGACGAGCCGCTCGCCGCCCTCGATCCCAACCTGCGCAAGGAGGTGCAGGTGGAGCTCAAGAGTCTTCAGCGCACCCTCGGCATCACCTTCGTCTTCGTCACCCACGACCGGCAGGAAGCCCTGGCGATGAGCGACCGGATCGCCGTGATGAACGGCGGCCGGGTCGAGCAGGTCGGCAGCCCGGCCCAGGTCTTCGAAGCGCCGGAGACGGAGCTCGTGGCCCGCTTCCTGGGCGCCACCAACGTCTTCACGGCCGAAGCGCGCCGCCATGAGGACGGCATCCTCTCCCTCCAGCTCCCGGGAGGCACCGAGTTCTCCGTCCCGGCAGGAGGGCCGGCCCGGCTGCGGCGCGAGCCCGTGCGCTTCGTGGTCCGCCCCGAAAAGCTCGCCCTGCGGGCCGTCCCCGCCCCATCCGAGATCTCGCTGGCGGTGACGGTCGAGGACCGCGTCTACCACGGGGCGAGCACGGAGTGGACCGTCCGCGACGCCCGCGGCGAGCGCTACGCCGTGTTCGCCCAGAACGCCGGCCTGGCCGGGGAAGCGCTGCCGTTCGCGCCGGGCAGCCCGGCTTTCCTGGGATGGGATCCGCGGCACAGCGTGGTGCTGCGGGAGAGCTGAGATGCCGGATTTTCCAAAGGAGCTTCCTCGCAAGCCCGGCCGGGCCGCCTACCCACTCCTCCTGCCCACGTGGCTGGTGCTGGGGATCTTCTTCCTCGTTCCCCTCGGCCTGATGTTCGCCGTCAGCTTCGCCGAGCGGGGCACGTACGGCGGTCTGAAGCCGATCGCGGACCTCGGGGCGTACGTCCGCTCCGGGGCGTTCCTCGGCAACTACGCCCGGTCGATGGGGGCGATCTATCTCAAGATCGGCTGGCGGTCGCTGTGGATGGCCCTGCTGACGACCGTGCTCTGCCTCGTGGTCAGCTTTCCCATCGCCTACTACCTCGCGATCCTGGCGCCCCGGCGGTGGAAGGGCCTGCTGATCGGGCTCGTGGTGGTGCCGTTCTGGACCAGCTTCCTGATCCGCACCTATGCCTGGATGTTCATCCTGCGCACGGAGGGGCTGATCAACCTGATCCTGATGGGCACGGGGCTCCTCCACCATCCCCTCGAGCTCCTCTACACCCAGACGGCGGTGCTGATCGGCCTCGTCTATGGCGAGCTGCCGTTCATGATCCTGCCCCTCTACGCCTCGCTGGAGAAGCTCGACCGGTCCCTTCTGGAGGCCGCCTCGGACCTGGGGGCGGGGCGCCGGCAGTCGTTCTGGCGGATCACGGTCCCCCTCAGCCTGCCGGGGATCGTCGCCGGGCTGGTGCTCGTCTTCATCCCCAGCCTCGGCCAGTTCGTGGTCTCGGACCTCCTGGGCGGCGCTCGCAGCATGCTCCTCGGCAACCTGATCCAGAACCAGTTCGCCGTCGCCCGCAACAAGCCCTTCGGCTCCGCCCTCGCCTTCGAGCTGACGGCGGCCGTGCTGCTCCTGCTGGTCGCCTACGCCGTCTACGCGCGGCGCCGGGGCGGGGAGGAGCTGCTTTGACAGGCGGCGGCTGGCATCGGAGGCTGCTCGCGGCCCACACGGCGCTCGTCTACCTCTTCCTCTACGCGCCCATCGCCATCCTGGTGGTGTTCTCCTTCAACTCGGCGCGCCAGACGGCCTTCTGGGAGGGGTTCACGCTCGACTGGTACCGGCGGCTCCTGGACAACGCCCTGCTCTTCCGGTCCGTCCGCAACAGCCTGATCGTGGCGGGGATCACGACCGCCGTGGCCGTGCTCCTCGGCACGCCGGCCGCCCTGGCCCTGGCGAGGCTCCAGTTCCGAGGCAAGAGGTCCACCCAGGCCCTGCTCTACCTGCCAGTGATCATCCCGGAGGTCGTGCTCGGCGCCGCCCTGGTCACCTTCTTCGGGGCCGTCGAGATGCGCCTGTCGCTCTGGACGGTGGTGATCGCCCACGTCGTCTTCAGCGTCTCCTACGTCGCGATCGTGGTGCGGGCGCGCCTCGCCGGGCTCGATCCCGCGCTCGCGGAGGCGGCCCGGGACCTCGGCGCGGGGCCGTTCGAGACCTTCCGCCGGGTGACGCTGCCGCTGGCGGCGCCGGGCATCGCGGCCAGCGCGCTGCTCGTCTTCACCCTCTCGATCGACGACTACGTCGTCACCTCCTTCGTCGCCGGGGTGGGCGCCACCACGCTGCCGCTCCACATCTACTCGATGCTCAAGGTCGGCGTCACCCCCGAGGTCAACGCGGTCTCGACGCTGCTGCTCGCGGGGACGGTCGTCCTGATCGTCCTCGCCCATCGCCTGCTGTCTGCCGAAACGGGAGATTCGAAATGAAGAGGTTTTTGCTCATCGCTTTCGCCGCCGCGGCGCTCGTCTCCTGCGGCGGCGCGAAGGAGGAGGCCGCGCCGGCCTCGGCGGCCCAGGCGGCTCCGGGGCAGGTCAACGTCTACATCTGGACGAGCTACCTGCCCCCGGAGGTGATCGCCGGGTTCGAGAAGAAGACCGGCATCAAGGTCAACGTCGACACCTACGACTCGAACGAGGCCGTGCTCGAAAAGCTCCAGTCCGGCGTGGCCGACTACGACATCGTGGTGCCGTCCGACTACATGATGAAGGTGCTGATCCCCGAGGGCCTCGTCCAGCCGCTCGATCACGCCCGCCTCCCCCACTTCAAGAACCTCGACCCGCGTTTCCTCGACCAGCAGTACGACCCCAAGAACGGCCATTCGTTCCCCTATCTCTGGGGGACCACGGGCATCGGCTACGACAAGGGGAAGGTCAAGGAGCCGGTCGACAGCTGGCGGGCGCTGTTCGACGAGCGCTACGCCGGGCGCATCCTGATGCTGGACGATCCCCGGGAAGCGTTCGGCGCGGCCCTGAAGATCATGGGGCGGTCGTTGAACGAGAAGGACCCGGCGGTGCTGCGCCAGGCGGCGGAGATGCTCAAGAAGCAGAAGCGCCTGGTGCGCACCTACAACAGCTCGGACTTCGCCAACCTCCTGGCGGCGGGCGACGTGGACGTGGCCCAGGGGTGGAACGGCGAGATGGCCGAGGCCGTGTCGAACGCGCCCGGCCGCCTCGCCTACGTCGTGCCCAAGGAGGGCGGCACCCTGTGGATCGACAACGTCGCCATCCCGAAGGGCGCCCGAAACCTGGACGCGGCCTACGCCTTCCTCGACTACATCCTGGAGCCCGAGGTCGCCGCGAAGATCGTCAACGGCGTCCACTACGCCGGCGCCAACCGGGCCGCCCTGCCCCTTGTCGACGAGAAAATCCGCCAGAATCCCTCGATCTATCCGCCGAAGGAGGTCCTCGACCGCTGCGAGCTGATCGAGGACCTCGGGGAGACGACGAAGCTCATCGACGACCTGTGGACGGAGGTCAAGGCTCAATAGCGGCTCAGTAAGGCCGGCGGCGAGCACTCTTCTTTGTGAATGGGATTGTGTATGGTAAGACGAGTAGAATCTGGGCTATCGCTTCGATAAGGAGATTGCCGTGAGAGATCCTCTGGGCCTCATCGTTCGTTGCAGTGCCTGCTGTCTCATTGGGTTGGGTCTGTTCGCCTTCGCCGCGGGCGCCGCTCCCGTGGCGCCGACCGGCTTCGACCGGCCTCCCCTGCTGCTGATCCACTGGACGACGGACACGATCGCCGCCCAGCACATCGAGACGTCGGTGGTCATCCATGCCGGCGGCGCCACCGAGATCACCGAGATCACGGACGGGGAGCCGGCCCGAATGCTGCGCGGCAACCCCACTCCCGCCGACTTCCAGAGGCTCGTCGACACCCTGCTGAACGGCCAGATCGGCGTCGCGCAGGGTGGCTGCGGCGCTCCCACGGCCGACGGGCCGATCAACTACGAGATCACCTGGTACGGCTCGGGGGCGCGCTTCAACACCTTCAAGGTCGGCGCGGACCTCAGCAGTTGCAATGCCGGCTTGCGGACCATGGTCGAGTCGATGCTCGAGCTGGTCAACGCCGTCCGCCCGGCGCCGGACACCCAGCAATTCCCGCGCAACCGTCCGCACTGAGCCCTGGGCCGACGAGTTGTGGACGCTCCTTCAGTCCAGAAGAGGTAGAATCGTTCCGGACTGAAGGAGCAGCAATGGCCCGAGTGAAGCTCAACGAAGACCTCCGCCCCCTCTCCGACCTGGAGACCCAGACGTCCGAGATCCAACGAGCAGTCGATAAAGCCGAGAGTGACATCGCGGAAGGCAACTGGGTCGAAGACTTCGACGTCCTGGTGAAGCTGAAACGATGGTCTGCCGGTGAGCCGTAAACGACCGATCCGCTGGTAATCCCCAAAGAGGTTGCTTGGAAAGCCGGTGTCGGGAGTCCCTCGACGCGAGCCCGGAGGGCGGCATACCCATAGCCCAGGGCGGGAGCCCTGGGTACGAGCGTCCACATTGCTTCAAGAGCCCCGCCAGGGGCGGCAGACTCTTTCCGGAGCGTGAGCCCTGGATTTCTGCCGCCCCTGGCGGGGCTCTCAAGGTTTTTTACGTCTTCTTCCCAGGGCTCCCGCCCTGGGCTATGGGTATGCCGCCCTCCGGGCTCGCCGTTGAGGACTCCAAACCGAGGCGCACTTTCCAGACACCTTCTAAGATCTGAATCCGAGTGACTCCGGAAAGGCATTGGGCCTCCCGGAGTCACCCTCGCTCAAATCACGGCTGCTGAACCACCTTCACGTCGTCCACCCCCGCCTCTACCAGGCTGGCGGTCGAGGCGTCGGCGGCCTCGATCAGGATCCTCACGGTCTGGCCCGCGAAGGCGGTGATGTTGGCCGTGCCGGTGAGCCAGGCCGCGTCGTCGTTGGCGGTCGAGCCCAGCTCCTGGAGGACGGTCGTGGTCGTCGCGCCCACCACCTTGACGCGGAAGAAGTCGGCCGTCGAGGAGTTGGTGCCGTGGGCGAAGTAGTAGGAGAACGTCAGCGTCAGCGTCCCCGTCGAGGGCAGCGCGATGGCCGGCGACTGGATGGAGGTCGTGCCGCCGTCGAGGTCGAAGTCGCCCGCCGCCGTTCCCGCCGCGGCTCCCGTCACCAGGTCGTTGACGCCGGAGACCGTGGTGCCGAGCTGCTTCGTGCCGCTGGAGGTGGTGGTCGCCGGGTCGCCCCGCTCCCACTTGCCCGTGGTCGCCGTGTCGGTGGCCGCCGGGTTGACCGTCCAGCCCGTGGCGGTCTCGAAATTGTCGAAGAAGACGGTGACCGGCGGGGGCGGCGGCGTGCCGCCCTCGACGGCGTTGCCGGTGACCACGAGCGCGAAGGGCTGCGGGCCGCTGGGCATGTTGAAGGAGCGCACCGTGACGGTGTAGACGCCCGCGGCCGGGGCCGCCAGGAGCACCTGCTCCAGGGTGTTCTTGCGGTCCGCCGCGCCGCCCGTGGCCGAGACGCCGGCCGAGAAGACGTTGCCCCGCCAGACGGTGCCGGTCGGGCCGGTGACGATCAGGTCGAGGTCGTTGACGATGTTCGTGGCGGCCGCCGGGGTCGAGGGGAAGTCGGTCCAGGTCAGGGTGGCCTTGAGCGACTCTCCCGCGGCGACCGAGAAGGTGAAGGCGCGGTCCTCGTTGGTCGAGCCGGTCGCGAAGGCCGCCGCGTCGTCCTTGACCCACAGCTTGCGCGTCTGGCCCGTGAAGAAGAGGGCGTTCTCGAGCAGCACCCGGCCCCAGCCCTGGCAGTTGGCCGGCATGGCCGTGGTGCCCGTCATGTTCAGGGCCGAGTTGACCAGCGTCGCCTTCATCAGGGCCGCCGACGGGGTGAGGGCGTTCGCGGAATTCTTGCTGCCCGTGGGATACCAGCCGTCCGTGAAGTACTGGCGGATCAGCGCCGTCAGGCCGGCGGCTCCGGGGGTCGCCATGCTGGTGCCGGAGAGGCTGGCGGTGCCGCAGTTGTTGGTGGTGACGCTGGAGTCCCGGCCGGCCGAGACGATGCTCGATCCCGGCACGGTGATGTCGGGCTTGATGCGGCCGTCGGCGGTCGGGCCGCAACTGCTGAACCCGGCCATGGAGTCGGCGCTCGTGCCGCGCAGGGTGGCGCCCACGGAGACGCCGTTCTTGGCCGTCGAGGGGCTGCCCACCGAGCTGGTGCCCGGGCCGGCATTGCCGGCGGCGAAGAAGATCAGGAAGTCCTTGTGGTTCCACATGAACTCGTCGACGTCCTGGCTGCCGGCCGAGTAGTTGTTCTGCACGGCGGCGTTCTCGTTGTCGCCCCAGGAGTTGGTGTGGATGCGCGCGCCCTGGGTGTAGGTCTGCTGGAAGATGGGGTTGAGGTCCACCACCGGGCAGCCGATGCCGGGCAGGTCGCCGCAGTTGTCGACCAGGTAGCCCGCGTCCTGGATGACCAGCTTGGCGCCGGGGGCCATGCCGTCCGCCGTGTTATGGGTGAGGAGGTTGGCGAAGTTGTCGCCCCCCACCGTGCCGGCCACGTGGGTGCCGTGCCCCTGGGTGTCCCACTCGGTGCTGGCGATGCCGCCGCTGCACTCGCCGGCGGCCAGGAAGTCGACGGCGATCACCTTCCGCTGGCTGTTGTTCACCACCGTGCCGCCGTTGCAGGCGTTGGTCGGCGGCAGGCCGAGGGCCGTGTCGCGGAAGAAGCACATGTCGGCGTCGAGGCCGGTGTCGACGATGGCCACCGTCTGCCCCTCGCCGAAGATCCCCTGGTTGAAGATCGGGGTGGTCTGGCCGCCCGAAAGGCCCGACTGGCCCACCCAGACGGTGGTGTCGTTCTTCAGGGTGCGGCGCCCTTCGAGATCGATCCAGAAGACCTCGCGCAGGCCGGCCAGCGACTCCCGGAACGCGGCGATCTCGGAGGGGCTGAGCAGGAGGCGGATCTTGGAGAAGAACGCGCCCCGCCCCTGGCCGACGATCCCCTTCACGCCCAGGTCGCGGAGCTTCTGCACCACCTCGCCGACGTTGGCGTCGGGGAAGACCTGGAGCATCACCGGCCGGTACTCTTCCTTTCCAGCCTTGGCTTCTCCCGATTCGACGGCAGCGATGGCCGGCGAAATCTTGTAGGCCGGGTGATAGGGGCCGGACCAGGTCGCGCCCATCTTCGACAGGCTCGCCTTGGCGCGGCCGGCGGGCATCTTGACGAGATAGGCGTAGTACGGCAGGTAGGTGTAGACCCGCAGGCTCTCGGCGTTCAGCGCCTTGATCTGCCGGGCCGTCACGGGACCCGGGAACTTCACCAGGACGATCTCGTCCTCGATCGAATCCTCGGGACGGGCCCGCAAGGCTTCCGAGATGGCGGGCCCGGGCCGGCTGGTGTCGATGACCCGGGAGTTGAGCGAGATGACGGTGGCGGACCGTGATTCCAGGCTCGCGGATTCCTGAGCCGGCAGGCGATGGCAGACAACCGTCAACAGCAACAGAGACACACTCCAGACCTTCCTCGATCGGTGCATCGATTCCTCCATTGGGGGAACGGAAGGAGAATTCAGCAGTTCCCTGACAAGAGAGGGTGCCCGCGGTGCACCGAGGTGAGCCGGGCACCGGATCGCTCCGGTGCCCGGTTTCCTAACCGTCCGCCGGGATCAGCGGCAGCCGCCGTAGATGGCGCTGTAGCCGTCGCGGTCGTCGCTGGCGAGGGAGGAAATCGAGAAGTCGCAGGCGGCGACGGAGGGGTACATCGTGGCCCCCTGGACGTTCGAATGGCCGAGGCCCACGGCGTGGCCGAACTCGTGGGTCGACACGCCCGCGAGGTCATAGCCGCCCGAGCAGCCCGACGAGCTCTGCCACTTGAAGGCGTTGTTGAAGCGGACGTCAACCTCCTGGAAGCGGTAGATGAGGTTGCCGTTGCAGACCTGCGACTGCGACTGGTCGGTCGTCGTGTAGTTGGTGACGCCGAGCGTCGTGCCGCCCAGCTTCGACCAGGAGACGACGTTGGTGCCGTCGTTCCTGGCGCCCGACTTGGTGGTGGAGCCGCCCAGGCCGGCGATGCCCCAGGCGTTGATGCCCGAGACGATCTTGCTCTGCTGCTCGCTCGCCGTGAGGCAGCAGGCCGGACCGTTGCTGCCGTTGTAATAGAACTTCGCGTCGGCGCTGGAGAACCACTTGCGGCCGTTCAGGGTATAGCCGAAGAGGGAGGACGAGAGGCACAGGAGGCTGACGAAAAGGGCGATCTTCTTCATGGAGTTTTTCCTCGCTTATGGGATGAGCGTATTAGGTGAGTTAGTTGGAGAACGGTCCGGCCTCGCGGACGACGCGGCGCATGCGGTCGAGCGGCACCTGCTCGACGGGGGCCTCGTCGACGCCCACCATGTTCAGGTCCGAAAGGCTGCGCGCGATCCACTGGGACCCCGACTTGTCGCGCAGGACGTTCCATTTGCCGAAGGAGAGCCCCAGGGTGTGGTACTCGCCGTCGATGTCCTCCAACTGCACCAGGACCTTCTCTCCCATCCGATAGCTCGCCTCCCCCACCGTCTCCACGTTCACGCCGTCCAGATGCCCGCCCCAGGCGTGGAACGAGAAGACCTGCCCCGGCTCGGCGGCGCCCTTGAGCGGCTCCTCCACGAGCACGTCCACCTTGGTGACGATCTCCCCATCGCGGTTGTACTCCGCCTGCACGCCCACCACGTAGCCGACCAGGACCAGATCGCTCATCTGGACCGACCGCCTCATCGGGACATACACGACGGTGGTCGCGGAGGCGACGGCGGCCACCATCACCAGGCACAGCAGAGCGAGAACCAGGGACTTCCTCATGAGCTCCTCCTTTTAGGGACCGGCCATTCATTCAGCAGAGTGCCCCGGGACCCCGGAAGCGGGCCGCGGCCCGTTCAGGAATCCGCCGCTCTCACGGGCACGTAGGATGCAATGAGGAACAACGCAGAGGAGAACAAGCAATGAAAAGAATCTTCACATGGGGCTTTGTGGCGCTCGCGGGCCTGTTGATGGCCGCCGGGCCTGGCGCGGGAGCTGCCAAAGCGGCGCCCCCGGCCCAGGGGAAGCCCCTCGCCAAGGCCACGTTCGCGGGCGGCTGCTTCTGGTGCATGGAAGGACCGTTCGACAAGCTGGACGGGGTGGTCTCGACCACCTCGGGATACACGGGAGGCACCCGGAAGAACCCATCCTACGAGGAGGTCTCCTCAGGCGGCACGGGGCACGCGGAGTCCGTCCAGGTCGTCTACGACCCCTCGAAGGTGAGCTACGAGAAGCTGCTGGAGGTCTACTGGCACAACATCGATCCGCTGGCCAGGAACCGCCAGTTCTGCGATGTGGGCACCCAGTACCGCTCGGCGATCTTCTACCACGACGAGGCCCAGAAGCGGCTCGCCGAGGCCTCGAAGGCCGAGACCCAGAAGCGCTTCAAGCAGCCGATCGAGACCCAGATCGTGGCCGCTTCGGCCTTCTATCCCGCCGAGGACTACCACCAGGACTACTACACGAAGAATCCCATCCGCTACAAGTTCTACCGCACCGGCTGCGGGCGCGACGCGCGCCTCGAGGAGCTGTGGGGGAAGAGCGACCACTAGGCACTAAGCCGGCGCGAGGGCCTCTCGCGCCGGCCGGGCCATTCGATCAGAGATTGCGCAGGATGGAACGGAACCGCGGGTTGGCGGCGGCCCGGTCGAGGGTCCTCCGCAGACGGGCGGCGGCCGTCAGGTTGCCGGTGAAGGGATCGATCCCCTTGGGCAGCGGCAGGGACTCGATGTAGGTCGGCGGACGCCGGGCCTTGGTCACCGCCTCGAAGCCGGAGGCGAGCTTGATGAGCTTCGCCTCGCTGAACGCCGTGCCGAAGAAGCTGATCCCCAGCGGCAGCCCGAAGGCGGAGCCGGCGGGGACGTTGATGATGGGATACCCGGCGACGGCCGCCGCCCCGGAGCTCGCGCCCAGGAAGTGGTCGCCGTTGACGAGGTCGATGGTCCAGGCCGGCGAGCCGGTGGGCGCCACCAGGGCGTCCAGGTTGTCCTTGGCCAGCGCGGCATCGATACCCTCCGTGCCCGCCAGCCGGTGCCCGCGCTCGAGGGCATCCAGATAGTCCTGCTCGCTGAAGGGATCCTGCTCGGCGAGCTCCAGGAGCTCCTGGCCGAACCACTTCAGCTCCTGCTCGGCATGGGAGTTGTTGAAGGCGATGAGGTCGGCGAGGCTATGGATGGGCACGCCCGTGCGGGTGGCGAGATAGGCGTTCAGGTCCCGCTTGAACTCGTAGACCAGAACGATGAACTCGGCCGGATCGGCGTTGAGCTCGTCGATCGTGGGGATGTCCGCCGGGTCCACGATGACGGCGCCAGCGTCCGCCATGGCCTCGATCGATTCCTCGTAGACCCGGTCCGTCTCCCGCTGGTAGCCGGTGACGCCGCCGCCGCGCATCACGCCGATGCGGGCGCCCCGCAGGCCGTCGGGATTGAGGAACTGGGTGTAGTCGGTGGAGAAATGGCCGGCGCTCGCCGCGGTGGCGGGATCGCGCGGGTCGACGCCCACCAGGGCGCTCAGCACCGCCGCCGCGTCGGCCACCGTGCGGGCGTGCGGCCCGACGGTGTCCTGGGTGTGGGAGATGGGGATGACGCCGGCGCGGCTGGTCAGGCCCACCGTGGGCTTGATGCCGACGACGCCGTTGAGGGTCGCCGGGCAGACGATGGAGCCGTCGGTCTCGGTGCCCAGGCCGGCGGCGGTGAGGTTGGCCGCCACGGAGGCCGCCGAGCCCGAGCTGGAGCCGCAGGGGTTGCGGTCGAGCACGTAGGGGTTGCGGGTCTGCCCGCCCTGGCCGCTCCAGCCGCTGGAGGAGTTGACGCCGCGGAAATTGGCCCACTCGGAGAGGTTGGTCTTGCCGAGGATCACGGCGCCCGCCGCGCGCAGCCGTGCGGCCACCGTGGAGTCCTGGTGCGGCGGATCGCCCACCAGGGAGAGCGAGCCGGCCGTGGTGGTCATGCGGTCGGCGGTGTCGATGTTCCCCTTGAGCATGACGGGGATGCCGTGCAGCGGCCCGCGGACATGGCCCTCCCTGCGCTCGCGGTCGAGCTGCCGGGCGATGCGGCGCGCGTCGGGGTTGACCTCCAGGACGGAGTTGACGCACGGGCCGTTCTGGTCGATGGCCGCGATGCGCTCCAGGTACATGTTGACGAGGCCCAGGGAGCTCAGGCCGCCGCGGGTCATCGCCGCCTGCAGCTCGGCGATGGTCGCCTCCTCCAAGGCGACCGCGGCGTCGCTCACCGCCGCCGCTCCATCCCGGGCGCTTGCCGCGCCGGCCGCGGAAGCCCCGAGCATCCCCGCCAGGGGAGCTCCGGCGCCGGCGAGCGCGCCCAACCGGAGGAAAGTCCTCCGGCTCACCTCGTCAGAGGGTTTCTTCTCGTTCTCATCCGACATTGCGACTCTCCTTTGCTGAAAAAGACATGAGGAGCCCTGGGAAGACGGCGTCTCCCCAGAATCGGCGGATCGTGGACAACGTTGCGGAAATGGCGGGCACCCTTCGAAACAGCATCCAACTATATAAGATGCCTTATTGAAGGGGAACATCAAAAGGGAACGGGAACGGCGAGATTCTTCAAGCGGGCGCCGTGGCCCGCTCCAACTCGTCAAGGTAGGCCAGGGCGTGCTCGGTGGTCTCGCCGCACATCTCCTCCGAGGGTCGGAGGCGGACGCAGACCTCGGGCCGCTCGGGCAGGCCGAACACCTTGCAGCGGTTGTCGTCCGTGAGCTGGACGCAGCGCACGCCCGCCGGCTTGCCGTTTGGCATGCCCGGAATGGGCGACGAGATCGAGAGGGCGATGCAGCAGGCCCCGCAGCCGGCGCGGCAATCCATGACGGGTAGGATATCTCGACTCGGCAAACCTCGGCCGGCCTCAGCTCCCCTCTCCGCGGAACGTCTTCGCCGCCTCGATGGGGCTCAGCTCCAGCGTCCACCGTCCCGTCCGGGTGGGCTCGCGCAGGGCCTTCCTGAGGACGGCGAGGAAGCGGGAGCGCGGCCAGTCGACGGCGCCGAAGCCGGCGAGGTAGTCGGTGTGGCTCTGGCAGTCCACGAGGGCGAAGCGCCAGTGGATCAGGTTGGCGAGGAGGGTGGCGAAGGCCACCTTGGAGGCGTTCGGGACGTCGGCGTACATCGACTCGCCGAAGAAGATGCCTCCCAGGGAGATGCCGTAGAGCCCGCCGGCCAGCCGGCCGTCCCGCCAGGCCTCGATCGAGTGGGCCAGCCCCTCCTCGTGGAGGGCGGTGTAGCCCGCGATCATCTCGTCCGTGATCCAGGTGCCGCCCTGGCCCGGCCGGGGCTTCGCCGAGCAGCCGCGGATGACCTCCCGGAAGGCCGTGTCGGCGCGCACCTCGAAGGCGCCGCGGCGCATCTCCTTGCGCAGCGACCGCGAGACGCGGGCCTCCTCCGGCACCAGCACGAAGCGGGGATCGGGACAGAACCAGAGCAGCGGCAGCCCCTCGTGGGGCCACGGGAAGATGCCGCGGGCGTAGGCCGTCTTCAGCGTCTCCGCATCGGGCCTGCCGCCGACGGCGATGACGCCGTCGGGAGAGGTCCAGCTCACGGGCGGGAAGCGGGCGCGGCGCAGAAGTGCCATGAGGAGAAGAGGTACACTGAAGGCTGCATCGCCGACAGTCTATCCAAGCCGTGGAGCCGAGACAGCTTTCCCGCTATACCGAGGGCGAATACGGGGCCCTCGTCCTGCCGGACGCCTGGCACGTGGCGTCCCTGGCCTGCTTTGCCGCGGCCCTCGGCGCCCGCTTCCTGGTGCGGCTCCTGCCGATCGGCAACGCCTACTTCGGCCGCGTGTTCCTGCCCGGCTTCGCCGTCTTCGCCCTGGCCGGGCTGGGGCTCCTCTTCGGCCTCCTCGGCCTGCGGACGCCTCACGGGCGCGGCATGGCCAAGCTGGGCGTGCTCCTCAACGTCATCGTCCTGGTCCTCGGCGGGCTGGCCGTGGCGGCGTTCTTCTACATTCTCCCCAAATAGCGGGCGGCCCTGGCAGCACCATTGCAGGCTCCCATGGCGGGAGCGGCGGCCTGCGCCCCTTCCATCCCCCAAGGAGGTGTGCATTGGTCCCATTGATCGACCTCGTCAACGAACAACTCGACGACAACGCTCTCTCGCAGCTCAGCCAGCAGCTGGGCGTCGATCCGAATACCACCCGCCAGGCCGTGCCGGCCGCCCTGACCGCCCTGCTGGGAGGGTTGTCCCACAACGCCGCCCAGCCGGCCGGCGCCGAGCAGCTCCTGGGCGCCCTGACCAAGGACCACGACGGCAGCGTGCTCGACAACCTCGGGGGGCTCCTGGGCGGCGGCGGCGGCGGTGCCGTGCTGGGGCAGCAGGGCGCCAGCATCCTGGGCCACATCTTCGGCAACCGCCAGCCCCAGGTCGCGAACCAGGTCGGCCGCGCTTCGGGGCTCAATGCCTCGACCGCCACTCAATTGCTGATGATGCTCGCGCCCCTCGTCCTCGGCGCCCTCGGCCGCGCTCAGCGGCAGCGCGGCCTGGATTCCGGCGGGCTCTCCGACATCCTCACCGGCGAGCGCCAGCGCGTCGAGCGGACCAATCCCCAGCACGGGGGGCTGCTCAACGTCCTGCTCGACCGGGATGGCGACGGCAACATCATGGACGACCTGGCGGGCATGGCCGGAGGCCTTCTGGGCGGCGGCCGGCGGTAGCGGCTCCCGGGAGCGCTGGCGTCCCGCCGGCCTGCCAACGGGTTGGTCAAGCCGGCGGGACGCCGGCGCTCCCAGGACTCGCGGCATTCCCCTCGAGATTCGCGGCATTCCCCTCGGGGCTCGCGGTATATCCTGACGGACACGCGGCATTCCCTTCGGGGCATGCGGCATTCCCGGCTGGATACGCGGCATATCTTCTCAATTACGCGGTAAATCTACGCGGATACGCGGCATACCCCGACGGATACGCGGTATATCCGTCGGGGTATGCGGTATATCTTCCTGGATTCGCGGCATATCCCGCGGGGCACGCGGTACATCTTCCGGGGTACGCGGCATCTCCGCCCCGCCGGAACGCCGGGGCGGGTTCCTCGCCTACGCCGCCGGCAATCCCAGCGGCTTGAACTCCTTCCGCAGATCCCGCAACCCGCCGCCCGCCGTTGCGGCGGTACGGCCCAACCGGAGCGCCAGCGGGGCGTAACGATGCTCCACCCCGTGCGGCGGCACGGCCTCCGGGTCTTCCGTCGTGCCGGGCCACTCGACGTCGCCCGTGGCGGTGCGCGCCGGGATCAGCCAGTAGTCGCCAGGGCGATAGATCCCGGGCTGCAACTGGATCTCGATGCCGTCCTCCAGGGCGACCCAGCCCTCGTCGGGCTTCGGCGGATCTTTCGGGAAGACGACGAGCACCGCTCCCCGGGGCTTGGGCCCGGTCTTCGGCGCCGCGCTCGCCCGGTGGTCCCAGCGGCGCAGCACGGCGTGCTTCCGCTGGACCTCGCCCTCCTCGTAGACCGGCAGCGTGGGATCGTCGTCGTCCTCCGCGGGCTTGAGCGTGACGGACGAGCGGGCCGCGTCGACCGCCTCCACCCGCAGCAGCGACCACGACCGGGCGCCGGCCTCGCTGTCGTCGTCCGCGAGCTCCACCCAGTCCCCCCTCTTCAGTCCGGTGGCCTCGTCCCGCCCCAGGTGCTCCAGGGTCGCCGTCTCCCCCGCGAAGCCGAGGACGGGGAAGACCACGGAGCCGTTCTCGCGCGACCATTTGAACGTCAGCGCGGCGGTCGTGCCCGCGGTTCCATCCGCCGCCGCCGGCCCCCGTTCCTCCCGCTGGATCTCCACGCGGTAGAGCTGGTTCTCCGTTCCGCGGTAGCGGGCGTCCGGCGAGGCCACGCAGGGGTTGGTGTCGTCGCCGCCGATCTTCGCCCGGGCCTTGAGGCTGCCGCGGTTGGCCGGCTGCCGGCGCTCCACCCACTGCCGCCAGTCCTCGGCGGCCGGCCAGCCCGGATCCTCGGGGCTGCCGGCGGGCAGCTCGGCCGCCGTCCGCACCTGCCAGACCACCTGCGCCCGCGTCGCCGTGTCCGGGCCTCCGAGCGCCACCTCGCGGATGCCGTCGTCGTCGACGAAGGTGACGTGGCGCTCCCAGACGTCCAGGTAGACCAGGAACGGGACGTCCGGCAGCTTCTCCTTCTCCGGGTCCAGGGGGAGATGGGCCTGCTTGAAGTAGAGGGCCTCCTCCAGGTTCTCGCACAGGAGGCCGTCGACGTAGTAGCGGCCCGGGCCGATCTTGAGATCGGCGACACGGCCGCCGCCGTCGCTCACGGCCTCGACGGCGAAGCCCAGGCCGCTCTCGGGCCCGCCGAAGGGGCCGATGAGGTCCGCCGCCAGGGTCCGCAGGTAGTGCAGCAGGATGGCCCCCTGCTCGTTCCAGTCGGCGTCGAGCTGCACGCGCCCCTGCTGCATCAGCACGCGGGTGAACTGCTTCCTGGGATCGAAGGTGAGACGTGAGAAGTCGCCTTTCATGGTGGCCTCCTAGCCGGCGAAAATCAGGCCCGCGTCCACGCCGGCCGGTGTGTATTCGTCGAGGCGGGCGCGCAGGTTCGCCTCCCGCTGGGGTTCGTAGAGATCGTGGAAGACGCCCATCTCCGACTCGTCGTCGGCGCCGCGCCGGATCTCCGGGGCGCAGGTGTCGGCGAGCCGGGCGTAGTCGGGCGCGCCGTAGCGCACGCCGCGGAACCGCGGCCGCACCCGCTCCCGCTCGCCCGGATCGACAAGATCCGGATCGATGAGATCGGGCTGGCAGTTGAAGCGGCGCGGCGTGCGCGAGCCCGGCACGTAGGAGGAGAAGCGCAGGCAGCCGATCTGGCGGCGGGCCACGCGGATCAATCCCTCGAACAGGCTGTTCTCCCCCAGCTCCAGGGCGTGGACCTGCACCTGGCCGAAGACCGTGCTGCGCAGCACGGTGAGCCGCGCGTGGGCCACCGGCAGGCCCGGCGCGCCCACGGCCTCGCGCTCCCGGCTCGTCGCGTCCACCACGCTGTCGCTGACGCGGATCGCCACCGGATCGGTGCCGACCTCGTCCTGGTTGACCTGGATGGAGCCCACGATGCAGTGCTCGACGGCGACGCGGGCGCTGACGTTGAAGAGCTCCAGGCTCGGCTCCGCCGGCCGCCGGGGCCGGCAGTCGGCGTGGAGACCCCAGCCGGGCACCAGCGTCGAGTGGCGCAGCGTCACGGCCGCCAGGGCGCCCTGGACGTGGACGCCGCGGCCGGTGACCAGCAGGCCGTCGAGAGTGAAGGCGCTGCCGGCCTCCCCCTTGACGGTGAGCGAGTCGGGCAGCGAGGTCTGCCAGTCGAGGAGGCGGATCACGGGGCGGGCGCGCCGCGCGGCGCGGAGCTGGAGGGTCTGCCCCTCCTTCAGCTCGAGGTTGACCTGCTCGACGTAGACCCCGCTGTCGGCGATCTCGACCACCGCATGCCGGGGCCCCTCGTCGTTCCAGCGCCTCAGCGCCTCGCCGAGGGTCGGCGTCCCCGTCTCTCCGCCCACGGCGTAGACCACGGCGTCGGCCGGCTGGGAGAGGGTCCGGTCGTACTCCCCGCCTCCGACGTCGGCGCTGAAGCCGTAGTGGTAGGAGACCCAGACGCCCCGCTGCGGCAGGTGGCGCGGCGGGAAGGCGATCCGCCCGAGCTTCGGGTCCACGGCCACCTGACCCTTGCGCGGCTGGTAGGCCCAGTCCGTGAGGTCGGCGGCGACGATCTCCCCCACCGGCACGGCCCGGAGCACGGTCTTCCTGTTCTTGCTGTTCTTGCTGCTCTGGGGGTCGGGCTCGCCGACCCAGATCCGCAGGCTCTTGCCGGGCCCGTAATAATCCCCCTTGCGCGCCGCGAAGGCCCGCCGGTCGATGGGGATGGGCAGGTTCAGCTCCTCGGCGACGTGAGTGTCCTCGGCCTCGGGCTCCGGCTTGACGTAGAGCGGCGCGTCGTTGCCCAGGACGCTGAAGGTGTAGCAGTGCGGGGCCACCTCCTCCGCGTTGTAGGCCGGGCACCGGGTCACGGAGTAGGGGCGCAGCCGCCAGAGGAAGAGGCCGACGCCGGGGAGATTGGGCCGGCCGGCCGTGAGGTGCGAGGCGACGCGCCGCACATCCACGGTGTGGGCCAGCCGGTCGAACGGGCCGCCGATGCGGTCGAGGGCCTCGCCCCGCCGCAGGTCCGCCGTCCGGCCGCGCCGCCGCCGGAGGTGGTTGAGGTGCTGGGTGAAGCCCACCCGCCGGTAGAATTCGACCGCCCGCGCCGGCCAGCCGGCCACGTCCCGCGCCAGCAGCTCCAGCAGCGACAGCGTGCCCTTGCGCCGCCGGTAGCGCAGGGTGTTCGCCACCTCGCGGCGCGGGATCAGGATCCTGTTGCGGGCGTCCCCGGCCGGGGTGCTCGCGTCGCCCGGCTCGCCCGCGTCGTGCACCGGCCGGTAGCCGATCAGGTCGCCCAGGTAGGGCACCACCCAGTCCTGGCAGGTCTCGACGAACCAGTTCTCGTAGAGCTGGGCGATGTCGTCCTCGACGGCGTTCACCTGCTCGGCGACGACCCGCAGCAGGGCGCGCAGCGGCTCGCCCTGCTCGGCGTCGCGCTGCCGGTAGACGGACGGCAGGAGGTCGTACAGGCGGTCTTCCCTGCCGCCCGGATCTTGCGAGGTCATTTGCGCTCCTTCAGGACGAGGGTGTCCGGCACCTCGGGCGTGAGATAGAGGAGCTGGGCGGGCCGGATCCCCAGCTCCTTGTCGTTGCGGGCCGGACGCGCCCGGAGCCGCTTGCCCGGCTGGTCCTTGGCGAGCTTCCCGGCCTGCTCCTTCAGCTCCTCGGGATCGACGCTCGCCGTCACCTCGTCGAAGATGTCGACGTCCGAGAGGTCGACGCCCCGGACGCCCTGGATCGTCCGGTAGACCTCGCTCAGCAGGGCGTCCTGGCCGAGATCGCGGCGCGCGAAGCCGAAGGCGTCGAGCAGGGCGGCGCGGATCTTCGGCTCGACCTTGTCCCACTCGTAGTCCGGCAGCACCCGCACCTCGGCCTGGAGGAACAGGAAGGCGGCCTCGCGCACCTCCAGCCGCAGCGGCTGGCGCGGATCGCCGAACCGCCGCAGCGCCGCCTCGAGGTTCAGGAACAGGTCGGAATCCTCCAGGATCGGGATGTCGTCCTCGCCGGCGATGGTGACGTGGACGAGCTGGACGCGGCCGTCCGTGAGGCGCGCCGCGCTCGCCTTGCCGACGCCGGCGAAGGTGCGGGCGAAGTCCTCGTAGTCCTGGACGGAGATCAGCCGGTCGAGGGCCATCACGGCGAGCGGCGCGTTGCGGCGCGCCTGGTCGCGGCTCTCCGGGCCGGCGCCGCCGCTGGCCGGCAGCGGGTTGATCACGCCCTTGACGCCCAGGGGGCGGGTGGCGAGCTGGCTGAGCTGGCCGGCCTTGACGTTGCCGCCCGTGCCGATGCCGCTGCGGTAGGTGGCGCGGACGTTCTCGCGGCCGGTGGGCAGCCGCGCTCCCCGCTCGCCGTTGCCGAAGACGACGGTGGTCTGGCCGCCGTCGTCCGTGCGCAGGACGTAGCTCCGGTCGGCGGGCCCGAGGCCCGCCAGGCTGGGCGCCTCGTGCCAGAGCACGTCGTCGACCCGCACTTGCAGGGTGCTCCCGAGGCCGGACGGCGTGGGCGCCGAGGTCCAGGTGAGCGGCGGCTGCTTGAGGGTGAACGGCTGCAGGGCCTTGGCGCCGTCGCCGCTGCCCAGGACCTCGAAACGGGTCTCGCCGTGGGTGGCGTGGGCGACGTTGCCGTGGACGGTGACCGTGTCGCGCTTGTAGGCGTAGGCCAGGGGTTTCGCCAGGGTCAGCGTGGTGTGGACGCGGTCGCCGGGCAGGTCCATCTCCTCCCGGTCCGTGGGGGCGTCGGAGAGCACGAGCCGGCTCACGCCCTGCGCCACTCCGCCCACCATGACGAGCTCGGCGGCCGGGACTCCCGCCACCGGCACCGCCACCTCGCCCTCGGCATTCAGCTCGCCGAGGTCCACCCGCTCGCCGGTGACGATCAGCCAGCGGCCGGGCTGCAGGCCGTCGTACAGCCCGGCCAGCTCGATCTCCTGGCCGCGGACGGGATCCGCGAGCGGCTCCTCCGCCAGCTCCAGGCGCTCGCTCTGGGCGAAGACGGCCGTGCCGCGGAGGGTGGCGAAGGTGTCCGGCTCGTCGCTGGCAAGATCGAGCCACGCTGCCTCGAGATCGAGCCGCGTCACCTTGCCCGAGATGCCGTAGTCCGCCCGGGATTGTTCGCGGGTCCGCCGGGCCTGGGTGATCACCAGCTCCTTGACCGCGCCGTTCCCGGCCGGCCGGTGCAGAGCGACCCAACTCCCCGGCTGGATCTGCGGGTAGGGCGCGTCCAGCCACACCTCCGCCGCCGTCTCCGTGGGGACCAGGATGGAAAGCAGGGCGGACTTGGCTTCCTTTTCGAACGTCCACTCCGTGGTGTTGAAGGTAACGACGCCATTGTCGTCCTGCTGGGTGCTCAGAAGCTTCGGCGGCGCGTTGTGGCCGAACACGGAGGCCCGGGCGCGCAGGGCGTAGACCTCGAAGACAGCCGGCGGGGTGGCGGGCACGTTCGCCCAGGCCCTGTAGAGCGTGTCGCGCAGCTCCCGCCGGGCCACGGTCAGGAGCCGTGCGGGCAGGTCCGAGCCGGGGCCGAAGAGGGCCGCGGCGTCGCGGTCCAGCTGCCGGCTGCCGCGCGGCTGCGCCGTGGGCCGCTTGCCGAGCGAGCCCAGCACCTTGGAGAGGTCCGTGGTCTGGGGCACCTTGTTCACGGCTGCGGCTTCGGACAGCATCGGATGGTTTCCGATGGCCGCCTGCTCCAGCTCCGACACGATGCCGGAGAGCCAGGGGGCCAGGCGCGTGGAGCGCTGCCTCTCGGCGGCCGCCAGCTCTTGGCGCAGCTTCGGCAGGGCCTCGCCGATGGCGGCCCGCGCCTCGGCCTCCCCGATCTCGAGGGCCTGCCGCGACGGCTCCAGGAGAGCGACGACCCGCTGGGCCGTGGCGCCGGGCGCGATCCCCAGCGTCTCCAGGTCGGCGAAGCGCGCCAGGGATTCCCTGAGCGCCGCCGCCGGGAACACCGCGGCTTCCATGGCGAGGATGGCGGCGCCCTGGGCCTCCCAGGGCTCGACCTCGACGCGGGTGCGGTCCCGCTTCGCGTCCGGCTCGGCCTTCCGGACGCGGTAGAGCCGCGGCTGCCCGCCCGAGCCGATCAGCAGGGGATCGTTGGGCTTGAGGTTGGCCTGGATGCCCTTGAGGTAGAGCGCCGGCGCCGGCTGCCGGCTGAACGTCAGCCAGCTCTGCGGCCGGGTGAGCCGCACCTGCAGGTTGTTCCAGGCGGCGCGGGCCGCGAGGTCCTCGGAGGTCTCGAAGGGCTGCGGCGTCTCGCCCGGGCCGGGCACGCTCTGGACGCGGGAGCCGGCCGGGATCACCGACTCGGGCTCGTCCTCCGACGTCGAGACCGGCACGGCCGGAGCGCCCGGAGAGAGGGCCGGCTTGACCTTCTCTTCCATCTCGTAGGCCAGGTAGACGCTCGCGGCCACGCCCGGCCGGGGCGCGTAGCCCACCAGCCGCGCCAGCTCCAGCACCGAGCGCCGCTCCGTCGCCGTGCGCAGGTAGCCCTCGTTGGCGATGCGCTCCTGGTAGAAGGTCAGCACGTCGCCCACCACGGCCCAGGCATCCAGCAGGGCGATGGCCGGATCGCTCGCCTCGCGGGTGGTCAGGCCGGCCAGCCCCGCGGAGGAAAGCCGCGCCTTCATCGTCTCCAGGAAGGTGGAGTGCGTCCCCACCCGGTAGGCGAGCGCGTCGAGGCCCGGGCGGTTCGCGATCGCCCGCGGCGTCAGGGGCTCGGTGCCTTCGCAGCAGCCGCAGCCGCAGTCGTGGCCGCAGGAGCATGAGTCCATCGATCGTCCACCGCTCATCGGCCACCTCTCATCGTCAGCTTGAGCCGGCCGTTGCCGGGGAACCGGGGATCGTTGTCGAGGCGGGCGATCTCCAGCGGGCCGAGCGGCAGGAAGGCGTTCTCGACCTCGCCGTTCGGACCCTCGTGGAGCCGCTCGAACCTCGCGACCTCGACGCTCTCGACGCCCTCGGCGGCCTGGGCCGCGGCCAGCAGCCGGGAGAGGGCGATCCCCTGGCCGAAGGTCAGGCCGTCGGGATGGAAGAAGCCGCGACGGCCGTCCGGCAGCGCGCGGTTGCCGAGCGTGTCCAGGAGAGCGGCCTTGACGTGGCCGCGCAGGAAGTGGGGGCGCACGCAGACGGCCAGCTCGACGTCGAGCGGCACGGACACCGCCCGCTTCACCACCAGGTCGTGGCCGATGCGGCGATAGCGGTCGAGCCTCCTCCGGACCTCCTGGAGCAGCCGCTCCACGTCCTCCTCGCCGCTCATCGGATCGACCGCCACCAGCATCTCGGGCCAGCTCCCCGTCCAGCGCAGCGTCGCCGCGGCGCGCTGCACCCGGCCGGGAAACTCCCGTTCGGCGAGGCGGGCATAGTCGTCCGCGACGACGGCCCGTTCGAGGCGCTCGCGGAAGACGTGCGGGGCCAGCAGGCGCGCCTCGGCCACCGGCTCGGGGGCCGTGCCGCCGCGGGCCGGCAGCGGGTTGCGGGGCTTCAGGCTCGCGCCGGAGAGCGAGGTCTCGCGGAAGACGAGATGACGGACGGCCTCCGCGCCCACGTTGCCGGCGGGCCCGTTCCCCACGCGGTAGCGGGCTTCGAGCACCGTGCCCGCCAGCGGCGCCTCGCCCGTCTCACCGTCGCCGAACCGCAGATGGGCGCGGCCGTCGTCGTCCATCTCGGCCACGAAGTGGAGATCGTCCGGCCCGCTGCCCAGCAGGTCCGGCCGGGCGCTCCAGCCGGCGAGGCTCACCTCCGGCACGGCCTGGCGCGGGTCCTGCGCCAGCAGCCGCGAGGCCGGCACGCGGCCCGCGGGCACCGGCTGGCGGAAGGTCAGCGGCGCCCGGTCGAGGACGAAGTCGAAACGGCCCGCGACCTGCGGCACCTCCGCGAGCCGGCCCTCGCCCTCGCAACGAGGCTCCGCCTTCCCCGGCGGCACCGTCAGCGGCTCGTCCTCGACCCACCGGCCGTGGTCCGCCAGGAAGACGTTGCCCCGCGCCACGCTCACCGGGTCCAGGAGCCGGCAGTCCGCCCCGCCGGTGGCGGAAAGGCAGAGGGGGAACGGCAAGGCGTCTTCCCGCGCCCATTCGATCTCCAGGATGGGCTGATTGCGAAGCTCGTCCACGGCCGCCTCGACGTGGGTCAGCCGCACCACGTGGCGGTGGGCCGGATCGGCGTCGGCCGGGTTGCCCGTCTTCGGGCCGAGCACCTCCTCGAACAGGAGCAGATCGCCCGCCTTCAGGTCCAGCCGGCGCTCGGGCTCGGCAGGCGGCGCGGGCGGATCGCAGTCGTCTTTGTAGCCGTTGTAGTCCTCGCCATCTTTCGGGTCCTCCACGGGCAGCCACTCGTCGACCAGGGTCGCCCCCGTCGCGCCGTGCGGCAGGCAGCACTCGCGGTCGCCCCAGGCGTAGAGCCGGATCTCGTTGTGCGCCGCGCGGATCTTCACCGGCCCGGCGGCCAGGGGCTCGAAGACCAGATAGGAATCGCCTGGCACGTTGCGCAGGTCGTCGACCGTGAGCGGCTTGCCATACGGCGGCGAGGGCTCGAAACCGGTGATGCAATAGAAATCCCGCGCGGCGAAATCGTGATCGGAATCCGCCTCGACGAACACCCACGTCCGGGCGTTGCACCCCTCGTGCATCGGGTAATCCACCAGGCGGACGTGACGGCGCACGGAGATCCGCCGCCGGGCCGTGTCCAGGTAGGCCTCGGTGGCGACGGCGTCCTGTCGATAGCTCAGGTGATCGCCCGCGTAGGCCAGCACCTCCACCAGGGCGATGCCGAGGTCGGGCACGTGGCGCTCCCGCCACTCCGGCATCGTGAGCGCCAGGCGGTCCAGGAGGAGCTGGCGGAAGCTGGCGTAGTCCTTGGCGAGGTAGTTGATGCGCGGCTCCGGCCGCGGCTCCGGCGGGCAGTCCCGCTCGTCCTTGCAGTCGAGGCCCGTCGCGCAATCGATCTTGAAGCTGAACTCCAGGCAGGCGTAGCGGGGATCGATCCCCGGGAACGGCTTGCCCGTCGGCCGGCACTCGGCATCCGTCTCGACCAGGCACAGCTCGTAGGGCGAGAAGCCGCCCGGCCGGTCCACGGCGACGTGCAGGCAGTCGTCCCGCTCCGGATCGTCGACGACGCACAGGCGCAGGCCCGTCGCCCGCACGGGCCGGCCGCCGCCGCACGGACGGATCGCAACGTTTTCCGGCCGCAGGTCCCGCGGCGCCTTGCCCAGGAAGAACACCGTCAGCGTGCGCTGGTCGGGGCCGACCTCCAGGTAATCCAAGCCGTTCCAGCTCTCCGACGCTCGCACCTCGTAACGGCGCTTTTCATCCTGACAAATCATGATCCGCTCCGTTCGAAAGTCTCGACGCGCGTCTCGCCGCTGCGGCGCACCACGTACTGCACGGCGACCCGCAACGTCGCATCCTCGCTGACGACCTCCAGCGCCTGCACGTCGATCACGTCGCCCAGCCAGCGCTGGAGGGAGGCCTGGACGGTGAACTGGAGCGCCGCCGCCAGCTCCGGGCTGTTGGGCGCGAAAACCAGTTGCAGCAGGCCGCTGCCGAAGTCCGGCCGGTTGACGCGCTCCCCGGGATTGGTGAAGAGGAGCTGCTCGATCATGTCCCGCACGTGCTCGTCGTACCCCGTCGTGGCGGTGCGGCCGAGGCGGTCGAAATGGAATGGAAAATCGATGTTCATTCCGGGTCTCAGATTCCTGTCACTCGCGGCTGGGTGACGGCAACGATCAGCGGCGTTCCCGTGGGGACGCAGATCGCCTGGCTGTCCATGAGGAGGAGCGGCTGGCCGTTCGAGGTGACGCGGAGGGCGGAGGTCACGAACTGCGCGGTGACGCACGGGCCGTTGCCGGCGGTCGGCGGCGGCATCGCGCAGCCGGCCACCGCGTAGGGGCTGGCGACCGTCACCGTGGGCATGCCGCTCACCGTCACCCGCGGATTGGGCACCATCGGCTGGGCCTGGCCGCCGTGCGCGCAGAGCACCGTGGCGCCGGCGTGAAGAAGGGTTCCCGGCATGGCACGCTCTCCTTTCTAAACCACCACCAGGGCGACCTTGTTGATCATCACGCTCGGTCCCACGAGCTCGATCGAAGCGCCCTTGCCGTTGTTGATGTAGATTCCCGTGTCGTTCACCACGATCATCGCCCCCGTCGGGCTGCGCAGGATCACGCCGCCCGTTCCCGGCGGGGCCGGAGCGGGCACCGGCGCCAGGGCCGGCAGCGGCGGCGCGTCGCTGATGACGACCGAGTGCTGCAGCGTCGTCTGCAGCACGATGTTGCCGCCGGGCGGGATGGCCGGCGGTATCAGGGCGGCCGCCGGCACCTCCGCCGCGATACCCCAGAACCCGCCCGTCCACACCGGGTAGTCCGGGTCTCCCTGCTCGAACTGCACCCAGACGCCGGCGCCGATCTGCGGCACCATGAACGTGCCCATCTGCTTGCCGGCGATCGGCACGCACGGCATCGCCCAGCTCGTCGGGATGACGTTCGAAACGTCGGGCACGATCGCCAGGATCCGTCCGATCTGCAACGGATCGACGTTGTTGACCACCGTCCCCCGGTACAGTCCGTAGAATTTCTTTCCATCGCTCATGCGGGCACCTGTGGAATCGTCGAGATCAAACCGTTTCTGGCGAGGGTGAAGCTCTGCTTGTACTCGCCCTTCTTGATGTCGTGGGTGACGCTCTTGACGTAGTAGAGGCCGTCGAACGACCGGCCCGCGCCGCGCACCCCCACCAGCTCGCGGGCGCGCAGCGGCCGGCCGTAGCGCAGCACGTCGAGCGAGCCCGAGCCGGACACCACGTCGGCGGTCTGCGACGCCTGGGCGAGGCCGATCATCGCCGCCCGCACCGGGCTGAGCTTGCCCGCTCCCTCCACCCACTTCAGCTTCTTCGGCACCGCCGGCACCGCGCCCAGGGGCGGATTGAGCGGCGTGATCGCCGGTATCGGGATGGGGATCGTCACCTTCGTCTCCTGGTTGTAGATCATCACGATCGGCAGCTCCGCCGACTCGGCGTTGAAGTTGAAGCTCAGCGACTCGACGTTGGTGTGGGCGTCCATGTCGACGTTGAGCGCCGGCTGCGGGACCCCCACCTTGATTTCCGGCCCCCAGTAGGCGATGTTCGTTCCCGGCGCCGGCCCGGGCTTGAGATAGAAGACGTAGCCCACCTCCTCGGCGAGCTGGGTGATATAGCCGTAATCGGTTCCCTGCTGGCGCGGAATGCGATCGATCGGGATGGGGATGTCGATCAGCACGCTGGGGATCACCATCGGGATCAAACCGAACATCGCGTACTTGGCGATCATCAGGGCCACCCGGGCCTCGGGGGGCATGGCGGGGAACGGGAAGCCGTCGAAGGGGATCCAGTCCATGACGGCGGTGAGGTCGAGCCCGGTGACGTTGAGCGTCCCCGGCCCGTTCCCCTGCCCGGGATTGACGTCGGCCCGCGTCACCACGCCGTCGATCAGCACTTCGGAGGTGCCGTTCACCGTCGCCACGAGGATGACGCGGTTGAGCGGCTGGGCCGACCCGAGCACGAACTTGCCCTCGAGCGGCGAGCCCTTCCCCAGGTTGAAGCCGAGCTGGAATCCGCTCCGCGCCCCCGCGCCCGCCGAGACCGTGACCTGCACGCTGGTGAGCGCGTCGATCACCTCCTGGCCGACCGGCGAAGGGACCGCCGGCCCGACCATCAGCGAGAGGTAGAGCCCCTTGGCCATCAGCCGTCGAGACCGGCCGAGAGGCCTTCCGGGAGGGTGATGCGCAGCCGGCGCCCGATCTCTTCGATCAGCTCGTCCGGCCGGAGGGCGCGGTTGGCGTCGCAGAGCCGCCAGAACAGCTCCGGGTCCCCGAGGTACAGGGCGGCCAGGTTGTCCAGCCGGTCCCCCTGAGTCACCGCGTGCTCGCGCAGCAGGGAGAAGCGCTCCGGCTGGGGCACGAAACGGCGGCGCAGGTAGACGACCGTCTCGCCGTCCGCGGTCTCGAGCTTCGCCGTCTCGATGCCGCTGTAGCGGCTGCTCGGCGAGAACAGGGGCGCCGCCAGGGCGAGGATCTGGTCCAGGGGATTGCTCATGATCGTCTCCAATCTTCTCTACAGGCGTTCGAAGGAGCGTTTTCGTTCCCAATCATGGTTTCCAGTCATGGGATTCCCGAGACGCCGAGGGCGCCGAAGCCGCCGGCCTGGGCCATCGCGGCGAGCTTCTCCTTCTGCTGGAAATAGGTCATGAACAGGCTGCCGCCCTTGTGGCTGAAGCCGAGGTCGTTGACGTTGAGCACCCGCATCCCGAGGCTGACCTTCGCCCGGATCGGGTTGAGGTTGGGATCGAACGCCTCCTCGGTGACGCTGAAGTCGGTCAGGCGCACCGGCAGGATGCGGGTCTTGCTCCAGACGAAGAGCGTGAGCGGCGCCTCCATGGGCGCGATCTCCAGCGTCCCCGACTGGGCGAGCCGGTTGGCGTCCAGCACCTGCCGGCTCGACGGGTAGACGATCGTCTCCAGGGCGGCCAGTTGCGGGTGCAGCCCCAGCTCGGCCGCCACCCGGTTCTGCCCCTGGTCGGGCAGCTCGAGCTGATCGGTGACGTCGATCTCGGCGTCCAGCTTGATCGTCTCGATCGGCGGACCGGTCAGGCGCAGCGCCTGCACGCGGTCCTTGCCCTCCCCGCCCGCCGCCTGCGCCTGGAGCGTCCGCGAGATCGAGTCCGGGTTGTACTGCAGCACCACCATGCGCTGCACCGCCGACGTCTCGGCATCGATCAGCACGAGGCCGCCCTTGAGGATGCGGGGGGATCGGGGGTAAGAGGTCATCGGTCCGGGAGTCTCCTGGCGACTGAGTTGAATAGGCTCTTCAGAGCTTCAATTCGTTACGGGGACTTTCCGGGGGGCGAGAACTCCAGCTCGAGCGTCGAGCGCGCTCCCGCCGGCGGCGGCGTCGGCGGCACGCCCAGGAGCTCCGGCGTGCTCCCCAGGATCCGGAACGAGCCGTCGAACAGGATGAGGTACACGTTGAACGGCCCGACCACGTAGTGCTCCCCGCCGCGGTTCAGCGGATCGGGCATGAACGATTCGAAGTCGCCACGGCTCGGCGCCTCGCGCGGCCTGCGCTCGGGGGGAGAGTTCGGATGGGTGTGGAACGATCCGACGACGACGGGCTCCCAGTCCCCTTTCGTGAGCGCCCGCTTCCCGAACTCCCCCGTGGGGCAGGAGGCTCCGTCCACGCAGCCCCACCGCGTCTGGATGCCGGGGGTCCTCGCGCTGCGCAGGAACACCCCGCAGCACTCCCGGATGACCGGCGCCTGCCCCGGCGTCTGCGCGTTGCCCTTCAGCAGGGCGGCGCGCAGGACCGCGCGCACGCCGGGATCGTCGATCAGGAGCCCTTCCGTCTCCCCCTTCGGAGCCTTCAGCGGGAAGCGGTCGCGCAGCCGGTCCAGGACTCCCGTGAGGTACCGGCGCTCGTCCTCGTCGAAGTGCTGGAGCTTTTCGGCCAGATCGGTCAGGCGCAGATCCTCGTCGGCGGCGAAGATCCGCAGGATGTCGGCGTCGCTCGAATTCTCCATGATCTTGATGACGGCCCTCTGGTCCTGGTAGCCGGGCGAATCGGCGAGCAGGACCTTGAGGAGGGCCCGCTTCTGCGCCGGATCGAGCACGAAACCGTTGCCGGCGTTCTCCGCCAGGTAGGTCGCGACGTCTCTCGCCAGCGCGTTGTCGACCTCCCTCTCCGCCAGCAGCCCCTGCTGGAACCGCTGGATCTTTTCGATCCGCTCCTTGGAGAGCGGCGAGGTCCCCTTGTCCTTGCCGAACAGGGCGCCGGCCAGCGTGCCGATCCCCAGCCCGATCGCGGCGCCGGCGGCGCTGCCGAGCATGCCCCCGAGGACCGCGCCGCCGAAGCCGCCGAGCAGCGCGCCGGCGATCGTCCCCACGATCCCGCCGACCGCCGCTCCGATCCCCGCGCCCACCCCCATGCCGGTATACACGCCGCGCGAGGAAGCGGACCGGTAGATCGCCCGGATCTCTTCCTTGTAGTCCCGCCCTCCGTACTCGTAGCCCCAGAAGGTGAGCGGCGGATGGACCAGCTTGTCGTCGACGTAGACGAAGGTCTGGGGGATGCTCTGCTGACCGGTCCTCTTCTTGATCCGGCGGGCGATCTTCTCGTTGCCCTCCTCTTCCTCGTTGATGGAAAACACCCGGAAGCGGAGCCGCTGGGGCTTGGAGCCGAATTCGGAGACCAGCTCGCTCAGGTCCTGCAACATGCTGAGGCACCCGTCGCAGTAGTTGCCGCCGAGCTCGATGACGGTGACGGAATCGATGCGCAACAGCGACTCGGGATCCTGCCCGACGGCGTGCTCCACGCCCGGAAACTCCGGCTCCTTTGGAACGTCAGCCTTCGGAGCCGGCGAGCGCTGGAGGGCCGCCCGCGCGGGCGAAACGGCTGGTGAAGGGCCGCCGGCGGCCGCGCGGGCGGCCGCGCGGTCCGCCTCGGCCTCGTGCGCCGGGCTGTCGAAGATCACTGGCGGACCGGAGCCTGCCGAGCCGCGCTGCTGGACGACGTGGGCCAGCTCGTGGGCCAGCAGACGCTCCCCCACCCCGGACTCCGGCGCGTACTGACGGGCACCGAACACCACGTTCCGCCCCACCGTGAAGGCGGCCGCGTTCACGGACCTCGCGGACTCCGCCGCCCGCGGACCGGCGTGCACCCTCACGTCGCTGAAGTCGTGGCCGAAGCGGGCCTCCATCCGCTGGCGGCTGGGAGCCGGCAGCGGCTGCCCCGGCCCCCTCAGGACCTCCTCGACGACGGGCGGTGCTTCGCCGGGCCGCCGGCCGCCGTCCAGCGAGCGGCGCTGCAACGTCCGCCGCTTCTTCCGGCACTCCTCGCACTCCCCGCCTCCCGCGTGCTGCCCGCACGCGCACTTGCGCTGGAGCAGGCCGCCGCGAGAGGCCGGCACGCTCCGGGTCACGGGCGGCGCGGAGCTCGGGAGGCGTTCCATCTAGGGTCCCTTGCCGGGAGACGGGGCGACGTTGGTCTGGAAGTCGTCGAGCTTGAGGCTCTTGAGGATGCTCTCCATCCTCGCCGGTTTGATCGGGCCGGCGATCTCGATGGCGGTCCGCTTGATCAGCGCTTCGAGCTTCGGGCCCGTGAAGCGGCGCCGCCATTCCCGCTGGAGCACATCCGCGATCTTGCCGTAGGAGATGTGCCAGGGCTCGTCGACGTAGTGCCTCAGGCTCGGGTCCGGCGGCGTCTTGCTGTAGGGATGGAAGAACCCGAAGGCCGGGGCCTCCACCTTGAGGAAGTCGCCCACCTTTTCGAGATCTCCGCCCGCTTCCCAACGCTTCTTGGTGGGATCGAGAACGTCGATCTCCGTGCCCCATGGATGCCGCGAGAAGCCGGGGATGGAGCGGGTGGTCATGACCAGCAGGATGGCGTCCGCGATCTCCTTGTCGGTGCTCTTGTCCGTCACCCTGGGCTTCTGGTCCTTGAGAGCCCTCCCGACGATGCCGCCCTGGGTCTTGAAGGAGCGGAACTCGTTGTTGATCGTCAGGTTTGCCGGCCACGTGGAGAGGCGTTTCGCTCGGTAGCTCTTCTGCAGCTTCTTGAAATCCTCGTCGACCCGCCGCTCGATCTCCGTCCGAACCTTGGAGTCATCGGCGGATTTCGACTCGCCGGTGAGGAAGTCGTCCGAGACCGAGCTCGCCAGCAGATCGTCCGCTTCCGAGGGGAGGTGCTCGTTGTCGAGCAGGAACTCCTCGATGCCCGGCAGGACGGCCGCCACGCTGCGGTCGCCGGTGGCGTCGAGCGGGCTCTTCTTGCTCACCTCGTGAGTGATGACCGGAATCCCCAGTCCGCCCTGGCTCTCCGGCGCGGAGGCCCAGGTCCCCAGGCTGCTCTGCTTGGAGCTCACCCCGACCTCGTCCTGGTGGGGATAGAGGACGCTGCAGAAGCCCGTGTCCAGCTTGTTCCCGACGACGTTGACGTTCCGGTTCTTCGCTCCCGGCTTGCCTTGCATGCGGACGGCCATGCGGCAGGCGAGCGCGGCCGCCTTGGGGTCCCGCGCGGGATCGGCGAAGACTCCGCCCGGCGCGATGCCGGTATCCTCGTCCGGAGACATGGCGTGGAGGGCGAGGATGCGCGAGGGTTTCAGAACCTTGATCACTTCCATTACGGCCTTGGTCTCCGGCTGCTCCGCGTCGACCTTGCCGCTGCTGGCCTTGGCGCCGGTGAGGCCCGGGAAGTTGCGGTTCAGGTCCACGCCGCAACGGTTCTCCCGGGTCTTGTCCGCCACGCCTCCCGGATTCATCACGGGAATGAAGACGGTGTCGAAGTCCCGCGGCGCTCCCGCGTCCAGCTTGGCCTTCAGGCCCTTGGCGACGTCCAGGGGGCCGCGCTCGTTGCCATGGATGCCGCCCACGATCACGGCCCGCTTGGGAGGGACCAGGAGGCCGGTGCGCGAGTCCTTCCGCCAGTCCGACCGGTCCGGGTGGTTGGCGATCTTCCGCGGCGACTTCGGGGGCCACTCTCTGGCCGCCGCCGGGGGCTCGGGCTTTTCGGAGGGTTTTTCAGCGGTTGTCGAGGAGCCGCCGCCGGCCGCGGGGAGGACGTTCTGCCCGGGGACGTCCTCGGTATTGCTCGGATAGACGAACGCCTCGATCGGCATCTCCGGCGGCTTCTTGCCTGCCTTGGGGCAACTGGCGGACTTGCCGATCTCGCCGCTCGTCTGGGTCAGCGGATCCCCCCAGAACAGCTCCATGTCGAGGCGCTTCAGGTCCAGGGGGGCCCGGGCGATCCGCCGGGCCGGAGCCGCTCCCTGCTGCACCACGTGGGTCAGCTCGTGGGCCAGCAGCCGCGCGCCGGCCGGCGTCTCCGGCGCGAGCTGCCCCGCCCCGAAGACGACGTGGTGGCCGAACGCGAACGCCCGCGCGTTCAGGGACCGCGCGGCATCCGCCGCCCGGCCGTCCGCGTGGACGCGCACCTGGCTGAAGTCCTGCCTCGGAGCGTCCCGGGGAGCCTCGGAAGCTCCCGTGACCGCCGCCGCGACGCGGTCCGCCTCCCGCTCGAACGCGTCCCCCGGTGCGTTGACCACCGGCTCGGACTGCGGCCCGCCGTCCGCGGGGACGCGCAGCCGGACGCGGCTGAAATCCCGCCCGAAACGGGACTCCAGAAGACCCCGCACGGCTGGCGCCAGCGGCTCGCCGGGAGAGCGCAGGACCTCGTGGACCACGGGCGGCACCGCGGCGGGCTCGGTCGCGCCCGCGCACCTGCGCTGGAGGAGACCGGAGATCGCCGGCGAAGCTCCCTGGCGAGGGGCGGGCGTCGGGCTCCGCTGTTTCATTTCGGGAAGCGCGCCGCGAAGTAGGCGTAGACGTTCGGCCGGATCGTCTCCAGCAGCTTCGGGTCCGTCATGTAGACCGAGAACAGCTCGGCGAACTGCTCGGTGACGTCCTTCTTCCCGTACTCGGTGATCGATCCCGACGTCACCTTCTCGGCCGTCAGCACCAGACCGTCCAGGGCCGCCGCCTTCATGAAATCGCTGTTCCCGGCGGCGGGAGCGTCCGTCATGGTCCGCGTCCTGCCATCGTCCTGCCAGCCCACGCCGGCGAGGGACCGGGATTTGTCCAAGGCCTCCTTCAAGGCGGTCTTGTCGGCGCCATACTTTTCCCACGCCAGATCCGCCTTGGACTTCTCATTCTTCTTCGGCTTCTTTCCTTTCGCCGCAGGCTCCGGCTGCGCCAAGACCTTGTCCAGCTCCGCCCGGGCCTGGGCCGTTCCCTTGTTGTAGGTGTCCAAGGCCACGTCGAGCGGATGGAGATCCACCTGGTGTCCGACCTCGTGAGCCAAGACGCTGATCAGGACGGTCGAGGTTCCATACCTCGAAGGCGAGGTCTCGAAGGCCTTGTCGAAAAGGGTGATCGATTCGTCGTTGATACTGCTGCTCGTCCTTTCACCCGCCTCGACCTGGCCGGCCCGCGGCGCCCCCGCCGGCGGGCAGAGCCCATTCTGGATGAGGGATTTATGGCACGGCTGTCTCTTGAAGGTGACTCCCGCCACCTCCTTGAGGACCGAATCGGGGAAGGAGGTCAGGGCCGGGACCAAAAGATCCCACTCGTCGTCCCGCCAGTCCTGGTCCCGCTTGAAGCTGAAAGTCCGGATCGTGAAGCTGCCGGCCGGAATGGCGCCCGGCCTGGGTTGGGTGACGTCCCAGCCCGTTTCCGGCACCTCCGCCGTGGCGGGGATCGGCCCGACCTCCTCGATCAGCACGAGCTCCGTGAAACCCGCGGCGCCCGCGTGATCGAAGCGGGTGAAGCGGTAGATCCTGCTCAGCTCCTTGATGGCCAGGTTCTGGGTCGTGTTCTGGGGGAGATTGCCTTCCGAGATCATGTGCTTCCCGATCCGCTCCAGGCCCGGCCGGTTCGCCTTGCCGATCTTGGTCTCGAGCTCGAACGCGATACCGGCAGGGATCTGAAATTGGGGTACGTTGACGACCGCGACTCTGCCGTGGGTCACCCCGCCCATGGTCGTCGTCTGCTGGACCGCCGCGGGCTTGTTCTGCTCCGCCTTCGCGGCATCGAGATCGGTCGTGAAGGCCCCCGCCGCGCTGGCGTCGAACGGGCCTCCCATCGAGATCTTGCGGCGCTCCGCCTCGGGATACGAAACCAGCTCGTGCCGCTTCTCCCGCAGGATCCTGGCGATCTCTTTCGCGACCTCGGGATCGACGGTTTTCTTCTGAAAATTCACGAGATCGGATTCCGAGAGCCCCCGCAGATGTTTCATCGCATCGGGATCCCGGAGGTCGTCGGCGGTGAGGGTCAGCGCCTCGATGGTCTTCCTGTTCTTGCCGCTGAAATTGCTCCAGATCGTCTTACGCCCGATCTTGGCCACGATCTGCCTGGTCTCCGCGAGCGTCGATTCACGGAACAGCTTGATGATCGCGCCTTCATCGCCCCAGAGCGTGGCGCCCTTGAGCATCTCCCGCACGAGGAGCGTCTTGATCTTCACCGACAGGGGGGCCCATTTCTTCCCCTCGTTGGCGACCTGCCGGGCTTTGAGGTCGCTGTCGTAGTCGTCCTCGATGTCGTCGTCTTTCTCCAGGCCGTCCAGGTATTCCCTGATGACGGAGTCCCTGAAGCCGAAGCGGAAGAGGGTGCGAAAAATGGCGCTGAAGAAACCGGAGGGGGACCTCTGGACGATCGCCGGGCTCTCCCTCTGCTGCACGACGTGAGTCAGCTCGTGGGCGATCAGCTTCCGCCCTTCGGCCGTCCCCGGCGCGTACTGCCCGGCCCGAAAGACGACGTCGTCGCCGACCGTGTAGGCCAGCGCGTCGACCGCGGCCGCCGAGCGGGAGGCCAGCGCGTCCGTATGGACCCGCACCCGGCTGAAGTCGTGGCCGATCCGGGGCTCCATGAAGGCGCGGACTCCGGCGCCGAGCGGCTGTCCCGGGGAGCGCAACGCCTCGCCGACGACGGCCGGCGCCTCTCCCGGCCCAGCCGTGCCCGCCATCCTGCGCAGAGAGGGCCGCGCCGCGGAGATCCCGAAAGGCAAGCCGGAGCGGCCGCCGGTCACGGCGTCGGCGACCCGGTCCGCCTCCCGCTCGAAGGAATCTCCCGGCGGCCCCATGGCCAGCTTCCTCTGGAGCATGCCGGCCGGCTTCTTCTCCTTCTTCTTGCGGCACTCCTCGCACTCGCCGCCGCCCGTGTGCTGACCGCAGGCGCATTTGCGCTGGAGGATCGGCCCATTCGACGGCGCGTTCTTCGCCTGCGGCTGGACGGCGGCCTGCCGGTTCACTTGCCGATTCCCCCGTACACGGCCCCCGCGATCTGCCGTCCGAGTTGCGCCGGATTGCTCTCGCCGCTCATCTGGAACCCGTCCGCCTTCACCGACGGCACGGCTCCGCCCGCCGCCAGGGCCCCAACGCCGCCTTCGGCGACCAGGCGCCCCAGCTCGGCTTCGAGGGCGGCCTGGAGAACCGGCCGTTGCGCGTGATCGAGATCGATTCCTTCCAGGACCAATCGATCGATATGTAGGTTGATCGCGGGGTTCATGCTCACGCCTTCGCCCGCGCCGGCGCGGTCCACCGGAAATCCGCTTCGTTGATGGGACGGTTCAGCTTCTGATACTCGGTGCGGGCGGCGGCGAGGACGTTCGCCATGGTCACCGGCGTGCCGGCACGGGCGGCCAGGAAGGCGGCATTCATCGCCACGTTGTTGATCGCTCCGCCGTTGAGGCCCAGGCGGGCCAGGCGGTCGAAGTCCAGGCCCTCGGTCTGCGTGCGGGAGGGGAAGATCCGCTTCCAGATCTCCCGGCGCTCGGGCTCGCCGTGGGGACGGAACTCGACGATGAAGCGCAGGCGGCGCAGGAACGCCGTGTCGAGCGAGCTCTTCATGTTGGTCGCCAGGATGGCGAGACCCGTGTAGGACTCGATGCGCTGCAAGAGATAGTTGATCTCGATGTTGGCGTAGCGGTCGTGGCTGTCCTTGACCTCGCTGCGCTTGCCGAACAGGGCGTCCGCCTCGTCGAAGAAGAGCAGGGCGCCGCCGTCCTCGGCGGCGTCGAAGAGGCGGCGCAGGTTCTTCTCGGTCTCGCCGATGTACTTGCTCACCACGGCCGAGAGGTCGATGCGGTAGAGGTTGAGCCGCAGCTCGTTGGCGAGCACCTCGGCGGCCATGGTCTTGCCCGTGCCGCTCTCGCCCGCGAACAGGGCGTTGATGCCGAGCCCCCGCGTGCGCTTCTCGGCGAAGCCCCACTCCTCGTAGACGCGGGCGCGCTGGCCGACCTGGGCGGCGATCTGGCGCAGGACGTCGAGGTCCGATTCCGGGAGCACGAGGTCCGCCCACGTCGCCCGCGGCTCGATGCGCTGGGCCAGGGACTCGAGCCGGGGCCGGGTGCTCCGGAGGGCGGCGTCCCACAGCCGGTCGCCCAGCTCGCCCCCGCTCTCACTCCCGGTAGACGCGGCGAGCGCCTCGCGGGCGATCTGCCGCAGGGTCGCGAGGTTCAGGTTGAACTGGCCGGCGAGGCGCTCCGGGGCGCCGCCCGCGCTCTCGCCCAGCGCCTCGTTCCAGGCCGCCCGCTGCTCGGCCGGAGTGGGCTTCTCGACGTCGAGCCCCACGGTGGCGCCGCCCAGGCCCGGGCGGACGTCCTGGGTGTCCACCAGCAGGACGCCGTTGAAGCGGGCCACGAAGCGGCTGATCGGCGGCGCCTGGCCTTCGGCCGGGGCGGACTTCTCCACCTCGTGGGCGTCGAGGTAGACGGCGAAGGGCCAGAGCGCCATCTCCCGCTGCACGAGCCGGGCGAGAGTCTCCAGGTCGGCCACCTGGGCGGGCATCAGCTCGGCGGGCAGCCGGTAGAGGCGCAGGCCCAGGGTGGCGGCGGCGTGCCAGGCGATGAGCTGCTTGCTGGGCGCGTCCGGCCCCAGCAGTTGGAGGACCGGCAGCCGCTGGCCCGCGGAGGTCTGCTCCAGCCGGTGGACGATCTCCTCCGCCGCGGCCTTCTGGGAGGGCGGCAGCTCGATCTCCAGGTCCGGCGGCTCGAGCGGCAGGAGGAGCGGCGCCAGGCGGTCGTCGAGGTAATTGAGGCCCTTGAGATAGTTGACGATCCGCTCGTCGGCCCGCAGCGCGGCGGTGGTGAGCGGCTGGGCCCCGGGCTGGTTGATCTCGATCAGCCGCCAGTGGCGCAGGGGGCGCTCCGGGGACAGCGCGTCCCAGGCCGGCTCGTCGAAGAGGGCGAGGGCCAGGGCGAACGTCGGATAGGGGCGGGCCGGGTCGTCCTGGGCGTGGGCGCAGAGCGCGGCGACGCGGGTGTCGAGCTCCAGAGCCGCGCAGAGGAGGAGGATGTCGCGCTCGAAGCGGGAGAGGCCGAGCCGCTGGGCGAGGAGGATCAGGGCGGGCGGCGGCTCGAGGCGTGCGGCGGCTTCCATGGCCTCGGCGGCCTCGGCGATCTGCTGCTCGGTGACGGCCTCGGAGGCCGGCGGCAGCGCCAGGAGGGGCGGCGGGGCCTCGGCCGGCGTGCGGCGCAGGAAGCGCTCCGAGAACGACGGCGAGCGCGGCTCGGCCGCGGGCGGCGCCACCGCCGGGGAGGGGGCCGCGGCGGGCTGCTCCCACTCGGCCAGCCGCGCCAGGCGCAGGCGCAGCCAGGCGAGCGCCGCCGCGAGATAGGCGTCGTTGCCCTGCTGCCAGTCCGTGGGATCAATCATGGATCTTCACCTTTTGATCGGAGTCGAAGGCCAGCGATCCGTTGGGAAGGCGCTCGACCAGCAGGCTGTCCACCCCGTCGATCCGCAGCCGCAGGAAGTGCTCGCCGAGGGGCGCGTGCCGGACGACGAACTTCAGGCTGGCGGTCGCCGCCGGATGGGCCTCGGCCGGCACCTCGCGGTCGCCGATCAGCAGGGCGGCGCGCTGGCCGGGCCGCACCTCGGGGCTGCACGTCAGGTCGATCTCGGCCGACTCGTCGGGAAGGCGGGTGACGTCGAGAGGCAGGGGCGCCGTGGTGATGCGCGGCGCGATCGTCAACGGCAGCTCGTTGGTGCTCCGGACGTCGCCGCCGTCCGTGACGGTGACGGCCACGGTGTAGAAACCCGCCACCCAGGCCGTGGGATCGTCCGTCAAGGTGATCGGGATCTCGCGCGCCGTGCTCGGCCCGGCCGCGATGGGGCCCGGACCGGCCAGATGCGGGTTGCTGACGCGCACCTCGACGGCGCCGGCGTCCAGGTGGAAACCCTTGAGCGTGACCCCGTCGCCCAGCCGCGCGCTCGGCTGGCCCTCCGGCAACCGGATGCCGAGCAGCGTCGGGAACGGCGAGGTCACGTCCGCCTGGGAGGTGACGCCGCGGTCGCCCTTGCCGCGCTCCAGCACGGGCAGCGGCGTCTTGGCGGGCCGCGTGCTCTCGATCAGCACGACCGAGACCTGGTAGGCGGTGGAGGTGCGGAACTGGGTCTGGAAGGCGGTCCAGAGCTTGTGGATCTCGTCCACCGGCAGCGGTTGCAGGGTGAGCCGCACGCGCTCGATCTGCTCGTGCAGGTCGCTCCCGGGCACGTTGACCTGGGTGGCGTCCTTGATCTGGGACGGGTCGAGCAGCGGGTGATCGTGCAGCACGCCCATGGCGCGGCCGAGCAGGGAGTGGCTCTTGATCTCGTCCTTGTCGTCGCTGAAGGCGGTCAGGAGATAGAAGAGGTTGAGCGGCAGCGGGGGATGACCCGTCTCCCCCGGCCGGCTCTGCCGCGGCATGTCGGTGTTCCGCCAGGCGGGCTCGACCTGCGTGTGGTAGAGGAAGAGGTTGACCTGGTCGCCGGCGATGCCCTCGCGGGCCTTGTCGAGCGGCCGGGCGGTCACGTCCGAGATCCCCAGGCGGTCGATCAGCAGCGCCCGCAGGCTCGCGGTGACGGCGGCGATCGCGAAGCCGTTGCTCATCGTCCCTCTCCTTTCGACCGTTGCCGCAGGTAGTCCTCCAGGCTGACGGCGGACGGCGCGGACGGCCGTGGGCGCGGCGCCTGGGCCGGCGGCGGCGTGGCCCGCACCTCGATGCGGCCGATGCTGACCTGGATGATGGGCGCCGGCGCCGCCTCCTCCCGGCGGGTGGGGAACGGCCCGCGCTCGGCCACGTCGACCCGCGGCCGCAGCGCGGCGGAAGGCATTCTCTCTTCCCTGGGCTGACGCTCGCCGGAGCGGGGCGCCCGCAAGGCTTCGATCTCCGGCCCCTTCTGCCGGTGGGCGAGAAGAGGCGCAACGGGCGCTTCCTGCCGTGGGGCAGGCTCACGCACCGTTCGAGGCCTCTCCGGCTCGGCCGCCGGCCGGGCCCTCTCGACGTGGGAAAGGGGGATATGGGGAGGAGGCTCGGGGGACGCGGCGCTCCGAGGCTCGAGACGCCCACGAGCCGGCACGGTTCCAGGCGGCTCCGCCACCGTCTCGGGCTCCTCCGCCGCACGTTTCCGGGACCGCCGGAGGCGCGCCGGCGCGGGCCGGTCCTCTTCCATCCTTTCCGGCGGCGGCGTCCTCCCCGGCGGCGCGTCCACGGGCCGCGGCGCCACCTCCGTGCTCTCCACCTCCAGGGGTGGAGCGACGGGGGAGAGAGGCTCGAAGCGGGAGGCCAGCCGCGGCCGGAGAGCCGTTTCCGCCGCGCCGAGGCTCTTCGCCGCCAGGTTGCCGAGATAGTCGCTCATCCGCCGATCAGATCCAGGTAGGAGCGGCGCCGCCAGGGGCTGAGCGCCAGGATGTCCGCCTCGCGCCAGCCGTAGGCGGAGGCCAGGGTGTGGATCTCGTGCAGGAGCACGCGGGCCCAGGCGTCCACCTCGGCCCAGAAATACGACGCGATGTCGAACGCCGCCAGCCAGCCATGGCCGCAGGAAGGACAGGACAGCGCCAGCTCGACGTCCCCCTGGGGATCCGCCTCGGCCATGCGGCCGGCGACGGCCTGGAGCGCCGTCTCGGGCAGCCGGTCGAGGGAGACCTCTTTCCCCCCCGCTCCGCGGGCGGCGAGGAGGCAGCGGCCGAGCAGCCGGCGGCGGGCTCCGCCCAGATCTTCCCCGGCGGCGCCGGAAGCCAGCGCCGCCACGTCCAGGCTGTTGGGAAGGCGGAAGGTCAGCTCGAAGCTGGAGACGCTCAGCGAAAGCGGCTCCTCGGGCCTCTCCTCAGGTACCCGAATGTCCCCTACGTCGAAGGCGGTCTCCAGCACGTCGCCGCAGGCCGGGCAGGCCGCCAGGCTGACGAACCGCGAGCCGAACGTCCACTCGCGCAGCGTCAGCAGCCGGCCGTCGCGCCGGCCCACGCTCTCGCGGGCCAGCGCGTCCGGCGGCGTCTCGGGGCAGGCGGCGGCCAGCAGCGTGAGCGCCCGCTGAACGGGCGTCTCGCCGAGGCCGCGCTCCCACGCGTCGAGCAGCTCCTGGACGGCGAGGGGGCGCATGGCGTGCCGGCCCTACGCCGCCGGCTCCGTGAACTGCGGCTCGCTGGGCTCCTGGAGCTCGTAGTCGCGCTCCCAACCCTCGTTCTCCAGCTTGATGTGCTGGATGGCGACGGCGTTGGCGTTGGCGTCGAGGTCCGGCAGGGCCTGGTACTCCGACACCCAGCAGCGGTAGACCTTGTAGCGGATCGCCGGCTGCCCGGCCTCGTTGTAGAGCTCGATGATGACGTTGCGCCGGAAGTCCTTGAGCGACACCTCGGCGCCCAGGCCCGAGCCGTAGTTCCACACCTTGTTGGCCCACTTCTCGAACTCGGTGTCGTGGGTCACCCCGCGCTCCAGGGTGATGGCCTCGAACTTCGTGCGGCCCGGCGATTTGCGGGAGCTGCTCGGGTCGCCGCCCTCGCGGTGCTCGACGACCTCGGTGGTGCGCTTCAGGCCGCCGACCTTGCTCACCCCGGCGACCGGCGCCGTGCTCCCTTCCCAGAAGACACGGAACTTGAAGTTCTTGTAAGGATCGAAACGCTGTGCGTTGACGCTGAACTGGGCCATTGCCGTGTCTCCTTAAGTCGCGATCTGGCCGGCCAATTGCTGGATTTTGACGATCACGAACTCGGCCGGCTTGAGAGGCGCGAAGCCGACGACGATGTTGACGATGCCCAGGTTGATGTCGTTCTGCGTCGTCGTCTCCCTGTCGCACTTGACGAGGTAGGCGTCGCGCGCCGAGGCGCCCTGGAACGCTCCCTGGCGGAAGAGGTTGTGCATGAAGGCGCCGACGTTCATGCGGATCTGCGCCCACAGCGGCTCGTCGTTGGGCTCGAAGACCACCCACTGGGTGCCGCGGTACAGGCTCTCCTCGATGAACAGGGCGAGCCGCCGCACGGGGATGTACTTCCACTCCGAGGCCAGGATGTCGTTGCCCTGCAGCGTGCGCGAGCCCCAGACGACGCGCCCCACCGCGGGCTTGACCCGCAGGCAGTTGATGCCCAGGGGATTGAGCTCGCCGTTCTCGGCGTCGGTCAGCGGCACGCTCAGCTCCGGCACGCCGACCAGCGTCGCGTCGAGGCCGGCCGGCGCCTTCCAGACGCCGCGCTGCGTGTCGGTGCGCGCGAAGACGCCGGCGACCGCGCCGCACGGGGCGTAGTCCTCCACGACGCCGCCCCGGGACGGGTTCGGCCGCCGCAGGCGCGGGAAGAACAGCGCGGCGTTCTTGCTGTTGGTGCCCACGGCCGCGATGCCGGCCTTGGCGTCGTCCTTGTCGTCCCAGGTGCTCGGCGGATCGACGAGCAGCATCGCGCGCCGGTCCTCGCAGTACTTGGCCGCCTTGCCCACGAGGTCCGCGTCCACGTCGCCCTCCTTGTAGGGCGGGATGCAGAGGATGTTGAAGAGGTCCGCCTTCTGGAGGGCGTACAGACCCTTCTTCGCCCCCTCCTTGCCGGCGCCCGTGAAGTCGTCCTGCTGCAGGGCGTCGCCGTCGACCGCCGGGGCGGCGACCTTGCTGGACGCGTTGTCGTCGTCCCAGATCCCCTTGCCGGCCGCGGGGGCCGCGTGCTTGACCGGCACATTGGCCGGCAGCGCCCCCTTGACCCTCACCAGCCGGGAGCTGTTGCTCAGGGCGTCGTCGGCCCGGTGAGAGGTGTTCTCGACCGTCAGGTTGAGGAACTTCTCGGTCACGCCGGTGAGGGTGTCGTGGACGGTCAGGTTGAACAGCTTCGCCTTGGGGAGGCCGAGCTTGTCGGCGATCTCTTGGGAGACCTCGTCGTCGACCCGGGCCCGCAGCGTGTTGCCCCAGGCGCCCTGCGAGACCGCCTCCAGCGGCAGGCCGCCGGCGTCCAGCTCGGCCGTGGAGGGCTTGCCGGCCGTATCGTGGTACAGCCGCACCACGATGGCCTGCCCGCCGCCGTTCTGGAAGAAGTCCTGGACGGCGGGGCCAAGGGAGCTCTCGGCCCAAGAGCCGCCGAAGACGCGCTCGAAGTCGCCGAAGCCGTTGATGACGACCGGCTCGTCGACCGGCCCCTTCAGCGCCCGGCCGATGAACGCGGCGATCGACGTCGCCACCCCGGTGATGGTGCGGACGCCGCTGGGGATCTCCTCGATATAGACGCCTGGATAGCTGACTTGCACTGGCATAGTGAGTCCTCTCTGGCGGATAGAGCCTCGGTCCGGTCCCGCGGACGCTGGCCATTCAGCGTTCGCCAAGGATCTGCGGCACTTGTGGACATCAGGCGAGCGGTGCGGGCGATTCGTTACAAGGTTTGAGTCTTTTCCGTTTTTCCCGCGAAACGAATCGCGCGGCGTTACAATTACCTATCGATGGCTCATTTGGAGAGCGGACCCTGGGAGGATGGGCATGGCCCGTGCCTGGCGCCAGGCCAGCTCCTCGCCTCGCGGTACCGCATCGCCGCCTTCCTCGGCAAGGGAGCGGTGGGCGAGGTCTACGAAGCGGAAGACCTGGAGCTGGCCGACCGCATCGCCATCAAGATCCTGCGGCCCGAGATCGCCCGCGACGAGCGGGTGCTGCAGCGGTTCAAGCGCGAGATCCAGCTCGCCCGCCGGGTGACCCACCCGAACGTCTGCCGGGTCTTCGACCTCGTCTACCACCCGGCGGAGGGTCCGCACGAGCGGGTCTTCCTCACCATGGAGCTGCTGCGCGGCGAGACCCTGGAGCAGCGGCTCGCCCGCGAGGGGCGGATCACCACGGCCGAGGCCCTGCCGGTGATCGGCCACATCGCCGCCGCCCTGGCCGCCGCCCACGTCAACGGCGTCGTCCACCGGGATCTGAAGAGCGGCAACGTCTTCCTCGTCCCCACCGCTTCCGGCGCGCGGGCCGTGGTCACCGACTTCGGCCTCGCCTGGAGCTCGATCCACCAGGACTCCTCCGCCGCGAGCCTCACCGCCACGGGCGAGCTGGTGGGCTCGCCCGCCTACATGGCCCCGGAGCAGGTGCGCGGCGAGGAGGCGACGCCGGCCACCGACATCTATGCCCTCGGCGTGGTGATGTTCGAGATGATCACGGGCGAGCTGCCGTTCGTCGGCAAGAGCGCCTTCTACACCGCCCTCAAGCGGCTCCAGGAGCCGGCGCCCTCGCCGCGCGTCCATCTGTCGGACCTCGACCCCGCCTGGGAGACGACGGTGCTGCGCTGCCTGGAGCGCGATCCGGACGACCGCTTCCCCACCGTCCGGCACGTGGTGCGGTCCCTCGGCGCCACCAAGGCCGAGGAGGACGCCACCTCCCCCCTGACGCTCGTCCGGCGCCGCCGCTCCCGCTGGCCGGCGAGGCTCGGCGTGGCCGCCCCGCTCGCCGCCGTTCTCCTGGGCGGGCTCTGGCTCTCCGTCCGCGAGCGCCCGGCGGCCGGCCCGGCGGTCGCGGCCCCCTCGAAGCCGGCCGCGGCGGCCGTCGCGCTCCGTCCATCCGTGGCCGTCCTGCCCTTCGACAACCTGTCGGGCCCGCGGGAGGGCTCGAGCGGCGACGTCCTGTTCGAGCTGCTGCCGCTGGAGCTCGCCGCGACGGGGAAGCTGCGCGTGATCCCGCCCGGCGAGGTCGACCGCGTGGTTCAGGACCTGGACGACGCGAACAGCGTGACCCGCCTGAGGCAGCGGCTGGGGGCCGACTTCCTGGTCGGCGGCGCCGTCCTGGAGAGCAGGCGGGGAGAGCCCAGCCGCTACGACGTGCTGGTGCGGGACGCCCGCACGGGCCGCACCGTGACCACCGTCACCACGGTCCCCGAATCGGGCGGCGCGCCCCTGGAGGGCCTCGGCCGGCGGCTGCGCGCCGCGCTCGGAGCCGGCGAGCTGTCCGCCGGCGACGCGGACGCTCTGCGGGCCTCGCTGCCCAGCGCCAAGGCCGCCCCTCTCTATGCCGAGGCCCTGCGGCGCCTGCGGCGCTTCGACGCTCCCGCCGCCCGCGACCTGCTGCTGAAAGCCGCCGGCGCGGATCCCGGCCAGCCCTTCGTGCGCTCGGCCCTCGCCGTCGCCTGGCGGGACCTCGGCTACATGAAGAAGGCTCAAGAGGAAGCGAAAAAAGCGGTCGCGTTGGCCACGGCCCTGCGCCGCACGGATCGGCTGGCGATGGAAGCCCTCTATCACGAGACGGCCCTCGAGTGGGCCGAGTCCGCCACGAGCTACCGGGAGCTGACGGCGGCCTTCCCCGACGACCTGGAGGCCGGGTTGCGGCTGGCCGCGGCGCAGACGGAGGGCGGCCAGGGCGAACCGGCGGCGGCAACCGTGGCGCGCCTGCGGCTCCTCCCCGTTCCCCTGGGCGGCGATCCCCGCATCGATCTGGCGGCGGCGGCCGCCGCGGGCTCGAGCCGGGATTTCGAGCGGCAGAAGGCGTCGGCCGAGCGGGCCCTGCGGCAGGCCCGGGCGCGGGGCGACCGGATCCTCGCCGCCGAGGCCCGGCTGCTCCGGGGCGGGGCGCTGATCGAGCTCCAGGACCTCGACGGCGCCCAGCGGGAGCTCGAAGCGGCCAGAAGCGCCTTCTCTCAAGCGGGCCGCCCGAGAGGCGCGGCCGAGGCGCTCCGCTATCTGGGAGTGGTCTATGGGCGCCAGGGCCGGAACGAGACGATGCGGGCGGCGTATGGCGATCTCGTCGCGATCTACCGGAAGCTCGGCGCCGAGCAGGAGGTGGCCAAGGGGCTCAAACAGATCGCCAACCTGTACCTCGCCGGCGGCAGCTGGGGCGAGGCCGAAGGCTTCTACCGGCAGGCCCAGGCCCAGGCCCACAAGATCGACGACCGGCAGACCGAGGCCTCGGTCCTCCACAACCTGGCGAAGCTGAACGTGCTGCGGGGCCGGCTCGCCGAGGCCAAGAAGATCTTCCGGTCGGCTCTCGCCCTCCACCGGGAGATCGGCTTCGCCGTGGGCGAGGCGGCGACCCTCCAGGGCCTTGGCACGATCGCCACCGCCGAGGGCGACCTCCTGGAAGCCCGGCGCAACTACCGGGAGGCGCTCGCCGTCTATCGCCGGATCGGAGCGGAGAAGAACATGGCGGAGGTGTTCAACAACCTCGCCGAGGTGAGCTTCTCGCGGGGCGAGCTCGTCCAGTGCCGGCGGGAGCGCGAGCAGGCCCGGGACCTCGCCCGGCGCTCCCACCAGGAGCCCGAGGCCGCGCGGGCCATCGGCGGCATCGCCGCCGTCCTGCGCCAGCAGGGAGATCTGACGGGGGCGCGCGGCCTGTTCGAAGAATCGCTGGCGCTCTACCAGCGGCTGGACCTGCCCCTCAAGGCCGCCGAGATCCAGGACGAGATCGGCGCCACCCTCGTCCTCCAGGGCGAGCTGATCGAGGCCCTGAAGAGCTTCCGGCTGGCCCTGGCCGCCGTCCGCCAGGCGGGCAACCGCAAGGCTGAAGCGGAGGTGCTCTCTCACCAGGGCCAGGCGCTCCTGCGCTACGGCGAGTTGCAAGCGGCCCTCGCTGCCGAGAAGGAGTCGATCGAGATCTGCCGCGCGCTGGAGCAGCCCGGAGCCGAGGCCCAGGTGGAGCTCGGTCACATCCAAGTCGCCCAGGGAGACCTCGCGGCGGCCCGGAAGAGCTTCGAGGAGGCCCTCGCGGCCTTCCGCCAGCGGGGCGAACGCAGCGGCGTGGCCGCCGCCCTCGCCGGCCTGGGCGAGGCCTTCCTCCGGCAAGGCGATGCGGGGCAGGCCCGCCAGCGTCACGAGGAGGCGCTCGCCATCCGCACCGACCTCGGCGAGAAGCTCAAGGCCGCCGAGAGCCGGCTCGCCCTCGCCGGCGTCGCGCTCGCGGGTGGCGCGGCCGCCAACGCGGAAGCCGCCGCCCGCCGGGAGGTGGACGCCTTCCGCAAGCTCGCCAACACGCCCGGCGAGGCCGCGGCCACCCTCCTGCTCGCCCGTGCCCTCCTCGCCCAGAACAAGACCGCCGAGGTCCGCGAGGTGCTCCGGAGCGCTGCCCGGCTCCTCGACGCCAGTCAGGAACCCGCGGTGCGGAACGCGACCGCGGAGCTGCGGACGCGGGCTGGCGGCCCGATCGGCTGACGGGTGACCGACCCCCTATCCTGGACCGGCCGCTATCCTGAAAATCTCTGCGCCACGAGCCCCGCCCCGGGCATAAATGCCCGGGCTATGCAAAAGCGCCGGGTAAACCCGGCGACTCGTTGAAACGATTCAGTCGGCTTTAGCCGGCTGTTTTGGGTAGCCCTGGCATTTATGTCCGGGCGGGGCCGTGGCGTAGAAGCTTACGCTCCCATCACCACCAGCAGCTCCCGCTCCATCGACACCAGCTCGAGCTGGGCCTTGACCAGGTTCGCCTTCGGACGGTCGAGGACGAGGAGGAGGAAGTGCTCCCCGCCGGTGCCCAGGGCGCGGGCGAGGTAGTAACGGTTGGCGGTGGCGACGAGCATGTCCTGGAGAGGATCGTCGAGGCCGAGCCGGTCCACCACCCGCCGCTCCTGGCGCAGGAACTGGGCCGTGGCGAGCGCCATCGTGGAGCCGAGGTCCACCCCCTCGGCCGAGCCCGCGGCGCCGAGCACCTCTCCGCCGTCGGTCTCGACCAGCAGGACGCCCACGGCACCCTTGATGGTCTGCCCCCGCTTCAGGATCTCGCCGATGGCCCGCCCGACGTCCACGTCCGCGCGGCGGGAGGGAGCCGGCGCGGGCACCGAGGCGGCCTCGAGGGCGGGCGCCGGCGCCCGGCCCTGGTCCCGCTCGTCCTTGAGCCGCATCCCCTCCATGAGGAGGAAGCGCAGGCCGGCGTCGATCTCCGGCTCGAACGGCGGCAGGCTCTCCGCGATCTCGATGTCCGCGCTCTCCCAGGTGACCACCTCGAGCGCCGCCTCCTGGCCCCGCAGGCCCGCCGTTTCGGCTCCCACCAGATGCCCCTCGCGCAGGTACAGCCGGCCCCGGCGTCCCAGCGAGGCGACCGCCAGGGCGCAGGTCTTCCGCTCCAGCTCCAGGAGCTGGAGGAAGGAAGCCAGGGTAATGTTCTCGACCCGCCCTTTGACACGCTGCGCCGGCATCTTTTCGATCATCCTCGTTTCCGTCTGCCCTGAGGCGGATTAGTATACGGGCTGGACTGGACTACAACACGTAAGCTGCCGCGCGCCGCCGCCCGCGCGCCGAGAGGATGGCGAATGTGATCAATCGAGCATTCATTGCTGGAATACTCCTCGCCCCGCTGCTCGCTCCCGTGGGGGCGCACAGCCAGACATCTCCTGCCGTGGCAGCGCTGCACATCGTGCGCCCGGGCGAGACGCTGCGGCAGATCGCCCAGCGTTTTCTGGGCTCCTCCGAGCTCTGGCCCGAGATCCACCGCCTCAACCCCGGCATCGCCAACCCCGACCGGATCGAGCCCGGGGAGCGCGTCCGTATCCCGGACCTCAAGTCCGCCCTGCCGGCGGCGCGCCTCAGCCGGCTCTCGCGCCAGGTCGAGGACCAGCCCTCTCCCATCGGCTGGGGCGCCGCGCAGCTCGGCGACGTGCTGGTGGAGCGCGACGGCGTCCGCACCCGCCGGAAGTCGTCGGCGGAGATGCAGTTCCTGGATGGCGCCCGCCTGACCGTCACCGAGGACTCGCTGGTCTTCCTGCGCCGGTCGGGCGCCGCGCTGCGCGGCGTCGAGCGGAAGTCGATCGAGATCGTCGAGGGTCAGGCGGACCTGGAAGCGCGCTCGGCCTCGGCCGCGGTGGCCCCGGAGGTCGAGATCGTCGTCGGCAATACCCGGGCGACCTCGCGGGCCGACCGCTCCGGACCCGCCCAGACCCGCGCCCGCCGCTCCGAGGAGGGCGGCGCCAAGCTGATGGCCTACGGCGGCGAGAGCGAGGTCGAGGCGGGCGGCGCCAAGGTCCAGGTGCCGCGGGGCATGGGCACCTCGGTGGCCTCCGCGGGCCCGCCGTCGCCGCCCGAGAAGCTCCTGGAGGCGCCGCGGCTGGCCGCTCCCGCCGACGGCGCCGAGCTGGCCTGCGCCGATCCGCTCCTCTCCTGGGAGCCGCTGGCCGGGGCGGCCACCTACACCGTCGAGGTCTGCCGCGATCCCGGCTGCGCCGAGCTGATCGACCGCCGCACCGGCGAGAGCGCGGCCGAGTGGCGCCCCGCCGCCCTGCCCACGGGCTCGCACTACTGGCGGGTGACCGCCCGCGGCGCCTCGGGGCTCGACGGCTATCCGAGCCAGGCCTCGCGCCTCGCCATCACCTCCGACCGCGCCGGCCTCGCGCCCCCCACGGGCACGCTCCAGGTCACCGGCCCCCAGGTGCGCGTGGGAGAGCGCCTGTTCGTCAGCTCCGCCGCTCGCGTCGAAGCCACGGCCCTCGACTCGACGGGCGCCCCGGCGCGCTGGAAGCCGCTGATCGGCGGCAAGGAAGCGGCCGCCTGGCCATCCTCCTGGAGCGCCGGCGAGCAGACGGCCGGCGCCGTCGCGCTCGACGGCTGCGGCAACCGCGGCACCATCGCCCCCGTCGCCTTCGTGGTCGACACGGCGGCGCCCACGATCCGCTGGGAAGTGGGCGACCAGGAAGCGCTGAAAGACCGCCTGGCTCCCGACGACGAAAGGGAGCGGCGGCGTCTGCGCGGCCACCGCGACAACGGCAGGGCCTCCCGCGACTCCTGGCCCTCGCTCGCCGGCGTCTGGCTGGTCCCCGTCCCCTGGGCCCGGGCCGAGGAGATGGCCCGCGTCGCCCGCTTCCCCGTCGAGATCGCCAGCGATCATCCGCAGGCCTTCTTCTCGGCCCCGCGGACGGACGTCATCGTGGAAGGCTCCGAGGGCACCCTCAGCGACGATCGCTTCCTCTGGGTGGCGGCGGACGACGCCGGCGCCGGAGTCGACCGCCTGACCTTCCGCACCCGCACGGAGGGCGACGGCGTGGTGCTGGAAGTGGAGGCGTCCGACCTCGTGGGCAACGTCAGCAAGAGGAACATCGTGCTGCGCCGGGGAGCGGAGGGGCGGCAGGGCACGGCGAAGCGGAAGTGATCTGACGACGATCTGATTACTGCCTGGCCGCTTCCTTGACCACGGTCGTCGGCACCCACTGCGCCTCGACCGTGAAGCTGGCCGCCGTCGCCGCCGGCATGGCGGCCTTCGCCGAGCCTTCCGCGAGCTTCCAGCGCAGGCCGCGCCCGGCGGCCATGCGCTCCAGCTCCTCGGCCACGGCGGCGGCTTTCGAAGGCCGGCGGAGGGGATCCCGGTCGAGCAGGAGGAGCACGAGGGTCTCGAGCTCCGGGGGAACCTCCCCGTTCACCCTCTCCCGCAGGGGGCGGATGGACCCGAAGAGCGTCGCCTGCACCATGTCCGCCGCCTCGAGGCCGCCGAACGGCTTGGCGCCGCTCAGGCACTCGTAGAGCACCACGCCCAAGGCGAAAAGGTCCCCCGCCTCGCCCTGCCCCACTCCCCGCAGGCTCTCGGGCGGCAGATACCCCGGAGTGCCGAAGACCAGGCCCTCGGCGCGGCTGGCGGAGGCGATGAGGTCGGCGATGCCGAAGTCGGTGACCTTGATGGAGCCGTCGTGGCCGAGCATGACGTTGGCCGGCTTGACGTCCCGGTGCACGATGTCGCGGACGTGGGCGGCGGCGAGCCCGCGGGCGATGGCGGCCCCCAGCGGGATCACCTCCCCGGGCGTCAGCCGTCCCCGCCGCAGCAGGAGACGCTCCAGGCTGATCCCATCCACCAGCTCCATGGCGATGTAGGCGCCCTCCGGGGCGTCCTCGACGTCGTAGACGGCGACCACGTTCGGATGGCTGAAGCGGGCCGCCGTCACCGCCTCGCGCACGAGCTGCTCGATCCGCTCGCGCCGCTTGTCCTCCGGCAGATCGACGCCCAGCCGCAACGTCTTCAGGGCCACGGGACGCTGGAGCTTGGGGTCCCAGCCGCGGAAGACGCTGCCCATGCCGCCCGTCGCCAGCAGCGCCACCACCTGGTAGCGGCCCAGGAAGACGTCGTCCAGCTCGCGGCGCTCGGCGAGGCCGCGCCGCAGGGCCTCGAAGCTCCGGCGCAGGTCGTCGATCTCGTTCCTGCCCGCGGGCGCCGGCGAGGCCCCGGCCAGCTCGCGCTGCGCCGCCGCCAGCTCGCGGACCGGCCGCACGACGACGGCCCAGGCCGCCGCCAGGAGGCCGGAGATGAGCAGCAGCGCCGCTCCGAGCGCCAGAGAGGACTGCCGCCGCAGCCGGCCCGCGACCGCCTCGGCCACGTGGGCCGGCTGGCGGGTGAGCACCACCCACCCACCGTCCTCCATGGGGACCGGCGCATAGGCGCCAATGACCTCCGCCCCGGCCCCCTTGCCGGCGGAAAAATCGCGGAAGCGGCTCGCGCCCTCGCTCCGGCCGGGCAGGGCCTGCTTCACCAGCGCCGCGGGGAAGGCCGCCAGCGAGGGCGAATCCCCCAGCACCACCTTCCCGGCGCCGTCGGCGATCGCGAGGTCGGCCTCGGCGCCCAGCTCCTCGGGATGGATCACCTCCTCCAGCGCCGAGCCGTCGCACGCCAGGCGGAGCCATCCCGCCCCATCGACCCCGCCGGACAGCGGGACGGAGATCCTCAGCAGGAGCGGGCGGGCGCCCGGCACCGCCGTCACCGCTCCGCTGCCGGCCAGCCGCAGCGCCTCGCCGGCCCGCCGGCGCTCCGCCTCGCCCTTGAGCTGCGCCCGCACGACCTCCTCCCCCTGGGCGTTGACCACGGCGACCGCCGTGACCCCGAGGCCGGCCCAGGCCTGGAGGCTGCCGGCGAGCAGCTCCTGGGCCTCGGGAGACAGGGGATCGTCCAGCGCCGGGTTGCCCGCCGCTCCCCTCGCCAGCGACAGCCGGGTGTCGAGGAACGCGCCCACCCGCGCCGCCGCCGTCCGCGCCGCCAGGGCGTGCGTGTTCTGCACCTGGTTGAAGAGGGCGTCGCGGTTGACCCCCACCAGGCCGAAATAGGAGATGGCGAGCGGCAGAAGGCCCACGGCGGCGAGCGCCAGGCCGATGCGGGGGAGCAAGCCCAGGCGTGGCAGCCGCGGCTTCACGAGACCGGTGGGAACCTGTAGCCCGTCCCGCGCTCCGTCAGCACGTAGCGGGGCCGCCCGGGCTCCGGCTCGATCTTGCCGCGCAGCCGGTGGACGTGGACCCGCAGCGTGTCCTCGAACACCTCGTCGGAAGGCCAGAGCCGGCGCAGCAGGAAGTCCGTCGCGACCACGCGGCCGGCGCTGCGCATCAGGACATAGAGGAGCTTGGTCTCGGTGGAGGTCAGCGGCACCGTCCGGCTAGCCGTCTGGGCTTTCTGGTGGGCGAAGTCGATCGACAGGCCGTCGTCCACCCGGATCATCGGCTGCAGGGCGTAGCCGAAGTCGCCGATGCGGCGGAACACCCGCTCCACCCGCGCCACCATCTCCCGCGGCGCGAAGGGCTTGCGGATGTAGTCCTCGGCGAAGGTCTCGATCGCCCGCACCACCGTGTCCTCCTCGTCGACCGAGGTCAGCATGACCACCGGCAGGTCGCTCCACTCCTGGAGCTTGCGGGCCATCGTCATGCCGTCCATCCCGGGCAGCAGGATGTCCACCAGGGCGAGGTGCGGCAGCCCCTTCCGGCCGACGAGATCGAGGGCCTGCTCGGCGGACGGACAGGCCCAGACCTCGAAGCCGGCGGCTTCCAGCTCCCGCTGGATGAGCCGCAGGAGATCGGGATCGTCCTCGACGGCGAGGACGCGGCGCTCGGAACGGCCCTTCGTAGCGAGGGAATCGGCTGGCACGTTGGATTTTCCCGTCAAACCTTTTGGATTGTACCTCCGAGCCGCCCTCTTTCGTAATGTGCTTCGTAAGGAGCCCGCCTCACCATGGGTCCACACCGCGGACCCAGGAGAGCTTGCCATGCGCCCCACTTCCCCCACGAAAACCCTGACGTTCGAGACCGCCGCCGCCCGCGAGCTCGCCGGAAAGCCCTCCGGGCCGGACCGTTCCCGGCAGGATTGCTCCCGGCCGGACCTTGACCGGCTCCGCCGCGGCTCCATCGAGACCGCCCTGGAGGTGGAGTTCCGGAGCGTCGAGAACCTGCTCCGCTCCATGGAAGACCTCGCCTTCTACTGGACGAGGCGGCGGACGCGGTTCCAGTAGCGCCGCCTTGCTCCCGGCAGGCCCGTCTGGTATGACAGGAGCATGACCGCTCCCGTCCTGAGACGCATCCTCTTCGTGGAGGACGATCCCGACATCCAGGTCGTCGCCGGGATGGCCCTCGAATCGCTCGGCGGCTTCGCCGTCCTCTCCTGCGGCTCGGGGAACGAGGCGCTGTCGCGCGTCTCCGAGTTCTCCCCCGACCTCGTCCTGCTCGACGTCATGATGCCCGGCATGGACGGCCCCGCCACCCTGCAAGCCCTGCGGCGGCAGCCGGCTACCGCCGGCATCCCGGTCGTCTTCATGACCGCGCGGGTGCAGGCGCAGGAGATCGCCCGTTACCGGGAGCTGGGCGCGGCGGACGTCATCGCCAAGCCCTTCGATCCCATGACCCTTGCCGACACCGTCCGCTCGATCTGGCAGTCGCTCCACTCCTGAGGGTCCCATGACGGCCAGCCTGGCACCCGAAGAGCTGCGGGAGTACTTCGCGGGACGCCTCCCCGAACGCCTCGCCGAGATCGAGGACGCCTGCCGGGCCGCCCGCGACGCCGGCTGGACCGGCCAACCCCTCCGCACCTTCCACCGCCTCGCCCACTCCCTCGCCGGCTCGGGCGCCACCTTTGGCTTCCCCGAGGTGAGCGAGACCGCCCGCGATCTGGAGCACCTGCTGGCGGGGATCATGGAGGACGGTTCATCGCCCGGGGAGCCAGAGATGCGGGAGATCGAGGGGTTTCTGGCGGGACTGAGAAGGAGCGCCGCGTCATGAGAAGGATGCGACCGGCGCGAGAGGAAGACCTCGAGCGTCCCTGTAAGAGGTCTCTTTCCGACTAACTTCTCCCTCTTCTCCCGGCGGTCGGGGGGGAGGCTGGGAGAAGAGGGTCGGGGTGATGAGGGCGTCGCCGGCGCGGCGACCGCCGGGGTCAGGCAGGTCTTACGCATCGGCGGGGAAGGCCGGAAGCCTTTTGCGCCGATGCTCACGGCTCCTCGATTCGTTGCGGGATCCGCGCCGTCGTGCCCTCACTCCCCCGGCCCCTCTCTCCCTGCCTCCCTCCCTTCCCGACGGGAGAGAGGGGAGACTGATCGCCGATGTCGGAGCGAAAAGCAATGACTCGCCAGGTCAGCCCCCCTTACGCCCCGCCCGCGAGCACGCCGCGGATGTGATCCAGCAGCTCGCGGTTCGAGGTGCGCGACTTGACCAGGACCGAGGCGACCTGGCCCGCGATCGAGGGCTCGACCTCGTGGGCCGAGAAGATCAGCACGGGCGTCGGCGGCGCGAGGCTCCCCAGGAGCGGCAGCAGCTCGAGGCCGGAGCCGTCCGGCAGGGCGAGGTCCAGGATCACCAGGTCGAAACGCTCGCGGGCCAGCCAGTCCCGGGCCTCGGCGAGGTTGAGCGCGGGCTCCACCGTGGCGTCCTGGTCCAGGATGGCGGCGACCACCCGCTGCAGGTCGAGGTCGTCCTCCACGTGCAGGATGAGCAGGCGGTCGCCCAGCCGGCGCTGGACGGCCCGCCGCACGGCCGAGATCAGGTGATCCTGGTCGATCGGCTTGATCAGCCAGTCGACCACCCCCAGCGCGCCGCCGTTCAGCTCGGCGCGTCCCTCCTCCGCCAGCACCGAGACGACCACGATGGGCAGCCGGCTCGTGGCCTCGTTCTGGCGCAGCTCGCGGATCAGGGAGACGCCGCCCTGGCCCGGCAGCACCAGGTCGAGGGTCATGGCGGCGTAGACCCTCTCCCGCACCAGCCGCTTGACTTCCACGCTGTCGAAGGCCACGTCCGCCCGGTACCCCTCGTGCTCCAGCATCAGGCAGAGCAGCCGCGCGACATCGCGGTCGTCCTCGCAGACCAGGATGCGGGGCCGGTCGTCCGGCTCCGGCCCGGTCTCCAGCGCCGCTCCCTCTCCCCACCCCGGCCCGGCGCCCCACTCCGGCAGCTCGAAGGAGAACGTCGTCCCGACTCCGGGCTGGCTCTCGAAGCCGATGTGGCCGCCGTGCCGCTCCATGATTGCCTTGGAGATGCTGAGCCCCAGTCCCGTCCCCCCCTTCTGCCGTGTCGAGGACACGTCGGCCTGGGCGAACTTCTCGAAGATGCGGGTCTGGAACTCCGGTGGAATCCCCTTGCCGTGGTCCGTCACCGCCACCCGCAGCCGCTCGCCCAGCCGCTCCACCGCCACCTCCACCGTCCCCTCCCGCGGCGAGAATTTGACGGCGTTCGAGATCAGGTTGGTCATCACCTGGAGCATGCGGTCGGCATCCGCCCAGACCCGCGCCCCCGGCACCTCCTTGACGATCCGGAGCTCGACCTGGTAGGTCTCCGCGTAGGCGTGATTGCCCTCGATCGCGTGCTCGATCAGCGGCATCAGCTCCAGCGGCGCGAAGCGGAAGCCCATCTTGCCGGACTCGATCTTCTCGACGTCCAGGATGTCGTTGATCAGGCGGACCAGCCGCTCGCTGTTCTTGGCGGCGATCTCGACCAGGGCGCGGGCCTTCTCCGGCAGCTCGCCCGCGACCCCGCCGGCGATCAGGCCGAGCGAGCCCCGGATCGACGTCAGGGGCGTGCGCAGCTCGTGGCTGACCACCGAGACGAAGTCGTTCTTCATCTGCGCGATCTGCTTCTGGTCCTGGATGTCGCGCGCCACGCCGTAGATGAGCCCACGGTCCGGAACGGGGCTGCAGCGCCAGGAGAGCCACCGGTAGGTGCCGTCCCGGGTGAGGTAGCGGTTCTCGAAGTCGAGCACGTTGCCGCCCATCCGCAGGCGCTGGCTCTCGGAGTTGGTGTTCCCCCGGTCGTCCGGGTGGACGAGCTCGACGAAGGGCCGGGCCTTCAGCTCTTCGAGCGTCCAGCCGAGGGTCTCCTCCCAGGCCGGGTTGAGCTCCTTGAAGTAGCCGTCGTAGCCGGCGATGCAGAGCAGCTCGCGGGAAATGTCGAAGAAACGGTCGCGCTCGCCCTCGGCCCGGGTGCGCTCCTCCATCTCCGTATGCAAGACGGCGTTGATCCGGGCAAGCTCGGCGGCGTGCTGCTTGAGGATCTTCTCCTCCCGCTGCTGCTCGGTGACGTCCATGGCATGGCCCACGACGTAGAGGAGCCTTCCACCCTCGTTGGCGACCTGGTTGCGATACGTCCAGACGCGTTCCTCGCCCGCGCGGGTGCTCAGCCGCATGAGGCCCTGAACGGGCTCGCCCATCCTCACCTGCTCCAGGTAGGCGTCGAACACCTGCTGCCGCTCCGGCACGAGAAGCTCGCGCAGGTTGCGGCCCACCAGCTCCTCAGGCTTGTAGCCGAGGGCCGCGGCGGCGGCCGGATTGATCATGAGGAGAGCTCCGTCGAGGTCGTGCGTGCAGATCAGGCCGAAGCTGTGGGCCACGATCTCCCGGTACCGGCTCTCGCTCTCCCGCGCGGGCCGGCTCGCCCGGGCGACGATGAGACGGGCTACCAAAGCCGAAAAGGCCACCGCCCCCAAGGCAACCAGCACGTAGCTGCCGGTCGTCCCCAGCCCGGCAAGGATCCCGCTCATTCTCCTCCCGCCTGCCACTCGTTGCTCTGCACCACCGGAATCTGCAGGGCCCGCTCGCGGTCGAGGTCGAGGGAGCCCACGTGCAGGGCGAGGGGGGATTGCACCCATTTGTAGATCGAGCGGGTGAACAGGACGGCGAAGCGCTCCGCCCAGGCGTCGAGGCGGGCCGGCTCGGCGTCCGGGAACAGGGCGCGCAGCGCCTGGGCCACCTCCGCGGGCGAGAGCTTCTCCCCGGCGTAGAGCCACAGGCAGGCGTCGAGCACGGAGAACGGCATCAGCTCGCCCTCCGCCGTCTGCGCCGCCGCCAGCTCCGGGCCCGGCTCCGTCTCCAGCGTGCGCCGGATCCCCTCGAAGCCGAAACGCTCGAGGAACCGCTCGAGCAGGGCGATCACCACCGTCTTCGGCACGTTGGCGATCACCGACAGCGCCCCCTCGAGATCGCCGCCGATCGTCGTGTAGCCCACCGCCTTCTCGCTCATGTCGCCCGTCTGCAGGAACAGCGCGCCCGAGCTGTTCGCCCAGTTCCACATGCGCGACGCCCGGATGCGCGCCTGGACGTTCTGGCGGGTGATCTCGGTCGGCTCGCCGCCGCCGAGCATGCGCGACGTCGCCTCCACCTCGCGGTCGAACGCCTCCTCGATGGGCACCACGGTCAGGGCCGCCCCCAGCTCGTCGGCCAGGATGCGCGCGGCGTCGCGCGTGCCTTCCCCCGAGTAGCGGGTCGGCATGTAGAAGGCCTGGATCAGCCCGCCGGGTGGCTCAGGGGAACCGGCGTCCTCGCGGAGGAGCTGCGCCGCCCGCCAGGCGATCAGCAGCGTCAGCATGGAATCGCGCCCGCCCGAGAGGGCGATGCCCAGCGAGCGGAAGGCCCCGGATTTGCGGAAGTAGTCCTTGACGCCCAGGGCCAGCGCCTCGACGAGGTCGTCCAGCACCTCCTCGCGAGCCGAGCGCTCGGGCCTCCCCGCCGCCGGCAGGAAGAGGTCCGTCCACGCCGGCGCCGGATAAGCCAGCTTCGAGCGGTCGCCGGTAGACCCCGCGGACATACCGCTCCGCAGCACCGGCACGGCGACCTCCTCGCGCTGGAAGGCTTCGCAGTCGCTCCGCCAGGTGGAGGCCTCGCGCCGGGTCCGCAGAGTGCGGTCGAGGTCCACCACGCAGGCCGCCCACCCGGCGCGGAAGCGCGGCGACTCCAGCATCGGGCGGCCGTTCTGGAACACGTGGCCGCCGCCGTCGAACACCAGGCCGTCCTGGGCCCCCACCATGTTCGCGTAGGCGAGCGCCGCCTGGTTGTCCGAGGAGCGGGTGGCGAGCATCTCGCGGCGGGTGGAGACCACCCCGACGCGGAAGGGGGACGACGAGACGTTGACCACCAGCTCCGCTCCCGAGTAGCAGCGCCGCCGCATGGGGCCGTCCGGCGACCACACGTCCTCGCACACCTCGACGGCCATCAGGCCGAAGTCGAATTCGAAGAGGTAGTCGCCCAGGGGCACGCCCCCCGCCTCCAGGGCCAGCCCGGGAGCGCCGCGCGAGAACGTGCGCGCCTCGTAGAAGACGTTGTAGGTGGGGAGCTTCTCCTTGGGCACGAAGCCGAGGATGGCGCCGCCATGCACCACCGCCGCGCAGTTGAAGATCTGGCCGCCCACGCCCACCGCGATCCCCACCACGAACACCGTCGAGGCGCCGGCCGTCTCGGCCGCGAACCGCTCGAGCTCCGCCCGCTGAACGTCGAGGAACGAGCGCCACTGGACGAGGTCCTCCGGCGGGTACCCGCCCACCACCTGCTCCGTAAAACAGCCGACCGTCACCCCCTCCGCCGCCATGGCCCGCGCCTGGACCAGAACGCGGTCCACGTTCGAGCGGACGGCGCCGACGGTGGGATCGACGCTGCCGATACCGATCTTGACCAGCCTCATGCCGCTGATCTTATGTCATGCCTCTCCCAGGGAGGGTCCTGACGGACCAAGCAGAAAAGTACGCTACCCCGCCACCACCCGCGCGAACCCCAGCAGACCGCTTTCCGCCAGCCGCAGAGAGCACCGCCAACCCCGGATCTCCTCCTCCGGGAACCGGACCCGCCCGGCCGCGTGAGTTTCCAGGAGGCGCTGGCAGTCGCGCAGAAACCGGGGCGTGAGATCGCGCTCCACGATCGTCCGCAGACCCTGGCCTTCCAGGTGCCGCCTCCAGGTGGCGAGAGGGATGAGGGAAGACCGCCACGCCTCCTCCACCTCCGCCATCTCATCCACCTCGGCGGGACGGGCGGGCTCGCGGAGCAGCACCGAATCCTCGAAGGCGATCCGGCCCCCCGGCTTCAGCGCCGCGGCCGCCCGCCGGATCAGTGCTCCCTTGTCCTCGAAGTGGATCCACCCGCACTGCCCCCACACCACGTCGTACGGCACCTCGGGCCGGGGAATCTCGAGGAAGTCCGCGTTTTCGAAAGTCACGCGGTCCGCGAGCCCCACCCGGGCGGTGAGGCGCACCGCCTCCGCGCACCGCTCGGGGCTCAGCTCCACCCCATGGACCCGGCAGCCGAAGAGATACGCCAGCGCCCGCGCCGAACCGCCAAGCCCGCTGCCCACGTCCAGCACCCGGCTCCCGGCCCCGATCCCCGCCTCGATCGCCAGATCGCGGACGAACTCCATCCCGCCGAGGTGATTCTGGTCCGTGATCGAGGTCGCCTCGTCGATCGCGAGGTCCGGCTCGGTCAGGCCTTCCAGCGTGCCCCGCGCGGCCGCGATCCGAGCCAGGATCGTCTCCTCCCGCAGCGGATGCCGCTCGTAGGCTTCCAGGACGTATTCATGCTGGCTGTCTTGCTCCATCGGCCTCCCCTCCTGCCCTGTCCAGCTTTGCAAGATAGCGGCCGGAAGCGGTCTTTCTGATCAGATCGGCTTCATGATGTGGCAGTTGAAGGTCAGTGAGGCGTGCGGAAAGTGAGAACCGGCGTCAGCCCGCGCTCCGGCTCCCATGGATTCGCCGCGCGATGGATGCGATGGTCGGCGGTTCGATGTCCGAAACGTCAATGCCGTACAGGAGCATGATCTTCCGGTAATAGACCTCGTTGCTTGCTTCTTCCTCGTCGTTGAAATCCCACAGAGACGAATCGTTCGTGAGCAGATAGTTACCCGGTTCAAAGCCGAGCACTCGTAGCATCAGATCCTCGACGATGTCGTAGTGATCCTCGATCTCGTTGTCCGGGGTAAAGACGATCTTGGGCATCACCCGAGTGCCTGGACGGGGCAGCCTGGAGTTTTCCGCCTTGAAGCTCTCGAACCTCTGGCGCAGAGTGGCCACCGCCTCCTCGGGCGTATCGCCATCGCTTCTCATGGGGACCCAGTCGATAATCCAGGCAGCCCAGCGCAAAGGTGTATGGCCATGGATCGGTCTCAGCTCGTGCGGCGCGCGCTCGACGACTCTCACCGGAAAGTCTTCGAAATCCCAGTCCTTGCGGCGGAAGGACTTGAGAAAACTGATCGCCCTCTTCAGCTTGTCCATGCGTGTGGATCCGCGATCGATCCGCGACGGGCGACGCCGAGCACGTGATGAGTATTGTGATAGATCGTGAACAGCATCATCTCGCGGACCGTGAGCATCCCCAACGCCGGATGCGGCATGCGCAGGCGGTCGAGAGCGCGCTCGGACCAGCTTTCGAGCGCCGAGGAAAGGGCCGAGAACGTTTGGGATAGGCGCGCCAGCTCCTGCCGCCGGCGCTCCTCGGTCCGCTGGTCCGCGGGGACCGGCGACGCGGCAAAGCGGCCGGCCTTCAGCCCGGAGCCGAGGGCCTCGTGATAGGTCGCCTTCAGCGCCGAGTAGGAACGTGAGGGCCGCCGGGCGAACCCGCAGCGCAGCACCAGGAGCGGCCAGGGAAGCGCGAGCGCTTGCGCCACGGGCCGGTTGGACTTGATCAGATGACGGACGTTGTCCGCCGGAGACCAGGCGTCTCCCATGGGCGCGAAGAGCTCGGCCAAGCCGAAAGATTGCCAGAATTCCGCGCTCCAGTCGTGCACGCCGCCGAGATCGCGCAGGATCTCGGGCTTCGTGAACGGCTCAGAGACCGGAGGAGGTTTCACCGACTCCATGGCCAGCATCTTGTCTGCTCTCCGTTTCGTTGCCGACAAGCATAAACCCAACTCGTCGCGATCCCATAGAATGGGCTTGGATTCAGGGGGCCCGAGAACCATGGCATCACGATTTCTCCTCCTCGTCCTCTTCCTGGCTTTCGCCGTCGCCGCGTCGGCCCCGGCCGCCGGCCAGGGCTTTCGCGTTCTGGTCTTCTCCAAGACGACCGGTTTCCGCCACGATTCGATCCCCGACGGCATCGCCCTGATCCGGAGCCTGGGAGCGGCCCACGGATTCGCCGTCGACGCCACCGAGAACGCCGCCCTCTTCACTCCCCAGAGCCTCGGCGCCTACCGGGCCGTCGTCTTCCTCAGCACCACCGGCGACATCCTGGACGCCACCCAGCAGGCGGCCTTCGAGGCCTACGTCCGAGGGGGAGGCGGCTGGGTGGGCGTCCATTCGGCGGCGGACACCGAGTACGACTGGCCTTTCTACGGCCAGCTCCTGGGAAACGGCTCTTGGTTCCAGGGCCACCCGCCCATCCAGACCGCCACGCTCCGGGTGGAGGACGGAGCGCATCCCTCCACCCACCACTACCCGGCGAGCTTCGCCTTCACCGACGAGTGGTACAACTTCCAGGCAAACCCCCGTCCCACCGTCCGCGTGCTCCTCACCATCGACGAGTCGAGCTACACCCCCGGCCCCGGCGCCATGGGCGACCATCCCATCGCCTGGTGCCGCCCCCTCGACGCCGGCCGGGCCTGGTACACCACCCTCGGCCACCGCTCCGAGACCTACGCCGACGCCTCCTATGGCCAGCATCTCCTGGGAGGCATCCTGTGGGCCGCCGGGGTGGTCTTCAGGGATGGGTTCGAGTCGGGAGATGTCGACGCCTGGTCAGGGGTGGAGCCGTAGGCTGCCGTCTTAGATCAGGAGATTCTTGTAAAGAGATTGAAACACCCACGAGGAAAGTTTCACCTCGGACCGCAGTCAGGCGCCGTGAATGGGCTTTTCCTTCAAACTCCTGAGGTCAGCATAGGCTTGACGTTCCAAGTCACTGATGTTATGGAACATGTAGGGAACGTATTTCGATAAGATATGTGCCTTGAGAGTCACCAATCTGCGATGTGCCTCTGGGTCCGATTCTATATGTGCGACTGCGACTGGCGCGTCCTCATGTATTACGTAAAGCAGCATCGGCTTGCTGCTAGTCTCAGCCTCCCTGAACTCGAGCTCTGTCATAGATAGTCCTGTGACAGGATCAATACTGCCATACCGTACACCAAATATGCCGAGGTAGACGTCTGCCCTTCTTACTTCTCTTATAATGAGGCTTGCCGGAGGAAGCCCACTTGGGTCTGCGCCGAAGCTCTCCATCCCGCGAAAGAATAGGTCACATTTAGAAATGCTATCCTTCACGGCGCTCCGATATTCCTTAAGATCTTTATATGTGGAACTTACGAAGACGGACAGCGGGGGCGCACTCGCCACCTTTGTGCCCACATCTTCGGCCATGTATGAGTTGAGTTCGCCGAGATACTGGAGTCGAAGCTCTTGGTTCTCCTTAAGGGTCTGGCGTGTCTTCCCTTCTTGTAGCCCTCCCTTTCCTAACAGTGAAATTAACTCTGTCTCAAGTTGGACCCTCCGGTCCTCGAGATCTGCAAGAAGCTTTCGCAGGTTATGTAGGCGGCGACGCTTGTATTCATCCGCCGTCTCAGCGGCTAGATCCACGCAGGTGACCTTCGACGTGGTTTCTACCGCAGAGCCTAGGACAACATTCTTGGCAATGCGGGGAGTACGTTCGGCAAATGCCTCGAAGAAACTGACGAACTCACCTTCATCCATCCGACCGAATCGGTCGAACAGAAAAATTGTGGCATCGACAGCTGCCTTCCGCTTCATAAGCTCTTCGGAAATCACTTCTGCCATACATACAGCCACCTCATCATAAGAGAAACCAGCGACGCCTGCCCCTATGGCGGGAAATGCTATGGACGTGAGCTGCAGAACATCGAGGAGTTGCATGCAGCGTCTCGTGACCTTCTCAACAACTTCTCGTCCACTTAGGTTTTCAGGTGGGGTGCCGATCGTTATCGCATGAAATATGTACTGAGCAGGAAGTGTACCAGCGGAAGTTGCAACGATATCCCCAAGAGAAGCAGGAACCTTTTTCGCAGCATCGAGGGCAATAGTCCCCCCTCCGGCTCGGAGAATAGCCGCCGAAACACCTCCGCCCATTGATATGTAGCAGTCATCGGAGCTCACTAGGACTTGGGCATCCGAACTGGTGATGTCTCCAAACCTGATGGTAAGCTTGGAGTCACCGAACTGATAGCTGCGAGCGTCCCTCATTGTTTGGCTCCTCACTTCACGAGCGCTGACAGCTAATCCTTACCAGGCCTACACCCTGGAATCCTTACCGCGGGTGTGCTTACCTGGAAGAGCAGAGTTAGTGCCGAGGCAACTTGTTAATTCCATATTAATTGTCATCTTACCATTTCCGCTGCGATCGTCAACAGGGGGCTGTGCAGTTTCATAGGAGGCGATATCTACACAACCAGCCCGAGAGCGAGCATGTGAGTTTGAGGTGGAGAAGAGTCATGGAGAAGAGGACGGCGAACCCCAGCCCGTCGAAGCCTTCTCATCCCGCTGCCCCAGAGGGGCACAGGCATGAAGCCTGGCGTTTCAACGCCAGGAAAGTAACCTTCCCCATTCCCAAAGTGCCGTAGGGACGCAGGCAGGCTTTCCACGGTTGCCCTGCCTCCGTCCCTACAGGACTTTTGAGATTAGAGGTGTCTTCAACCTGGCGCTGAAGCGCCAGGCTTCATGCCCGTGCCCCTCCGGGGCGCGCCTCTGCTCAAGAGCCACGAGAGAAACCAGAGACCTGCGCAAGATTGAGGTCACCTGCTTTACCTATCATCCACAGATGATGGCCGCCCTGTAAGGGCGAAATTTGACCAGCCCGGGGTGGCAACCCCGGGAACAGAAGTCCTCCAACTTCCCCAGCCCTGAAGGGCCGGCATAACCTGATCGACTTCGGAAACGTCTTTTCGAGGAGGGACCTTGCCGGGGCGTTTCTGCCGGCCCTTCGGGGCTCGGGACGGAGGTGGACCTTGGGTTCCCGGGGTTTCCACCCCGGGCTGGTCAAATTTCGCCCTTACAGGGCGGATCTACGTCTGCGCCGATCTCAACCGATCCGGGTCGGCACGCCGTGTACAAGGGAATGCAGCCCGACCCGAGAAGCACGAGAGCCGTGGCACCGCAAAGCGGACCTCTCCCGAACTCCTCCACGTCCTTCCCCCCGCTTCACCGGCCCTTCGCCCCACCTCCTGGGACGTTCGCCTCACGAATTGGGGCATCCGCCTGGGATTCCCGAGGATTCGCCCCGTGAATTTGCGCATCCGCCTCGTGGATTGGGACGTTCGCCCTTGATTCTGGTGCATTCGGTTGGCTTTCGCGTGCATTCAGAGCACGATTTGAGGCATTCGCACCTCGGTCTGGAGCATTCAGACCTTGACTCGGAACATTCAGACCTGGGTCCGGTACATTCAGACTTCGAGCTGGTGCATTCGGACTGTGAATCGAGGCATTCGTACCACGGTCTGGAACATTCAGACCGGGGCCTGGTACATTCGCACCGCGGTACGGTGCATTCGTACCTCGGTCCGAATCATTCGCGCCGCGGTCTGATGCATTCAGACCGTGGTCTGGAACATTCGCCTGCTGAAGCGAATCATTCAGACCTCGGTTCGCCTCATTCAGACCGCGATGCGAATGCACCAAACCTCTGGGGGGAAGAGCCGTGGACGTTCCCGAATGCACCAGAAGGACGCCTGAATGCACCAGGAACATTCGGCGTGCACAAAATTTCGCGACGAATGCACCCAACGGCTGGGCTGAATGCCCGGCCGGAGAAGGCGAAGGATCCGGAGACGCAGGCGAACGTCAGGATTGCGCGGGGGACTCGTTCCGGACGGTCTTGCAGTAGACCGTGGCCCTCTGGCCGGACCCCGGAGACTCGACGCGGAGGCTACCTTCCCGGACCAGATCCTGGAGACTGCGGTAGAGGGGACCGCGGTCGGGTTCGTAGCCAAGCATCTCGCACACGTCGGCGCGCGTGAACGTATCCGGTAGGCGCCAGAAGGACTTACGGATGTCGGCGTCCACCTCGGTGGCACTTCGGCGCCGGGGCGGGACCGGTGGCGGAGGCGTTGCCGGCGGCTCGGGCGTCGGCGCGGCAGGGGCTGCGGAGGAGGTACCCGCCTCCCGCCAGGCCGCTCCGGCATCCCCCTCCGTGGACTGGAGCATCCAGACCAGATCCAAGGCCCGGACCTGGGCCTGATGGGCCGATTCCAGCAGGCCGACACCCACTCGGAGCTGCTCGGCGAGCCACGCCTTGCGCTGTTCGTATTCGTCGCGGGTCATTTGTGCACAAACATACCGGGAATGCACGTAGCCTTACAAGCGTGGCGCGGACACGCCGGAGCGGCCCGCTTCAGGGGGTTTCGGCGAGCGTGTATTCGAAAGTGTACGAGTGCTTACCGTCGGCGATGTCGATCGTCATCTTGCCGCTGAGGCCCGCCAACTGGCCGGTGCCGGAGTCGGGCACCACGGTGACGGACAGTTGCGGCTCGCCGCGGTTCATGGTGCCGGTGTGCTGGAGGACGAAGGTGCCGGTGCGGCCCTTCAGAGTTCCGGTGACCTTCTCCATCGCCACGTAGCCGGCCGAGCCCTTGACGCTCGTCATGGCGGCCAGCATCTCGCCCTTGCTGGTCGCTTCGAGGTCGCCGTGGAACTGCTTGTCGATCGTCATCCTGCCGACGGGCGCGTCCTCGGGCTTGCCCTCCGGCGCCTGAGGGGTCAGCTTCACTTCGAACGTTCCACTGGCATGACTCATGGTCTCTCCCTTGCGGACCTGCGGCTCGGCCGCGGAGCCAAGGCCCATGGAGAGGCCCAGCGAGAGGCAAAACCCTACGATGACACCGGCCGCAGCGCGAGATCGATTCTTCATGCCGGAGATCCTATCGCGCGGGACCGGGCGAGGGAAGGCGCCACGATTTAGAATTGATGTTGATTCCAAGGAGGAATCCATGAGAAGAATCCTGTACCGGGCTCTCGCCGCTGGCGTGCTGGCCCTCCTGACGGTTTCGGGCGCCGACGCGCAGGGAGGCCGGGGCTGGTCCCAATGGGGCCGCGACGCCCGGCATCACGGGATGGCCCCCGTGGCCGGCCAGCGCCTCGACCGGCTGCTCGCCGATATCGTCTACGACCCCTTCGCCGAGCAGGAGCGGGCCGAGCAGTTCGGCGTCCTCGCGGCCCACTTCCAGGTGCCGCTCGTCGACGGCGACGACGTCTTCATGGAATGGAAGACGGGGACCTACATCCCCTGCGATCCGCCCGGCTGGATGACCGACGAGCCGTGCGGCGTGAACACCTGGAACACCCAGGTCTGGAACGAGCGGCGGCTCCACTGGCAGGGCGGCCGGCTGGTCGAGACATGGACCTTCGCCAGCGACTGGAAGCCCCCGCGGGTGCCGGCGCTCAACTTCCTCGGGCCCTCGGAGCCGGTCTTCCACGCCATCCTGGTCAAGGGCCACGTCTACGTGCCGGGCGCCGGCGGCACCCTCTTCAAGCTCGACCGGGTCAGCGGACGGGTGGCCGCCCGCATCAACCCGTTCGGCACCCTGGACCGCCATACCTACACGGCCGGCTCGCCGGTGGCGGACCGCGAGGGCAACCTCTATTACCAGGCCTTCCGCCTGGCGCGGAACAATCCCTGGACCACGGACGTCCGGGGCGCCTGGCTGGTCAAGGTGCGGCCCGACGGCTCGACCTCCAAGGTGAGCTTCTCGGAGCTGGCGCTCGGCGCGCCGGACCCGGCGTCGCTCTGCAAGACGCAGTTCCCGGACGCCGTCCTCCCCTGGCCTCCGAGCCCGACGGCCGCGCCGCCGTCCGTCCCCTGCGGCTCCCAGCGCCCGGGCATCAACGCGACGCCGGCCATCGGACTCGACGGCACCGTCTACGTGGGGAGCCGCGCTCACCGGGCGGACCGCTACTCGTTCCTCCTGGCCGTGAATCCGGACCTGACGCCCAGGTGGGCGACGTCGCTCCGCGATCTCCTGAACGACGGCTGCGGCACCCCGACGCTGCCCCCCACGGGCGCGCCGGGCGGCTGCAAGGCGGGCGCGCCCGTGGGCGTCGACCCGGCCACGAACGAGAAGCCGGCGGGCCGGATCGTCGATCCCGGCACGAACGCGCCGGTCGTGACCCCCGACGGCGGCATCCTTTTCGCCACCTACACCGAGTACGACTCGTTCCGCGGCGAGATGTTCAAGTTCGATCGGGCCGGCCGGTTCAAGGGCAGCTACGATTTCGGATTGGACGTCACGCCCAACATCTACTCCCACGACGGGACGTATTCGATCATCCTGAAGGAGAATCATTACGGCTTTGGAACGTACTGCACCGATCCGGCGTTCTGCCCGGCGACCGGGAACGGGCCGTTCTACCTCACCCAGCTCGCGCCCGACCTGACGCCGGAGTGGAAGCTCGCCAACACCACCACCGAGAGCTGCACGCGCAATCCCGATGGAACGCTCACCTGCGTCGCCGATCATCCCGACGGCTTCGAATGGTGCATCAACGCGGCCGCGGTGGACAAGAACGGCGTCGTCTACGCCAACAGTGAGGATGGAAACCTTTACGCCATCGCGCAGGGCGGCGTGGAGAAACAGCGGATCTTCCTGCAACTGGCGCTCGGGGCCGCGTACACGCCGCTCTCCATCGGCCCCGACGGCAGGATCTATACGCAGAACGCCGGACACTTGTTCGTGGTCGGGAACTGACTTTTAGCGTTGTATAATGGAGAGGCAGTTAGACAGCGCGTCGCGGTGATCACCGATTTTGGCGCGGGCCCCCTGCCGCTCCTTCACGCAAAGGAGTCAAGCCTATGGACGACCAATACAGAATCGATGGCAACGGTAATGGCGATGGTAATGGCGATGGCGACGACGACCTGGGGAAACGCCGGCGTCCTTTTCTGATAGTGCTGGATGGCGAGCGCGCCGCGAAGGAGCTCGACGCGCTCCGGGTCGGCCGGGCGGAGAACCCGCTGCCCCGCGCCACGCTCGGCGACGTCGCCATGGCCGTCAGCGTCGCGGGCGAGGGCCTGCGCTCCTTCGGCCAGAGCGTCCTCATTCTCCCCTTCGACGAGCACGATCTCACCGGCATCGACGAGACCACAATTCGAGTCTTTCGAGCGGATGAAGAGTCCGGCACGCTGCGTCCCGTCTGGAATTCCGGCGTCAACACGACGATGGGCTACGCCTGGGCGAAGATCACGCGTCCCGGCGTCTACGTTCCCATCGGACTGCCCCGCGACCGCCTGCTCCAGGAGCTGTTGCGGGAGGTGGCGCGCGAAAGACGGCTGAACGATTCCGACTCGCGCGAAGAGGCCGAGAAGCTCACGCGCGACGCGCTGCGCCTTTTCCACGAGGAGGAGACCGAGGCGATCGAAGCCGTACGCGCCGAGATCGCGCGGGTCGAGGCGCAAACCGCCGTCGGGGGCCTGCCGCGGAAGGACACGAGGTTCGGACATGGCAGGCACCTCCTCCCCGTCCCGCTCCCTCGCGACACGGGCGTCAAGGATTTCGCCGAGCGCATCCGCGGGCTGGAAATCTCGCGCGACGGGCTACCCGAAGAGCAGCTCTTCTACCCACCCGACGCCCCCCGGCCGAACGAGGCGCCGTGGGCCGTGTCACAAGACGTGCGAGTCTCGGATACCTTCAACGATCACATTTTCACGCAGTTTGAGATCAACCCGCGCCTCCACGTCCTCATTCGCTACCTATTCTCGAAGAACTGGTGGATGTACCAACACGATGCGCAGCATACCGGCGCGGCCTCGGGCTGGAGCGACATCCGGAGCACCAACGTGGGCACGCTCATCGAGCAATCGCAAGTGTCCGTCGAGGGGACGGTGTACACCAAGCCCTCCATCGTGAACGGCCACGTCTACATCGGCACTAGCACGAACGGCGGCTCGGAGAAGGCCATTCTCTACAAGATCGAGCTCGCCACCGGCACCATCGTAGGTAAGTTCCGGGCGCCGGTGACGGGCACGTCCGTTTACCCCGTCCAGGGTATCGGCGGCTCGCCCGCGGTCACCGGTGGCAAGGTCTACTTCAGCACCGTCTATGGGCGCATCTACTGTCTCGACGCGGCCACGATGACGACCGCGCCGATGCCCCCGGCCCCGCTGTGGGTGACGGACCTGAAAGCCGCCGACATGGCGAAGAACCAGCCCATCAACAATCCCTTCGGCGACAGTTGGAGCGGTCCGCTCGTCGCCAATGGAAATGTTTACGTCGGCAGCGGCGAGGGGGAGCAGGCGAGCACCTACGGATTCGTCTGGTGCCTCGACGCCAACACCGGTGTGGTCAAGTGGGTCTTCTGCACCAGCAAGTTCACGGGCGGTGCGGACAACAGCCCGAACAAGATTCCGGCGGCCGTCGCCGCTCCGTGGGCGGCGGGCGCGGGTTTCACCGTCGCGGCCAACCCGCCGCAGACGGGCAACTCGCCCTGGTCGTGCGCCGCCTACGACGGCGTCACGCGCCGCGTCTTCATCGGCACGGGCAACTCTCAATACGGTGTCGCGCCCGGGCCAGGCGACGGCACGGCGCAGCCGGACTATCTGTACGGCAGCGGCCTGCTCGCGCTCGACGCCGACACGGGGACCTTCGCCGGCTTCCACCAGCCCGCTATCGACGATAGCTACTGGCCTCTGGACTCCGACATCGACGTGCCCGGCTCCCCGACCGTCTTCACGCAGGCGGGTCGCCGCGTGGTTGGCTACGGCAGCAAGAACGGCTCGTACTTCTTGCTCGACGCGCAGGACCTCTCGGTTATCGCGCGGCGGCAACTGCTACCGCGCTCCGGCGGCAGCGGAGTGCCGGGCGACCGCGGGGCGGGGATCCCAAGCGTCGTGCCGACCGGCGGAGCGGGCGAGAACAAGTGGGGTGTGTTGGGAACAGCGGCGCTGCACCGCGGGACGGGGACGCTATTCGTCGGCCTGGGCGGGTACGCCGGCATCGACGGCAGCGTGACGCCTTTCATGCGTGCTGCGGATTGGAACACATTGGCCGACAAGTGGACGACGGCGGTCTCGGGCGGCGTTGCCAAGTACACCGTGCCTGTCCCGCCGATGTACACGACGGACGAGTCCGGGCTCACCTCTCCCGCGGTGGTGAACGACGTGGTCTTCGTCGCCACGGACAAGGCCGCACTCTATGCGCTGGATGCCGCCACGGGCCTGTGCCTCTGGTCCGCGCCCGGCCTGCCGACCAGCGGGTTCATCTTCTCTCTGGGGCCTGCCATCTACGGCAACTACGTCGTCAACGGAGCCGGGCAGAAGGTGTACATTTACAAGCTTCCTCCGGCATACGTCCGCATCCCCTGGGATCGCTACATCCTGATCGAACGCTTCCCGCCGTGGCCCCCCGAGCCGGACCCGCGTCTCACGGAGGTGATCAACGAGATCAGAAACCGATTCAGGTGACGGTTCGCAGGTACGCGGCGATCTCCGGGCGCTGGAGATAGTCGGCCCAACCCAGCGGCGTCGCGTGGAAGAGCCGGTCCTCCGTGCCGGGATCGGCTCCGGCCTCCACGAGCGCTTTGACGGCGTCGAGGGAGCCCGAGTCCACGGCGTGATGAAGAGCGGTGCCGTGGGCGTGGAAACCCGGAGGGTTGAAGGCGTTCAGATCCACGCCGAGATCGATCAGGGTGGCGAGGGCGTCGGCCCGGCCGTAGAGGGCCGCGCCGGCCAGCGCGGCTTGGCGCTCCTCCGCGCTGGCCTCTCGCGCCAGGCGCGTGAAGTCGTCCGTCCGCCCCGTGCAGGCCGCGGCCAGCAACGTCAACCTGGCGCCGCGCTCGAGGAGCCGTTCGACCGCGTCGACCTCGCGGTGCGCGAGGGCCGAAACGAGAGCACCGCTGGGATCGGCACCGGCGTCGGCGAGCACGTCGATCAACTCGCGCTGGACTCCGCACTCCCGCGCGACCTTCCCGGAGCAAACCAGCCCGAGCGCGTAATCGATCTGTTCTCGAAAGCTTTCCACCCGCTCCCGATCCATGGCCCGCAGGATCGCCTGGGTGGCCTGAGCGATATTCTTGGGCAGCTTGCCATTCCGGATCGGATTCTCCGCGACGAACCAGAGCAGGTAGGGATTCCGGAAGTACTCCTCGGTGCCGTAATCGATGCGATCGCGGACCAGCCCAGGGTGCGCGGCCAGAAGGCCTTCCAGCGTGCTCACGTCACCGGCGTCGATGGCGGATAACGCGTCGCGGAACACTTCCTTCATGGCGGCGAGCCCGCGTCGGGGCTGTTGTCGGTGATCAGCTCCCGCACCCGCAACCGGCCCACCTCCAACTCGTGGATGACCAGGCGATCGATCGCGCCGTTCTTCAGGATGAAGCGCTTGACCGCCAGCCGTCCGATCACCAGGGCCCCAATGGCCAGCGCTCCGATGGACAATGCCCCTACGCCGATCGTCGCCATCGCCGTCGCCGCCCGCGCGAACGCGAGCTGCGATCCGGCTTTCGGATAGACCAGCTCGGTTTTCCCGTGTTTCATTTCGACCTCCTCGACTTGGCCCAGTCTGATTCTCTCAGAGTATGATCCCTGCCATGAAGCCCCTCGCCGTTCTCGGAGCCCCGTCCAACCTCGGGCTCAAGCCCTATGACGACGGCCGCCCCCGCCGGGTGGACGAGGCCCCACAAGTCTACCGGGATCTGGGGCTGATCGAGCGGCTCGGCGCCCGGGATCTCGGGGATGTCGAAGCGCCGCCCTACGTCGATTTCGACCGGCCTCCCGGCGGCACGCGCAACGAGGCGGCGATCGCCGCCTATTCGCGCACCCTGGCCGGACGGGTGGCCGCGGCGGTCGAGGACGGGCACTTCCCGCTCGTCCTGGGCGGCGATTGCAGCATCCTCCTCGGCACGCTGCTGGGCCTGCGCTCGCACGGCCCGTGCGGCCTCGCGTTCGTCGACGCGCACTGCGATTTTGCCACGAACGCCATCTCGGGCACGGGCGGCGCCGCGGGCATGGACCTCGCTCTCGCCGTGGGCCGCGGCGGCCTCCTCGCCCATCTCGCCGAGACTCCCCTCCTCCGGGAAGAAGACGCCGTGGTGATCGCGCGCAAGGACGATGCGGACGAGCCGTTCTACGGCCCCCATTCCCTCACCCTGTCGGCGGTTTTGGACCTGCCCTACAAGGCCATCCGCGAACGGGGCGCGGCCTGGGCGGCGGACGCCGCTCTCGCGCGGCTCGACCGGCCGGATCTGAAAGGTTTTCTGATCCACATGGACGCCGACGTCCTCGATCCCGCCGTGATGCCGGCCGTGGACTCGCCGGAGCCGGGCGGGCTCGGGATCGCGGAGCTCGCCGCCCTGCTCGCGCCGCTCGTGCGGCATCCGCGGGCCCTGGGCCTGCAGGTGACCGTCTACGATCCCGGCCTGGACCCGGACCGCGTCTGCGCGGCGCGCCTCGTCGATCTGTTCGAAAGGGTTTTCAATCTTCCTCAGAAGGATTCCTGACGGGTCTTCTCTGCGATGTCGGCCACCAGCGCGAGCGTCTCCCGCAGGTCCCGCTCCGTCGTCTTCGGATTGATCGTACACATCCGGAGCACCTGGCGGTCGAAGAACGTGGTCGACGACAGCATCGCGAAACCTTCGGCCAGGACGGCGTCCACGATCCGCGTCACCCACGCGTTCGCCTGCTCGTTCGTAGATCCGTCGCTGCGCGGCACGAAGGTGACGATGCCCAACTGGGCCGGCGTCACGACCTCGTAGCGGGGGTCGGCCCGCAGCAGGCGCTCCGTCTCCTCGGCCATCGCGATGCCGCGGGCGATGGCCTCGCGCATCGCGCGGATGCCGAAGACGCGGAGGGTCATCCAGAGCTTGAGGGCGCGGAACGAGCGCGTGAGCTGAACGCCGTGCTCGTAGAAGACCATCTCTTCGCCGGCGACGCGGGAGATGTCCTCCAGGTATTCGCCGTGGTCCTCGTCGTGCACCGTGAAGGCCTGCCGGAGGTGGCGCAGGTCGCGCACCAGGACGCAGCCGATCTCGAAAGGCTGGAAGAGCCACTTGTGGGGATCGAAGGTGATGGAGTCCGCCCGGTGCAATCCCGCCAGCACGCTCTTGCCCGCCGGCGTCAGCACCGCCGCGGCGCCATAGGCGCCGTCGACGTGCATCCACATTCCGTGCGCGGCGCAGAGGTCCGCGACGCGTTCGAGCGGATCGACGGCGCCGGTGTTGGTGGTGCCGGCGTTGGCGATCACGCAGAAGGGGCGCCGTCCGGCGGCGCGGTCCCCCGCGACCGCCCGTTCGAGCGCCTCGATGGAAAGGCACAGGGCGCCGTCCGTCTCCACCGTCCGCACCTGCTCGGGGCGGAAGCCGAGGACGCGCAGGCCCTTGGCCAGGGAGTTGTGGGTCTGGCTGGAGCAGTAGGCGACGGCGGACGCGTCCGGGCCGCCCAGCCTGGCGTGGCGCGCGGCGGCCAGCGCCGTCAGGTTCGCCATGGAGCCGCCGCTCACGAAGAGGCCGCCCGCCGACGGCGGCAGCCCGCATTCGCGGCAGAGCCATTCGATGGTCTGCAGCTCCACCGCCGCCGGGCCCGAGCCCGCCAGATAGTGCCCGGCGAAGACGTTGAAGCCGGCGGCCAGCGTGTCCGCCATCGTGCCGACGAAGTTCCCGGAGCCGGGGACGAAGGCGAAATGGCGCGGGTGGTCCACCTGGGTGATCGCCTCCAGCACCTGGCCGCGGACGAGCGCCATCACATCGTCGACCGGCGTGGGATCGTCGGTCAACGGGCCCAGCACGGATTCCAGGTCCGCGCGCGACCGCACCGTGGAGACCCGATGCGAGCTCTGCGTCTCCAGGTGAGCGATCAGCTCGTCGACGACGCGGTAGCCGAGCCGCCGCATCTCCTCGCTCGGCAGCGTCAGCGGCGGCAGCTCGGGGCCTTCTTTGGGAAATACTGATGGTTTCTCTGCCATGGGGCGGCACTTTATCGCTACTGGGGCTCCGCCCGGGCATAAATGCCCGGGCTATTGAAAAGAGCCCCCTAAAGGGGACTCAGTCGGCTTTAGCCGGCTGTTTTGGGTAGCCCGGGCATTTATGCCCGGGCGGCGTCTCGGCCGCGATTCCCCCGGATATCCAGGCACTGTCCCGCCTGCGGTAAACTCCCCCGGATGCTCGAAGCCGCCACCACCCCCGTCATGCCCTGGGACCGCCGGGCTCCCGAACGCGAGGGCCAGCCTTCCGCCTGGGCCCTGCTGCCGGACGATCTCGCGGCCCAGGGCTGCCCCGGCCGGCCCGAGCACGTCTTCGCTCGCCTCCAGCGCACCCGCACCTGGCAAGACCACGGCCTGTTCGTCTCCAGGGAGATCCGCGCCTGGCTCGAGGCCAACACCGACCTCTCGCTGCCGTCGATCGTCGAGCGCTACCCTTCCGAGGACGGCGCCACGAAGCTCGTGCTCGGCCTCTCGGACGGCCACCGCATCGAGGCCGTCCACATGCCCAGGCACGAGGGCGATCCGCGGGTCACCTTCTGCATTTCGAGCCAGGTGGGATGCGCCCTCGGCTGTACCTTCTGCGCCACCGGGGCCATGGGGATCGTGCGCAACCTCTCGGCGGGCGAGATCGTCGGGCAGGTGCTCGTCCTCATGCGCGACCTCGGGCCGCGCTGCGGCGAGTCCGTCACTCTCGTCTTCATGGGCATGGGCGAGCCGCTCCACAACCTCGACCACGTCCACCGCGCCATCACCGTGCTCTGCCGCGAGGACGGCGCCCGCCTCTCGCCGGGACGCATCACGGTGAGCACCGCCGGTCTCGTCTCCGGCATCGAGCGGCTGGCGCGCATGGTGCCCCGGCCCCAGCTCGCGGTGTCGCTCAACGCCACCACCGACGCCGCGCGCTCCGCCACCATGCCGGTCAACCGGGCCTGGAACCTCGCCCGCCTGCGCCAGGCGCTCGACGCCTGGGAGCTGAAGCGCCACGAGCGCCTGCTCTTCGAGTACGTGCTGCTCGCGGGAGTGAACGACACCGAGGAGGACGCCGACCGCCTGGTCGCCTGGCTCGGCGACCTGCGCCACCGCCACACCGTCAACCTGATACCGATGAACGAGCACCGCCACGCCGCGTTCCGCGAGCCGACGGAGGGGCACGTCCACGCCTTCGCCAACCGCCTCCACCAGCACGGCTGCTTCGTCACCGTGCGCCGCAGCCGCGGCCGCGACGTGCAGGCCGCCTGCGGGCAGCTCGTGCGGCGCGAGGAGACGGTGGCCGCCGTCGTCAGCCCCTAACCAAGCCCCTACAGCGAGCGGTGCGTTTTGGCCTCGCCGCAGACCTCGTAGATCTGGCCGACCTGCCGCGCCGTCCCTTCTTCGAGAGTGAGCTCCGCCAGGGACTTCGGGCTGAACGGGCAGGACACACCCGTGCGGAACCAGCATTCGCCCGCAGCCTTGTGCTGCCGCCTCGGTGTCAGTGTGGTCTGTTCTCTGCCGATCAGGACGGAGTGGGGATCGATACGGTCGAGGCCGCGGACGCCCCAACCGTCGGTCCACGCGGGGTGGCGGTCCCGCTCGGCGTAGAGTTGGGCCAGGGTCGAGGCGCAGCCGTGCGCGATGCTCTGGGCCTGTTTTTGCCGCCTGAACCCCAGCATGGGATGGAAGCCGAAGGTGTCGCAGAGCCACTGGGGTTTGACCGCGGCGACGTGAAGGTCGAGCGGGGCCCATGGCTTCTCGCCGTTTCCCACGCGCGCCTCGTAGATCGTGCGCAGATCGTTCTGTACGTGTCCGTAGGAGTCCAGCTTGCGGTTGTAGGTGAAGCTGCTCGCCCGCTTGCGCAGACGCAGGAAGCTCCGGCTGACCACCTCCACGCGGTCGTTGGGGAGCGCCTGCTTGTCGACCTCCAGCGAGGCGGTGAAGAGCAGATGCGGCACCGGCTGGCCGTTGAACCGTGGCCGCCGCTCGATATCGCGGCTCTCGTGCAGGAACTCGGCGACCGCGTCGAGCGGCAGGTTGTCCATGATGCCGCCGTCGAAGTAGCGGTCCTGGGCCGAAGCGGTCCGAAAGACCTCCCAAGCCTCGCGCGGCCGAAAGATGGCCGGGAAAGCGCTGCTCGCGAGCAGCCCTTCGAGCAGCAAGACGTCATGGGCATTCTGGCGCAGACCGAGGATCTCGAGCTTTCCCTGGGTGAGATTGGTGGTCGTCGCGAGGAAGAACACTCCTTTGTCGATGAAGGAGGAGAACAGGCCCTCGGGGCTTCCGTGCGCCGCGAGCTGTTCGATGACGTGGCTGCGGATGAGCAAGGCCAGAGGCTCAGAGCCAAGGATCTCCTGGTTGACCCCACTCCTGTCGAGGAATCTCTGGACCGTGGCCTCGAGCTGCTCGCGAAGCTCTCCGAAGCGCCGGGAGCGTCCGGTTTCAATCAACCGGAAGAAATCCGCCGGGCTCAGGTACAGCAGCCGCTCGAGACCCGCCGCGACCTGCCGCAGCCGGCGGCTGAAGCTCGCGCTGCCATCGAAGTCGTACCTCCGCAAGGCCAGGTCGAGGTCGCGCGGCGAGAACCGGGCGTCTCCCGCCCGCACCGTGAGGCCACGCACGAAATCAGCCATTCTGTCGCTGAGCACCAGCCGGTCGATGCCGAGGAAAGTCGCGGCCAGGCGCGCGATCTGGCCCCGGCGGCCTTTCGGGCTCTCGAGGGTGAAAACCTGAGCGATCATGGCGGCGATGATGGAACCCACGGACGAGCCGGCGACAAGGTCGGGAACGACCTCCAGCTCATTCAATGCGTTGAGGACTCCCATGTGAAAGACGCCACGGAACACGCCACCGCCGAAGAGCAGGCTCACGACCGGGCGGGAATTACCGGCGCACTCCCGGCGCGGCAGCGGCCAGACCGCTTCCGTGCCGCCCCGGGGTGAGGACAGCCCTGTCGCGGTCTCCTCGATGGCGCCGGCGCACTCCATGGCCTCCGCGGGTGCGCCGGCCTCGGGGATTGAAGGCGCGCTCTGTCCATTCAAATGCACGGGCCATTCAGGCCGTTCATCCCGGCATTTCCCGGTCGGGACGCGCAGGCGCTGAGAGAGAGAATCGCCGGTGGGCTGTTTCAGCGCGCATTGTTTGCAGATCTCGCTCAAGCCCGGCCCCACGCTGAAGTTGGCGCCCGGGAGCTTGTCGCCCTGCCCGAGGCGGGTGACGATAGCCTCGCGGCACGGCACGGTTTGTTGGTCGCCGAGACGGGTGGCCGTGCGTGCGATAGCTCCAGGAATCATTCCTTCCAACGCCGCACGGCACCCGGTGGCGATTCCCTCGTAGAGGGTCGCGCGCAGGTCATTCCCGGTTCTCCGCGAGACGCCCCCTTTGAGAGATTCGCCGGCTTCGACGTTCAGGGGAAAAATCCGGGTGCGCAAGAAGGTGCGCCCCGCGATCTTGATCCGGGCATTCTTGTTCGGCAAGGCTTTGGAGTAGAGCCCCGTGAGCCGCTGCTCGATCGTTGCATCTCTCATCTGCTGGAGCTGTAGCCCCCGCAGAGCGTCCTGGATCAGGTTGGAGTCCGCCTCGCCGGAGGCGCCGGCGCGATCCCTCAGCAAGAGGTGGACGGGGTAGACGTCGACGTAGGCGACGTGATCGAGTCTCTCTTCCTCGCGGAGGAGATTGAGGAGAGGGCCCACCGCCTCGCGCGAGATATTACCCCCGTCAATGAAGTAGCGTTTCTGCTGGCCTGTCGCGACCTCGACGGCTGGAAAGTAGGGGACGTGAGCGGTCGCGGCCAACAGGGCGTCGACCACCGGGACGTCCCCGGAAAAGGCCAGGAGATCCCCCGTCTTGACTTCGGCGGCGACGACACCCACCTGAATGAAAGGTTTCTTACGCTGGTAGTCCTTGAGGACCTTCTTGGGCCGCTTGGGGTTCGACGGAATGGCGTCGGGGACTCCGTTCGAGGCCCTCTTCAGGACCTCGTCGATCTCGATCTTGCCATAGTATTCACGGTCGAAGCAGTCGACGAGCTGCTGCTTGAGGACATAGGAGTCGCTCAACCCGTCGTTCAGCGCCAGATTCTCCAGGGTCCTGTCCAGCAGGCCCCGGAGCGCCGTGCGCCGTAAACGAATGAGAGGAGAATTGACGAACGTCAGGATGATGAAAAGCAGTCCGAGGCCCCAAAGAGCCACATAAGGGATGGCGACAGGGGCGACCCTGGAAGCCCAAAGTCTCAGGGCCCAACTTGCCGAGGCAGAGACGGCATTGCCGATTCTTTCCACATCGGTGGCTAGAGATTGCGGCAAGAGACTGGAAATCCAAAGAGTTTTCTGGCCGGCCCAAGAGAGGAGATACGTCACCAGCACGACCAGGACCAGGATCGGCGCGAAGCCGGTCAGGAACCACGCGACCGCGAGGGAAGAGACCCCGAGGGCGTTCAGCGCCCGCCGCAACAAGCGAGTCGGACGCCACAGGAGCTCCCCGGCCGTCGAGCCGCGCTGCCGCCGGCCATTGGGGCGCCAGACGGCAGCCGTCAGCAACGACCAGAAAAGGGGCGCCAAGACCCAGAACCTGAGGCTCTTCCACCAGAGGATCACGATGTGCCGGGTCCGGTGCCAGTAGCGCGGCAGACGAGGGCAGTCCGTAGCGGCGACGATCCCAAGGAACCGGTTCGCGACCAGCGCCAGATCGCGGACCGTGAGCCTCAGCCCGAACAGCTTGTTCATCGCATAGATGAGCCCCCACCGCGCCCGGCTCGCCTGATTGCGGTCCTCACGCTCCTCCTTGAAGTGGATCGGCAACTCAAGGGGCTTGAGCGGCTCGTTGGCATTGATCTCGAAAGCGTCGGGAAAGATCGAACGCGCGAGCTCGCCGGGAATCCGGAGGTAGGAGTCCAGGAACTTGCGCAGCTTGTCGACCTGGGCCTGAGCATCGCCGGCTTGCAGGATCTCGGCGAGGGCCGCGGCGTTGACCGCGCCGCCCGACAGTCCCACGACGGCGTCGGGAGCACGTCCGGAGCTGACCAGAAGGGCATGAATCACGCCGAGCTGAACGACGGCGTCGAAGCTGCCTGTGAACGCGAAGGCTCGAAATCCGCCGTCCGCTGGGGTCTCTTCCTCTACGTCTGAATTTGCCAAGGGTCAGGTTGCTCCTTCCTGAGCGGGAAGCTCCCCTCCCTCCGGCAGAGGGTCTGTTCACTTGGACGGACGGAGCGCCCAAATTCACAGATTGGAAACGAGCAGCGGCTGATCCAGGCCGGCTAGATCCAGAGGCGGATCACGTCCTGGACGTTGCTGTAGACCATGAGGCCGGCGAGGAGGACCAGTCCCAGCACGGTCAGGGGGATGCGCAGGGCGATCGTGCGAGGGAACAGCTTTTCCAGGCAGCTCATGAAGATCTGACCGCCATCCAGCACGGGAATGGGGAGCAGGTTGAGCACCGCCAGCGAGACGCTGAGGGAGAGCGCGAGCTCCACGATCCTCCCGGTTGCCGCCACCCGACCGCCCTCCACGACGATGCCGATGACGCCCGTCAGGGACTCGGGGTGCGCGAACAGGCTCGACAAGGAGGTCAGAACCTGCCAGCAGGCGCCGGCGACCTGCCCCCACGGCGCGATCAGGAGAGCCGGAAACGAAAAGCCCAGAGCCGCCACGTTCAATCCCGCGAAGAGGACGAAGACCGACGCGAGGTTGGCCAGGGGACCGCCAAGGAAGTAGACGAGCCGCTTTGTCAGCGGGATCGCGCGAAACTCGTCGATGTCGGTGACCGCCGGCATCACGAAGCCGCCCAGGGGAAACACCCGGAACGCGTACTCCGTCCGTCCCCACCGGCGGCTCCACACCTTCGGGCCGAATCCCACGGAGAAGCCCGCGACGGGGATCCCCACCGCTTTGGCCGCCATCAGGTGACCCGCCTCGTGGATCAGGACCAGCAGGCTCAACAGAACGAGAACGCCTAGGTAGAACATGTCCGCCCCCCCCAATCCGATCGTCGACCGTTGACCTGCAACGAATTTTCTCACGGTTTCTATCCCCCAACAATGTAGAGACGCCCTCACGGGTACCCCGTGGGGCGTCTCCCGGTAGCGGGGTAAACCTTTCCTTGTGGAGATCGCCCCGCGGGAGCGATCCGGGTCGTTGGACGGTCTCGCCCGCCTCGGAGACGCCCCACGGGGTACCCGTGAGGGCGTCTTCTATGAGAAGGCCCCCAATGTCAAGGCCGCCTTGGCGGCCGTCCTTACCTGGTTTTTCGGAGCTGCGTCTGTCCCCGAGTCTTCTATCCGCACTCTCAAGGAGTCCTTCGTTGGACTCGGTGCATTATGGGGTTCCACCGCTGCGGCGCTGCTATCTCTACAGCAGCCTCGAAGGCTAAGACGCCCAGCGCAGTCGCCGACAACGGGGGATTGAACGCGAGCTCCGATCGACCGGGTGTCCTCCTGACGGAATCTTGACGTTCTACCTGAGCTTTTTACGCCGCGATCTCCACGGCCGGCCGGCGGTGGGGCTCGTAGTCCTCGCCGCTGATCCAGAGCCGGTGCAGCAACACCGCCAGTTTTCGGGCGACGGCCACCACTGCTCGCTTCTTGCCGCTTTTACCTCCACGCTGGCAGAGCTCCAATCCAAAGCTGCGCAAATCGCTGTCCTGGCCGAAGGGACCGAGAATGTAGTGAGCTCCCTGCACCAGCAGCCGGCGCAACAGGCGGTCCCCCTGCTTGGTGATCGGCAACTGCGGCGACGATTTTCCGGAGCTTCGACTCGCCGGTACCAGCCCCAGGTACGCGCCCACCGAGCGCGAGTGAGCAAATCGGTGGGGATCGTCCAGCGTCAGCACGAACACCAGCGCCGTCAGCACCCCCACTCCCTTGATCTGGCGAAGCCGCTGCGTCACGGGAAAACGCTGTGCCCACGCCTCGAGATCCCGATCAAAGCCCCGGATCCGCTCACTCAGATCGGCGATCACCTCCAGCAGCGGCCCCAGAGACGCTTTCAACTCCTGCGGCAAGGCGGCCGACGCCCCCCGCGCGAAGCTCTTCGACGAACAACCCGGTAGGCGAAAGCCAGACGACTTCACCGCCCCGCGAACCTGGTTGATCAGGAGCGTCCGCACCTTCACCAAGCCCTCCCGGGCGCGCACCACCGCCAAGGCTTGCTGCGCCTCAGGGCTGCGCAAGTGCACCGGACTCAGCAACTTCGGGTCCACCCGGCCCAACTGCGCCAGCAGTTGCGCGTCTCTCTTGTCGGTTTTCTGCTGACTGGATCCGATCGCCTGCACCTTGCTCGGGTTGGCGGCGATCACTTGGTGACCGTACGATTCCAGCAACCGCCGCACCCACGCCGTGTGCGTCCCGATCTCCATGACCACCAAGCACGGGCTCGACTTGGCAAAGTAGCGCTGAAAACTAGCCGAAGTCGTCGACAGACGCTTCTCCTCCAGAATCGCTCCGCTTTCCCGATCCAGACGACAAATTTGACTCGAACGGTCCCCCAGATCCACTCCGACCACCGCTTGAACCTCCGCTCTGATACGATTCTCCATGGCCGCCCTCCCTCTTGCGCCTACCAGCGCTTTATTCCCAGTTTGCAGGCCAGTTTAACGGCACTGCGCTCCGGGAGGGTGGCCTTCTCATCCCATCTCTACATGGCCCTCCAAGACGTGAGATACTCCCGTAGCAATTCGTTTAAATGGGAGACGGTCCATGCTGGAACCTCGCCGGCACAGCAGGTCGGCCGCTGGTGCGCTCGCTTTCCTGGGGGCGCTAGTGACGCTTTTGGGAGGCATGGCCCCCGCCCGGGCCGACGTCGTCCGTCCGCTTCCCTACGACCTCCTCTACGTCCGGGCTCCATACTTCGGCGAGGCGCGCAACAGCTCGTGGCCCGACACGGTCCGGCCGCTGACGCCCGATCCCGGGGCCCAGCTCGTGCGGCTCAAGCGCGACGGCACCCGGGAGGTGCTCTTTCCCCAGGAGCGCTACCGCTCCCTGGTCAGCACCCCGGCGGGCCGGCCGCTCTCCGTGGGCTCCGTGTCGGACCTCAACGTCTCCTTCGACGGCAAATGGGTGCTCTTCACCTGGTACCACGACCTGACCAGCGTCAACCCGCAGCGCGGCGATGGACCCTTTCTCTCGACGGCCGGGGCCGATCTCTACAAGCTCAACCTGGGGACGGGCCAGCTCGTCCGCCTCACCACCCAGGCCCTCACCCCGAACACCGGCAACGGCGCCCGCTTCACGCCCGGCGTCCCAGCCAGCAATCATCCCCGCATCGGCGTCTTCAACACCGGCGGCACCTGGGCACCGGAGGGCAGGATCGTCTTCACCTCGAACCGCAACAACTTTCTGCCGCCCAAGGCCCTGACCAGCGGCCAGCGGGTGATGCAGCTCTTCGCGATGGACGACGACGGCGCGAACGTGGAGATGATCGGCCATCTCAACCTCGCCATGGCCCTCCATCCGCAGGTGCTCCTCGACGGCCGCCTCGCCTTCTCGAGCTGGGAGGAGCACGGGCTGCGCGACTCCCGCCAGTTCCCCCTCTGGGTGATCGGCCCGGACGGCCGCGGCTGGACGGGCCTCTCGGGGTTCTCCGAGCCCTTTCTCGTCCACCATTTCGTGACCCAGATGCCCGGCGGCGACCTGGTCGTCACCCGCTACTACAACCTCAACAACAACGGCTTCGGCGACCTCGTCCGCTATCCCCTCGACCCGCCGGGGCCGGACTTCGGCAGCCCCGACGCCACTTTCTCGGACGGGCTCGACGGCAAGGTCCCGTTCCATCGCGCGGAGCAGGTCCGGCTCACTCCTTTCACCACTCCCGACGACTTTCCGGCCCCCTGTCCGGGCTGGGAAGACAACGCCTACGGCTCGTCCGGCATCGAGGGCCCGTCGCCCTGCGCCGGGGCGGACCGCCGGGGGAAATTCACCCATCCCTCGGCGGCGCCCAACGCGGCGGGCGATCCCGCCCGGGCCGACCTCCTGGCCGTCTACGCTCCCGGTCCCGCGAACCACAACGGCATCTACGTCTCGCTCGGCACGGCTCTCCCCCGCTACCACGGCGAGATCGTGCTGATCCCCGACGCCGAGCCCATCCCCGCGCCGTCCGCCGGCCAGCCGGGACGGCCGCCGCAGCTCGTCACCGTCGTCGCCGAGGACGGCTTCAATCTCCAGTGGCCGCGGCCCGTGGTGAGCTGGCGCCAGCTCTACGGCGTCGACGGCCCGGCCGCCCAGCCTCCGCTCTCGGACGACGCCATCCGCGCCGAACGGCTCACCCCGGGCGAGCCGTTCGGGCTCCTCGGCAGCTCCTCGCTCCTCTGGCGCGACACCGCCCCATCGCTCGGCAGATATTGGGAAGACCGCGACCCGTTCAACACCGGCGACGAGGCGCCGTTCCGCTGGCTCCGCCAGGGCGGCGACGCCGGGGTTTACCGCGACGAGGACGTCTGGGCCGTGCGCATCCTGCTCCAGCTCCCCGCCACCGACCGCGGCTATCCGAACAACGGCCGCAAGTTCTACGTGGCCGGCGGCGAACGCATGCGAATCCTGGGCGAGATCCCGGTCCGCAAGCCCGGAGCGGCCCGCCTCCTCCGGCCCGACGGCTCGTTCGAAGACGACACCAGCTTCCTCGCCCGCGTCCCGGCCGACGTTTCCGTCACCTTCCAGGCCCTCGACCGCCGGGGCATGGTGCTCAACATGGCCCAGACCTGGCACCAGGTGCGGCCCGGCGAGGCGCGCTACGACTGCGGCGGCTGCCACGCCCACAGCAAGGAGCCGCTCGACTTCGAGAGCACGGCGGCGGCCCTGCCCGGCTACGCCATCCCCGACCTCGCCCGCTCGACGCCGCTGCTGGCCCTCTCCCGCACCGGCCAGCCCGGGGTCCGCACGGTGGCCGCCCACCAGACGACCGTGGAATGGTTCCGCAACGTCGAGCCCATCCTGGAGAAGCGCTGCGCCTCCTGCCACGGCGGAGCGAGCCCGGCCGCGGGCCTGCCCCTGGCCCGCTCGGCGGCGCGGATTGAACGCGACGGCGTCTCCTGGCCGGGCGCCTACTTCCGCCTCGCCCTCGACACCTTCTCCGAGCACTCGCCGGCCCCGCCCGGCGGCGAGGAGCAGTGGTGGCTGCCGCAGCTCACCCGCTACCTGCGCGGCTTCCAGTCCCGTCAGAGCCTGCTGATGTGGAAGGTCTGGGGAGAGCGGCTGGACGGCCGGAGCAACGAGGCGCGGGCGGACGACCTCGACCTCCTCCCCTCCGCCGCCCATCCCGCTGGCGTGGGCGTGCCCGGAATGCTCCCCGAGGAAAAGCTCACCCTCGCCCGCTGGATCGACCTCGGAGCGCCCATCGACCTCGGCACTCCCTGGGGATTCCTGGAAGACGATCTGCGGCCCACTCTGGTGCTGCGCCCGTCCACCGTTCAGGCCAGACCGGCCGGCGGCCTCGACACCCTGGAGATCTCAGCCTTCGACACCGAGAGCGGAGTCGTCCCCGGCAGCCTCACCGTCACCTGCAATCTCCGCCTGGGCTCCTTCGCCCCCGGAGCCAACCTGGCCGCGAAGAAACCGATCGATCCCGAAGGCGCCGTCCTCCGCCTTTTGCTGCCGCGCCGAGTGCGGCTCGACGAGCGGGCCGTCTTCACCGTGAGCGTGCGCGACACGGCGGGGCATACGACGCAGGTCGTGCGGACGTTCGCGCCGGTGCAACATTGACGGCCTGATTTCAGCATGGAATTCACGCAATTGGCGCAGGCTCCAAGCGCGCTGGGAAGCAATTGTTACCGCCAATCAACTGAGGAATTTTAAAACGCGGGATTGGGAGGTCTCCATTCTTTTTAAGGGCATCGCCAGAATTACTCACCAGTTCGTAGTACCATTTAAAATCTCGATCCCTATACGGCTCCTTAAATGGGTAACTTAGTTTCTCACAAGTGTTCATTATTCTCAAATCGACTCTCGAAATTCCCGGCCGGGGAGTCACATCGATAGCAAACGATCCATATCCGCTGAAAGGCTCCAGAACAATTTTTGCACAATCAAGCCCGGCAAGCGTGACAACAACCTCATGCGCCGGCAAGAAACCTGGGCGTTCAGAATTAGGGCAAAAATCCCAGAGATAGTCTTGCCTGGGGAACGTTATGACCCCCTTTTCAAGGAGAATTTGGGCCATGACTACCTGTGCCGGCTGATTGGAAGTGTAGACTATGGATGGATCAGTTTCCGGAAGTGTGCTAAAAATGGGCGAGCACTTCAGGTCAATTAATCCAGTCTTATCTTTTGTCGCCGTCTGAAGTGGAAGCTCTATAGGTTTATTATCACCCCCCTCGACTACAAATTTCACCCGCTGCTTTGTCAGGTACGTACGCCCAAAAGCAAAACCCTGCTCAATATAGCTCTCGTGAGGACAGAGCACTTCGTCGTCAAGCGCGTTTCTATAAGAGTCCGCGCTTGGCATAACCACACAGACACGAGGACCAACCGCACTCTTATTCTCTACGAATGCGCAGATACCTGCGATGGTGACCCTTAATTCAAAGCCCATACTACCTCCTCGCTTGAGTTGCATCATTGAGTCTTCCAACTACCTGAAATCCAGCCCAGTGCTTCGGTAAACGGGTTGATAAACGGCTATCATGGAACACAGAGAGTTGCGCAACGCGTAGCGACATCGCAGCATCTCCGGACTCCCGGAATTGACGGTGAACCTCTAGAGACAAGCGGCCCGCAGCAGTGTCGTCGACGTCCCATAGAGTACCCAGCACGGCTGCAGCCCCGGCTTCGAGGAAAGGCTTGGCCAATCCGGAGAGACCGCCAATCCGTCTGCTCGTGACAGCAGAGGTATGACAGGAAGAAAGGACTACGAGCCGAAGTCGGTGAAACCTTAGAGTCGCGATATCTCGTGCCAGAATGGCTCCCCGATTGGCCGACTCAGGGGCTGCTACGAGGTAGGAATCATCGGGGCTGTGAGCGTTGTAAACTGTATGGCCCGAGAATCCGAAGACCTCGTGACGATCTATCTCGGCAAGTAGGCGAGACCGCGTCGCTTCGTGGCCGGATAAGATCAACCGGTCGGAATACAGACTTCCCACCTCAGCGATCTCGGCGACTGTTCCTGGTAAGTCTACTAGCGGAAAGAGCATTCTATCGAATTTTGGATTACTGACCAACAGCGCGCTCCAACGCTTATGTCCGCGAGCACTGCCACGCGCGGAGCTTGCAAGATATAGTGCCACACTAGGTTCGATGCTCGAGACGTGCTCCTCTACAAAGTAGAGTCCAGTCTGCGGGTTCTTGAGCGCTGCGAACGGTACACCGTTGAGAATGCGGTCGGGAATGAATACCAGTTGGACTGACTCGGGTAGTTCCTCCACCCATGGCGGAATCAAGTCATCATAAAGCTTTGCTGAAGTATCCGCGATCGCCTGCTCGGAGCCGCCGCGAACCGCAGCGGTGAACTCAGATACCTGCAATGCGAAAGCTTTCGGATCGATCCTCCGGTCCATGAATTCGATACCGCCGCGCCGTATCGTCCAGACCAGAAGCCGGTTACCGGACAAGGCGTACTCGACGAGCGCGACGTCGGTCGGAATCCGGCTCAAGTCGATCTCCGTCAAGACGTCAGCCCTGTTCACCCATCGATCTCCGTACTCTCCCGGCACGGTACGGGCTCGCTCTGCCATGATGAGCGCTCGACGGGGGTCGCGGTGCCGCTCAGCCTGTACCAGGATCATCTCGTCAAACAGGCTTTGCGCGGCCTCGGAGAAGGACTGGCGGAAGGAAGGGACGCCGATCGCCTCGCGCTCTTCCTCGAACAAGGCGAGGGCCCCACTCAAATCGCTTTCTGCGTCGGCTTCGCGTCCGAGGGCCAGGTAGGCCCGGGCACGCTTCAATCTACATAGGATCTCTTCCGCGGGCCTTCCTGCCTCACGAAAGGACTCGACAGCACGCGTAAGCAAGGACAGAGCTCCCCGCGGATCTCCTGGGAGCTGGGTCTCTCCCTCGGCATAGTCGATATCCGCGGCCGTTGTCGCACGGGTGACCTCACTGGCACCACGGGTGTTGGCGGCACGAGCTCCGACGATTTCGCGCAGTGCCTCTTCGCGCCGGCCAAGCGCGGCGAGGACCCGGCCGTGGCGGTGGAGGGCTTCCGCGATCATGAAGGGGTCTCGCGATTCCCGCGCGACTTGGACATCCTCCATCTGAAAAATCTCCGCCGCGACAGCCTGACCGTTGCGCAGCAGGTCATCCGCAGCCTCCCAAAGCAGGTTGTGGAGCTGACGTCCCGAGGGCAATTCCGTCAGGGTGGCCAACGCCCGGTAACGGTAGGTCCACGCCGACTCGTCCTGTCCCAAGAGCTTCAGCCCCTCAGCGCTCATGCTTTGCATAGTCAGCTCGTTGTAAGCCTCGTGGGCTCCCTCGAAGGCAGCCTCTGCATCTCGGTAGTGGTCGAGCGCCTCCGTCAGCAGCCCTTGGCGTCCACGGACCAGCCCCATACCCCAGGAAATGCGTCCATAGAGCGCGGGATAGAGTTGGCGGTCCACCCGCTTCGCGAGTGCCGCGAACGTCTTGAACGCTGGCTCATAGCGGTGGTGCGACAGCTCAACGCCAGCCACACCACACTCTGCCCACAATTCCATTGGGCTGCCGGCAAATGAAAATTCCTCCCGGGCCAACCTGAATCCAGAGTCGGCTTCTTCGACCGAAAGGCCGCGGAACAGCCGGATTGCCGCCCCATACGCTACATGTGCACGTGCCAGCCGGGCGACTGTGCTCGGAGAGCTTGCTGAAAGCCGGTCAATCACTGAGACGGCATCCGCAACCATCCTGTCGCCACCGATGCTCCGTAGCGCCTCGCCAATCTCGCGCGCTGTATTGAGAGCGCCCGCGGCATCGAGATTTTTACCCGTTTTCCGGCTCTCACCCCAGCGTGCAAGAATCTCGTTCATCGCCAGTTCCCTCGCTGACTGAGGAAAGGCCCTCACTAAGCGAAGGACTACTTCCGTGTCACCCCGAGCGGCTGCCGACGTCAAGATTGCCTGTTTGCTTTCATCGAAGGAAGCCCGTGCGGGGCTGGAGAGATTTTTGATGTGATGGGCCGCCTCACGCGACCAGTCAGAATCAGGGTCGGCTGCCCGGTACCGGGCCCATGCTTCTATAGCTTGCCTCTTAAGGTAGAGGCGTTCGAGAATCAGAGCCCGGTTGAAGAGCGCCTCGATTAGCACTGGATCTGCCTTGATAGCGCGCTCTGCAGCAGTAAGCGCCCGCATCAAGTCATAAGGGGTATGGTCGCGACACGCGCGCTCAATGTACGCGGCGGCGAGATCGCTCAGGATCCTGGCATCGCTGCCCTCGCGTGCCCCTGCTTCAAGCTTCTGGATCGCTCGAGTCACTCCCTGTTTCGTGCCTTCAGCAAGGTACGCCACGGCCTCGGCTCGGAGTCTGATCCGCGGCGTTCGAGCTTGTTTGGCAATCTTGGCGATCGCCAAGGCAACAGCTCGCGGGCTTATCCTCTCCATCCGGTCCGCACACCTCCCGCACTCCAAGCCCGAGGTGGAAGGATACCGGCAGGGAATATAGATGAACCCACCGGTCAACCTTGATTCCAGGGGCCGGCGGCTTCCCAGTGATGTGACGAGGGGGGCGAGCGGTTCTTCTTCGGGAGACAACTTTGTACAGCCAGTGGTGCCAATCAAGGCCCCCACAAGGTAGACCACACCTAAGAAGGAGAGCTTCGGCATCAGTTTGACACGCTTATAGCACCAGTTTGATCGGTTGGCCATTTACCGATTCTGGAATAGTCTACCTAGACGTACCGGCCGTGTCCGCTAAACGAAGACAACCGTAGGAGGTGGAGATGAGAGTGAGATTCCTGTGTCTTCTGTTGCTCCTGACCCTGGTCGCCTTGCCCGCCTGGAGCGCCGCTCCCGCGACGTCCCCGGCGCCTGCCTCGGCCGCTCCCCAAGTGACGCTCGCCGACATCCTGGCGCCGGCTCCCGCTCAACTCGCTCCCGCGGAGCTGGACTTCAGCAGCCCGATGAACGGCGCCCAGGAAATGGCCTCCTGCTTCCCGACGTGCACTTCCAATGCGACCTGCCAGACCCTTTGCTGCGCCACGGCCACCTGTCGGTTTGTTGCCGCCTGCAACAAGAGTGTCTGCAACTGCTCGGTCTGCCCTTGAGCGCAGGTCCGGAGTGCCCGCCAGAACGTCGGCTCGGCCGGAACGGAGCGTAACGAATCATGGCGGACCTGATGGGAAGCGGGAAAACCCGTCCGTTCCGACCGGCGAGCGACTCGTTCCACCCGGCGGGCGACTCGTTCCGGCCGGCGGGTGGCTCGTTCCGGCCGGCGAGCCAACTTTTAGCTCCGGCGAGCCATCCGTTCCGGTCGGCGGGTCAACTTTTGCCCCCGGCGGGCCATTCGTTCCGGCCGGCGGGCGGCTCGTTCCGGCCGGCGAGCCAACTTTTGACTCCGGCGGACGATCCGTTCCGACCGGCGGACCAACTTTAGGCTCCGGCGGACGGACTTTAAGGTCCGGCGGACGAACTTTAAGGTCCGGCGGACGAACTTTAAGGTCCGGCGGACGACTCGTTCCGGTCGGCGGGTCAACTTTTGACTCCGGCGGGCCATCCGTTCCGGCCGGCGGGCCAACTTTTGACTCCGGCGGACCGCTCGTTCCGCTACCGGGGCTGCACCAGAACATGCCACTTCGGGCGCCGCCAGCTCTGCCGGAACTCCTCGACGCTGGCTTCCACCGCCGTGCCGCGCCGCTCCTGTCCGTCCAGGAACAGCACCATCGCCAGTTGCCCGTTCGGATCCTCGGCGAACTGGTGCGCGATCGAGTTCGCGGGGATCGCGGTGCGGCCCATGACCTCCTCCGGCTTCCAGCGCAGGCCGCGGAAACCGGGGGCGGGCTCGTAGGCCTTGTAGACCAGCTCCGTGCAGACCAGCGCCGAATCCGTCTGGAAATCGAAATTGAAATCGTAGGGGCGGCCCATGTAGCGGAACGCCCGCACCAGCGCCTGCGCCTTCTCCACCGGCGCCAGGTGCGGGCGCAAGGCCACGACGGAGTCCGCGGCGGCCGAGTGCTCCAGCGTGGTGAACACGACGCCCTCGCTGATCGCCTCGAGCACGCGCGGCACGTGGCCGTGCTCTTGCGCCGCGACGGCCAGCGCGTAGGCCTTGGGATACCGGCTCCGCAGCAGCCGTTCGAGATCGCCGCTGGCCTCCCCTTGGGCCATCACCCAGCGGCGCACCTCCGGCCCGCCGAAACGGGCGCGCCGCTCGTCGGGCGTGCCGACGTAGAGCGCGGCGTGGCTCCAGAATCCCGGCAGCCCCACGTTGGACATGTACCATTCGCGCCGCTCCAGCAGGACGTCGCCGGGCTCCAGGCGCGGGAGGATCGCCGCGATCTGCTCCGGAGAGATGAGGGCCCGGCCCTGGCGCAGCACCTTGGTGTCGCCCATCCATTCCGAGATCCCGGCCTGCACGGGGAAGGACAGGCGGGTCCCGAGCTTCTTGACGACGTTCAAGGCGTTGATCGCGGTCAGCGTCTCGCCCTTCCCCTTGCCGGCCTTCCAGATGCGGTCCGCGTCCTCCGCCATCCCCCGCGCCAGCGCCGGGTCCGTCGGCGCCGGCAGCAGGTGCGCGATGGCGTCGTAGGCGGCGAACTGCGAGGCGGCCGCGACGTTCAGATAGCGGAACTTGAACTGGTCGTAGCTCCCCCTCGGCAGGCCGAGCTCCGCCACGGGATCGTTGAGCAGGATGGCGAGCTTCGGGTCGTTCTCGGCACGCTGGATGAAGTCGAGCGCAAAACGGTACTGGGCGAGGAAGGCGCCGCGCGCCACGTGAAACGACGGCGCCCACTCCCGCGTACCGGCCAGCGCGTAGGCTTCGGCGTGATAGCGGGCCAGCGAGTCGAGCGCGAGGTAATAATCCAGCAGGGATTTCCAGGTGTCGCGCACCGTCTCGCGGTCGCTCTCGCTCAGCAGCCGGGGGCTGCGCAGCTGGGCCGCCGGAAACAGGTCCGAGCGCGACCGCGTATAGGCCGCGAGGCGCGCCAGGCCGGAGCGGTAGATCACCACCGACTCGCGATCCACCGTCTGGCGCCGCGCCCGCGTCGGAGCGTCGAGCTCACGGAGCGCAAGCGAGCTCGCCCCCGCCATCGCGCCATGAACCGCCAAAAGCACCGCCACGAAAGCCACTTTGCGCATCGGGACCTCCACTCGCTGGAACGGACGCAGGTTGCCGACAAGCTTACCGTGGGGGAAGAGGGAACGGTAGGGGATGGCCGCATCCGGCTTAGAATATGGGCCGCTCCTCAGGGAGCCCTTTCAAGGGAGGTGTAATGCGCGGAATCCTCGGACGTCACACGGACAAGTTCTACGCCCTTTTCCGGATCGTGGTCGGTCTCCTCTTCGCCTGCCATGGCGCGCAGAAGCTCTTCGGGGCCTTCGGCGGCCAGGCGCAGCCCGTCGCTTCCCTGATGGGCTTTGCGGGCATCATCGAATTCTTCGGCGGGCTTCTGGTGATGATCGGCCTGTTCACGAGTTGGGCCGCGTTCCTCGCCAGCGGCACCATGGCGGTCGCCTACTTCATGGTCCACTTCAAGGACGGCTTCTGGCCCATCGAGAACAAAGGTGAGACCGCCGTCCTCTACTGCTTCGCCTTCCTTTACATCGCCGCCCGCGGCGCCGGCCCCTGGAGCGTCGCCCAGGCTCTAGGCAAACCCGGGCTCGAGTGAGGGCGGGGCCGGATCTCCAGCATGCCCCGCTACGACTTCCTCCTCGACACCTACGACACCGAGCGCCTCAAGACGCTCTCCGTCTGGTCGCAGCTCGGCGACGAGGACCTGCGATTCCGGCCGGAGCCCCGGGCGCGGACGCCTCACGAGCAGATGGTCCATCAGTGTGTCAGCGAGGACGTCTGGATGAAGGGCATGCTGGGGATCGACCTGGGCGAGCCGCCGCTTCCCGCCCAGGAGACACGGCTGGGCTTCCTGCGGAAGTACGCCGGCTCCTCCGGCCGCCGCCTGGAAAGGTTACGGGAGCAGACGGACGAGTGGTTCGAGGGGATGACCCGGTTTTTCGACGTCGAGCGCTCCCGGGCGTGGGTGCTCACCCGCCGCATCGCCCACTCGGCCCATCACCGGGGGCAGCTCACGACCTGCCTGCGCCTCCTGGGACGAGACCTCTATTCCACCTATGGCCCCACCGCCGACACCGGCGGCCTGTTCCAGAACCAGGCGCCGGTGATCTATCGCTATCGCGACGTGGAGCACCTGCTGGAAGCCGAAGCCCGAGGCGGCGAGGCGCCCGCTCTCCCTGGCCCTGGCGAGAAGAGCCCCACCGAGCGGTCGGACTGAACCACCGTGGCTCGGGCCCTGCCAGCCTCGACCCGGACCCTCTCCAAGAACTGAGCCGCACCTTATAGCTAAACTTGCATGTTTATTCTTCCCGGTGTAAGGTGGTCTCCTCGCTCCGGGAAGCTGGCAATTGGGACCGGCCCCGGGGAAGGGAAACGAACCGGAAAGGAGTCCATCATGAAGAAATCTACTCTGGTCCGCGGGTTGTTCCTGGCCCTGGCACTCACTGGCGCGACGGAGGCGGTCTCCTGGGCCGACCGCTGCGTGCCCGATCCCAACGCGATCTGCCCCTTGATCTTCGCTCCCGTCACGTGCAACGACGGCGTGACCTATTCCAATCAGTGCTTCGCAGACGCGGCCTGTGCCAAGGGCTGCCACCCCGCCTAGGATCCCCTCTCCTAGCGAGCCCGGTTCTCCGGAACCGGGCTCGTCCCGCCAGGGATCTTTGCCTCCTCCCGTTCTCGAACACCCAAAACGACAAAGGCCCCTCCCTCCCTGAAGGAGAGAAGGGCCGGTAGGAAAAGGCCAGTGTGGTGAAGCTTCTTACGGGGTAAAGCCGCTCCAGGCGCCGAGGGTACCGCTCTCGAAGCCGTCGTTGAGGAGCGCCGGCAGCGTGCACGTGCCCACGTTGGCGACGCTCACCGAGTCGACGAACCAGCCGGTCGCCTCGGCGCTGCTGTCGTCGCCTTCCTGCCAGCGCAGCTTGACGTTAGAGCCGGTAAAGCCTCCGAGGTTGACGCTGACCTTCGTCATCGGTCCGATCGTGCCGGCGCACCAGGCCCGCTTGCCGCCGATCGGGCTGGAGAAGCCCGTGCTCACGGTGCCGGTGAAGCCTCCGGCCGTGAAGGCGGCATCGGGAACCACCGTCCAGGTCGAGCCGCCGTTGGTCGAAACCTCGAGCGTGCCGGCGTCGAAGCACGAGGCCCCGTTGGCCTCGAACGCGAAGGTGTGCCAGAACGAGAGGATGGTGCTCGCCCCCACCGTCAACGTCGGGGAGACCAGCACCCGCGCGGAGACGGAGATCTGGCTGTCGGAGAACCACGAGTGCGTGGGCGTCTGCGCCTGGGCCGTCGACAGTGCCCAGTCGACCACTCCCGTGAGCGCGGAATGCGTCCAACCCGCGTTGTCGAAGCCGCCGCCGCCTTCGAACGTCTCGTTCAGAATGCTCGTGATCGGGCCGGTGGGCGCGGAGCTGCGCTCGACGGTGTTCCCTTCCTCGGAGCCGTTCGAGCTGTCGACCGCCCGCACGATGTAGAAGTAGGTCGTACCGTTCACCAGCGACCCCGAGTTGTCGGTGTAGCCCGTGCCGGTGACCCCGGAGGCGATCCGGTTGCCGGCGCTCGGCGTGAAGCCCGTCGTCGTCGAGCGGTAGACGTTGTAGGTGACCGGCCCGGCGCAGGCCGGCGTGGCCGCCGCCCAGGCCAGGGTGAGGCCGCAGCTCGCGGTCCCCGGGTTGGTGACGCTCGCGAGGCCCGCGAAGGACGGCGGGAGCGTGCAGGTGCCGGTCGCCGTGGCCTCGACGCAGCCCGACGGAGGGGACTCGCAGTTGCCGGTCACGTCGATGCCCTTGACCCGGTAGGCGTAGGTGATGCTGCCCGACACCGTGGAGTCCGTGAACGGCGAGCCCGCCAGGGCGCTGCCGACGCGGACGAAAGTGCCCGGCGAGGCGCAGGTGCCGGTCGCCCGCTCGACGTTGAAGGCCGTCGAGGAGGGCGTGCCGTCGCCCCAGGTGACCTGGATCTGGTTCGGGGCGATGGCCGAGGCCGTGCCGATGGCCGGCGCGCCGGTGGGCGTGCAGGCGAGGTTCGTCACCTTCGCCGTCCAGATCTCCTCCTTGGCGTTGTTCCGGCGGTCGGTCCAGGAGGGGAAGTAGATGCCGGCGATGCCCGACATGCTGTTGTAGTCGCCGAACTGGTTGCCGCCGTCGGCGCCGGCGATCGTCTCGTCCGTCTGGGCGGTGGTCACCTTGACCGGCGCCGACCAGGTGACGCCGTCGTCGAAGGAGGACTGGTGCCAGACGTCGACCTTCTTGCGGCCGGAGTCGCCGACCGTGTCGTAGTACATCATCTCGATCGCCCCGGACGTCTCGTCGACCACCAGCCACTGGTTGAACTGGTCGTTGAGCGAGGCCTGGTTGTTGATCATGACCGGCGCCGACCAGGTGGTGCCGCCATTCGTGGAGCGAGTGAACCAGACGCGGGTCTTGCAGGTGGACGCCACGTTCGTGCCCGGCTCGTTACCCGCCGCCGTGCATCCCGCGGCGCCCGTCAGGTCGGTCCAGGAGGCGTAGACCAGGTCCTTGCTCGCGTTGCGGAACGCGCCGCCGGAGACGTAGATGAGCGCCCGCCGGCCGGCGAAGGACGGCACGCCGATGTCGAAGCTGTCGAACGTCGTGCCGGCCTGGACCGGCGTGCCGAAGGAGACGCCGCCGTTGGTCGACTTGGTGACGAAGATCCTGCGGTTCGTCGTCGTCGGCCAGAAGCCGAACACGTCGCCGAAGGAGTTGGTCTTGATGTCGCCGCCGATCGCCGTGCCGGTCGACTCCGCGCCGCTCACCTGGATCGGCGTCTGCCAGGAGCCCGCCGGTCCCGTGCGCCGGGCCACGAAGGCCGGCGTGCCGTTGTGCCAGATGGCGTAGATGTTGTCCTTGAACGGCGACGTCGCGCTGTGGTCGACCCACATGATCTGCTTGTCGGCCTGCGTCTGGGCGCCGGAGAACGTCGCGTCGAACGTCCAGGTGGCGCCGTTGTTGGTCGACTTGTAGGACCGCATCTGGAGCACCGTCGCGGCGCCGTTGATGCCGATCGTGGTCGACCAGGCGGTGCCATCCGACGTCCAGTCGACGGTCGGGTCGGAGTGGAAGGCGTCCCCCGCCTGCAGCGGCAGGGAGTTCTGAGACCACGTCGCGCCGCCGTCGAGCGAGAAGAACTGCGCCTGCTGGCCGCTGCCCGAGATGTTGTTCGAGGCGCCGATGATCTTCATCGGATCCCAGTAGTTGACGCGGATGTCGGACTCGCTGCGAGGCGCGGTCTGGGCACCCGAGATCCGCTGCTCGCCGGAGATCGTGGCCGCCCGGCCGGGCCGGTCGTCGTCATCGTCCCCCTCGGGACCCGTTTCCCGCTCCGGCACGCCGGGCCGGAGATCCTGGTGGGTCACCATCCACTCGTGCGCCTCCTTGAGGACGAACGGATAGCCGCCCGTCGGGTCCGCCGGGGAATAGACCATCTCGGGGTGCGCGCGGCGCCAGATCACCCGCAGCCAGAGGGGGACCCGGACGTGGTCTTTGGCTTCCTCCGGACTCAGCACGGAGAAATCCTGGTTGGCGGTGATCAGTGCCTCGAGGGCACTACGGGGCACCACGGCGTCAGCACGGAGCTGCTCGGAGAGGGTGGGCCAGGGATTGCCAGCAGGATTGGCACCTGACGCGCTCATTGGGAGGACTACAGCAAAGGCCAACAGCAGGAGTACCGACCACTTCGTCATAATTTTGTCTCTCGCTTAAAGAGTTTTCCGCAGGTTACCACGCTTGATGGTTTCGTGGAAGGCCCCAACTTTGCCTCACCCGCCTCCGGCGGCGGCGGCGATCTCCCAGACCTCGTAGAAGCGGTCCTCATAGAGGATCCAGGCCCGGCGGTCGCGCCGGAGCTGCCTGGCCAGCGGCTCGAAGCCGGGGGCCTTCCAGATCGTGACGTACCGCGCGCCGAAGCGCCGCCCGATCTCCCCTACCGGGTCGCCGCTGCCGCCGTGCGCGATCGCCCAGTAGCGGTCGAAGAGCTGCGGGTCCTTGGCGTAGAAGAACGTCGGGTCCAGGGCCACCAGCGACTTGAGCCGCGGCGCCATGTAGAAGATCGGCGCCGAATCCGCCCACTGCGCCGAGAACACCAGATCGCCCGGCCGGCCCTTTTCGCCCAGGAAGCTCGCCATGGCGAGCGGCCTGCCGCCCCCCAAAGGCCGCAGATCGCCCCGCCCGAGCTCGCGCACCTGCACGACGGTCCAGACGACGGCGAGGGCGAGCGCCACGGCGGCCAGGGTCCGGCCGCGGCCCGGCTGCGGCCGGCGGGCGCCGCCGCGGCGGAGCTCCTCCGCGACCACCAGCGCCAGCACCATGATCCCCAGCACCGCGCTGATTTCGAGCAGCCGGCGCAGCAGGAAGGCCCCCGCCACGAGAAAGGCCAGGGTGAGCGACACCAGGGTCAGGGCCGCCCGCGTGCGGGCCCACGGCCGGCGCACGAGCCGCGCCACGGTAAAGACGGGGGCGATGAAGAGAGGCCACTGCTCCAGGAGGAACGGCACGGAGGAGGCTTGCAGCTCGACGCCGATCGCCTCTCGCAGACTGCGGGACGCGGCGCCGGTGGCGGCCAGGGGCACCTTGACGTTCACCATCCAGAGGAGCCAGAAGTTGTTCGGCAGATTGGGATGCACGAGCTGGCCGAAGAGCCAGCCGCCGGCCGCCGCCAGGACGGGCGCGATCTCGAAACGGCGGTCCTCCCCGCGATCCCCCCGCAGGGGCGCGAAGCGGCCCGCCAGGCTCCAGGTGAAGGCGTAGACGATCGCCAGCCAGCCCGTCGTGTGCGTCATGCCAAAGGCCGCGCAGACCACCGCCAGCGTCCAGATCCAGTACCTGGGCCGCTCCCCCGGCCGCGCACCCAGGAAAAGGAGGCCCAGGACCAGCACGCTGAAGCCGAGCATCCAGACGTGCGGCCGGACCTGTTCGATCCGCAGGATGAAGAACGGTCCCAGGCCGGCCAGGCACAGGAGCCAACCCGCGGCTGCCGGGATGCGCTGCGACCGCAGGAACCACGCCATCGATCCGATCAGGAAGGCCTGTCCCATCAGCGCCCCGATCAGCGCCGCAGTGCCGACCGGCAGGCTGGCGAGCGGCATGAGCACGAGGTGGAACAGGAACTCCTTGTCGGCGTAGCGATCCGCCAGGAGGGAGAAGGGCGTCCAGGGAAAGGACCGCAGCGGGAACCGCTGCCAGAGCTCGCGCGCCACGCCCAGGTGGTAGTAGTCGTCATACCCCCAGGGCTCCCCGACGCCGATCCGCAGCACGCCGTAGAAGGCGAGCACCAGCCCGCCCGCCAGCATCAGTTGCCAGAGGGCAAGGCCCTGGCCGGGCGCCTCGGCCACCTGGAGTGGCGCCGGCGGCGATGAACGAACGCCGGCCTTGGAGCCGCGGCCGGCAGCTTTCCTCTGAGCAGCTCCGTCTTTCAAAGGGTTTACTCCCTGGCACGAAGATAGGGCGCGCATTTTAGCATGGGCCGAGCTCGAGCCCAGGCCTTCGCGATCTCGCGTAAGGACGAGGGCTGACGCCCCGCCGTTTCGTTATTATCTCCAGCCGAGAACAACCGCTACGGAGGACGCCGCCCTGCTGGCGGGCCTCCGCTTGGTACCCGGCCAGCAGACGGCCCGGGACATACCCGGACGCCCTGCTGGCCCCGGGGCAAGGGGTGTTCACGGAAGATTAGAGACGGTGCGCCGTGCCGGGCGGATCGCCTGGCACGGCATTGCGGCGCGGCCGGAAGCTGCTGACGGCAGGGTCAGATGCCGGGCGCTAAAAAGGGGTTTTCGACAGTGATCCCGCCGTAAGCCTGCCCATCGCTAAGATCCTCCGAGAGCACCTTCATGCACCCGGCTTGGCGCGCCGCCTCCAGGATGGCGGCATCCCAAGGAGAGATCTTTGATCGCTGAGCAAGGTCGAGTGCCGCCAAGACCAGCCCAGGAGTCGTATCGATGACGGGCCACTCCGCGAATGCACGAACGTACTCGAAAGCCTCGTGAGAAGGTAGACCGATCTTCGCCTTCCTGGTGATGTTGACGTATACCTCCAGCATCACCTGCGTACTGATGGCGAAACACCCTTCAGTGAAGCCACGCGCCACGATCTCTCGCGCCCTGCTCTGCTTTTCCGGCTCATCGTTGCTGACGGCATAGACGAGCACATTGGAATCCACAAAGGCCACGAGGTCAGCGCTCATGAAGCTCGTTTCTGGAAGGGCGGGACCCGCCAAGATTGACGGAGGGGCGGTCGAGAAGAGGCTGAATCCTCTCCAATGCCGCGAGGCGGCGACTCTCCTGGCTCACCACATCCTTCAGGAACTGACGCATCATCTCGTTGATGGAGGTCCGTCGCTGGGCCGCCACCGCCCGGGCCTCGCGCAGGAGGTCTTCTTCGACGACCAAGGTTACGTTCAGTCTCTTTACCGCCATCCTCTGATCCTCCCAAGACAAGCCTAGCACGGGTTTCGTGCAACTTCCCGTGGCCGCTGGACCGGGTGAGGGGATTCGCGAGGATAATACGTTAACTACAAGGCTGAGGAATTCAATCCGCTTCAATCAACAAGGAGGTAGTGATGACATACCGTTTGCCCCATCAGCGTCCCCCTCTTCGTTCCATCTCCAGGCTCGTCATGGGATTGCTCTGCTCCCTGGCCGTTACCATGCTCGTTCCGTCCGGCGCCTGGGCGAAGGAGGGCGGGTTGCGGTGCGAGGAGCTGTCGTTCGACGTCAATCTCTCGCCGAGCGACGCCACCGTCTACGAAGTGTTCGGCGTGCTCTGCTCGCGCGGCAGCATCCATGACAAGACGATCCAGATCGCGCTCCACGGCGCGACCTACAGCCACCAGTACTGGGACTGGCCCTACCAGCCCGAGACCTACTCCTACGTGCGCCGCGCCACGGCGGCGGGCTACGCGGTGCTCAACCTCGACCGGATCGGCATCGGCCAGAGCAGTCATCCGCCGGCGGACGCGGTCACCATCGAGTCCAACGCCTACGTCGTCCACCAGATCGTGCAGGAGCTGCGCGGCGGGAACCTGATCGTACCCTCCTTCGGCCTCATCCGCGCCGAGCGGGTGGCGCTCGTCGGCCACTCCCTCGGGTCCGTGATCTCGATCCAGGAGGCGGCCACCTACGGCGACGTGGACGGCGTGGTGCTGACCGGCGTCTCGCACAACGTGACCGCGGCCCTGGGCGACATCACGTTCTACCCGGCGAGCCTCGATCCGCTCTTCGCGGGCCGGAACATCCCGGACGGCTATCTCACCACCGTGCCCAGCAGCCGCCCGGTCTTCTACTACGTGCCGTCCCTCGATCCCGTGGTCCTCGCGATCGACGAGCAGACCAAGGAGACCGTCACGATCGGCGAGCTCAACACGGCCGTCCCCGCACTGGGCCTGTCGGGCGGAATCCACGTTCCGGTGCTGGTGGTCGTGGGCGATTTCGACCTGGCGTTCTGCACCGCGCCCAGTTGCACGGCCTCGGGCAGCCTCGCCACCGAGCCGAGCTTCTATCCGGCGGATGCCTGCGCGGAGGCCGTGGCCATCGCGAACGCGGGGCACGACCTGAACCTGCAGTTCCAGGCGCCGCAGGCGTACGACACCGTGCTCAGCTGGATGGACCGGCGCGTGGGCGGCAACACGAAGGTTCCGGCACCGTCGCCCTGCCAGCCGTAGAGGGCCAAGCCCGCACAGGGGCACGGAATTCCGTGCCCCTGTGCGGGCTCTGAAAGTCAGTTTCCGGATTGGCTCAACAGCATCTGGATCAGTTCGCCGAGTTGCTTGGCATCGAGCAAGGCTTCCATCTCCAGAGACAGAGCAAGAGCACCAGAGTTGCTCAAGAGCTCCGCTCGCGTGAGGGTTGGATCATACTGGAGCAGGAACTCCGGCAGTTTCTGCTTCAGAGCCTCCGGACTTAGGGCACGGTCCAGAGCCTCTTTCACCTTGGCGTTGACGTCCACGCCGGCGATCTTGAGAATTCCCTCCGTCACCCCTCCCAGCGCTCCACCAAGATTGACATCAGGGTCTCCTAGCTTCAGGGCGTAGGTATGGGGATCCACCAGCCCCACGGTGAACGGGAGCGTCGCCTCGAATGGCTGGTTGAGGTTCCTGTTCTTGATAGGAGGATTGCAGTCGAAGAACACCAGGCGTGGAATCCGGATCGTCTGCCCGAACACGTTCCTTTCGTCGAATTCGATTCGGCTGCACGGGACTGGATTCTTGGCGCAGGTCCAGACATCGACGTCGCCATTGAGCTTCAGGGTCGCAACGTCACCGTTGACGGTGATCTGCTTGCCCCAGATCCTCGCAACGACGTTGTCGAGGCCGAAGTGCGAGCAGTTGTCGGTGGGCAAAGGTATGGTGTCGATCAAGGCGCCGATCTTGTTCTGGAGGTCGGACAGGTCGGCGATAGCCCGCGCATGGATCTGGACGTGATCGTCCACGGGCTTGATGGAGAAGAACGTGTAGATCCGGGCCGCGATCGGCACGCCCTGAACGACCTGCTCGGATAATGTGGAGTCGAGCAGGACCTCGTCCGGCCGAGGCAGGAGGACCGCATCCTGCGCCATGGCCGTCAGATCCTGAATGGAGGGGATCTCTACGGCTCTGACGGCCAGAGCGTCAGCGGCTAGCTCGGGGGCTGGCCCTTCGTTGGCGGACGCTTCGGTCGCCGACGTATCTCGGCTCCGGTCTTCGAGGGCAGTCCAGATGCGAATGTCTTCGGGCTTGAATGAGATCCCCTGGCTTAGCGCGGTCGCCCGGAGGCACGCATTCAATCCCTCGTCAAACACCTCGAATGGGTTAGGAGCTCGCTTGAAAGCCGCCGCGATGCTGGCCTTCAGGTCCCGGATCCGATCTTCTCTCCCTTGTGTCATGCAGATCTCGACGGCGCTCTTGAGCGCTTTGTTCCCCCGCACGGTCACGAAGGTCTTATCCGGATCCGCCACCTTCGAGCCCAAGATCTTCCCCGTCTTCAGGAACTCGACTAGGAAGGGGCGCAGGAGCAGGGCCAGGCTTCCCAGGTTGACCGCGTCTCCCAGAATGTCGTCAGGCGAGAGGTTGAGGGACGGGATCGACGCTTCAAACAGGAGATCCTGATCCTGGGCCCAGACCGGGGCCTCCTGATTCGCGATGTCGGTAACCGAGTCTTTAAGAGTTACCACCGGGATCGCTGGATCGATCACTGAGTCGACAAAAAGAGTGGCCCGAGCCACCATGAAGATCCCACCATGATGAGGACCGGCCTTGAACGGATGGGCCTCATGGTCCTTGAACGTCACCGTCCTGTCCGGAAGCTGGAGATCGAGTTGATAGCTCCAGCCTTCCGTCCTCTCCCAGGTGAAGCCGTTGCGGAATGTCTTCCCATTAGAGACTAGGAGCACGAGATCGTTCGCGCCGGCGTTCAGGCGCAGATCCTTCACCGTCGGCTGGTCCGTAGTGAGGACCACCTCGCCGTTGAGGATCACGACAAGAGGCTTGTGTCCCCCATTCGGGATCTCGGCACGGACGAACACGGGGTCGCGGAAGAAGAATCCTTCGGGGATCGGTCCTGCTTCGAAGGTCTGCTGCCGGCGTGGCGAGTCACGGAGAACGTCGGCACGCACCTTAGTGAATAGCTTATTCAACTCGAGGCCAGGCTCCCGAAAGTACCGCACGAGAGCCGTGGTGTAAGGGGAGAGCCCGTCGTCAGAGCCGCTCGCCGCAAGTTGGCCAGGACTAGCGGCAAAGGCCTGCAACACGCCTGACGGGCTTGATCCGGGATCGGACAAGCCCTTAAGCGCGCTGGGGGACAGGCGCTTCTCATCGCGGCAAGCATCAAGAAACACAAATTTTTTGGCATTCGGCGCAGTGACGAACTTTTGAAGGACGTCGGCTACGGCCACCGCAAGCGAAGGACTAGTGCCACCATCCGTGGGAATGAGGTAATTTTTACCTTGCGCCTGAAATCCATGCCCAGAGTAGAAGAATAGAGCAACCGAAGCGTCCCTGATCTGTTCTTTGAATTCCGTCAGCATCTCCTTCGTTTTTTCCAGACTTCCGTCGATGACCAGAGGCAGGATTGTAAAATCAAGATCTTGAAGGCACCTGCTCATTGCATAGGCATCTTCAACCCCACTCACATCGTTTCCATCTCCGTAGTGGCTATTGCCGACTACCAACGCGACCCTTTTTACCTGAGCCATAGAACCTCCCTTTATTAAAAGAAGCTTGCTATTGGACAAATGGGACGATCCATGAAATTGAGAGTCGGATCTTTACAAATGTCGGGATTGACTGACTCTGCTATCGTCGAACTTGAGAACCTCACGTGGGGAAGCAGTCGGTCCGCCCAAGCCGGCGGATTCTTGGCGAATTCATAGAAGAGGGCGAAGTGGCGAGCTATGCCATCGTCGCAGGGGGCACCGGGATCGAGCTTATCCGTTTCGTTGGAGAGATTGACCATATAGCCGTGAACAGGATGAGGAGCTACAAGAATTGAATGCTCGTTCGCACCACTGAAATCACTCATATGGATAGTCGCATTCTGAGTCACGTCAATGTCGAACTTTGCCAAGACCATCTGTGCGAGGGCTTGGCTCTGGTCCTCGTTTTTCCCTGTTCGACCTAGTTTCCGGAAGCTCATGGGCTGAACATGGGCCGTACCCTGATCCTCACGGTTCGACAACGAGCACGCTGTCAGGGTGCTGAAGGGGACTTCCATTCGGGCCAGCAGATTTTGGGCTCGCGGTTGGGGAGCTAGATAGTCCGGATCTATCTCCATGTTGAAAGGTGGCTTTGTCATGTTAGCGACGTAAAGAAGGCTACCGGCGGCGGCTTTGTTTGCAGGGACTCCGTGGTTGTTTGCAAGGGCTTCATCCCCATCGCTAGGGAGCTTCTGACTAGCTAGACCGGCTTGGGGACTGATGACAAGCCAAATTTTTTTCCCAGCAAGAGACTCTGTACACTCACATGTATCTACACTTACCTCACATCCAGCAGTACTACATTCTTCTTGATCCCCTGGAGATACAAGGAAAGTGAGCTTCGGGTGATGCTCACCCAGGCATTCGATCGTTGAAGGGGGTCGCCCATCGAACAGCAGCGCTGTTATATGATTGGGGTCATTAGAGTTGACGGAAGGTGCCAAGGCAATCAATCCATGCAGCATAATTTTGAACGGGATCGAACTCATTGCGTCTCCTCTCTGCTCCGTTTCGGGTGTGTCGTAAGCGGCGGGGTCTCACGTTCCCAACTCCTCCATGGACGGACAGCTTTCGGCATTTCCCACCTATTGAAGGTGGGGCTCTTGAGTTTCTCCATCGCCTGCGTTTTCGCTTCAAGTTGCCGCCGAGAAACTCTGGAAGACAAGGGGGCTTTCTCGGCCGCGCTGGCTTCTGTGCGCCCTGGAGACGGGCGTCTGGTCGGCGCTCCCTGGCTCGAGTCGGCACGAGGAAAACCGTCTCTCAAAGATGTTGTCAGGAAGGCCGCGCGTGCGACCAAGCATGCCTTGGAAGGGAAGCTCAGTGCCGAGACTCTGCGGGACGATGCGGTCGTCAACCTCTTGGCCGGCGAGGTCGACCACGCCATCGTCGAGCTCTCCAAAGCCGCGGAGCTCGCCCCGTCCAATGCCAATGTGTGGAGCGATCTCGCGGCGGCTCATCTGCAGCGTAGCGTGTCGGCCTCTGATCCATACGAGATCGTCTTAGCGCTAGCCTCCGCCAACCAGGCTGTCCGTCGTAACCCGTCCCTCCTCGAGGGCCGCTTCAATCGCGCCCTCGCGCTCGGGCGACTGTCCTTACGTGATCAGGCAGCTGCGGAGTGGCGGCTTGTTGCTCGCCTCGAGCGCGATCCGCTCTGGGCACACGAGGACCGGACCCACATTCTTGCTCTCGCGCGGCAGGCAGCCTCCCGGAACTGGCAACGCGAGTTGTCGGCGGTTAGGGAGGCCGTCGAACAGGGGAAGCAGGAGAAGGTTCGTATGATCGTGGCTGGCTCGCAGCAGAGCTTCCGCGAATACCTGGAAGAGAAGCTGCTTGCCGATTGGGCGACGGCGGAAAGGGAACACCGCGAGTTTGATGCCGCCAGGGAACTGGTGGCCGCGCGAGCGATCGCGGATGCTTTGGCCGCTGTCGGTGGTGACAGGATGGCCGCCGATGCGATCACGCAGATCGAACGGACACACGCATCAGATGCCGTGCGGTTTCGGCGGCTGGTCGCAGGATTTGTTTCCTACTTCGAGGGCCTCACCCTTGCTGGGAACAGGCTTTTCCCTGCTGCCCTCCCTCGCTTCGAGACGGCACGAGAGGTGCTCGCCCGCGAGCGCAACCCCTTCACTCACTGGGCTGCCTATCGAATCGCTCTCTGCCACTATCAGAAAGCCGACTACCGGCAGGCGAAAGCTCACTTGCTGAGATTGACACGGGATCCGGCGAGCACACCTTACAAGGCTCTTCAAGGCCGCTCCCTCATGCTGACTGGTCTTATCGAGGGCATTGAAGGGCGCTATGCCGGCCCCATCGTTTCTCTGAGGGCTGCGGAGGTAGCGTTCAGAGAGGTCAAGGAGGCCCCCTACGCCGCGAGAGCGAGCGCCCTTCTGGCAGCCGCCTACGACATCCTCGGTCAACGCAAGGAGGCGTGGCGACGGCTGTACCCCGCGCTAATAGAGCCTGCCACTTTCGACAAGCCTGAGAGCCGGGTCTCCATCTGCGAAAACGCCTCCTGGCTGGTTCAGAGAGAGGGGGAGACCGAAATCGCTCTGTGGTTCCAAGAGGAAGCGGTAAGGAACACTCGAGCCATGAAACGGCCGGACGCCATCGTAGGAGCGTTACGTCAAAAGGCAAAGCTCCTCACCGTACTTGGCAGGAAGACAGAAGCCGCAGAGGACCTCGCGCAAGCCCGGGAATCCCTGCGAGAGATCCACGATCCATCGTTACACCGGATCGTCGAAGGGGATCTCCTGCTCGCCGAGAGCGAACTCGCAGGCACGGCCTCGCCACGACAGGGGATCGCGCGGCTCGATGAAGCCATCCGGATCTTCCGCGAGACTTCCTATCACTATAGGCTGGGATACGCGTTCCATCAGCGAGCTCTCACAGAAAAAGCCCTGGGACAGAACAACGCCGCGGAGCGCGACCTTGCCGCCGCTATCGCGGAGTTGGAGCAGCAGCGCGAGACGGTCACTTCGACGGAAGACCGGATCTCCTACTTCGATCACGTGAAGGAGATCCTTGACACCATGATTGCCTTCCAACTCGAGCAGCGCCACCGGCCCGACGAAGCCTTCCGCTTCAGCGAGCAGGCCAAAGCACGGGTGCTCTGGGACTGGATGGTAAGCCGGCCCACTGGCGAGCCCGGTCTGCAGCACCTCCAACCAACGCCGTCCCAGCCTCTCGACCTTGAATCGATCCTGCACGACCTGCCCGAAAGGACAGCAGTCATCGAGTACGCAGTCCTGCCACGGAGGACTGTCGTCTGGGTCCTGCACCACCGCGGAGAGTTGCAGTATGAGACCCGAGAAGTAGACGCAGAAGCCCTCGGCGATCTCGTTCAGAGTCTCCGCCGCGCCCTGCTCGAAAACCGTTCCACCGAATTGAAGATCCTCTCAGAGAAGGCCTACGATCTTCTGATCAAGCCGGTGGAGCGTCACCTCATGCCCGGCGAGCGACTGGTCCTGATCCCTGACGGGGCTCTGCATGGGCTCCCCTTCTCCGTGCTCCGCAATCGGCAGACCGGAAGCTATCTCTTCCAGGACCATGCTTTTGCGGTCGCTCCAAGCGCTCGCGTCTATGCGGAGGGCCGACGGCGCGACAAGGTCTTGGCGCGACGGCCCGGGCGTGTCCTTGTAGTCGCTGCTCCCGACTTCGACCACAACATCGATCCGTCTCTGCTCAGACTGTTGGCAGGCGATACGGAGGCCTCCATCGCCCGGATCTTCCCGGGCTCTCAGGTGCTTCGTGAGGGCGGCGCCACGCGGGAGGCATTCCTGCGGGCTGCGGACGATTTCGAGATGCTCTACTTCGGAGGCCATTCGGTGGTAAACGTGGACTTCCCGCTGCTCTCCCAGATGCTCTTCGCCAAAGATCCCGCGGATCCGGCCCGGGGTGTCCTCTACTCCGGGGACGTGCTGCGCCAGCACTTCACGCGGACACGGCTGGTCGTGCTCGCCAGTTGCGGCACCGCGCTCGGTAAGACCTCCCGCACGGAAGGGGTCGAGAACCTCGCTCGCCCCTTCCTCGCGGCAGGCGTGCCGACGGTCGTCGCCTCCCTGTGGAACGTCGATGACAAGGTCACCGCGGATTTCTTCGTGCGTTTCTACAGACACTTGAAGCAGCGTTTCGATGTAGCTGAGGCGCTCCGGGTGACCCAGATCGAGAGCCTCAAATACGGCTCGGGCCTCGCCGCCAAGCCACGTGCCTGGGGGGCCTTCGAGGTTATCGGAGGCGGCGTGGAGGACGCGAATCCGGGTCTTTGAATTGCCTCAGCCAAGACAACTTGCCTTGTCGGCCGCTCGTGCGATACTGGCCCGGCTTGATCCCATCGCCGACCGACCCCACCCCTCCATCTCAGCCGGTCTGGCTGCGGGCCCTGCCCTGGCTGGCCGTGACCTTGCTCTATACGGCCGGCACCTTCGCCTATTTCTGGCCGCTCCCCCGCCTCTGGCAGGACCACGTCGGCCCCGACCTTGGGGATCCCGTCTTCTGCCTCTACGTGCTCAAGTGGGGGGTGCACCAGATCGGGCTCGGCATGCCCGACTTCTGGAACGCCAACATCTTCTATCCGACTCGGGGTGTCCTCGCTTTCTCCGAGCACCTCATCGGGCCGGCGGCTCAGCTCTTCCTGTTCCTGAAGATCGTTCCCAACGCCATCGCCGGCTTCAACTTCCTCTTCCTCTCCTCGTTCGTGGGCTGCGCCCTCTCGGTCTGCTGGGTGCTTCGCAAGAGCGGGCTCTCGTGGGCCGCGGCCGTTCTCGGCGGATGGATGTACGCGTTCTCCTGCTTCCGGCTCTCGCACGTGGCCCATCTCCAGATGCTTCTGGCGCAGTGGATTCCCGTGACCCTCTGGTTCTGGGACCGTCTGCTCGCTCGAAGGACGCTCAAAAACGCCGCTCTCTTCCTTCTCTTCTATCTGCTCAACCTGACGGGGGCCTGCTACCTCGCGTACATGATCCACTTCGCCCTGCTGGGGATCTTCCTCAGCCGGTGGGCCGCGGAGGGCAGGGATCTCTTCTCCGTCCGCTCGCTGCGGATCCTGCTGCCGGTGGTCCTGGTGGCGGGGATGGTCGGCGCGGCTCTCTTCCTGCCCTATGTACGGATCTCCCGCTCCCAGGGCCTCTCCCGGCCCCAGGCGGAGATCGAAGTGTATGGGGCCCGGCTGGCCAGCTACTTCAGCCCCTCGGACGTGAGCTTCTACTTCACCGAAACGGCGGACCGGCGCCTGCACGCCATCTTGGGCCAGTCCGCTGACCTCTTCCGCCGGCCCGAGAACTCCCTGTTCGCCGGTTTCCTGCCCACGATCTTTTTCTTCGTGGGAGCCTTCGCCGCCTTGCGGAGATCGCGGGAGGGGCCGGCGGATCCCTGGGCCCGGGGTCTCGCCCTGTCGGGCCTGATCTGCTTCGCTCTCTCGTTCGCCCGCGTTTACGTGCTGCTCGCGGAAATCGTTCCGGGGCTCTCGGGGATGCGCGTGCCGGCCCGCTTCTACACCTTCGTCTCCCTGCCCCTGGTGTACTTCGCCGCCCGTGGAGTAGACGTCCTGCTGCGCCGGATCCCCGGATACCCGGCGCGAGCGGCGCTCGTAGCAAGCCTCGCCCTCGTCCTCGCCGTCGAGCTGGCCCCCAGGCAGCTCCCCTGGGAGCGGCTGCCCCGCGAGGAGGAGCTGCCGGGGGCCTATGCCTGGATTCGGGACGAGCCGTCCGTCAAGAGCCTCGTCGAGCTGCCCATCTTCAACGACGGACGGGAGAGCTACTACGTCTACCGCGCCACCTTCCACTGGAAGCCCATCGCCAACGGCTACAGCGGCTACACGCCGCCGAGCTACGAGGAGCTTGCCAGCCACATCCGGTTCCTGCCGAATCCCCACGGCTTCGAGCTGCTGCGCAGGAGGGGGATTTCCCACCTCGTGGTCCACGCCCGGAAACCGAAGCGGCGACAGGCCGTACAAGAGTGGGAAGAAAGGTTTTCAGCCGGACCGGAGCGTCAGATGGAGCGGGTCTATCGGGAGCAGGGCATCTCGATTTATCGCCTGCTCGACCGGCCCGGACCTCACAACAGCCTTTCGAAATAGATCAACGGAGTCTTCCTGTACGTGACCCGTCCGACCTCCCGGAAGCCGCACTTCCGGTAGAACTCGCCCGCGCCCGCCTCGGCGTCGAAAGCATCGAGAAAAACAGCGTCGGCGGGCCATGCCCGGCCGATCCTCGCGACTTCCTCCATGCAGAGGCGGCCGATGCCGGCTCGCTGCAGATCCGGCGCGACCGCCATGTCGGTGAGGTACAGCGGCCTCTTGCACGGGCTGAAATAACTCTTGTCGATGGCCCAGGGCTTCTTGGTGGCGAGCCTCAGGGTCGCGATCACGCGATCCTCTTGCCTCGCCAGGTAGAGCTTCCCGGTTCTCATCTGGAAAAGCACGCCCCTTTCGGAAGCGGCCGAGGACCAGTACCCCTTGCCATGCCGCAGCGCCAGATGCTCCGCGACCGCGGTCTGGAGCGACGCGATGGCCGCGGCATCGTCTGGCGTGGCGAGATCGAGCTTCACGTCCATCCTCGACCCCGACGCTACTACAAGTCCTCGCCCCCCTGAAACATTTTCCTCGCCGCCATCGTCAGATGGGAAGAGCACGATGAATTCCGACGAGGAGATGACCATGAGCCCCAAGAAGAGCCTGATGATAGCGATGATCGCCCTGTCCGCCTTCGCCCTGACGGCGGTGCGCGTTTCCGCCGCCGACCTGTGGTTGCACATCAAGGTCCACGACGCCAGGGAAGACAGCCACGTCAACATCAACCTGCCCCTGTCGATGGTCACGAAGACCGCGTCCATGATCCCGTCCGACGCCCGCCACTCGGGAAGGATCCGGATCAACGACGACGACATCGACGTGGCCGAGCTGCGCCAGATCTGGAACGAGGTCCGGAACCGCCCCGACGCCACCTACGTGACGGTCGAAGAGAAGGATTCCAAGGTCCGCATCGCCAAGCGCGGCGACTACCTGCACATCGTCTCCCAGGAGAACCACGGCCGCCGGGGCGGCGACGAGAACGTGGAGATGAAGATTCCCCTCGAAGTGGTGAGCGCCCTGCTCTCCGGCAGGGGTGACGAGATGAACGTCGGCGCCGCCATCCAGGCCCTGGCGCGGCGCGGCGAGGGCGAGCTGGTGACCGTCAACGGCGACGACGAGACCGTCCGCATCTGGGTCGACTCAACTTCCGAGACGCGCTGAGCGCAACGATCCGAGGAGATATTGCCATGACACGCCCAGCGAAAGTCCTTACGGTCGTTGCCATCGCGCTGCTGGCGGTGCCGGTCGGCGCCACGCTCCTCCTCGCGGGGAGCCTCGTGACCCACGGCTTGGTCACGGTCAGGGTGAACGAGTCGAAGCCGGGGGGCACGAACATCTCCGTGCCCGTCCCGGCGGGCCTGCTCTACCTCGGGCTCGACCTGCTGCCGTTGCTCGACCGGGACGGCGATCTGTCCCGGGCTCGTCGGGAGATGGGCGACTGGGCGCCGGTCGCCGCGGCCGCCCTGGAGTCTTTCGAAGACTGCCCGGACGCCGTGCTGGTCGACGTCAGGGATCACGGCGACACGGTGCGGATCGTCAAGGAAGGGAGATCGATCACGATCCAGGTCCACGACCAGGACGGCGACGTCAACATCTCCCTCCCCGCGCACCTCTTCACCCGCGTCGCCCGCCAGGTCGTCTGACCGAATCGCTGATCTGCTTTATTCGGGCGCTCCCCAGGGGGCGCCCGAGCTCGTTGGGGGGATCATCCCCTTCACCCGGCAGCGGGCCCAAACTCTGCCGCCGGCGACGCTGACGCTCAGGATCTCGACCGGATCGATCTTCACCTCTTCTCTGACACTCCAGTGCAGGAAATCCTGGATGGCGCGGGCCGCCTCGCGCTCCGCCCTGCCGAGCATAGGCGCGAGATCCAGACGGGCGCTCTTCTCCAGCCGCTCCAGGAGCTCGGCGCGGTGCAGCCGGTCCAACAGGCGAAGGGTCAGGTCCCCCTTTTCCAGGCCGTACTGGAGGTCCGCCAGGCGCAGCACGTTCGTCTTGGGATCGAGCACGGGCCGGCCCCGCAGGACCACGCGGCCGGCGTGCGCGGTCCCGCCTTCGGTGCGGAAATCGAGCGCCAGCGAGAGGCGGTCCTCCTCGGCGCCGAGGCTCGCGCTATCGACCACCAGCTCGCGCGAGCGGCCGGCGCGATAGCGGAACCCACGCAGCGTCCGGTCCGCCACGCGAGACAGCTCCTTGGGTGAGGCCACGACCGGCACCTCCATGTCGAATCCGCCGGAACGCGGGCCGTCCATGGCGAGAGGCGGCAAGGGAGAGGGAGCCAGGGGAGCCGCGGCCGACCCCACGGTCAGCGAGACCCGGCCGGCGATGCCGATTCCGGTGCGCAGCACATTGTCCTTCCCGGCAATCGGAGCGAGGGAGATCTGAGTGGGCTGGAAACGGATCCAAACGTTCTCGCCCGGGATGGCGCGACGCACCACGTGGAGGTCCCGCCAGACCGCCTCGGCCTTCCCGCGCAGGCCGAGATCCGCCATGGCTCGCGTCGACGCCTGCCGCAGCTCCCGATTGAGGACGGGATTGAGCCGCTCCTCGAGAAAACCGACGACGCGGACGGAGAACACGTCGAGCACTCGGAGGTCCGCGCGGCTGAGCTCGAGTTGGGCCGTGGGACGCGGGTCCGGCTGCCAATCGGGATTGATCGTAGGCGAAGCCGTGCCCCTCACCCAGCCGCTGAACTCCACCGTCTCCTGGACCGGCAGGCCTCGGCCGAGCGGCACCGGACGGAGCCGTCCGCCGAGCGTCAGCTTTCCCCGGATGGGGATCGCGAAGGTGATCCGCCCTCCCGCGAAGCCGATCTCCACCGCGCCGCGCTCTACCGTGTAACGGTAGAAGTCCTCGCGAAGCGCCTCCGTCAGCTCCTGCCGCCGGTCGTCGCCGAATCGCGCCGGCAGTCCCGCCTCGAACCTGCGTCCCAACTCGGCGAACGGAATCTCGACGGGAAAGAAGAACGACGCCTTCCCCGATTCCGCCGGAAGCGGCTGGGAGTCGGGAGGAGGAGGCGGGGCTTGGACCTGGCCCCCCGAGCAGGCGGCGAGAAGAACGAGCAGGAAGACGCCGGGAACGCGCCGGCTGGAAGGTCGCATGGCTCGGCAGATAGTAATGCCTGGAGCACAATGAGCTGTCCCGCAAATCTCCGGCCGGGCACTTTTATTTTTGAACAACTACGGAGGATCACACGATGCGCACCCTGCCCCGCTTGACTCCGATTCTAACGATCCTGTTCGCTCTCATTGCCGTCTCGGCGGGCATCGCCCAGGCCCAGCAAACCCCGGCGGCAACGGCACAGCCTCTCCCCACGGCGACCGCGGAGTTCCTGGCGACCTTGTCGGGAGGCCAGAGCGCCGCCCCGGAGACCGAGGTCCTGCCGCCCAGCCTCAGGTTCCTCTCGACGACCACCTGCACCAGCAACGCGGATTGCCCGCCGGACCAGCTGTGCTGCTACCCCTGCGGCATCCCTGACTGCAACTTCGTCTGCATGACGCCGTGGCGGAAGCGCTGCCCGCCGATCGCGTAGAGCCGTAGCGGCTACGGCGCGCCCGGGTACTCGCGGCGCAGCTCGTCGATCACCGCCATGCGCTGGTCGCGGTCCTCCTTCACGACCGTGAAATCCGGGCCTGGCGCGAGGAAATCCAGGCCCGCCTCCTTGCCCGCCGCCAGGTAGTCGCTGATGGCGACGCGATAGACGTGGGCCGGGTCCAGGGGTTTGCCGCCCACGGTCCAGGCTCCTCCGCTCTGGCTCACGTTGGCGGTCTGCAGGAAGCCTCCCTTGCCCCGGTTGGCGAGGCCCTGGTCCAGGGCGCGGGCCAGGAGGCTGCCCTTGATGTCGGCGGTCAGGACCTTGCCGCCGAAGGGCAGGATGCGGAGGACGTCGTATTGGGTGATCGGCCCGGGCTGAAGCTCGTCGTCGATACGGATCGAGCCGCCGCTGTAGAGCGCGAGCTCGCTGCCCTGAACCTCGGCCAGGAAGGCGCGGGCGATGAGGTCCGTGAGCCCGGTCGCCCGATTGCGGACGCTGGACTCGCGGCCGTCGAGGGCCACCGTGGTCACCGCCACCTGATCGGTCGGCTCGAAGCCCTGCTGGCGGAAACCGGCGAAGCCCTTGTCCTCCCATTCGGACACCACCTTGGCAACCTCGGGATCCTCGGGGATCTCGTCCGAAACGACCACCAGCCTGGAGTCGACGGTGAGGCTCCGGCGGGCGGTGTCGTACGCCAGACGATGGACGTAGACCGTGCGGGCGTTGGCGTCGGCTTTGAGGATGGGCGTAAAGCCGGAGCCCCGGAGGGCCCGGATGTTCTCGTGCTCGTGGCCGCCCAGGATGAGGTCCACCCCGGGAACGTTCTCGGCCAGGGCCTGGTCGTCCGCGAAAACCAGGTGGGTCAGGCCCACCACCACGTCCGCCTGCCCCTTCAGCGACTCGACTTCCCTTCTGAAGGAGGCGAGCGGGTCGGCGTAGGAGACGAAAGGCTGGGGATTGCTGGCCAGGGTGACGCCCACCACGCCGATGCGGACGCCGCCGCCCGGCCCGTGGGCCGTGAGGATCTCGTGCAGGCTCACGCCGGGAAACGGCCCGCCGCTCGCCCGCGTCACGTTGGCCGAAGTCCAGCGGAAGCGCGACTCGGCGAGGCGGGCCAGGAGCTGGTTTTCCTTGAGATCGAACTCGTGGTTGCCGAAGGTTACGAGGTCCAGGCCCATGGCGTTGAGCACCGCCACCATCTGCTGGCCCGCCAGGCTCTGACCGTCCACCTTGGCCGTGCCCAGCGCCGAGGGGCTCACGAAGTCGCCGGCCAGGACGGTGAACGTATTGGGGTTCTCGGCCAGCAGGCGCTTGCGGATCGTCGCCACCCGGGCGAGCCCGCCCTGCTTGCCGCCGGCCACCGGGCCGATCTCGTAGACGTCGTTGAGCTGGAGGAGATTGACCTCGACGACCGAGCTGGCGGCGGCACTGGCGGAGCTGACCGCGGAGGGAGCCTGGGTGCTCGCGCAACCGCCAGCCAGGGCGGTCAGGAGAAGGACGGTGGAAGACAGAAACGCGCGGCGATCCATCATGATGCGAGGATCTTACCTTGCCTTTTCAAGCCCTCGACCGCATGATGAATCTCCACATCTTTTCACCGAACGGAGGCAGCGCATGAAGAAGAAGACGCCGAAGCTTTCTCTCAGCCGCGAAACCCTGGCTTCCCTTTCCAACAACCGGCTGGAGAACGCAGCGGGCGGGGTCCCCCAGACGTATGACAAGACCTGCCTGTACTCCTGCTATGCGGGCTGCAGCGCCATCGGCTGCACGGACGGCTGTCCGGTAAGCCGGCTGAATTGCTAGGCAGGCGGTAGAATGGACGCTCCAGGCCGCAGGGGCGCGGCCTGGAACGCCCCCCAGGAGAAACCGATGGACCTCAGCTGCGAGATTCCCAAGGGCCGCCGCCTGGCGCCGCACGAATTCCCCGATCCGCTGATCGACAGCTCCCCGAGCCAGGGCATCGCGACCCAGACGGCCGTGCTGGCCGGAGGGTGCTTCTGGTGCGTCGAGGCCGTGCTCAAGGAGATCAACGGCGTCCTGGACGTGGTCTCGGGGTACTCGGGCGGCACCGCCGAGACGGCCGACTACGACCGGGTCTGCTCCGGGCGGACGGACCACGCCGAGGCCGTCGAGGTGCGCTTCGATCCCACCCGGGTGAGCTACGGCCAGTTGCTCAAGGTCTTCTTCTCCGTGGCCCACGATCCCACCCAGCTCAACCGCCAGGGCGCGGACCAGGGCCCCCAGTACCGCTCCGCCATCTTCTACGCGGACGAGGAGCAGAAGAAGATCGCCGAGGCCTACATCCGCCAGCTCGATAAGGCTGGCGCCTACGATGCCCCGATCGTCACCCAGGTCGCCCCCCTCGAGGCGTTCTACAAGGGAGAGACGTACCACCAGGATTACGCGGCGCGCCATCCCGCCCAGCCGTACATCCTCTTCACGGCGGCCCCCAAGGTCGCCAAGTTGCGGAAGTACTTCGCGGATCGCCTGAAGACCTGAGAGCTATCGCGCCGGCGGGCTGATCCGGGGCGTAGCGGTCCGATCTCCTTTATTTCTCGCGCGCCAGCTCTTTCTTCGCGGCGGCTACCAGCGTTTCCCGGACCCAGGCGGACGTGTCGCCGGTTCCCTTCCGGCGAGCCGCGCTCTCGGCCGCCCTCCGGATCAGGTTGGCATGTTCGGGAGTAAAGCGAAACCGGAGCATCTCGGAGTAGGTTCTGTCGATGGGTCGTTCTTGTTCTGCCATGAACGTGAGAGTAGCACCGATGGTGCTACAGGCATCAAGCCCCGCCCCTCTTCTGATGCTATCCTCTCTTCCCTGAGCTCTATCAACAGTCTCCCGTGACGTGCCCAGCCCTCGCGGCTCGGCCGCGCAACGGTATGAGAGGAAAAGGGTTGCGCCGATGAGATCTGGACGCGCGCTGGGTTCGTTGTTCGTCTCCGTGCTCACGGTTGTCCTCGCCTTGAGCTTCCTGGAACCAGCCCCGCCGGTGCGGGCCGACCAGGAGCAGAGAGCGCCCACGGAGTGCACCGCTCCCCTGCCCCTGCCGAGCGAGCTTCCCTTCGCCAAGTCCGAGTACGAGCGCATCCTCGGCTCTTTCCTCCGGGAGGAATGCTACGTCCGGCTCGGATGGCACCACGACAAGCAGGTGCGGGCGACCGGCCCGACGGTGGCGTCGCTGAACGGCGATCCCCATCTGCCGGCCTGGGTCGTCGCCACCCGGGGCACCCACGTGACCGTGGCCGTGTACTACTCGCCGGACGTCTACCGCTGGCTCTGCGAGAAGGACGCGGCGGGCGAGCGGGAATTCGTCGAGGAGTGCCGCCAGACCTGCCCCACCTGTAAGGCGGATGGCGGGGTCGAGCCCATCGCCGACGGGTCGATGATCGTCAAGCTGATGTACGGCAACATGAACGAGCAGCGGCTGCTCGACCCGTCGATCCCCGCGGGCCAGGTCGGCATGGCCCTGATGGTGCGCGACGCCAAGGGCTCGAAGGACGGCTGGTGGTGGGCGTCCTGGGAGCCGCCGAGCGTGCTGCCCGAGGCCGCGCAGCTCGACTGGCCGCCGCCCGTCAACTTCCCCTATCCTTGGATGGGCTCCGGCTACTACTGCGTCAACTGCCATGCCTCGGCGCGCGACGATCAGTTCACGTTTTCGAGCCTCAACAACATCGTGGGCGATCCGGATTCGTTCCTCAAGTACTGGTTCCAGGACCAGCCGCCCATCGTCGGCGCCCCGGAGCAGGCGGACGTCGACACGATCCCCGCCCACAAGCGCTTCGAGCCCCTTCAACAGCAGGCCGCGAGCGCCGGCCCGACGTGGGACAAGGTGCCCTGGCCGAACCCGCAGGTGAACCGCGTGAGCCAGCCGCTCGACGGCTACTCGTCCGAGTTCGTGAAGACGTTCGGCGCCCGCGTTATCGTGCCGCCGGACGCGCAGACGATCCTCGACCTCTACATGCCGCCGGAGGTCTACGACCACCGGATCGCGGGACCGGACGGGGCGCCGCTGTTCGTCACCTCGGACCAGTGCGTGGGGTGCCACGCCGCCGGGGCGACGGGCCTGCACTTCAACATGACCCTCCAGCCGGCGGACCAGCCGGCGTTCTCGCACCTGATCAACATCGCCCCCTACGGCGAATGGCGCGGCTCGCCCATGGGGCTCGCCGGCCGCGATCCCGTGTTCTTCGCGCAACTCGAGTCGGAGCAGGCGACTCACCCGGCGCTCGCCAAGCTCGTCCCCGACCTCTGCCTCCACTGCCACGGCGTCATGGGCCAGCGGCAGTTCTGCCTGGACCAGTTCCCCGGCGATCCCAAGAAAGCCAACGAGGTCTGCGACAACACCGACCTCCTGGGGCTCGACCGGAATTCGCAGCCCATCGTGCCCCGCAAGCTGTTCAGCCGCGAGATGGTGAAAGCCATTCCCTACCAGGCGAAGACCGCCGAGCAGCAGCGCGATTCGAAATACGGCGCGCTCGCCCGCGACGGCGTCTCCTGCACGACCTGCCATCACATCGAGATCGACCAGGAGACGCCCATCGGCCACACCTTCACGGGCGACTTCCGGGTCGGCATGCCGGACGTGATCCATGGCCCGTTCGCCGGCCCCCAGCAGGTGCCGATGAATCACTCGCTGGGCGCGCGACCGATCGAATATCCGCTGGTGCGGTCGTCGAAAGTCTGCGGGAGCTGCCACAGCGTGGTGCTGCCGGTGTTCGACGGCAACAAGCCCTGGGTGCGGCCGGGCACGAAAAAGCCGGAGGTCATCATCGAGCAGGCGACCTATCCCGAATGGGTGTTCAGCGACTTCCGGGACGGCGGGCCGACGCCCCAGTCGTGCCAGTACTGCCACATGGCGACCAGCTATCCGGGGCTGAAGGGGCCTTTGAATTTCAAGGTCGCCTCCATCCAGGAAGCGAGCGACATGCCGCAGACGGAGAACCGCCAGCCGGAGTCCGCGATCGATCTCCCGCCCCGCTCGCCGTTCGCCCGGCACACGCTGGTGGGGCTCAACGTGTTCTTCAACAAGTTCGCCCAGCAGTTCCCCGACATCCTCGGCATCCGCATCCAGGATCCGATGCTGGGGGGCAAGGGCGTGGCGCCGCTCGAGACGACGTTCAACTCGATGATCCAGCAGGCGGACACCGGGACGGCGACGGCCGCCGTGAGCGGGGTCCGGATCGACGGCGGCCGGCTGGTGGCGGACGTCCGGGTGGAGAACCTGGCGGGGCACAAGTTCCCGTCGGGCGTGGGCTTCCGCCGGGCCTTCCTCACCTTCGAGGTGCTGGACGAAGGGGGACATCCGATCTGGGTTTCCGGACGGTCGAATCCCACGGGCGTGCTGGTGGACGAGAGGGATAAGCCCGTGGCCGGCGAGCTGCTGTGGAAGAGCGAGTGCCGGCCGACGACGGTCGCGGAGCAGAAAAACCTTTTCCAACCCCATTACGAAACGATCACGCGGCAGGACCAGGTGCAGATCTACCAGGAGCTGGTGCGCGATCCGAAGGGCCGGTTCACCACCAGCTTCCTGTCATTGGCGGACGAGGTGAAGGACAACCGCCTGCTGCCGCGCGGCTGGAATCCCTCGCTGGCGCTGGCGAACCAGGAGGGGCTGGGGAGCCCCAAGCTGAGCGCCGAGGCCCTGATCCACCGCATCCTGCCCGACCTGCCGGACGGCAAGGGAGGCCAGGTGGACGATCCCTGGTACAAGCCGAAGTCGGAAGGCGGCCTGGGCGGCGGCGGGGACGCCCTGACCTACTCCGTGCCGCTCGCCGATCTCGGCGGCGCCCAGCCGGCCGGCGTGCGGGTGACGCTCTATTACCAGGCCATTCCGCCCTCCTATCTCCAGGACCGCTTCTGCACGGCCCCGAACCGGCCGGACACGTCGCGGCTGTTCTTCCTGGCCGGCCACCTCGATCTGAGCGGCACCCGGGCCGAGGGCTGGAAGCTGCAGGTGGTGTCGAGCGGAGTGGTTTCGCTGGCGGAGGGGACCGTCGCACGGAAGAATTAATTGATCTTGCTGGAGGTCTCCCTGGGAGCGCCGGCGTCCCGCCGGCTTATTTAGTTAGTAGCCGGCGGGACGCCGGCGCTCCCAGGCGTTTCCACCTTCAATCCCACGGACAGGCCAACTAATGGCCGTGCGGCGTGGTGGGAGCCGATGGCAGCTCGCGCTCGACCTCGACTCCGGCCTTCCAGATCCGCCGGATGGCGCGGGTTGCCTTGATGTTGACCGTGGGATCGCCCTGCACCAGCAGGAGGTCCGCCCGCAGGCCCGGGGCGATCCGGCCGCGGTCGGTGAAGCGGAACGCCGTGGCCGCGGCCGAGGTCGCCGCTTCAAGCGCGTCGCGGGGCTCGAGGCCGGCCTGGACGAGCATCTCGAGATCGCGGTGAATGCCCACGCCGTGAGCCGCCATGTCCGTGCCGGCGAGGAGCGGCACCCCGGCTTCATGGAGGAGGCGGACGTTCTCCTTGGCGAACGCCAGGTTCTGCAGCGTCAGGAGGGTGGGAGGCGGCGGAGCGAGGAGGAACTGGACCTCCTCCTCGGTCAAATAAGGTGCGAGGTCCGGGTCCGTGATCAGCGAAGCCAGGCCGTCGGGGGTGATGAACGACTCCTCCACCGCCAGGGTCGGCACCACGAAAATCCCCTTGCTCGCCGCCAGTTGGACGAAGGCCGGATCCGCGACCTCGTCGACGAAGATGTGCTCCAGGCCGTCCACGCCGTCCAGGATGGCCTCGGTGGAGTGCCCCTTCTCGGTGACGTGGGCCACCGCCAGCTTGCCGCGGCGATGGACCGCCTCCGTCAGGGCCCGCACCGTCTCGCGGCTGATCGCCGGCACCTGGAAACCGAACAGGGGATGACCGTCCTCGATCATGATCTTGAGATAGTCCGCGCCCGCCCGGTCGAAAAGGTTTTCGACGAAGCCTTCCGCTTCCTCCGGCGCCGTCAGCGTGGGCCTCTCGGTGAATTTCGGCGTGAAGTTGTACGGATAGCCCTCGGGGAGGGTGGCCGGGTTGATGGCGCTGAAGAAGTCGGCCCGATAGGGAGCGCCCGTGCGGTCCTGCTCGCGGCGCATGCTGGCGGCGAAGTGCGGCAGCGTCCACATGTCCATCTCGGTGGTGACGCCGAACAGGATGGCCCGCTCCAGCTCCTGGCGGGTGCGGGCGTGGGCATGGGCGTCGATGATGCCGGGCAGCAGCGTCGAGCCCGAGCCGTGGATGGCCGGGATGCCCAGGGGAACGGCGACGTTCGGGCCTACCGCCTGGATGCGGCCGTCGATCACGACCACCGTGGCCGCCGGGATCACCTCGGAGCCGTCGAACACCCGGACGCCCGTGATGGCGAAGGAATCGGAGACCGGAGGAGGAGCCGCCGAGGCCCCGGCGGGCAGCAGCGCGAGAACAAAGGCAGTCAATGTAAAGCGAATAATGGATTTCATGAGGGAGTTTCCTTTCTTTTCCTGAGGCATACGCCGATTAAACGACGCGTCAGGAAAAAAACCCTCAGTGGCACGGGCTCTCTTCTCCGGGAGCTCCTTTGGGAAAAAAAATCCCGGGTCCGTCCAGGAGAAAGCATGCCCCTCCCTGCCCAGGCATCGAGGTAACCACAGGAGGAACGCCCGATCATGATCGCGCAGAAACCCGCCCGCGAGGCTCCCTGCCCCTCTGTCTTGTCGAAACCCGGTCCCTGCCGTCCTGAAGTTCCGGACGAGCCCGTCCTCAACATCCGCAATGTCCAGGGCAATATTCTCGGGGGATTCAACAAAGACTTTCAGACGCTCCTTTTCCTGAAGATCACCCATGCGGACCAGTTCCGTGTATGGCTGAAGGAGCTCACTCCCTTCGTGGCCACGTCGGCTGAGGTCCTCGCCTTCAACCGCCTGTTCAAGGAGATCCGTACCCGCCGGGGCGACTCCCGCACGGTCCAGTCCACCTGGATGAACCTGGCCCTCTCCGCCACCGGGCTCCGGAAGCTCGCGCCTGGAGAAGCCGGCAAGTTCACGGACCAGGCATTCCAGGAGGGAGTGGCCCGACGCTCGGCGATGCTCGGCGATCCCACCGAGGGAGAGGGGAGCCCCGACACCTGGGTGGTCGGCTCCGGTGACAACGAGGCCGATGTGGTCCTGATCTTCGCCGCGGACGACCTGGACGACCTCCGGGCGGAAGTCGAGCGCATCGAGGACAGCATCTATGCCGCGCGCACGCCCGACGGCCAGCCCATGCGCTGCGGGGTCCAGATCGTCCATAAGCAGCACGGCGCCGTGTTGCCGCCGCCGCTGACCGGCCACGAGCATTTCGGATTTCTCGATGGCGTCTCCCAGCCGGGTCTCCGCGGCCGGGTTTCCGAGGAGCCCTGGGACGTGCTCACCCCGCGCCAGAACCCGGACAGCCTCGATCAGGGCAAGCCGGGGCAGGATCTCCTCTGGCCCGGCGAGTTCGTCTTCGGCTATCCCGGACAGGATCCCAACGCCACGGAAGAGGAAGGCGGTATCCGGAAGAAAGGGCCGGACTCCCTGCGGCCCAACGGCCCCGACGATCCGGTGGCTCCGGATTGGGCGAAAGACGGGGCCTACCTGGTCTTCCGGCGCCTCCGGCAGGACGTGCCCGGGTTCCACGGCTTCGTCGACGAGCAGGCCCAGGCTCTGGAGATGGATGACCCCCCTCTGCTCGGCGCCAAGCTGGTGGGCCGCTGGAAGAGCGGCGCTCCCATCATGAGGGCTCCCCTGGCGGATGATCCTGTCCTGGCCGGCAACGACTGCGCCAACAACGATTTCGAGTTCTCCTCGGACGAGGAAGAGGAGAACGCAGAGGCCGTGGCCGCGCGCGGGCCGGCGGCTTGCCTTTGCGAGCGCCTGCCGGAGCCCGAGCCCGACGACGACGGCCTCAAATGCCCCTTCGCGGCCCACATCCGCAAAGCCTACCCGCGCAACGACACGGGGACTCTCGACCCCAGCATCGGCGAGATCACCACCCAGACCCACCGCCTGCTGCGACGGGGCATCCCGTTCGGCCCTCCTTATCCGGTCGATCCGCCGCCGGAGCATAAGGACTCGGGAGACCGGGGCCTGCTCTTCCTCGCCTATCAGACATCCATCGAGGAACAGTTCGAGTTCGTCCAGACCGCCTGGTGCAACAACCCCGATTTCAAGGACGTGCCGGACGGCGACGGGCCGCTCTCCGGCCACGACCTCATCATCGGCCAGAACAATACCGGGGACCACGAACGCTTCTTCGTGCTGCCCCACGAAGGCCACCGGCACGTGCTCAAAACCCGGCAGCACTGGGTGATTCCAACGGGAGGCGGCTATTTCTTCGCGCCCTCCATCTACGCCCTGGAGCAGCTCGCGAACGGAGAACTGGCGTAGGTCTCAAAGGAGTCTTCCCATGACACTGATCCAGGACGTCCAGACCCTCTGCGCCCGCCTAGCTCCCCACGGCTGGGCCAACCTTCTCGCCGCCCACGGGCTGGACATCACCCTGGCGGATCCGGGGGACCTGGCGAGGGAGCTCGCCCGGCCCCTTTCCGACATCCGCCGCGACCTCCCAGGCTTCGAAGACTTCGCCCGCGAAGGAGTCCGAGGAATCGAGCCCGGCCACCCGGCGCGGAGCCTGCTTTTCCACTCCCTCGCCTCACCCAATGTGGTGACCCAGCCCGACGGCACCAACCTTGGAGGCTTTCCCACGTTGGCGGAAATCGACATGGCCGAGAACTACGTGTTCGGAGCCCGTCCGCCTTCGCTCCAGGAGCTGACTCTCAGGGCCGGAGTCACCGGGGCGAGGATCGCGATCGTGGTCTTCGCCTCCGAGTATCGGCCCGGGCCGGACACCGTGCATGGCCTGCACGCCGATCTCTGCTTTTCGCGCACGGGAGTGGCCCGGGTCGGTACCTCGCCCGCCCACTACGACCCTCGCTGCCGCGGGTTCTTGCCGTTCGATGCCGGCAACGATCACGGCTTCCGTGTCCTGCCAGCTCGCTACGCCGCCTACGTGGCGGTGCAGCGCCGCGGCGACAAGCTCAGCTTCTGCCCCATGCGGTTCAACTTCCGCAAGGACCACCCGGACCTCTACCCACCGGACAACGGGGACGATCTGCGAAATTTCTGGGTGCCTCTGCACAAACTCTTCAGCGGCAACGAGTGCATTCAAGACCGTGCGATATCGGTCGAGCTGGTTCCGCACCATTTAAACCAGAAAATCCGGCGTGTCCACCTCGAGTTGGGTGCACGCGGACTCGAGAGCGGCTGGGCCGAGCCGGACATCAGCGAGCCGCCCTTTCAGTTCACCGACCGCATCGCCAAGCTCAGCACGGACCCGGATGCCGGCCCAGGCCTGCTCGAGCCCATTCCGCAACCCCTCGTCGAGCCCGCCACCTACCAGGGCAGACCCCTCTCGTTCATCGTGCCCCCAAACCCGGATAACGACTGGGCGCCGAGCCTGCTGATCGCGGCGGGAAATAACGTGAGGTCCGCCCCTGAATATGTGCACGCCCGGACGCGGGTGCTGGCCACTGGAGCCTCCCGGGACCTGAACGACGTCCGTGACGTGGCGGGAGCCGTGCAGCGAGGAAACTACCGGGCCCTTCATTACCTCGACTTCACCGGCGACGGATGGATCGAGGCGATCTGTCCCGAGCTCACCCCAAACCTGCCGCGGTCGATCCCGGCCTACTCGCTCGTGACCGCACCCGACTTCTTCTTCAATTGCGATCAGCGGGAGGTCATGGACTGGTGGCTGGACAAGGTGCCCACCCAGCTCCGCGACAACCTTTGGTTCCAAGGGGGGCCGAACACCCTTGCCGACGAGCGGCTCCCTCCCAACCTTCAGCTCCGGGACGGCGACCTCCGACCCGACTTTCGGGCAGAGGACGATACGGTGACCACGATCGTCTCGCTGCCGGTTCCCTCTCCCCTACCAGCCCGGACGCGTGGAGGCGTGTCTCAGCGGAACCGGCACACCTCCCTGCCGGACGCCTCGGCAGGGGTCTTCGCTCCTGGATGGGACGTGAGCAAAGACCGGTTCCGCGGCGTGGAGCACCTCGCCGCCTACGGGCTGGGCAGCCCATTTCCGGAGGATGCCAAGCTGTGCGCAGCGCTGTCCACCTTCTGGCCGGCGGCAGCGCCCGATGCAGGGCGCAGCTTCTCGACCTCCTTCCCTACCGTCAGCCCACTGACCGACGACGAGATCGGCTCGGCCGGCAGCCTGCCGTGGGACGGAGTCACGGGACCGCGTCCTGTGCCGGTCCAGCCCGGTCAGCCAGGCCAGCCGAAGGTGGTCGAATACGCGGACTTCGCTCATGCCGACTACGTCCTGAACGCGCTGAACGACCAGTTCTCGTTGAAGCTGACCGGGGCGATCTCCACGAACCAGTATCTTGCCCGGATCCTTGCCATGGCGAGGGCTTATCAGGCGGCTGGAATCATGGACAGTAATGAAAAGATTCAATGGCCTCTCCTGTCCTTCCAAAAGATCGGCCCCGCGGATCCCGAGCCTCAGGCGGCTCACACACAGACCGGCGTCACGCTGGCAGGAGAGGTCTTCCGCTTCGAGCTGACGCAACGGGGCAATACGGTGCCGACGCTGGACATTCGAAAGCGGCGTTTCGCGATTGCCAGGCGTCTCATCCTGCTGGTCGGGGGAGGTCCCGACATTCTCCTGACAGAGGACGGCTCCACCTGGAGAAAGGTTCGTGCCTGACATCGACGTCGCGGTCGTCGGTGGCGCCCCCGGGGGGGCCGCCACCGCGATCCGCTGTGCCGCGGCCGGGCTGCGCGTCGTGCTGCTGGAAGGCGCGCCGGTCGGCCGCGATCGTCCCGGCGAAACTCTCCACCCGGGGGTCGAGCCGATTCTCGCGGATCTCGGAGTCGCCGCGGAGGTGGAGCGGGCGGGCTTCCCGCGCCATGCCGGCCACTGGGTGGACTGGGAAGGTCCACGGCGCTTCGAACCCTTCGGCGCGGACGAGTCCGGACCCTGGCTGGGGTTTCAGGCTTGGCGGGCCGATTTCGATGCCCTGCTGCTGCGCCGCGCCACGGCCCTGGGCGTGGAGGTCCGGCAGCCGTGCCGGGCTCTCGCGCCTCTGCTCCGGGACGGTCGGGTGTGCGGGGTCGCAACGCCGGACGGACCGGTCGAAGCGCCCTTCGTCGTGGATGCGGCGGGGGGCCGGCACTGGCTGGCCCGGCATCTGGAGCTTGGGACCGAGCGATGCTCTCCCCCTCTGATCGCCTGGTACGGTCACGCCGAGGGGAGCTGCCCCGAACGCGACGACGCTCCAGCCCTCGTGGCGGACCGTCAGGGGTGGACATGGACCGCCCGCGTCCGGCCCGAGGTCTACGCGTGGACGCGTCTCGTCCCTGGCGGCTCCAGGCTGGAAGCGGGCTGGCTGCCGGAGGAGCTCCGGGGCCTGCAACCGCGCGGCAGGAGCCGGGGCGAGGACGTCACCTGGCGCCTGGCCTCCCCTACCGCCGGTCCGGGTTACTTCCTCGTCGGCGACGCGGCGGCCGTGTTGGATCCGGCCTCGTCGCACGGCATTCTGAAAGCCCTCATGTCCGGAATGCTCGCGGCGCACCACCTCCTCGCGACGCTCCGGCACGGTTTCCCGGAGCCTCTAGCCGCCGAGGCCTATAGCCACTGGGTCGGAGACTGGTTCCGGCATGATGTCGAGAGGCTGCGAGAGCTTTACTACGCTTCGCCCCTCACACTTCGACCCGGCCGAGCTTGTCCGGGTTGACCACGATGTAGATGCCGCGGATGCGCCCCGGCTCCGTGTCCATGGACATCACGCTGATGGGCTGGCCGCCGACGAGGTTCACCAGGCCGGCGCTGCCGTTGACGGTGGCGGGACGGATCTCCCAGTCGGGGGGCGCGTTGCGGCGGATGCCCAGGAGAAAGCGCGCGATCCCCTCGGCGCCGTGGATGGGCTTCTGGGCGGCCCGGGTTTTGCCGCCGCCGTCGGCGTAGAGCGTGGCGTCCTGGGCGAGCAGGGCCACGATGCCGTCGAGGTCGCCGTCGCGGACGGCGCGGAGGAAACCGCCGAGCAGGCGCCCGTGCTCCTCCGGATCGGCCGGCGCGGGCCGGCGCCCCGGGTCGAGGTGCTTTCTCGCCCGGCGGTCGATCTGGCGGCAGTTCTCCTCGGTCTTGCCGACGATCTCGGCGATCTCCCGGTAGCTGAAGTCGAAGGACTCGCGCAGAAGGAAGACGGCGCGCTCGACCGGGGTGAGACGCTCCAGGAGAAGGAGGAAGGCGGTCGAGAGGTCGTCCGCCAGCTCCTGGAGGGCGGCCGGATCAGCTTCCCCACTCCGTACGATGGGCTCCGGGAGCCAGGGGCCCACGTAGTCGGTGAGGCGGTTGCGGGCCGCTCCCAGGGTGTCGATCGAGAGCCGGGTGACGAGGCGCACCAGATAGGCGGCGGAGCTCTCCACCGTTCCGTGCTCGACGCCCTGCCAGCGCAGCCAGGCGTCCTGGAGCACGTCCTCGGCCTCGCTCACGGAGCCGAGCATGCGGTAGGCGATGCCGAACAGCCGGCCGCGCTCGCGCTCGAACGCGGCCAGCGGATCGGAGGCGTGCTGTTCCGAATCGGTCATCCCTGGCTCTGGGCGGCCGGACGGCCGGCGGCTCCTTTCGACTGTAGCAAAGGCTTGCCCGGCCCCGGCCAGCGGTAGAGCGGCAGGCCGGTGCGCAGCTCGTTGCGGACCATCCCATAGGTCATGCGGCAGATGAATTCCTTGGTGAGGACGGCCGGGCGGCGGGTCCAGACCTTGGGGCGCGGGGTGTCGTCCGGCTCGACGAACTGGACGAGCCCGTCCTTCCGGCCCAGGCTGATGCAGCGGATCTGGAAGCCGAACGAGAACGGCCGGAGCTCCTCGCCGCGGAGCCGCCGGCGGACGTTCTCTCCCGCGTGGGCGCCCAGGGGCATGGCGCTCACGCAGCCCATGCGGAGGGCCCGGCCGTCCGCGAAGGCCGCCACGGCGGCGTCGCCGGCGGCGAGGATCTCCGGATGGCCGGCGGCGCGCAGGGCCGCATCGACCACGATGCGGCCGCCGGCGTCCACGGCGAGCCCCGCCTCGCGCGCCAGGGCCGGAGCCTCGAAGCCGCCCGCCCAGACGCAGAGGTCGAAGGGGATGGCATGGCCGTCCGCCGTCCAGGCCCGGCCCGGCTCGACGCTCCGGACGTTGGTGTCGTCGAGGAGCGAGACGCCGGATTCCGCGAGACGCCGCCTCAGGTGGCGGCCGCCGGCTTCCGAGTACCCGTCCCCCACCCGGCCGCGGGTCGTCAGCGCGACCTGGAGGCCGGGATGGCGCTCGGCCAGCTCGGCCGCCGTCTCGATGCCCGTCAAACCGCCGCCCACCACGAGCACCCGGCCACCGGAGCCGGCGAGCGCGCGCACCCGCGCCGCGGCCTCGCGGATGGCGGCGGGGTCGTCCAGCCGGACGGCATGCTCCGCCGCTCCCGGCACGCTGGGCGCCGTCGTGCTCCCCAGGGCGAAGATCAGGGTGTCGTAGCCCAGCTCGACGCGGGCGCCGTCCGCGCCGCGCGCCAGCAGCCGCTGCCGGCCGGGCTCCAGGCTCTCGGCGCGGGCCTGGACGAAGCGGACGCCGCGCCGGCCGAGCAAGGGCGCATAGTCGAGGGTCTTGGGAGAGCCACCCGCCAGTATCTCGTGGAAGCGGATGCGCTGGAAGAACGTCGGCCGGGCGTCTATCAGGGTTACCTCGGCGCGGGAGCGGGCGACGCGGGCCGCCGCGATCATGCCCGCGTATCCGCCGCCGAGGATCAGGACTTTGTGTTGGGCTTGGCGTGTCATGTTTCTTTCCTCCTCGTCGTCAGAGGGAAGACGATTCAGGGGAACGGAACGTGACAGCTACTTTTTCCTCGACGCCCGCTTCATCGACCAGACGAAATCCAGGGGCGTCATTCCCTTGGCGTGCAGATCGGGCGGCGGGCCGATGGGAGTGCCCGCGACGTAATGCCGTCCATCCCGATCGATCGACGCCGTGCCGTGGCAGGTGACGCACGACGATTGCCCCTGGAAGGCGGATTCCATGGTGGAGTTGGCGAGCAGCGAGGGCGTCGAAGGACCCAGGAACCCCGGCTCGGTGTAGGCCGTCTGGACGCCGTTCAGCCGGTAGTTGGCGAAGACGGAGCCGATCTCCTGGAGCCGCTGCTGGTAGCCCTGGTTCGCCGCCTGCACCGGAGCGGGGATCGGCAACTCCAGCTTCGCCCGGGTGAACCGGTCGTTGTAGACGTTCTCGAACGTGATCCATACCCAGGCGGGCAGGAGCTTGTTCGACACGTGCAGGCCGGCGAGCGCCGCGGCGCCCTTCCGCCAGCCGGCGGGGCGGCCGTTTGGATCCAAAACCTCAAAGCACGCCTCGGCGATGTAGTACTTGTCCGCAAGCTCGGCCCGCTTCGCCGCGTCCTGGCCGATCCAGATCCACGACGTCTTGAGCTCGGCGGCGCTCCACGGGAAGTCGACGGGCAGGCCTTTGCCCGCGGCGACCGCTTCCTGGCCGTTCACGTTGTAGAGGTCCCGGTCCACGAGATAGTCGAACGCCGGCTCGTTCATCAGGATCTGGTAGCGGACCGGGCTCCCCCACTTGTCGAGGAGCGCGCGGCCGTCCGCCTGGAGGGCGGAGTCCAGGTCGTGGACGCCCGGCCCGCACGGCCCCTGCCCGCTCCCCCACGGCAAGGGCTTCCCGCCCGCCGCCAGATAGATGGTGCTGGTCTGCCGGAAGGTGGTTTCCCAGGCCTTGGGGCTCGACCCCGTCAGCGGCGAGCTGAGCCACAGGAAGAGATCCCACGCGTACTCGGGAGCGCTCCGCTCCAGGGCCGCCCTGGACGCCCGCGGATCGGCGGCCCGCCTCGCCACGGCGGCGGGGTCCGGCAGGCCCGAAAACGTCCCGGCGGACCCAGCGAGGCCCAGGGCGAGGAGCGGCAGGAGCAGACGATGGATCATCGTTCGGAATCAGCGTTCGAGCGCCTCCCGATCCCAGTGAGCGAGATCGGCGGCGGCCACATACGTGCTCTGCGCGAAGGCGAGCAGCGCGGCGTCCGGCGACGCGGCGGTGCGGACGGCCTCGTAGGGAAGGACGAACTCCCCCATCTCCGGATGGTAATAGGCCTCTTTGGGCTCGATCCGCGCGTCCTTGAACCCCGGCGGCTCCGGGTAGGCGTAGGCGTAGAACACCGGCTCGGGGATCGGACCGCCCCCCGGCCAGAAACCCAGGCTGCTCACCTCGTGCGAATAGGCCTCCTGCACCACGTGGTCCGCGATGTTGGGCGTGGGGCCGTGCTTGGGCGCGAGCCGGCCGGAGAAGCGCGTCACGGCGAGGTCGAGGGCCCCCCAGAAGAAGTGGACGGGGCTCACCTTGCCGAGGAACCGCGAGCGGAACTCGGTGAAGACCCGCTCGGTCTGCACCAGGATCCGCCAGAAGCGCTGCGCCGCGTCGGGATCGTACGAGGCATGCTGGTAGTCCTGGGCGAAGGGGATCGGCGCTTCGATCTCGACCGGCGTGGGCCAGATCGGGACGTCCAGGTCCAGGCTCCGGAGCGCGGCCATCGTCGCGGCGTAGAAGTCGGCCACCGGTTCCGCCCGCAGGGGGCGCTCGCTGACCCTGCCGTCGCTCGTGGCGATGCGCAGCACGTGGTCCAGGAAGTCGAAGTCGATGGCGAAGGTGCGCGTGCCGTAGGGGATGGGAGACGTCGTCAGCCCTCGCGGCGTTAGGTAGAGCGTCACCTGCCACCAGTGGTTGACCAGGGGCGAGAGCGCCAGCCGGACCTTGCCGACGATCTGGGTCCACATGTGGAGCGTGGCGTAGGTGTCCTGCCACGACGCCAGGGGCAGCTCCGGCCAGGCGCCGGTGCCGTCGGTCGGGATCTCTTTGGTGCTCATGATCCCAAGGATCTCACACCGGCGTGGCCTCGACGAGAGACTGGAGCTTGGTGATGGTCGCCCAGTTCCGGGCGGTGGCCCCGTCGCCGAGAGCGCGGTTGGCGGCCAGGACCAGCTTGCTCTCGAGAATCCCCCCGGCGCACCAGAGATAGGCCGCCCGGCTGCCGACGGCCAGGGCGTCGGGGGCCCAATCCTGAGCCGCCAGCGGCTCGATCCGCGCCCGGTCCTCCGGCTTGATGAAGACGTTGACCAGCAGGCGCGACGGGTTGTCGGCGGCCTCCAGCAGCGAGTTCTCGGCGACGACGGTGGCCAGCTCCGCCGCCGTCAGCACCGTGATCCGCGCCGAGACCCCGAGCTTCTCCGTCATCGCCTCCTCAATCCTCGCGCCTGCCTCTCCCTTGGATTTGGGAGGGACCGTGAAGACGACGTTGCCGCTGTTGAGGAGGGTGCGCACGTCGCCGTAGCCGAGGCCCTCCACGAGCGCCCGCAGCTCGGCCATCGCCACCCGCTTGGCCCGTCCGACGTTGATGCCCCGGATCAGGGCGACTCGCGTGTCTGTCACCTGGTGCCTTCCCGCATAAGAATTTTGCCTTCGCTGAACGATTTGTCCTGGGACCGCTGGCGTCCCGCCGGCCTACTTACTTAGTTAGTCAGGCCGGCGGGACGCCGGCGGTCCCAGGGGGAGAGCCGGACCTTCCATTTTGTGTACTAATTCCTGAATTTGGTGCACTAATTCATGAGTCTGGTGCATTCAGATTCCCTGGCGGGCCTCCGCTGAATGTTCCTGGTGCATTCCGGGACCTTCCTGGCCTGTCCGCGAAGAAGTTTGGTGCATTCGCTCCGCGGCCGGAACGATTCAGACCTGGGTGCGAATGATTCGCCCCGAAGTCTGAATGTACCAAACCGTGGAGCGAATGCACCAAACCGCGGTCGGAATCATTCGTACCGTGGTGCGAATGTTCCAGACCTGGGTGCGAATGTTCCGGACCATGGAGCGAATGTCTCCGACCGCGGTCGGAATGCTCGCGACTCCCGGGGGAATGTCTCAAACTCCGGGGGGAATGCCTCGAACCTTGGTGCGAACGTCTCAAACCTGGGTGCGAATGAGTCGCGCGAGTCTGGGAACGGTCCGCTCCGAGGTCCGGATCGTTCGGAGAGGTGCGCGGATCCCTCGCGTCCGGAGGCCAGCGGCTCCCCTCGGCAATTCTGTGTCTCAAATCCGGAACGCCGCGGCCCGCTCCAGAATCGCGGAGGCCCACGAAGAGGGGCGTGTTGGAGATTCCGGTCGCGGACGGGCGGAAGGCTTCGGCAACCGGAAGCGATCTACCGGAAGGTGACCGCCTGAAGCTTCTGGAACGTCGGCACGTCGGCGATCCCCAGGAACTTCCGGCCGTCTTTCAGATAGGCCGCGAGGCAGACCTCCTTCCGGCTCCGGGAGCCCCAGAGGGCGCCGAGGAGCAGGCCCGCGGGCCCGAAGAACAGGGAGCCGATCACGCCCCAGCCCGCGGCGCCCGCCAGGCTCCGGACTTCCTCTTCCGTCTGCAGGCTGACGCTTTCCAGATGCTCTTGCAGATCGATCGCCTCGCTCTGGCCGTCCCCCTTGCGCCGGATCGCCAGGACGGCGACTCCCGGCCCCGTGGTCAGGGTCGCGCTCTGCTCCTCGAAATCGGGACTGGCCAGCACTTTGATCTCCGCCATGGTCTCTCCTCCTGCCCTTAATTGACGTACGGCGGCGAAACATTTCCCCTCGCCCGCGCATAGAATGGTCCCGTTCCTGCCCAGGTGGAGGTGATGTGGCCAAGGTTCTGATCGTCGAGAGCGATTCCGTGTTCGCCGCCGTGCTGGCGGACCGGATGCACGTGGCCGGACACGAGGTCCGGCGGCTGGGGGATGGTTCGCGCGCCGCCGCCGCGGCCCAGGACCAGCAGGTGGACCTGGTGGTGCTCGGCGAGTCGGCCGGCGCCGGGCTCGGCGTGGTGGAGGCTCTGCGCGGCCAGCCGTCGACCCGCGCCGTGCCCCTGCTGATGCTTTCGGATTCCAACGCTCCCGCCGACCGCGTCGCCGCCCTGCGGGCCGGCGCGGACGACTATCTCACCCGCCCCTGCGATCTCGAGGAGCTGCTGCTCCGGCTCGACCGCCTGCTCGCCAACCGCACCGCCATGCTCCAAGTGCTCCAGGGGGATCTCGCGAGCCATCCTCCCTGGGCCCTCCTCCAGTACCTCGGGCAGGTGCGCAAGAGCGGCGTCCTGCGGGTGAAGGGAGCGGCGGGCGCGGGCTCGATCGACCTCTGGGACGGCGAGGCGGTGGAGGCGCGCTTCGAGGGGCTGCGCGGACGGGAGGCGCTGCTCGCCCTGGTCTCCCTGGAGGAAGGGGGCTTCCGGTTCGACCCCACGCTGCTCGCGGGCCCGGCGCCGGCGGGCGGTCACCTGCCGCTCCAGGAGCTGCTCCTGGACTCCGCCTGGCTCAAGGACGAGATCGGCCAGCGGCGCCATCACCTGCCGGCCACCGGCCAGCCGCTCCAGTCGCTGACGCCCAACTTCCCCGCCATTGCGCAGGATTTCCATGCGCTGCCGCTGAGACGGATTTTCGACCGCGTGCTCCAGCAGCCCGGAGTGCGCCTGTTCGACCTGATCGCCGACGAAACGGAGGCGCCGATCTCCACCCGTCTGGCGGTGGCCCTGCTGGTGGAGCACGGAGCCATCGCTCCGCAGTCGGACGAGACGGACGCGGAGCTCCAGAACACGCGCGAGATCTCGACGGCCCTGCTCTTCGAGATCGCCGTGGAGGACCTGATCGAGAGCGCGGTCGAGGCGGGGCTGGGCGGCTCGTCCCTGTCCTATCTGCTGCTGGCGGAGCCGGAGGTCTGGCCCGCCCTGCGCCGCCTGATCGAGGAGGGGCCGGGTTTCCGCCACAACGAAGGGCTGCGCAAGCTGGTGGAGCAGGTCGAGCTGCGCAAGGCCGGCACGGCCCCCTTCCCGGGCCGCAAAGGGAAGCTGTCGCTGCACGTCCAGATCCTGAGCGGCGCGGCGCAGCCGCAGATCAACGCCATCGTGCCGGGCTGCGCCGGAGTGCTCGTGTGGGTGCGCGGCACGGCGGGCCTGGAGGCCGTGCGCGCCGTGGTGCAGAGGCTCGAGGCCAGCGGGCCGCGCGGCTCGGCGGGCTTGCTGGTGGCCGGCAGCGAGGCGGCGAACCGGCAGACGTCCGTTCTCGCCAAGGGGACCGCCCGCTGGCGGAGCAGCTCCCACGAGCCGCAGAGCCTGCTGGGCGTGCTCCGGCTGCTGCATCCGCCGGATGCGCGGTAGGTCGCTGTAGAGGCGGTCGATGAAAATAGGGCGGCTGGGTGCGCGACCGAGCCCCGCCCGGGCATAAATGCCAGGGCTATTGAAAGCAGCCGGCTAAAGCCGACTGAGTCCCCTTCAGGGGGCTCTTTTGACTAGCCCTGGCATTTATGCCCGGGCGGGGTCGGCGGACTCACTACGGCCTGCTGACTCACGACCGCCCGCGACTCGCTACGGTCGGTATCTGACCAACTCGGTATAGGCTCCCTCCATGCCCACCCGCCCGACCGTCCTCCTCGTCGATCCCCAGGCCGAGCGCCTGAAGGACCTCGGCAACCGGCTCGCCGCCGAGGGTTACGAGGTCGTGCCGCTGGCGGATGCCGCCCGGGCCCAGCGCTTCGCGGAGGGATTGGGACCGGCGGTGATCGTGGTGGCGAGCGAGGCGCTCTCGGCGAGCGCCGGGGCGCGGACCCTGCTCGCTCCCGTGGACGGCGGCGCGGACGACCGGCGCACGCTGGTGGTGCTCGGCGCGCGGGCCGAGGAGGAAGAGGAGCTGCCGGAAGAGGCCGCCTTCCTGGCGACCGGCGGCCTGGAAGTGCCGGAGATCGCCCGGCGCCTGCTGCTGGTGCTGCTCGGCCGGGAGCTGGGGATCGGGACGGACTCCAGCCTGTCGTCCCTGGTCGGCGACCTCGCGCAGACGCCGCTGATCGAGATCCTGCGCGGCCTGGACGCCACGGGAACGAGCGGCCGGGTGGACCTGCGCGGCGGCTCGCTGCTCCTGCACGGCGGCCGGCTGGTGGCCGCCGCCGCCGGCCCGGCCCGGGGCCTGAAGGCGTTCTGCCGCCTCGGGCGCCTGCACGAGGGGCCGTTCCGCTTCGTGCCCGGCGAGCTGCCGGCGCGCCAGGAGATCGAGGAGGACCTCGACGCCCTGGTGCTCGCCGCCATCGAGGACTCGCTCGGCGAGTATCCCGATCCCCGGCTGCAACTGGAGGTCGAGATCGGGCCGAGCTTCTTCGCGACGCCCTTCACGGCGCTCCAGCAACGCATCCTCGGCGCCGCCCAGCGGGGCGCGACCCTGCGGCAGATCCTCGACGGCCTGCCGGACCGCGACGGCGAGATCGTGCAGGAGGTGCTGCGCCTGGAGGAGCGGGGATTCCTGGTGCGCCGCGAGCCGGCGGTGCAGATCGTCACCGACTCGACGGCGGACCTGCCGCCCGACATGGCGGCGGCGCACGGCATCGCCGTGGTGCCGCTGACGGTGAGCTTCGGCACGGAGGTCTTCCGCGACCGGGTCGATCTCCAGCCCGGCCAGTTCTACGGCCTGCTGGCGAAGAAGAAGGCGCATCCCGTGTCGAGCCCGCCCACCGGCGAGGAGTTCGCCCGCCGCTACGGCGAGTGGCTCGCCCGCGGCAACGACGTGGTGTCGGTCCACCTCTCGTCGCGCCTGTCGAAGACGGTGGAGAACGCCGGGACCGGCGCGGCGGTGGCGGTGCCGAAGAACGGGGCGGCCGTGTCCGTGGTGGACTCCGGGCAGGTGAGCCTCGGCCTCGGCCTCCTCGCCCTGTTCGCCGCCCGCATGGCGGCCCGCAACGAGACGGCGGTGGAGATCCGGCGCCGCCTGCTGGCCATGGCGCCCCGCGTCCACACGCTCTTCCTGGTCGACACCCTGGAGTACCTGGCCCGCGGCGGCCGCATCGGCCGGGCGCAGGCGATGATGGGCGGGCTGCTCGGGATCAAGCCCATCCTGGGCGTCGTGGACGGCGAGGTGGCGGCCGTCGACCGGGTGCGGGGCGGGCGCGCCGCCCAGCCGCGCATGCTGGAGATCCTCAAGAAGCGGATCGAGCCCGGCCGGCCCGTGATCGCCGGGGTCAGCCACGGCAACGCGCCCGCCTGGGCGGACCGCCTGGAGAAGCTGGTGCGGGAAGCCTTCTCCGTCCTCGAGCTGGTCCAGGCCGAGGTGGGGCCGGTCGTGGGCACGCACGGCGGCCCGGGCCTGGTGGCGGTCTCGCTGTTCCAGCCGGTGGACGACGAAGCGGCGTTGATCGCGCCGTTGTAGGCGCGGCAGCGCCGCCGTCAGCGCCGGCCGTGCTCGTAGCTCCCGACCTGGCCGGGAGGCGGGGTCTCCGCTCCCCAGACGCCGACGATCGGCTCCGGAGTGTTGTCGTTACCCAAACCACTGAAGACGAAGCTGCCGTAGATGATCTGGCCGCACTCCGGGTGGGAGTTCTGGGTGTACTCGATCTGCTCGATCACGGTGTCGCCCGTCCTGTCCTGGCCTCGTCCCCAGCGCGAGAACTCCTCGACGAGGGGCATGTCGTGGATCATTTCCTTCCCCCTCCAGACCTTGAGCAAGCCATCCCCGATCTGGACGACGTCGCCAGCCGCGAGGAGGGGTTCCCCGCCCCACTTGCCCTGCTGCAGCGTCACGACCTTCACGCCGTACTCCCAGATGGCAGTCGCGGCCACCTTGGGGGCTTCGGCGACCGAGTACTCTTCATGGCTCATGGTTCAGTCTCCTTTCGGTTGGTCTTTCCGGCTCATCTCGCATGGATACTGCCATGCGGGCGGCCGATATCTCATCTTGAGTCATCTCCAATCCCCCTGGAGGACGAAGGCGCTCCAGTAATAGGGATCGCGCCAGCGGCGCTCCCGGCGGACGGCGAGCTGCGCCTCGCGGAGGGCCGCCGCCGGGGTTTTCCCCTCGCGCAGCATGGCGGCGTAGAAGCGGCCCATCAGCTCCGCCGTGGCCCGGTCCTGGACGCGCCAGAGGCTGGCCACGACCCGCGCCGCCCCGGCGTAGAAGAAACCCTGGGTGAGCCCGACCAGCCCTTCGCCGCGGATTTCCCGGCCCAGCGCCGTCTCGCAGCCGGAGAGCACGACGAGGTCGGCCCCGAGCTGGAGGTTGTAGACGTCGTTGAGGCTGAGGAAGCCTTCCCGGGCCTTGCCGTCCTCCCCCACGCGCGAGAGCACCAGGCCCGACAGCGCCGGCGTCTGGGCGTCGATCACGCCGTGGGTCGCGAAGTGGACGATGCGGAAGGGCTGCAGCTCGCCGCCGAGGACCGGCTCGCGGGCCGCCCGGAAGTCGAGCGCGACGAGCGCCTGCTCCGGCGGCACCAGGGCCGCGATCCGCTCGGCTTCCAGCCGGGTCGAGGGCAGCCGCGGCAGGGCCGGGAACTCGCCGGCCCCGCTCCCCCGCTCCGCCGGCCGTTTGGACCCCGTAGCGAGCTGGGTCCTGGCGAGCCGCGAATCGCCCGCGTCGAACACCGGATCGGCGAACACCACGACCGTCCTGGGAGCGGGAGGGCGCCCCGCCAGGTCCCGCCGCTGGGTGGCCAGCACCGAGGCGGAAGGCAGGTTGACGATCTCGTGCCGGTCGATGAGCAGATCTCCCGACGAACCGTCCGGCAGAGCCGCGAACGGCAGGTAATGAAGCGCGCCGTCGGCCACGATCACCAGCCGGCGGTCGCCCAGGCGGTCGGCGACGGGTCCGAGGAGCATCCGGCTCAGGCTGGCGGCCTCCAGATCGCGCAAGTCCCGCGCTTTCGCGCCGCCGGCGTCGAGGATCCGCATCCCTTCGTAGACCCGGCGGGCGGCCGCCTCGATCTCGGCCCGGGGCGGCAGCTCGAAAGAGGCCACGGACCCGGCGTCGACGGCCCAGAGGAAGCTGCGTTCCTCCCCGAGGGCGTATTCGAGCAGGAGAGTGCCGGGATCGAGGAGCGCCTGGATCTCGCTCGATCCCAGCGGGCGTGGCTGCGTGAGGGCGGCGTAGCGGGGGCTGCGGGCGCGGATCTCGGCCTGGACGGCGTCCAGCTCCGCGAGCAGCTCCTGAGCGCTCCGCTCGGCCTCGGCCTGGCTGGCGGCCGGAGCGGCGGCGCCCAGGGTCTCGATCTGGCGCTCCGCCTTGGCGTTCAGCCTTTCGGTGAGGGCCTTCTCCCGTTCGCGCAGCACGGGATCGCTGCCCTGGCGGATCTCCGCCCGCGCCTCCTGGAGCAGGTCGAGGAGGGCGCGGGCGCGGGCGTGCTCGCTCCTCTCCAGGGCCTCGCGGGCATGGCCGCCACCGGGCTCGCGCCGGTCGAGCTGCATGAGGAGGTCGACGTCCAGCTCGAAGGCCTGGCGGTGCGTGCCGAGGAACGAGGCGCGCAGGTCGGGGTTGCGGACGGTGGACCGCATGGATTCGACCAGGCCGAGGGCCTCCTCGACGTGGGCCCGGCTCTCGGGCAGCTTGCCCAGGCGGGCCTCGGCGCGCGCCACGGCCGTGAGCGTTTCGGCCTCGCCGGCCCGGTCGGCGATGGCCCGGCGCAGCGCCAAGGCCTCGCCGAAGACTTCCAGGGCCTTCGGCAGGTTCCCCCGCAGGGCATGGACCTCGCCGGTGCGCTGGAGCGCCACGGCGCGCGCGCGGCGGTCGCCCGGAGCCTTCAGAAGCTCGAGCGCCTGGCCGAACATCTCCAGGGCCTTGGCCGGATCTCCCGACGCCAGCAGCTCCCTGCCCAGGCGCGTGAGCGCGGCCGCCTCCCAGCGCCGGTCGCCCACGGTCCGCGCGAGCTCGAGCGCCTTGCGATGGAAGTCGAGCGCCTCGCGGGTGGCGCCGAGGAGGTCCAGCACGAGCCCGAGGCTGTTCATCGTCAGGGCTTCGCCGCGCCGGTCGCCGGTCGCCCGCCGCAGGGCCAGCGCCTGCTCCAGGGCGGCGCGGGCGCGTTGCAGCTCGCCCAGGCCGAGATAGGTGGTGCCGAGGTTCTGGAGCGTCCGCGCTTCCCATTGCCGGTCGCCCAGCTCGCGGAAGATGGCGAGCGCCCGGTCGTAGCGGGACAGGGCCTCGCCCAGCTCCCCCAGGCCGCCGTAGGTCACGCCGAGGTTGTTCAACGTCTGCGCCTCGCCCCGCCGGTCGCCCAGGCCGCCGCGCAGGGCGAGAGCCCGGCCGTAGTAGTCGAGGGCCTGCCGCGGCTCGCCCAGCAGGTCGTAGACGCCGCCCAGGTTGACCAGCGTCGAGGCTTCGCGCCCCGTCTCGCCCGCCTCGTGGAAGAGGGCGCCGGCCCGCTGGTAGCAGGCGACGACCTCGTCCAGCCGTCCTTGCGTCTGGTGCAGCAGGCAGATGTTGTTGAGGGCGCCGGCCTCGCCGAGCCGGTCGCCGCGCCCTTGCCAGAGGGCGAGGGCCTTCTCGAACAGCGCCAGCGCCTCCTTGTCCTCCCCCAGCGCCAGATGGGCCAGCCCGAGGCTGGAGATTACGGCGGCCTGGCGATCCGGGTCGGCCAGGGCTTCCCAGAGCGGCAGGGCCCGGCGGTAGGTCCCGATGGCCCGCCGGGCGTCGCCCAGGCCGGCTTGCAGACCGGCGAGGATGGTGAGCGACCGGGCCTCCTCGCGGCGCCGACCGAGCGCCCGCCAGGGCCCGAGCGCCTCTGTGTAAAGGGCGATCGACTGGCGGGTCGCCTCCGCCGTCCCCTTGTTGAGCAGGCGCGCCGCCTCGGTGACGAGCCGCTCGGCCTTCACGCGCTCCCGTTCGGCGGGCGTGCCGAGGGGCAGCGCCTCCGCCCGGACCTCGTAGCGGCCCGGCGCCGCCGTCTTCGTGGGCGACCGCACCTCGATCCGGTACTGAATCCCAGGATCGGGATCGGGATTGGGGTCAATCAGGACCGATTCCGGTCCCTCCGCGCCCGTCGGGGTGTCCACGACGCCCAGGCTCCGGCCGTCCGGCCCAAGAACGTCGATCTCGACGTCGATCCCCCGCTGATCGACCGTCACCAGCAGGGGCTGGCCGGGCCGCATCGCGAGGGCATAGGCGTGCGACTCCCCGCCCGCCAGCCCGCGCTCGACCGGAACGCCCGGAACAAGGGTCGAGGCCCCTACGACAAGCTGAGCCAGCAGCAGGCCGGCACGAAGGAGGACCGGCACGGCATGCCCTACTTCGACGGCATCGCCTGCACGGCTGGCACGTAGATCCCCGGCACTCCCAATCCCGCCGCCGTGGCGTTGAGAGCCGCGAGGTCCCTGCCGAGCAACGCGCTCAGCTCGGCCTCGTAGCCCGCCAGCTCCTTCGCCTGCTCGGCGAAGACTTCCCGCGATCCTTGCGTCGGCGCGCCGTTGCCGCTCCCCGCCCAGGCGAGGAGGGGGGCGATCCGCGAGTACAGCTTGGAGCCTCCCTTCATGGCCAGGACGTCGTAGACGATCTCGGCCTTGGGATTGTGTATCCGGCCTTCCAGATCGTCGAGCTTGGCGATCAGGGCGGTCGAGGGCTCGAGCAGGGGCTTCGCCTTGTCGTCCTTCGCCAGCAGCTCGTTGCGCTGGGCGAGCTGGCGGCGGACGGTCTGCAGCCGCACCACGTCGCGGCTCAGGCGGGTGATGGCGTCCCGGATCTCGAGGAGGAAGCCGAGTTGCGCCTCGAGGTCCGCCTGCGACGCGGCGACGCGCGGGTCGGGCCGCAGGACGAGGGAGGTCGTGGCCGTCTTGCCGTCCACCGTCAGGCGCAGCGTGTAGGTGCCGGGCACCGCCGTGGGGCCGATGCCCGGGTAGCCCGCGTCGAGCTTGCCGTTGGAGATCATCTCCGCGCCTTCCCAGGAGAGGTTCCACACCGCCCGCTGGAAGCCGGCGCCCTTGGGCAGGGCGAAGCTCTGGAGCTGCTCCTTCTCCTCCTTGAAGTACTCGCTGCTGCCGGTGGGCTCCTTGGCCTTGCTGGAGAGGGTCGTCACCAGTTTGCCCGCGGCGTCCAGCACCTCCAGGGTGACGTCGCCCTTGGGCTCCTTCTCCAACCAGTAGTAGACGCGGGCGCCGCGGGGCGGGTTCTGGCCGCGCCAGCGGTCGTCCGGGCCGCCGCGGAGCTCCCACCGCACGGCTTCCTGGGCCGGGAAGAGGTAAAAGCCGGAGGCCGGCGCGGGCGACGGCAGGGACTCGCGCAGGAGCCCGAGGTCGTCGAAGATCCACATCGACCGGCCGTGGGTGGCCAGCACGAGCTTGTCGTCCTTGGCCACCAGGTCGTGCACGGCGACCGCGGGAAGGTTGAGCTTGAGGGGGCGCCAGGTGGCGCCGTCGTCCCGCGAGAAGGCGACGCCGCGCTCGGTGCCCAGGTACAGCAGGCCGCGCCGCTCGGGGTCCTCGCGCACGGCGTGGAGATAGACGTCCCTGGGCAGGCCGCCGTCGATGCGCTTCCAGGTGCGGCCGAGGTCGGTCGTCTTCCACAGGTAGGGGCGCATGTCGTCCAACCGGTGGGCGTCCACCACCACGTAGGCGGTGCCGGCGTCGAAGCGGGAGGGCTCGATCAGGGACACGGTGCCCCACTCGGGCAGGCCGTGAAGGGCCGCGGTGACGTTGCGCCAGCTCTTGCCGCCATCCTCCGTGACGTGCACCAGGCCGTCGTCGCTGCCCGCCCAGATCACGCCCTGGCGCAGGGGGGACTCGGCGATGACGAAGACCGTGCAGTAGGTCTCGACGCCCGTGTTGTCGCCGGTGATGGGGCCGCCGGACCACTTCTGCTTCGACTTGTCGTCGCGCGTCAGGTCCGGGCTGATGGCCGTCCAGCTCTGGCCGCCGTCGGCGGAGCGGAAGATCACCTGGGCGCCGTGGTAGATCACCTTCGGGTCGTGCGGCGAGACGGCGATGGGGGCCGTCCACTGGAACCGGTAGCGCATGTCCTCGCCGCCGTGCCCCGAGGGGTTCTCCGGCCAGGCGCTGACGTTGCGCTCCTCGCCCGTGCGGTGGTCGTAGCGGGAGAGATAGCCGAGGTATTCGCCGGCGTAGACGACGTCGGGGTCCGAGGGATCCGAGACCACCCAGCCGGCCTCGCCGCCGCCGACGCCGTGCCACAGGGAGTTGGAAACGCCGCCGCGGGAGAGCGAGTCGCTCGGCCCCTGGGCCGTGCCGATGTCCTGCAGCGCGCCCGCCACGTGGAAGGGCACGCGGTTGTCCGCGGACACGTGGTAGAACTGGCCGATGGGCAGGGCCGGCGCCAGCCAGCTCTCGCCGCCGTTGTTCGAGACGTAGACGCCGCCGTCGTCGGCCGCGGTCATCCGCTTGGCGTTCAGGGGATCGATCCACACGTCGTGGTAATCGCCGTGGTTGAGGCCTGGAGCATTGAAGATCTCGAACGTCTTGCCGCCGTCGATGCTCTTCAGCAGCGGCACGCTGGGCACCCACACCTCGTCCGGATTGGCGGGATTCACGGTGAGCGTCGAGTAGTACCAGGCGCGCTGCCGGAGCTTGCGGTCCGCCGACGCCAGGGTCCAGCTCTCGCCGCCGTCGTTCGAGCGGAAGAGCCCGCCCTTCTCCGCCTCGATCAGGGCGTAGACCCGCCGGGCGTCCGAGGGCGCCACGGCGACTCCCACCTTGCCCCAGGCGCCCTCCGGCAGGCCGCCGCCGGTGAGCTGCTTCCAGGTGTCGCCGCCGTCGCGGGAGATCCACAGCCCGCTGCCCGGCCCGCCGCTCGTCATCTCCCACGGGCGGCGGCGCGCCTGCCAAAGGCCGGCGAAGACGACGTTCGGATTGGAGGGGTCGAGGGTCACGGACGAGGCGCCGGTGTCGGCGTCCTTCTTGAGCACCTGCTGCCAGGTCTTGCCGCCGTCGCGGGTGCGGTAGACGCCCCGCTCGGGGTTGGGGCCGAAGGCGTGGCCCAGCACGGCGGCATAGGCGACGTCGGGATTCTTCGGGTGGACGGTCATCTCGCCGATCTGCCCTTCCTGCTTCCAGACGTGCTTCCAGGTCTTGCCGGCGTCGGTCGATTTATAGATGCCGTTGCCCGCCGCCACGTTGCCGCGGATATTGGCCTCCCCCGAGCCGGCGTAGACGACGTTGGGATCGGAGGCCGCGACGGCGATCGAGCCCATCGACGAGATCGGCTGGTCGTCGAACACCGGGTTCCAGGCCAGGCCGCCGTCGACCGACTTCCAGACGCCGCCGGAGGCCGTGGCCGCGTAGTAGACGCCGGGCTGCCCCGGCACGCCCGTGGCGCGCGCCACCCGTCCGCCCCAGGCCGGCCCGAGCAGCCGGTACTTGAGGCCCTTGAGCTCCGGAGCCTCCGAGAAGGCTTCGGGTGCCGTGACCGCCGCCGCGCCCGGCTTCCCGGGGACCGGTTTCTCGGCAGCCGTCAAGGCCGGGGGAAACGTCAGCAGCAGGGCCAGGAGGGCTGGGACGAGCGGGGAACGGAGAGCGCATGTGGGCATTCTGGGGGGCCTCCTCGGTCTGGATCAAAGAGATGGCGGCAGAGAGAACGCCCCGAGCTTAGCCAAGCCCCGGCCGGCGGGCAAGCGCCGAACGCTACGATAAGAATCGCTACGATGCTGTAGAGGCGGCCAGCCGCACGATCACGTCCACCAGCTCTCCGGGATCGACGGGCTTGGCGAGGTGGACCTGGAAGCCCGCGGCGAGGGCGCGCCGGCGGTCCTCGGGTCCGGCGAAGGCCGTCACCGCGACGGCGGGCAGGTCCCCGGCGCCGCGGCGGGTCCGGATCTCGCGGATGAGATCGTAGCCGTCCCGCTCGGGCATGCCGATGTCGCTCACCAGCACGTCGGGCTCGAAGCCCTGGAGCACGGCGAGGGCCTCGGCGGCCGAGGAGGCCGTCGTCACCTTGGCCCCGCGCAGGGAGAGCAGCTCGGCCATGACGTCGAGGGTGTCGGGCTCGTCGTCCACCGTCAGGAGGCGCAAGCCGGCGAGCGGCAGGGTGCTGCCCTCGCCCTCACCTTCGGTGAGCACGGGGGAGACCTCGCGGGCAACGGGGTCCTGGCCCTCCTCCGTCCGGCCGGCGGCGAGCGGCAGGGAGACGGTGAAGGTGGCGCCCTGCCCCTCGCCGGGGCTCTCCGCGCGGACGCTTCCGCCTTGCAGGTCGACCAGTTGCTTGACGATGGCGAGCCCCAGGCCGAGGCCGCCCTGCCGCCGGGTCGAAGAGCCGTCGCCCTGGCGGAAGAGCTCGAAGACCTCCGGCAGGAGCTCGGGCGCGATCCCCTGGCCGCCGTCGCGGACCCGGATCTCGGCACGGCCGCCCGCGGCGGCCAGCTCGACCTCCACGCTGCCGCCCCTGGGGCTGAACTTGATGGCGTTGGACAGCAGGTTCCAGATCACCTGCTGCAGGCGGTCCGGATCGGCCGTCACCGGCCCCACCCTGGAATCGAGGAAGCGCTCGACGCGGATGTCCATGGCCTCCGCCGCCGGCAGCACGGTCGAGAGGGCCGCCTCGATCACCTCGACCGGATCGACCGGCCGCACCTCGAGCCGCAGCTTGCCGGAGCTGATGCGGGAGATGTCGAGCAGGTCGCCGATGAGCTGGGCCTGGGACCGGGAGTTGCGCTCGATGGTCTTCAGGCCGCGCTCCATCTCCTTGGCGTCGAGCCGGCCGGCGCGCAGGATCTGCGCCCAGCCGAGGATGGCGTTGAGCGGCGTCCGCAGCTCGTGGGAGAGGGTGGCGAGGAACTGGTCCTTCATCCGGTTCGCCGCCTCGGCCTCGGCACGCGCTCGCTCCAGCTCCTCCTGCGCCTCCCTCCTTTCCTGGATGTCGGTGGTGAATACGGACAGGCCGTCCTCGGACGGATAGGCGTAGACCTGGAACCAGCGCCCGGAGCGGCCGCCCAACGCTTCGAAACGGACCGGCGCCCGCTCGCGGAAGGCTTGCCGGTAACTCTCCTCATAGAGGGTGCCGAGCAGGTTGGGGTACTCCTCCCACAGGACCTTGCCGACCAGATCCTCGGGCTCCCGGCCGATGTACCGCGCGAAGACGCGGTTCAGGTAGGTGAAGCGCCACTCCCGGTCGAGGGAGAAGAAAGCGTCGTTGATGGATTCGAGGATGTCGGCCGCGCGGCGGTTCGCCTCCACCAGCTCGCGGTCGAGCCGCTGGCGCTCCGTCACGTCGGCCACCAGGGCGGTGTAGCTCTCCTGGGCGTGCCTCCGCGCCCGGTCGAGGACGTGGCCGATGAGGCTGATGCCGACGCCCTGGAACAGGAAGATGGCGGCGCGCACGGTCGCGGCGGGAGAGGCCATCTCGGGCGGGAAAGACGCTATGCCGACGGCCGTCGAAAGCCCGGTCGCCAGCAGTCCCGGGAGCAGCCCCCCGAACCAGGCGCTGACGAGGATCGCCAGGGGGAAGAGCTGGAACGGAGCGCCTCCCCCGACCGCCCGGTCCAGCGGGATCTTGACGGCGAACGTCACGGCGACGGCCCCGACCGCCACCCCATAGGGCAGCAGCCTCGCCTTCCAAACGTCCTTCCGAGGGCCCTTCCCGGGTCCCTGCAAACCTCTATCGTTCAACGCGATGGCCTCGTTACGCTTCAGTTCGATCGTTGCCCGAACGCTCCCTAGCTCACCATCTCGCGGACGTCGCGGATGGCGGCCTCGAGCCGTTGCAGGTTCACTGGCTTGGTCAGGTGCTTCCGGAAGCCCGCCTCCAGGCTCTGGCGGACATCCTCCTCCATACCGTATCCGGAGAGGGCGATGCCGGGAAGCCCGCCGCCGGCCAGCGCGCGCATCACGTCCAGGCCGCTGCCGTCGGGCAGCCCGAGATCGCTCACCACGAGGTCGAACCGGTCCCTGCCGGCAGCCGAGAGCGCCTCGGCCACCGTGCCCGCCAGGGTCACCCGGTGCCCGATCAGGGACAGCAGGTCGGCCATGGCCTCGGCCGTGTCCGCGTGATCCTCCACCAGGAGGATGTCGAGATTCCGGCTGGTGGATTTTGGACTTTCGATTTCTTCGGGAGGCTTCGCGGCGGCCGGTTCGGCTTTCGGCAGGGAGGCGGGCAGCGCCACGGTGAAGGTGGCGCCCCGGCCCAGGCCCTCGCTCTCCGCCGTCAGGCTGCCGCCGTGCATCTCCACGATGGCCTTGCTGATGGCGAGCCCCAGTCCCAGGCCGCCGAGGCCGCGCGGGCTGCGCGAACGGCCCTGCTCGAAGGCGCCGAAGACGTGGGGCAGCACCTCCGGGTCGATGCCGATGCCGGTGTCGGCGACCTGGAGGACCAGACGGCCCTCCTCGCTCCAACTGCGGACGGTCACCAGGCCGCCCGCGGGCGTGAACTTGACGGCGTTGTTGACCAGATTCCAGAGCACCTGCGTCAGGCGCGAGGGATCGGCCCAGAGCCGGTGGTCCGCCGCCCTCAGGTCCCTCACCACCCGCAGCCGCCCGGCCGCCATCTCCTGCTCGCAGCAGATCTCGAGCGTGTGCTCGGCGACCTTGAGGACGTCGGTGACCTCGGGGTGCAGCTCGAGCTTGCCGCGCACGATCCGCGTCAGGTCCAGCAGGTCGTCGATCAGCCGCGCCTCCAGCTCGACGTTGCGGCGGATCACGTCCAGGGACCGCCGCAAGGCCGGCGGGATCCTCCCTTCCGCCTCCAGGCTCGAGACCACCGCCAGCACCGGCGTCAGCGGCGTGCGCAGCTCGTGGCTCAGCGTCGCCAGGAAACGGTCCTTGGCCTCGCTGGCCGCTTCGGCCTCGGCACGCGCCTCGCGCTCGCGGGCGAGGAGCCGCTCCTCGCCCTCCCGCAATTCGGCCTCCGCGCCCTGGCGCTCGGCGAGGACGGCGGCGAGCAGCATCGAGGTCACCGCCGCGACCGTCATCAGCAGGGCTCCCATGGCATCGCCCAGCCACCAGTAGCCAATTGCGTTGAGGGCCGCGAGATCCGGCTGGAGGAGGCCCGCGGCGGCCAGGCTGGCCGTGCCGACGGCGGCGCCGATCACGGGGCTCGCCAGGGCTCCGAGGATGAGCAGGAGGACGTCCCGCACCCTCTCCAGGGAGTCGCGGAAACCCGCCCTGCGCAGGAGCCAGGCTCCCACGGCGGCCTCCAGGGTGTTGCCCAGGGCGATGCCGAGCGCCAAGGCCAATCCCCCGCCGAGGGTGAAGTTCACCAGGAAGGCGCCCAGGGCGATGCCGGGAAGGGCGCGCGGGCCGAACCGGAGGACCGCCGCGAGCGCGATCCCCGCCGGCGCCCACAGCAGAGTTACGTGACGATCGACGATCGGGATCAGCAGCCCGAGCCGGCCCACCGCGAAGTAGATCCCGGCCAGCGCGGCGTTCCCGGCCAGGATCTTCCACGCCTCACTGCCCGATATCCGCCGGCCGCTCAGGCTTCCCCAGGAATCAACCATCCGGGCCTGTACCTCACCCCGGGTTTGGACTCGCGCCAGTCCCCTGTAAATCCGGGAACAAAAGTGAAAAAAAGAAACTCCATCGTCCTTCAGTACGACTCCAGATCCCTTGAACCGGCGCGGTGCGAAGGGCTCTTGCCTGGAAATCGCTACGGTATGTTGAAACAGAAAGCAATTTTTGGACCCGTCCCGCTCCCGCATGAAGCGCTTACGTTAATATTCAGGATCCCGAGCCCGCCCGTTCACCGCTTCAGGCGCCGCCGCAGCCCCCCCACGAACGCCTCCACCTCCTCGACGCCCGCCAGCCGCGCCGTCACGAGATAGCTCACTCCATACACTCCGAGCACGATGGCCGCCTTGAGGATGGGATGGAGGGGCGGCAGCAGCCACCAGACGGCGGCCCCGGGCACGGCCGCCGCGAGGGCGATCAGGACCATGCGGGCGTCTTCCCGCCAGGGCAGCTCGAAATCGGGCAGCCGCCTGCGCAGGGCCCGCCGGAGCTGGTAGAGCTCCATCCAGGCGCCGAACCCCGAGGCCAGGGAGAGGCCGACGGGGCCCAGGAAGAGAGTGCGTCCCGGCAGCGGTCCTACCAGCGACGACAATGTGTAGCGGTCCAGCCAGAACATCAACGGCACGGCCACCAGCACCGAAGTCCCCACCCGGATTCCCGCGATGCGGGCCGGCGAGCGGGTGTCGCCCAGGGCGTAGAAGGTGTTCTGGAGCAGCCGCGAGGTGGTGGTGGCGAGGATGCCCGTCGTGTAGCCGCAGAGCACCAGGTAGACCAGCCAGTTACCGGCCACGCCGAAGTTGCCGCCCCGGTAGATGCCGGCCACCAGATAGCCGAAGACGAGATAACCGACGACCGTGGGCACGTTCAGGAAGGCCACGTACCGCAAGGCCCGCCGGATCCGCGCCAGCAGCGCGGGAGCGGCCCCCTCGCCCCGCAGGCGCGACATCTCCGGCAGCTCCGAGGCCGCGATCGAGATCCCGAAGAGGCTGATGGGCAGCAGGTAGAACATCTGTGCGAAGCGGTCCGCCCCGGGCGCGCCCGCCGTGAGGTAGGTCGCCAGGGTCAGGTCGATGTAGCCCGCGAGCTGCACCACGCCGCGACCCGCCACCGCCGGCCACCACGCCGACAGGGCTTGGCGCACCCCGGGAGCGCTGAGCGAGAGCGACGGCCGGAACCCCTTCGTGACCCGGATCACGCCGGGGAGCTGAACCGCGAACTGCAGCAGGCCGCCCAGCAAGCCTCCCCAGCACGCCGCTTGGAAGAGATGGATCAGATCCGCCGTGTCCTGCGTGCCAGGGGCGAGCTGGCGCGCCGCGAAGACCAGCGTGGCAATGATGGCCGCGTTCCACAGCACCGGCGCGACGTAGGGCAGGAAGAAGCGCCGGTGGCTGTTGAGGATGGCGAGCGCCCACACCGAGAGCACCAGGAGGCCGGCCATGGGAAACAGGATGCGCACGCCCGTCACGGTGAGGGCGAAGCGGTCCACGGCCAGCGTGCCCGCCTCGACCTTCGCGGCATCCCCCAGGTAGCCCGAGGCGAGGAACACGACGAGCGGCCGGGCCAGCAGATTGCCGAGCAGGGCGATGCCCGCCGCCGCCGCCATCATCAATCCGAAGATGGCTCCCGCGAACCGTCCGGCCTCCTCCTTCTTGCCTTCCGCCAGCAGGCCGCTGTAGATGGGGATGAAGGAGGCCGAGAGAATCCCCTCGCCGAGCAGGTTCTGGAGCACGTTGGGCACCCGGAAGGCCGCCGTCAGCGCATCCTGATAGGGGCCGACGCCCAAGTAGTGGGCGAAGGCCTTTTCCCGCACGATGCCCATCAGCCGGCTGAGCAGGATGCCGGCGGAGACCATCGCGGCGCCCCCCCGGGAGCGGGCCTGGGGAGGCGGCAACGGCGCGGGAGAAGGCGGCGCCGGCGCCTCCTCGAGAAGGTCCTCGGGCTCGCTCAAGGCTGGCTCACCGGGGCAGGTCGTTCCAGTTCAGCAGCACGTTGTAGACGAGCCGGAAGTCCGACAGGTTGAGGTACCGGTGCAGGGGGTTGAAGGCGAAGAGGATCACCCGCCCCTTGCCCGCCGGCACGTCGAGGATCGCCGGCTTGCCGTTCACCTCCCCCTCCCCGCGCACGAAGCCCGAGAGCACCAGCCGGCCGTCGTCCTTCGGATCCTTCCCGTCCTTGGCGTCCTTCGCCTTCGCCGGCGCCGGCGCATACCCGGCGTCCATGTCCTCCACCTCGATCCCTGAGCCGGCGCCCGCGCCCTTCTTCTCCTTCTCCTCCTCCTCGCCCTCGGGCTTCTTGGTGCCGAACTGCATCACGACGCGCCCGCGGTCGAGCTTCCCGACGTCGAAGATCGGCCCGTTGCCGCGGAACACGCTGGTCAGCTCCTCGTAGCCGTAGGCGATCGGATGTTCCGGCCGCACGATCTTGGCGCGCAGCTCCGAGCCGGGAGTGTTGAAGCCGCCCGGCGGCACGCGGAAGACCCCGCGCACGAGCCCGCCCTCCACCGGCAGCGTGCCGGCGTTGGCGAGAGCGACCAGCACGCCGCCGCCCTGCACGAACCGCTGGAGATTGACCAGCCCCTCGAGGCCCATGCCGCCCGTGATGTCCTCCGACCCGTTGGGGATCCCCTGGCTGGGGAACTCCGGCGTCTGGGTGTAGGCGAGCGGGCCGTACTTCGGATCGATGCCGTGCACCAGGTCGGCGAAGCCGCCGCCCGTCCTGGGGAACAGGACGACGTCGAAGCGCTCGGCCAGGTTGCCGCGCTTCAGGTCGTCGTCGCCGATCAGCGTGTACGGGATCTTGCCGCGGTCGAGCGTGTAGCGCGCCCAGCCGGCGTCCTGGGTGTCGATCCAGTTCTGGAGCAGGGCGAGGCGGGGCAGGTCCACCAGGTGCTGCCGCACGTCGGGCTGGGCGGCGGCCGCCGTGAAGGAGAGCCCCGTGCGCCGGGCGACCTCCTCCACCGCCTCGCGGGGCGCCTGGACGATCCAGCTGCCGGCCGGATAGGAGACGCCGCCCGCCGTGAAGGCCGCCTCCGCCGCGTCCACCTGGTTCGTGCCCAGCAGCGCGCGGGCTTCGAGGAGGGCCGTCTGGCCCGTGTCGCGCACGAGGAAGAGGTCGCCCGCCCCGTCCACCGTCCCGGCCGGCACGACGTCGGCCGTCACCGGCTCCATGGCGGCGTCGAGGATCTTCTTGTCCGCCACCGATTCGCCCGCGACCCCGTAGAGCAGCGGCCACGTCCAGGCCACGTCGTCGTAGGGCGGGTTCGGCTCGTCGGGCGGGAACTTCTGCTCCTCGAGCAGGTTGACGGCGAGGTTGCGGTACGGCTGGTCCATGCGCACGACGTAGGCCCCGGCCGGCCAGCTCTTGCCGCCCAGCTTCGTCTCGGCCGTCAGGCGGTGGATCTCGATCCGCTGCTGGCGGAGCTGGTTGATCAGATAGGCGAGGCGGGCCGTGTCGCGCTGGCCGGGCGGGAACACCCAGGCATGGGGCGCCTCCGTCTTCCCCTTATCGAGCGACCGCTCGCCCTTGATCCAGAAGCTCTCGAGGAGCTCCTGCCGGTGGAGCGAGGCGTACTGCAGGGCCGCCAGCACGCCCGCCTCCATGTAGTTGGTGTTGTTGCGCAGCGACCAGCGGAGCTTCTTGGGCGGCGGCGTGGGGCGGTACCACTGCACGTCCGTGACCGGCTTGCCCACGAACCGCCCCTCCGAGAGGTCGCGGTCGAAGGTGCCCGCCGAGGCATTGCCGAAGGTCTCGTAGAAGCGGCCCACCGAGTGGTGGGTATTGGCCACGGAGTTGAGGTAGCCGGGCCACCAGCCGTCGAAGAAGCCCCACGTCCAGACGCCCGCCAGCCCCTGCGCCGAGAGCGCTCCCGCCTCGTGATAGCCGAGCTGCGTCCACTCGTTGATCGTCACCGGGTCGATGGCCCGGTTGTAGGGGCCGTAGCCGGTCATGATGTAGAGCAGGGGCACCGACTCGTGGAGGTCGTGCATCACCTGCGGATGGAAGGCGTAGTAAGTCTCGTGGATGGCGCGGCTGAGCGCCTGGGTGACCTGCATGCCGTCGCGGTTGTTGTCGTGCAGGACGTAGTGGCCCCAGTACGGCGGCGACAGGATCTCGGCCATCTCCTCCCAGGACATCTTCTTGCCGCGCAGGTGGCGGTAGTACCAGTCCACCTGGCGGTCCCGGCCGTCGGGCTCCGTGATGGGCGTGATGAAGACGATGGTGTTCTTGCGGATCGCCTGGATCTCCGGCTTCTCCGAGACCGCCAGCCGGTAGGCCAGCTCCATCAGCATCTCCGGGCTGCCGGTTTCCGTCGAATGCAGTCCGCCGGTGAGCCAGTAGATGACCTTGCCCTCCGCGGCCAGCCGGCGGGCCTCCTCGCGCGGCGTCCGGCGGGGATCGGCGAGGCGGGCCGTGACGTCCTGGTAGCGGTCGAGGTCCGCCAGGTTCTCCGGATCGGAAACCATGGCGAGGAGCATCTCCCTCCCCTCCTCCGACGTCCCGATCGCCCGCACCTGGACCCGGTCGCTCGCCTCGTCCAGGCGGCGGAAGTAGCCATGGACGTCGGCCACGCGCGACAGCTCGTCGGGAGCCCCCACGAGGTGGCCCAGCACCTTGGTGGGCGACGGCACCGTCTCCGAGTCCGGCACGTAGGAAACGGACTCCGGCAGGAACTCGGGGCCGGTCGTGTACTCCTTGATCCGCTCGACGCTCCCCGGCTCCGGCCGGTCCGGAGCCGAGGCCCCGGAAGCACTGTCCGCGGCCTCGGCGGCGGGCTCGGAGGGAGGCGGTTCCTGGGCGGCGAGAATTCCAGGCGCGCCAAGGACGAGCAGAATGAGAGAAATCTTGACCAAGAGGGCAACCGGGCGGGCTTTCACGTAGGGATCTCCTGTCGAAGGGACGGCTACGATACCGGTTTCCCGGCCGGAACGACAAGAAGGGTTCATGGCGACTCCGCCAGCGCCGCTTCGATCGTCAGGCGGAGCTGCTCGAAGTGAACGGGCTTGGTGAGGTAGTGATCGAAGCCGCAGGCGAGGATGCGGTCACGGTCTTCGCGCATGGCGAAGGCGGTCAGCGCGATCGCGGGCAGGTGCGCAAGGCCGCTGTTGCCGCGCACCTCGGCGAGGACCGCGAAGCCGTCCAGGACCGGCATCTGAAGGTCGAGCACCAGCAGATCGACGGGCCCGGCGGCCAGCAGGGCGAGCGCCTCCTGCCCGTTGACCGCCGCCTTGACCTCATAGCCCCAGCGGGTGAGCAGCTCGGTGAGCAGGATGGAGCTCGCGAGATCGTCCTCCGCGATCAGGATCCGTCGTTTCATCCTCGCTCCCTCGGGTCAGCCGGCCGCCGGGACCCGCCAGCTCTCGGCTTCGACCGTGCGTTGAATTTCCATCGTCACCATGTCCCGCCAGCCGTCGTCGGGCAGCCAGAGGAGGCGCGTGGGGCCGGTGAAGACCTGGGTCTCGACGGCCTCGGCGCCTTCCCTGGCGAGCACGAGAACGGGGATCGGAGCCGTGACGGGATTCGACCGCAGCCGTACGATCGTCTGATAGCCGTCGAGATCCGGGAGCTGGAGGTCGAGCACGATGGCGTCGGGGCGGATCCGGTCCGCGGTCTGCAAAGCGTCCACGCCGCTGGGAACGACGATCGGGCGGAACCCGGCGGCGATCGCCGCCTCGGTCAGCAACCTCTGCGGCTCCGGGTTGGATTCGACGATCAGCACGACCCGCGGCGTGTCGAGCGGCTCGATGCGGCGCCGGCAGGCCTTGACGAGCAGCTCGTCGGCCAAGGGCAGGACCAGGCAGCCATGGGCTCCGGCGAGAAAGGCCGGCCGCCTCTCCGCCAGGTCCGGCACGAGCGCCAGGATCAACGGCTCGATACGCTCCCGCGACCGGAGCTCGCGCAGGAGTTGCCAGCCGCGGGGGCCGGTGCTAGCGAGGTCGAGAATCGTCAATTGCGGCTCGTCGCTTTGAATCCGCGGCAGCACCTCGCCGTCGCAGCTCACGGCACGCACGCGGAATCTTTGCCTCTGGAGCACCTCGGCCCAGCGGCCGCGCGCCGCCTCGTCGTCGCTGACGAGCAGGATGGCCGGCTCACCGATCGCCCGCTGGGCGCGCGGCAAGCTGGGCGGATTGGCCGGCGCGGCGGCGAGAACGTCCTGAGAATCCGGCAACAGGACGAAGAAAACGGTGCCGGTGCCGGGTGAGCTCTCCACCCAGACCTTGCCCCCATGCTGCTCCACGAGGCGCCGGACGATGGCGAGCCCCAGGCCCGTGCCCTCCCTGGAATCGGTACGGCTGTGGGCCTGCTGGAACTCGTCGAAGATCGTCTCGTGCTCCGCCGGATCGATCTGGGAGCCCGTGTTGCCGACCGACAGCAGAGAAAAGCCCGGCTCGCTCTCCCCCGTGACCGCGATGGCGCCGCCGGCGGGCGTGAACTTGACCGCGTTGCTGAGCAGGTTGAAAAGGATCTGTTTGAAATGGAGGCGGTCGGCGAAAACGGACAGGTCGTCCGGTACGCGCTGATCGAGATGGATCTTTTTCTGGCCGGCCAGCGGCCCGATGATGGACAGGACCTCCGGCAGCAGGGCCGTGACGCGGAGGTTCTCCGGCGACAGTTTGATCCGTCCCGCCTCGATCTTCGACAGGTCGAGGATGTCGTTGATCAGTCCCAGCAAGTGCTCGGCGGCCTTGCGGACGAACGTGAGGTGAAGGTCCTGCTTGCCGCTGAGCGGATAGTCCTTGTCGTCCGCGAGCAGCTCGGAGAAGCCGACGATGGCATTGAGCGGCGTCCGCAGCTCGTGGCTCATCATCGCCAGGAACTCGCTTTTCAGGCGGTTGGCGCGCACGGCCTCCTTACGGTGCAGCTCGAGCTCCAGGTTCTGCTGCTGGATCTGGCTCAGGTAGGCGCGCCGCTGCTCCTCCAGCATCCGGCTGCGGCTGACGTCCCGGAAGAAGCCCTGGCAGGAGACGAAGCGGCCCTCCTCGAAGCTCGAGCTGATCGTCCCCTGGACGGGCACCTCGCGGCCGTCCCTGGCGAGAAACACGGTCTCCACCGGGGGGAGCGACTCGCCGGCCCGCAACCGTTCGAACATCGAGGAGCAGTGGTCGATCTCCCGGGGTGCCACGACGTCGATCAGGCGGAGCGAGCCCGCCTCCTGCTCCGAATATCCCAGGGTCTCGCGCCATCGCCGGTTGACGTACCGCACCTCCCCCTCGGCGCCGAGGCTCTGGATCAGGTCCCCCGAAGCCTCGAGGAACTGGCGGAACCGGCGCTCGTTGGCGGCCAGGGCGTTGCGCGCCCGGCGCGACTCGGTGACGTCGAAGGCGAAGCCGAGCACGTAGGGCTCCCCGGCGAGGGGAGAATGCAGGACGTTGCGGTACATCCAGAACCGCTCTTCCCCGTGGCGGTTGATCACGCGCATCAGCCCATCAGTCTGCTCCCCCCGGCGGACACAGTCCAGGTAGGTGGAAAACCCGGCGCTGGCGGCCGGTGCCAGCACATCGGAGAGATTGCGCCCGATCAGCTCCGCGGGCGTGAAGCCGAGCGCTCCGGAGGCCGCCGGATTGAGGCTCAACAGCCGCCCTTCGAGGTCGTGGGTGCAGAGGAAACCCGGGCCGTTCTCGAAAATGTTGCGATAGAGCATCTCGCTCTCACGCAGGGCCTCCGCGGTGCTGCGCCGCAGGCCGCGGACGAGCCGCCTCGCCCCCACGGCCTCGGCGCCGAGCAGGAGGAACGCCACCGACAGGAAGATCAGTCCCAGCCATTCCTGCGGCACGGCCCGGCCCGGAAGCTGCCCGGTGACGGACCGTAGCTGCGCCCAGGCCTCGAACACCAGCGACGCCGCGGCGGCCGCCAGGGCGCCACCGAGCCTCGAAGGCCAGCGCGGGGCGAGCGGCCGAGAGGTCAAGAGTGCCGTCCGCCAACTGCGGATATACTTCGTTTCCGAGAGTCGGAGACCCCACCCAGGATACTTCGCAAGGTGCGCGGATGAGCTTCAGAGTGCTGACCGTCGACGACGATCCCGCGACCTTGCTCGTCGTGGAACGAGAGCTGTCCAGGGCCGGGTTCGAGGTCTGGACGGCCGAGTCCGGCGAGGCAGGCCTGGAGCTCCTGCGCCGCAAGGGGCTGCCGCATCTCGTTGTGGTCGATCTCCTGATGTCGGGAATGGGCGGTCTCGACCTCTGCCGGCGGATCAAGGAGTGGAGCGACGTGCCGCTGATCATCCTGACCTCGGTGAGCGCCAAGGAGACCCTCATCGACGCGATCGAACGCTTCGCCGAAGACTACATGGTGAAACCGTTCGATCCCCGGGAGCTGGTGGCGCGCTCGAAACGCATCCTGCGCCGCATGGGCGAATTCGCCTACGCTCTGGAGCCGGTGACGACGGTGGACGGCCATCTCAGCATCGATTTCGTCCACCAGCGGGCCATCCTCGACGGCCGCGACGTCGAGCTCGGCCCCATCGAGAGCAAGATCCTCTATCTGCTGATGAAGGGCGCCGGGCGGCCCCAGTCGAACGCTCACCTGCTCGGCCGGATCTGGCCCGACCAGGACGTCTTCGAGGACACCCTGCGGGTGCACATCCACCGCTTGCGGCGCAAGATCGAGCCGCGGCCGGAGACTCCCCGGTACGTCGTCACCGAGCGCGGAGTCGGTTATTCCTTTCCGACCCCGAAGAGCGGCGACGGCCCGGCCTCCTGATGCGGCTTGTCTGCGCAACCTCTTCATCGTCATCGCGGGCAGGATACTCGGGAGGCCTTACGTCCCCTATTACAGCTCCCGGGCTTGACTCGCGGCGGGCTCGCCGGTCGAGACGGAGGGCGGACGCGGCATGAGGCAGCTCCCCCCGGACCTCGACGCGGAGACCGTGCATCACCTGGAGGAGCTGGGCGGCGAGGAGCTGCTGCGGCAACTGGTGAACCTGCTGCTCGATCTCGTCCCCCAGCGTCTGGGCGCCATCGAGGAGGCGCTGCGGCGCGACGACCTCCTGGCGGCCCGGCAGGCCGCGCACGCGCTGTGCTCGACCGCCGGCACCGTGGGTGCCATGACCCTCCTCAAGGCCGCCCAGCTCGTCGAGGCGGCACACGGAGCACCCGAGGCTCTCGCCGCGGCCGGGATCCTGGAGACCGAGTGGCCGCCGCTGCGACAGCGGCTGAGCCAGTGGCTGAACGAGCCCTAGTCCGGGAGCTGGGCCAGCGCTTCGAGCACTTCCCGGGCCGATTGGAAGCGGTCGTCGGGGTTCCGGGCCAGGAGGCGGGCGAGCAGGGCCGCCCAGCCCTCGGGCGTCTCGGGGCGGTGCTCGCGGATGTCCACGGGATCTTCGCGCAGCTTGTGGAACAGCAGCACCATCGGCTCGGCGAGATCGAACGGCTCGCGCCCGGCGATCAGGCTGTAGGCGATCAGGCCCAGGGAGTAGAGATCGGAACGGCCGTCCACCTCGAGCCCCCGGATCTGGTCGGGCGACATGAACATGGGCGAGCCCATCACCGTGCCGGCCTGGGTGAGGCGCGCGCCGAGCCCCGCCATGGAGGCGATGCCGAAGTCGAGGATCTTGACGCGGCTCGCCGTCGCCATGACGTTGCCCGGCTTGAGGTCGCGGTGGACGATCCCCAAGGCGTGGGCCTCCTCGAGCCCCGCCGCGATCTCCGACACGAGCGAACGGATACGCCCGAACGGCAGCGGCGACTCCCGCTTCACCATCTCGTCCAGGCGGCTGCCCTCGATGCACTCCATAGTGACGAACAGGCCGCCGTCGAACCGTCCGAGGTCGTACACCCGCACCACGTTGGGATGGCCGATCCGCCGGCAGATCTGCACCTCGCGCAGCAGCCGCGCCTCGTCGTCGAGGCCGCTCTCGGCCAGCACCGTCTTGATGGCCACCACCTGGCCGATCTCGTGGTCGTGGGCCTTGTAGACCCGCCCCATCCCGCCCCTGCCCAGCTCGCTGAGGATCTCGTAGCGTCCGGCGAGCCGGCTGCCCACGGCGAGCCCGCCCGGCAGGACCACGGGCGTTGTTCCCATCTCCGGCATCTCCGGCATCCCCAGCTCCAGCGTCGCCAGGCTGGGCGCCGCCTTGACGGTCCGCGAGGGGCTCGCCAGGAGCTCCCGCAGGCGCTCGAGCCGCAGCAGTGCGTCGCGGTGGCGCGGCTCGCGCTCCGCCACCCGCTCGTAGGCGGCCCGCGCGGCCTCCTGGCGGTTCATCGCTTCGAAGCACCGGCCTTCCCAGTAGTTTCTTTCCAGATAGGCGAGGCCGTCCGGGATCCGCCGCAGCCGGTCGAGGGCATCCTCGAAGAACCCCTCGCCGATCAGCAGGGGCGCCAGCAGGACCGCGGCGTCGCCATAGTCCGGGTCTTCCGGCCGCATCTGCAGCAGGAGCGAAGCGGCCAGCGTCTTGTCCCCCGCCTCCAGGTGCTTGCGCGCCGCCTGCACGGACGGCCCGGACGACCCGGACTTTGCCGCCGCGCCGGGAGTCCGCCGCGGCAGGCCCGCCAACGCGAAGCAGCGTTCGGCGTCGATCCGCCGGCCCGCCTTCTCGTAGGCCTCGGCGGCCCGCCGCGGCTCGCCGGCAGCTTCCCAGCGGTAGGCGGCGCGGCCCCATTCCCGCCCCGCCTCGTAGGCTTCCGCGGCCTCGCGCGCCATGCCGATGCGGGCGAGCAGGTCGCCCGCGTCCACCGGCCGGCCAGCGTGCAGATGGATCCGTGCCAGGAGCCGGTTCCCCTGGGGGGCCTTCGCCGCCAGACGGGTCGCCTCTTCGAGCAGGCCGAGCCCGAGGTAGAGGTCGAGCGCCTCCTCGTAGCGTCCGGCGCGGGCGAGCAGCTCGGCGATCCGCGGGCTCGGCGCCAGGGGAGCGAGCAGCGCCGCGGCCGCGGCACCACGCCCGAGCCGAACGAGCAGGTCCGCCCGCCGGAGCTTCATCTTCTCCAGACGGCCGGCGGCACCCGGACGCCCAGCGCTCCTCTTCTCCAGGCTCCGTTCGGCCTCCTCGATCAGACGCAGCGCCTCGCGCAGGTCGCCACGCCATTCGCCGCTATGGATGAGTTGGTCGAGTTGCCGCGCGAGCTCCTCCGGGGACGGCCCGCCGTTCGGGCCCCCCTCGGTCTTGGGCTTGGGATCGCGCCTGCGCAGACCCGGCAAGGTCATGATCAAAGGCATGGAAAACTTCCTTCCAGAAGCAGAACTTTCCCCATGCTACGCGGCGGTAGGTTACAAACCAGATTACAGCCGGATACAGAAGGATTGATCCTGCTTATTCGGGAAAGTATAGACTTGCGCCGGATCCCGTAACCACCGCGCCCGCCAGGGTGCTTGCCGAAAGGAGAACCACGATGCGAAGGCTGAATCCGATGATTCTGGGGACGGTGCTGCTCTGCGCCGCGACGGCCGCGTGGGCCGCCGATCCGACCGCCGCTCCTCCGACGACCTCCGCTGCCGCGGAGGAGAGCCTGGTGGCGCCGATGTCTCTTGCGCCGGTGACTTCCTCGCCGATAAGTCCCGCGCCGGTGGCGATCGATCTGCTCTCCAATGCTCCGCGGACCGCCGCCATCATCCCCTGCCCCGCGGAACCGATCACGACCTGCAACGATTGTTTCTATTTCGGGCAGTACCTGACCTACAGTTGCACGACCTTCTGCCAGAACGGGGTTCCCCGGAGGGTCTGCAACTCCTGCGGCTCCGGCTGCAATCCGTAGCCACCAACCGGCGGCAAGGCCGCCCGCCCTGCAAACAGGCGGGCGTCCTTCATCCGCCGATCAGTCGACGATCGAGTGGTGCTTCGTGTCGCGCAGGGAGATCGCGCCGATGATCACGGTCATGATCGCGACCACCACCGGATACCAGAGGCCGTAGTAGATGTTGCCGGCCTTCGCCACCATCGCCGTGGCGAGGAGGGGCAGCATGCCGCCGAACCAGCCGTTGCCGATATGGTACGGGAAGGACATCGAGGTGTAGCGGATCTTGGTCGGGAACAGCTCCACCAGGAAGGCGGCGATCGGGCCGTAGACCATGGTGACGTAGATCACCATGGTGAAGAGGATCAGGATGCTCAGCCCGTAGTTGATCCGCCCGGGATCCGGCGCCTCCGGATAGCCTTCCGCCGCCAGGGCGGCCTTGTACTCGTCCTCGTTCCACCCGCTCAGCGTGCTGCTGCCGATCCGCGTCGTCACCGTCTGGCCAGGCTCCCCGGGCTGCGAGGTGAAGGACAGCCCGGACTTGGTGAGGAAGTCCTTCGCCTTGTCGCAGTCGGAGAACGTGGTGCCCGGCAGCACGAAGACGTGGAAGTGGCAGTCCGAAGCCGCGACGGTCACCGGATGGCTGTTCTGGAACTCCTCGAGCGCCGGATTGACGGCGTGGGTCAGCCCCCTGAAGAGCGGAAAGTAGGTGAGCGCCGCGATGAGGCAGCCGGCGAGGATGATCTTGAGGCGGCCGATGCGGTCCGAGAGGCTGCCGAAAATGACGAAGAACGGCGTCCCGAGCAGAAGCGCGATTCCGACCAGGGTGTAAGCCCTCAGATAGTCCAGCTTGAGCGTGATGGTGAGGAAGAAGAGGGCGTAGAACTGCCCCGTGTACCAGACCACACCCTGGCCGGCGGTGGCGCCGAAGAGGGCGAGCAGCACGTACTTGTTGTTCGGATAGCGGAAGAAGCTGTCCTTGAGCGGCGACGTCGAGCCCTTGCCCTGCGACTTCATCCGCTGGAAGACCGGCGACTCGTTCAGCCGCGCCCGGATGTAGATCGAAAGGATGAGGAGCAAGAGCGAGACCAGGAACGGCACTCGCCAGCCCCACGCCTTGAAGGTGTCGGGGGTCATCTGGACGCGGCAGAGGCCAATGACCAGCAGCGAAAGGAAGAAGCCGAGGGTCGCGGTGGTCTGGATCCAACTCGTCGAGTAGCCGCGCTTGTTGTCGGGGGCGTGCTCGGCGACGTAGGTCGCGGCGCCTCCGTACTCGCCGCCGAGGGCCAGGCCCTGGAGCAGGCGGAGCGTGACGAGGAGGATCGGTGCCAGGACTCCGATCGAGGCGTAGGTGGGAAGGAGCCCCACCAGCACGGTCGAGGCGCCCATCACGATAATGGTCACCATGAACGTGTACTTGCGGCCGATCAGGTCCCCCAGGCGCCCGAAAAACAGTGCGCCGAACGGCCGCACCAGGAAGCCGGCCGCGTAGGTGGCGAAGGCCGAGAGGAGGGCCGCGGTGTCGTTCCCCTTGGGGAAGAAGAGGGCGGCGAAGAAGGGCGCCAGGGTCGCGTAGAGATAGAAATCGTACCACTCGAAGACCGTGCCCAGCGAGGAGGCGAAGATGACCTTCCGCTCCTCTTGCGGCGAAACCTGGATGACGCCCGGATCCGTGCTCGAAGCCGTCGCAACGCTCATGGAATCTCCCCCCTGTTCACTTTCGACCCCACAAGCTTATCTCATTCCTCGAAGACGGCGACGGCCCGCACGGGCGAGCCGGTACCGCCACGGATCCTGAGCGGCAGGCCGATGAAGCGAAAACGCCCACGGCCGACGAGCTGGTACAGATTGATCATGTTTTCGTAGTGCGTGAAGCCCAGCTCCCCGCAGATACGGTGCACTTCCTTGTTGGAAGCGTCGATCACGCCCGGCGCCATCGTCTCCACGCCAAAAGCCGCGATCCCCTGCTCCCCCAGCCAGCGCGCCGCGCCAGTGCTGACACCGGGCCCATGGTGCCAATCGCCCGTCCCGAAAGCGCGCCGGTAGTGATCCGTATACAGCAGGACGGTATCTCCCCGCTTGATCTCGAGGCTCGCCCTAGAGAGAGCCTGTTCCAGATCGGCTGTCTCGATCAAATCCCGTAGGCCCTTATCAGACAGGTCCAGGCAGATCCCTTCCGTATAGAACATCGTCAGAGGCATCGTGTCGATGGATTGTCCCCGGTGCGGGCGCGCCATGTGATTGATCGCATCGACGTGCGTACCCGTATGCTCACCCAACTCCAGCCGGTTCACGGCGGGTGAAACGACGTCGCTCCCGGTTATGCCGTCCCACTGCTCGTGCGAGACGTGCATCGTGATCGCAACATCCGGAAGGCCGGGGAACACCGGCATGCCGGAGAAGATCTCCTGACTCAGATCGACGATCTCAGTCAACCGTTGCACCATCCGCATCCGAGCAGGAAGGTGCCGTTCTCCTGCGGAGTGAGCGCGATCGTCATCGGGCAGACCTTCTCGGGCTTGCCGTCCACGTCGAGGGCCATGGCTCTCGTGAACTGTCCCAGGCGAAGGCCGTCCTTCCTCGCTGTGGGAGCGAGCTTCAAAGCCGAGACGGCCTTGTGATAGTCGCCACGAAAGCGGCCGTACACGATCCCCCCGAAATCCTCGCTCTGGGCCAAGGTCATCAGGATGACCGAGGTCTTGGCGCCGGCGATTTCGAGCGGCGACCGCAAGATGACGACGTCCATCTCGTCCATCTCTTCGCCGATGGTCGTCGCGGCGAAGCCCTGATCGAAGTGGGACGACCCGCCCTCGGCCATCTTGCGGACGGCGGCCAGCGGGTCTCCCTTACAGAGGATGGCATCCGTTAGAAGGGCTTGCGGCGTGGGCGCGGCGGCGTTGGCGGCGTGGGCGATGTTAGAGGCAAGGGCGCAGGCAAGGCCTGCGGCAAAGGTCAATGCGGCGAGTCGGTTCACTGGATCTCCTTCGGGCTGTTCCGGCTCGACTCTACCCTATTCCAGCCCTCCCCGTCCCGTGGCGAGAGCCTGCCATAAGGACCGGGCCGTGGCATTGGCCCCGGGATCCAACTCGACGAGCGGGGAGCCGTCCTCGGTCTGGGCCAGGCGCAGCCCCGCCAGAGGGAGGATCTCGTTCAGCGGCAGCGGCTCGGTGCCCCGGATGTGGGCGCGGTAGAAAGCGTCCCAATCCCGTGGGGTCGTGGCGTTCAGCGCGACCTGGATGTCGTGCCATTCATAGGCTCGCCGGCCGCCTTCCGTCTGACGCCACAGCGCCCGCAGAAAATCGCCGAGGTTGCGCTTCCCGTGGCTGGCGTCTCGGATCAAAACATCCCACGAGAAGGCGACCAGCGCGCCGCTACTGTAGAGCGGCGGCCCCTTGCGAGTGCCGCCGCCCTCCAGGGACGTGGTTAGCCGCCGGGAGTTGGCGACGTGCTCGGCGAGCTTCCGACGCAGATCGTCCGGACCGATCAGCCCTGCTTCAGCCATGGACATGTTGGCGACATATTCTGTAAAACCTTCCTGAAACCATTGGGACGTCGCGTAGTCCGCTCCACGCAGGCGCCAGCCGTTCCAAAAGTGAAAGATCTCGTGCCCGATCGTGTTTCCCCATTGGGAGCGGTTCGCCCGCGACGGGGGCGTGTCCACCGTCAAGGCGAAGCTGCGACGGAACGCCTCTCCCCCACTCTCCACGACCGGCAACAGGACGACCAGGTAGCTCTCGCGTTCTCCGAATTCCATGAGCCGCACGAAGCGTTGCACCAACGGGCCGAGCGTCTTGCGGACCTCGGAACGGACCGGCTGCCAATGCCCCATGGAGACGACGAGCAGCCGAAAGCGGCCCTCGGTCACCTCGTCCGGGGTGGAACGGGTCAGTACGAGGAGGTTCTCGACCAGGTCCGCGGCGGAGCTGGCGGCAAATGCAACTCCCGGCCTCCTCTCCCAGGGCGTTACGGCGCGCCAGCCCCGGGGCAGAGAGAATTTCACCTGGCTCGAGCCGACCTCTCGCGTCGTGATGAACAGCGACCGGCCGACGATCACCACGTTGTTCGCGTCCGCGAACGCCGCCTCCCGGGGAGCCGG